>Ga0102591_1000015_pt1 | contig 605909 bp, 553 predicted proteins | sample AraplaCol_mCL_r2_2_FD_76860 | JGI IMG/M metagenome (GOLD analysis project Ga0102591, IMG submission 76860) | Arabidopsis root microbial communities from North Carolina, USA - plate scrape MF_Col_mCL_r2 (SPADES assembly) (version 2) | ecosystem: Host-associated > Plants > Roots > Endosphere...
TCGGCCGAGATGCCGGTGGTCAGCCCGTGCTTGACGTCGACGGTGATGGTGAAAGCCGTGCCGAGCGGGGCATCGTTCGACGACACCATAGGGTCGAGCCTGAGCCGGCGCGCCTCGTTCGCTGTCAGCGGCGCGCAGACGATGCCGCAGGTGTTGCGGATGATGAAGGCCATCTTCTCCGGCGTGCAGAGCGAGGCGGCTACGATGAGATCGCCTTCGTTCTCGCGATCGTCGTCATCGGTGACGATGACGATCTCGCCGCGGGCGAAGGCATCGATGGCGTCAGTGACATTGTTGGACATGGCGGCCTCGCGCGGCCCTGACAGGCCGAGGAAATCATTGGGTGTGACGGAGCCGCCCGTGGCGGCGGCGATGCGCTCGGCGCTCTCGCGCGAGATCCACGCGCTCTGGTCGTTGCACAGCGCCGTCACGCTCGCCGGCGACAGGCCGACCTGCCGGGCGAAGGCGCTGCGCGCGATCTTGTTCTGCTTGAGCCAGGCGTCGAGCTTCATATCCGCAAGCTAATACGCCAGCCCTTCATCCGCAATGAAAGAGAAGCGCATTTTCAGTATTGCTGAAATGCAAACTGCGTCGTCACTCTTGGAACGGCCACCGCGCCTCGCCCCCCCCCACCTGCGCCCGATGGCGGAGGTAGTGGTCGGCCAGCACACAGGCGACCATCGCCTCGCCGACCGGCACGGCGCGGATGCCGACACAGGGGTCGTGACGGCCCTTGGTGAACATTTCGGCCTCGCCGCCGGTGCGCGTCACGGTCGCGCGCGTCGCCAGGATCGAGGAGGTCGGCTTCACCGCGAAGCGCGCTACGATCGGCTGGCCCGTAGAGATGCCGCCGAGGATGCCGCCGGCGTGATTGGACAGGAACAGCGGCTTGCCATCATTGCCGGCGCGCATCTCGTCCGCGTTCTCCTCGCCGGAAAGCTCGGCGGCGCCGAAACCCTCGCCGATCTCGACACCCTTCACCGCATTGATGCTCATCAGCGCCGCGGCGATCTCGGCATCGAGCTTGCCGTAGATCGGCGCGCCAAGCCCGGCCGGCACGCCCTCCGCGACGATCTCCAGCACCGCGCCGATCGAGGAGCCCGCCTTGCGCACGCCATCGAGATACCCCTCGAAGAAGGCGGCAGCCTTCGCATCGGGGCAGAAGAAGGGATTGCGGCCGACCTCCTCCCAGTCCCAGTTGGCGCGGTCGATCTTGTGCGGCCCCATCTGCACGAGCGCGCCGCGTACCACCATGCCGGGCACGACCTTGCGGGCGATGGCGCCGGCGGCGACGCGCATCGCCGTCTCGCGCGCCGAGGAGCGCCCGCCGCCGCGATAGTCACGGATGCCGTATTTCACATCATAGGTGAAATCGGCATGGCCCGGCCGGTATTTGTCCTTGATGTCGGAATAGTCCTTCGAGCGCTGGTCGACATTGTCGATCATCAGCCCGATCGAGGTGCCTGTCGTCACCTGCACGCCGTCGCTCTCGCGGGCGAAGACACCGGAAACGATGCGAACCTCGTCCGGCTCCTGCCGCTGCGTGGTGAAGCGCGACTGGCCGGGCCGGCGCCGGTCGAGATCGCCCTGGATATCGGCCTCGGTCAGCGGGATCAGCGGTGGGCAGCCATCGACGACGCAGCCGATGGCCGGCCCGTGGCTCTCGCCGAAGGTGGTGACGCGGAAGAGATGGCCGAAGCTGTTGTGCGACATGGGTGCCTGCGCGAAATCTGCGCAGGGTCTTAGTCCGGGGCGGGACCGGCGGTCAAACCGCCGCTGGTCCGATCAATGCGCCGCCGCCTTCGCCGGCACGGCCGGCGCCCCCTCCCAGCGCGTATGCGCCGGGAGGTTCTCGCCCTTCATGATCACCGTCAGCAAGCCGATCTGGGCATAGTCGCCGACATGGGTGTCGTAGAGCACGGTCGCTCCGGCCCCGACGCAGACGCCCTTGCCGAGCTTCACCCGGCCGACCTTCATCACCCGATCCTCATAGAGGTGGGTCTGCAGCGCCGAATGGGCGTTGATCGTGCAGAAGTCGCCGACCTTGATGCAGTCGAACTCTGTGATGTCGGTCGAGTCGAGCCAGACACCCTTGCCGTATTTGGCGCCGAACAGGGTCAGAAACCAGGGCAGGAAGGGCGTCCCGCGCAGGTAGTCGAACAGCACCTTGCCGCCGAGCCCCCAATACATCACCGCCACCGCCTCGGTGCGCATCGCCCACCAGGACCACATCGGCTTCATCACCGGCTTGTAGACGCCCATCATCAGCCATTTGACGGCGGCGCAGATCAGCGCCTGCACCACGGCGATCGCCACGGCGACGCCCATGAAGGAGAAGACGAGGCCAATCCAGTCGCCCTCGTTGATCCTCTGCTGCAGGACGAGATCGACCGCGATCGTGCCGAAGGTGATGAAGAGCATTGCCGGGAAGGAGGTATGCAGAGCCTCGAAGACGCCGCGCCCGAACTGCTTGGCGAAGGAGGGCTTGTAGGTCCAATCCGCGCCGAGATCGACCTTCTGGCGGGTCGGCAGCTGGATCGGCGGCGAGCCGAACCAGGTATCGCCCGGCTGCATGCGCTCATTGGCCGGCGGCTTCGACTTGATGCCGATCAGCACCCGGTCGGGGATGACGGCGCCCGGCGGCACCACGGCGTCGTTGCCGACGAAGACCTGCTCGCCCGTGCGCGTCATGTCGAGGCGCATGTAGCCGCGGCGCATGTCCTCGTCGCCGAAGACGACCTCGTCGGCGATGAAGTTGCCAGCGCCGATACCCGTGAGATCATAGCGGCCGGAGAGATTGGTCGAGATTTCCGCGCCCTTGCCGATCCGCGCGCCCATCAGCCGATACCAGGCGCGCATGTAGATCGTGGCGAAGAGCGAGGAGAGCGTCTCGAGCGTCACCTCGGTCGCCAGCGCCACCGTCCATTTGCGGGCATAGAAGCCGGAATGGATCGAATAGGAGCCGGAGGTGACGCGCGGCAGAATCGCCCAGCGCAGCCCCGCCATCAGCAGCACGGTGAAGGCGATGAGACCGATCGCCGTCGGCCAGGTCAGGATCGGCAGGAACCAGAGATAGCTGATCTCGGTCCAGCTCGCGATGAAGTTGTCGATCTGGTCGAACAGCCAGAAGGCCGGGAAGATCGGCAGCAGGCTGACCGGCGGCAGCACGATCAGCATCAGGATGTGGAAGGCGGTCATTGCCGTCCGCCGCGCCGGGCCAGCCTCGGCCATCGGCGGCAGCGAGGCGAGATCGACCATGCCGATCTTGCGGCCGGGCGTGCCGTCCCAGATCTCGCCCTCGCCAACATGGAGGCCGGGCGGGATCGCGGTCAGGTCGCCGATCTCCGCATGGTCACCGATCACGCAGCCATGGCCGAGCACGACCGAAGCGCCAGCCGAGACGTCCTTGCCAATGCGGATACGGCCAATGATCAGCTTGTCGCCGATCGCCTCGCCATTGGCGAAGGTGGTCTTGGAGCCGAAGCTCGTGCCCTCGCCGATCTCGATCAGGTCGAGAGCGCCCGCCTCATAGTCCGAGATGATGACATCGCGCCCGACCTTGGCGCCGAGCAGGCGCCAGTAGAAGCGCATCACCGGCGTGCCCTGCAGCCATTTGATATGGACGAGGCCCGCGACGCGCGCGGCGAACCACCAGCGGAAATAATAGAAGCCCCAGAGCGGGTAGACGCCGGGCTTGGTCCGCCCCAGCACGAGCCACTTCAGGGCGATGCCGATGAGGCCGGTGACGACGATGATCCCGACATAGACGCCGAGCAGCGCGCCGATCTGGCCGAGCAGGGGCAAATCCTCGCCCGAGATGATCATGTAGGTGACGAAGACGCCGAGCCACTGCGCCGTCGAAAGCCCGATGATGACCGGCAGCACCACCGCCTGCGCTAGCCCGCAGAGGAAGCGGCGCAGGAAGGGCGGCGGCGTGAAGGACAGGTCTTCGCTCACGGCGGCGCCGCGCGCGTCGAGCAGTTCCGCCATGGCGCGCAGCGTGCGGGCGCCATAGACATCCTGCAGCGTGATGCCGGCGTAAGCCGGCGTCTCGCGGACGATCGAGATGAAGCGGGCCGCCAGCAGCGAATGCCCGCCGAGATCCATGAAGAAATCCGCTTCCAGCGGCAGGCTCGACGCGCCGAGCACGCGCTTGGCCGCTGCCAGCAGCGCGGCCTCCGTCACATTGCGCGGCGGCTCCTGCTCGCCATCGGCGCTTGGCGCCGTCAGGGGCGCCGCCTTCAGCATCTTGCGGTCGACCTTGCCGGAGACCATACGCGGCAGCGAGCCGACCGCCTCGAAATGGGCCGGCACCATATAGGGCGGCAGCTTCTCGCGGAGAGCCGCCCTCAACGCGGGTCCGTCCACGCCGACGCCCGGCTCCGGCACCACGAAAGCGACGAGCCGCTCGATGCCATCATCCGTGCGCAGCACGACGGCGGCCTGCGCCACGCCCGGCTCGTCGCAGAGCTTCGACTCGATTTCGCCGAGCTCAACGCGGAAGCCGCGGATCTTGATCTGGTCGTCGATACGGCCGTGGAAGACGATGTTGCCATTGCCATCCAGGCTGACCGCATCGCCCGAGCGGTAGAGCACCGGGTCATCATGGCCGGCGACCGCGGCGAAGGGATTGGCGATGAACTTCTCGGCCGTCAGCTCCGGGCGGCCATGATAGCCGCTGGCGACGCCCGGCCCGCCGATCAGCAGCTCGCCCTGCTCGCCCGGCTGGCAGAGATGCAGCTCCTCGTTGACGATATAGGCGGTGTAGTTCGGGATCGGCTTGCCGATGGTCACCATCTCGCCCGGTACGACCTCGGCTGCGGTGGCGACGACGGTCGCCTCGGTCGGACCATAGGTGTTGAGGATGCGCCGGCCGGGCCTCGACCATTTCTGCACGATCGCGGGCGGCAGCGCCTCGCCGCCGAGCAGGATCAGCTTCAGCGAAGGCACATCAGCAGGCAGGATGCCGAGCAGGGTCGGCACCGTGTCGATTACGCTCACGCCGGCCTCGTTCAGGATGCCCGGCAGCTTCTCGGCATCGCCCATCATCTCGGTCGAGGCGACGAAGAGCGACGCGCCGACGAGATAAGGCGTCCAGATCTCCTCCATCGACAGGTCGAAGGCGACGGACGCCCCCTGGAAGACGACGTCGTCGGGATCAATCCGATAGAGCGCGTTACCCGAGCGCAGGAAATGGCAGATGTTGCGATGGCTGATGACGATCGCCTTGGGCGTGCCCGTCGAGCCGGAGGTGTAGATCAGATAGGCCGGATGCTCCTTGGTCAGCCCGGCGGGGCGGGCCGGCGGCTCGATCTCATCGGCCGCCTCGGCGAGAGCCTCTGGCGTCCAGACGGTGCGCTCCGTCGCCTCTGCGCGACTGGCCCAGCAGGGGCAGGTGACGATGCCCTTGGCGGCAGCATCGTCGAGGCAGGTCGCAATGCGCTCGACCGGCGCCTCGGCATCGAAGGGAATCCAGGCTGCGCCTGCCCGCGTGATCGCGATCTGCGCGACGAGGAGGTCGATGCCGCGCGGCATCCACAAACCCACCATGTCGCCCGGGCCGATGCCGGCGAGCTGCAGCCCGCGCGCCTGACGCCCGGCCTGCGCCCAGACCTCGGCATAGCTCAGCCGGCGTTCGCGATCGATCAGGGCGGGATGGTCAGGGCGCGTGGCGACGCTCGCCGCGAAAATCTCGGCCAGCACCTCGTCACGGATCAGTTCCGGCCGCTTCTCGCCCGCCAGCATGGCCAGCGGACTGACCGCCGCCGCCTCCGACGCCGCCAACGGCTTCGTCATATCGTTCATCGCGCCCCGCTGCGCTCCAAGGCCCGCCACCGTCGCTGAGTACCAGGCCCCCAGCCGTGCGTCGCCCTGCCGCGCACCTCATGTCAAACCGGAAATCGTCGTCGTTTCGCCGCGATATCCGCGTGAGCCCCCCGGCCGGGCAGGCCGCCGCTTCACCGCGCTCTGCTAGCACATTCCTCCTGCGGGATCACGCGTGAACCCGCGATGAATGCCGGATGAGATCGGCGCCTGCCTCCTTCATCCGGAGGAGGAGTTCCATCAGCAAGGCGGCCCCGCCGGGCGAGGCTGAGAGTCCTTGCGGACCGGCCGGTCAGACCCAATCGGCCCGGCTGCCGGTGACGACAAGGAGCTTGCCCTGCCAGATCTCGACCATTGACGCGTCACGCGGCGAAACCGCGCCCACCAGCGCCAGAACGGCACGTGCAACCCCGCCATGGCTGACGATCACGGTCTCGCGCTCCAGACCTTCCAGCACCGGCCGCACCCTCTCCGACAGCATGCGATAGCTCTCGCCGCCCGGTGGCACGAAGCCCCATTTGTCGCGCTCGCGCAAATGCGCCTGTTCGCGCTCGGCCTTGCGGATGTCGCGCCAGGTGAAGCCTTCCCATTCGCCGAAGGTCAGCTCCCGCAGCCTGTCATCGATCCGATAGGCGCCGGCAGGCAAGGCGAGCTCCGCGCGCAGGATGTCCATGGTCTCGCGTGCCCGCTGCATCGGCGAGCCGATATAGTCGAGGCCGGCATAGCCAGGCTCCAGTTCCTTGAGGCGCCCTGCGGCTTCCGCGGCCTGGCGGCGCCCGAGATCGTTCAGCGGAATGTCCTGCCCGCCCTGCAGCCGCCCCTCCCGATTCCAGTCGGTCTCGCCATGACGGACGAGGATGAGCCGGTGCGGTAGCGAGAGCGGAACCATGCGGCGGTTCTGCACGCTGTGGCCGCGTGCGTCAAAAGCCTTCGGCGTATCCAGGCCATGCGCCGCGCCCATAGCGACGCTCGGCCGCTTTCTGTGGCCCAAAATACACGGGCTGTGTATAGCGGCCGCATGCCCTTTACGCTCTCCCTGCCCGATGGCCGCAAGCTCGCGCTCGACGCGCCGCTGGTCATGGGCATCGTCAACGTCACGCCTGATTCCTTCTCCGATGGCGGCCTGCTCGCCGATGCCGAGGCCGCGGTGGCCCATGGCGAGCGCTTGGGGGCCGAAGGCGCAGCCATCCTCGATATCGGCGGCGAATCCACCCGCCCCGGACACGCCGCCGTCGATGCCGAGACCGAAAAGGCGCGCGTGCTCCCGGTCATCGCTGGGCTCAAGGGCCGGACCGACATCCCGATCTCGATCGACAGCTACAAGGCCGAGGTGGCGGAGGCCGCGCTCGCGGCCGGCGCCGCCATCGTCAACGACGTCTGGGGCGCCCAGCGCGATCCGCGCATCGCCACCGTCGCGGCCCACGCCGGCGCGCCGATCATCCTCATGCACAACCGCGACAAGGCGGACGCCTCGCTCGACATCTTCGAGGAGGTGCTGCGCTTCCTCGAGCGCTCCATCGCCCTCGCCATCGAAGCCGGCGTGCCGCGCAGCCAGATCGTCGTCGATCCGGGCATCGGCTTCGGCAAGACGGCGCAACAGAACCTCGATCTGATCCGCCGTCTCGACCGGCTGGACGTGCTCGGCTGCCCGATCCTCCTCGGCGCCTCCCGGAAATCGACGCTCGGCCTGATCACCGGCCGGCAGGTTCCGGCCGAGCGGCTCGCCGCCAGCATCGCCGCGCATCTTTATGGCGCGAGCCGCGGCGCCGCTATCATCCGCGCGCATGACGTCGCGCCGCATATCGATGCGCTTAAAATCTGGGCGGCGATCGAGGACTTGAGGAAGGTGAATCCGTGAGCGAGACCGGCCGCATCCTGATCGAGAAGCTAGACATCTACGCTTATCATGGCGTCTTCAGCGAGGAGGAGCGGCTCGGCCAGCGCTTCATCCTCGACCTCGTGCTGGACGTCGATCTGCGCCAGGCGGCGAAGAGCGACGCGCTCACTGATACGGTCGATTACGGCCGCGCCGTTGCCGTCGTGACGGAGACCTTCACCGCACGCCGCTTCCAGTTGTTGGAGGCCGCGGCCCGCGCCGTCGCGCTGGCCCTCTTCGAAGCTTTCCCGCCCATCGCAGGCATCGAGGTCACCTTGCGCAAGCCCGGCCCGCCGATCCCGGCGACTCTCGGTTCGGTCGGCATCCGGCTGGGTTTCCGGCGTGAGGATTGAGGCGGCGCTCGCCTTCGGCGGCAATCTCGGAGACCCGGTCGCAGCCTTCGCGGCGGCGCTGCGCGGCCTGCGTGCGCACCCCGCCATCACACTCGGGGGGCTATCGTCCGTCTACCGCACCGCGCCCTGGGGCAAGACCGACCAGCCGGAATTCCTCAACATGGCGGCACTGGTCGAGACGACACTTGTGCCCGAGGAACTGCTCGCCTTCTGCCTCGAACTGGAACGCGCCGGTGGCCGGGAGCGCGGCGAGCGCTGGGGCCCGCGCACGCTCGACATCGACATCCTGACCTATGGCGAAGAGGCCACCGACCGGCCCGGCCTCCAGCTTCCGCATCCGCGCATAGCCGAGCGCGCCTTCGTGCTGGCCCCGCTGGCGGAGATCGCACCGGACCGGATGATCGGCGGACGGACGGTCGCGAAGCTGCTTGAGGCTGTCGCTGATGACACGATCCGCCGCGACGACGCAGCAACCCGCCGCCTCATCTCGCTGCTTGCTTGAAAAGCAGCAGCGCTATTCGCTGTAGAGCTCGCGCAAGACCTCAAGAGCGCGCGCCAGAACGTCAGGCGGTACCGCGCCGAGCCGCCTGACCAGTCGCTTCTTGTCGAGGGCCCGGCTCTGTTCGAGCAGGATCAGGCCCTCCACGCCCTCGAATGTCACCGGCACCCGGTAGCCGGCGGGTCGGCTCTTCGAGGTCATCGGCGCAACGATGACCGTTCGCAAATGATCGTGGATCTCGGCAGGCGAAATGATCAGGCACGGCCGCGTCTTGCGAATTTCGCTGCCGACCGTCGGATCAAGCGTGGCGAGCCAGATGTCGCCGCGCTTCACCATACGAGCTGCTCATCCTCGTCATTGGCGAATTCCGGCCATACGAGGGCGTCGTCGCCTTCTGCCGCGATACGTTTCGAATCCTCGGCCCATCCGGCACGCGGCGAATGCTTCGCAGGCTGAATGATGAGGCGGCCATCCTCGACAGCCAACTCCACCGGATCGCCGGCCTTCGCCCCGATCTCGGCCAGGAGCGGCTTGGGAATGACGACACCGGCCGAATTGCCGATCTTCTTGATCGAGCTGTGCATGGCAGCCTCTCCCTTCGACGGAGAAGGCTATCATATGGGCCAGATCGTTACAACGAAGTTATAACGATATCGCAAGCTGAGCAGCCTGCGCGCCAGCCATCACTCGCCCTTGTCGAGCGAGATATCCGGCGCAGTCGGCACCTTCATACCGACGACGTGGTAGCCGGCGTCGACATGCATGATCTCGCCGGTGATGCCGCGCGACATGTCGGAGACGAGGAAGACCGCCGTCTCGCCGACCTCCTCGATGGTGACCGTACGGCGCAGCGGCGAGTTGTACTCGTTCCAGCGCAGGATGTAGCGGAAATCGCCGATGCCGGAGGCAGCCAGAGTCTTGATCGGGCCGGCCGAGATCGCATTGACGCGGATCTTCGAGGGGCCGAGATCGGCGGCGAGATACTGCACGCTCGATTCCAGTGCGGCCTTGGCGACGCCCATGACGTTGTAGTGCGGCATCCACTTCTCGGCGCCGTAATAGGTCAGCGTCAGCAGCGAGCCGCCATCGGTCATCAGCTTTTCAGCACGCTGGGTGATCGCCGTAAAGGAGTAGCAGGAGATCAGCAGCGACTTGGTGAAGTTCGCCTCACTGGTCTCGACATAGCGGCCGGTCAGCTCGTCCTTGTCGGAAAAGGCGATGCAATGGACGACGAAGTCGAGCTTGCCCCAGAGCTTCTCGATCTCGGCGAAGACCGCGTCGATCGTCGCCCCGTCGGTGACGTCACAATGGCCGACGACATGGCCGCCGAGTTCCTTCGCCAGCGGCTCCACCCGCTTCTTCAGCGCATCGCCCTGATAGGTGAAGGCGAGCTCCGCGCCCGCATCGGCCGCGGCCTTGGCGATGCCCCAGGCGATGGAACGGTTGTTCGCGACGCCCATCACGAGCCCGCGCTTGCCCTTGAGGAGATTGGCGGTCGGAGAAACGGCGCTGGAATCAGGCATGGGGAACCCGCGAGACTGGACGAGAAGGACGGTCTCTTAGGGCATCAGCCCAAAAAGGGGAACCCGGTTTTCCCAGACAAACCGCGCCGTCATTCCTTAGCGGCCGCGGGCAAGCGACCGCTCCTACTCGGTGCGCGCCTTCATCAACGCCGTCAGCTCCGCGTCGCTCGCCGGCATCTCGATATCGACGGCGACGAAGAGATCGCCCACCGCGCCCTTCTCGCCCTTGAGGCCCTTGCCGCGCAGGCGGAACTGCTTGGTCGTGCCGGTCATGGGCGGGATGGTCATCTCGACCGCACCCGTCAGTGTCGGCACATGCAGCGGCCCGCCCAGCACCGCCCGGGCGAGCGGCACCGCGACGCGCGTGCGCAGATCGTTGCCGTCCACGGTGAAGCGCGGATCGGGCTTGATCTTGATCGTCATCAGCACGTCGCCGGTCTCGCCCGAATAGGGATCGGTCTGGCCGAGCCCACGCAGGCGCATCACCTTGCCGTCGCCGACGCCCTCGGGGATCGTGATCTCGACCTCGCGCCCGTTCGGCAGCTTGACCCGGCGCGCGCCACCGCTGACGGCCTGCGCGAGCGGAACCTCGATGATGAAGCTCTGCTCCGGCGGCTTCTGCGGCTCGGCCTTGCCACGCGCACGCCGGCTCGCCTCGCCGAAGAGCGAAGAGAAGATGTCGGAAGGGTCGAAGCCGGCGTCAGTGCCGCCGCCTCCACCGCCGGCGCTCCGTCCGAACGGCCCCCCCCCGCCCTGGCCGAAATGAAACTCGAAGCCGCCCTGCCGGCCGCCGCGTCCGGCGCCGCCCATGCCCTCGAAGCCCTGGAAGCGCGGCTTGCCCTCGCCATCGATCTCGCCGCGATCGAACTGCTTGCGCTTGGCCTCGTCGCCCAGGATTTCATAGGCCGTGTTCAGCTCGGAGAATTTGTCCTGCGCCTTCGGATCCTCCCGGTTGCGGTCCGGGTGCAGCTCCTTGGCGCGGCGGCGGAAAGCCTTCTTGATCTCCGCATCGCTCGCGCCGCGGGCGACGCCCAGAACCTGATAGGGATCGCGCATCCAAAAACCTCGTTTCCAAGCAAAGTCGAAGGGCCGCCGCTGGTAGCCGGGCGACCCTCCGCCATGCCTTATCTGGTGACGCTGTGGCGCGAACGCAACACTGGGTCGACGCCCTTCTGCACCCGCTCTGCAGGCAACGCAAGCCGCGCCGCGAGGGAGCTTTAGCCCGGCTCCTTCACCGGGCCGGCGTCCTTCCACGGGCTCATGTCCTTGACCACCCATTCGCCGCCGGAAGGCCGACAGGCTGTGCCCTGAAGCTTCATCGGGCGGGTCTGCGTCTGAACATTGGCGACGAAGGCGCGGCAGATCTCGTCCGAGCGCAGGAACGGCCCGCCGACGGGAATGAAGGAGCCCTTCATGCCGCTTTGGGGATTGTCCCAGGAGACCGGCGCGCCATTGCCTTGCGGATCGAGCGCGACGCCCATCGCCCCATCGGCACGGCGCAGATCCTCCGGCCCGAGCTCGGAGGCGAGACCGGCAAGCGCCACGGCCCTGTTGCCGCCCCGGGCGGGGAGGATCGTGGAGGTGGTGACGACGTCGTCCTCGCTCTTGCTGGACAGGCCAAGCATCGGGAAGGAGACGGAGCACCCCGCGCAGAGCAGCGAGACGCCGGCAGCGGCGACCGATGCGCGCATGGGGGCTGCGCAGCGAGGAAGGCTTTGGAACGCCCGTGCCCCTGCCCTATATAAACCAGCCGCACAGAAACGGATCAACGTTGCGCTCGCCCGACGCCTTACTAACGAACGAGGATTAGACTGTGGAAGCGTTAACGAGCGGTGACTTCACCCAGGAAAGCGAGCCTTTCGAGCTTTTTCAGAGCTGGCTGGACGAGGCGGCGAAGAGCGAGCCGAACGACCCCACCGGCATGGCGCTCTCGACCGTCGATGCCGACGGCATGCCCAACAGCCGCATGGTGCTGTTGAAGGGCCATGGGCCGGACGGCTTCGTGTTCTACACCAACACCGAGAGCCAGAAGGGCCAGGAGCTGCTCGGCCAGCCCAAGGCGGCGGCGCTGTTCCACTGGAAGAGCCTGCGCCGGCAGGTCCGCATCCGCGGCACGGTCGCGCTGGTGACGGATGCCGAATCGGACGCCTATTACCAGTCCCGCCCGCGCGATAGCCGCATCGGCGCCTGGGCCTCGCAGCAGTCCCGCCCGCTGGAAAGCCGATTCGCGCTCGAGAAGGCGGTGGCGAAATACGCCGCGAAATACGCGCTGGGCGAGATCCCGCGCCCGCCCTACTGGCGCGGCTTCCGCATCACGCCGGTGTCCATCGAGTTCTGGAAGGATGGTGCCTTCCGCCTGCATGACCGCATCGTCTTCCGCCGCGCCGCCCCCGGCGAGCCGTGGATGAAGACGCGTCTCTATCCTTGAGGACACCAGTCCATGGCGATGCCGAAATTCGATTTTCCAAAGACTGAGGCCGGCAAGCGCCCGGTCATGCTTTTGACCGGTGCCAGCCGCGGCATCGGCCACGCCACGGTGATGCAGTTTGCCATGGCGGGCTGGCGCATCCTGTCCTGCTCGCGCCAGGCCTTCTCCGACAAGTGCCCTTGGCCTTCGGGCGCCGACGATCACGTTCAGATCGATCTCGGCGACCCCGAGGACACGATGCGCGGCATCGCCGAGATCAAGAAGCGCCTCCTCGCCGAGGGCGGCAAGCTGCACGCCCTAGTCAACAATGCCGGCATCTCGCCGAAGGGCCCGAAGGGCGAGCGTCTCGGCGCCGCCACCACCTCCTTCAACGACTGGCACAAGGTCTTCCAGGTCAATTTCTTCGCGCCGATCATGCTCGCGCGCGGCCTGCTCGACGAGCTGACCGCCGCCCACGGCGCGATCGTCAATGTCACTTCGATCGCGGGCTCCCGCGTCCATCCCTTCGCCGGGGCGGCCTATGCGACCTCGAAAGCCGCGCTCGCCAGCCTCACCCGCGAGATGGCGGCCGATTTCGGGCCGCTCGGCATCCGGGTCAACGCGATCTCGCCGGGCGAGATCGATACGGCGATCCTGTCGCCGGGCACGGAGAAGATCGTCGCCACCCTGCCGATGAAGCGGCTCGGCAAGACGGATGAGGTCGCCAAGGCGATCTACTTCCTTTGCACGGATGCATCGAGCTACGTCACCGGCTCGGAACTGCACATCAACGGCGGGCAGCACGTTTGATACGTGAGCATTTTCGAGCGAAGTGGATGCCGGTTCGCGTGAAGAAAATGCGACCAAGCAAAAGCCTAGTGCCATGACGACCGAGGGCGGCCAGGTCATCCGCTTTCCCACAGGTGGCCGCGCGGCCGGCCGGCCGGTGCTAGCGGCCTCTGTCGCCGTGTTCCGCGACGGCAAGGTGCTGCTGGCGACGCGCACCAAGCCGCCGGCCGACCAGCTTTGGTCGCTGCCTGGCGGCAAGGTCGAAGCCGGCGAGACGCTGGAAGAAGGTGCACTCCGCGAGCTCGACGAGGAGGTCGGCGTCACCGCCCGCATCCTCGGCTTCAACCGCCATGTCGAGATCTTCGGCCGCGATGCCAAGGGCGCCGTGACGCATCATTTCGTCGTCGCCTCCTTCGTCGGGGAATGGCTCTCCGGTGAGCCGCGGACGGGGCCGGAAGCCGGCGCGGTGATGTGGGCCGATCCGCTGAAGCTCGGCGGCATCGCCACCACCCGCGAACTCGGAGACCTGCTGCGACGGGCGCATCGGCTGGTCACGGGCGGAGAGCTTGCATGAAGCCCCCCGCCCCAGTCCTGGCGACGCTCGCGGCCCTGCTGCTGCTCGTCTCGTCGTCAGCGCAGGCCCAGCAACGCACGCCCCCGGCTGCCAAGCCCGTGGAGAAGCCGGTCGAGCAACCCGCCCCGGAACAACCCGGCCCGCCCTATGAGCCGCAGCTTCTGCAGCTCGCCGAGATCATGGGCTCGCTCGCCTATCTGCGCACGCTGTGCGGCGGCAAGGAGGCTCAGGATTGGCGCAGCCGCATGGGCGCGCTGGTCGAGGCCGAAGGGCGCACGCCGCAGCGGCGCGACCGCCTGACGGCCGCCTTCAACCGCGGCTTCAAGGCCTATTCGCTGACGCACCGCACCTGCACCGACACCAGCCTGGAGGCCGCCTCGCGGCTCGCCGTCCAGGGCGAGGCGCTCTCGCGCGCGCTCGCGGGCCGCTATGGCGGATAGGCAACAGCCGCCGTCCGAATGCGGTTTTGGGGCGAATTCTTCCCGTCCCGTTAACCTTTCTTAAACGACGCGGTAGCGTCCCGCTCTGGCACGGCTTATGACATATGCGTCACCAAACGTCGCGATCCGGGCCAGAACCGGCGCGATTCGCATCAGGTTAAAGGCCGCAGAGTCCGTTTCGATGTCGATCCTGTCCGACGATACGATGCTCGACCCGAACCTCGCCGAGGATCATGGCGATGAACGCCGTGTCGCCTATGGCTATGTCGAGGACGCCTTCGCCGAAGGGCAGCAGGATGGGCTCGATTCGGATGCCATGGCCCATGCAGCGCTCTTCGCGGCGCTGCGCACGCTGGTGAAGACCTATGGCGAGGAGGCGACCGCCCTCTTCGCCGAGAACCTGCCCGAGAAGGTCCGCAGCGGCGCCTTCACCTGCGGCACGCGGCACTAACCGCCTAGCCGGCCGCCCTGCGGGCCGTCGCGGCCCGCTCCGCCATCAACGCCTGCTCCTTGACGTTGCCCGTCAGCGCGACGGCCTGCTCGAACGCCTCCGCCGCCTCCCGATGCCGGCCGAGCTTCGACAACAGGTCTCCGCGCACGCCCGGCAGCAGATGGTAGCGCTTGAGCGCCGGCTCCGCCGCCAAAGCCTCGACCAGTTCCAGCCCCGCCGCCGGCCCTTCCGCCATCGACACCGCGACGGCCCGGTTCAGCTCGACGACGGGCGACGGCGTCACGCGGGCGAGCACGCCGTAGAGCGCCGCGATTCGCGACCAGTCCGTCTCGTCAGCGGTGCGGGCGCGGGCATGGCAGGCAGCGAGTGCCGCCTGCAGCAGATAGGGCCCGGGCGCGGCACCGGCGAGCCGCTGCGCTTGCTCCAGCGCGGCGAGCCCGCGCCGGATCAGCAGCTGGTCCCAGCGCGCCCGGTTCTGGTCGAGCAGCAGGATCGGTTCGCCATCCTGCCCGACCCTGGCACGCAGCCGCGACGCCTGCAACTCCATCAGCGCGATGAGCCCGTGAACCTCCGGCTCTGATGGCGCCCGCGCCGCGAGGATGCGCCCGAGACGCAGCGCCTCCTCGCACAGCTCCGGGCGCACCCAGTCCTCGCCCGATGTCGCCGCGTAGCCCTCGTTGAAGATCAGGTAGACGACCTCGAGCACCGAAGCGAGGCGCTCGCCGAGCTCCGGGCCGGAGGGCACCTCATAGGGCACCCCCGCCTCGCTCAGCGTCTTCTTGGCGCGCACGAGGCGCTGCGCCATGGTCGGTTCCGGCACGAGGAAGGCGCGCGCGATCTCCTCCGTCGTCAACCCGCCAATGAGCTTGAGCGTCAGCGCCAGCCGCGCCTCCTGCGAGAGGATCGGATGACAGGCGGTGAAGATCAGCTTGAGCAGGTCGTCGCCGACCTCGTCATCGAGCGCGGCATCGAGATCCGGCATGGAAGGGCCGTCCTCGTCGAGGTCGCGCCCGAGCTCTTCCTGCTTGCGCCGCGCCATGGCCTCATGGCGGACGGCGTCGAGCGCGCGGTGCTTGGCGACCTGCATCAGCCAGGCGGCGGGGTTGCGGGGCACACCCTCTTCCGGCCACTGCTTCAACGCCGCGACCAGCGCGTCCTGCGCCAGTTCTTCGGCCCGGCCAATATCGCGCGTCAGCCGCGCGAGCCCCGCGATCAGCTTCGGCGCCTCCATGCGCCAGACCGTCTCGATGGTGCGGTGTGCATCGCTTGCCGACATGGGAAGCGATACACAGCATCAGAGGCCCTTGCAGGCAAGCGCGTCGATCACTCAGTCCTGGCCGCCGGCCTCGGCCTTCAGGCGATCCCACTGCGCCGCCGTCTCCGGCGTGACGATCTCGCCGAAATCGGCCAGCTCGAACAGCGGCCGGATCTCGATCTCGGACGGACCAGGCATCGGGTTGGGGCAGCGCTTGACCCAGGCGATCGCCTCGTCGAGCGAGGCGCATTCCCACAGCCAATAGCCCGCGACGAGCTCCTTGGTCTCGGCGAAAGGCCCGTCGACGACGGAGCGCTTGGCGCCGTCAAACTGCACGCGCGCGCCCTTCGAGCTCGGATGCAGCCCATCGCCGCCCTTCATGATGCCGGCTTTCACCAGCTCTTCATTGTAGGCCATCATCGCCTCGAGCAGCTCCTGCGTCGGCGGTGCGCCGGCTTCGCTGTCCTTGGTTGCCTTGACCATCACCATGAAACGCATCGGTCTTCTCCTTGGGGTCGGAAAGGTGGAAGCGTCGCCTCTCACCATCCGAGTTGAGCGGGTTCAGCGGGTGAGCTTCTCGATCCCGGCGCGCAGGCGGCCCTCCTGCGCGCGCAGTTCCGGCGTCATCTCGGCACAGAAATCCTCCATCTCGAAGACGGGCCTGATCTCGATCTCGGTGCCGCCATCGAACGGCGCGCGCTTCAGCCATTCGATGGCCTCGTCCATCGACTTCACCTGCCAGAGCCAGAAACCACAGAGCAGTTCCTTGGTTTCCGCAAAGGGACCGTCCGTGACCGTCCGTTCGCTGCCCGAAAAGCGCATGCGGATGCCCTTCGAGGTCGGATGCAGCCCCTCGCCCGCCAGCATGACGCCGGCCTTCACGAGTTCCTCATTATAGGCGCCCATTTTGGTGAGGACGTCGGTGCTCGGCATGATGCCGGCTTCGCTGTCCTTATCCGCCTTGACCAGAACCATGACGCGCATCCGTATTCTCCTTGGTTGGAAGAACCGGGCGGTCAGCGAGGTGCCGAGACCCGTTCTCTGCCTCCACGTCGAACGGGCGCGGCCGGAATCGACACGGCCGCGAATCTTTTTTCAGTTTCTTTTGTGCGGATGTTCGCCGCCGCTCATGAATGCCGCGGCAGCGCCTCCAGGAAGCGCGCCGGCTCGCCCCGCGAGGGATTGGCCAGCTCGCCTTCCCACATCACCTTGATGCCGCGGACATAGGTGCCGACCGGCCAGCCGGTGACGGTGACGCCGTCATAGGGCGTCCAGCCGCATTTCGAGGCGATCCAGTCATTCGTGATCGTCTGCTTACGCTTCATGTCGACGACGGTGAGATCGGCGTCCCAGCCCACGGCGATGCGGCCCTTGCCTTCGAGACCGAAGATACGTTGCGGGCCATGGCTGGTCAGGTCGACGAAGCGCTCCAGCGAAAGCCGGCCGGCATTCACATGGTCGAGCATGATCGGCACCAGCGTCTGCACGCCCGGCATGCCGGAATGGCTCGCCGGATAGGGGTGATGCTTCTCTTCATGGGTATGCGGCGCGTGGTCGGAGCCGAGCACGTCGACGATGCCCTGCTCCACGCCCCACCAGATGCGCTGGCGATGGCTGTCGTCGCGGATCGGCGGGTTCATCTGGGCATAGGTGCCGAGCCGCTCATAGCAATCCGGCGCGACCAGCGTCAGATGGTTCGACAGCACCTCGACGGTGGCGACGTCCTTGTGGTCCTTGAGGAAGACCATCTCGTCCCCAGTCGAGATGTGCAGGATATGGACGCGGGCGCCGGTCTCGCGCGCGATCCGGACCAGCCGCTTCGTGCAGGTCAGCGCCACCTCCGGAGAGCGCCAGACCGGATGGCTCGACGGGTCGCCCTCGACACGCAGACCCATGCGCTCGCGCAGCATCATCTCGTCTTCGGAATGGAAGGCGGCGCGCCGGCGCGTCCGCTTCAGGATCTCGGCCACGCCCCGGTCATCCTCGACGAGCAGGTCGCCGGTCGAGGAGCCCATGAACACCTTGATGCCGGCAGCGCCCGGCAGCCGCTCCAGATCGGCGACATCGGCGGCGTTCTCATGCGTGCCGCCGACCCAGAAGGCGAAGTCGCAATGCATGCGGTGACGGCCGCGCCTGATCTTGTCTTCCAACGCCTCCGGCGTCGTCGTCTGCGGGATGGTGTTCGGCATCTCGAAGACCGTGGTGACGCCGCCGAGCGCAGCCGCACGCGAACCCGATTCGAGATCTTCCTTATGATCGAGCCCCGGCTCGCGGAAATGCACCTGGCTGTCGATCACGCCCGGCAGGATGTGCAGGCCGGTGCAATCGACCGTCTCGCCGGCCGAGGCCTGGCTGAGATCGCCGATCGCCATGATCTTGCCGCCCGTGATGCCGAGATCGCGCTGGCCGCGCCCATCCTGGTTCACCACCGTACCGCCCTTGAGGATGACGTCGTAGGTCTGGGGCATGGCGTTCTCCGGGCGGTTGAGCAGAAGCATTTTCAAGCGAAGTGGATACCGGTTCGCGTGAAGAAAATGCGAGGAAATAAGGAGCTTGAGCAATTCCGCGATTCGGAGAACCGTGGAATTGCTCAAGCGGCCGATGCAGCCTACCTATCGGCCAACGCGTCGTCCCGGAAGCCCAAACAGTTTTCGGGTGGCGCCATCATCGCCATTCGGCTGACGAGCCTCGGCCCGACATCAGAACTGGAACGGCTGCCATGTCCGTAACCCGATTGATCGACCGCGGCGTCATCCGCGTCAGCGGCGAGGATGCGCGGGATTTCCTGCAGAACCTCGTCACCAACGACCTCGACCCGGTGACGCCGGGCCAGGCCGGCTACGGCGCGCTGCTGACACCGCAGGGCAAGATCATCTGCGATTTCTTCATCGTCGCGCTGCCGCCGGAAGATGGCGGCGGCTTCCTGCTCGATTGCCCGCTGCTGCAGACCGCCGATCTGATGAAACGCCTCAAACTCTACAAGCTGCGCGCCAAGGTGGCGCTTGAAGATCTGACCGAGGCCAGCGCAGTGCTCGCTTCCGCCGACGGCGCGCCCCTGCCGGCCAACGCCGGCATCGTCTATGACGACCCGCGCCTGCCGGCGCTGGCCCAGCGCGCCATTGCTGACGCTACCGATATCGACGCGCTCGTCACGGCCGAGCCGGAAAACTATCACGCCCGTCGTGTCGCGCTCGGCGTCCCCGCCGGTGGGCGCGATTTCGCCTATGGCGATGCCTTCCCGCATGAAGCGCTGCTAGACCAGCTCGGCGGCGTCTCCTTCAAGAAGGGCTGCTATATCGGGCAGGAGGTCGTCTCCCGCATGCAGCATCGCGGCACGGCTCGAACCCGTGTCGTCCCCATCGTCTTCGATGGCGGCATCGCGGCCGAGTCTGGCGCGGAAGCCACCGTCGGGGGCAAGCCGCTCGGTGCGATCGGCACCGCGGCAAACGGCCATGCGCTCGCCATGCTCAGGCTCGACCGGCTGGCCGATGCGCTCGCCGCGGGCGAAACGCCCATGGGCGGCGGGCTCGCCTTCCATCTCGCGGAGAAGCCCGGCTTCATCCGCTTCCCCTTCCCCGGAGAGCCCGGCTTTGGAGCCGCCGCATGAGCGACGCCACGATTTCGAGCGAAGAGCGCGTTGCGATTCAGGGGCCGGACGGCAAGTTCCGCTGCCGCTGGCCGGGCACGGACCCGCTCTATCTCGCCTATCACGACACCGAATGGGGCGTACCGGAATATGATTCCCGCGCGCTCTGGGAGAAGCTGATCCTCGATGGCTTCCAGGCCGGCCTCTCCTGGATCACGATCCTCAGGAAGCGCGACGCCTTCCGCGCAGGCTTCGCCGGCTTCGAGCCGGAGGCCGTCGCGCGCTTCACGGAAGCGGATGTCCAGCGCCTGCTCGCCGACCCCGGCATCATCCGCCATCGCGGCAAGATCGAGGGCACGATCAAGAGCGCTCAGGCCTATCTGGAGCTCAGCGAGCGCGAGCCCTTCGCTGATTTCCTCTGGAAACATCTCGACGGCCGCGTGCTGCAGAACAGTTTCCGCACGCAAGGGCAGGTGCCGACGCAGACCAAGGTCTCCGAGACGATTTCGAAGGAACTGAAGAAGGCCGGCTTCACCTTCTGCGGCCCGACGATCGTCTACGCCTTCATGGAAGCCTGTGGTCTGGTCAACGACCACCTCACCGGGTGCTTCCGCTACAGCGAATGCGCGGCGCTCGCCCGCGACACCCGTCCCGCCGCTTGATGGCCCGCAAGCCCGAAGCGCCTCGCGCCTGGCAACGCATGCTCTCGGGGCGGCGGCTCGACCTGCTCGACCCCTCCCCACTCGATGTCGAGATCGAGGACATCGCCCACGGGCTCGCCCGTGTCGCCCGCTGGAACGGCCAGACCCGTGGCGCGCATTCCTTTTCCGTGGCTCAGCACTGCCTGCTGGTCGAGGCCATCGCCGGTCACATCAATCCCGATTGGGGCCATGAGTGGCGGCTGATGGCGCTGCTCCACGACGCACCGGAATACGTCATCGGCGACATGATCTCGCCCTTCAAGGTGGTGATGGGCGACGCCTACAAGAGCGTGGAACTGCGCCTTTTGACCGCGATCCATCTCCGCTTCGGCCTGCCGGCGACGACGCCGGCGCTGCAGAAACGCAAGACCAAGGAAGCCGACACCATCGCCGCCTTCTTCGAGGCGACACGCCTCGCCGGCTTTTCCCGCGAAGAAGCGCTGAAGTTCTTCGGCCGGCCGCAGGCACTGCCGGCCGATGTCCTCGCGTGGCTCGAACCGCTCGACACCGAGACGGCGCAAGCGCGCTTCCTCGCGCGCTTCACCCATCTCGCGGCGGGCCTTACTGCGTCAGGCGAACCGCGCTGATCTCGTTGGCGATCGCCTTGAAGATGGGATCGAGCTGCGCGGCGTTCTGCACGTCGTAATACATGCTCGGATCGCTGGCGCAGCCCCTCAACAGGGCCGCATCGCCGTCAATGACGCGGATCGTATAGAGGCTGATGCCTGCCGCCTTGGCGTTCGTGCACGCAAGGCTTGTGCGCGCATCGATGTCGTTGCCGGTAGCAGTAAAGCGGTTTTCGGTATTGTCGCCGTCGGTCAGCAGGATCATGTACTTCTTGAGCCGCGGTTCGGTCGCAGGCTTCGCCTCGGTGAAAGGTGAGCCCGGCGTCAGGGTGGACCACCCCCAGACAGCGCCGATCGTGACGTTCGTGTTCCCGACCGGCGTCATGCTATCGATCCGCGTTTCGAGAGCCGTCCAGTCCGAGGTCAACGGCAGGACTTCCGCAAGGGAGGCCTGAGCGCACCAGAAAGCCGGATACTGCTGGGTGCTTGAGGAGTACGAGCCCCCATCCTTCGTATCATAATCCTGATCGCGATCGATGATGCAGCCCTGGGCAGATGACGCCCAGTCCGATTTCGCAATCGTCTTGAACACGCAAGTCTTTCCGCTTGAGTCACAATTCAGTTTGCTTGTATCGCTAACCTTGATATTCGTGTTCTGTACAACACAATTACTAATGTAATTTTTGCAAGTGACATAACGCGTTATCCCATAACGAATCCACGCCTCGTCCTTTAAGCTTCGAGCGAGGCGCACCTGCGTGTTGAACGGCACAATCGAGATGCGGATCTGATCCGTTTCGATCGACGCATCCTTCATAATCTTGATCAGGCTCTTCGCAGCGGTCTTCAGATTGGTCATCTTGTTATTCTGCGCCATGGAGCCCGTATTATCGAGCGCCAAAGCGAGTTCGATCTTATTGGTACCCCAGGTCGACTGGGTGCTGCTGCCGACGGGTATGTATTGCGTGCCGATCACGCGCGCGATCGTCGCTGGGACATTCGCATTGGCCGCGATCTGGATGGTGCGTGCGGTGCGATCGATCGCCACCGTGGCGCCAGTGAAGTCAGCCTTGGCCTCCGGCGGGAGATTGTCGCGGATCCAGCCGTCGATGCGCGTCTTGAGGTCCGCATCGGTCAGCTTCTGTGCGTCACGGGCCGCCATCAGCGAAGCAGCGTCGATCGCCGAGCTCAGCGCCTGGCGAACATTGGTGGCGCGCGAGTAATCGACGGAAACGCCGACGACGCCCATCAGCGGAACGATGGCGAGGCCGGTCATGACCAGCACATTGCCGCGCCGGTCCTGACCGAACCGCCGGATTGTCTCGAAAAGGGAAGCGAACTTGAACATGGCACCTGACCCCCGGCCGAATTGCCGTATTCGACTGGGAGAACGTGGCTGCCGGACCTTACGAATTGCTGAAGCCGACTTAAGGAACTCGGCCCTTTCTTCAGATTTTAGCGGTAAAATTCCCTCTCTGCCCACATAATCGGCCCGTTTGAGAGGGGCGGCGTTCGCAGGCTGCAACGACTGCGTTAACGCTCGCCAATCCATTGTTTCGATTCAGGAACAGGTGATCGTCATCTTTTCCTCATTTCGAAAAAGCCACTTCCGCGAGATGATCGCCGCCATCTGAGATCGGAGGAAGAGTCATGTCCGAAGCCCCCACGCTCACCTTGCCGGCCGGCGTCGTCATCAAAGGCGCGTTGCAGCCGCGTTTCGAGGAAGTGCTGACCACGGAGGCCCTGACCTTCGTTGCCGATCTTCATCGCCGCTTCAACGAGACCCGCAAGCGCCTGCTCAGCCTCCGGACCGAGCGCCAGAAGCGCTTCGACGCCGGCGAGACGCCGGATTTCCTCGCCGAGACCAAGCACATCCGCGAGGGGGACTGGTCCGTCGCGCCGATCCCGGCCGATCTGCTCGATCGCCGCGTCGAGATCACCGGCCCGGTCGACCGCAAGATGATCATCAACGCGCTGAACTCGGGCGCGAAGGTTTTCATGGCCGATTTCGAGGACGCCTCCTCGCCGGTCTGGGCCAACATGGTCGAAGGTCAGCTCAACCTGAAGGACCGGTGGGCGAACAAGATCGACTTCACCGAGCCGACCACCGGCAAGGCCTACAAGCTCGGGCCTAAGCCCGCCGTGCTGATCATCCGCCCGCGTGGTTGGCATCTGGTCGAGCGCCATATCGAGATCGACGGCGAGATCGCCTCCGGCTCACTGGTCGATTTCGGCCTCTATGTCTTCCATAATGCGAAGGCCGCGCTGGCGGCCGGCTCCGGCCCCTATTTCTACCTGCCGAAGCTGGAGAGCCATCTGGAAGCCCGGCTCTGGAATGACGTCTTCGTCGCCGCCCAGGCCGCGCTCGGCCTCAAGCCCGGCACGATCAAGGCCACCGTCCTGATCGAGACCCTGCCCGCCGCCTTCGAGATGGACGAGATCCTCTACGAGTTGCGCGAACACATCGCCGGCCTGAACTGCGGCCGCTGGGACTACATCTTCTCCTTCATCAAGAAGCTCGCCCGCAACAAGGCCTTCGTCCTGCCGGATCGCTCGCAGGTCGTGATGTCGAAGGCCTTCCTGCGCGCCTATTCGCTGCTCTTGATCAAGACCTGCCATCGCCGCGGCGCCTTCGCCATGGGCGGCATGGCGGCGCAGATCCCGGTCAAGAACAACCCCGAGGCCAATGCCGCCGCCTTCGCCAAGGTCAAGGCCGACAAGGAGCGCGAGGCCGGCGACGGGCATGACGGCACCTGGGTCGCCCATCCCGATCTCGTCCCGGTGGCCATGGAGGTCTTCGACCGGCTGATGCCGCAGGCCAACCAGCTCGGCAAGAAGCGCGAGGATGTCAGCATCGGCGCGAAGGACCTGCTCGAGGTCCATCAGGGCACGCGCACCGAGGAAGGCTTCCGCGAGAACATCCGCGTCGGCGTGCAGTACATCGAGGCCTGGCTGCGCGGCCGCGGCGCGGTGCCGATCTACAACATGATGGAAGACGCCGCGACCGCCGAGATCAGCCGCGCTCAGATCTGGCAGTTCGTCCAGTATGGCGTCGCGCTCGAAGGCGGGGTCACGGCCGATGCCGCGCTGTTCAAGCGCTGCCTGCCCGAGGAGATGGAGCGCGTGAAGGGCGAGCTCGGCCCGGAGAACTACGCCAAGGGCCGCTTCCCCGAGGCGATCGCGCTCTTCGAAACGCTGTCGCTGGCGCCGAACTTCGAGGATTTCCTCACCGTCCCGGCCTACGACAAGCTGGGATAAGGATCGGCATCGCGCGACCGTCACAGCGCTGCGCGATCCTCGACGCCGCTTCCCGTCCGAGGAAAGCGGCTCCCCCAATCGGCGCGCCTCACGGCGCGCCGTATTTTTTGACATCGCCCTTCCGGACGCGCGCACTCTTTCGGCGTTGTCCCACGATTCGTCGCCTGCCGAGCGCTGCCTCCCACGTTTTCGCCACGACGCAGCCGGAAGCTCCGCCTGACCGAATCGCTGATCATCCCGGAGTGTCATTTGAAGCCCAACGCGTTCATGCCGAGCCTCGTCGAGGCCGTCGACCGCTATCGCAGCGACGTCGCCGGTTCGCGCGAACATCTCTCATTGTTGCGCTGGCAAATCGGTCAGGGCCATGCGCTGGACAAGCGCGAAACCTTTCCCGGCCATGTCACCACCAGTGCCTTCGTGCTCTCGCCCGATCATGCCCGCATCCTGCTGATCGATCATGTCGTCATCGGCCGCTGGCTCCAGCCCGGCGGGCATTGGGAAGAGGCTGAGCACTTCCACCGCTCGGCGGCGCGCGAGGCGGTCGAGGAGACCGGCGTGCAGGATCTCATGCTGCACCCTTGGCATCGCGACGCGGACGTCCCCTTTGCCATCGACAGCCATGACGTCCCGGGCAAGCCGGCGCGCGGCGAGCCGGCCCATGTCCATCACGACCTGCAATATCTCTTCCTCGCCGATCCGGCCCGGCCGCTGGTCGCCCAGGTCGAGGAGGTGCACGCCGCCGCCTGGAAGCCGGTCGAGGAACTCGCCGCCATCGCACCCCGTGCGCTGGCGCGGATAGCGATGCTGACGCCGCCGGGCTGAGGTCCTCTCGCCTTTTTTGTTGCGCTTCTAATTTGTGGTGGCAGCGCAACATGTAACATTATTTCACTCCGAAGTGCCGCCGGCCTCTCGCGCCGGCGGGGCGGTTGCGGCAGGTTGCTGATCAGGCAGCCTGTCCGCCGCGAATGATTCGCTCCGGGCAAATCCGGGTCGCCGTCTCAATGGAATGGCGCCCATGTCGCTCGCCTCGCTCGCTTCGAAGTCTCTCGCCCTCGCCCTTCTCGCCGGCACGGCCTGCACCGCGATGGCCGCCGACCTTCCCTCCCGCAAGGGCGCGCCCGCCGCGCCGGCCCCCGCCGTCTCGGCCTGCACCGAGAGCGAGGGCATTCCGACCGACGCCTTCGGTTTCACCACCGGCTCCGATGTGGCCGATGTCGGCTCCTTCGGCCCGAGCCTGACCTATGGCGGCGCCTTCGGCACGCGCGTCGGCACCTCCAACGGCCATGGGCTAACGCTGCAGGGCTCCTACGGCCTCCTCCCCTGCTTCGAGGTCGGCCCCTACGTCCTCGGCAACTTCACCAACGCCTCGGCCGGCGGCATCAGCGCCGATGAGCGCGCCTACGGCGCCGGCGTCGAGATGAAGTACAAGCTGCTCGGCCGCGACATGCATGGGCTGGGCCTTACCCTCGTCATCGACCCGAGCGCCACCCGCATCGACCCGGAAGGCGCCGGCCGCTTTACCAGCTACAACACCGGCATCCGCCTCTTCGCCGACAAGACGCTGATCCCGAATACGCTCTACGCGGCGATCAACGTCTCGCAGGATCTGACCTGGACCGGCCCCTCGCCCTATGCCCGCTCCTCGACCTTCACCGTCGGCGGCTCGCTCGCCTGGCAGGTGCAGGAGGGCGTCTATCTCAGCGGCGAGGTTCGCCACATGCGCGCCCATAACGATCTCGGCTTCGGCAACGAGGCCGGCTACGCCACCTATGTCGGCCCCGGCGTCTTCTGGCAGGCGACGAAGCAGCTCGCGATCTCGGCCGCCTACAACATCCAGGTGGCCGGCAAGGCCAAGGGCGAGCCGGGCGACCTCGACCTGACCAATTTCAGCCAGCACCTCGTCAAGGTGAAGCTGGGCTACAGCTTCTGAGATCCGCCGCAATCATTAACCGCGCTTTCCCGAAAGCGCGGTTCCGCGGGCTTCTCACCCCGTTTTTTACGCCGACTTAACGTGGCGTCAGGCTCTCTCCCCGGGCCTGCCGTTACGGAAATCGATCTTGGCCCGCCATACCCTGAAGTTCGCGCTCGCCCTGGGTCTGCTGGCCTTGACCGGGCTCCATGCCCAAGCCTTCGAGGCCGAGCCCCAAGCCGATACCGTCAGCGTCTGCGACGATCTGGAAGACGCCCCGACGGACGCCTTCGGCTTCACCGACGGCTCCGGCATCGCCGACCTCGGCCGCGGCAGCCTCGGCCTGACGCTCGGCGGCAATGCCGGCGTCCGAGAAGGGCGTTCGCTCAGCCGCAACGGTACGCTGCAGGGTTCCTACGGCCTCCTGCCCTGCCTCGAGGTCAGCGCCTCGCTCTTCGGCGGCACGACGCGTTCGACGATCGCAAAGGAGCGTCTAAGGGACCGCAGCCATGGCGGCAGCCTCGAGGCCAAGTATCGCCTGCTCAGCCACCGCGATCATGGGCTCGGCCTCAGCCTCGGCGTCGAGACCGGACGCGAGCGCAATGACGACAGGCTGACCGGCCAATTCTCCAGCTACAACACCGCCTTCAAGCTTCTCGCCGACCGCATCATCATCCCCGGCACGCTCTACGGCGCCGTCAACGTCTCGCACAACCTGATCTGGAACGGCCCCGAGCCCTATCAGCGCAGCGCGACCACGGCCGTCGGCGCTTCGCTCGCCTGGCAGTTCCGCCCCGGCATCTATCTCAGCGGCGAGATCCGCCATCTGCGCCAGCAGAATTCGCTCGGCCTCGGCAACCATGCCGGGCACGCCACCTATATCGGTCCCGGCATCTACTGGCAGGCGACGGAAGAGCTGGCGATCTCGGTCGCTTACAACGTCCAGGTTGCCGGACACGAGCGCGGCATCGATCGCCCGCTCGACCTGACGAATTTCAGCCGCCACCTCGTCCAGCTCGACATCGGCTGGACCTTCTGAGATGCGAAGGCCGCGCCTCGGCGAGGCCGGGCGATCGCCTCGTCGTCAACCCGACGCCTTCAGTGGGCCTTCGGCCGCTTCGTGAGCTCGGTGGCGAAGCAGGCGAGCGCGAGCAGCGGCAGCGCCCCGCCGATCAGCGAGGCGAGGCCCCAGCCGCCCGCCGCATAGGCCCAGCCGCCGACGGCCGAGCCGAGCGCTCCGCCGACGAAGAAGCTCGCGATGAACAGGCCGTTCAACCGGCTGCGGTTCTCATGGCCGAGCGAGAAGATCGCGCGCTGGCCGAGCACGAGGCAGGTCGTCGCGCCATAGTCGAGCAGGATCGCCGCCGCCGTCAGCAGGCCGAGCCCCAGCCATGACCCCTCCCCGGCGATATGGGTCATGGCGAAGGAGAGCGCCGCCAGCACCATCGCGCCGCCGGTCGCCGGCCGGCTCAGGCCCGCATCGGCGAGGCGCCCTGCGATGGGCGAGGCGATCGCGCCCGCAACACCCGCCAGAGCGAAGAGCGCGACCCCGCGCTGGTCGAGTCCGTAGGCAGGGCCCGTCAGGTAGAGCGGCGTCACCGTCCAGAACAGGCTGAAGGCAGCAAACAGGAAAAACTGATAGGCGGCCCGCCGCTGCAGCACCGGCGTATGCAGCGCAAGGCGCCCCATGGAGGCGATGAGGGCGCCATAGCCAAGCCCCGCCTGCGGATGGCGCTTCGGCAGCGTCAGTCGCAAGGCGATGGCCAGCCCCAGCATGGCGACGGCCGAGAGTGCGAAGACGACATGCCAGGAGGTCGCTCCGGCAATCAGGCTCGCAGCCGGCCGCGCCAGCATGATGCCGAGCATGAGACCGCTGATGACATTACCGACGACACGCCCACGCGTCGCCTCCGGCGCCAGATGCGCGGCGAAGGGCACGACGGCCTGTGCTGCCACCGAGGTCAGGCCGATCAGCAACGCCGCGGCGAGAAAGCCCGTCGCCTCGCTCGAGAACGCGGCGCCGAGAAGCGCCACGCCCGACATCAGGATCAGGCTGATCAGCAGCAGCCGGTTCTCGATCAGGTCGCCGAGCGGCACGATGAAGACGAGGCCAATGCCGTAGCCGATCTGCGTCAGCGTCACGACGAAGCCGGTCATGGCCGGGGACATGCCGAGCGCCGCGCCGATCGGCCCGGCCAGAGGCTGCGCATAATAGAGATTGGCGGCCATCAACCCGCAGGCCGCGGCCAACATGGAGATAAGGCCCGCGCCCGGATGCCCGGTCGGCTGTGCAGTGTGCGTCATAGGGGTAGCTGAGTTTGTAGTGCGGGGAAGAGCCGAAGCGTCGCGCCCGCGCCTTCGGATCGACCATGATTGTTGCACTGCAAAAGAGACCGTGGGAGAGACACAGCCGCATGGCGGCTCCCGGGCTCGACGCATGGCGAGCGCGGCCACCTCGCTCGCCCGCGCTTGTCCATCCTCCCCGACAGCCTCTAGATACGCCGGTCGGCAGCTGCTTCGCTTCCGGCATCTCTCGATACCGCTGGAGGACCCCGATGAAGACACGTGCCGCCGTAGCCTGGGAGGCCGGCAAGCCGCTGACGATCGAGACGGTCGAGATCGGCGGTCCGAAGGCCGGGGAGGTGCTGGTCGAGGTGATGGCGACCGGCATCTGCCACACCGATGCCTACACGCTGTCGGGCCTGGATTCGGAGGGCAAGTTCCCGGCGATCCTCGGCCATGAGGGCGCCGGCATCGTCCGCGAGGTCGGCGCTGGCGTCACCACGCTGAAGGTCGGCGACCACGTCATCCCGCTCTACACGCCGGAATGCCGCAACTGTAAGTCCTGCCTGTCGCGCCGGACGAACCTCTGCACCGCGATCCGCTCGACCCAGGGCCAGGGTCTGATGCCCGATGGCACCTCGCGCTTCTCCTGCGATGGCGGCGAGGTGTTCCACTATATGGGCTGCTCGACCTTCGCGAACTTCACGGTCCTGCCCGAGATCGCGCTCGCCAAGGTCCGCGAGGACGCCCCCTTCGACAAGATCTGCTACATCGGCTGCGGCGTGACGACCGGCATCGGCGCGGTGATCTACACGGCCAAGGTCTGGCCCGGCGCCAATGTCGTCGTCTTCGGGCTCGGCGGCATCGGGCTCAACGTCATCCAGGGTGCCCGCATGGTCGGGGCCGACAAGATCATCGGCGTCGACATCAACCCCGCCAAGCGCGAGATGGCGAAGAAGTTCGGCATGACCGACTTCATCAATCCGAGCGAGATCGGCAACGACAAGGTGGTGCAGGCGATCGTTGACCTCACCGGCGGCGGCGCCGATTTCTCCTTCGACGCCACCGGCAATACCAATGTGATGCGCCAGGCGCTGGAATGCTGCCATCGCGGCTGGGGTGAATCGATCATCATCGGCGTCGCCGAGGCCGGCAAGGAGATCGCGACCCGTCCCTTCCAGCTCGTCACCGGCCGGGTCTGGAAAGGCACCGCCTTCGGCGGCGCGCGCGGCCGCACCGACGTGCCCAAGATCGTCGACTGGTACATGGAGGGCAAGATCAACATCGACGACCTGATCACCCACAAGCTCAGCCTCGACGAGATCAACCACGGCTTCGACCTCATGCATGAGGGCAAGTCCATCCGAAGCGTCGTGGTTTACTGAGGCGCCGTTTTGCGGCCTCATCCATCGGGCAAGGGGGCATCCTTCACCATTCCGGGGCAGCGCGAAGCACTGACCCCGGAACCCATGATTGGGTACCACGCTTGGACAACCCGATCGGGCAAGACGCGTCCGATCGCGGATTCCGGATTCGATCCTGCGGATTGAACCCGAATGACTAAGGCCGCGCCTCAACCAAGAAAGGACCCCATATGGAACTCCTCTCCGCCTCGAAGGCCTTCGGCGGCTCGCAGCGCGTCTACCGCCACGACAGTGCAGCCTGCGCCTGCCCCATGACCTTCGCGATCTATCTGCCGCACCAGATCGAGGACGGGCCGGTTCCTGTGTTGTGGTATCTCTCGGGGCTGACCTGCACACACCAGAACGCCATGGACAAAGGCGAATACCGTGCCGCGGCCGCCGCCAACGGCATCGCCATCATCTGCCCCGATACCAGCCCTCGCGGCGACGGCGTGCCCGACGAGCCGGACAACTGGCAGTTCGGCTCCGGCGCCGGCTTCTATCTGGACGCTACGCAGGAGCCCTATGCTAGGAACTACCGGATGGAGACCTATATCCGCGACGAGTTGCCGGAGCTCGTCGGGCGTCATTTCCCGCTCGACATGAACCGGCAGGGCATCTTCGGCCATTCCATGGGCGGTCACGGCGCGATCACGCTGGCGCTCAAGAATCCCGACCGCTACCGCTCCGTCTCGGCCTTTGCGCCGATCACCCAGCCTTCGACCGCCGGCTGGTCGCGCCCCGCCCTCGAGAAATATCTCGGTCCGGACGAACGGAGCTGGCGGGCCTACGACTCCACGCTCCTCATTGCAGACGGGCACCGCATCCGCGATCTGCTCGTCGACCAGGGCACCGCCGACGGCTTCCTCGAAGAAGGCCTGCGCCCGCAATTGCTGGAGGTCGCCTGCGCCACGGCCGGCATCCCGCTGCAGCTGACCATGCGGGACGGTTACGACCATTCCTACAACTTCATCTCGACCTTCATGGCCCAGCACGTCGCCTGGCACGCCGAGCGGCTGCTGGACTGAGCCGGTCGGCTCGGGGAACGGCCGAGCCTGCATTGCGTTGAAGCTGTCGGGGTCAACAAGCACCCCGGCAAGCTCACAGCAACGCCATGCCGCAAAGCAACCGTTCGTTCTTTACCCGCCTGTCGCAGACCGTCGCGCATTGGACCGGCAAGCCCGCGACCTTCTTCACAGCCGCGAGCCTGATCGTGGTGTGGGCGGTATCCGGCCCACTCTTCAACTTCAACGACAGCTGGCAGCTGGTCATCAACACCTCGACGACCATCGTCACCTTCCTGATGGTTTTCATCATCCAGAACAGCCAGAACCGCGACACCGCCGCGATGCAGATCAAGCTCGACGAGTTGATCGCCAAGCTCGAAGGCCCGCGCGAGGAGCTGCTCGACCTCGAGGATCTCGACGAAAGCAAGATCGAGACGATCCGCAAGGAATTCGAGGAGCTGGCCGAGAAAGCACGCGAGACAGGCACCTCGTTGGCACCTTCAGAGAAAACTAAGGTTAGTTCTTAGGGTTAAGTCAGATTTAAGAAATCCCCGGCATTGTTCTCTCATTGGTAACGCGCGCGGGCTGCGTTCTTGCGCCGCGCAACGCTGGGAAGGACACTGCCATGGGCAGCCTGAAAACCCTCACATTCGCGGGAATGATGGCGCTCGGCGCTTCCGCGGCCTCTGCAGCCGACTTCCTGCCGGCCCCCCAGCCCCTGCCTGCACCGGAGCTGAAGGGCACGATCTCAAGCGGCATCTATCTGCGCGGCGACATCGGCGTCGGTGTCCAGAGCGTGGGCAAGTATCATCAGGACGATGTCGTGCAGTCCGGCGGCGCCTTCTTCGGCAAGAGCGACAATGCCACCTTCTTCGGCGGCGTCGGCATCGGCTATCGCTTCAACAACTGGTTTCGCACCGACGTCACCCTGGAATATCGCGGCGGTGGCTCGATCGGGGTCAATGACTCGGTCTACAATACCGTTATCAATGGACCGCAGACCAACACCTACAAAGGCAACCTGAGTTCGCTGGTTACGCTCTTCAACGGCTATATCGACCTCGGCACCTGGAACTGCCTGACGCCCTATATCGGCGCCGGCATCGGCTTCACGCAGAACTACATCGGCGGCCTGACCGACCAGGGCATTCAAAACGACACCCGCTTCGGCAACTTCTACGTTCCGACGCTCGGCTATGCCAGCAACGGCACCAAGAGCGATCTCGCCTGGGCTCTCATGGCCGGCGTCGGCTACGAGGTGAACAAGAACCTGACCCTCGAATTCGGCTATCGCTACCTCAACCTCGGCGATGCCCAGTCGGGCCGCCTGGTCAACGCCTTCACCGGGCAGGTCCAGGCCCCGCTCAAGGCCAAGGACATCGACAGCCACGATTTCCGCATCGGCATGCGCTGGAACTTCGGCTCGCCCGATTGCTGCGGCCCGCAGGAAGTCGCCTACCAGCCGCCGGTCGTGCGCAAGTACTGACCACCGGCTCACCGGAAAAACCGAAACGGCGCGGATCACTCCGCGCCGTTTTGCTTTGTTCAGCGCAGCAGCGACTGCCCGGTCATCTCGGCCGGCTGCTCAAGCCCCATCAGCGCGAGCAGCGTCGGCGCCATATCGGCGAGCCGCCCATCGGCCAGCGCCTTCGCCTCGCCGCCGATCAGCATCAGCGGCACCGGATTGGTCGTGTGGGCGGTATGCGGCTTGCCCGTGACGGGATCGACCATCAGCTCGGCATTGCCGTGGTCGGCCGTGACGAGGAGCGCCCCACCCGCCCGCTGCACGGCGTCGGCGATGGCGCCGAGTCCCGCATCGACCGTCTCGACCGCCTTGATCGCGGCTGCGAGCACGCCGGTATGGCCGACCATGTCGGGATTGGCGAAGTTGAGCACGACGAGGTCGTAACGACCTGAATCGATCGCCTCGACCGCCTTGGCGGTCAATTCCGGCGCCGACATCTCCGGCTGCAGATCATAGGTTGCGACCTTGGGCGAAGGCACCATCACCCGGTCCTCGCCCTTGTAGGGCGTCTCCTCGCCGCCGTTGAAGAAATAGGTGACGTGCGGGTACTTCTCCGTCTCCGCCATGCGGATCTGCGTCCGGCCGGCCTTGGCGACGGTCTCGCCGAGCCCGTTGGCGAGCGTCTGCGGCGCGAAGAGCACCGGCATGATCTTGTCGAGCTCGGCGCTATAGGAGGTCATGCTCACCGCCTTGACGAGCTGCGGCACGCGCGGCCGGGAAAAGCCGGCGAACTCCGGCTCCAGCACCGCTGCGAGGATCTCGCGGATGCGGTCCGAACGGAAGTTGAAGCTGAGCAGCCCGTCGCCGTCCTTCACGCCGGCATAGCCGCCGATCACCGCCGGCAGAATGAACTCGTCGGTGACGTTCTGCGCATAGGCGGCAGCAATCGCGGCATCAGCGGTAGCGAAGGCCTCGCCCTCGCCAAGAACCATGGCCTTCCAGGCTTTCTCGACTCGCTCCCAGCGATTGTCGCGATCCATCGCATAGTAGCGCCCCGAGACGCTGGCGATCGTCGCACCGGCCGGCAGCGCGGCCGCGAAGGCCTTCACATAATCCGCGGCCGATTGCGGCGGCGTATCGCGCCCATCCGTGAAGACATGGACATGCACGGCTATGCCCTGCCCGGTCAGGATGCGGGCGAGCGCCACGGCATGATCCTGATGGGCATGAACGCCGCCGGGCGAAACGAGCCCGAGCAGATGGCAGGCGCCTCCGCTCGCCGTCAGCGCAGCGACGAGGCCGCTCGCGTCCAGCGCCTGGGCGATCGAGCCATCCGCGATTGCCTGGTTGATGCGCGGCAGGTCCTGCATCACCACGCGGCCGGCACCGAGATTGAGATGGCCGACTTCGGAATTGCCCATCTGCCCCTCGGGCAGCCCGACATCGAGCCCGGAGGTGCGCAGGAATGCATGGGGGCAGCTCTGCCAGAAGCGATCGAAATTGGGGGTATTCGCCAGCTTGACGGCGTTGTTCCCGCTCTCGTCGCGCCAGCCCCAGCCATCGAGGATCATCAGCATCACGGGACGAGGCGGCATCGGGAGACCTGTCGGTAGTGGTGAAAGGTGCTTGTGCGGATACCACGCGCTACGCGGCCGATGCGAGTGCTAAGAAGGATGCGCTGCCCCGCGACGGAGGAACACGATGACGATCAAGGCGCTGGTGTTCGATGCTTACGGCACGCTCTTCGACGTGCAGTCCGTCGCAGGCGTCACCGACGCCGCCTTCCCGGGGCACGGCGCGACGATCACCCAGATCTGGCGGCTGAAGCAGCTCGAATATACCTGGCTGCGCGCGCTGATGGGCCGCTACGAAGACTTCTGGACCGTTACCCGCGACTCGCTCGATTTCACGCTGAAGACGCTCGGTCTGTCCGCCACGCCGGAACTCGTGGCGAAGATCGCCGAAGCCTACGACGCGCTCAGCCTCTATCCGGAAGCGCTCGCCGCGCTGGAAGGGCTCGCCGCCCGCCGCCTCGCCATCTTTTCGAACGGCAGCCCGGCCATGCTGAAGCGGCTCGTCGCCCATGCCGGCATCGGCGCGCTCATCGAAACCGTGATCAGCGTCGACGAGATCGGTGTCTACAAGCCCGACCCGCGTGGCTATGCCCATGTCGAGAAGCGGCTCGGTCTCTCCCGCGACCAGATCCTCTTCGTCTCCTCGAACGGCTTCGACATCGCGGGGGCCAAGGCGCATGGCTTCCATGTCGCACGCATCGAGCGCGTGTCCTCCGAGCGGCTGCGCGCCGAGCTGTCGGCGGCGCCGGCAATCGATCCCGCGCTGATGTTCAAGGCGCTGCGGATGCAGCCCGAGCAACTTGGCTTCCATGCGGACACCACCATTGCCGCGCTGACCGATCTCGCCTCCTATGTCGCCGGTCTCGAAAAGGCGTAGGGCCTGATCATGATGAGTACCGGCCTTAAAGCGCCACCGGAGGATGACGCGATGATCAAGCTTTACTACCACCCCTCGCCGAACCCAGCGAAGATTGCGCTTTTCCTGGAAGAGGCCGGCTTGCCCTATGAGATGGTGCCGGTCGACACCCGCAAAGGCGACCAGCACAAGCCCGAGTTCCTTGCCATCAATCCCAATGCCAAGACGCCGGCACTGATCGATGGCGACGTCACCGTCTTCGACTCGAACGCCATTCTGCTCTACCTCGCCGAGAAGACCGGCAAGTTCCTGCCCGAGGATACTCCGAAGGCCCGCGGCGAGATGCTCTCCTGGCTGATGTTCGTCGCCACCGGCATCGGCCCCTATTGCGGCCAGGCCGTGCATTTCGGCCGCTTCGCTCCGGAGAAGATCCCCTACGCCATCAACCGTTACGCCCGCGAGGCCGAGCGCCACTGGGGCATCATCGACGAGCGTCTGAAGTCGCGGCGCTACATGCTGGGCGACGCCTATACGCTGATCGACATGTCGGTCTGGGGCTGGGCGACGCGACTCTCCTTCGCGGTCGGCGACCACTGGGGCACGATGTTCCCGAACGTGAAGCGCCACACCGACGAGATCACGGCTCGCCCTGCAGCCCAGCGCGCCATGGCGCTCAAGGACCAGTTCGCCTTCAAGACCGAGGTCGACGAAGAGGCGCGCAAATTCCTGTTCCCACAGAACGCCCATCTGGTGGGTTGAGAGCGGGCGCCACACCGTCATTCCGGGGCAGGCCAAAGGCCTGAGCCCAGAACCCAGAACCGATACGGCCTTTCGGAAAGGCGCCGACAGGAGTTTGCCCTTCACGAGATAGGGCATCGGTTCTGGGTTCCGGGCTCTTCGCTCCGCGAAGCCCCGGAATGACCGCTCGGTTCCTTGCATACCCACACGCTGTGTATCGCATCGCGAAAACGCTGGCGGCCTCTGGGATTTCAAGCCAGTGTCGCGGCGGCCCGCCCCGGGAGGCGCGGAGCCCAACACAGTCTCCGAGAGGACGGATGCCCACCGATATCGAGATCGCGCGCGCCGCGACGCTTCTGCCCATTGCCACCGTCGCCGGGAAGGCGGGCATTCCCTCCGAAGCGCTGAACCCCTACGGCAAGTACATCGCGAAGATCGACACCCAAGCCATACCGGGCTTCCAGTCGAAGCCGGACGGCAAGTTGATCCTCGTCACCGCGATCAGCCCGACGCCAGCCGGAGAAGGCAAAACGACGACCACGGTCGGCCTCGGCGACGGGCTTGCACGCATCGGCAAGCGCGCCATGATCGCACTGCGCGAGCCCTCGCTCGGCCCCAGCTTCGGCATGAAGGGTGGCGCGGCCGGCGGCGGCTACGCTCAGGTCGTGCCGATGGAGCAGATCAACCTGCACTTCACCGGCGATTTCCACGCCATCACCAGCGCGCACAATCTGCTGGCGGCGATGGTCGACAACCATGTCTACTGGGGCAACGGGCTCGGGCTCGACACCCGCCATATCGCCTGGCGCCGCGTCATGGACATGAACGACCGGGCGCTCCGCTCGGTCGTGTCCTCGCTCGGCGGCGCCGGCAACGGCTTTCCCCGCGAGGACGGCTTCGACATCACGGTGGCTTCCGAGGTCATGGCGATCTTCTGCCTCGCCCGCGATGCGGCGGATCTGGAAGCGCGTCTCGGCCGGATCGTCGTCGGCCGCACCCGTGAGAAGCGGCTGATCACCGCCGCCGACATCAAGGCGACCGGGGCGATGAGCGTCCTGCTCAAGGACGCGCTGATGCCGAACCTCGTGCAGACGCTGGAAGGCACGCCCGCCTTCGTCCATGGCGGGCCTTTCGCCAACATCGCCCATGGCTGCAACTCGATCATTGCGACCAACGCGGCCCTGAAGCTCGCCGACTACGTCGTCACCGAGGCCGGCTTCGGTGCCGATCTCGGCGCCGAAAAGTTCTTCGACATCAAGTGCCGCAAGGCGGGGCTGAAGCCGGCTGCGGCCGTCGTCGTCGCCACGGTGCGTGCGCTGAAGATGCATGGCGGCCTGGCCAAGGATGCGCTGGCCCGCGAGGACCTCAAGGCGCTGGAGGCAGGCCTTTCCAACCTCGCCCGCCATGTCGGCAATGTCCGCAAATTCGGCGTGCCGCCCATCGTCGCGATCAACCATTTCGCGACCGACACCGCCGCCGAGCACGAGCTGATCCGCCACTACTGCCGCAACCATCTCGGCGTCGAGGCGGTGATCTGCCGGCACTGGGCGGAGGGCGGCGCCGGCACCGAGGACCTCGCCCGCAAGGTCGCGGCGATGGCGGACGAGGAGGAGGCCGATTTCGCCCCGCTCTACCCGGACTCGATGCCGCTTCGGCAGAAGCTCGAGACTATCGCCCGTGAGATCTACGGCGCCGACCACGTCAGCGTTTCGCCGAGGCTTGAGGCGCGCTTCGAGGAGCTGGAATCCGCCGGCTTCGGCAACCTGCCAGTCTGCGTCGCCAAGACCCAGTATTCCTTCTCGGCCGACCCCACGCTGCGTGGCGCGCCCTCGGGCCATATCGTGCCGCTGCGGGAGCTCAGGCTTTCCGCCGGCGCGGGCTTCATCGTCGCCATCTGCGGGGACATCATGACCATGCCCGGCCTGCCGCGCGAGCCCGCCGCCGAGCGCATCCACATCGACGCCCAGGGGCGGATCGAAGGGCTGTTCTGACGGGGGCGGCACCGACCGTCACGCCTTCGTCATATGAGTCGTCGATGCCGCCGCGCCTCGGTGACGGCATGACGACGGGGACAGGCATGAAGATGGAGATCACCGGAGCCGATGTGCTCCTCGACGCGATCGAGGCGACGAATGTCTCGATCGCAGACGGCCGGATCGGCGCGCTTGGTGCTACCGCAGCGCCGGCCGGTCTCACGATCCGCGCCGAAGGCTGCCTCCTCCTGCCCGGCATCGTCGACTGCCATGGCGACGCTTTCGAGCGTCACATCATGCCGCGCCCCGGCGTCGCCTTCGATCTCGATCTCGCTTTGCGCGATGCCGACCGGGCCCTGCTCGCGAGCGGCATCACCACCGCCTTCCACGGCGTGACCTGGTCCTGGGAGCCCGGCCTGCGCGGTGCGGAGAATGCGCGCCTTCTGGTCGAGCGCATCGCCGCGCTGAGGCCCGAGCTCGGCGCCGACACCCGCTTCCACATGCGCCACGAGACCTTCAATCTCGATGCGGAGGAAGAGATCGGCCTCTGGCTGGAACAGGGCCGCATCGGCGTGCTCGCCTTCAACGACCACACCGAAGGCACGCTGAAGTCCCGCCACCGGCCGGACAAGATCGGCAAGATGGTCGAGCGCACGGGCCTCAGCCATGAGGCGTTCATGGAGCTGGTCGACCAGGTCTATGCCCGCAAGGGCGAGGTCGCGGGTTCCATCGCAAGGCTGGCGGAGCGGGCGGGCCGCGCCGGCATCCCGATCATGTCCCATGACGACATGAGCCCTGAGATGCGGCGGGAGCACCGCGCGCTCGGCATCGCCATCACCGAATTCCCGATCAACGAGGAAACGGCGCGCGAGGCGGCTTCAGTCAACGAGGCCATCGTCTTCGGCGCGCCGAACGTCGTGCGCGGCGGCTCGCATACCGGCTGCCCGGCGGCGGAGGACATGGTCCGCGAAGGGCTCTGCACCATCCTTGCCTCGGACTACTACTACCCGGCCCTGCCGCTCGCACCCTTCCTGCTGGCCGAGAGGGGCGCGGCCTCGTTCCCGGCGGCGTGGAAGCTTGTTTCGGAGAACCCGGCCAAGGCACTCGGCCTGACCGATCGCGGACGCATCGCACCGGGGTTGAGGGCCGACCTCGTCATCGTCAGGCCCGAGCCGACACCGCGCGTGGTTGCGGCCATCGCAGGTGGCCGACTCGTCCACCTCGCGGATCCGAGCCTGCTGGGCGGGTAGCCCACGCCGTCGTGCTCGGGCTTGACCCGAGCATCTCTTGCGCGAGGAGGCTCTGGCGCTATCCCGTCCCGAGATTCTCGGGTCCGCTGATGCGGCCCGAGAATGACGAGCTAGCTGCAGCTTACGCGAAGTCCAACTGCACCTTGATCGCTTGCGACTTGTCGGCGGCGAGGTCGAAGGCCTCGACCGCGCGGTCGACGGGAATCGTCGCCGTCAGCAGCGGCGACAAATCGATCGCCCCGGAGCCGATCATCGCCACAGCCCAATCGAACTCTTCATGGAAGCGGAAGGAGCCGCGCAGGTCGAACTCCTTGGCGACGACCACATTCATCGGCAGCGTGAACTGGCCGCCGACGCCGATCTGCACGATGACGCCGCCCGAGCGCACCACGTCGAAGGCGCCCGTCAGCGCATGCTGGTTGCCGGAAGCCTCGAACATCACGTCGAAGGCGCCCTTCTCCGCGCCGTACTCATCCTTCAGCCGCTCGGGCTCGGCCGCGACATTGACGGTCGCCGTCGCACCCATCTGGCGCGCCACCGGCAGCGGCCCATCGACCACGTCGGTCGCCACGATCTCGGCTGCACCCGCCGCCTTCGCGGCGACGATGGTGAGCGCGCCGATCGGCCCCGCCCCCGTCACCAGCACACGCTTGCCGAGCAGAGGCCCGGCGCGCTTGACGGCATGCAGACAAACCGAGAGCGGCTCGGCGAAAGCGGCCTGCGCCGCCGTCACGCCGGTCGCGACCTTCACCGCCTGCCGCTCCTCGACCACCAGCACGTCGCGGAAGCCGCCCTGCACATGCGGGAAGCGCATCGCCGAGCCGTAGAACAGCATGTCGGTGCAGTGCTGCTGCAGCCCCATCTGGCAGTAGCGGCAATGGCCGCAGGCTCGACTCGGATTAACCGCGACCCGGTCGCCCGGCTTCACGCGGCTGACCTCCTCGCCCACCGCCTCGACGCGGCCGGCGATCTCATGGCCGAGGATCAGCGGCTCACGCACGCGGATCGTGCCGAAGCCGCCATGGAGATAATAATGCAGGTCCGAGCCGCAGATGCCGCCGGCCTCGATGCGCACGCGCACATCGCGCGGCCCGAGTTGGGGAGCGGTCGTCTTCTCGACGCGCAGATCCTTCTCGGCATGGATGACGACGGCCCGCATGGTCAAACTCCCTGAGGCTCCGGCTGACTTTGCCGGCGCCATTGTCTAATCGATTGAAACCTGCTTACCCAAGGAAGCGCCCCGGGCGCAAACGCAAAGAAACACTGCGAGGATACGCCATGTCGCTGTCGCTGTTCAGTCTGGAAGGCAAGGTCGCGCTGATCACCGGCTCGGGCCAGGGCATCGGCCTTGCGCTCGCGGAAGGTCTGTCGGAGGCCGGCGCCCATGTCGTGCTGAACGGCCGCGACCAGGCCAAGCTGGAGCGCGCGCAGAAGACGCTGCTTTCGGCTGGCCGCAAGGCCTCCGTCGCCGCCTTCGATGTCACCGACCAGAAAGCCGTCGAAGCCGGCGTCGCTGCGATCGAAGCCGATATCGGCCCCATCGACATCCTGATCAACAATGCCGGCATGCAGAAGCGCGCGCCGATCACCGAGTTCCCGGTCGAGGGCTGGCACGAGGTGATGAACACCAACCTGCATTCGGTGTTCTACGTTACTCAGGCGGTGACGAAGCGCATGCTGCCGCGCAAGCGCGGCAAGGTCATCAGCATCGGCTCGGTGATGAGTGAGCTCGGCCGCGCCACCATCATTCCCTATACGGCGTCCAAGGGCGCGGTGAAGATGATGACGCGCGGTCTCGCCGCCGAGCTCGGCCAGCACAACATCCAGGCCAACGCCATCGGCCCCGGCTATTTCGCCACCGAGATCAACACAGCGCTGATCGCGGATGAGGTCTTCTCGAATTGGGTCTGCAGCCGCACCCCGGCCGGCCGCTGGGGCGAGACGAAGGAACTCGTCGGCGCCGCGATCTTCCTGTCCTCGGCAGCCTCCAACTACGTCAATGGCCATCTGCTGATGGTCGATGGCGGACTGACTGCGGTGGTGTGAAGGACCCATTCCCCGTCATTGCGAGCATAGCGAAGCAATCCAGTGGGGCTGGGTTGCACCGTTTGGCCCAGCGGCCCTGGATTGCTTCGTCGCTTCGCTCCTCGCAATGACGACCGGAACCTCTTCCGAAAAGAGATGCTCGGGTCGAGCCCGAGCATGACGCGCCTTGCGGGTCAGGCCGCCGCCTTCGTCACGGCCTCGACGACATCGTCCACCGCGCGCTCGACGAGATCGCGGTCGTCGCCTTCCGCCATCACGCGGATCACCGGCTCGGTGCCGGACGGGCGAATGACGAGGCGGCCGCTTTCGCCCAGCAGCTGCTTGGCGGCCTCGATGGCGCTGACCACCTGCTTCTCTTCGAGCGGACGGCCCTTCTTGTAGCGCACGTTCTTGAGGATCTGCGGCAGCGGCTCGAAGCAGTGGCAGACCTCGGAGACCGGCCTGTCCATGCGCTTCACCACCGCGAGCAGCTGCAGCGCCGCGACGAGCCCGTCGCCGGTCGTACCGAAATCCGAGAGGATGATGTGGCCGGACTGCTCCCCGCCCAGGTTGAAGCCGTGGTTGCGCATATGCTCCAGCACATAGCGGTCACCGACCGCCGTACGCGCCAGCGACAGCCCAAGCCCTGCCAGGTAGCGCTCCAGGCCGAGATTGGACATCACGGTCGCAACGATGCCCGGCGCCGAGAGCCGGCCATCCTCGAGCCATGAGCGCGCGATCACGGCCATGAGCTGGTCGCCATCGACGATATGCCCCTGCTCGTCGACGACGAGGACGCGGTCCGCATCGCCATCGAGCGCGATGCCGACATCGGCGCGCAGTTCCTTCACCTTCGCGACCAGCGTCGACGGATGGGTCGAGCCGATCTCGCGGTTGATGTTGAAACCATCCGGCTCGTCACCGATGGTGATGACCTCTGCGCCCAGCTCCCAGAGCGCTTCCGGCGCCACCTTGTAGGCCGCGCCATTGGCGCAATCGAGCACGATGCGCAGGCCTTCCAGGCTCATATTGCGCGGCATGGTGCGCTTGGCGAACTCGATATAGCGCGCATCGGCGCTGTCGATACGCTTGGCGCGGCCGAGCTTCGGCGGCAGCGCGAGGCGTGGGCCGAGATCGGAATCGATCAGCCCTTCGATCTCGCGCTCGACCTCGTCGTTGAGCTTGTAGCCATCCGGCCCGAACAGCTTGATGCCGTTATCCTCGAAAGGATTATGCGAGGCCGAGATCATCACGCCGAGATCGGCGCGCATCGAGCGCGTCAGCATGGCGACAGCCGGCGTCGGCATCGGGCCGAGCAGCATCACGTCCATGCCGACCGAGGTGAAGCCGGCGACCATGGCGTACTCGATCATGTAACCGGAGAGGCGCGTGTCCTTGCCGATCACGACGCGGTGGCGATGCTCGCCGCGTCGGAAGGCCAGCCCCGTGGCCTGTCCGACCTTCAGGGCGAGGTCAGGCGTGATGACACCGTTCGCCCGTCCGCGGATGCCGTCCGTTCCGAAATATTTGCGTGTCATGCAGATGGGTTTCCAAGAGGCGCAGCGCGCTCGTTTTCCAGTTTTCTATAGCCAAAAAACCTTTCCGCCTTCTCACAAATTGTGACGGAACGTGACATGGCGGCGGCGGCATCATGGCGCCTCCCCGGAGGGCACCGTCATCCCGGGCGACCGAAGGGAGACCCGGGATCCATCGCAGAGCGCAGCGGTCTACGATGGATCCCGGCTCTGCGCCGCTCCGCGGCTTGGCCGGGATGACGTCGCGGACGCGGAACAGACGACCGCCAAACAAAAAGGGCGGCCTCTCGACCGCCCCTTCTCATTCCATCGTAGACCGCGCGATCAGGCCTGCGGCTGCGGCTCCATGCCCGCATCCGGCTCGCCGCGCTTGCGGCCCTTGCCGGCGCTCGGCACCGCCGAGCCGCGCGGAGCATGCGGCGTATCGTCGAGGTCGCGCGAGGGGCGCTTGCCGGCGATCAGGTCACGGATCTCCTCGCCCGTCAGCGTCTCGAACTCGAGCAGCGCCTCGGCCACCGCGACGAACTCGTCATGGTGCTCGGTGATGATCTTCTTGGCGTCCTGATAGCCGGTATCGACCAGCTTCTTCACCTCGGCGTCGATCTTCTGCGCGGTGGCCTCGGAGACGCTCTGGCTGCGGCCCATCGACATGCCCAGGAAGACCTCTTCCTGGTTGTCGCCATAGGCGACCATGCCGAGCTCGTCCGAATACCCCATCTGGGTAACCATGGCCTTGGCCATCTTCGTCGCCTGCTGGATATCGCCGGTGGCGCCGGAGGTGATGTTCTCCCGGCCGAAGGTGATCTCCTCCGCCACGCGCCCGCCCATAGCGACCGCAAGCTGCGAGGTGAACTCCTTGTATTTCATCGAGTAGCGGTCGCCTTCCGGCAGGAACTTGACCATGCCGAGCGCGCGACCGCGCGGGATGATCGTCGCCTTGTGGACCGGGATGCCGGCCGGGACGTAGAGGCCGACGATGGCATGGCCCGCCTCGTGATAGGCGGTCAGCTTCTTCTCTTCCTCGGACATGGCCATGGACTTGCGCTCGGCGCCCATCATGACCTTGTCCTTGGCGTCCTCGAACTCGGCATGGGTGACCATGCGCTTGCCGCGACGGGCCGCCAGCAGCGCCGCCTCGTTGACGAGGTTCATCAGGTCCGCGCCCGAGAAACCAGGCGTGCCGCGGGCGAGCACCTTGAGGTCGACATCCGGCGCCATCGGCACCTTGCGGACATGGACGCGCAGGATCTTTTCGCGACCGGCGACATCGGGGTTCGGAACGACGATCTGCCGGTCGAAACGGCCGGGGCGCAGCAGCGCCGGGTCCAGCACGTCCGGACGGTTGGTCGCGGCGATGATGATGACGCCTTCGTTCGGCTCGAAGCCATCCATCTCGACGAGGAGCTGGTTCAGCGTCTGCTCGCGCTCGTCATTGCCGCCGCCGAGACCGGCGCCGCGATGACGACCGACGGCGTCGATTTCGTCGATGAAGATGATGCAGGGCGCGTTCTTCTTGGCCTGCTCGAACATGTCGCGGACACGGCTCGCGCCGACGCCGACGAACATCTCGACGAAGTCGGAGCCCGAGATGGTGAAGAACGGCACGTTCGCTTCGCCGGCAACGGCACGCGCCGTCAGCGTCTTACCCGTACCGGGAGGGCCGACGAGCAGCACGCCGCGCGGGATGCGCCCGCCCAGCCGCTGAAACTTCTGCGGATCGCGCAGGAACTCAACGATCTCCTGAAGGTCTTCCTTCGCCTCGTCGATGCCGGCGACATCCTCGAACGTGACGCGGCCATGAGCCTCGGTGAGGAGCTTCGCCTTCGACTTGCCAAAGCCCATGGCCCGGCCGGCGCCGTTCTGCATCTGGCGGGACATGAAGATCCACAGGCCGATGAAGATGACGAAGGGCAGCGAATTGACCAGCAGCGCCATGAACCAGGGCGTGCCCTCGGAGGGCGCGCGGGCCGAGACCTGAACGCCCTTCTGCGCCATGGTCTTCAGCAGGTTCGGATCGCCATAGGGCGCATAGGTGACGAAGGCGCGGCCGTCCGAGAAGCTGCCCGAAATCTCCTGGCCCGACACGATCACGTTGGAGACGCGGCCGGCCTCCGCCTCGTTGATCAGCTGGCTGTAGGGAATCTCGTTCGTGCTCGCACGCTGGCTCGGGCTCTGGAACAGCGTCACCAGCGCCAGGACCAGGAGAAAGATCACGACCCAGAGGGCGAAGTTGCGAAAATTCGGATTCATTACCGTTCCGATCGGGCCTGCCGGTCCAACCGGATAAGGCCAAGGGTTTCCACGACTAATCTAGGTGCCGCCTGCCGGCTTGCCAAGGGAAACAGATTACGGGCCTGCACTATGATGTCGCAGGGTGAACACCACGTCGCCGTTGCCCTTCGGGCTTGAGCGTCAGCACGCCGGCCCTCCCGAGCGAAACAATGCAGCCCGACAATGTCCGTCTCAAGGCGGATCCGGCCCGCTGCGCCTCCAGCAGCCCCTCAGCGCAATCCTCCAGCCGCTCCAGCCGCGCATAGCTCTCGCCTCGCGGCGCCACCGCATCGAGCGCGAGGCTCAGCACCCGCAGAACGATCTCCTCGGGCTCGGCGGCGAGCACGTCGAAGCGCAGGCTCAGGCCCTCCCGGCTCGCGGCACCCGTCACGGACGAGAAGACATCTCCAGCACGCCGGGCCACCGCCGCATCGAGCCGCGCCACGCGCTGCGCCAGCCGCCCGAGCCGCTCGGCCGTGAGCCCCTGCTCCGCCAGAAGCGGCATCGTCTCGCGCCAGCGCACGCGCTCGAAGCGCTCATTGGCATTGCTCGGATCTCGCACGAAGGGCAGGCCCCGCGCCTCGGCCGTAGCGACCAGCCGCGCCTTCGGGATCGCAAGCAGCGGCCGCGCGAGTGCGACGCCTTCCTTCACCGTGCGGGCGCGCATCCCGGTGAGGCCAGAGGGGCCGGAGCCATGGGCGAGCCGCATCAGCAGCGTCTCGGCCTGATCGTCGAGGGTGTGGGCCGTCACCAGCGTCGCGCCACCGAGCCGCACAGCCTCTCGCGCCAGCAGCGCATATCGCGCGGTCCGGGCCTGAGCCTGCAAGCCAGTGGCAGGCTTCATGCCCTCCCAGCGCAAGGTCGCATGCGGCACGCCGAGCCGCCCGCAAAGATCAGCGACACCGGCAGCCTCCGCAGCGGACTCCGGCCGCAAGCCATGATCGACCGTCGCCGCATGAACGCTCGGCAGCCCCGGCACGCGCGCCCATTCGGCGAGCAGCGCCAGCAGCGCAACCGAATCCGGCCCGCCGGAGACGGCGACGAGCAGCGCCGGCTCATCGGACAGACACTGAAAAAGCAAGCCGGCCTCGGAGACCGAGACCGGCGGAAAACCCTGCTCAGGCAGAAGCGCGGCGCTCAAGCGCAGCCGGATCGGCGCCGCTCGCGGGCGACGCCCTGACGCACCGAGTCGGAGGCGCTGGGATAGTCGACGCCGACCTTGGCATAGGTCGCGCAGGCCTGCTCCTTGGCGCCGAGCCCGTTCAGGGCCATGCCGAGCCGGAGCAGGCTGTCCGGCGCCTTGGTCGCGCGCGGCGACTCCCGCGAGATCTTCAGGAACTGCTCGGCCGCCTCGCGATAGCGCTGGCGCTGCAGATAGCTCTCGCCGAGCCAATAGGTGGCGTCCACCGCCAGCCTGTCGCGCGGATAGCTCTGCAGGAATTGACGGAAGCCCATCTCGGCCTGCTCGTATTCCTTGCGCTGGAGAGAGGCGAAGGCGACGTCGTAAGCCTCCTTGGCCGTGGCCGGGCCACTGGCGGCTGCGACGCTCTGGCCGCGCGGCACCGATTGCGGCAGCGCGCCCTGCGGCACCGGCCGACCGACGCCCTGCAGATCCAGCGGCTGGCCGGGGGCGGAGCCGTCGAGATCGTCCTCGCCCTGGATGATGCCGGCGATGCTGCCGCCGCCGAGCGGCTGCGGCGCGCCGGCGGCGCCCTGCTGCATGGTCGGGTCGAAGGCATCGCCGCGGCGCTGCCGCTGCGGCGCGGCGCCAGCCGGCGGAGCCGCCGGAGCGGGTGCGGCGGAACGGCCGCCCTTCTCGTTCAGGCGGAAATCGACATCCTCCTGGAATTTGCGGAGCTGGTCGCTGAGGCGGCGGTTCTCGAACTGGAGTTGTTCGATCTGGCCGGACATCTGGCGAAGCTGGTTCTCGAGCCGCGTGGTGCGAACGAGCAGATCGGCGGCGTCCTGCGCCGATGCCGGCGCCGCGCTAAACAGCGCCGCGGCCAGCGCGAGAGCAGCCAGGCCCGGTTGGGCGAGGTGACGGGCAATGATGAATCGAAGCATCGATGAAAGCCGGTTCCGAATATGTCGCACCTGTCTATAACACCTGCTCACCGCGGCCAAAATATGAACAAAGTCATGGGTGGCCGCTATCTGCCGCGTCATCAACGGCAAATCGCCTCTGGCGCTTTGCCGGCAGCTTGCCTACATTGGCGAGGCGGGGCTGCCTGGTGCGTGAGAGACAGCATTCCCCGGGCCCATACGACTCCCTAGGGAGCTGTCCCTGTCCGGATCCCTTGGAACCGGACACACGGCGCCCACCTACTTTAGTAGGTGTCCCGGGATTCAAAACTCCACGGCCAAGGTGGCTCCGCAGCCCTCATGACGACGCCTTCCGACACGCCGATCCTGCCCTCCCCGCAAAAGGCAGCGTTGCGCGCCGCCGCGCTCGACCGCCGCGATGCGCTTGAGATCGACGCCCGGCTCGAATGGGATCCCGAAATCGCCGCAGGCGTGCTCGCCTTGCCCGTCTGGGACGGTGCGGCCGGCCCGGTCTCGGCCTATTGGCCGATGCGTTCGGAAGCCGATCCGCGCCCGATCCTCGAAGCCCTGCACGAGCGCGGCCTGCCGCTCTGCCTGCCGGCGATCGTCGAGAAGCGCATGATCTTCCGCCGCTGGGCGCCCTATGAGCCGATCGTGCCGGGCGGCTTTGGCACCCTCGTCCCCTCTCAGGCTGAGCCCGAGGTGCAGCCCACCGTATTGATCGTGCCGCTCGCCGCCTTCGACCGGCGCGGCTACCGCATCGGCTACGGCAAGGGCTATTACGACCGCGCCCTGACGGAGCTCTCACCGACGATCAGCATCGGCATCGGCTATGCCGCGCAGGAGATCGAGGCGGTGCCCCACCAGCCGCATGACCGGCGCCTCGACTGGATCGTGACCGAGCGCGACGTCATCCGCTGCAGTTGATTCCGCCGCGCCTTCGGGCGAGGGAAGGAGTTTCAAGGCTCCCGGATCGGTTCCATGCGTTTTCTTTTCCTCGGTGACATCGTCGGCCGCCCCGGCCGGATCGCGGTGCAGGAGCGACTGCCCGGCCTGCGCGAGGCCTGGAAGCTCGACTGCGTCGTCATCAACGGTGAGAACGCTGCCGGCGGCTTCGGCATCACCGAGGCGATCTGCGACGAGATCCTGGCGGCGGGCGCCGATGTCGTCACGCTCGGCAACCATTCCTGGGACCAGCGCGAGGCCCTCGTCTTCATCGAGCGGCAGGACCGGCTCATCCGCCCGGCCAACTACCCGCCCGGCACGCCGGGCCGCGGCGCCGCCGTGATCGAGGCCCGCAACGGTGCGCGCGTCCTCGTCGTCAACGTCATGGGCCGGCTCTTCATGGACCCGCTCGACGACCCCTTCGCCGCAGTGGAGCGGGAGCTTTCCGCCTGCCCGCTCGGCGCGGTCGCGGATGCCGTGATCGTCGATGTCCATGCCGAGGCGACCAGCGAAAAACAGGCCATGGCCTGCTTCCTCGATGGCCGCGCCAGCCTCGTCGTCGGCACGCATACCCATGTGCCGACCTCGGACACCCGCATCCTGCCGGGCGGCACGGCCTTCCAGTCCGATGCCGGCATGTGCGGTGATTACGATTCCGTGCTCGGCATGCAGAAGGACGAGCCAGTGCGCCGCTTCCTGCAGAAGGTGCCGGGCGCGCGGCTGGAGCCGGCGAGCGGCGAAGGCACCCTCTCCGGCGTCGCTGTCGAGATCGATGATGCGACTGGGCTTGCCAAGGGCGTCTGGGCCGTGCGCGTCGGCCCGCATCTCAGCGAAGCAATACCGGCCGCCTGGGCCTCCTGACGCCGCAATTCACGCCTGACCCTATGGCCAGCCGTCTTGCGCGGGAGCGGAGGCGGCGCCTATAAGGCCGCGTTCCGACGAATTCCGCCGCAATACGCAAGGTAACGAGCACCCATGGCCGGCCATTCACAGTTCAAGAACATCATGCACCGCAAGGGCAAGCAGGATGCCGTGCGCTCCAAGCTGTTCTCGAAACTGGCCCGCGAAATCACCGTCGCCGCCAAGATGGGCATGCCCGACCCGAACATGAACCCGCGCCTGCGCATGGCCGTGCTCGCCGCGCGCGCTGAGAATATGCCGAAGGACAACATCCAGCGCGCCATCAACAAGGCCGCCGGCGGCGAAGGCGACAACTATGACGAGGTCCGCTACGAGGGTTATGGCCCCGGCGGCGCGGCCGTCATCGTCGAGGCGCTGACCGACAACCGCAACCGCACCGCCTCCGCCGTCCGCTCCTACTTTACCAAAGCCGGCGGAGCGCTGGGCGAAAGCAACTCCGTCTCCTTCATGTTCAACCGCGTCGGCGAGATCAGCTATCCGCCGGAGGCCGGTGACGCCGACAAGGTGATGGAAGCCGCGATCGAGGCTGGCGCCGACGACGTCATCTCCGATGAGAACGGCCACACCATCCTCTGCGCCTTCGACGCGCTGAACGAAGTCTCCAAGGCTCTCGAAGCCTCGCTGGGCGCGCCCGCCTCGGCCAAGCCGGTCTGGCGGCCGACGACGAGCGCTCCGCTCGACGAGGAGAAGGCCGCCTCGATGATGCGGCTGATGGAAGCGCTCGACAACGACGACGACGTCCAGAACGTCTTCGCCAATTTCGAGATCGCCGACGACATCATGGCGAAGCTGAGCGCCTGATTGCGGCCACCGTCATTCTCGGGCTTGACCCGAGAATCTCCCGCCGAACGAGGCTCCCGAGCCTCCTGTCATGAGATGCTCGGGTCAAGCCCGAGCATGACGCCTGCTATCGCCCGATCACCGCGTCCCAGAACGGCAGGCTGATCAGCGCGCTGAGAAAGATCACCGCATAGGCCCCGCGCCGGAACGTCTCCTCCGAAGCGAGGCGGAAGCCATGCGTGCCGGCCCAGAGTCCGATGCCGTAGACCGCGAAGAGCGGCACAGCCATCAGCAACGAGCCGGTGGTGAGAATGCCCTTCCACCACAGGATCGCGCCCGAGATCAGCGTCGAGACGCCAAAGAAGGCCTGCATGTTGGCGCGGGTCTTGTGCCGGTCGTTGCGCTGCGCGCCGAGCCAGAACACCGCGAGCGGCATGCCGCCGATCGAGGCCATGCCGTTGAACAGCCCGGACAGCGCGCCGACCCCGAGCGAGAGCGAGATCGTCGGCCGTCCGTGATAGCGCCAGCCCGAGGCCATCAGCGCCACCGCCGTCAGCACGAGCAGCGCCAGGATCCAGCGCATCGTCTCGCGATCGAGCCAGGTCAGGAGCCAGATGCCCGCCGGCAAGGCGAGCGTCGCGGTCAGCAGCAAGGGCAGGATCTCCCCCCACTCAGCCCGCTTGGCGCTGCGCGCGGCGATCGGCAGCGCGAAGGGCAGGTCGATGAACCAGATCAGCCCCAGCGCCGCGACCGGCCCGAGCACCACCGAGGCCAGCGGCATGAACACCATCGCGAAGCCGAAGCCGGTGAAGCCGCGCACCAACCCGCCGAGCAGCGTCGCGGCGAGCAGCACGGCAAAGCCGGAAGCGGCGAGCCCAGGCATGAAGGATGAGAGAGCAGAAGGCATGGACAGTGAGGAAAGCGGCTCGAACGAGGAGGATCGTGGCGAACCATGCCCTCGGGGCAGCAGCAAGAACAATTGTCCTTTTTGATCGCGGCCATGAGGAGAATTCATCTCCGCGCAAGTTCCGCGCGGGACAAATCCGAAACACCCGCTAGTTTGATGGCGTCATGGCACCCGCGATTCGCATTCTCGGCGTCGATCCCGGCCTCCGGAAAACCGGCTGGGGCATCGTCATCTCCGAAGGCAGCAAGCTTTCCTTCGTCGCCTGTGGCTGCATCGAGAGCGACGGCAACCTCTCGCTGGGCGAGCGCCTGCGCCAGCTCCATGAAGGGCTGCACAAGGTCATCGCCACCCATCGCCCGCATGAGGCGGCGGTCGAGGAGACTTTCATCAATCGCGATCCGCAATCGGCGCTGAAGCTCGGCCAGGCCCGCGGCATCGCGCTGGTCGTGCCCTCGCTTGCGGGCCTGAGCGTCGCGGAATACGCCGCCAATCTCGTCAAGAAGACCGTGGTCGGCGTCGGCCATGCCGACAAGAAGCAGGTCCAGGCGATGATCCGCGTGCTGCTGCCGAAAGCCGAGACCTCGTCGGCCGATGCGGCGGATGCGCTGGCGGTCGCGATCTGCCATGCCCAGCATCGCGGCATGAAGGCGCTGGTCGCGCAGATGCGGGTGGCAGGTTGAGCGTGACGGCCGGGGGAACGACACGATGATCGGCAAGCTCAAGGGCCTGATCGATTCCTATGGCGAGGACCACGTCATCATCGACGTGCAGGGCGTCGGCTATGTCGTGCAGTGCTCGTCGCGCACGCTGCAACGCCTGCCCAAGCCCGGCGAAGCGGCGGCGCTGTCGATCGAGACACATGTCCGCGAAGATGCGATCCGCCTCTACGGCTTCATGTCCGATGTCGAGCGGGACTGGTTCCGGCTGATGCAGGTCGTGCAGGGCGTCGGCGCCAAGGTCGCCCTGGCGATCCTTTCGACGCTCGAACCCGGTGCGCTGGCCACCGCCATCGCCACCAACGACAAGGCGGCGATCGCGCGTGCGCCCGGCGTCGGCCCCAAGCTCGCCCAGCGGCTCTGCGCGGAGCTCAAGGATAAGGCCCCCGCCTTCGGCCATATCGACCCCGGCGTCGCCCAGCTCGCCGGCGCGCTGGAAGACAAGAAGCTGCCCCAGCCCGTCGCAGACGCCGTCTCGGCCCTCGCCAATCTCGGCTATCCGCAGGCCCAAGCGGTCGCCGCCGTCGCAGCCGCGTCCAAGGCGGCGGGTGAAGGCGCCGGCACGGCCCAGCTCATCAAGTTGGGCTTGAAGGAACTGGCGAAATGAACTCGCCCGGTCGGCTCGAACTGCGGGTCGTCACCGACAAGAGCGAGCTGCTGCGGATCATGATGGCGGCCTGGGGCTCGCACAGCATGATGATCGATCTCCACGTCTACGACGTCGCCGAGATCGACGCGCTCGGCCTGTTCGAATCCGACGGCAGCACGGCGGCGCTGGCGAGCTGGACGGTCCGCGGAGAGACCGCCTATCTCTGCGCCCTGCATTCACTGAAGCCCGGCGAAGGCGTAGCGATCCGCATGCTCGATGCAGTCCTCTTCGCCGCCCGCAAGGCCGGGGCAAAGAAACTCAAGGCGATGCTGACCAACGACAACATGCCGGGGCTGACCTTCTACCAGCGCCAGGGTTTCCGCCTCTCGGGGGTTTATCTCGAAGCCATCGACGCCTATCGCTCGGTCGTGCCGACCATCATCAAGACGGGATACAAGGACATCCCGATCCACGACGCCCTCGAGCTGGAGATCAAATTGTGAGTGAGCCGAAGCGCTCCGAGCACATGCTCTCGCGGACAGCTATTGCTTTTGGGTTCGTGGGCCCTCTTGTCGGGCTTGTCAGCTTCGCCTTGCTCGGCGGCCTCTTCAACGCGTTCATCGAGCACAGCTATCGAACCATGTCTTTTCGGACTTCACCCGAGTTCTGGCGTTTGCGCCTGGCTTTAACAGGGCTTCTGTCGCCATCAGGGCTTGTGTTGGCTTATATATTCGGCACCGTGCCGGCCCTGATAGCTGGTATACTTGCCGGCGTATTGGTCCGCCGGACGCGCTCTCGCGTCATTTTCCTCCTAGTTTGCACAATTGGGGGGGCAATAATCAGCGGCATCGCTTCAAAAGCAATGATGGGAGATATGGCTGTCGTAACGCTTTCGGCTTCAGCCGGCGCAGTGGCTGCTATCATCCTCTCCGGAGCCCTTTGGAAGCTGGCGCAACCGTGCGTCCTGCCGGTTATTGAACAGGAGTTGTCGTGAGCGAGCCGAAACGCTCGGGCCTGATGACGGCCGAACGCCGCGACGACGACAGCGAGGCCTCGCTGCGGCCGCTTTCGCTGTCCGATTTCACCGGTCAGGCGGCGGCGCGCGCTAATCTCCAGGTCTTCATCAACGCCGCCCGCACCCGTGGCGATGCGCTCGACCATGTCCTCTTCGTCGGCCCGCCCGGTCTCGGCAAGACGACGCTGGCGCAGATCGTCGCGCGCGAGCTCGGCGTCAATTTCCGCTCGACCTCCGGTCCGGTCATCGCCAAGGCCGGCGACCTCGCCGCCCAGCTCACCAATCTCGAAGAGCGCGACGTGCTCTTCATCGACGAGATCCACCGCCTCAACCCTGCGGTGGAGGAAATCCTCTATCCGGCGATGGAGGACTACCAGCTCGACCTTATCATCGGCGAAGGCCCGGCGGCACGTTCGGTCAAGATCGACCTGCCGAAATTTACCCTCGTCGGGGCCACCACCCGCGCCGGCCTGCTGACGACGCCACTGCGCGACCGCTTCGGCATCCCGATCCGCCTGCAGTTCTACACGGTGGAGGAGCTGCAGGGCATCGTCGCCCGCGGCGCCCGCGTGCTCGGCGTGCCGATGTCGGATGACGGCGCCAACGAGATCGCCAAGCGTTCCCGAGGGACACCACGCATCGCCGGGCGCCTGCTCAGGCGCGTGCGCGACTTCGCCATAGTCGACGGCGACCCGATCGTCACCCGCAAGGTCGCCGACAAGGCGCTCTCGCTGCTCGATGTCGACGCCATCGGCCTCGACCAGATGGACCGGCGCTATCTCACCACCGTGGCGATCAATTTCGGCGGCGGCCCGGTCGGGATCGAGACCATCGCCGCCTCGCTTTCCGAGCCGCGCGACGCCATCGAGGAGATCATCGAGCCCTTCCTGCTGCAGCAGGGCTTCATCCAGCGCACGCCGCGTGGGCGCCTGCTCACGCCCCATGCCTTCCGCCACCTCGGCATGCCCGAGCCGTCGCGCGAGACGGCGCAGTTCGGCCTGTTCGGCAATGACGAGGACGAGGCGTGAGGCAGGCCGTTCGCAATCTCGTCATGGCGCTCGCCCTGACGGGTCTGTTCGCGTTTCTCGCCGTCTCGGCCCGCGCCGGCGACGACGTCCCGCGCGGCCCGGTCGAAGAGGGCTATGCCGTCACGATCAAGCTGCTCACGGCCAAGGGCAAGGCACCGCCGCCGGCCTGGCGCCCGCCGCATCGTGACAAGCTGATGAGCAAGAGCCTCGCCGCGCTCTTCGCCCGTGACGATCTCTTTCAGGAAGAGAGCGGCGACATGGGCCAGATCGGCGCCGATCCCTTCCTCAACAGCCAGGACGGCGAGGTGAAGAGACTGAGCTTCGACACGATCCCCGTCGCCGCCGGCAAGGCGACGGTGGTCGCGACCTTCCGTAGCTTCGGCAGGCCCGTCGCTGTCCAGTTCCAGATGGTTCGCGAGAACGGCGGTTGGCGCATCGACGACATCGTCAACCAGTTCGAAGGCAAGAGCTATTCGATCCGCGAGGCGCTCTCGCAGCCCTATGATTGCGGCTCCTTCATGGGCAAACCCTGCAAGCGCTGAGCGCTTGCCCAGGAACGGCGGTCATTATCCAACCTGCAGCCCTCATCCTGAGGAGCGCTTTGCAAAGGCGCGTCTCGAAGGATGTTCCAGGAGGCTCCGGAGCCCTCTGGAGCATCCTTCGAGACGCCGCTGACGCGGCTCCTCGGGATGAGGGCTGCAAGTTTTCAGACCAGCCCGATTTCAGCCGCCTACTGCCGGGCGATCTTGGATCGCATCATGGCCGGCCGAGCACCGGCATCCTTGAGCGCGCCGGATTTCGCGGCCTTCGGATTCTCGACCGGCTGCATGCCCTTGCCCGCCGTCCGGCTCCTCGGGCGCTCCACCGCACGCTCGCGCTGCTTCAGGGCCAGCGCCTTGCGGGCGAGGCTGCGCTGGCTCGGGGCGCGCAGCTTCTCGGCCCGGCGGGTCTGCTCGGCGCCGACACGCTTCAGCGCGACCGTCAGCGCATCGGCCTTGGCCTTGGTTCCGTGATTGTCGGAAGCCGGCCGCGTGCCCTGCGGCGGCGCCTTGCCGCGGAACTCGCGGCGTTGCTGGCGGGCGATGTCGCGGGCGCGGTTGCGGCGCTCGCGCAAGGTCCGGCCGAGATCGCGCAGACCCTCGTCGCTTTCGCCCGAGAGTTTGCCGCGCCGGGTGCGGCCCACGAGGTCGAGTTCGGATTTGTCGAGAAGCCGGTTCAATGTCTTGGCCGATAGCGACATGGACTGTCTCCGTAGCGTTGTGCCCGCCCCGTGATCATGCCTGTGACCGCTGTTTTGTTCCCGCAGCCATTTGCTCGCGCTGCGTCTCGCCTATATGCCGGCCTCCATGACCAAGACCCATCAGATCACTGTCCGCGTCTATTATGAAGACACGGATTTCTCCGGCGTCGTTTATCACGCCTCCTATCTGCGTTTCATGGAGCGTGGCCGCACGGAGCTGATCCGGGCGCTGGGCGTCGAGCAGCGCGAGCTCTTCGACGGCGAGACGGCGCTGGGCTTCGCCGTCCGCAAGATGACGATCGACTTCCTGCGCCCGGCGGTGATGGACGACCTCCTGACTATCGAGACCCGCTCGGTCGAGGCGCGCGGCGCCACCATGGATCTGGAACAGCGCGTGCTGCGCGGCGAGGACGTGCTGATCTCTGCACAGGTCAAGGTCGCCTGCGTCGGCGGCGGCCGGGCGCGCCGCATTCCCGACGGGCTGCGCAAGCGCCTGATGCTCGACGACTGAGAGGATTTTCCCTGAGCCCTCATCCTGAGGAGGCCCGCCAGGGCCGCCTCGAAGGATGCTCCAGGAGGCTCCCGAGACAGCTGCGACATCCTTCGAGACGCGGGCTCGCGCCCGCTCCTCAGGATGAGGGCTCGTTGGACATGCAACGGACAGTCGACGCCAGCCCCGCCGCCATGTTAGCGCTCCTTACATGAGCTGGAAGCGCGACAGACCCGAACACCCCCGCGGCTATCACCACGGCAACCTCAAGGAGGAGCTGGTGCGGGCTGCGCTCGGGCTGATCGGCGAGAAGGGGCCGAACGGCTTCACCTTCGCCGAGGCAGCGCGCATGGCCGGCGTCAGCCCGGCTGCCCCCTATCGCCATTTCCGTGATCGCGACGAGCTGCTCGCCGATGTCGCCGCGCGCGGCTTCCAGGCCTTCGAGGCAACGCTGACGCGCGCCTGGGACCAAGGCCGCCCCGACCCGGAGACCGCTTTCCAGCGGCTCGGCCGCGCCTATCTCGCCTTCGCCCATGACGAGCCGGCCTATTATTCAGCCATGTTCGAGGCCGGCGTGCCGCTCGACGCCAGCCCTGAGCTGCGCGCCGCCGCCGACCGTGCCTTCGGCGCCCTGCGCCAGGCGGCGGAGGCGCTGATCGCGCTGCTGCCACAGGGCAAGCGCCCGCCGGCACTGATGATGGCGCTGCATATCTGGGCGATGTCGCACGGCATCGCCGCGCTGTTCGGCCGCGCCGATGGCGGGCGCCGGCCACTGCCGATGTCCGCCGCCGATCTGCTCGAGGCCGGCACGCTGATCTACCTGCAGGGCCTCGGAATCGGCCCGGAAACCGGCTCGCCGCCCTCCGCCTGACGATTTTTCGCAAGCCCGTTCTTGACAATCGGCCTAGCCGCGCGCATTTATGTAAATGTGATTTACATTCACGCCGAAGGACGCGGAGGAGGACAATGCCGATCGTCGAGAAGTTGGACGAGTATGGAAAAGGTGCCTGGATCGCCTTCGCGGTCCTCGGCTTCATCCTGTTCTGGCCTCTGGGTCTGGCGACCCTGGCCTTTCTTTACTGGAGTGGACGCATGGGTTGTGGTTACGCGGGAGACCGTTACGAGCACCGGATGAACCGCCTGCAGGACAAGATGGACCGCATGCGGGAGCGTATGGCCGGCCGTGAGGGCGGCGGATTCGGCGGTGGCTTCGGTGGCTGGGGCCGCGGGCCTTCCAGCGGCAACCGCGCCTTCGACGAATACCGCTCCGAGACGCTCCGCCGCCTCGAGGACGAGCAGCGCGAGTTCCACGACTTCCTGGGCCGCCTGCGCATGGCCCGCGACAAGGCCGAGTTCGATCAGTTCATGGCCGAGCGCCGCAACAACCCGGCGGCCAATCCGCCGACTCAGCCAGACGCGGCCTGACGCCAGCACCGCAATCCTGACGCGCAACCCCTGCGCCAACCTCGCCCGCTCCGAGAAATCGGGGCGGGTTTTTCGTATCTGGATCGTTTGAAGGGGATGCGCGGACCGGTCGTATACGCCACATTAACCTTGCCGGAGGCTTAACTCGATCAAAGCAGGCGTTTCGCGGAAACCCCGTTTCGGCCCATCTTTCGCCAATTTCGCGCGCGATTGACGGGATACGGCATTTTCCCCGGATCGCGGAAACGGGCGGCGGCGTGGGTCTCCCGCGACGCGAGCGGCGGGGTTTGGGCCAAGACCGGGCCTTGATGGTTCGGCCGGCGGCCATACCGCCTGGGTGAGAAGGATGACAGGATGAACCCCGCCGACGTTGCGCAGGCTGCGCCGCAGATCGACATGTCGTTCTGGACGCTGTTCTGGCATGCTCACATCGTCGTCAAGCTGGTGATGATGGGACTGATCGGCGCCTCGATCTGGTGCTGGTCGATCATCATCGACAAGACGCTGCTCTACCGCCGCACCCGCCGCGACATGGACGCTTTCGAGGAGAGCTTCTGGTCGGGCCGCTCGCTCGAGGAGCTTTATCGCGACCTCGCCGGCAAGCCGGTCAACGACATGGCCGCCGTCTTCGTCTCTGCGATGCGCGAATGGAAGCGCTCCTTCGAGAATGGCGGCCGCTCCGTCGCCAGCCTCTCGCAGCGCATCGACAAGGTTTTGGACGTCACCATCCAGCGCGAGACCGAGCGGCTGGAATCGAAGCTGCTCGTCCTCTCCACCATCGCTTCGGCAGCGCCCTTCATCGGCCTCTTCGGCACGGTCTGGGGCATCATGCACTCCTTCACCGCGATCGCGGTCTCGAAGAACTCCTCGCTCGCGGTCGTCGCCCCCGGCATCGCCGAGGCGCTCTTCGCCACGGCGATCGGCCTCTTCGCCGCGATCCCTGCCCTGATGGCTTACAACAAGCTGCAGGCCGAGGTCGCCAAGGCGCAAGGGCGGCTGGAAGCCTTCGCCGACGAGTTCTCCGCGATCCTGTCGCGGCAGATCGACGAGCGCATGGCGGCGTGAGGGCCTGACGAATATGGGAATGTCTGCAGCCACTGCCGCCAAGGGCGGGTCTCGCCGGGGCCGTCGCGGGCGCCGGCATGGCGCCATCGCCGAGATCAACATGACGCCGTTCATCGACGTCATGCTGGTGTTGCTGATCATCTTCATGGTCGCAGCGCCTTTGATTGCGACCGGCGTGCCGCTTGATCTGCCGCAGACCGGCGCCAAGCCGATCAATGTCGACCAGAAGCCGGTCACCATCGCCATCGACAGCAAGGGCCAGATCTTCCTGCAGGATGAGCCGACGCTGGAGCCCGACCTCGTGACCAAGCTGCAGAGCCTGGCCAAGCAGGGCTTCGACGAGCGCATCTATGTGCGCGGCGACAAGCAGGTCGATTACGGTCGTGTGGCCTCGGTGATGTCGACCATCACCGCGGCTGGCTACAAGCGGGTCGCGCTGGTCACCGAACCGGCGAGCCGCTGAGAGCGTAGAAGCGTAGGGATGTTCAGAGCGTGAAGCTTTCGACCTCCGAACCTGGCATGCTGGTGTCGGCGCTCGCCCACGCGACGGTCCTCGTCGCGGGGCTCTTGGCGTTTTCGTCGCCTGCGCCGCTGCCGGAAAACGAGGAAGCGATCGCCGTCGAGCTCGTCGACCCGAGCGCGCTGAACCAGGTCACGCATGGCGAGCGTAACGCCCAGAAGGTCGAGGCGCAGCCGAAGCCCCGCGCCGAGCGCCAGTCCGAGGTGGTCGAGCGCAAGGAGGCCGGCGAGGCGAAGACCGACACGCCCGCCCCGCCCTCACGCCCGCCCGAGCTGAAGACCGCCGACGAGAACGCTTCCGCGCCGCTGCCGCCGACCCGCACGGCCGAGGCGCAGAAACCCGAGACGAAGCCACCGGAGCCCGCCAAGCAGCCCCCGCAGAAGAGCGAGGCCGCGGCCGCCCGCGAGGCCGAGCAGAAGCGCGAGGAGCAGGCGAAGCTCGCTGAGGAAGCCGAGCTCGCCGCCAAGGCGAAGCAGGCCGAGGAAGAGCAGAAGGCCGCTGCCAAGGCGAAGGCCGAGGCCGACGCTCAGGCCGCCAAGCGCGCGGCCGAGGCGAAGGCCAAGGCGGAGGCGCTCGCCAAGGCGGAAGCCGACAAGGCCGCGAAGGAAAAGGCAGAGACGGCCGCCAAGGCCAAGGCTGAGGCCGAGCAGAAAGCCAAGCTCGCCGCCGAGGCGAAGGCCAAGCAGGAAGCCGAAGCCAAGGCGAAGAAGGAAGCCGAGATCGCCAAGAACTTCAACGCGAGCGACATCGCCCGGCTGCTGCAGTCGAAGGAAAAGGCGCAGTCCTCCGGCTCCTCCGCGCCACAGGTCAATCGCACCGCTTCACTGGGCACCGAGCGCGGCGCTGCGCAGAAGCTCAGCCCCTCGCTGCGCGCGCAACTCATCGGCATCATCCAGGATCAGCTCCTGAAGTGCTGGAATGTGCCGATCGCGCTCGCCAACGCCCAGGGCGGCGCGAACGTCGTTCCCTCCGTCAGGATGAAGCTCAATGCCGACGGCTCGCTTGCCGCCCAGCCCGGCGTGATCAACTCCTCGTCGGATCCGCTCTTCCGCGTCGCCGCCGATTCGGCGCTGACAGCGACCCGCCGCTGCGCGCCTTTGCGCATTCCGGCTCAATTCGCCTCCTATTATGACGACTGGCGCGATGTCGTCGTCAATTTCGACGCAAGGGACGTACTGTGACCCTGATCGACCGCACCCCCCTTCCCCTCCTGACCGCCGCCCCGACGCGCCGCCGCCTGCTGGCCGGCGCCGGTGCCGCGCTCCTGCTGCCAACCGCAGCCCGCGCCGAGCTCGTCATCGACCTGCGCGGCGGCACCTTCCAGCCGATGCCGATCGCGATCGCCGATTTCGGCGGCGAGGGCGGCGTGCTCGTCTCCGGCGTCATCGCCAACAACCTCAAGCGCTGCGGCTATTTCTTGCCCGTCGACAGGTCCCGCTTCCCCGAGCCGAACCCGCCCTTCGACGTCGCCCCGCGCTTCGACGCCTGGAAGGCCGCCGGCGTGCAGGCGCTGGTCACCGGCCGCCTGATCCGCGACGGCGGGCGGCTGCGCACCGAATTCCGCCTCTGGGACGTCGCGACCGGCACCCAGACCGACGGTCAGCAGTACTTCACCGACCCGAACAATGCCCGGCGCGTCGGCCACATCATCTCCGATGCGATCTTCAGCAAGGTCACCGGGCTCGGCGGCTTCTTCGACACCCGCGTCGTCTTCGTCGACGAATCCGGCCCGAAGGAAACCCGCCGCAAGCGCCTCGCCATCATGGACCAGGACGGCGCCAATGTGCGCTACCTGACCGACGGCAACGTCTCGGTGGTGACACCGCGCTACTCGCCGGTCTCGCAGGACGTCACCTTCATGTCGCAGCGCCAGGGCGAGCAGCCGCGCGTGCAGGTGCTCAATATCGAGACCGGCCAGCGCCAGGTCGTCGGCAATTTCCCCGACATGAGCTCGAGCCCGCGTTTCGCCCCGAACGGACAGCGCGTCGTGCTCTCGCTGCAGCAGGGCGGCAATTCCAATCTCTACGCCATCGATATCGGCTCGCGTACCACGATGCGGCTGACCTCGACGGCCGCGATCGATACCTCGCCCTCCTATTCGCCGGACGGCTCACGCATCGTCTTCGAGAGCGACCGCGGCGGCCAGCAGCAGCTTTATGTGATGCCGGCCAGCGGCGGCGAGGGCCAGCGCATCTCCTTCGGCCAGGGCCGCTATTCGCAGCCCGCCTGGTCGCCGCGCGGCGATTTCATCGCCTTCACCCGCCAGGGCGGCGGCGGCTTCGCCATCGGCGTGATGCGCCCCGACGGTTCGGGCGAGCGCATCCTCACCGAGGGCTTCCACAACGAAGCCCCGAACTGGGCACCAAACGGCCAGTACCTGATGTTCTTCCGCGATCCCGGCGGACAATCCGGCGGCAAGCTTTACATGGTTGACATCACCGGTCGCGTGGAAGTGCCGGTGCCGACCCCGGCCTACGCCTCCGACCCGACCTGGTCGCCGCTGCTGACCAGCGGGCGCTGAGGCGAGACGCTGCTTCCCGCTGAATGAGAAAGCCGCCCGGCCGATGCCGGGCGGCTTCTTCTTTGCAGCGGACAGCTGGTCGTTCGTCAGGCGCGCTCCGCCTGCCTGCCGCTCCGCGCGGCATAAGGCAGGAAGAACATGTAGAGCCCGCTGAACAGCAGCAGGAAGAGCGGCGGCAGCGGCGAGTAGACCACCCAGGCAGGCGGCTCGCCGAGGCTCATCGCGACGAAATTCGCGATGACGGTCACCGTAAAGGCCAGAGACAGCCAGCGGTGTCCCTGCCGGATCCAAGCGCTTGAACGCAATCGAACCTCCCTTTGAGAACGAATGGACGTGGACGCGGCTCACTCGCCGCGCGCCACCACCTCTTCCAGCTTGCCGAAGAACCGCTGCCAGCCGGCCTTGGCCCCGCCGAAGGCCTGCTTCTGGTCGGGCCGGAAGCCGACCTGCTCCATCCGCAGATGCGTGCCCGCCTGCGTCGGCGTCAGCGTGAAGGTCACGACGCTCTTGAGGGCGTAGGCCGGGTCCTCATGCGCGAAATTCCATGTGTAGGAGAGCGTCCGGTTCGGCTCGAGCGCGAGAACCTCGCAATCCAGCACGCCGCCCCAATCGCCGCTCAATTTGAAGCGATGGCCCACGACCGGCATGAAGTCGTTCTTCATCAGCCATTCCGCGATCAGATGCGGCTGGGTCAGGGCGCGCCAGAGCTTCTCCGGCGGATGCGGCATCTCCCGCTCGACGACGACGGAGCGCGTTTCGCCCGCTGCTTCGTTCATTGATCCATCCTTTTCAGCAAGTCTTCGAGATCGTCGAACCGGCTCTCCCAGTAGCCGGCCATCTGGCTCGTCCAATCGATGAGGGGCGCGAGCGCACGAGGCTGCGCGCTGTAATGCGTCTGGCGACCCTCATGGCGGTCGCGCACCAGTCCCGCCTGCTTGAGGACGCCGAGATGCTTCGAGACCGCAGGCTGGGAGACCCCGGCCTGCGCCGTCAGAACCGAGACCGTCTGCTCGCCTTCGCGACACAGCCGCTCGAAGATCGCCCGCCGGGTCGGGTCGGCGAAGGCCTTGAAGAGCAGGTCGTGGGTATCTGGCATCGGCAATCCATAACCAACCGGCGATGAATTATTCATAACCACGCAGTTATGTATCAGTCAATAGCGAGCCGTGCGGCCTTCCGTCATTCCGCGCACCAAGGATGGAAGCGTCGCCTGCGCGCCTACTTCGGCGCAGCTGCCCGGCTCTCGGCTTCGACCATCAGGGAATAGGCGACGAAATATTTGTAGATGTTGCTGACGTACTGGACGGTCTCGCGGCCGACGACCTGCGCCGCGGCATGCTCCACATTGCCGAACCAGATATTCGGGTTCAGCCCCTGCTCCTGGGCGATACGACGGAATTTTCGCAGATTGCCCGGCCCGGCATTGTACGCCGCGAAGGCGAAGAGAACGCGGTTGCGCGCGTCGATCGCCGGATCCTTGGCGATATAGGTCTCGGTGATATAGCGCATATAGGCGGCGCCGGCCTGGATGTTCCGGCTCGCATCCTTGTCGACGCCGGTGATCCCGATCGGCTTCGCCGCCGCCGTCTTTGGCATGAGCTGCATCACGCCGACGGCGCCACGATGGCTCCGGCGTGCCTGATCGAGCTGCGATTCCTGATAGCCCTGCGCCATCAGCATCAGCCAGTCGAAGCGATAGGCTTCGCCATGCGAGCGGAACAGCGCGACGAGATCGCGGAACCGCTTTGAATCCTCTTCCGAGCGCGCGTTCTTCACCACCTTGTCGCTGCCGAAATAGCGGCGCTTGACGTCGTTGCCGAAGGCCGTGCCGAGCCGGTGCTCGCTCACGAAGGCCGCAAGCTCCTGCTTGAGCAGCGGGCTGTTCTTCCGGAATCCCCAGGCGACCGATCCTCCCGTGGCAACGGCAAGATCGGATCGGACTTTCAGCGTCGGGAAAACCAGCGACCAGAGCGCCGCCTTGTGGTCGTCCACGATGGCGAAGGGCAACAGCCCCGCCGCGACCATTTCAAGGATGTCCTCGTCCTCGAGATTGTCGTCCGCCGGCTTGAGCGTGATCGGCTTCAGGCCTCTCGCCTCGAAGCCCTTGCTCAGTTCGCGCAGATGGCCCGCATAGCTGCTGCTTTCGCGGACATAGACCTCCCGTCCCGCCAGATCGTCGAGGCTAGCCAGCGTGGGCGCGGACGGCCCCGTCACGACGACCTCCTTCACCTGCGTCATCCAGGGTTCGGCGAAGTCCATCACGGCCAGGCGCTCGGGCGTGATCGTCAGGTTTCCCGCGACGATATCCCCGCGCCCCTCGTTCAGCGCTCGCTCCAGATCGCCGCGCTGCACCGGCACGAAAGCCACTGTGATCGCCAGCGCCTTGGTCTTGTGGCGCGCATTGATCCAGCTCTGGAATCGCTGGCCGAGCTCTGCGATGACGCCGAGCTGCCGGCCGCGATCGATGAAGAACAGCGTCTTGCTGTACGGCACCAGGATCCGGATGACCCGGCGCTCCATCATGCCGTCGAGATCGCCCGTCCAGGGCTTGAGCTGCGGCAGGCTGGCGATGACGGGCTTTGTCGACGGCGCCTGGCTCCATGCGGGCGTCGCGAGGCCGGCCAGGATCAGGAAAAGCGAAGCGAGCAGGCGATGCATGTCTGCTTCCTCACGCCGACGCCCGCGCTACCGCAGGCGACAAGGAGCAGATATTTAACGCCGCGGCCCCATCGCAGGGCAAGGGACGCGCATCCGCCGCCCGCTGTGCTCGGCACGTCACAGCCAAGCGCGCAAATGCCTTTCTCCATAATTGGTTAACCATATGCCCTAATGCCGCCACTTCGCCTTGTTCTGGCAAGGTCTCGTTTAGGTTGACGCTTCATTGATGGAGCCACGCGACACCGCCCTTGAAGCGCAACGCCAAGAGATTTTGACACGAATTCGATCGCCCGGAGCTCAGCCATGATGTCCACTCTTCTCGCCGGCGGCCGTACGGTCCGCTTCGCCGCCGCCATCGCCGCGACGCTCGCGCTCGGCGCCTGCGCCAAGGATCAGAACGCCGACGGTTCGGGCTTCGGCGCCGGCGGCGCCGCGACGCCGGGCAGCGCCCAGGACTTCGTCGTCAACGTCGGCGACCGCGTCTTCTTCGAGACCGACCAGACCGACCTCACCTCGACCGCCGTCGCGACCCTCGACAAGCAGGCCGCCTGGCTGCAGCGCTATCCGCGCTACACCTTCACCGTCGAGGGCCACGCCGACGAGCGCGGCACCCGCGAGTACAACTATTCGCTCGGCGCCCGCCGCGCCCAGACCGTGCGCGACTACCTCGCCTCGCGCGGCATCCAGGCCAACCGCATGCGGACGATCTCCTACGGCAAGGAGCGCCCGGTCGCGGTCTGCAACGACATCTCCTGCTGGTCGCAGAACCGCCGCTCCGTCACGGTACTGGACGGCGCCGGCGGCGCCTGATCGCCGCAGTAGCCAAAACAAGAAAGGCCCCGGACATCGTCCGGGGCCTTTTACGTTTCAGGCGCCAAGTCCGAGCATGACGGGTTGAAATCACCCCACCGCGGTCGGGATCAGGCTCTTCGCCACGCCCTCGATCCGCTCGGCTGCCGCGACCAGCGCTTCCGCCGCCCGGTCCTCGATCTCGGTGAGGCGCCGGTCGGTCGCGCCCGCATTGCCCTGGGTCGCCGCGAGATCGGATTCGAGCCGCCCCACGCGCTGCCGCAGCTCATGAACCTCGTCGGCTACCATCAGCGCGGCCATGACATGCAGCCGCATGTCGCCGATCTCGCCGAAGGCCTGCCGCATCTCACCGATCTTTTCGTCATAGAATTGGGCGAGCCCTTCCAGATGGGCTTCCTCCCCTTCCCCGCAGGCCATTCGATAGGCCTTGCCGGCGATCATGACGTTGACTTGCGGCATGGGCTGTCCCGCCTCTTCCCTTCTAAAGCATCCGATCCCCCAAATCGGACTTCCCTGATCTATGCTCCAGCGCCCTAGCCCGCTTCGGGTTCGGGCTCCTCTGCCGGCTGCTGCGCCTGGACGCGATCGATCACCGCACCGATCACATTCATGGCCCGCTGCAACCGCTGGTCGACGTCGGCCGCTGCCGTCTCGACATGGCCGAGCCGCGCCATCGCTCCGTCGAGATCGGCCGCGAGCCGCGCCCGATCGTCCTGCATCAGCGCCAGTTCAGTCTCGAGATTGGCCCGGCTGCGTTCCGCTTCGATCCGCCGCCGCGCCGCTGCTTCAAGCTGTCCCAGCGCCCCGTCCAGCCGCGCCAGCGCATTGTCCAGCATCAGGCTCGCCACCATCGCTCTCCTTTCAGATCGAAGCCGGCTCACGCGATTCGTGACTGAATTTACAGCAGAACGCCGGAAAACTGGAATCGTCCCCAGACCGGGAACCATAGCATCGCAATGGCTTGGCCGCCGAGGCTGAGACGCAGCCTTACGGAAAACCGCGCCGAACCGCCTCCGAGAGCCCGAAAAGCGGGCATCGCGAATTGACTTGGGCAGAGCGCAAGGCCTAATCCACCCGTCCTTTCGAAGCCGAAGTCCCGGCCGAGCCTGCCCGCCAGACGGAACCCCGAGAGCATCATGACCACCATCGATCGCGCCCAGCACGACAAGCTCGCCAATGCCATCCGCGGCCTGGCGATGGACGGCGTCGAGAAGGCCAAGTCCGGCCATCCCGGTCTCCCGATGGGCGCGGCCGATGTCGCCACCGTGCTGTTTAGCCGCGTGATGAAGTTCGACGCGACAGACCCGCGCTGGCCCGATCGCGACCGCTTCGTGCTCTCCGCCGGCCACGGCTCGATGCTGCTCTACGCCCTGCTCTACCTCACCGGCACGCCCGGCATGGAGCTCGACGATCTCAAGGCCTTCCGCCAGCTCGAGTCGAAGACGCCGGGCCACCCCGAGAACTTCATGACCACCGGCGTCGAGACCACCACCGGCCCGCTCGGCCAGGGTCTTGCCACCGCCGTCGGCATGGCGATGGCCGAGCGCATGCTCGCCGCCGATTTCGGCAAGAAGGTCGTCGACCACCACACCTATGTGCTGGCCTCCGACGGCGACCTGATGGAGGGCATCAGCCAGGAGGCGATCGCGCTCGCCGGCCATCACAAGCTCGCCAAGCTGATCGTGCTCTGGGACGATAACGGCATCTCGATCGACGGCCCGCTCTCGATCTCCGACTCGGTCGATCAGGTCGCGCGCTTCAAGGCCTGCGGCTGGCGCTCCGAGCGCGTCGACGGCCATGATCCGGATGCGATCGAGGCCGCGATCCGCCGCGCCCAGAAGTCCAGCAAGCCCACCATGATCGCCTGCAAGACTGTGATCGGCTTCGGCGCGCCGAAGAAGGCCGGCACCTCCAAGGCCCATGGCGAGCCGCTCGGTGCCGAGGAACTCGCTGCCGCCAAGCAGAAGCTCGGCATCACCGGCGGCCCCTTCGAGGTCCCCGCCGAGGTCCTCAAGGCCTGGCGCGGCTACGGCGTGACCGGTGTCGCCGCCCGCAAGGAGTGGCAGGAGCGCTTCGCGGCGCTGTCCGAGCGCAAGCGCGGGGAATTCGCCCGTCGCCTCGGCCATACCCCGCCGGCGAAGCTCGACAAGGCGATCCTCGCCCATAAGAAGGCGCTCATCGCAAATCCGCAGAACGTCGCCACCCGCAAGGCTTCGGAACTCGCGCTCGACGCCATCGTGCCGGTGATGCCGGAGCTGGTTTCGGGTTCGGCCGACCTGACCCCGTCGAACAACACCAAGGTCAAGGGGTTGGAGGACTTCACCCCCAAGACCCCGAAGGGCCGCTACATCCGCTACGGCATCCGCGAGCACGGCATGGCCGCGGCGATGAACGGCATCAACCTGCATGGCGGCTTCCGCACCGCCGGCGGCACCTTCCTGGTCTTCGCCGACTATGCCCGCCCCTCGATGCGACTCGCCGCGCTGATGGGCCTGCCGGTCGTCTACGTCATGACGCATGACTCGATCGGCTTGGGCGAGGACGGCCCGACCCACCAGCCGGTCGAGCAGATCGCCTCGCTGCGCGCCATGCCGAACATGCGCGTCTTCCGCCCGGCCGACACCATCGAGACGGCCGAGGCCTGGCAGCTCGCGATCGAGAACACCAAGGGCCCGACCGTGCTCGCCCTCTCGCGCCAGAACCTGCCGCAGCTGCGCACCGACGCCACGGCGAAGAACCGCAGCGCCGCCGGCGCCTATGAGCTGCTGGCAGCCGAGGGCGGCAAGGCGCAGGTCTCGCTCTTCGCCACCGGCTCGGAGCTGGAGCTCGCCGTCAACGCCCGCAAGCTGCTCGCCGAGAAGGGCGTCCGCGCCCGCGTCGTCTCGGTGCCCTCGCTCGAGCTGTTCCTGCAGCAAGACGAGGCGACCCAGGCCGCGGTCATCGGCTCGGCGCCGGTCAAGGTCGCGGTCGAGGCCGGCGTCCGCTTCGGCTGGGATGCGGTGATCGGCCATGATGGTGGCTTCGTCGGCATGCACTCCTTCGGCGCCAGCGGCCCCTACAAGGATGTCTACAAGCATTTCGGCATCACGGCCGAGGCGATCGCAGACGCCGCGATGAAGAAGCACAACGCCTGACATCTGCAGGCGCGAACGGCTAGTTCCGAAACAGGTCTTGCGTTCGGCCATGCTTTGGCCGAATTGCCCGCGTGGATAGCGACGGCTGAGCCGGATCGCTCGGCGAAGGAGAGGAAGACATGACGGTCAGGGTGGCGATCAACGGCTTCGGCCGCATCGGGCGCAACGTTCTGCGCGCGATCATCGAGTCGAAGCGCAAGGACATCGAGGTCGTGGCGATCAACGATCTCGGTCCGGTCGAGACCAACGCTCATCTCTTCCGCTTCGACTCCGTCCATGGCCGCTTCCCCGGCACGGTGACGGTCTCCGGCGACACGATCGATGTCGGCCGCGGCCCGATCAAGGTCACCGCTGTACGTGATCCCAAGGAGCTGCCGCATAAGGCGCTCGGCGTCGATATCGCGCTGGAGTGCACCGGCATCTTCACCACCAAGGAGAAGGCCTCGGCCCATCTCGCCGCCGGCGCCAAGCGCGTGCTGGTCTCCGCCCCCTGCGACGGCGCCGATCTCACGGTCGTCTATGGTGTCAACCATGCGGCGCTGACCAAGGATCACCTCGTCGTCTCGAACGCCTCTTGCACGACGAACTGCCTCGCGCCGGTCGTGCGCGTGCTGCAGGATGCCGTCGGCATCGACAAGGGCTTTATGACCACGATCCACGCGTACACTGGCGATCAGCCGACGCTGGACACGATGCACAAGGATCTCTACCGCGCCCGCGCTGCGGCGATGTCGATGATCCCGACCTCGACCGGCGCCGCCAAGGCGATCGGCCTCGTCATTCCCGAGCTGAAGGGCCGCCTCGACGGCACCTCGATCCGCGTGCCGACCCCGAACGTCTCGGTCGTCGACTTCAAGTTCCTCGCCAAGCGCAAGACCTCGGTCGAGAAGATCAACGACGCGATCATCAAGGCGTCGAAGCGTGGACCGCTCAAGGGCATCCTAGGCGTGACCGACCAGCCCAACGTCTCGATCGACTTCAACCACAACGCCAATTCCTCGACCTTCGCGCTCGACCAGACCAAGGTGATGGACGACAAGTTCGTCCGCATCCTCTCCTGGTACGACAATGAATGGGGCTTCTCGAACCGCATGAGCGACACGGCCGTCGCCATGGGCGAGCTGCTCTGAAACGCCTGAAGGCCGCGCCCCAGGCGCGGCCTTCTCACTTTCCGCATCGGAACGGACAGCTGATGACCAAGATCGAGCCGACCATCGACGCGCCCGCCTCGGAAGGCAGCGAACCGACCACCTCCGCAGCCACCTGGCGGCAGGTGCGGCTGCAGGATTCAACGGCTCCCGAGGCCCCGTCGGCCGCGGCCGTCTCGGTCCCGGCACAGCCGGTGCCGCCTGCACCGGCCTCCGCCCCGCCTCCGCCGCCGGTGATACAGGCGGTCACGGCTCCTCCGCCGGTGGCCCCGCCGCCCGCAGCCCAGACCGCCGCCGTCGCCCCCGCGCCGGTTCGCGCCTCTGCACCGGCCGTCGACCCGCGCCTGCTCGACCAGCTCGCTCGCATCGAGGACAAGTCCGCGCGCATCGAGGAGAAGTTCGCCCGCTATGAGGCTGTGCTGACCCGCGCCGAATCGTCGCTGGAGCGTGCCGCACACAAGGTCGATGCCGCCGCCGGCACCATGGATTTCGCCTCCATCCGCGGCGAGGTCGCCTCCCTGCGCGAGCGCATCGACGCGACGCCGCGCGCCGGCACGCTCTTCCTCACCGCGATCGTCACCGCGGTCCTCTCCGTCATCCTCACCATCCTGGTGCTGAAATTCGGCGTCCCGGGGCTGTTCGGGGGCCTGCTGCCGCGATGACCGCCTTCCGTACCCTCGACGACGCCGACCTCGCGGGCAAACGCGTCCTCCTGCGCGTCGACCTCAACGTCCCGATGGAGGACGGCAAGGTCAGCGATACCACCCGCATCGACCGCGTGCTGCCGACGATCCGCGAGATCGCCGACAAGGGCGGCAAGGTCATCCTGCTCGCCCATTTCGGCCGCCCCAAGGGCCGCGACGAGAAGAACAGCCTGAGGCAGGTCGTGCCGGCGCTCGGCCACGCGCTCGGCCGCCCTGTCACCTTCGTCGAAGACTGCATCGGCGACGTGGCGGCTCAGGCCGTGTCCGCCGCGAAGAACGGCGATGTGCTCCTCTTCGAGAACACCCGCTTCCACGCCGGCGACGAGAAGAACGACGCCGAGTTCGTCAAGGCGCTTGCCGCCAATGGCGACATCTATGTCAACGACGCCTTCTCGGCCGCGCACCGGGCCCATGCCTCGACCGAGGGCCTCGCCCATGTGCTGCCGGCCTATGCCGGGCGCACCATGCAGGCGGAGCTGGAGGCGCTTTCCGCCGGTCTCGACAACCCGGCCCGGCCGGTGATGGCCATCGTCGGCGGCGCCAAGGTTTCGACCAAGCTCGAGCTGCTCGGCAACCTCGTGAAGAAGGTCGACGTCCTCGCCATCGGCGGCGGCATGGCCAACACCTTCCTCGCGGCGCGCGGCATCGATGTCGGCAAGTCGCTCTGCGAGCATGACCTCGTCGGCACCGCCCGTGAGATCGAGGAGAAGGCCAAGGCCGCCGGCTGCGAGATCCTGCTGCCCGTCGATGCGCTGGTGGCCCGCGAGTTCAAGGCCCATCCCAGCTACCGCGTCGTGCCCACCGACGGTGTCGAGGCGGATGAGATGATTCTCGACGCCGGCCCGCTCTCGATCGCCGAGGTCGTGCTGCGGCTGGAGAAGGTGAAGACGCTGGTCTGGAACGGCCCCTTCGGCGCCTTCGAGCTGCCGCCCTTCGACACAGCGACCGTCGCGGTGGCCAAGGCCGCCGCCAAGCGCGTCAAGGCGGGCCAGCTGGTCGCGGTCGCCGGCGGCGGCGACACCGTCTCGGCCATGAACCATGCCGGCGTGGCCGACGACCTGACCTATGTCTCGACGGCCGGAGGCGCCTTCCTCGAATGGATGGAAGGCAAGGCCCTGCCCGGCGTCGAGGCGCTACGAAAGGCCTGAACCGGGCTTGCCGGTGAGTTCGCAGCCGCGCTGTCGCCAGCGCGGATGTTGATTTTAAGCCCAGTCCTCGCTTTCGCTTTACCTTCGTCGCAGTTCACCGCTAAACCCTCCCCCATATCCGTTTTGACATAGGGGAGAGCCAAAGTGGCCCGTATCACGCTTCGCCAGCTGCTCGATCACGCCGCCGAGAACGACTACGGCGTGCCTGCCTTCAACATCAACAACATGGAGCAGGCGCTGGCGATCATGGCGGCTGCTGACGCGACCGACGCGCCGGTCATCATCCAGGCCTCGCGCGGCGCGCGCAGCTACGCCAACGACATCATGCTCAAGCACATGATGGATGCCGTCACCGAGATCTATCCGCACATCCCGGTCTGCGTGCATCTCGACCATGGCAATGAGCCGGCGACCTGCATGACCGCGATCCAGGCCGGCTTCACCTCCGTCATGATGGACGGCTCGCTGAAAGCCGACGGCAAGACTCCAGGCGACTGGGACTACAATGTCGGCGTGACCAAGACCGTCACCGACATGGCCCATCTCGGAGGCATCTCGGTCGAGGGCGAACTCGGCGTGCTCGGCTCGCTCGAATCCGGCGAGGGCGAGAAGGAGGACGGCCACGGCTTCGAGGGCAAGCTCAGCCATGACCAGCTGCTGACCAACCCGGACGAGGCGGTGAAGTTCGTCGCCGAGACCAAGGTCGATGCGCTCGCCATCGCCATGGGCACCTCGCACGGCGCCTACAAGTTCACCCGCAAGCCCGACGGCGCGATCCTGGCGATGCATGTGATCGAGGAGATCCACAAGAAGCTGCCGAACATGCATCTCGTCATGCATGGCTCCTCCTCGGTTCCGCAGGACCTCCAGGACGTCATCAACCAGTATGGCGGCAAGATGCCCCAGACCTGGGGCGTGCCGGTCGAGGAGATCCAGCGCGGCATCAAGCACGGCGTCCGCAAGATCAACATCGACACCGACAACCGCATGGCGATGACCGGCCAGATCCGCAAGATTCTCTCCGAGAACCCCGGCGAGTTCGATCCGCGCAAGTATCTCAAGCCCGCCATGGAGGCGATGACCGCGCTCTGCAAGAAGCGGCTGGAGGAGTTCAACACCGCCGGCCAGGCCTCGAAGATCAAGCGCATCATCACGCTGGCCGAGATGGCCAAGCGCTACGCCAAGGGCGAACTCGACCCGACCTTCGGCGCCAAGAAGGCTGCCTGAGCGGACGCGAGGTCAATCCAAAAGAACAGAGCCGCCGGATCGTTCCGGCGGCTCTTTTTCGTTGCAGGGCGGCGGCGCCTCAGACGCCGATCTTGCCGCCACCGCGCTTGGTGATCGCCACCACGGAAGGCCGCACCGGCATGTCCGGCTTGAAGTCCGGCCAGCGGGTCGAGAGATCCTCGTAATAGGAGCGGCGGCCGAAGGCCGGCCAGTCCGGCCCGTCATCGCCGGGGTGCTGCACCGCGACGAAAGCCGTGGTGTCGTCCGGCGTGAAGCACGGACCGCACATCTCCGCACCATGCGGCACCCGGTAGAACAACTTGGAGGTACGACGCGCGCCGCCCTCGGTGTCGACCGCCCAGAGCCCGTCCGTGCGGCCGGTCTCCTTGATGTTGTTGCCGTCGGTCGCGACCCAGAGCCGGCCAGCCGAATCGACCACCGCGTTGTCCGGCATGCCGAACCAGCCGTTCCTGGTCGTGTCGGTCGAGAAGCTGGCGCCCACCGCGGCGACGGAGGGATCGCCGCATTTCAGCAGGATCTCCCAGCGGCCCTTGGTCGCGGTGTGGTCACCATCGGCTTCCGCGATCTCGACGATATGGCCAAATGCGTTCTTGGCACGCGGGTTGGCGGCGTCGACCTGCTCGTCCTTGCGGTTCGTATTGTTGGTGAGCATCACATAGACCTTGCCCGTGACAGGGTTAGGCGTGATGTCCTCCGGCCGATCCATCTTGGTGGCGCCCAGGAGATCGCCGGCGCGGCGGGCCTCGATCAGCACGTCCGCCTGACTCTGGAAGCCGTTGGCGGCGGTGAGCGGACCCTGCCCGAAGACCAGCGGCAGCCACTCCAGCGAGCCGTCCGCCGCGAATTTCGCGACATGGAGCGTGCCGGCATCGAGCAGGTCGAGATTGGCGGCACGGTTGTTCGGATCGAAACGGCCGGCCGTCACGAACTTGTAGACATAGTCGAAGCGCTCGTCGTCGCCGAGATAGGCGACCACGCGCCCGTCCTTGGCGACGATCATGTCGGCACCTTCATGCTTGAAGCGGCCAAGCGCGGTGCGCTTCTTCGGCGCGGCGTTCGGGTCGAAGGGATCGACTTCGATCACCCAGCCAAAGCGGTTGGCCTCGTTCGGCTCCTTGGCGAGATCGAACCGGTCCTCGAAGCGGCCCCAGGCATAGGTCTGGTCGGGCAGGCCGAGGCGCTTGTAGTTCGCCGCCTCACGGTGATCTTCCGGAAGCTTGCCCGAGAAATAGCCGTGGAAGTTCTCCTCGCCCGAAACAAAGGTGCCCCACGGCGTCAGCGCGCCCGAGCAGTTATTGAGCGTGCCGAGCACCTTGGCTCCCGTCGCGTCGGCCGCCGTCTTCACGCGCTCATGGCCGGCGACAGGGCCGGAAAGCTGCATCGGGGTCGCGACCGTGATCCGGCGATTGTACTTCGAATCCTTCACCAGCGCCCACTGGCTGCCGGTCTTGCGGATTTCCGCCACCGTCGCGCCATGAGCCATCGCCTCGACGGCGAAACGCTCGGGCGTCGCATTCTTCATCACCGGCTTGCCGTCCTTCATCTCGACGACGCCGGGGAACATCAGATGCGGGTTGGTGTATTCGTGGTTCACGAACAGCAGACCATGAGCCGAGGGGTCGGCCGCACCCGGCATCGGCACATAGCCGACGAAGTCATTGTTGTAGCCGAACTGCTTCGCCTGCGACTGCGACGTCTGCTTCGTCGGGTCGAAATCCGGCGCATCGGCGAAGAGCGGGTCGCCCCAGCGCAGCAGCACCTGCGCGTCATAGCCTTCTGCGACGTGATGGTCGGCATCGACGCCGATCTCGACCTCCTTGAAGTCGAAGGCGGACTTCGCGCCTTGCGCCTGCGCCTGCTCAGCCGTCTCCAGCGCGACCGTTCCGACGGTGGCGGAGATGGCCGAGACGGCGAGAGCGCCCTTCAACAGCCCGCGCCGCGAGAAGCGCTGCGAGATCAGTTCGCCCATGGTCGGATTTTCGGTCAGGTTCCGAGGCTCCGCATCCTCATGCTCGAGCATGCTCGCGCCGAAGGTGGATTCGTGTTCGTCATCGCGCATGGCGGACATCCTTCACTCGAATTGGAATAAGAAAACCAGCTAGACCTCGGCGTTGACGGTCACATGACAGGCCGAGCGCCTCCGCTACCGAGCGCGACAAGCCGCCGATGCCTCGCTGCCTTGCTCCAGCCACCCTTTCCGCCTTCGCCTATTTCTGGTTCAACACTCGCCCCTCCCCTGCCGCGCCACCTTTCTCATCCATCATGTCGATCATCTTTTCTGCTCTGGTCGCAGTCTTCGTCGGCTTCACGGCCTCCGTCGCCGTGATTCTCGCCGCGGCGCAGACCATGGGCGCGAGCGCCAGCCAGACCGTCTCCTGGGTCGCGGCGCTTGCGATCGGCACGGCGCTGTCGAGCACGATCCTGTCCTGGCGCTACCGCATGCCGATGATCTGCGCCTGGTCGACGCCCGGTGCGGCGCTGATCGCCGCCGCGAGCGGCTTCGACATGGCTTCAGCGGTCGGGGCCTTCCTCGTCGCCGCCCTGCTGATGATGCTGACCGCTGCGCTGCGCCCGCTCGGCAAGCTGATCGAGCGCATTCCGATGCCCATCGCCTCGGCGATGCTGGCAGGCGTGATCTTCCGTTTCGTTGTCGCGGTCTTCGACGAGATGCGGCTTTCGCCCGGCCTTGTGCTGCCGCTGCTCGTGATTTTCCTCGTCGCGCGGCTGATCAACCCCTTCCTCGGCGTCATCGCCGCGCTCGTCGCCGGCATCGCCATCAGCTTCGTTGGCGGGCTCAGCCATTGGCCGGCAGGCGGCATCGCACTGACCAGCCTCGAATTGGTCACGCCGCGCTTCGATATTGCCGCCATGCTCGGCATCGGCATCCCGCTCTATCTCGTCACCATGGCAGCCCAGAACCTGCCGGGCTTCGCCGTGCTGCGCGCGGCAGGCTACCATCCGCCGACGGCGCCCGCCCTCTTCGTCACCGGCTTCGCCTCACTGATCACCGCCCCCTTCGGCGCGCATATGACCAACATGGCCGCGATCAGCGCCTCGATTTGCACCGGCGGCGACACGCATCCCGATCCGGCGCAGCGCTGGAAGGCGGGCGTGATCTACGGCCTGTCCTATTTCGCCGTCGCGGCCTGCACCGGCCTGCTGATCGCGCTGCTGCTGGCGCTGCCGAAGGCTCTCATTGTCGCTGTCGCGGGGCTCGGCCTCGCCGGCTCGCTGACGGGCGCGCTCGCCCAGGCCATGTCCTCCGACAAGGAACGCTTCGCAGCGGTGATCGCCTTCGCGGTCGCGGCCTCCAGCCTGTCGATGCTCGGCATCGGCTCGGCCTTCTGGAGCCTCGTCGCAGGGCTTGCGGTCTTGACATTGGACTTCGCTGCGGGCCGTTTGCGCAGCCGATCATGACCACACAACCTTCCCCCACCCGCCTGATGCTCGTCACCCCGCCCGTTGAGGATGCGGAGGCCTTTGCCTTTCGCCTGATGCAGGCGATGGCCGGCGGCGATATCGCCGCCATCGTCCTGCGGCTTAGCCCCGGCGACGACCGCAGCCGCATCGAGCGCGTCAAGCGCCTCGCCGGCCCCGTGCAGGCCAACAGCGTCGCCCTCGTCGTCGAGGACAATGCCGTCGTCGCGGCGCGCGGCGGCGCCGACGGCGTCCACCTGACCGGCGGACCGGAGGCCGTTGCCGAAGCGCGCTCCAGCCTGAAGAGCGAGCGCATCATCGGCGCCGGGTCCTTGCGCGCCCGCCATGACGCCATGGATGCCGGCGAGGCCGGCGTCGACTATGTGATGTTCGGCGAGCCGCGCCCGGATGGCAGCGTGCCGCCGCTGCCGGCCGTGATCGAGCGCGCCGGCTGGTGGGCCGAGATCTTCGAGACGCCTTGCGTCGCCTATGCGCCCGATGCCGAGGCCGTCGCAGCCTTGGCCGAGACCGGCGCGGAGTTCGTCGCGCTCGGCGCCTGGGCCTTCGAGGAGGGGCAGGACGTCCGCGCGCTGGTCGAGAACGCCAATGCGGCGATCGCGGCCTGCGTGGCACGGAAGGCGGCGCGCTGATGCGGCTCGCCCGCCTCACCTGCATTGCTGCTCTCCTGCTTGCAGGCCCGGCCACGGCTGCGCCTTTCGTCGACGATGCCTATGGCGCCTATCAGGCCGGCCATTACCGGCGCGCCCAGTCCGAGGCGCTGAAGCGCGTCGAGGCAAACAACAACGATGCAGCCGCAATGACGCTGCTCGGCGAGCTCTATCGGCAGGGTCTCGGCATCCCGGCCGACCAGAAGGCCGCGACGGAGTGGTACGAGCAGGCCGCGGCGCGCGGCGACATCAACGCGACCTTCGCTCTCGCGCTGCAGCTCCTCGACGAGAAGAGCGGCAAGCGTGATCCGGCCCGCGCCGGCACGCTGCTGGAGAAGGCCGCCGCCGCCGGCCATCCGGCCGCCAACTACAACCTCGCCCTGGCCATGCTCGCCACCGGCCGCCCGGATGAGGACAAGCGTGCTGTCGCCTCGCTGGAGATCGCCGCCAAAGCCGGAGTCGGAGAGGCGATGCACGCGCTCGGCATTCTGGCGCGGCAGGGCCGTGGCTTGCCCGAGAATGAGGAGGTCGCGGCTGGCTGGATGAAGAAGGCGGCCGAGGCCGGCAACGTCGCGGGCCAGGTCGAATACGCCATCATGCTCTTCAACGGCACTGGCGTGATGAAGAACGAGACCGCGGCGGCGAAGCTCTTCCAGCGTGCCGCCGCCCAGGGCAACGCCATCGCGCAGAACCGTCTCGCCAAGCTCTACCAGTTCGGTCTCGGCATCCCGCCGGACCGGATCGAGGCCGCCGCCTGGCATCTCGTTGCCCGCTCGCAGGGGCTTGATGACGCCGCGCTCGACGAGCTGTTCGACCGGCTGAACCCCGAGCAGCAGCGCCGGGCCGGGCGCATCGCCGCCTCGCGCATCAGCACCACCGTCTTGACGGCGCCTTGATAGCCGCGCAAGTGACGCATTCGACGGCCGCGACACGGCCGACGGTAGAAACACAGCCCTCATCCTGAGGAGCCGCTAGAGCACGCGCCGATCAGATTGCGCAGCAATCCGATCGGATCACGCGTTCTCTATCAATGGGTTAGAGACGGAATCACCGATCAGGTTGAGTCAACCTGATCGGATCCGGCTCTAAGGCGGCGTCTCGAAAGATGTTCCAGAATGCGCTGGAGCATCCTTCGAGACGCGGGCTTCGCCCGCTCTTCAGGATGAGGGCTGGAGATTTCCCCCATATTCCGACCGCGCCAGCGCGGCGCGCAAGAGGTTCCAGATGATCCGCTCCCCCCTGATGAACGTGATGACCGACGCCGTGATCAAGGCGTCCCGCTCGCTCAAGCGCGATTTCGGCGAGGTCGAGAATCTTCAGGTGCTCGCCAAGGGGCCGGGCGATTTCGTCTCCAAGGCCGACCACAAGGCTGAGCAGATCCTGCGCGAGACGCTGGAAAAGGCCCGCCCCGGCTATGGCTTCGTGATGGAGGAGAGCGGCGTCGTCCACGGCACGGACGAGAGCAACCGCTGGCATATCGACCCGCTCGACGGCACCCACAACTTCCTGCGTGGCATCCCGCACTGGAACATCTCGGTCGCGCTGGAGCGCGACAACCAGTTCATCGCCGGCATCGTCTACGACGCCGCCAAGGACGAGATGTTCATGGCCGAAAAGGGCAAGGGCGCCTATGTCAACAACCGTCGCCTGCGCGTCTCCGGCCGCACCGACCCGACCGAGATGCTGATCGGCACCGGCATCCCGCATATCGGCAAGGGCGGCCACGGCCAGTTCCTGCGCGAGCTCGCGGCCGTGATGCCGCGCTTCTCCAATGTACGGCGGATGGGCGCAGCCGCGCTCGACCTCGCCTATGTCGCCGCCGGCCGGCTCGACGCCTATTGGGAGCACGGCCTCAACACCTGGGATTTCGCGGCTGGCAGCGTGCTGGTCCGCGAGGCGGGCGGCACTTTCGGCACGCTCGACGGCAAGCCGGCCACCAGTGCCAAGGACATCATCTGCGGCAACGAGGCCGCCGAGACCGCGCTCCGCGCCGCGCTGAAGACGGCCGCTGCCTGATTCAACCCAGACACGGCGTCATCCCGGCTCTCCGCTTCGCTATCGCCCGGATCAGGGCGTGCTTCCGTGCAACATCCACGCGGACGCAGAATCCCGTCCTTCTTTCATGCTTGATCCCGGCGGCGCGGGAGGCGACAGTCCTCCCCGCACTCCGAGGCGAACGGAAGACGATTCATGGAGAATGAGGATCTCGCGGCCGAGCCGATCGCGGCCGCACCGACGCGGATCGAAACCCGTTTCTCGCGCCCGCTTCGCTATGTTGTCCGTGCGGTCCTGTTCCTCGCGCTGATCGGTTTCCTCGGCTTCATCCTGCAAGACGGGCTGAAGCAGGCCTTCATGACCAATCCGGGGCTGAACGGCCTCATCGTCGGCGCGCTGCTGGTCGGTGTGCTGATCGCTCTGCGCGAGCTCTGGCGCATCCATAGCGAGGCCCGTGCCGCGACGCGGCTCGCCGCCTCCCCCGCTACGGCAGAAGTCAGGCGCTGGCAGGTCATCGCACCGCTCGGCTCCCTGCTGCCGGCGCTGGACCGTGGCACTTTGCCACCTCCCCAGGCCGTCTCAGCGCTCGAATCGATCGCGATCAGGCTCGATGACGGGCGCGAGGTGCTGCGCTATCTCGCGGGGCTTCTCGTCTTCCTCGGCCTGCTCGGCACCTTCTGGGGCCTGCTCGACACGGTCGGCTCCGTCGGCAACGTCATCAAGTCGCTGCGCACAGGCGCTGAGGCCGGCGTGCTCTTCGACGAGCTGAAGGCGGGCCTCGCCGCGCCACTCGCCGGCATGGGCCTGTCCTTCTCGTCCTCGCTCTTCGGCATCGCCGGCTCGCTGATCCTCGGCTTCCTCGATCTCCAGGTGGCGCAGGCGCAGCGCCGCTTCCGCAACGAGATCGAGAGCTGGCTCGGCACGCGCACCGGCATGGGCATGAGCATGGCCGCGTCCGAGGTCGGGCCGCAGCTGGTCGCCGGTGATTCGCTCTCCTACCGCTTCGACCGGCTGAGCGTCGCGATGTCCGACGGCGCCGCCAATAACCGCGCCGCGACGCAGGCGCTGGCCAATCTGGCCGAGGGCATCCAGGGCCTCGTGCAGCACATGCGCGCCGAGCAGCAGATGATCCGCGACTGGGTCGAGGCGCAGGCCGCACGCGAGAAGGATCTGAAGCGCGTTATCGATCGCCTTACGGCTGACCGGATTACCGAGCCATGATCGCCAGCCCCGCAGCAGGAATCTGAGCATGGCCCTCTCCCGCGCCCATCGCCGCGAGGAAACGAACTTCTGGCCCGGCTTCGTCGACGCGCTCTCGACGATGCTGATCGGTATCGTCTTCCTGCTGACCGTCTTCGTGCTCGGCCAGTTCTTCCTGTCGCAGGAGCTGACCGGCAAGGACACGGCGCTGGAGCGCCTCAACAAGCAGATTTCCGAGCTCACCGACCTGCTCGCGCTGGAGCGTTCCTCCAACCGGCAGGCGCAGGAGAGCCTCCAGCTCATGCAGTCGACGCTGACGCGTGAGCAGGCCGAGCGCGGCCGCATCCAGGACATGCTCAGCGCCCAGTCCAGCAACGGCCCCGCCCAGCTCGCCGAGGCGCAGAAGGCGCTGGACAGCGAGAAGCAGCTCTCCGCCCGCGCCCAGGCGACGGTCGATCTCGTCAACCAGCAGATCCTCGCCATGCGCCGCCAGCTCGCAGCGCTGGAGGAGGCGCTGGCTGCCTCCGAGGCCAAGGACAAGGATTCGCAGGCCCGCATTTCCGAGCTCGGCTCGCGGCTCAACGTCGCTCTGGCCCAGCGCGTGCAGGAGCTCGCGCGCTATCGTTCGGACTTCTTCGGGCGGCTGCGGCAGGTGCTCGGCACGCGGCCCGACATCCGCGTGGTGGGTGACCGCTTCGTCTTCCAGTCCGAGGTGTTCTTCGACGCCGGCCAGGCCGTGCTGAAGCCCGAGGGCCAGGCGGAGCTGAACAAGCTCGCCGATATCCTGCTGGATCTCGGCCGCGAGATGCCGCCGGACCTGCCCTGGATCCTGCGCGTCGACGGCCATACCGACAACCGCCCGATCAAGACCGCCCAGTTCCCGTCGAACTGGCATCTCTCCTCGGCGCGCGCCATCGCCGTCGTCGAATATCTGATCTCGCGCGGCCTGCCGACCGACCGTGTCGCCGCCACCGGCTTCGGCGAATTCCAGCCGCTCGACGTCGCCAACACCGACGAGGCGCATCGCCGCAACCGGCGCATCGAGTTCAAGATCACGGAGCGCTGAGGCCATGGCCCGCTCGCTCTCAGCGGGGCTGCCGCTCGTCGTCGCGTCCCTGCTGTTGACCGGCCATCCGGCGCCGGCCGAGCCGCGCTCCTCGCCAGCCGAGGAATGCGCCGCCTGCCATGGCCTCGACGGCATTGCCCGCAGCGCCGATGTCCCGCATCTCGCAGCCCAGAACGAGCTCTATCTCTACAACCAGCTCCTGGCGTTCCGCTCCGGCAAGCGGCCGCACAAGGAGATGCGCTATATGGCGCGCTCGATCTCGCTGGCCGAGGCGCAGGCACTCTCGGCCTACTACGCCTCGTTGCCGCGCTGAGCGGGGCGATCGCCCGTCCGCCCTTCACCCGTAACAGTGATCACCCGCCGCAACGTGGCACGCAGATCCGCCGCCGCCTGCGCGCCAAAGGCTGCTTCGAACTCGGCCTGAGCCTCGCGCCATCGCACGGCAGCCGCCGCGAGCCTCGCTTCGCCAGCCGGCGTCAGGCGCAGGCTGCGCGTCCGGCCATCCGGCCCCGGACCGATCACCAGCAGCCCGTCGCGCTCGAGCGGCTTGAGCGCCCGCCCGAGCGTGGTGCGGTCCATCACCATCAGCTTCGCCAATGCGCCGATCGGCTGCGGGCCGCTTCGCCCCAGCGTCGAGAGGATCGAATATTGCGAGGCGCGCAGGCCCTCCACAGCGAGGTGGCTTTCATAGATCTGGCTGACATGGCGCGCCGCCTGGCGCAGCGCGAGGCTGTTGCAGGGCGTCGATGAGACCTGTTCCACGGTCGCTTTCCGCATGGCGTCCATTCTCCATACGCGCCGCCGCCGACGCGGCCGGCACTTGGAAAAGAGTGCATATGCGCGTATTGGCGCTGAGACAAGTGCACATGCACCTATCTCGGAGATCGCCATGGACGCGCGCACCCGACGCCTGCTGGAAGCACCAGTCAGCCCCACGATCATCAGCCTCGCTCTGCCCAATGTCGCGGTGATGGTGGTGCAGGCCTCGATCGGCCTCATCGAGACCTATTTCGTCGCCAGGCTCGGCCTGGATGCGCTCACCGGCATGGCGCTGGTCTTCCCGCTGCTGATGCTGCTCCAGATGGTCTCCGCCGGCGCGATGGGCGGCGGCATCCTGGCCGCAGTCGCACGCGCCCTCGGCTCCGGCCGCAAGGAGGAGGCGAACGGCCTCGTTTGGCATGCGGTGGCGATCACCGTCCTGCTCGGCGCCATCACCACGGTCGCGGCGCTCGCCTTCGCACCGCGGCTGTTCACCGCCATGGGCGGTCGCGACGGCTCGCTCGAAGCGGCCGTCATCTACGCCAATCTCGTCTTCGCCGGTGCCGTGCCGCTGTGGCTGTTCAACTCGTTGGCCGCCGTCATTCGCGGCACCGGCAACATGTTCTTCCCCGCGGCGGTCATCATCGTCGGCGCCATCATCCTGATCCCGCTCTCACCGATGCTGATCTTCGGATACGGCCCGCTGCCGCATCTCGGCGTGGCCGGCGGCGCGCTGGCGATCGTGCTCTATTACTGCGTCGGCACGGTCGTCTTCGCTGCCTACATCTGGACCGGCCGGGGTGTGTTGAAGCCGTCCCTGCTGCCGCCGCGACTATCCTGGCCGCCGCTGCGCGACATCCTGCGCGTGGGCGCCCTCTCCTCGCTCGTCAGCGTCTCGACCAATCTCACCGCCGCGGTCGCGACCGGCCTTGCCGGGTTGGTCGGCCCGGCCGCCGTCGCCGGCTACGGCACGGGCGTGCGGCTGGAATACCTGCTCGTCCCGCTCGTCTTCGGGCTCGGCGCGCCAACGGCCGCCATGGTCGGCACCTGCATCGGCGCCGGCGACCGGGCGCGCGCTCTCAAGGTCGCCTGGACCGGGGCGATCATCGCCGGCCTGATCACCGAGGCGATCGGCCTTGCGGCAGCGCTCTGGCCCGAGGCCTGGCTCTCGCTCTTCGGCGACGACCCGCAGATGATCGCGGTCGGCTCGGAATATCTGCGCATCGTTGGCCCGGCCTATGGCTTCTTCGGCTTCGGACTGACGCTGTACTTCGCCTCGCAGGGCGCAGGGCGCATGGGCTGGCCGATGCTGGCGGCGATGCTGCGCGTCGCCATCGCGGCCGGCGGCGGCTGGCTCGCCGTCATCGCCTTCGGCCACAGCAACGGCCTGTTCTTCGCGCTGGCGGCCGCGCTCGTCGTCTACGGCATCGCCAACGGACTGATCGTCGCCAGCGGCGCCTGGTTCCGTGTGCCGAAGCCTCGCGCGGTGGCGGAAGAGCAGCCGGCCTGAAGCCTCAGGCGGCCTCGAGCCCGAACTGCAGCGCCGCCAGCCGCGCATAGAGCCCACCGCGCGCCTTGAGCTCGGCATGGCTGCCCTGCTCGACGATGCGCCCATCCTCCATGACGAGGATGCGGTCGGCCGAGAGGATGGTGGCGAGGCGATGCGCCACCACCAGCGTCGTGCGACCCTGCATCAGCCGGTCGAGCGCATCCTGCACCGCCCGCTCGCTCTCGGAATCGAGCGCGGAGGTCGCCTCGTCGAGTAGCAGGATCGGCGCATCCTTCAGGATCGCCCTGGCAATGGCGAGGCGCTGGCGCTGGCCGCCCGAGAGTGTGACGCCGCGCTCGCCCACGACCGTGTCGTAGCCCTCCGGCAGGGCGCGGATGAACTCGTCCGCCGCCGCAAGCTTCGCCGCCGCCTCGACCTCCTCCCGCGAGGCGTCCGGCCGGCCATAGGCGATATTGTCCCGAACCGAGACACCGAACACGGTCGGCTCCTGCGGCACCAGCGCGAAGCGCTCGCGCCAGACATCGGGATCGGCTTCTGGCCCGGCGACGCCGTCGACCAGTACACGCCCGCCCTGCGGATCGTAGAAGCGCAGCGCGAGCTGCAGCACCGTGCTCTTGCCGGCGCCCGAAGGCCCGACCAGCGCGACGCGCTCGCCCGGTCGCACCGCGAAATTGAGCTTCGACAGCGCCGGGCCGTCGCGGCTCGGATAGCTGAAGGAGACGTCCTCGAAGGCGAGCTCGCCCAGCGACGGATCCGGCATCCGCTTGGGATGCGGCGGAGCGGCGATCGCGGGCTTCAGCGCCAGGATCTCGCCGAGGCGGCTCGAAGCACCAGCCGCCGCGCTGATATCGCCATAGACCTCGGAGAGCTGCCCGAGCGAGCTCGCCGCCAGCACGGCATAGAGGATGAATTGCGAGAGCCGCCCGCCGGTCATCCGCCCGTCGAAGACCTCGGTCGCGCCGGTCCAGAGCACCCAGACCACGCTGGCACTGACCAGGAAGATCGCCACGCCCGAGAGCAGCGCCCGCGAGGCGGTTGCAGCGCGCGCGGTGGCATAGGCCTCGTCAGAGGCTGCCTCGAAGCGCTTCGCCGTCTGTCCGCCGGCGCCGAAGGACTGCATGGTGCGGATCGCGCCCACCGCCTCGGCAGCGAAGGCAGAGGCATCGGCGAGCCGGTCCTGTGCCGCCCGAGCCCGCCGGCGCACCGAACGGCCGGACAGGACGAGTGGCACGACGATCAGCGGAATGACGCCGATGACGATGGCCGAAAGCCGCGGGCTCGTGGCGATCATCAGCCCGAGCGCGCCCAGCGTCATGATGGCGTTGCGCAGCGCAATCGAGGCGGTGGAGGCGAAGGTCGACTTGATCTGCGTGGTGTCGGCGGTGAGCCGCGAGACCAGATCGCCGGCGCGGCTCGAATCGAAGAAGGCCGGCTCGAGCCGGGTCAGGTGGCGGAAGACATCGGCACGCAGCGAGGAGACGATGCGCTCGCCAACCGTCATGACGAGGTAGAAGCGCGCCGAGCTCGCCAGGGCCAACACCGCAACGACACCGATCAGCAGCACGAAATAGCTGTTGGCGAGCTGCCTCTCCCCGCCGGCGAAGCCGACATCGATGACGCGCCTGACGGCCAGTGGCAGTGCCAGCGTCGCGAGCGAGGCCACGATGAGCGCAATGAGCGCCAGGCCGATCCGCCCCTTCTGCGCCCGCGCATAAGGCCAGAAGGTCATGAGCGACCGGAAGTCGGGCCGGACCTTGTCGTTGTCGTTCTTGTCAGCCTCGGCCACGCGCCGGAACTCCCGTTTCGAGCGCGCCTGCCGCGCGCTATCCACAATCAAACGCCAGTCCGGCTCCGTGAAGCCGATCGAGGCCGTCTTGGCAAACGACGCAACGCCGCAGGGGCCGCGGCCGGTCGCCAAACCTGCCGATGAACTTGCACTGAAGCGCCGGCTGCGATATGTGCACGCGACTTCACGACAGGCTCATCCGAATTCTTTCGACGGGCCGGGCAGGCTCGCCTGCTTGTCGATGCGCCCGTTTTTGTAAGGTTCGAGGATTTCGTCATGGCCAAGACCGGCATCCACCCCGACTACCACACCATCAAGGTCGTGATGACCGATGGTTCCGAATACTTCACCCGTTCGACCTACGGCAAGGAAGGGGACACCCTCAACCTTGACATCGACCCGAAGACCCACCCGGCCTGGACCGGCGGCACGACCCAGCTCATGGATCGTGGCGGCCGTGTCTCGCGCTTCAACTCGCGCTTCGCGGGCCTGGGCACCATCGGCAAGAAGTGATGCTGCGGCGCTCTGGCGCCGTCGTTGATCTGAAACAAGAAACCCGGCCTCGCGGCCGGGTTTCTTGTTTTGGGCTTCGTGGTCGTCCTGCTCGGGTTTGCCCCGAGCATCTTGGGTCGACGCTTCGCATCGCCCGAGAATGATGCGCCTTGTCTTACCGGGCCATCGCAAGGCGCGCCTGCAGGTTCGCAAGCTGGTTCTGGACGGGGTTGGCCGTATCATTGGCAGCGGCCGTGCCGTTCATCTGGCTTTCGAGATGGCGCACGCGTGCCTGCAACCTGGCCGCATGGGCCATCAGATCGCGCAGGCGCTGCGGCAGCTGCGCGACGATGTGCTCCGTCGGCGTCCCCATCGGCTCGCCGATCCGGACCTTGTTCTGCTCGGTGCGGGCCTGTTCGGCGGTCAGCTCGCCCTCCGCCACGGCGCGCTGCGTCAGCAACCAGGATGCGAGCTGCATCAGCCGCGTCGTCAGCCGCATGCTCTCGGTGGCATAGCTCAGCGCGACCTCGCGCGGCAGCGCCGCGGCGTCCTTGCGCCCCTCGCCGTCAAGATAAGAAGCGGTCTGCTCAACGAGACCCATGCCCTCTCGGAACAGCAGCATGAAGGCTTCCGAGCGGACGAAGCGGCGGGCGAAGGACAGCGCACCTTCTTCCGTCGGCAGGTCCAAGAGCTGAGCGTCGTTCATGCGGTGTCTCCCATCGGCACAAGCCCGTGTACGTCTGGAACGCGCCACGGATCATGCCAGCCCACATCGCAAGGATAACGCCGATCGATGCAATCCATGCCGGTAAGATGTTGTTAACCTTAACGGCGCTAGACATCCGTGGCGACAAAAAGGCGGCGGCCTGCGAAAGCAGGGGAACGCGGCCGAGACGGTGGGGGAACGCCAAACAAAAAAGAGCCGCCTGAAGGCGGCTCGTAAGGTCAACAGGGAGGCGTCAAACAGAGTGGGCAGGAGCCACTCGACATCCAGACAAACTGGATGCTCTGATTCATACTTTGGAATCATTAATGGCCGGTTAACGGCGCTCCCTTTTGCCTGTTCTTCAGGCGGGTTTTCGGAAGAAGGCGTCGGCTGCCGAACGCGAGGCATCCTTGCGCGCCCGCGTCTCGCTGAGCCGCTGGATCTCCGCCTTGAGCACGGCGATCCGATCGTCGATCTCGGCCAGCGACAACATCGACAGATCCTGGCCGATCTCGTGCACGCTCTTCGGCTTCGGGCGGTCATCATCCGGGAATAGCGACATGGCGACCCTCGCATCTCATCGAACAGCGCGGCAGGCTAGCCAACTCACGGCCCTAGTCACGCTGCATCGCACCATGAACGCGCCGAGGCACGTTTTCATGGACACCTGCCCTGCCCTCGCCTATAAGGCGCGCCATCCTGTTCATCGTCGATGATTTGGATGGCCGGCCGGGGAGGCCGGTCGGCGCATGAGAGCTATTGTCCGCGACCCTGCCTTGAGAGCCCGCTGCAGGCACCGAGGCATTTCAGGAGACGCAACCCGTGTCACAAACCCCGCTGATGCCCAAGGCCACCGCGGTCTGGCTTGTCGAGAACACCTCGCTGACGTTCGAGCAGATCGCCGAGTTCTGCAAGCTGCACCCGCTCGAGGTGCGCGGCATCGCCGATGGTGAGGTCGCGGCCGGCATCAAGGGTCTCGACCCCATCACCTCTGGCCAGCTCACCCGCGAGGAGCTGGAGCGCGCCGCCAAGGATCCGAACCACCGGCTTCGCATCGCCGAGCGCAAGGTGAAGGTGCCGGAGATCAAGCGCACCAAGGGCCCGCGCTATACCCCGGTCTCCAAGCGCCAGGACCGGCCGAACGCCATCCTCTGGCTGCTGCGCAACCATCCCGAGCTCAAGGACGCGCAGATCATCCGCCTGATCGGCACCACCAAGTCGACCATCGCGCAGATCCGCGAGCGCACCCACTGGAACGCCCAGCAGCTTACGCCGATCGATCCGGTCAGCCTCGGCCTGTGCTCGCAGATCGATCTGGACTTCGAGGTCGGCCGCGCCGCCAAGGATCGCCCGGCCGCGCTGGCGGAAGCCGGCTCGACCCTGCTCTCCGCCGAGGAGACGACTGCGCCGCAGCCCGCCCACACCGAGAGCCAGCCCTTCGCCGATATGAGCCGGCCGAAGCGCGAGGAAGAAGCGGCGATCGACGTCGATTCCGTCTTCGCCAAGCTGAAGCAGCTCAAGCGCCCGGCCGACGAGGACGACGAGGACTGAGGTTCAGCCTCCTCTGTCATTCCGGGGCTTCGCGTAGCGAAGAACCTGGAACCCACGACTGGGTGCGGCCTTTGGCTTTGCCGCTGAAGCGTCTCACCCAGTCGCCGGTTCCGGGTTCAGGCCTGCGGCCTGCCCCGGAATGAAAACGCAAATTACCCCAGCCCCCGGCCCTTCAGCGCCGCGCCGATCTCGCTCAGCACCGTCACATCCTCGATCGTCGCCGGCACGGCATAGTCTTCGCCATCGGCGATCTTCTTCATCGTCGCCCGCAGGATCTTGCCGGAGCGCGTCTTTGGCAGCCGGTTCACCGTCAGCGCGATCTTGAACGCAGCGACCGGCCCGATGCGGTCCCGCACCAGCGCGACGAGCTCCCGCTCGATCTCGTCGGGCGGCTGGCTCACCCCCGCCTTCAGCACCACGAAACCGCAGGGCTGCTCGCCTTTCAGCGCGTCGCGGATGCCGACCACGGCGCATTCCGCCACGGCCGGATGCGCCGCCAGCACCTCTTCCATGCCGCCGGTCGAGAGCCGGTGGCCGGCGACATTGATGATGTCGTCGGTGCGGCCCATGATGAAGACATAGCCGTCCGCATCGATGAAGCCCGCATCCGAGGTGTCGTAATAGCCCGGGAAATGCGCGAGATAGCCGTCACGGAAGCGCTGATCGTCGCCCCAGAGCGTCGGCAGAGCGCCGGGCGGCAGCGGCAGCTTGAGGACGATCGCGCCCATCGTGCCGGGCTTCACCGGATGGCCCCCTTCGTCGAGGCACTGCACGTCCCAGCCCGGCAGCGGCGCGGTCGGCGAGCCGTGCTTCACAGGCAATAACCCCAGACCCATCGGGTTGCCGACGATCGGCGAGCCGGTCTCGGTCTGCCACCAATGGTCGATCACCGGCACCTTCAACAGCGCCTCGGCCCATTTCAGAGTCTCGGGATCGGCCCGCTCGCCGGCAAGGAACAGCCCCCGGAAGGATGAGAGGTCGTACCCTGCAAGATGCCGGCCCTCCGGATCCTCCTTGCGGATGGCGCGGAAGGCGGTCGGCGCCGTGAACAGCACCTTGACGCCATGCTCGGCAATGACCCGCCAGAAGGCGCCGGGATCGGGCGTACCGACCGGCTTGCCCTCATAGAGCACCGTGGTCGCGCCCTGGATCAGCGGCGCATAGACGATGTAGCTGTGGCCCACGACCCAGCCGACATCGGAGGCGGTGAACATCACCTCGCCGGGCTGCACATCGTAGAGCTGGTCCATCGTCTCCTTGAGCACGACCAGATGCCCGCCATTGTCGCGCACCACGCCCTTGGGCCGCCCGGTCGTGCCCGAGGTGTAGAGGATGTAGAGCGGGTCGGTCGCCCCGACCTCGACGCAGTCGGCTCTGCGCCCGGCCGCCTTGGCGGCAGCGGTGAGCGTGCGCCAGTTCTTGTCGCGGGTCACATGCATCGAGGCGTCGGCCTGCGGCCGCTGGAGCACCACGCAAGCTTGCGGCTTGTGCGCGGCCATCTCGATCGCGCTGTCGAGCAGCGGCTTGTATTCCACGACGCGCGTCGGCTCGATGCCGCAGGTCGCGGTCAGAATCACGCGCGGCTCGGCATCGTCGATGCGGCTCGCGAGTTCCTTGGCAGCGAAGCCCCCAAACACCACCGAATGCACCGCGCCGATCCGCGCGCAGGCCAGCATGGCGAAGGCCGCTTCCGGCACCATCGGCATGTAGATCAGGACGCGATCCCCCTTGGCGACGCCGAGATCCTGCAGCACGGCGCCGAGCGTCGCCACCTCGTCGAGAATTTGCGCGTAGCTGTAGCGCGCCTTGGTGCCGGTGACGGGGCTGTCATAGATCAGCGCCACCTGCTCGCCGCGCCCGTCTCGGACATGGCGGTCCAGCGCATTGAAGCAGGTGTTGCAGGTCGCGTCCGGGAACCAGCGGCCATATGCCCCCGCCGCCGGATCGAAGGCCCGCTCGGGCGGCTTGAACCAGTCGATGCCCCGCGCGATCTCCAGCCAATAGGCCTCCGGATCGGCCTGCCAGCGCGCATAGGTCGCGCGATAGCTCTCGGCCGCGCGGGCGGACGCCGCATGGGAGCCATTCATCGGAAGCGTTCCTCCACGCCGGCTTTCGTCCTAAAGCCTCGCGACGAGCCGGCATGCGCGAGGCGGGTTATGCGCGGAATCCTGCGCAGTCCCCTCGCATGGCGCAAGCTCACCGGTTTAAGACTTTCGCCCATCCTCTCCAACGCAGCCCCTTCATGAGCTTCGACCTCGCCTTCTTCGCCGCGATGGTGCCGGCGGTCATCCTGATGGGGCTGTCGAAGGGCGGCTTCGCCGGCCTCGGCTTGCTGGCCCTGCCGCTGATGGCGCTCGTCGTCTCGCCGGTAACGGCAGCTGCGATCATGCTGCCGCTGCTGATGGCGCAGGATGTCGTGACCGTCTGGTCCTACCGGCGCGAATTCGACAGGCACAACCTCGCGACGCTGACGCCGGGCGCGCTTCTCGGCGTGCTGGCTGGCTATCTGCTGGCGGCCAAGGTCTCCGACGCTGCGGTCGGGCTCGCCGTCGGCGTGATCTCGATCGGTTTCGCACTGCGCAACATGCTGGGCAAGGGTAAGATCACCGGCGCGGCGACGCAGGCGAGCTGGAGCGCGGGCAGCTTCTGGGGCCTCGTCTGCGGCTTCACCAGCATGATTGCGCACGCCGGCGGGCCGCCCTTCCAGATCTACGTCATGCCGCAGAAGCTGAAGCCGGCGATCTTCGTCGGCACCGGCGCGATCTTCTTCGCCGCGATGAACGCGGTGAAGGTCATCCCCTATCTGGCCCTCGGCCAGTTCAGCGCGCAGAACCTCAGCGCCTCACTGGCGCTGCTCCCCGTCGCGGTCGCCGCGACCTTCGCCGGCGTCTGGCTGGTCCGGCGCGTGCCGGCTGAGCGCTTCTACCGGCTCATCTACTGGCTGTTGCTGCTGGTGGGCGTGAAGCTGGTCTTCGACGGAATGCGGGGGCTCCACCTCCTCGGCTGAACGGCGTGCGATTGCGCCGCATCGGAAAAAGGGATGGATTACGCAACGGCCCTCCGGCCGCTAAGGCTGTTCGAGCTAGCGTGGAAGGCCCTGCGATGACCCGTTCGCCCTACGATACCGATCTCGACCGCAATCCGGCGAATTTCCAGCCGCTGACGCCGCTCACCTTCCTCGAGCGTGCCGCCGCCGTCTTCCCCAAGCGCACGGCGATCGTCCATGGCTCCCTCCGGCGCTCTTACGCCGATTTCTACGCCCGCTCGCGCCGCCTCGCCTCGGCGCTCGCGAAGCACGGAATCGGCAAGAACGACACGGTCGCCGCGATGCTGGCGAACACGCCGGCCATGCTGGAATGCCATTACGGGGTGCCCATGGCGGGCGCCGTGCTGAACACCCTCAACACCCGGCTCGACGCCGCCATCATCGCCTTCTCGCTCGACCATGGCAGCGCCAAGGTGCTGATCACCGACCGGGAATTCTCCAGGACGATCAAGGAAGCGCTGACACTCTGCAAGGCGAAGCCCCTTGTCATCGACTATGACGACCCGGTCTATGACGGGCCTGGCGAGCGTCTGGGCAGCGTCGAATACGAGGATTTCATCGCCGGGGGCGATCCCGATTTCGACTGGCTGATGCCATCAGACGAATGGGACGCGATCGCCCTCAACTACACCTCCGGCACCACCGGCGACCCGAAGGGCGTGGTCTATCACCATCGCGGCGCCAGCCTGCTCGCCACCTCGAACGTCATCACCGGCAATCTCGGCCGCCATCCGGTCTATCTCTGGACGCTGCCGATGTTCCACTGCAACGGCTGGTGCTTCCCCTGGACGATCTCGATCGTCGCCGGCACCCATGTGTGCCTGCGTCAGGTCCGCGCCAAGGCGATGTACGATGCGCTGGCCGACCATGGCGTGACGCATCTGTGCGGCGCGCCGATCGTGATGTCGACGCTGCTGAACGCTCCGGCCGGTGAGCGTCGCGACTTCCAGCAGACGGTCTTCTTCTTCACGGCCGCCGCCCCACCGCCGGAGGCGGTGCTCGCCGGCATGAAGCAGGCCGGCTTCGAGGTGACGCATCTTTACGGGCTGACCGAGGTCTACGGCCCCGCCGTCGTCAACGACTGGAACGGCGAATGGGACGCTCTGCCCGCTTCCGAGCAGGCGGCGCTCAAGGCCCGCCAGGGCGTGCGCTATCCGGCGCTGGAAGGGCTCGACGTGCTCGACCCCGAGACGATGCAGCCCGTCCCGCGTGACGGGCAGACGCTTGGTGAGGTGATGATGCGCGGCAACGTCGTGATGAAGGGCTATCTGAAGAACCCTAAGTCGACGCAGGCCGCCTTCGACGGCGGCTGGTTCCACACCGGCGATCTCGGCGTGCGCTATCCCGACGGCTATATCCAGCTCAAGGACCGCTCGAAGGACATCATCATCTCGGGCGGCGAGAACATCTCCTCGATCGAGGTCGAGGACGCGCTCTACAAGCACCCCGCCGTGCAGACCGCAGCGGTCGTGGCAAAGCCCGACGAGAAATGGGGCGAGACGCCCTGTGCCTTCATCGAGCTGAAGCCAGGCATGGCGGCGAGCGAGGCCGATATCATCGCCTGGTGCAAGGAGCACCTCGCCTCGTTCAAATGCCCGCGAACGATCATCTTCGCCGAGGTGCCCAAGACCTCGACGGGCAAGATCCAGAAGTTCCGCCTGCGCGAGATGGCGCGGTCGCTCTGATCCGCAACGTCGTTGCGAGCGAAGCGAAGCAATCCAGGGGGACGTAGAGCGCTGCCGCCCCTGGATTGCTTCGTCGCTTCGCTCCTCGCAATGACGGTGCGGCTCAAGCCCGGTTCAGGTTGCCGCCCGGCGTATAGCGGTCCACCGCTTGCGGCAGGACACGCGACAGCCGATCCAGCAGCTCGTCCCGTGAGAGGCCGGTATGCTGGCTGATCTTGGCGAGGACCTCCGGCCCGAGCACCTGCTCCAGCTCGTTCGGCGCGACCTCTTCGTTCGGCCCCTGGCGGACCCAGGAATCCGCCTTGGGCCCTTGCCCTGCCTGGTTGAAACGGTCGACCAGTTCACCGAGCCCGCCATTCACCAGCGCGCCGGCACCGCCGGCGCCCAGCAGCCCTCCGAGCAGGCCACCGAGGCCGCCGCCGCCGGTCTGCGCCGCGACGTCGGTCTGCCCCGGCTGCGGCGGCGGGATCCGTCCGGGCGGGAGCATGGTGCCCGTCTCCGGTTCGAGCTGGCCCTTACCGCCGAGCCACTCCGAGATCTTGTCGCGGTTCTGATAGCCCGCGACGGCGAGAAGCCCGAGAAGGGCGGTCAGGGACGGAAAGCCGCCGCTGCTGTCTTCGTCACTCACGGCACTCACTCCTTTTGCGGATGAAAACGCAGCTCAGGCGGCACGGTTGCGGCTCATCATGCCCCAGATGGCGAGCACGATGACGGCGCCGACGATGGCGCCGATCAACCCTGCCCCCTGCCCCGGCGCGTACCAGCCGAGCGACTGGCCGAGGAAGGTCGCGAGAAATGCTCCGACGATCCCGAGGATCGTCGTCAGCACGAAGCCGGACGGCTCGTTCGAGCCCGGCATGATGAATTTGGCGACGATCCCGGCAACGAAACCAATGATGATGGTCCAGACGAAACCCAAGGCTGCCTCCCCTCGCTCCGGGCCGGCGGCGCCGGCCGCAGAAAAGCGAGGTTCCTGCCCGATTGCGTCATCTTGGTGACGAAGCGGCAGGGTGCAGCGCAACAAAAAACCGGCCCTGTTCAGGGCCGGTTTCCTCCGGAACGTCAAATCCCCCGACGGGCTCTTAGGCCCGCTTCGACTCAATGCAACGTCAGCTCCGGCATGGTCTGCTTCACACGTGCGATCTCATCCTTCAGTTGCAACTTCTTCCGCTTCAACTCGGCGACGCTTTGATCGCTCGCGGACGGGCTCGCCACTGCCTGGGCGATTGCGTCTTCAAGCTGACGGTGCTTGCGCTCGAGTTCGGCGAGACGGGTCTGCAACGACATCTGGTGGATCCTCCTGATGATCAGTTGACGTATCAATCTGGCATAGAGCCGGCTTCACGTCTGCCCCGCACCGTCACATGATATTCATGAGATTCTGTGATCCTCACCAGCTCGTTTCCGGAAAGCCGTGAATAGGAGGCTTCCGGGAGCTGCCGTTGCTCTTGCGGGGGCTGCGGCAGCGCGGGCATAGTCACGCCCAAGTGCGGCGATGATGAGATGGCCATGGGATTCGAGCTCAGCCCGGAAGAGGTCGAGACCTTCACCGCGGAGCTGACGCGACTGCGCGAGGAACACCGTGATCTCGACACCGCCATCGACGCGCTCGAACGCGTCGGTTCGGTCAACCAGATCCAGGTCCAGCGGCTCAAGAAGCGCAAGCTCTACCTCAAGGACCGCATCGCCCAGATCGAGGATGCGTTGACACCGGACATCATCGCCTGAGGCTTGAGGCACGTCTTCCGCCTCCCCCGTTCCGGCAGGGGTGACCGTGCCCATCGCCGATTCGCCCTTGCCTCACAGGCATCGGGCGTCTAGATGGCCCGTTTCAGCAGCCCGAGCGCTACCATGGCCGAGACCAGCCCACCCGTCGCCATCATCATGGGCAGCCAGTCCGACTGGGCGACCATGCGCCATGCCGCCGAGACGCTCGAGGCGCTCTCGATTGCCTATGACGCCCGTATCGTCTCCGCCCATCGCACGCCGGAGCGGCTCTTCACCTTCGCCAAGGGTGCCAAGGCCGAGGGCTTCAAGGTCGTGATCGCCGGCGCCGGCGGCGCTGCCCATCTGCCGGGCATGACCGCCTCGTTGACACCGCTGCCGGTCTTCGGCGTGCCCGTCGAATCCAAGGCGCTTTCGGGCCAGGACAGCCTGCTCTCCATCGTCCAGATGCCCGCTGGCATCCCGGTCGGCACGCTCGCCATCGGCCGCGCCGGTGCGGTCAACGCCGCCCTGCTCGCTGCCGCCGTTCTCGCGCTCTCCGATGCGAAGCTGGCCGAGCGGCTCGACGCCTATCGCGCCCGCCAGAGCGCCGGCATCGCCGAACGGCCGAATCGCGAGGACGCATGAGCCCGCCCGTCCCGACCGGCCTCGCCCCGGGAGCCATGCTCGGCATCCTGGGCGGCGGCCAGCTCGCCCGCATGATGGCGCTCGCGGCGGCCGATCTCGGCATTCGCTGCCATATCTTCGCGCCCGAGGCCGATAGCCCCGCCTTCGACGTCGCCGCCCGCCACACCGTCGCGGACTATGAGGATGAGGCCGCGCTCGCCGGCTTCGCCGCCGCGGTCGACGTGGTGACCTATGAATTCGAGAACGTGCCGGCCGCGACCGCTTCCTTCCTCGCGGGGCGCGTTCCGCTGCATCCCGGCGCACGCGCGCTTGCTGTCACGCAGGACAGGTTGAGCGAGAAGAGCTTCGTCGCTGATCTCGGCTTGCCCGTCGCGCCATTTCGCGCCGTCGATACGCTCGCCGATCTCGAAGCCGCGGTCGCCGAGCTCGGCCGGCCCTGCGTGCTGAAGACCCGCCGTTTCGGCTATGACGGCAAGGGGCAGGTCAAGATCGCGCCCGGCAGCGACCTCGCCGAGGCGCATGAGGCGATCGGCCGGTTCCCGGCGATCCTCGAGGGCTTCGTGCCCTTCCTGCGCGAAGTCTCGGTTGTCGCCGCGCGCGGGCTCGACGGCGCCTTCGCCGCCTTCGACGTCTGCGAGAACGAGCATCGCGACCACATCCTCGCCTTCACCCGTATCCCTGCGAATCTCTCCGCCGCGGCCGCCGACGCCGCCATCGACGCTGCGCGCCGCATCGGCGAGGCGCTGGGCTATGTCGGCGTCTTCGCCGTCGAGTTGTTCGTCGTCGAGGAAGACGGCACCGAGCAGGTCGTCGTCAACGAGATCGCCCCGCGCGTCCATAATTCCGGCCACTGGACCAGCGAGGGCGCTCTGACCTCGCAGTTCCACCAGCATGTCCGCGCCGTCTGTGGCTTCCCGCTCGGCGCGACGACCCGGCGCGGGCGGGTCGAGATGGAGAACCTGATCGGCGACGCCGCGCTGCGCTGGCGCGAGTACCTCTCCGAGCCCGGCGCCCATCTGCATCTCTATGGCAAGCGCGACGCCCGTCCTGGCCGCAAGATGGGCCATGTCACGCGCATCCGGCCCGAGTCGGGGCGCCACTGAAAGCAGCCGCCCGCAGCAACGGCGACAAACTGCCCCATGGGAAGGTTGATCCAGCTCAAAGCCTGGAGCCGTTCTAAATTCGGATAGTCAGCGTGTGGTCGGCCTTCGGCCCGCGACTGAGCGCTAGACGCGTATGCCGGGAGGATGAGGCCACTTGCAACTGGCCTGCCGGCTATTTGCCGGCCTCATCCGATGGAGGTTCGTCCATGACGCGCCCGATATTCCCGACAGTCGCATTGCTTGCCGCCCTGCTCGGCTCGACATCACTGGCTTATGCACAGACCGATGAGCTGATCCAGCCGATCCAGCCCGCCAAGGTCACCAACCCGGTCATGGTCGAGCTCGGCAAGAAGCTATTCTTCGACACGCGCCTGTCGAAGTCCGGGTTCATCTCCTGCAATTCCTGCCACAACCTCTCAATGGGCGGTTCGGACAACCTCCAGACCTCGATCGGCGACCGCTGGCAGCAGGGGCCGATCAACGCACCGACCGTGCTGAACTCCAACCTCAACGTCGCCCAGTTCTGGGACGGCCGCGCGGCCGACCTCAAGGCTCAGGCGGGTGGACCGATCGCCAACCCCGGCGAGATGGCCTTCAGCCACAACCTCGCGATCGAGGTGCTCGCCTCGATCCCGGCCTATGTCGCCGAATTCAAGGCGGCCTTCAAAAGTGACGGCGTCACCATCGACCGCGTCACCACCGCGATCGCAGCCTTCGAGGAGACACTTGTCACCCCGAATTCGCGCTTCGACAAATGGCTCAAGGGCAACAAGAAGGCACTCACCGCGCAGGAATTGGCCGGTTGGGAGCTGTTCAAGGAATCCGGCTGCATCGCCTGCCATAACGGCCCTGCGGCGGGCGGCACCTCATTCCAGAAAATGGGCGTGGTCGAGCCTTACCAAACCAAGAGCAAGACCGAGGGCTTGGCCGCCGTCACCGGCAAGGACGCCGACCGCTTCAACTTCAAGGTTCCGACCCTGCGCAATGTCGAGCTGACCTATCCCTACTTCCATGATGGCTCCGCCAACACTCTGAGGGAGGCGGTCGACATCATGGGCCGGCTCCAGCTCGGCAAGACGTTCACGGAGGACGAGAACCGCGCGATCGTGGCCTTTCTCAAGACGCTGACGGGCGACCAGCCGGACTTCAAGCTACCGATCCTGCCGCCTTCGGCAGATGCGACGCCGCGGCCGAAGCCCTTCGACTGACGTATCGTCCCAGCGATGCCGTGAGGCGCGCAGGGTGGCCCCGCTGTCTCCGGCGGGGTCACGGATCGTCATTCCTGGAAAAACCCGCTATCCGAAAGCGTTTTCGCGCTGTATCGGCGTGGACACGCGAAATGAATTCTGCTATCGGCACAAACCTTCGAGCGATGCACTTGCGTGCTGTCGCCGGCCCTCATTCTTGGATCAACCGCTTAAGGACGGACGTTTCACGTGCAGGTTCTCGTTCGCGACAACAATGTCGACCAGGCTCTCCGCGCTCTCAAGAAGAAGATGCAGCGTGAAGGTATCTTCCGTGAGATGAAGCTCCGCGGCCATTACGAGAAGCCCTCCGAGAAGAAGGCTCGCGAGAAGGCCGAGGCCGTCCGCCGCGCCCGCAAGCTCGTCCGCAAGAAGCTGCAGCGCGAAGGCCTCCTGCCCGCGCCGGTCAAGCCGAAGCGCCCCTGATTCCAGCTCCGGCGGCCTTAGGGCCGCTTCGGACAGGGCCGATAGCGAGTCGCGCCTGGAGCCTGCTCCGGGCGCTCTTGCTTTTCAGCCGTGTTAACCAAGTTTTGCCGGTTTCAGGCGTTCTGTTCGGCAAAGCGCTGCCGGCTTGAAGCGCGATCAAGCCGCAGCCGGTTCCTCGCCGGGCAGGTCCATCAGGGCTAGGCGCGGCAGCACGGCACGAAACCAAAGAGGCAAAGCATGATCCGAGGCAGTTATTGGCTGGCCGCAGCCGGCATGGCGCTGACGCTCGCAGGCTGCGACACCTTCTCGAGCATGTCTTCGCAGCCCGCCGTCGCCGAGCTCGATACCCGTGACACGGCCGATGCCAGCGTCAACATCGGCTCGCTGAGCGAAGTCATCAACCGCAACCCCAACGATCCGGGCGCCTATAACACCCGCGGCGCCGCCTATGCCCGCGTCGGCCGCTTCTCGGATGCGATCTCGGATTTCACCAAGGCGGTGCAGCTCGATCCGAACCTCGCCTCGGCCTACACGAATCGCGGCCTCGCCCTGCGCCAGAGCGGTCGCGCCGATTCGGCGCTCACCGATTTCAACCGCGCCACCACGGCCAATCCGAATTACGCCCCGGCCTATATCGCCCGTGCCAACCTGCTGCGTCAGCAGGGCAACAGCCAGCAGGCGATCGCCGATCTCAACACCGCGATCCGCCTCAATCCGGAATCGGCCGAGGCCTTCCATGCCCGCGGGCTCGTCTACCAGAAGGAAGGCCAGCATCAGCACGCCGTCACCGATTTCGACTCGGTGATCGACCGCAACCCCTATACCGCCCCGCCCTATATCGCGCGCGGCCAGAGCCTGAATGCGCTCGGCAAGTACGATGCGGCGCTGGAGGATTTCACAGCGGCCCTCAACGTCGACAACCGCAACGCCGACGCCTGGGCCGGCCGCGGCTTCGCCTTCGAGAAGCTCGGCAAGAAGACGGAGGCCTCGGAGGCCTATCAGCGCGCGCTGAGCCTCGACGGCAACAATGCGCAGGCCCGTGCCGGCCAGGCTCGCATGGGCGGTGGCGGCGGCCTCTTCCGCAGCTGAGCCAAACCTGAGACCAAATGAAAAAGGGCCGCGCGAGCGGCCCTTTCCGTTTCTGGTCTTGAGCCTCGGCCTCAGGCCGCGGGCCTAAATTCACGCCTTGCACCCCGGCCGGGAGAACCCTCGACCCGGAAGCTGGAGAGCAGCTCGGCGAGCTCTGCGGTTGCCGCCTGCAGGTCCTGAGCGACCGCCGCGCTCTGCTCCGCCATCGACGAATTGCGCTGCGTCATGTCGTCCATCTGCGCGACGACCTTCGCCACCTCCTCGACGGCGCTCGCCTGCTCCTTCGAGGCGTTGGCGATGTCGCCGAGAGCCGACGAAACGCTGCTCGAGGATTCGACGATCTCGGTCAGCGCCTTGCCCACATCCTTGACGAGGTTGACCCCGGTCTGCACCTGATCTGTCGAATTCGAGATCAGCGCCTTGATGTCGTTGGCGGCCGTGCTCGAGCGCTGGGCCAGGGCCCGCACCTCGCTCGCCACCACGGCGAAGCCCTTGCCGGCATCGCCCGCGCGCGCCGCCTCGACGGCCGCGTTCAGCGCCAGCAGGTTCGTCTGGAAGGCGATGCCGTCGATCACGGTGACGATCGCCGAGATGTCGTTCGAGGCCTTTTCGATCCGCTCCATGGCGGTCACGGCACCGGTCGCCACCGAGCCGCCCTGATCGGCCGCCGCCTTCGCGATCTCGCCGAGCCCGGTCGCCTCGGCCGCCCGCGCCGCCGAGTGCTTGACGGAGGCCGCCAGCTCCTCGGTGGTCGCCGCCGTCTCCTGCAGACTGCTCGCCTGCTCCTCGGTGCGCTGAGCCAGCGCCCGGCTGTCGCCGGTGATGCGCTGCGAGCTGCCATTGATCGTCGTGCAGATCGTGGCAGTCCGCAGGATGATGTCGGCGACGGTGTCGACCAGCGCGTTGACGCCTGCGCAAAGGGCTCTGATGTCGCCGTCCTTGCCGTCGAGCGCAATGCGCTGCGTCAGGTCCCGACCGGCGGCGGCCTGGGCGATGGCGCGCGTCTCGGCCACGGCGCCCTGCAATGCCTCCTGCGCCTCCCGCGCGGCCGTGATGTCGGTGGCGTATTTCACCACCTTGAACGGCTCGCCGACAGCGTTGAAGATCGGGTTGTAGGTCGCCTGAATCCAGATCCGGCGCCCGCCCTTGCCGATACGCAGATACTGGCCCTCGTCGAACTCGCCGCGGCCGAGCTTGGCCCAGAACTGGCGATAAGCCGCGCCGTCGCGCTCCGCGGGCGGCACGAAGATCGAGTGATGCTTCCCCTTGATCTCCTCCAGCGTGTAGCCGATCGCCTTCAGGAAGTTCGCATTCGCGTCGAGGACGTTCCCCTGCAGGTCGAACTCGATCACCGCCTGCGACTTGCCGATCGCCGCGACCTGCCCCTCGAAATCGGACATGGTCTCCTTGAGATGCGTGATGTCGGTCGCGAACTTCACCACCTTGATCGGTTTTCCGGCGCTGTTCAGGATCGGCGTATAGGTCGCCTGCAGCCAGATGCGCCGGCCGCCCTTGCCGATGCGCAGGAACTGCGCCTCCAGCGGCTCGCCCCGGCCGAGCTTCGCCCAGAAGTCCTTATAGGTCGCGCGCCGTGCCTCGGCAGGATCGACGAACATCGAATGGTGCTGGCCGACGATCTCTCCGAGCTGGTAGCCGACCGTATCGAGGAAAAGCGGATTGGCGGTCAGGATCCGCCCATCGAGATCGAATTCGATCACTGCCTGGGAACGCCGGATGGCAGCAGCCTCCGCCGCCGCGCTTCCGAATACCTGCGTAAGCATTCCGTTCCCCCCGAGAAAATCCAATTCCCAAAAGTTGCATCGGCAATAGAATAGCAACCTAATGAATACCCTAGAATATGCTGGTAAATATTTGATTAGTACGCACCGCTGCAGGGTATATCACCAGACAGGCGGTCGATTTGTTCGTAAATCGCGTAACAATGCACCGAAGCAACCGTGAGAAATAAAGAGAAAGAAGGAGACAATAGGCCGATGACGCGACAGTAAGCGCGCACTGAACAGCAAGAGAGAAAAATCTTCCCCAAAACAAAAGAAAAAGGCCGGCGTTTCCGCCGGCCTCGATACGATCGGGTTGCGAGGCGGATCAGTGCGCCATCGCCTTGACGATCTCGTCGGTGACCTTCTTGGCGTCACCAAAGAGCATCATCGTATTGGGCATGAAGAACAGCTCGTTCTCGACGCCGGCATAGCCGGAGCCCATGCCGCGCTTGATGAAGAGCACGGTCTTGGCCTTCTCGACGTCCAGGATCGGCATGCCGAAGATCGGCGACTGCGGATCGGTCTTGGCCGCCGGGTTGGTCACGTCGTTGGCGCCGATGACGAAGGCGACATCGGCCTGGCCGAATTCCGAGTTGATGTCCTCGAGCTCGAAGACCTCGTCATAAGGCACATTGGCCTCGGCCAGCAGCACGTTCATATGGCCGGGCATGCGGCCCGCCACCGGATGGATGGCGTATTTGACCTCGACGCCTTCCTTCTTGAGCGAATCCGCCATCTCGCGCAGCGCGTGCTGGGCCTGCGCCACCGCCATGCCGTAGCCCGGCACGATGATGACCTTGGCGGCATTCTTCATGATGAAGGCGGCATCGTCCGGCGAGCCCTGCTTGACCGGGCGCGCCTCGACGGCCCCAGCCGCCGCGGCAGCCGTCTCGCCGCCGAAGCCGCCGAGGATGACCGATATGAAGGAGCGGTTCATGCCCTTGCACATGATGTAGGACAGGATCGCGCCCGAGGAGCCGACCAACGCGCCGGTGATAATCAGCGCCATGTTGCCGAGCGTGAAGCCGATGCCGGCGGCAGCCCAGCCGGAATAGGAGTTCAGCATCGAGACGACGACCGGCATATCCGCGCCGCCGATCGGGATGATGAGCAGAACGCCGAGCGCCAGTGACACCGCGACGATCAGCCAGAAGACCGCGTGGCTCTCGGCCTTGATGAAGACCGCCAGCAGCACGATGAGCGCGATGCCGAGGCCGATATTGATGCCATGGCGCTGCGGCAGCATGATCGGCTTGCCGCTCATGCGTCCGTCGAGCTTGAGGAAGGCGATGATCGAGCCGGTGAAGGTGATCGCGCCGATCGCGACGCCGAGCGCCATCTCGAACAGGCTGGAGCCATGGATCGAGCCGGTATGGCCGATGCCGAAGGCCTCCGGCGCGTAGAGAGCGGCCGCCGCCACCAGCACCGCCGCCAGACCCACCAGCGAGTGGAAGAAGGCGACCAGCTGCGGCATCTGCGTCATCTGCACGCGCTTGGCCATGAAGGCCCCGAAGCCGCCGCCGATGGCGATGCCGACCGCGACGAGCAGCCAGCCCGAGAAGCCGGAGGGCGGGAAGAACACCACGGTCGTCAGGATGGCGAGCGCCATGCCGATCATGCCGTAGCGATTGCCCTGGCGCGAGGTCGTCGGATGCGAGAGGCCCCGCAGGGCCATGATGAAGAGAACGCCGGAAACGACGTAGAGCAGGGCTGAGAGGTTCGCGGCCATGCGTCAGCCCTTCTTCTTGTACATCGCGAGCATGCGCTCGGTGACGAGGAAGCCGCCGAAGATATTCACCGAGGCGAGGATCAGCGCGATAAAGCCGAAGACCTTGGCCCAGATCGGCCCGTCGCCCAGCGCCGGCAGCGCCTCGACGCCGACGGCCAGAAGGGCGCCGACGACGATGACCGAGGAGATCGCGTTGGTGACGGACATGAGCGGCGTATGCAGCGCCGGCGTCACCGACCAGACCACATAGTAGCCGACGAAGACGGCGAGCACGAAGATGGCGAGGCGGTAGATCGTCGGGTCGACGCCGCCGGTCGCGATGCTGGCAGCCGCCGCCGCCTGGTCGGCATAGCGCTCGGCGAGCTCGGCCGCCTGTTTGGCGAGCGCCGCGGCGTTGCGGGCGCTTTCGAGAGCCTGTTCGGGAGAGGGATTTGCCATGGTCGGAATTCCTTCGCTCAGGCCTTCGGCGCGAAATTCGGATGGATGACGGCGCCGTCCTTGGTCAGGGCGGTGGCCTTCACCAGCTCGTCGTCCCAGTTCACCGCGAGCTTCTTCTCGCCCTTGTCGATCAGCGTCTCGACGAAGGCGTAGAGGTTCTTGGCGTAGAGCGAGGAGGAGGTGGCGGCGAGACGGCCGGGCACGTTGAGATGGCCGACGATCTTGACGCCGTTCGGCGTCGTCGCGACCTCGCCGGGCTTGGCCAGCTCGCAATTGCCGCCGCGCTCGACCGCGAGGTCGACGATGACGGAACCGGGCTTCATGCTCTCGACCATCGCGGCCGAGATCAGCTTTGGCGCAGGCCGCCCCGGGATCAGCGCGGTGGTGATGACGATGTCCTGCTTGGCGATGTGGCTGGCAGTCAGCTCAGCCTGCTTCGCCTGGTATTCCTTGGACATCTCCTTGGCGTAGCCGCCCGCGGTCTGCGCCTGCTTGAACTCCTCGTCCTCGACGGCGAGGAACTTGGCGCCGAGCGACTCGACCTGCTCCTTGGTGGCGGGGCGCACGTCGGTCGCGGTCACGATCGCGCCGAGGCGGCGCGCCGTGGCGATGGCCTGCAGGCCGGCGACGCCGACACCCATCACGAAGATCTTCGCAGCCGGAACGGTGCCGGCGGCCGTCATCATCATCGGCAACGCCCGGCCGTATTCGGCGGCGCCGTCGATCACGGCGCGGTAGCCGGCGAGGTTCGCCTGCGACGAGAGCACGTCCATCACCTGCGCACGGGTGATGCGCGGCATGAACTCCATGGCAAAGGCTGCGACATTGGCCTTGGCAAGCGCCTCGACCTCGGCCTCGCTGCCATAGGGATCCATCACGGCGAAGACGAGCGCGCCCGCCGGCAGGGCGGCGATCTCCTTCTCCGCCGGACGGCGCACTTTCAGCACGATGGCGGCGCCCTTCAGCGCCTCCTTGGCGGTCTTCGCGATCGTCGCGCCGGCCGCCTCATATTCTGCATCCGGGATGCCGGAGGCTTTGCCCGCCCCCGCCTCGATCACGACCTCGGCGCCGAGGCCTTTGAACTTGCGGACGGTCTCCGGCGTCGCGGCGACGCGGGTTTCCGCCCCTTGCGTTTCGGCTGGGACAGCAATGCGCATGGCGGGGAAAGGCCTTTCCGGCGTTATGGGAAGTCGATCAGAAAAGCAGCAGCGCGAGCAGCATCAGGACCAGCGCGACGACGGGCGCGCGCCAGCCGATCGAGGGGGCGGCGATGCCCACACCCGTGCCGATGACGGTGAGCAGCGTGCCGATCAGAGCAGTGCCCCAGGCATGCTTGGTGCCGCCGACGGCGAGCGCGGCCACGATGGCGAGCGCAGCGACCGTGCCGACCTCGGCGAAATGCACGAAGCCGACATAGGTCCGCTCATGCTCCTGATAGTCCATCGCGGGGGTGTCGGCGCTGTGGGCGTGGTCGGCCATGATCTGTTCCTGCACTACGAAAACGGTTCCTGAAAGCCGTGTTAGCGCACCGGCGCAACCTCGGCAACGGACCGCCGGCCGCAGCCTGCCCTTGCGGAAAAACAGGCACGCGACCGCGCTCCCTGTAGCGAGGGCGCCAGCCGATGTAAATCGATTTAAGTGGAGAATATTCTTCTGAACCGCGGCCGCGCACACTTTTCTGCGCAGCCGGGACCGAAAGGTCGCAATCTTGTCAGCCGCCCGCCTTCAACCCTGCGGCCGCGAGCGCCTTGCGCTGCCTCTCGGCCACCGTCTCGACCGCGAATCCCTCGATTTCCGCCTCGAACAGCTGGTGGAAATTCAGCTCCGCATCGAGATGCAGGAAGACGCCGCCGAGCCCGATCGCGGCGCGATCCATGAAGACGAATTCGCGCGGCACCGTCACCGGCCCGCGCTTCTTCAACGCCTGATGCACCTGGAAGGCCTGCTTGCGGCCGTATTCGGAAGGGCTGACGCCCTCCGCGATGCGCCGGACGCGATCCTCCATCAGCGGGCCGTAGATGAAGCGAGCCCAGATGTTGAGCGTCTCGACCAGATCCTTGGTCAGCCCCTTGAAGCCCCAGGTCTCATAGGCATGGACGACGCGCGCCTCGTTCCCCTCCAAGATGCCGCGATAGAGATCAACCACCCCGCCGACGAAGGAAGGCGGGAAGATGCGGATACAGCCATAGTCGAGCAGGTTGATGCCCTGCGGCTCGCCGCCTTCCGAGAACACCGTGTAGTTCCCGAGATGCGGATCGCCATGGATCACGCCGTGATGGCTGAACGGGCGCCACCAGGCCTTGAACATCGCGGTCGAGATCCGGTCGCGCGCCTCCTGCCCATCCTGCTTGTGTGAGAGGATCGGGCTGCCCTCGAGCCAGTGCATGGTGAGCAGCCGCCGCGTCGAGAGCGCCGGCTCCATAGCAGGCACGCGCACCTCCGGCGTGTCAGCCAGGATCGCGCGGTACAGCGCGATGTGATTCGCCTCGCGCTTGTAGTCGAGCTCCTCCCGGACGCGGGCGCCGATCTCCTTGGCGATCTCGGTGGTGTCGATCACCGCGCCCATCCGCCGGTGCAGCGCGAACAGCACCTCGAGCTGCGCGATATCGGCCTCCACCGCCGATTCCATATCCGGGTATTGCAGCTTGCAAGCGAGCGGCGCGCCATCCGTCGTCGTCGCCCGATGCACTTGCCCCACCGAAGCTGCGGCAGCCGGCTTCAGCTCGAATTCGCCGAAACGCTCGCGCCATTGCGGGCCGAGCTCGGCCATCATCCGGCGCTTGACGAAGGCAGCCCCCATCGGCGGCGCCTGCGACTGCAGCTTCTGCAGCTCGGCGGCGTATTCCGGCGGCACCACATCGGGGATGGTGGCGACGAGCTGCGCCACCTTCATGATCGGCCCCTTCAGCCCGCCCAGCGCCTTGGCCAGCGCCTCCGCATTGGAAGCATCGCGCCCCTCTCCGCCGAATATCCGGGAGCCGGCGATCCGCGCTGCGACCCCGCCGACATTGGCGCCGACGCGAGCATAGCGCGCCGCACGGGCGGAAAAGCGGTTGGCTTCGGCATCGCGGTCGGACATGGACGGCTGGCTCTCGCGAATGGACGTCTCCTGCCCATGTAGGTCCGAACCCGGCCGACGCCAACGACTGCCATGAGCAAATCTCGCCCCTGCCCTGCCCCTCATCGGTTTGTCATGGACGAGGCCTCAACCTAGCATCCCCAAGACGACCCCGACCGGAACCCGCGGAGAAGCAGAATGGCGTTTTACCGAGGCATGACCTGCGAGAACGTGACGCTCAGCGGCGATGGCGGCACCCCGATCACCGCCTATGTGGCGAAGCCGGAAGGCCCCGGCCCCTTCCCCGGCGTGGTGCTGATCCACCATCTGCCCGGCTGGAGCGAGCTCTATATCGAGACGGCGCGGCGCTTTGCCCATCACGGCTATCTGGCGATCTGCGCCAATCTCTATCAGCGCTCGGGACCGGGCGATCCTGACGATGTCGCGGCCAAGGTCCGCGCCGAGGGTGGCGTGCCCGATGCCCAGGTCGTCGGCGACACGGCGGCCGCGGTCGCCTGGATGCGCGCGCAGCCCGAGCATAACGGCAAGGTCGGTCTCTTCGGCTCCTGCTCGGGCGGCCGCCACGCCTTCATCTACGCCTGCCAGAGGAGCGACATCGACGCTTGCGCCGAGCTCTGGGGCGGCCGCGTCGTGATGGAGCCGGGCGATCTCAACGCCAAGACGCCGGTCTCGCCGATCGACCTGACCAAGGACCTCTCCTGCCCGCTGATCGGCATCTTCGGCAATGAGGACCGCGCGCCCAGCCCCGAGCAGGTCGACCAGCACGAGGCCGAGCTGAAGAAGCACGGCAAGAGCTACGAGTTCCATCGCTATGACGGCGCCGGACACGGCTTCTTCTACTGGCACCGGCCGATCTATCGGGCCGAGCAGGCCATGGACGCCTGGGGCAAGATCTTCGCCTTCTTCGGCAAATATCTCTCGAAATAGGGAGCACGCATCATGTGCACATCGATCGTCGAGATCATCCCCGCCGAAGGCATGGCCAAGCGCGGCGCAGAGTGGTTCACGCTGACCCAGGCCGTCGTCGCCTATGACCATGCGCGCCATGCGCCGCTGGCCGACGTCATCACGCTCGACTTCATCAATGCCGGCCTCGACGCCGGCGCGCGGGCGGGCATCGAGCTGACGCTGGACAGTGCCAAGGAACTGCTCGCCGCGCTGGAGCGGGCCATCACCGCCGCCGAGTTCGAGGAGGCGGAGGTCCGCGGCAAGGGCGCCGAGCCGGGGCTCGTTCGGGCGGCGTGAGAAGGGCCTGAAGTCGCCGCAATCCGCCGCGCGCTCCCGCGCGGCTTTGGTCAGGGCCGCCCCAGCCGCTCCAGCGTCGTCCTGAACGGTACGTCCGAAATACGGATGAAGCCGAGGTAGGGATGGTCCATGTCGATGACGAGGACCAGCGCAAGGCTAACGGACAGCGCGCAGGCCAGCAGCGTGAGCACGACTGTGCCGTTGCCCGGCGCGAGCAGCCCGAATGACGCGAAGAGCAAGGCGAACCACAGGATCAGGACCGCGAGGAAAGGCGTGGGAAATCCGCCCACCTCCGTTTCGGTCCGCAACCATCGCGCCTCCGCGATGTCCCCGCTGACCTGGATCGCGCGTGCCCGAAGCAGACGCTGCGCCTCCGTCTGCGGCGTCAGGGCTCGCAACTCCTCTTGAATCTGCTCGAGATCGAAGCCCTCGGCGACCGGAGCATCGCGGCCATCATCCTGTTCGGCACGCAGCCGGGCTTCGACGGCCTTGCGAAGCGCCACGCGCAGCGACTGCGCCTCGGGCCCGTAATGCGCCAGGACGCGATCGAGCAGCAGGACGCGCGCCGCGGACGTTCGCCGCTCCATCCCGGCATCGTCGAAGGATCGCTTCGCTGAGGCAATGAGCAGACCGAGCGCCAGTGCCGAAAGCGTCCCGATGATCGCCGTCGCCAGCTTGATCGCGTCCCGGGATTCGGCCTCCAGGTGATGGCCGGGCAGGCGCGATCGCAGCGCCATCCCCGCAAGCGCCGCGCCGAACACGCATAGGAAAGCGATGCAGCCGATGACGATGGGGCTCATGGCATGCCTGATGGCTCTGGTCCGGCAGGATGAGCCGGCAAGATAGGGCAGCGTGACGATACGTCAAATATCACGGGCGCCGCAGGAGCCGTCCCGATCCCGGCTTGCCACGCCACCTCCCCGCCAATAGGCAGACAGAATGCCTCAACAGATCGAAATCGGCGGCACCCGTGTCCTGCTTCTGGAGCGCTCGGGCCCGCTCCTCGCCAGCCCGGCCGACTCCAACGACTTCATCGGCGAGGCCTGGTCCGCGAACGCCGAGCTGCTCGCGATCCCGGTGGAGCGGTTAGGCCCCGACATTTTGAACCTGCGCACCCGCGTCGGTGGCGAGGTGTTCCAGAAGTTCGCCAACTACCGCCTGCGCTGCGCCATCGTCGGAGACGTCAGCGCAGCCATCGCGGGCAGCAACGCCCTGCGCGATTTTGTCCGGGAGACCAATGACGGCCCGGCGCTCTGGTTCGTCACGGATATCGATCAACTGCGCGTCCGGCTCGAAACCGAGGCCCGGCTCTAGACTTCAAGCCTCCGAGCGCCGCGCAAAATCCGCCCTCACCTCGGCGGCGCTCGCGGGCCGTCCACCTGCCGCCTCGACCAGCCTGACCGTCTCCGCGATCAGCGCGGCATTGGTCTTGCTGCAACCAAAGGGCGCATCCTCCAGCCCACCGCGGACATGGACGCCGCGTGCGACGGCCGGCCCGATCAGCCCGGAGAGATCGACGCCGAGCCCGGCGATCATCACCGGAGCCGCGGGCGCGTCCTCGGCCAAGAGCTTCAGATGGGCGTCGAGTGCCCACTCGCGCGGCGGGAAGCCCCAGGCGAAGGCGTCCGAGAACATCAGCCGGTAGATCGGCATCGGCATGCCGGGATACGCCTTGGCCAGCGCAGCGCCCAGCCGCGTGAAGCCGGGCTCGTAGATCGCATAGCTCGGGTGGACCTTGTGACGCTGCGCCACCTCCATCCCCTCGCGGATATGCTCGCCGGGATTCTGGTAGATGAAGCCGGCCTCGCCTTCGGGGATGCCTACGAATGTGGTCCAGTTGCAGGAGCCCGGATCGAGCACACCCCATTCGGCAAGCCCACGCTTCGCCAGCTCCTCCAGATGGGTGTAGCGGCCGGAGCCGATCATGTCGCCAGCATAGCCGGACCCAAGGATAGGGATCGTCGGGTAGACGATGGCATCCACCTTCGCCCGAATACCCTCGATCGCCTGGGCGTAGAGCTCCCAGTCGTCGCGCTGACGGCCGGTCACGGGATCGTAGACATGCAGATGCACGATCGCTGCCCCCGCCTCGACGGCAGCAATGCCGTCCGCGACGATATCAGCAATGCTGGTCGGAATGCCGGGCTGGCGCTCCCTGCCCCAGGGCCCGTTGATCGCGGCCTCGATCCAGATCGGTGTGCTCATGCCGGTGCGTCCTTGGGCCAGTTGTCGCGTATCCAGCGGGTCAGGCCTTCCTCTTCGACCTCCCCAGCCGCGAGGGCGAGGATTGCGGCGGCGGCCATGGCCGGGTCGACATCGAAATCGATGTCGTTCAGCCCAAGAAAAACGATCATGCAGGCAAAGGCCGCGCGCTTGTTGCCGTCGACGAAAGGATGGTTTCGCGCGACGCCAAAAGCGTAAGCCGCCGCCAGCGCCGCAAGACTCGTCTCGCCATAGGCGAACTTGTTCTGAGCGCGGGCCAGTGCCGATTCGAGCAGGCTGCGATCACGAACACCCTCCGGCCCGCCGAAGAGGGCGAGCTGTTCAGCATGGATGTCCAGGGCGAGCTCGACGCTCACCCAGACCGGCTCGTTCACTTGGCGAGCTCGCGATAGGTCGCAGCGTACTTCTTGAAGGAGGCGCGCGCGATCGCCATCCCGCGCGCATGGATATCGTCATGGGGTACGAGCTTCACCCCGTCCGCTTGTTGAACGATCGTGAACCGGTCGCCCTCGGAAAGCCCGAAGCGCGCCAGGAGCTCCTTTGTGAGAATGATCCCCACCGAGTTTCCGATCTTGCGCAACTGGACCACGGCAGCGGCCCCTTCGTTAGGAGGCGTGACGGTCGAGTTCATGGCTCTCCAACTCCGTTATACAGACCGTATAACAGAACTGCCCCGCCTCGTCACTCTTCCCCCGCTTGCCAGCCGCCCGTCCCCCCACGCTAGATTGCGGCAACGACAAGGGGAGGATGCATGGGCCTGTATTTCGAGGATTTCACGCCCGAGCTGCGTGTCGTGACGCGCGGCCGGACCGTCGGAGAGGGCGATATCACGCTCTTTGCCGGCCTCGTCGGCGACTGCAACCCGCTCCATGTCGACGCCGCCTATTGCGCCGACACACCCTATCGCGAGCGCATCGCCCATGGCCCACTCACAGCCTCGATGGCGATCGGGCTCATGTCTCAGCAGAACCTGATCGACGCCACCACCATGGGCCTGCTCGATTTGCACTGGAGCTTCGCCGGGCCGGTGAAGATCGGCGACACGGTCCATGCGGTGGTGACTGCCCCCGAACGCACGGCCTCGCGCAGCAAGCCGGATCGTGGCGTGGTGACGCTCCGGCTCGATGTCTTCAACCAGCGTGGCGAGCAGGTCCAAACCGGCCATCTCAAGCTGATGATGAAGCGGCGCGCTCCGGAGATCGCCTGATGCTGCAACGCTTCGCGACCTATGAGGAAACCGTCGCCCGCTTCGCCTGGCAGATCCCCGAACGCTTCAACATCGGCGTCGCTTGCTCCGACGCCCATGCCGACGGTTCCGGCAAGCCGGCATTGATCTACGAGGACGAAGGCCGCGTCGCGACGCTCTCCTTCGATGAGCTGAAGCGCGCCAGCAATCGCCTCGCCACCATGCTGGCCGCCCATGGCATCGGGCCGGGCGAGCGCGTCGGCATCCTGCTGCCGCAACGGCCGGAAACGGCGATCGCTCATCTCGGCATCTACAAGCTCGGCGCCATCGCCCTGCCGCTCTTCACCCAGTTCGGCCCGGACGCGCTGGAGCACCGGCTCGGCCATAGTGGCGCGGCCGCACTGATCACCGATATCGAGAACCTCGGTAAGGTGGAGGCGATCCGCGATGCCTTGCCGGGGCTGAAGCGCATCTTCGTCATCGACGGCCTCGGTGCCGGCCATCTCGACTTCCGCGCCGAGCTCGCGAAAGCCTCGGACGCCTTCGCGCCACGCGACACGCGCGCCGAGGATCCGGCGCTGATCATCTACACCTCCGGCACAACCGGTAAGCCGAAAGGCGCACTGCACGCCCACCGCGTCCTGCTCGGCCATCTGCCGGGCGTGCAGCTGCCGCAGGAGTTCTTCCCTCAAAGCCACGACCTGTTCTGGACCCCCGCCGACTGGGCCTGGGCCGGCGGTCTGCTCGACGTGCTGCTGCCGAGCCTCTATTTCGGCGTGCCGGTGCTGGCCTCGCGCGCTCGCAAATTCGATCCCGAAGCCGCCTTCGCCCTGATGGCAAGGCACAAGGTCCGCAACGCCTTCCTGCCGCCGACCGCGCTCAAGCTGATGCGGCAGGTCCGCGATCCGCAGCGCTTCGGCTATGCCATGCGCTCGATCGGCACGGGCGGCGAGACGCTGGGCGCCGATATGCTGGACTGGAGCCGAGAAACCTTCGGCTTCCCGGTCAACGAGTTCTACGGCCAGACCGAGGCGAACCTCATCGTCTCGAACTGCGCTAGCCTCTTCCCCGTAAGACCGGGCTCGATGGGCCGCGCCGTGCCGGGCCACCGCCTCGCCGTGATTTCGCCCGAGGGCGAGGAACTGCCGGCGGGTGAGCAGGGGCTGATCGCTGTGGCGCGACCCGATCCCGTGGTGATGCTCGAATACTGGAACCAGCCAGACGCCACCGCGGGAAAATTCATCGGCGATTGGCTCGTCACCGGCGACACCGGCGCGCGCGACGAGGAGGGCTATTTCTGGTTCCAGGGTCGCGACGACGACATCATCTCCTCGGGCTCCTATCGCATCGGGCCGGGCGACATCGAGGATTGCATCATCCGCCACCCGGCTGTGCTGATGGTCGCAGTCATCGGCGTGCCGGACCCAGTCCGCACCGAGATCGTCAAGGCTTTCGTCCTGCCGAAGCCTGATGTCGAGCCGACGCCAACGCTGGCAGCCGAGATCCAGGATTTCGTGAAGGGCCGGCTGGCGGCCTATCAATATCCTAGGGCCGTCGAGTTCGTCGCCGAGCTGCCTATGACCGCGACGGGCAAGATCAGGCGTAAGGATCTACGGGATCGGGAGATCGCCAGGCAACGAGGCGACTGAAGAGCGCGGGGAACCCCTCTCCTGCAAGGAGAGGGGCAGGGGTGAGGTGTAGGCCCCTGGACCAGCGAGCCGCGAAGCCAACGGCGGCAGCGCTTGGGGCCGGCAGCTAGCGTTTTCCGGCCTTCCCTCACCCCTGCCCCTCTCCCACACGGGAGAGGGGTTCCCCGCCGCCCATTCATGACAACGAAGAGACCTACCGCGCCTCCAGCACCAACTCGAAGGTCATCAGCACGGGATTGTCGCCACGCTGGAGCCGCCCGCTCGCCAATCCGCCAGCAAAATCCACCAGCGCGACATCGATCTCGGCCTCGAATCCGTCCGCTCCCGGCGCGATCACCCCACTCGTGATCGCGACCTCGGTGGCGAAATTCTCCACCAGCCCGCCATCGGCAAACCGCGCACCGATCGTCGAGCCGACACCGCCATGGATCACCGCCGTGCGGATGTCCTGATCCGCGCAGAAGGCCTCCAGCGCCCCGCAGAAATCGATGTTCGGCTTGACCCGCAGCGCGAAGAACCGTCCCTCCCGCGAAGCGCCAAGGATTGGCGCAGGCTTCGGCCCGAAGAGCTTGAAATTCGTCTCGCCATCAGGCTCGGCGACGAAGGCGGCGCCATCGAGCCCGACGGCCGGCACGGTGATCGTCTCCGCCACCACCGTCTCGTCCGGCAGGATATGGCCGCCGCTGCGCTTAGCCCCGGCTTCCGTCCATAGCGCATGGGCATGGAAGAACGGCGCGCCATCGCGCTGGCCGAAGGTCATCGCGCCGAGCTCGACACGGGCGATGCCGCCCGGGCGGAAGGTCGCGCTGTAGAAGGCGGCGTGCTCCGGCGTCTCGGAGAGCGCCGGCATCACATAGGCGAAGGGCGAAAGCGCGAGCCCGTCGAGCTTCACCACGCCGCAGGTGAAACCGGCCGCAGCGAAACCGCGCCGCACCGCTTCCAGCAGCGGCAGCCCGGCCTGCAGCGCCATCGGGAAGCGCAGGCCATGGCATTCCGCCCACTGGATGCGTTCCGGTGCCCCGGTGCCCGGCTGCTCGATCCGCCTCACGAAGCCTTGTTCCCCCTCAGCCAGTCGAGTTCGCCGCGCTTCTCGAGCTCGTCCCTGACGAGGCGCTTCGGCACCTTGCCATAGCCCGATTTCGGCAGCGCCTCCCAGAAGAAGAAGCGCTTCGGCATCTTGTAGCGCGCGATCTTCTCGCCGAGGAAGTCCGCGATTTCGACCTCGGTCGCACTCTGGCCCGGCCGCGCCACGCAGACCGCAACGCCGATCTCGCCCCAGACCGGATCCGGCACGCCGAGCACCGCGACCTCCGCGATCGCCGGATGGGTCAGGATCTTCTCCTCGATCTCGCGCGGATAGATGTTCGAGCCGCCGGAGATGTACATGTCCGAGGCCCGGCCGGTGATGTAGACGAAGCCCTGCTCGTCCATATGGCCGAGGTCGCCGGTGCGGAACCAGCCGTCGCGGAAGGATTTCGCATTGGCTTCCGGGTTGTCGTAATAGCCCGCGAAGACGGCCGGCCCGATCACACAGATCTCGCCCTGAACACCCGGCGCGACCTCCTTGCCCTCATCATCCTGGATCTGCACCTGCATGCCCGTGCGCTCGAAGCCGCAGGTGCCGATGCGCGCATGCGGCCCGTCCTCCGGCTCGTGCAGGGCCGGGGGCAGCACGGTGATGTTGCCGGTCACCTCGCCCAGCCCGAAATACTGCACGATCACCTTGCCGAGCTTCTTCAGCGCCGCCTTCTGGTCCTCGCGGTACATCGGCGCGCCGGCGTAGATGATGTAACGCAGGCTCGAATGATCGTGCTGGTCGGCGGCCGGATGCTCGACGAGCATCTTCAGGATCGTCGGCACGGTGAAGATGTTGCTGACCCGGTGCTTCGCGATCAGGCGATAAGCTTCGTCGATGTCGAAGCGCTCGGTCGGCAGCAAGATCGAGGTCGCGCCCCGCGCCGACATCATCAGCTGGTGCACGCCCGCGCCATGCGAGAGAGGCGCCACCACCAGCGAAGCGTCGGCCTCGGTCGAGCCCGGCACGAGGTCGCAGAGATGGTTCGTCACCACGAAGCTCATCTGGCCATGGGTCAGCACCGCAGCCTTGGAGCGCCCGGTCGTGCCTGAGGTGAAGAAGAACCAGCAGGGATCGTCCCGCTCGACGGCGGCGCTCTCGATCCGTTCGCCACGATGGCGGGCGATCACGGCCCCGACCTCGTCCTCGCCGAACGCCCCGTCCCCGATCCGCCAGGTGAATTCCGGCGCGGGATTGGCCGCGGCCACCGCCGCCGCATGCTCGGGGAAATCGCCATGGCAGAGGAAGCCCTTCGCGCCCGAAGCCGAGGCGAGATAGGCGACCTCGTCCGGCAACAGGCGGAAATTGGTCGGCACCCAGACGGCACCGAGCCGGAAGGTCGCGAACATCGAGACGAACATCGCGTCGCAGTTCTTGGAATGGACGAGGACGCGGTCGCCCTTGCCGATCCCTCGCGCCGTCAGGCCAGCGGCAAGGGCCGAGACCTGCGCATCGATCTCGCGCCAGTCGAGCGTCCTCTCGCCCCAGATGAAGGCGGGATGCGCCGGCAGACGCCGCGCATTCTGCGTCACGATATGGGCGAGGTTCATCACCCGCCGCGACATCGGCACGACGCCACCCGCAGGGGCTGCGGTTGCAACGCTCATCTCACGGCTCTCCTTGTCTCGATCGGTCGCAGCGCGGGCCTAGCCTTCGCCTCGCTGCTGCGTCGGGAAACGAACATCTGCGCCAAGAGCGCTTCCATCCGCGCAGCTTCCCGCCCCAGCAGCGCCGAAAGCTCCGCCTGCCGGGCGGGCTCCATGCGGCTGTCGATCGCCGCGATGGAAAACGCCCCGGCGACGCGCCCATCCGGGTAGCGGAAGGCGCGGCCGACACCCCAGGAACTGGCGACGAGCCGGCCGGGATTGAGCGAGAAGCCGCGCAGGCGCGTCTCGGCGATATCGGCCCGGAGTGCCTCCGGCGCGAAGCCCGGGTAGCGCTCGACCAGCACGGCCGTGTTCGCGGCGATGATGCGGTCCACATCATCGTCCGGCATCGCCGCCAACATGGCGAGCGAACCCGCCCCGACGCCGAGCGGATGCTGGTCGCCGGTCTGCAGCGCATGGGTGCGAACGGGGTAATTGCCCTCCTCGCGATGCAGGCAGATCGCATAGGTCTCGCGCCGCACGGTAAGGAAGCTCGTGTCCCGCGTCTCGCCCGAGAGGCGCCGCAAGCTCTCCATCGCCATTTCGAGCAGGCCGTGGCGACGCGCCGCCAGCACGCCGAGCACGAAAGCCTCCTCGCCCAGGCAATAACGCCGCGTCTGCGCTTCCTGCTCGACGAGCCCGGCCCGCATCAGCGCCAGCAGCAGCCGCCGCACCGTCGGCTTGTTGAGCCCGCTGACGGCGACGATCTCGCCGAGCGCCAGCCCCTCGGCCGGCTCCCGCCCGATCAGCGAAAGCAGCCCGAGCGCACGGTCGACGCTCTGCGAGCCGGACAGGCCGGCCCCGGTCGTGAGACTGAGTGGCGTCAAGCGCTTCTCCCAGGGTCCGCAATGTGGACCTTATTCTTATCAATTGAGCCTAAATGCCTGCTTTGCGGATTGCAATGCGGTGTTGCTCATGCAAACGTGCCGCCGTTCCGCTGCCTGATCATTCACAGTGTGGACCGCAATCGACGCCGACAAAGATCGGTGCGAAGGGAGGAATGGAATGACGGCCCGAGAGGAAACCCGCGCAGCGGGCGCGAGCGATACGCGCCCAGCGACCCGCATCTGAGGTCGCAGCATGGTCGATGTCGTCGATACGCTGACGCTGCCGGAGAACCTCAGCGAGAACGAGGGCGCCCGCCCCGGCTCGGCCATCATGCGCCCGGTCGAGGCCGTCGCGGGCGCGCTGGTCGCCTTCATCATCTGCGTGCTGCTGCTCGGCGTCACCTCGCGCTATGTCTTCTCGCTGCCCTTCGTCTGGGTCGACGAGGTCGCCTCCATTTCCTTCATCTGGCTGGCCATGCTCGGCTCGGCCATCGCCATCGACCGCAACGAGCATCTGCGGCTGACGCTCTTCGTCAACATGATGCCGGAGCGGCTGCGCCAGTTCGTCGAGACCTTCGCGCTGCTCGCCATCGCCGCCTTCCTCGCCGCGATGGTCTATCCGGCGATCGACTACACGATCGAGGAAAGCTACGTCACCTCCGCGGCCCTCAACATTCCCAATAGCTGGCGCGTCTCGGCCATCGCCACCGGTATCATCCTGATGCTGCTGCTGGCGCTACGCTATGCGGTGAAGACCTCCCGCCCGCGGGACCTCCTGCTGGCGGCCGCCGCCATCTGCGGGCTCGGCCTGCTGTTCTGGCTGGGCACACCGGTCTTCAAAGGGCTCGGCTACTACAACATCCTGATCTTCCTGCTCGGTGTGGTGGCCATCTGCCTCGTCGCCGGCGTGCCGATCGCCTTCTGCTTCGGGCTCGGCACCCTCTGCTTCCTCATGTTCTCGACCAGCGTGCCGACCGTGGTGATGGTCGGGCGCATGGATGAGGGCATGTCGAGCATCATCCTGCTCTCGGTGCCGATCTTCGTGCTGCTCGGCTGCATCCTCGATGCCACCGGCATGGGCAAGGCGATCGTCGATTTCCTCGCTTCCATGCTCGGCCATGTCCGCGCCGGCATGTCCTATGTGCTGCTCGGCTCGCTCTTCCTGGTCTCCGGCATCTCGGGCTCCAAGGTCTCCGATATGGCGACGGTCGCGCCGGCCCTCTTCCCGGAGATGAAGCGGCGCGGCTACCACCCCAAGGACCTGATCGCGCTGCTTTCCACCGGCGCCGCCATGGCCGACACCGTGCCGCCCTCGATCGTGCTGATCGTGCTCGGCTCGGTCGCCGGCGTCTCGATCGCCGGGCTGTTCAACGCCGGCTTCGTCATTGCCGGCGTGTTGTTGCTGGCGCTCGCCGGCCTCGCCCGCTGGAAGGCGATGGCGGAGGAGATGAAGGGTGTGCGCCGCGCCCCGCTCGCCGTGGTCGGCAAGGCGGCGCTGATCGCCGGCCCCGCCCTCGTCCTGCCCTTCATCATCCGCGCCGCGGTCGGCGGCGGCGTCGCCACCGCGACCGAGGTCTCGACCATCGCCGTGCTCTACGCGCTGATCATCGGCATCGTGCTCTATGGCGGGATCAGCCTGCGCAAGTTCTACGCGATGCTGGTCGAGACGGCGGCCCTCTCGGGCGCGATCCTGATGATCCTCGGCACGGCGCTCGCCATGGCCTGGGCGCTGACGCAAACGGGCTTCGCGCGCGATCTCGCCACCTTCATGGCGGGCCTGCCCGGCGGCTGGCTCACCTTCATGGCGGTCACCATCGTCGTCTTCATGATCCTTGGCTGCGTGCTGGAAGGCTTGCCTGCGATCGTGCTGATGGCGCCGCTGATGTTCCCGATCGCCAAGAACCTCGGCATCAACGACGTGCATTATTCGATGGTCGTCGTGACCGCGATGAACATCGGCCTGATGACGCCACCGATCGGCATCGGCTTCTACATTGCCTGCAAGATCGGCAACGTCTCGCCCGACGAGGCGATGGGCGCGATCTGGCCCTATCTCGTCGCGCTGCTCGTCGGCCTCGTCGTCATCGCGCTCGTACCCGGCTTCTCGACCTGGGTGCTGTGAAGCTCATGTCGGAACGAACAGTCTCCACGTCATCCCGGACAAGCGGCTTTAGCCGCGCAGATCCGGGATCCATCGTAGAGCATGGAGCCCTACGATGGATCCCGGCACTCCGCTGCGCTGCGGCCGGGATGACGCGCCCCTGAGATCAACTGCAGAAACAATCAAAAGCACCCAAGGAGAAACGCCCATGACCCTCTCACGCCGCACCCTGCTCAAGGCGACAGCCGCCGCCTCCGCCGTCGGCACCTTCCATATCGGCGGCGCGCATGCGCAAAGCGCCGAGTTCACCTACAAATACGCCAACAACCTGCCCGTCGCGCACCCGATGAACGTCCGCGCCGGCGAGGCGGTGGCCAAGATCAAGGACGAGACCAAGGGTCGCGTCGACATCCAGATCTTCCCGAACAACCAGCTCGGCTCCGACACCGACATGCTGAGCCAGGTCCGCTCGGGCGGCGTCGAGTTCTTCACGCTGTCGCCGCTGATCCTCTCGACGCTCGTCGCCAACGCCTCGCTCTCCGGCATCGGCTTCGCCTTCCCGAACTACGACGCGGTCTGGAAGGCGATGGATGGCGAGCTCGGGACTTACGTGCGCGGCCAGATCAACAAGGCCAACCTCGTGGTCATGGACAAGATCTGGGACAACGGCTTCCGCCAGATCACCTCGTCCAAGGGCCCGGTCAACACGCCCGACGACCTGAAGGGCTTCAAGATCCGCGTGCCGGTCTCCCCGCTCTGGACCTCGATGTTCACCGCCTTCCAGTCGGCCCCGGCCTCGATCAACTTCGCCGAGGTCTACACCGCGCTGCAGACCAAGATCGTCGACGGCCAGGAGAACCCGCTCGCCATCATCTCGACGGCGAAGCTCTTCGAGGTGCAGAAGTACCTCTCGCTGACCAACCACATGTGGGACGGCTTCTGGTTCCTGGCCAACCGCCGCGCCTGGGAGCGCCTGCCGGAAGACCTGCGCGCGATCGTCGCCAAGAACATCAACGCGGCCGCAGAGCTCGAGCGCGGTGACGTGGCCAAGCTCAATGCCGGCCTTCAGGGCGAGCTCGCCTCCAAGGGCATGGTCATCAACGAGACCAAGGCCGACGCCTTCCGCGACGCGCTGCGCAAGGCCGGCTTCTACGCCGAGTGGAAGAAGAAGTACGGCGACGAGGCTTGGGCCATCCTGGAGAAGGCGGTCGGCAGCTCGCTGAGCTGATCGCCGCCCCTCACACCACCACGCGTCATTCCGGACAAGCCGCGCTAGCGGCGCCGATCCGGAATCCATCGCAGAGCGGCACGCCTTATGATGGATTCCGGGTCTCCGCTTCGCTCCGCCCGGAATGACGCCATGTCGATCAACGCACGGACAATCACCATGGCCGACCGGCTGAAGGGCAAGATCGCGATCGTCTTCGGCGCCGGCTCCTCCGGCACGGGCTGGGGTAATGGCAAGGCCGCGGCCGTCGCCTATGCCCGCGAGGGCGCCGCCGTCGCTTGCGTCGACCTGAACCTGGCTGCCGCCGAGGAGACCGCCGGCATCATCACGGGCGAGGGCAACACAGCGCTCGCGCTCGCCGCCGACGTCACCAAGCTCGATTCAACCGAGGCCTGCGTCGCGGCGGCCGCCAAACATTTCGGCCGCATCGACATCCTGCACAACAATGTCGGCGTGACCCATATGGGCGGCCCGGTCGAGCTTTCGGAAGCGCAGTTCGAAGCGGCGCTCCAGCTCAATCTCGGCTCGGTCTATCGCTGCGCAAAGGCAGTCATTCCCCGTATGCTGGAAGGCAACGGCGGCGCGATCGTCAACATCTCCTCGCTCGCGGCGATCCGCTGGGTCGGCTATCCCTATTTCGCCTATTACGCCACCAAGGCGGCAGTGAACCAGGCGACGGTCGCGCTGGCGATGCAATACGCCAAGCAGGGCATCCGCGCGAACTGCATCATGCCCGGCCTGATCGACACCCCGCTGATCTACAAGCAGATCTCCACGCAATACGCCTCGCCCGAGGAGATGGTCGCCGCCCGCAACGCGCTGGTGCCGATGGGCAAGATGGGTACCGCCTGGGACGTCGCCAACGCCGCCGTTTTCCTGGCCTCCGACGAGGCCAAGTTCATCACCGGCGTCTGCCTGCCGGTCGATGGCGGCCAGAGCTGCGCCGCCGGCCCGCTGGCTTGAGGGTTTCGTAAAGAACCTCCTCGTCATTGCGAGCGCAGCGAAGCAATCCAGAGGGACTGAGTCGAAGCGTTGAGCCCAGTCCCCCTAGATTGCTTCGTCGCTTCGCTCCTCGCAATGACGAGGGGGTACCCGCCCTACATCGATCGTTCGTTCCGCGCTGGAACGCTTGCTCCATTTCCGCTTCGCTGCCAGAAAAAGGAATCGGGCGTCGAACGATTCCAAACGAGAACGAGAATCCGGAGCAGGAACGGACAGGTATGAGCGAGACTGCGACCGCCGAGCTGCCGCGCGATTTCGACGGCCTGCGCACCATCATCCTCGCCCAGCGCGAGCGCCTGCCCAAGCGCATTGCGCAGATCGCCGCCTATGCGCTCGACAACCCCGACGAAATCGCCTTCGGCACCGCCGCCAGCATCGCGGTCTCGGCCGGCGTTCAGCCCTCGACGCTGATCCGCTTCGCCCAGCATCTCGGCTTTGATGGCTTCACCAGCCTGCAGGGCGTCTTCCGCGAGCGGCTGCGCGAGCGCAATTCGACCTATGAGGAGCGGCTCAACACGCTACGCGGCGGTGAAGGCACCAGCGAGGGCAACCACCGCATCCTCGATGGTTTCCTCACGGCCTCGCGCAAATCGCTCGACGTGATGAGTCGCACCCTCGACGAGGGCGCGCTCGACCGCGCCATCGCCACACTCGCCGAGGCCGAGACGATCTACATCCTGGCCCGGCGCCGCTCCTACCCCATCGCAAGTTACCTCGCCTACGCGCTCGGCAAGCTCGGGGTCCGCAACCAGCTCGTCGAATCGGCGGCGGGGCTCGACCCCGAGATCATCGCCTTCGCCTCTCCCAAGGACGCCGCCATCGTCATCAGCTTCTCGCCCTATGCGCCGGCGACGATCGAAGATGCGGGCGGGCTCGCCGAGCGTGGCGTGCCCGTCGTCGCCATCACCGACAGCGCCTTCTCGCCTCTCGCCAGCGTCGCCCAGGCCTGGTTCGAGGTCGCAGAGGCCGATTTCGGCGGTTTCCGCACGCTGACCGCGACCATGACGCTCGCCATGACGCTCGCCGTCGGTGTCGGCGAGGCCAGGCGGGCCGGGCGCCGCCGGCGCCGTTCCCGCGAATAGGAACGACCATTCCGCGTTGACGATATAATAGAATTATTATTTCATGTCGCCGGCTCGCGACCGCTCGGTCGCGGGTTTCAACAAGGCGGCAGGCCGGGAGGAACATATGACGGAACTGCGCGGCGGATCGGCGCGAGCGCTCGACGTCATCACCATCGGCCGTGCCTCGGTCGACCTCTATGGCCAGCAGATCGGCTCGCGGCTGGAGGACGTCACCTCTTTCGCCAAGTCGGTGGGCGGCTGCCCGGCGAACATCGCCATCGGCACGGCCCGCCTCGGCCTGCGCTCGGCCCTCCTTACCCGCGTCGGCAACGAGCAGTTCGGCCGCTTCCTGCGCGAGCAACTCACTCGCGAGGGCGTGAACCTCGACGGTCTCAAGACCGACCCGGAGCGGCTGACCGCGCTCGCTATCCTCTCGGTCGAAAGCGATAGTTCCTTCCCGCTGCTGTTCTACCGCGAGAACTGCGCCGACATGGCGCTGGAGGAAGGCGACATCGATCCGGCCTTCATCGCGACGGCCCGCGCCGTCGTCGTCACCGGCACCCATTTCGCGCGCCCGAAGCCCGAGGCCGCCCAGCGCAAGGCGATGAAGCTGATGCGCGAGGCCGGCGGCAAGGTCGTGCTCGACATCGACTATCGCCCCAACCTCTGGGGGCTCGCGGGCCACGATGCCGGCGACAACCGCTACATCGCCTCGCAGGCCGTCTCCGAGCGGATGAAGACGGTCCTGTCCGGCTGCGACCTCATCATCGGCACCGAGGAAGAGGTGCTGATCGCCTCGGGCGAGAGCGAATTGCTGCCGGCGCTCAGGACGATCCGCTCCCTGACATCAGCCACCATCGTGCTCAAGCGCGGCCCGATGGGCTGCATCGTCTATGACGACGCGATCCCCGACCTGGAGCAGGGCATCGTCGGCCGAGGCTTCCCGATCGAGGTCTACAACGTGCTCGGCGCGGGCGATGCCTTCATGTCCGGTTTCCTGCGTGGCTGGCTCGGCGGCGAGAGCCTCGGCACCGCCGCGACCTGGGCCAATGCCTGCGGCGCCTTCGCCGTCTCGCGCCTGCTCTGCTCGCCCGAGAGCCCGACCTTCGAGGAACTGCAGTATTTCCTCAAGAACGGCAGTCCGCACCGGGCCCTGCGCAAGGACGAGGCGATCAACCACATCCACTGGGCGACGACGCGCCGGCGCGATGTGCCTTCACTGATGGCGCTCGCCTGCGATCATCGTTCGCAGCTCGAAGAGCTCGCCGCGAAGCTCGGCGCCGATCCGGCCCGCATCCGCGACTTCAAGAAGCTTGCGGTCAAGGCCGCCGCCCGCGTCGCCGACGGCCGGCCCGGTTACGGCATGTTGCTCGACGAGAAGCACGGGCGCGAGGCGATGTTCGAATTCGCCCGTCACCCCTTCTCCTGGCTCGGCCGCCCGGTCGAGCTGCCGGGCTCGCGCCCGCTGCGCTTCGAAGGCAGCCAGGACATCGGCTCGGCCCTGCCCGAATGGCCGGTCGACCATTGCATCAAGTGCCTGTGCTTCTACCACCCCGACGATCCCGCCGAGCTGAAGCAGGCGCAGCAGGAGAAGCTGCGCGGCCTGTTCGAGGCGGCTCGCAAGGTCGGCCGCGAGCTGATGATCGAGATCATCGCCAGCAAGCATGGCCCGCTCGGTCCCGATACGCTGGCCCGCGCACTTAATGAGATCTACGCGCTGGGTATCAAGCCGGACTGGTGGAAGCTCGAGCCGCAGCCCTCCGCCGCGGCCTGGGCCGCGATCGAGGCCACCATCGCGAAGCACGACCCCTGGTGCCGCGGCGTGCTGCTGCTCGGGCTCGACGCTCCGGCAGACGAGCTCGAGGCCGGCTTCGCGGCGACCGCGGGCGCGCCCATCGTCAAGGGCTTCGCGGTCGGTCGCACCATCTTCATGACGGCGGCCGAAGGTTGGCTCGCCGGTGAGCTCGACGACGAGGCCGCCATCGCCGACATGGCCAAGCGCTTCGAGGCACTGACCGGCCTCTGGCTTGCCACGCGTGGCCGCAAGGCGGCATAGAGTCCGTCTCCGGGGGACATCTCATGACAGGCACCGTCCGCCTCACCATGGCGCAGGCGCTGACACGCTACCTCGCCGCGCAGATGACCGAGATCGACGGCCAGCGCCTGCCGATCTTTGGCGGCGTCTGGGCGATCTTCGGCCATGGCAATGTCGCGGGGCTGGGCGAAGCCCTCTGGCACGAGCGCGAGCGCCTGCCAACCTTCCGCGCCCATAACGAGCAGGCCATGGCCCATGCGGCCATCGCCTATGCCAAGGCCAATATGCGCCGCCGCTTCATGGCCGCGACCACCTCGATCGGCCCCGGCGCGACCAATCTCGTCACGGCGGCCGCGCTGGCCCATGTCAACCGCCTGCCGGTCCTGCTGCTGCCGGGCGACGTCTTCGCCGGCCGCGTTCCCGACCCCGTCCTCCAGCAGGTCGAGGATTTCGGGGACGGCACCGTCTCGGCCAATGACTGCTTCCGCCCCGTCTCGCGCTATTTCGACCGCATCACCCGGCCCGAGCAGATCATCCCGGCGCTCACCCGGGCCATGCAGGTGCTGACCGACCCGGCCGAATGCGGCCCGGTGACACTCGCGCTCTGCCAGGACGTGCAGGCCGAGGCCTATGACTACCCCAAGAGCTTCTTCACCGAGCATCTCTGGACCCCGCGTCGCCCCCGTCCCGACCGCACGGAACTCCAAGCCGCAGCATCAGCCCTCAAGGCCGCCAAGAAGCCGCTGATCGTCGCTGGCGGCGGCGTGCTCTATTCCGGCGCAAGCGCCGAGCTCGCCCGCTTCTCGGCGGCAACGGGCATCCCGGTCTGCGAGACGCAAGGGGGGAAATCCTCCCTGCCCGACGACGGCGCCCTCAACATGGCCGCGGTCGGCGTCACCGGCACCTCGGCCGCCAATCGGCTCGCCGCCGAAGCCGACCTGATCCTTGCCGTCGGCACGCGCCTGCAGGATTTCACCACCGGCTCCTGGGCGCTGTTTGCTGCGCAGCAAAAGACGATCCTCGGCCTCAACGTCCAGCCCTTCGACGCCGGCAAGCACCGTGCGCTTCCCCTAGTCGCAGACGCCCGTGAGGGCCTTGCCGAATTGTCGGAGGCCATCGGCGACTGGAAGGCGACCGAGAGTTGGACGGCCAATGCCAAGGCGGGCAAGGCCGAGTGGCACAAGGAGGCCAACAAGGCGACAGCCGCGACCAACGCCGCCCTGCCCTCCGATGCGCAGGTCATCGGCGCCGTACAGCGTGCGCTCGGCTCCGAGGTCATCCTGCTACATGCGGCGGGAGGATTGCCGGGCGAGCTGCACAAGCTCTGGCAGGCGGGTTCGCCCGGCTCCTACCATGCCGAATACGGCTATTCCTGCATGGGCTACGAGATCGCCGGAGGCCTCGGCGCGAAGATGGCGCGGCCCGACACCGACGTCGTCGTCATGGTCGGCGACGGCTCCTACCTCATGCTGAATTCCGAGATCGCGACCTCGGTGATGCTGGGCCTGAAGCTCACCATCGTCCTGCTCGACAATCGCGGCTTCGGCTGCATCAACCGCCTGCAGAATGCGACCGGCGGGCAGAGCTTCAACAACCTGCTCAAGGACGCCCGCCACGAAACGCTGCCGGAGATCGATTTCGTCGCCCATGCTGCCAGCATGGGCGCGATCGCGACCAAGGCCGCCTCGATCGCAGAGCTCGAAAGCGCGCTCGCCACAGCAAAGGGCAACACCCGCACCACGGTGGTGGTCATCGACACCGACCCGCTGATCTCGACCGGCGCCGGCGGCGCCTGGTGGGATGTCGCGGTGCCGGAGGTCAGCGAGCGTGAACAGGTCCGCGCGGCGCGGGCGGATTACGATACGCGGCGCAAACACCAGAACATCGGCAACTGAAGCCGCCCCATAGACGAGAAAGACTTCTGATATGATCCGCATCGGCGCGAACCCCATCGGCTGGTCGAATGACGACATGCTGGAGATCGGCGGCGACATCCCGCTCGAAACCTGCCTGAAGGAGGCTCGCGAAGCCGGCTTCACCGGCATGGAGCTGGGCAACAAGTTCCCGCGCGAGGCCGCGAAGCTGAGGCCCATCCTCGAGGCTCATGGCCACGCCCTCGTCTCCGGCTGGTACTCGACCGAGCTGCTCATCCGCGACGTCGCCGCCGAGATGGAAGCCGTGAAGGCCCATGCGACACTGCTGCGGGACATGGGCTGCACTGTCCTGATCTCGGCCGAGACCTCGAACGCGATCCATTCCGACATCACCAAGCCGCTCTCGGCCCGTCCCGTCCTGGCCAAGGCGCTCTGGGACGAGTTCGGGGCGCGCTACACGAATTTCGCCGAGGCCCTGAAGGCCGAATACGGGCTCCAGCTCGTCTACCACCATCACATGGGCACCGTGGTTCAGACCGAGGCGGAAATCGACCGCTTCATGGGCGTCACCGGCCCGTCCGTCGGCCTGCTGCTCGATACCGGTCATGCGACCTGGGGCGGCGGCGATCCCGCCCGCATCGCTCGTAACTGGAAGGCGCGCATCCACCATGTGCACTGCAAGGACATCCGCGAGGCGGTGATGTGGCGCTCGAACCGCGAGGACTGGTCTTTCCTCGAATCCGTTCTGGCCGGCGTCTACACCGTGCCGGGCGACGGACTGATCGACTATGTTCGCGTGCTGAGGGAGCTGCAGGGCTATTCCGGCTGGATCGTGGTCGAGGCCGAGCAGGACCCGAAGAAGGCCGTGCCCGCGACCTATGCCAAGCTCGGCCACGCCAATCTCAGCCGCTTCATCAAGGAAGCCGGGTTGGCCTGAGCCAGAGCGTCATTCTCGGGCGGAGCGGAGCGCAGACCCGAGAATCTCGATCAGGAGATGCTCGGGTCGAGCCCGAGCATGACGAGCCCAACGGATAGGAAGCAGCCCATGTCCCATCTCAAGGTCAAACCCTCCGGCACGAACGGTCTCGTCAGCCATGTCACGCCGGAGAGCGCCGGCTGGACCTATGTCGGCTTCGATCTCCATCGCCTCAAGCCCGGCGAAACCGTCTCCGCCCTGACGGAGGACCGCGAAGCCTGCCTCGTCTTCGTCACCGGCAAGGGCGCGGTCGCGGCTGGCGGAGAGGCGCTTGGCGAACTCGGTGGCCGCATGAGCCCCTTCGCAGGCAAGCCCTGGTCGGTCTATGTGCCGCAGGATTCAGATTGGGCGGTCACGGCCACAACCGACCTTGAACTTGCCGTCTGCACCGCACCGGGCCTGAAAGGCGGGTTGCCGGTGCGGGTCATCCGCCCGGACGATCTCGCACTGGAGATTCGCGGCAAGGGCTCAAACACCCGCCACGTCACCAACATCCTGCCCGAGGGCGAGCCCGCGGATTCCCTGCTGGTCGTCGAGGTCATCACACCCGCCGGCAACACATCGAGCTACCCGCCGCACAAGCACGATCAGGATGACCTGCCGCAGGAATCCTATCTGGAGGAGACCTACTACCATCGCTTCAGCCCACCTCAGGGCTTCGGCTTCCAGCGTGTCTATACGGACGACCGGTCTCTGGACGAAGCGATGGCGATCGAGGACGGCGACGTCGTGCTGGTGCCGAAGGGCTACCACCCATGCGCCACCTGCCACGGCTACGATCTCTACTATCTCAACGTCATGGCCGGCCCGAAGCGGACCTGGAAATTCCACAACGCCACCGAGCATGAGTGGCTTTTGAAGGGGTGACGGCGACCATCATCCGGAGCTTCGCCCCGGCTAAGCTCCGGGCCGACCGGTGCCTCAGCTGACGCTGCACTTGTAGACGGTGCCGGCCGTGTCCGTTCCTTTCCATTTCACGTCGGCGACGCTGGCCAGCACATGCGTGCCGCCCATTTCGGCCGCGTCGATCTTCAGCCGGGTGATCACCGAATCACGGCTCTTGTCGAGCGGCATGATCATCTGAGTCCCGTGCTGGCCGTCGATCTTGGCGAGTTCGGTGCATTTCTCGACGACACCCTTGGCATCGGTGACGACCACCATGCTGCTGCGCGAGGTGTGATAGGCGCAGGCGCTCAGCATGAGCGCGGGAAGAATGAAGAGAAAGCGCGGCATCGTCGGTCCGTACTGTTTCTGTATGCGGATCGGCGCATGTTCCGCTGCTTTGGCGCAAATGCAAGCCCAACTCTGCGACCCTTCGACCGAGATATGCACAAGGCGAGGGGCGATCGACTGCATGAAGTTTAACGTAAACGGCAGTGTTATTCTTGACCTGCCGCTGCGCCTGCCCTTAAGTCCCCGCAGGCCAATGGGAGGCTGAGAAGGATTCTAGAAGATGCGTAGCATTCTGATTGTAGGCGCTATGGCCGCGCTCCTCGCCGGCTGCCAGACGGCGCAGGAGTCCATGGCTGACGCCGAAGTCACCTGCGAGGCGCAGGGCTTCCGTCCGGGCACGCGCGCTTATCAGCAGTGCCGCTCGGCGAACTATGTCGAGAACCGTCGCGCTTCGAACGAAGCCGGCAGCGCAGTTGCGGCGGGCGTGGCCGCCGGCGTCGTTGGTGGCGCGATCGCCGCCAGCGCCGACCGCCACTACTATCGCGGTTACGGTTACTACGGCCCGCGTCGCTACTGGTGGTGATAGCGGCCGGCGCCTCCGCCCGGATGGCGTAGCCTGAAAAATCGAAAGCCCTGCGGCGCCCAAGCGTCGCAGGGCTTTTGTTTGCTGGCTATATGAATGCCGCGACCTAGCGACGTCGCCCGCCCTTCCTGGCAGGCGCGCGCGAAGCAGCCGGAGCCGATGTAGCCCCACCAGCGGCCGAAGCCGTCGAGCTCAGCAACGAGCCGATCACATAGACGGCGAGCCCCACGCCCAGCAGCGCCGCCATCGGCTCGCGCTCAGCCCGCTTCGCCAGCATGCGTCCGCCCATATCGGCATAGTCCCGCGCGCGAGCTGCATAATCAGCCGCATAGCCGCTCGCCCGGTCGGCATAGTCGTCGGCGACGTCCCGCTGCGCGTTGAACCATTTGCCGCCGGCCCTCATCGCGCGCTGCCCGGCAGCGGCGGCGTCCTCGCCATAATCGTTCAACCAGCCGCGCCAGCGGCTATAGGCCGGCTGGCGCTCCCAGGGCTGCGGGCGCAGCGTTGCCCAGGCGATCAACCCGAGGCTCAGCGCGCCGAGCCCCAGCACCGCGAGCGGGTGGCGCTCGACGCCGCGCGCGACCGCCTCCCCTCCCTCGCGGATGGTCTCCATCGGCTCGGCCTCGTCCCAGGCTTCGCGAGCGCGCACATAGCCCTCCTTAACCGTCTCGCTCGCGCGGTCGGCCATGTCGGCCGCCTTGGTGCGCAGGTTCTGTACGGTGGCGCCAGCCGTCTCGCGGGCCTCATCTGGGTTCTGCGGCATGTCCGGCGGAAAGCTGTTGGTCATCGCCATGGCGGCTTCTCCGTTTTTCGGTGCGGTCATGGTCAGTGAACGAGCTATCGCGGCCGCATGTTCCCGCCGCTTCTCCGCTCCCGGCAACATCCGGAAACATTGGGTCACGCTTCTTGAGCTGTTCGGCCATGACCGCGTCATGATTGGATGCGATCCAGCACCGCATAGGGGCCTCAAACGAGAAGGAGACGCTCATGCACGTTCAGCACCTCCAGATCGCACATTCCGCAGTGCTCTCGGATCCCGAATGGATCGCGCTCGAGAGCATCGAAGAAGAGACCCGGCACTTCATCTTCGACGATACGATGCTGCTCGCCTTGCAGGATCGTGGCCTGGTGGAATCCGACGGCATCGCCTGGCGGGTCACCGAAACCGGCCAGAAGCGCCTCAGCGAGCGCGTCTGAACCGCAGGCATCGCAAGGCGTATCGGCGCAGGCCAAAGCTGCCGTAACCGGAAACTCCTGAACCAGATCGTTGAACCCCGCCTGCGAGGCGGGGTTTTCGATGGCGCTGGAAAAATGCCGGGGCCGTCGCCATGTCGGGAGCTTCATCCACTCTCGACGAGGCACCATGGCCAGACCCGTTACCATCACGATCTCGCATGAGCTCGGCCGGGAGGCCGCCGCAAACCGTCTGCGCAGCGGCATCGACACGATCCGCGACAGGCTCGGCATGGTGCGGATGCAGCTCGTCGAGGAGAGCTGGGAGGGCGACAGCCTGCGCTTCGGCGTGGCCGCCCTCGGTCATACGGTCAATGGCCGCATCGATGTCGAGGACAACCTGGTCCGCGTCGAGGTGACGCTGCCCTGGATGCTCGCGATCTTCGCCGAGAAGCTGAAGATCGGCGTCGAGAAGCAGGGTCAGGTCCTGCTGGAAAAGCCGAAGGGCTGAGCGGGGCCCATTGCGCCGGGCGAAAGACCCTTCGGCTTCCCGCGGTCATTCGTCCCAGCCTCACGAAAGACCTACGCCTTAGGTTGAAATCAGCGACCTGAACCCCCATGCTCGGAATCGCCCCAAGCATTTCGATTATCTGACATTTTGGATTAGGGAGACCTATGCACCACGGCCCGCTGATCGCCATTATCGTCGCGGGCCTCGGCCTTGCTTTCGTCTTCGGGGCGCTCGCCCAACGGCTCAGGATCTCCCCTCTCGTCGGCTATCTCGCCGCCGGCGTGGCAGCCGGCCCCTTCACCCCCGGCTTCGTCGGCGATCAAAATCTCGCTAACGAGCTGGCAGAAATCGGCGTCATCCTGCTGATGTTCGGCGTCGGCCTGCATTTCTCGCTGAAGGACCTACTCTCGGTAAAGGCGATCGCCGTGCCGGGCGCGGTCGTGCAGATCGGCATCGCCACGCTGCTCGGCCTCGGGCTCGGCATGCTGCTCGGCTGGCCCCTGGTCTCAGGCGCCGTCTTCGGCCTCGCGCTTTCGACCGCCTCGACCGTGGTGCTGCTGCGCGCGCTGCAGGAGCGCCGGCTGGTCCAGACCGAACGTGGCCGCATCGCCGTCGGTTGGCTGATCGTCGAGGATATGGCGATGGTGCTGGCGCTGGTGCTGCTGCCGGTACTGGCCGAAATCCTGGGCGGACAGGCGGGCTCGGGTAGCCCGCCGCTGGCCGCGCGCTTCGACCTCGGCGTCTGGGGCGTGCTCGGCCTGACCGTCGCCAAGCTCATCGGCTTCCTCGCCTTCATGCTCGTGGTCGGCCGGCGCGTCATCCCCTGGGTGCTGCACTGGGTCGCCCATACTGGCTCGCGCGAGCTCTTCCGGCTGGCCGTGCTCGCGGTCGCGCTCGGCGTCGCCTATGCCGCGGCTACGCTCTTCGGCGTCTCCTTCGCGCTCGGCGCCTTCTTCGCCGGCATGATCCTGTCGGAATCGCCGCTCTCGCAGCGCGCGGCCGAGGAAACCCTGCCGCTGCGCGACGCCTTCGCCGTGCTGTTCTTTGTCTCGGTCGGCATGCTCTTCGACCCCGGCATCGTGCTGCGGGCGCCCTGGCCGCTGCTCGGCACCCTCGCGATTATCCTGTTCGGCAAGTCGATCGCCGCCTGGCTGATCGTGCGCAGCTTCGGCCGCTCCAATGCGGTCGCGCTGACGATCTCGGGCTCGCTCGCCCAGATCGGCGAGTTCTCTTTCATCCTCGCCGGCCTTGGCACCGCGCTCGGCCTTCTGCCCTCGGAGGGGCGCGACCTGATCCTCGCCGGCGCGATCTTCTCGATCCTGCTCAACCCGGTCGTCTTCGCTCTGGTCGATCGCTTTTCCGGCGAAGCCTCGGCGGCCAAGCCGAAGCCCGCCTCGCCCGACACTGAGGCCCCCTCCGCGGGCCACGCCGATGGCCCCGAGCCGCAGCCTCCCGCGCCGCCCGAGCGCGACATCGCCCCGACGCAGCTCAGCAATCACATCGTCGTGGTCGGCTATGGCCGTGTTGGCAGCTTGCTCGGCGCTGGCCTGCTCTCGCAGGGCTCCAGCATTCTCGTCATCGAGGATAATCCGGACGCCGTCGCGACGGCGAAGCGCGACGGCGCCGAACTTCTGGTCGGCAATGCGGCCGATCCGGAAGTGCTCTCCGCCGCCGCCATCGACCGTGCGATCCGTCTGTTCGTCGCCATCCCCGGCAGCTTCGAGGCCGGCCAGGTCTGCCAGCAGGCCCGAGCTGAGAACGCGACCCTGCCGATCGTGGCCCGTGCCCATTCCGACGCCGAGGTCGCGCATCTGGTCAAATGCGGCGCGACGCTGACGATCATGGGCGAGGCCGAGATCGCCCGCGCCATGCTGTCGCTCTGCCAGAACTTGAACGCTGCCTCGGCTCAGCCCCCGGCCGCTGAGCCGGACACGGCAGCGACCGACACCAAGCCGGACGAGGCCGTCGAGCTGCCCGTTCCGAAACCGCCCGCTCCCAGGCGTGAAGAGCCGCCGGAGGAACCCTCCACGGCGGCTTGACCCCCTCCGTCATTCTCGGGCGAGGCGCAGCTTCGACCTGAGAATCTCAGGACGAGGAGGCGCCGGAGCCTCCCTCCGCAAGAGATGCTCGGGTCAAGCCCGAGCATGACGGCCTGCGGCAACGTTGGCTGAAGACCGCCAGCGCTATCAGCCGGCCAGATCGAACCGGATATCCTGCGCGCCTTCGTAGAGCGTCTTGCGGCCGAGGGGGTGGACGTTCTCCAGCCCCGAGGTCAGGGTCAGGAAATGGTTGCCGGAGAGTTGGCCCGCCTTGCTGGCGAACTGCACCGGGCCATAGGCAAGCAGGATCTCGGTCTCGCTGACACCGCCCGGATACAGGATGATCTGACCGGGAGCCGGATAGCTGGTGTTGTTTTCATAGCCGACACCGAAATCGAGATCGCCGAGCGGCATCCAGACGCCCTCGCCGCTCCAGCGCACATGCACGATCCGGCTGATGAAGGGCAGGTGAGCCAGGAACGCCGCGCAGGTCTTCGGCGCAGCCTCGAGCTCGAGCTTGGCGTCGAAGCGATACGGACCCGCGGTGACGATCAGCTTGCTCATGAAACACCTGTTCTTGGAGAAAGAGGAACCCACCGCTGAATGGCATTGCGCGCGACCGCAGCGCAAGTGCCTCGCCGGCACAGCAGCACCTCTGCAACGCGAAGAATCCGTCCGAAAGCATTTTCGAGCGAAGTGGACTCCGGTTCGCGTGAAGAAAATGCGGCAATACAAAAGCTTAGAGAATTTCCGCGATTCGAAGAAACGGGGAAATGCTCTAGTCGAGACGGGCCGAGGACGATTCTTCCGGCACATGGCGCACCCGCTCGCGATAGAGCAGGTAAAGCCCCGAGGCGATGACGATGCCGGCCCCGACGAAGGTCCAGCGATCCGGCAGCTGTCCAAAGACGAACCAGCCGAGCAGCAGCATCCAGACGATCTGAGAATAGATGAATGGTGCCAGCACGGTCGCGGGCGCCAGCCGGTGCGCCAGGATCAGAAGCCAGTGACCAAAGCCGCCGAGAGCCCCCGCCACGATCATCACGGCCCAGGTCAGCGCCGTCTGAGGCGTCTCCCAGATCCAGGGCAGCAGCGGCACCGTGGCGAGCGTGCCGGCAGCGCCGGAATAGACCATCGTCGTCTCCGACGAGTCATGGCCCGCGAGCATCCGGGTCGACAGCGAATAGAAGGCGTAGCAGAAGCAGCCTCCAACGACGAGCAGCGCCGCCGGATGCATGCCGCCAAAGCCCGGCCGCGTCACCACCAGCACGCCGATGAGCCCGACGCCGATCGCGGCGAGCCGGCGCGGCCCCGGCCATTCGCCGAGCAGTGGCCCCGAGGCCAGAGCAACCAGCAGCGGCCCCGCGAACATGATCGAGATCGTCTCGGCAAGCTGGAGATAGCGCAGGGCTATGAAGTTGAGGACGGTCGAGGCGAGCAGCAGGATCGAGCGCGTCCATTGCAGGCCGGGCTTCTTCGTGCGCAGCACGCCGGGCCGCGTCCACGGATTGATCAGGATGAAGACGAGCGCCATGCTGCCGGCGTAGCGCACGAACACCACCTGCAGCGGGTTCATCGACTGGCCGAGCCATTTCGCGCTGGTATCGAGCAGCGAGAAGCAGAGCACGGCCACGCAGATCAGACCGATCGCGATCATGCGCGGTCGGCCCGTCTCGGAAGAGACCTCGGATGGGAGGCGCAAACCGGTTCTCGCCATGCTCTAGAGGAATGACGAAGCCAGATTTAACCGATTTATGGGGCTCCGCCACAACACCTAAGCATGCGCTCCATGCGTAAGCCGGGCGACGGACTCTCAGGCGTCGCTATCGGCCTCGTCGATATCGGCGTCCAGGTCGTCCGGCTCGGCGCCGGCCTTGGAGAGCCCCTTGGCCGCCTTGCGCAGCAGCTTGCGCAGTTGCTTGCGTTCCTTGCCGTCGAGCTTGTCAAGAAGCTCCTCCTCGACATCATTCCAGAGCGCATCGAGCTCGGCCGCTGTCTTGTGACCAGCCTCCGTCAGTGCGACCTGGACCAGCCTGCCGTCGCGGCTGCCGCCCTCGCGCGTCACCAGTCCCTGCAGGGACAAGCGTCCGATCGTCTTGGAAACGGTCGGCGGCTTGACGCGCAGCAGCGATGCCAGCTCGCCCATCGTCATCGGCGCCGGCTGCAATGCCTTCAACGCCTGTTCCTGCCCCGGAAACAACCCGAGCCCATTCAGCCGTTCGCCCATCCGCGACCGGTGCAACCGGGCGGTGACGAGCAGGGCACGGCCGACGCTCTTCTCGATAGCCTTGGTCATGGTCAATCCCTCGGGCCGATCCTTGGACGGATAAGGAAGACGCTTCGCCGGCTCCGTGCTCGCTCGCCAAGATGACAGAGAAATGACAATCCGATGTCGGAAAAAAACGACTGCGGGTCTGGCGGCAACTTTCTGCAGGAGCACCCGGAAACCTGCCCCACCGTCATTCTAGGCCTGCGGAAGATAGCCGGCAAGCAAAGCGCAATCGGACGATATGACGTTGTTCCGGCTCATCATCGCAGCCCTAGCAGGCACCCACCGGGAGCAGCTGCAGGCCCCTGGACAAAGGGGATTTCAGGCTTGTCGGCGCCTGCCGGATCGCGCATGACGACGGCGTCATCACGAAGGACGAGGTCGGCCATGGCTGCTGAAGCACGCATCATCGACGGCAAGGCGGCGGCCGCAGCGCTCAGGGCTGAGATCGGCCAGGAGATCGCCGCGATCAAGGCCGCACGCGGGCTCGTGCCGGGCCTGCATGTCGTGCTGGTCGGCGAGGATCCGGCGAGCAAGGTCTATGTCGCTTCGAAGGAGAAACTCGCCGTCGAGGTCGGCATGAACTCGGTCGCTCATCGGCTGCCGGCCGAGACGACCGAAGCACACCTCCTCGCCAAGCTCGCCGAACTCAATGCCGATGACAATGTCGACGGCATCCTCGTCCAGCTACCCCTACCGAAGCACATCAATACGGGCCGCATCATCGACGCCATCGACCCAGCCAAGGATGTCGACGGCCTACACCCGATCAATGCCGGCCTGCTCGCCGGCGGCAAGAACGGGCTCGTGCCTTGCACGCCACTCGGCTGCATGCTGCTGCTGAAACAGGCCCTGCCCTCTCTCTCCGGGCTCGATGCCGTGGTGATCGGCCGCTCGGAATTGGTCGGCCGCCCCGTCGCGCAGCTCCTGCTCCAAGCCGACTGCACCGTCACCGTCGCCCATTCGCGCACGCGTGACCTGCCCGCAGTGGTGAAGCGCGCCGACATCGTGATCGCCGCGGTCGGCCGCCCCCGCATGGTGAAGGGTGACTGGATCAAGCCCGGCGCGACCGTGATCGATGTCGGCATCAACCGCCTGCCCGACGGCAAGCTCGCCGGCGACGTCGATTTCGCGGAAGCGGTTAAGGTCGCGGGCGCCATCACGCCGGTGCCCGGCGGCGTCGGCCCGATGACCATCGCCTGCTTGCTCAAGAACACGCTGACGGCGTTTCACGCCCGGCGAGGTTAGCTCCGCCATCGTCATTCCGGGGCATCGCGCAGCGATGAGCCCGGAACCCATGAACACCACGCCAAAGAAAAAGGAGCCGCAGCATATGCGGCTCCTTTTTTATCTCGTGGCTCGGAGTCCCGGGCTCGCGCTCTGCGGCGCGCCCGGGAACGACGGCCGCAGCCGATCACATGTGGATCGGGCGCTTGTCGACCGCGAGCGCGGCTTCCTTCACCGCTTCGGCCAACGTCGGATGCGCGTGGCAGGTGCGGGCGAGATCTTCCGACGAGCCGCCGAACTCCATCAGCACAGTCACTTCGGCGATCAGGTCGCCGGCATGCGGGCCGATGATGTGGCAGCCGAGCACGCGGTCGGTCGCGGCATCGGCGAGGAACTTCACGAAGCCGTCCGTGTGACGGATGGCGCGGGCGCGGCCATTCGCCGTGAACGGGAACCTGCCGACCTTGTAGGCGACGCCCGCGGCCTTCAGCTCCTCCTCGGTCTTGCCGATCGAGGCGACTTCCGGCGCCGTGTAGACGATGCCCGGAATGGCGTCGTAGTTCACATGGCCGTGCTTGCCGGCGATGATCTCCGCGACGGCAACGCCCTCGTCCTCGGCCTTGTGCGCCAGCATCGGCCCGCGCACCACGTCGCCGATCGCATAGATGCCCGGGACATTGGTCTTGAAATGATCGTCGATCACGACGCGACCGCGATCGGTGGCAACACCCGCCTTGTCGAGGCCGAGGCCATCGGTGTTCGGGCGCCGGCCGATCGCGACCAGCACGATATCGGCCTCGATCGTCTTGGCCTCGCCGCCAGCGGCGGGCTCGACGGTGATGGTCGCGCCGCCCTTCTTGGCCACGTCGACCTTGGTCACCTTGGAGGAGAGCTGGAAGGTGAAGCCCTGCTTCTCCAGGATGCGCTGGAACTGCTTGGCGACCTCGCCATCCATGCCGGGCAGGATGCGGTCGAGATATTCGACGACGGTGACCTTGGCGCCGAGACGACCCCAGACCGAGCCGATTTCGAGGCCGATCACGCCGGCGCCGACGACGACGAGCTCCTTCGGCACGGAACCGATCTCGAGCGCGCCGGTCGAGGTCACGACCGTCTTCTCGTCGATGGTCACGCCCGGCAGCGGCGCCGATTCAGAGCCGGTGGCGATGACGATGTTCTTCGCCTCGAGCTCCTGCGTCTTGCCGTCCTCGGCCGTGACGACGACCTTGCCGGCCGCCGGGATCGAGGCCGTGCCGTGGAAGGCCTCGATCTTGTTCTTCTTGAACAGGAAAGCGACGCCGTTGACGTTGGCGTCGATGGTTTCCTGCTTGTGGGCCATCATCGCCTTGAGGTCGAGCTTCGGCTTGCCGACGACGACGCCCAGCTTCTCGAAGGTATGGCCAGCCTCATCGAACATTTCGGAAGCGTGCAGCAGCGCCTTGGAGGGAATGCAGCCGACATTCAGGCAGGTGCCGCCATGCGTCTTGCGCTTCTCGACCACGGCGACCTTGAGGCCGAGCTGGGCGGCGCGGATCGCGCAGACATAGCCCCCGGGGCCGGTTCCGATGACGACGAGATCGTAGGCCATGACATCCTTCCGCTGCTGCTCGTGAAGCCACCGGCATGGGCGGCGGCACGCTCGCGCGGACATACATCGGTTCCAGCGCGGGCGCTACCGCCATTCATGTGTTGGCGGCCTGCGCCGGGCCGGCGCCTCTTCACATCATCAGGCGCCAGAGCATCAGCAGAAGCCCCACGATCGAGGCCAGCCAGACGAGGGTGCGGATGACCGGGATGCCCGCCGCATAGAACACGACATAGACAACCCGCGCCCCCAGATAGAGCCAGGCACCGGTCGCACCCAGCCCCCCGGCCTTGCCGCTCACCACAAGTGCGAGAGCCAGCGCAACGAAGGCCGGATAGGTCTCCAGCAGATTGGCGAGAGCGCGCTTCAGACGCTGTGCGGCGAGGCTCTCCGGCTCGCGCTTCTCGTCACGCGGGCTGAAGATATAGGTCGGCCCGAGATCGGCCGCGCTCCCGGCCTGCAGCATGACCTGCACCAGCAGCAGCAGAACGCTCCAGCCGAGAACGGTGATTTCAGTCGTTGCAGCAAGCGCAGTCACAGGCCCCTCCCCAGCGGAGAGGAGACGATGCCAGCTTGCCCGCCCCGTGCCAATCCGTTCCGGGAACGGAAAGATGCCGAACGCTTAATGCCGGCCCGCGTCTCAGCGGCCGCCGGTGACGCTCAGCACGGCGCCGTTGGTGTAGGAGGCCTCGTCCGAGAGCAGCCAGGCGATGGCCTGCGCCACTTCGAGCGCCGTCCCCTCGCGCTTCATCGGCAGCTGGTCGCGCATCTGCGCGACGCGGTCGGGGAGACCGCCGCTCGCATGGATGTCGGTGTCGATGATGCCCGGCCGGACCGCATTGACGCGGATGCCTTCGGCGGCGACCTCGCGGGCGAGGCCGAGCGTGAAGACGTCGATGCCGGCCTTCGCGGCGGCATAGTCGACATACTGGCCGGCGGCGGTCAGCACCGCGGCGGCCGAGGACAGGTTGACGATCCCGCCGCCCTGCCCGCCATGGCGCGTCGACATGCGCTTCACCGCCTCGCGGGCGCAGAGGAAGCTGCCGATCATGTTGATCCGGAACATCCGCTCCAGCCGCGCGACGCTCATCTCGTCGATGCGGGCCGGGGTGTCGATCACCCCGGCATTGTTGACCAGTGCCTTGAGGGGACCGAGCCTGTCGGCTGCAGCGAAGATCGCCAGCACATCGGCCTCGACCCCGACATCGCCCTGCACCGCCACGGCCTGGCGGCCGAGCGCGTTGATGGCATCGACCACCTCGGCCGCAGCTTGCGCATTGGCCTGATAGTTGACGACGACGTCATAGCCGCGCTCCGCGAGCAGGATCGCGGCTGCACGACCGATACCCCGGCTACCGCCGGTGACGATGGCAACGCCTGACATGGCCCCCTCCCCTTCGTTCCGTGCGATCAGAGATCGAGGACGAGGCGCGCCGGGTCTTCGAGACCTTCCTTGATGCGCACGAGGAAGGTCACTGCCTCCTTGCCGTCGATGATGCGGTGATCGTAGCTGACCGCGAGATACATCATCGGGCGGATCTCGATCTTGCCGCCGACCACGACCGGACGCTCCTGGATCTTGTGCATGCCCAGGATCGCCGACTGCGGCGCGTTCAGGATCGGGGTCGACATCAGCGAGCCATAGACGCCGCCATTCGAGATCGTGAAGGTGCCGCCCTGCATCTCTTCGATCTTGAGCTGGCCGTCACGGGCCTTCTTGCCGAACTCGCCGATCTTCTTCTCGACGCCGGCGATGGAGAGCTCGTCCGCATCGCGCACCACCGGAACCACGAGGCCCTTGTCGGTGCCGACAGCGACGCCGATGTGGTAGTAGTTCTTGTAGATGATGTCGGTGCCGTCGATCTCGGCGTTGACGGCCGGGATCTCCTTCAGCGCCTGCACGCAGGCCTTCACGAAGAAGCCCATGAAGCCGAGCTTCACGCCGTGCTTCTTCTCGAAGGCGTCCTTGTACTGGTTGCGCAGCGCCATGACGGCAGTCATGTCGACCTCGTTGAAGGTCGTCAGCATCGCGGCGTTGGACTGGGCCTCCTTGAGGCGGCGCGCGATGGTCTGGCGCAGCTTCGTCATCTTGACGCGCTCTTCGCGCGAGGCATCGTCCGGCGCGGACGGAGCGCGGAGCTGAACCGGGGCCGGAGTCGCAGCGGGAGCAACGGCGCCGCCGGTCGCGATCGCGGCCAGCATGTCGCCCTTGGTGACGCGACCGTCCTTGCCCGAAGCCGCGACATTCGCCGGGCTGACGCCGCTCTCGGCAGCGAGACGCGACACGGCCGGGCCGGAATCGGCGGCCTTGGTGGCGGCAGCCTTGGGAGCCTCAGTGGCGGGCGCGGGAGCCGGAGCAGCGGCGGGCTTGGCCTCAGCCTTCGGGGCGGAGGCCGCGGCGCCGGCGCCATCGGCGATCGAGCCGAGCAGCGCGTTGACGCCGACCGTCTCGCCTTCCTTGGCAACGATCTCGCCGAGAACGCCAGCGGCCGGAGCGTTGACCTCCAGCGTAACCTTGTCGGTCTCCAGCTCGACGAGAGGCTCGTCAGCCTTCACAGCCTCGCCCGGCTTCTTGAACCACTTGCCGATGGTGGCCTCGGAAACGGATTCGCCGAGGGTGGGTACGCGGATTTCGGTCGCCATGTCAGGCCTCTGTTGTCTCGTTCTCTGGCGGTCGGTTCAGCATCGGCCCGAAAAGGGAAAACCGCTTTTCGGAGAAGCCGGTGCAAGATCAAAACCCTGCAGCATCACCTCGATGCTGCAGGGGTATCGGGGGTCAGCCCGCGAAGGCTTCGTCGAGGAAGGCGTTCAGCTGCGCGGTGTGCTTCGACATCAGGCCGGTCGCCGTCGCGGCCGAGGCCGGACGACCGACATAACGCGGCCGCTTCGACTTCGAGCCGGCATGGCCCAGCACCCACTCCAGATAGGGCTCGACGAAGGTCCAGGAGCCCATGTTCTTCGGCTCCTCCTGGCACCACACCACGTCGGCGCCCTTGAAGCGCGAGATCTCCTGCGCCAGCGTCTTCAGCGGGAAGGGATAGAGCTGCTCGACGCGCATCAGGTAGACGTCGTCGATGCCGCGCTTCTCGCGCTCCTCCAGCAGGTCGTAATAGACCTTGCCCGAGCAGAGCACGACGCGACGGATCTTCGAGTCCTTCACCAGCTTGGTGGTCGAACGACCGCGCTCGGCGTCATCGTGCAGCACGCGGTGGAAGGTCGAGCCCTCGGCCAGCTCGCTGAGGTCGGAGACGCAGCGCTTGTGGCGCAGCAGCGACTTCGGCGTCATCAGGATGAGCGGCTTGCGGAAGTCGCGCTTCAGCTGGCGGCGCAGGATGTGGAAGTAGCTCGCCGGCGTCGAGCAGTTCGCGACCTGCATGTTGTCCTCGGCGCACATCTGCAGGAAGCGCTCGAGGCGGGCGGAGGAGTGCTCCGGACCCTGGCCCTCATAGCCATGCGGCAGCAGGCAGACGAGGCCGGACATGCGCAGCCACTTGCGCTCGCCCGAGGAGATGAACTGGTCGAACACGACCTGCGCACCATTGGCGAAATCGCCGAACTGGGCTTCCCACATCGTCAGCGCGTTCGGCTCCGACAGCGAGTAGCCATATTCGAAGCCGAGCACCGCCTCTTCCGAGAGCATCGAGTTGATGACCTCGTAGCGGGACTGGCCCTCGCGGATGTTGTTCAGCGAGGTGTGGCGGGCCTCGGTCTCCTGGTCGATCAGCACCGAATGGCGCTGCGAGAAGGTGCCGCGCTCGCAATCCTGGCCCGAGAGACGAACCGGATTGCCGTCGAGCAGCAGCGAGCCGAAAGCCAACGCTTCCGCAGTCGCCCAGTCGATGCCCTCGCCCGACTCGACCGCCTTCTTGCGGTTGTCGAGGAAGCGCTGGATCGTGCGGTGGACGTTGAAACCCGCCGGCACCGAGGTGATCTTGTCGGTGATCTCCTTGAGCACCGCCGCCGGCACGCCGGTGGCACCGCGGCGCGGATCGTCCTCATCGGCGCGGATCGCCTTCATGCCGGCCCAGCGGCCGTCGAGCCAGTCTGCCTTGTTCGGCTTGAAGGTCTGGCCGGCTTCGAACTCGACCTCGAGCCTGGCCTTCCAGTCGGCGCGGGCCTTGTCGAGCTCGCCAGCAGCCAGCACGCCATCGGCCTCGAGCTTGGCCGCGTAGAGCTCCAGCGTCGACTTGTGGTTGCGGATCTTGCGGTACATCAGCGGCTGGGTGAAGCCCGGCTCGTCGCCCTCGTTATGGCCGAAGCGGCGATAGCAGAACATGTCGATCACGACCGGCTTGTGGAACTTCTGCCGGAACTCGATCGCGACCTTGGCGGCGAAGACGACCGCCTCCGGATCGTCGCCGTTCACATGGAAGACCGGGGCCTCGACCATCTTCGCCACGTCGGACGGATAGGGCGAGGAGCGCGAATAGCGCGGATAGGTCGTGAAGCCGATCTGGTTGTTGATGATGAAGTGCAGCGAGCCGCCGGTGCGGTGGCCCTTGAGGCCAGAGAGACCGAGGCACTCCGCCACGACGCCCTGGCCGGCGAAGGCGGCGTCGCCATGGATCAGCAGCGGCAGCACCTTCGAGCGCTCGACGATGTCGCCGAACTGGTCCTGCTTGGCGCGCACCTTGCCGAGCACCACGGGATCGACGATCTCGAGATGCGACGGGTTGGCGGTCAGCGAGAGGTGGACGTTGTTGCCGTCGAACTCGCGGTCGGACGAAGCGCCGAGATGGTACTTCACGTCGCCCGAACCCTCGACGTCGTCGGGGGCGAAGGAGCCACCCTTGAACTCGTGGAAGAGCGCGCGATGCGTCTTGCCGAGCACCTGGGTCAGCACGTTGAGGCGGCCGCGATGGGCCATGCCGAAGACGATGTCGCGCACGCCGAGCGCGCCGCCGCGCTTGATGATCTGCTCCAGCGCGGGAACCAGCGCCTCGCCGCCATCAAGGCCGAAGCGCTTGGTGCCGGTGTATTTCAGGTCGATGAACTTCTCGAAGCCCTCGGCCTCGACGAGCTTGTTGAGGATCGCGCGCTTGCCCTCGCGGGTGAAGGCGATCTCCTTGTCCGGCCCCTCGATGCGCTCCTGCAGCCAAGCCTTCTGCTCGGGGTCGGAGATGTGCATGAACTCGATGCCGACCGTGCCGCAATAGGTCCGCTGCAGCACCGAGACCATCTCGCGGACGGTGGCGAACTCCATGCCGAGCACGTTGTCGATGAAGATCTTGCGGTCGAGATCGGCCTCGCCGAAGCCGAAGGCAGCCGGCGAGAGCTCCTCGGGGTCCTTGCGGGTCTCGATGCCGAGCGGGTCCAGATTGGCGTGGAGATGGCCGCGCATGCGGTAGGCGCGGATCAGCATGATGGCGCGCACGGAGTCGCGCGTGGCCTGCTGGACATCGGCGGGGGAAAGTGTGGTGCCCGCGGCCTTGGCCTTGGCGCCGAGCTTGTCGGAGACGACCTTCTCGACCACGGCCCAATTGCCGTCGAGAGCCGAGATCAGCTCGCCATTGGCAGGGATCGGCCAGTTAGGCTTTTCCCAGGACGCGCCCTTGGCGTTTCTCAGGACGGCTTCCTTGTCGTCCTGCAGCGCCCCGAAGAAGCTCTGCCACTGCTCGTCGACCGACTTGGGGTCGGCCTCGTAGCGGGCATAGAGATCCTCGATATAGGCCGCGTTGCCGCCGTAGAGGAACCCGGTCTGCGCAAGAGCCTCGTTGATGTCCTGGCGAGCCATGATGGTCCTGCCTTCCTTCGCCGCTTAAGCCATGTCCGAACCCTTGCCCGGACATCCTTCAAATCTGCCGTCATGCTCGGGCTTGACCCGAGCATCTCTTGCAATTTTGCCATCGCCTCCTCCGGGACGAGATGGTCGGGTCAAGCCCGACCATGACGTGCGCCGGTAAGGCTCTGACGCCTCAGCCCTTCAACACTTCGACCAAGGTCTTTCCAAGGCGCGCCGGCGAGGGCGAGACCTTGATGCCGGCGGCTTCCATCGCCGCGATCTTGTCCTCGGCGCCGCCCTTGCCGCCCGAGATGATCGCGCCCGCATGGCCCATGCGGCGGCCGGGAGGAGCCGTGCGGCCGGCGATGAAGCCAACCATCGGCTTCTTGCGGCCACGCTTCGCCTCGTCCTTGATGAACTGCGCCGCGTCCTCTTCGGCCGAGCCGCCGATCTCACCGATCATGACGATCGACTGGGTCTTGTCGTCCGCCAGGAACATCTCGAGCATGTCGATGAACTCGGTGCCCTTGACCGGATCGCCGCCGATGCCGACGGCCGTCGTCTGGCCGAGGCCCTCGTTCGAGGTCTGGAACACAGCCTCATAGGTCAGCGTGCCGGAGCGCGAGACGATGCCGACGGAGCCGGTCTTGAAGATGTTGGCCGGCATGATGCCGATCTTCGACTGGCCGGCCGTGACGACGCCCGGGCAGTTCGGCCCGATCAGGCGGGTCTTGGAGCCGACCAGCGAGCGCTTGACGCGCACCATGTCGAGCACCGGGATACCCTCGGTGATGCAGATCACGAGCGGGATCTCGGCGTCGATCGCCTCGCAGATCGCGTCCGCCGCGCCCGGAGGCGGAACGTAGACGACCGAAGCGGTGGCGCCGGTCTTGTCGCGAGCCTCTGCAACGGTATCGAAGACGGGAAGACCCAGATGGATCGAGCCGCCCTTGCCCGGCGAGGTGCCGCCGACCATCTGCGTCCCGTAGGCGATCGCCTGCTCGGAGTGGAAGGTGCCGTTCTTGCCGGTGAAGCCCTGGCAGATGACCTTGGTGTTCTTGTCGATCAGGATGGACATGTCTGCTCCTCAGGCCTTCTTGACCGCGGCGACGATCTTCTGAGCCGCATCGTCGAGGTCGTCGGCGGGAATGACGTTGAGGCCGGAGTCGCGGATGATCTGCTTGCCTTCCTCGACATTCGTGCCTTCGAGGCGCACCACCAGCGGAACCTTGAGGCCGACAGCCTTCACCGCCGCGATCACGCCGCGGGCGATGACGTCGCACTTCATGATGCCGCCGAAGATGTTGACGAGGATGCCCTTCACCTTCGGGTCGGCGGTGATGATCTTGAACGCCGCCGTCACCTTCTCTTCGCTGGCGCCGCCGCCGACGTCGAGGAAGTTCGCCGGGCTTTCACCGTAGAGCTGGATGATGTCGAGCGTCGCCATGGCGAGGCCGGCGCCGTTGACCATGCAGCCGATCGTGCCGTCGAGCGCGATATAGGCGAGGTCGTACTTCGAGGCCTCGATCTCCTTGGCATCCTCCTCGGTCTCGTCGCGCAGGGCGACGACGTCCGGGTGCCGGTAGAGCGAGTTGGAGTCGAAGTTCACCTTGGCGTCGAGGCACTTGATCTGACCCTGGGTGGTCACGATCAGCGGGTTGATCTCGAGCATCGCCATGTCCTTGGCGACGAAGGCGTTATAGATCTGCGCCAGCACCTTCTCGGCCTGCTTGGCGAGGTCGCCGGTCAGGCCCAGCGTCTTGGCGACGGTGCGGCCGTGATGCGGCATGATGCCGGTCGCGGGATCGACTGAGAAGGTCTTGATCTTCTCAGGCGTGTCATGGGCGACGGCTTCGATGTCCATGCCGCCTTCGGTCGAGACGACGAAGGCGATGCGGGAGGTTTCGCGGTCGACCAGCGCCGAGAGGTAGAACTCCTTCTCGATGTCCGAGCCGTCCTCGATATAGAGGCGGTTGACCTGCTTGCCGGCAGGTCCGGTCTGCACGGTGACGAGCGTGTTGCCGAGCATCTCCTTGGCGAAGGTCTCGACTTCCTCGACCGACTTGGCGAGGCGCACGCCGCCCTTGGCGTCGGCCGGCAGTTCCTTGAACTTGCCCTTGCCACGGCCGCCGGCGTGGATCTGCGACTTCACAACGTAGAGCGGGCCCGGCAGCTTCTTGGCGGCCTCGACGGCCTCCGCCACCGACAGCGCCGGGAAACCGGCCGAAACGGGCGCGCCGAATTCCTTGAGGATGGCTTTGCCCTGGTATTCGTGGATGTTCATGTGCTCGGTTTCCCTGACAGCGACAAACGAAGACGAAAAGGCGGCGGGACGAAACGTCGCCCGCCGCCCTGAACTAGATCACGCGAGTGACGAATCGACGGTCTTGCAGGCGTCGATGAGGGTCTGCACGGAAGCCACCGACTTCGTGAGCATCTCCTTCTCGGCGCCGTTGAGGCGGATCTTGACGACGCGCTCGACACCCTTGGCGCCGATCACCACCGGCACGCCGACGAAGATGTCCTTCACGCCGTACTGGCCCTTGAGATAGGCAGCTGCCGGCAGGACGCGCTTCTGGTCCTTGAGGTAGCTCTCGGCCATCGCGATGGCGGACGCAGCCGGAGCGTAGAAGGCCGAGCCGGTCTTGAGCAGGTTGACGATCTCGCCGCCGCCCTTGCGGGTGCGCTCGACGATGGCGTCCAGCTTCTCCTGGGTGGTCCACTTCATCTTGACGAGGTCCGGCAGCGGGATGCCGGCTACGCCCGAGTAGCGAACCAGCGGCACCATGTCGTCGCCATGGCCGCCGAGCACGAAGGCCGAGACGTCCTTGACCGAAACCTGGAACTCATCGGCGAGGAAGTGGCGGAAGCGGGCCGAGTCGAGCACGCCGGCCATGCCGACGATCATGTTCGGCTTGACGCCCGAGAATTTCTGCAGGGCCCAGACCATCGCGTCGAGCGGGTTGGTGATGCAGATCACGAAGGCCTTGGGGGCATACTGCTTGATGCCCTCGCCGACCGACTTCATCACCTTGAGGTTGATGCCGATCAGGTCGTCGCGGCTCATGCCCGGCTTACGCGGCACGCCGGCGGTGACGATGATGACGTCGGCGCCCTTGATGTCCTCGTAGGAGTTCGTGCCCTTGTAGGAGGCGTCGAAGCCGTCGACCGGAGCGGACTCGGCGATGTCCAGGCCCTTGCCCTGCGGAATGCCTTCAGCGATGTCGAAGAGGACGACGTCACCGAGCTCTTTCAGGCCGGCGAGGTGGGCGAGGGTGCCGCCGATCTGGCCGGAGCCGATGAGGGCGATCTTCTTGCGGGCCATAAGCTAGTCCTCTTGTCTGGCGCTTCGTTCAAAATGCCGTGGCGCTGCGAATAGCCGGCGGGCCGGCCAAACCGTGCGTTCCTTTGGCCCAAACCGGCCTTTTGCCGCAACCCTCGCCGCAAAAGCGGCTTTTTCCGGGCCTGGCCGCGCATGTCTTACGCGCGAGGGCATTAACAATTTACATTTCAACAACTTGCCGCGAATGCATTCTTCGCGACCCGGCGCCCCAGGCTGGAGCCGGGCTGGAAAATCAACAGTTACAACTTACGATTTCTGTAATTGGTAACCGGATTTCAGACGATGCCGCTGCCGAGCACCCGCAGGATCACGCGGATCAGCGTCGAGAGCCTTGTATCCACCGAGGTCTGCGGCACATCCGCTTCCAGCGCCAGCGAGGCCGGGTGGATGAAGCGGTGGGTCGCGTCGATCACGAAGGCGATGGCGCGGTCGCGGTCGCGCGGCTCGAAGACGCCGGTCGCGATCCCCTCATCGACGACGCGCTCGAACAGCGCCCGCACGCGCGTGCGGTTGCGCCGGCTGATGGCGTGGCGCTTCGCCACCGCCTGCGACAGCGCCGCGAAGAGATGCGGCTCCTCGGAAAGCAGGTCGCGATTGGCCTTCGCGAGCGCCATGATCAGGCGCTCCAGCTTGTCGTCGGCCGGGTCGGGACCATCGACGATGTCGGCAAGCCGGCGCTCGGTCGCCTTCAGCCAGAGATCGACCACCGCATCGACGAGCGCCACGCGCGAGGGGAAGTAGCGGTAGACATTGGCGTGGGTCATCCCCGCCTCTTCCGCCACGGCGACGACAGTGAAGCGCTTCAGCCCGAACTTGCGCAGATGCTCGCTGGCGACCGTGAGGATGCGGTTCTCGCTCGGTTCGCGCTGCGGCATGGATCAGGTCTCCACCAGCCCCGTCGCATCGCCGCTCGCCGTCGAGTCCGGTCGGCCGTGCGGCATGGCGAGATACTCCTCGGAGCGCATCTCGATCAGCCGCGAGACGGTGCGGTCGAACTCGAAGGCCTCGCGCCCCTTGCTCGCATGATAGAGCTCATGCGGCTCGGCCGCCGCCGAGGCAACGAGCTTCACATGATGCTCGTAGAGCGTATCGATCAGGATGATGAAGCGCTTGGCCTCGTTGCGCCGGTCGAAATCCAGCATCGGGATGTCATCGAGCACCAGCGTATGGAAGCGCTGCGCGAGCGCGATGTAGTCGGAGGCGCCATAGGCCTGGCTGCACAGATCGGCGAAGCTCGCTCGCGCCACGCCGCCGGCCGCCTGCGGCACGACGAGTTCGTGCCCCTGCACGGTCAGCACGACCTTGCGCCCCTCCCCCGTGCCCGAGAGCCCCTTGAAGGCGGCGTCGAGCGCAGCCTTCGCCTTGGCATCGGCGGGAACGTGATAGACCGGCGCGCCGCCAAGCTTCTCCAGCCGGAAATCGGTGCGTGCATCGAGGCGCAGCACCTCGACCTTTGTCTGCAGCAGCTCGATGAAGGGCAGGAACAGCGCCCGGTTGAGGCCGCCCTCATAGAGCCGCGACGGTTCGACATTCGAGGTCGCGACCACCACGACCCCCGCCGCGAAGAGCGCCGTGAACAGCCGCCCCAGGATCATCGCATCGGCAATGTCCGTAACGGTGAACTCGTCGAAGCAGAGCAGGTAGGCCTCGTCCGCGAGATCGGCCGCGACCGGCGCAATCGGATCGGAATCCTTGACCTCGCCGCTCTTGATCTTCTGGCGATAGATGTTGATGCGGCCGTGGACGTCAGCGAGGAACTCGTGGAAATGCACCCGGCGCTTGCGCTTCACCGGCGCGGCCTCGAAGAACATGTCCATCAGCATGGTCTTGCCGCGGCCGACCGAGCCCCAGACATAAAGCCCCTTCGGCGCCTGCGCGGTGTCGGGCTTCTTGCCGAACAGCCAGCCGAGAGCACTGCCCTTGCGGGCGAGCCGCCTCGCCGCGAGCGTCGCGGTCAACGCCTCGAGCTTCTTCACCACCGCGACCTGCGCCGGATCGCGCTCGATGGCGCCCGCCGCGACCAAGGCGGCATAACGGTCGGTGATCGAGGCTGTCATGATGCGGGAGCGGTGGCGTGGTCCGGGAGGAAGGCCTCAACGGGTTACGGCAGCCCCGCCGGCACCGCAAGCCCACGGGACGCAAGCGTCATTCTCGGGCGACGCATCGCGTCGACCCGAGAATCTCTTGATCGGAAGGCGCTGGTTTCCGGGATGCTCGGGTCAAGCCCGAGCATGACGTGGAACCGGCCCTTCCCTCACTCGCCCTTGTTGAGCGAGATCGGCTTCAGCGGGTTGTCGACGAGGCCGTACTTGGCGATCAGCGCGTCATAGCCGCCATTGGCCTGCAGCCGGTCGAGCGCGCCCTTGACGGCGTCGCGCAGCTGCGTGCCCTCGGCCGTCTTGGAGAACGGCATGCCGGTCAGCGACTGGGTGAAGGGCTTGCCGAGCGGGATATAGGTGTTCGGCTCCAGCTTCTGGAAATGGCCCATGGTCTCGCTGCCCTGGACACCGCCCTGCAGGCGCTGCGTCTTGAGCTGGGTGCGGGCATCGGCCGAGCCTTCGGTGCCGACAGCCGTGATCGCCGGCTTGCCCTTGGCGACGCAATTGGCCTCGCTCCACTCGCCGATCTGCTTCGGCCAGTTGGTCGAGCGGCTGGCGCCGACGCTCTTGCCGCAGAGGTCCTCCGGCGACTTCACCTGATCCTTGAAGGCCGTGACCGTGTAGAACTGCGCGCCCGAGACCATGTAGTCGACGAAGTCGACCTGCTCGCGCCGCGCCGGCAGGTCGCTCATGCCAGCCAGCACCGTGTCGACGCGGCCGGTCTGCAGCGAGGGCAGCATCTGGGCGAAGGCGATCTCCTGCCACTCGACCTTGACGCCGAGCTCCTTGGCGATGGCCTCGCCGAGATCGATGTCGAAGCCGGTGAGCTGGTTCGTGGCCGGGTCCTTGAACGAGATCGGCGCATAGTTTGGCATCGTCGCGATGACGATCTTGCCGGCGGTCTTGATGCGCTCCGGCAGGGCCTGGGCCTGCGCGGCGAGCGTGGTGCCGGCGAGCAGGGCGGCGGCGAGGGTCAAACGAAGCATAGGGTCTCTCCCGTTTTGAAAGCTTGAAGCAATGCGTTGAACGCCAGGAATCGCGCCGTCGTCACTTCAGGACGGCGGCGATGAAGTCGCGGGTGCGCGGCTGATTGGGCGCGACGAGCACGGTCTGCGGCGGTCCCTGCTCGACGATCTCGCCCTTGTCCATGAAGACGACGTCGCTCGCCACCTCGCGCGCAAAGCCGAGTTCGTGCGTCACGACGATCATCGTCATGCCGGTTGCGGCGAGATCGCGCATCACGTTCAGCACCTCGCCGACCAGCTCCGGATCGAGCGCCGAGGTCGGCTCGTCGAAGAGCATCAGCTTCGGCCGCATCGCCAGCGCGCGCGCAATGGCGATGCGCTGCTGCTGCCCGCCGGAAAGCTCGCTCGGATAGGAATCGCGCTTGTCGGCGAGGCCGACGCGCTCCAGCAACGCCATCGCCTCCGCGACGATCTCCTTGCGCGGGCGCCTCAGGACGGTCAGCGGCCCCTCGATGATGTTCTGCAGCGCCGTCATGTGGTTGAACAGGTTGAAGCGCTGGAAGACCATGCCGGTCGCCAGCCGCTGCTGCGCGATCTCGGCATCGGTCAGCTCGTGCAGCGTCTCGCCGACACGGCGATAGCCGATCAGCTCGCCATCGACGCTGATTGCACCCTCATCGATCTTCTCGAGCTGGTTGATGCAGCGCAGCAGCGTCGACTTGCCCGAGCCGGACGGCCCAATGATGCACTGGACCGCACCGGGCGCGACCGAGAGCGAGACGTCCTTCAGCGCCTTCAGCGGGCCGAAGAACTTGCTGACATGGGCGATCGTGACGATGGCGTCGTCACTGACGGCTGGCTTCTCGACCGCGCTCATGCGGCGTCCTCCTGCACGGCGACGCGCCTTGCGCGCCGCTCTCCCCGGCCCTTCGAGAAGTGGCGCTCGAGGAAATACTGGCCGATCTGCAGCACCGTCACCACCATGAGGTACCAGCCGGCGGCGACGATCAGCAATTCGATGACGCGGGCGTTGGCATAGTAGATCGTCTGGGCGTTGCGCAGGATCTCGGCATACTGGATCACGCTCGCGACCGAGGTCAGCTTCACCATGCTGATCACCTCATTGCCGACCGGCGGGATGATGACGCGCATCGCCTGCGGCAGCACGATCCGGCGCAGCGTCGTCAGACGCGTCATGCCGACCGCCTTGGCGGCCTCGGTCTGGCCGGCATCGACGGAGAGGATGCCGCCGCGCACCACCTCGGCCGTATACGCTCCCTGGTTCATGCCGAGCCCGAGCAGCGTCGCCATGAACGGCCCGATGACGTCGATGGTGCGCCAGGAGAACAGGCCGGGGATGCCGATGGTCGGGAAGACCAGTGCCAGGTTGAACCAGAGCAGGAGCTGCAGCAGCAGCGGCGTGCCACGGAAGAACCAGATGTAGAACAGCGCGACGCCCCGCAGCACCGGGTTCGGCGACATGTACATGATCGCGAAGACGACGCCGAGAACGATGCCGAGCGCCATGGCGCAGACGGTCATGATCAGCGTGTTGCCCAAGCCCGCGAGGATGGCCGGCGCCGTGAAGAACTGGGCGACGACCGGCCATGCGATGTCGCCCTTGGCGAAGGCCAGCACCAGCCAGGCGAGCACGCCGATGATCGCAGCGGCCGCGATCCAGCGCCCGTAGAAGCGCCGTGGCACGATTTGCATGCGCGCGATGGCGGCAAGGTCACGGCTATTGACCGGCGAGGTGATGGCGCTCATCGCCGCTGCTCCTTGCTCCAGGCTCGGTGGGAGGAACTATCGCGGAAACGCCTGTCCTCGGCGAGATCGCGGTTATAGAAAAGTCGCAATTGCTTCAAGCAGCCGGCAGGCAAGAAACTTCGCCACGCACGGCGCGTTTAATGCGCAGGAGGGGCCATGCTCACCATTCTGCCCGCGCCCGACCATGTCGGCGCCTATCGCCTGTCACACACATTGAGCGAGGACGACCTCGAGCGGATCATCGCCGACATCGAAAGCCGGCTCGAGCGGCACGAGAAGGTCGGCATCGTCGCCGACATAACCGATTTCAACGACATGACGCTGAAGGCGGCCTGGAAGGACGCCCGCTACAGCCTGAGCAAGCTCTGGGAGCTGCGTCGCTTCCCGCGGGAGGCCGTCATCACCGATAGTGGCTGGCTCTCGGGCTTCGTGGGGCTCGTCAACCCGGCGATCCCCTTCGTCACGGTGCGCGCCTTCAAGCCGGGCGAGTTCGAGCAGGCGCTGGCCTGGGCCGGCGACATCGAGGGCGGGCAGAACGACTGAGCACGCGAGACGCGGCCGGCGCGCAGCTCAGCTGCGCGCGAAGGTCTCGTCGAAGGCGTAACCGGCGCCGCGCACGGTCCGCAGCGGGTCCTTCGAATTGGTGGGGGTGATCGCCTTGCGCAGTCGTCCGACATGCACGTCGACGGTGCGCTCGTCGATATAGACGTCGCGGCCCCAGACGGCGTCAAGGAGCTGGGCGCGGGAATAGACTCGGCCCGGTGCCTGCATCAGGAATTCGAGCAGGCGGAATTCGGTCGGGCCGAGATGCAGCTCGCTGCCGGCACGGCGGACGCGCCGGGTCGTGCGGTCGAGCTCGAGATCGCCCGCCTGCAGGAGCCCGGCGACATGGCCCGGCTTCGCGCGGCGCAGCAGCGCCTGGATGCGCGCAATCAACTCCGGCAGGGAGAAAGGCTTCACGACATAGTCGTCGGCGCCGGTGGCAAGCCCGCGCACGCGCTCGGTCTCCTCGCCGCGGGCGGTCAGCATGATGATCGGCACGCGCTCGGTGTCGCGCCGCGAGCGCAGGCGTCGGCACAATTCGATGCCGGACAAGCCCGGCAGCATCCAGTCGAGCAGCACTAGGTCAGGCGTGTGGTCGCGCAGATGCAGCTCCGCATCATCCCCGCGGGCGACGCTGTCGACCTCGAAGCCTTCCGCTTCGAGATTGTAGCGCAGCAGCAGGGTGAGCGGCTCTTCGTCCTCCACGATCAGGATGCGTGCGGCCATTTTTCTTTTCCGTTCATCGTTCAAGCCCGCCGTCAGGCTCGCCGGCGCGGCTGGCATCGAGGGTTCGAACACCGCACACGACAAACGAGAACGGGGATGGCCGGGACGAGCCCGGCCATGCCGGCAAGAAACCTACGCGTTCGTCACTCAGTTACCCGTGACCGTCTCGACTTCGATATTGGTCGTGTCGAGCTTCGGCCGGTTCACATCGAGCGAGTCGCCGGTGATGAGATAGTGGATCGTCTCGGCGATGTTGGTGGTGTGGTCGCCGATGCGCTCGATGTTCTTGGCGCAGAACAGAAGATGCGTGCAGAAGGTGATGTTGCGCGGATCTTCCATCATGTAGGTCAAGAGCTCGCGGAACAGCGAGGTGTAGAGCGCGTCGATCTCGTTGTCGCGGCCCCAGACCTCCAGCGCCTTCTGCTCGTTGCTGGCGGCATAGGCGTCCAGCACGTCCTTGAGCTGGGCCTGGACGAGCCGGCTGATGTGCTCGAGCCCGACCACCGCGCGATGCGGCGGCTGGAACTGGCCGGAGATGGCGACGGCGCGCTTGGCGATGTTCTTGGCGAGGTCGCCGACGCGCTCGACATCCGCCGCGATACGGATCGCCGAGATCAGCTCGCGCAGGTCCTGCGCCAGCGGCTGGCGGCGGGCGATGGTCAGCACCGCCTTCTCCTCGACATCCCGCTGGAGGTTGTCGAGGCGCTGGTCGGCGCTGATGATCTTCTGCGCCAGGCCGGTGTCGCGGCGCACCAGCGCCACGGTCGAGTCGGCAAGCATGCGCTCGGCCATCCCGCCCATTTCGGCGAGGCTGCGGCGAAGACCTTCGAGGTCGGTGTCGTAAGAACGGACGATATGGTCGGTCATGGCGTGGTCCTCCGGCGCATCGGCCCGAAAAGTGGAAGCCGGTTTTCGGGCAAGCCGATGCGAAAAATGCAGCTCAGCCGAAGCGGCCGGTGACGTAGTCCTGCGTCTGCTTCTTGGCGGGGTTCATGAAGATCGTGTTCGTCGGCGCGAACTCGATGACCTCGCCCAGATACATGAAGGCCGTGTACTGCGAGATGCGCGCGGCCTGCTGCATGTTGTGCGTGACGATGACGATGGTGAAGTCGCTCTTGAGCTGCTCGAGCAGGTCCTCGATCTTGCCCGTCGAGATCGGGTCGAGCGCCGAGGTCGGCTCGTCGAACAGGATCACTTCCGGCTTCTGCGCGATGGTGCGCGCGATGCACAGGCGCTGCTGCTGGCCGCCGGAGAGGCCCATGCCGGAGCTCTTCAGCTTGTCCTTGACCTCGTCCCACAGGGCCGAGCGGCGCAGAGCCCCCTCCACGCGGTCGTCGAGCTCGGACTTCGGCGGCTTCTCATAGAGGCGGATGCCGAAGGCGACGTTGTCGTAGATGGACATCGGGAACGGCGTCGGCTTCTGGAACACCATGCCGACGCGCGAGCGCAGCTCGTTCACATCGACGTCGTTCGAGATGACGTTGCGCCCGTCGAGCAGGATTTGCCCTTCCGCACGCTGCTCCGGATAGAGCGAGTAGATGCGGTTGAAGATGCGCAGCAGGGTCGACTTGCCGCAGCCCGAGGGGCCGATCAGCGCCGTGACGTGGCGGTCACGGAAGTCGAGGTTGATGTTCTTCAGCGCCTTGTGCTCGCCGTAGTAGAAATCGAGGTTCTTCACCGCGATCCGGACGGGCGCTTCGGCGTCGAGCGTCTGCGGGGAGAGTTCAAGGGTCGAAAGCATCGACATGGTCCTTAAGGTCGGTCGCAGCCGGGTTGAATTCAAGTCTCACTTGCCGCCGGCGACGATGCGCCGGGCGACAATGGAGAGCACGAGGATGGACAGGGTGATGATCAGAGAGCCGGCCCAGGCGAGCTGCTGCCAGTTCTCATAGGGAGCGGAGGCAAACTGGTAGATCGTCACCGGCAGGTTCGAGACGCCGCCGACGAGCGTGGGCGAGAACCAGAAGTTGTTGTTGAGCGCGGTGAAGATCAGCGGCGCGGTCTCGCCGGCGATGCGGGCGAGCGCCAGCAGGATGCCGGTGACCATGCCCGCCTTCGCGGCGCGCCAGGTCACGCTGGTAATGACGACCGCCGGCGGGGCGCCGAGGGCGGCGCCCGCTTCCCGCAGCGGGCCGGGAACGAGGTTCAGCATGTCCTCGGTGGTGCGCACGATGACCGGGATCGCGATGATGCCGAGCGCCACGCCGCCGGCCCAGCCCGAATAGCCGCGGAACGGCTCGACCAGGATGACGTAGACGAACAGACCGATCAGGATCGACGGCGCCGAGAGCAGGATGTCGTTGATGAAGCGGATCAGGTTCGCGAGCTGGCTCTTCCTGCCGTACTCGGCGAGCCAGGTGCCGGCGAGCACGCCGATCGGCGTCGCCACCGCAATGCCGAGGAAGGTCAGCACGAAGGAGCCGACGATCGCGTTGGCGAGACCGCCGCCCTCCGAGCCGGGGCCGGGCGTCACATGGGTGAAGGTCGCGAGCGAGAGCCCGCCGATGCCCTTCACCAGCAGCATGCCAAGGATCCAGAACAGCACGAAGATGGCGACGAAGGTGAAGCCGGTCGCGATCAGCTTCATCGCGCGGTCGGCGGTGCGGCGGCCCTGGCGCACGCGGCCCCAGGGGGCGTGGGCTTCGGCCTGCGGGTTGGCGGAGGTCGTCGTGGTCATGGCGTTTCCCCGGAGCCTCAGTAGCGCTTGACGCGGGAGACGAGCACCCGCGCGATGACGAGGACGACGAAGGTGACGAAGAACAGGATGCAGCCGAGCGCGATCAGCGCGTTGAGCTGCAGGCCCATCGCCTCGTTGAACTCGTTGGCGATGCGCGAGGCGATGGTCGAACCCGGATCGAGGATCGAGGCCGAGAGACGGTTGGCGTTGCCGACCACGAAGGTCACCGCCATGGTCTCGCCGAGCGCGCGGCCGAGACCCAGCATGACCGCGCCGATGATCGAGACGCCGGCCTGCGGCACCAGCACGTGGCGGACGACCTCCCAGGTCGTCGCGCCGATGCCGTAGGCGCTCTCGCGCAGCACCGAGGGGATCTGCTCCAGCATGTCGCGGGTGATCGAGGCGATGAAGGGCACGATCATGAAGGCCAGGATGAAGCCGGCCGTGAAGATGCCGAGGCCCGAAGGCGAGCGCGAGTACAGCACGGTGCCGAGGATCGGCATGCCCTCGACGATGTTCGAGATCGGGATCTGCACATAGGCCGCGAAGAGCGGCACGAAGACGAACAGGCCCCACATGCCGTAGATGATCGAGGGCACGGCGGCGAGCAGCTCGATCGCGGTCGCGACCGGCTTCTTGAACCACGACGGGGCGAGCTGGGTCAGGTAGACCGCGATGCCGAGCGAGAGCGGCACGCCGATGACGAGCGCGATCAGTGCGGTCGAGAGCGTGCCGACGATGGCGGGCCAGGCGCCGTACTGCTCGTTCTGGGTATCCCAGACGCTGGATGTGATGAAGCCGAGGCCGAACTCGCGGAAGGCCGGCCAGCCGCCGACGACCATCGAGACCATGATGCCGGCCAGCAGCACCAGCACGAGGAGCGCGGCGCCGAAGCTGGCATTGCGGAAGACGAGGTCGAAGGTCGCCTTCGGCGTCCTGCGGACCGGGGCCGCCCCCGCGGCGGGCATGCTGGTCATATCGGTTGCTGCGGTCATCCGCTGGCTCCGGTCGTATCCTGGAGAGGCCGTTCCGGGCCGTCGTGGCCCGGGCAACCTCAGCCCTCATCCTGAGGAGCACCCCACGAAAGCGCGTCTCGCGGCTCCGCAGGAGGAAGGCTGAGCGATGGGGTGGCGAAGCGGGTCTCCCCGCTTCGCCCTAGTCCTTGGCGGTGATCAGAAGATCGGCTTGCCAGCGTTGTCGGTCACGCCCTTCCAGGCGTTGCGGACCTGGTCCTTCACGTTGGCCGGCAGCGCGACGTAGTCGAGATCGCTCGCCAGCTTGTCGCCGCTCTTGTAGGCCCAGTCGAAGAACTTCAGGGCGGCCTGCGCCTCTTCCGGCTTCTCCGGCTTGGCGTGGATCAGGATGAAGGTGGCCGAGGTGATCGGCCAGGCCTCAGCGCCCTTCTGGTTGTTCAGCGAGATGCCGAAGCCCGGCTGCTCGTTCCAGTTGGCGTTGGCGGCAGCGGCCTGGAAGGCCTTCTCGGCCGGGGCCGGGAACTGGCCGTCAGCGTTCTGCACCAGCGCATGGGCGAGCTTGTTCTGCTTGGCATAGGCATACTCGACATAGCCGATCGAGTTGGCGACCTGCTTGACCGAAGCCGAGACGCCCTCGTTGCCCTTGCCGCCGATGCCGACCGGCCACTGGACCGACTGGTTGGCGCCGATCTTGGACTTCCAGTCAGCCGAGACCTTGGAGAGGTAGTCGGTGAACACGAAGGTCGTGCCCGAGCCGTCCGAACGATAGACCGGGTTGATGTTCGCGTCCGGCAGGGTGACGCCGGCGTTGAGCGCGACGATCTTCGGATCGTTCCACTTCTTGATGTCGCCAAGATAGATCTGGGCGATGACCTCACCCGAGAGCTTCAGCTTGCCCGGCTCGATGCCGGCGATGTTGACGGCCGGAACGACGCCGCCCATGACGGTCGGGAACTGGATCAGGCCGTGCTTGGTCAGGTCTTCGCCCTTGAGCGGGGCGTCGGTGGCGCCAAAGGCAACCGTCTTGGCCTGGATCTGGCGGATGCCGCCACCCGAGCCGATCGACTGATAGTTGAGGCCCGTGCCGGTCTCCTTCTTATAGGCCTCGGCCCACTTGGAGTAGATCGGGAAGGGGAAGGTCGCGCCGGCGCCGGTGATGTCGGCAGCCTGGGCGGAACCGGCGATCCCAGCGGCGACGGCCGCGAGAACGAGAATCTTGCGCATTGAGATGTCCTCTCTGGTCGCTGTTAACAGCGGCCTGTCAGAACACCCTCCGTATGACAGCCAGATGACAAACTGTCACGCAAACTGTCACAATCCTTCTCGGGACGCGTTAGCATTGGCACCACAGGCGGCAAAGTGGCACCTACAAGCGCAAAGTTTGGCACCTAAGTGAATCGGGACCTGACGCAGATGCAATGTTTGCGAAACGACGACCAGGTTCGCGCTGGTGATGGCCAGCTGATCTCAGTGAAATCGAAGGCATAATGTTTCCTCGATTTCACAAAAAGTTCCGCATCCAACAGGTGCCGCCCGGTCAAGCTGGGCGGCACTTAATTATTCGATTCGGCCGCTTTTTTTGCAGTCTCCGGTGCGCGGGTAGGCCGGCCCTGCATCGAGAAGCGGCCCTACCCTGCCAGCAGTTGTATCGCCCGCGCTGCTCGAGTGACAACGTCGGATCGTCCCCTCTTGGCCCATTGCGGACGCCTGGGGCGTCCGCAATGGGCGATCTGCTAGAAGTAGCCAGCCGAAACCGGCCCAAATGCACAATTCGTCCAGTCGGCTCGCGATATGTGTCCGGACTCGGTCGTCTGCTGCCAATCGAAGGCGCTTCAATCGTCGAACGGCGCTTGCTCGACCAGATCGACCGACGACGGCACGCGATAACCAATGACGAAACGCTCGCCGAAGTCGCGCACGAAATTGTCGTAGCTGGTTGCCGGCCGGGCTTTGGCGATGTGGCAGAAGCACTGCGTCATCCGTCGCTTCATTCCGAGCCTTGGATAGGCCGCGACGATGCGCTGGACCTCGTCGGAGGGGATCGAATCGTATTGCAGCCCGACCACATCGAGGCAGATGCCAGCGGTGCAGAGCGCAACCTCCGCCTCCTTGTCGAGGCCGATGGACGGCGTCGAGTTGAGGGCGACGCTATCCCAGATCAGCTGCGCGCGGCGTTCATCGACCCCGCTCTCCCGGGCGAATGTCCGTGCAAGATCGGCGCCTTCGACCTCGAACCGCCGCGGCCCATCGAAGCGCTCGTTCAGCGTGACGTCATGCAGGAGCGTCCCGACGGCAAGGACCTCCTCATCATGCTCGACATTCCGAAGCTGCCCGAGCCGGGCCGCAAAGAGCCAGGACCTGACGACATGGTTGAACAAATAGGGCTCACAGGCCCGGCGGGCATAAGCAAAGGCGCCTGCCACGAGCTCGCTGTCGGGTACCGAAACGCCTGCCAGAATCTGATGGCCTTTTGGGGCAGCGGGCATGGTTTCATGGCCTTCGTTGATAGATCGAATGACGCTGGCTCGCCGCTGCCGCGGCAAGGACGAGGCGGCGCGCGAGGCCGCCCCGTCCCGGAACCTCAGCTTCGGACGAAGGCGAGGATGTCCTTGTTGATGATATCCGCGTGGGTCGTCGCCATGCCATGGGGGAACTTGTTGTAGATCTTCAGGGTCGCCTTCTTCAGCAGCTTGGCCGAGAGAGGCGCGCTGTCGCCGATCGGGACGATCTGATCGTCATCGCCATGCATCACAAGCGCCGGCGCCTCGATAACCTTGAGGTCCTCGGTGAAATCGGTTTCGGAAAAGGCCTTGATGCCGTCGTAATGGGCCTTGGCCGCGCCCATCATGCCCTGGCGCCACCAGTTCTGGACGATGGTGGCATCCGCCTCGATGCCGGGCCGGTTGAAACCATAGAACGGTCCGGCCGGGAGATCGGTGTAGAACTTGCTGCGATTGGCAGCGAGGCTGCTCCGGAGGCCATCGAAGACTTCGATCGGCAGGCCGCCGGGGTTCCGCTCCGTCTTGACCATGATCGGCGGCACAGCACCGATGAGAATGAGCTTGGCCGCGCGGTTCTTGCCATGGCGCGCGACATAGCGCGTTGCCTCGCCGCCGCCGGTGGAGTGGCCGATGTGGACGGCGTTGCGCAGGTCGAGATGATCGAAGACGGCTGCGGCATCAGCTGCATAGTGGTCCATGTCATGGCCGTCGCCGACCTGGCTCGACCGCCCATGTCCACGCCGATCGTGCGCCACGACCCGAAAGCCCTGAGCCACGAAGAAGAGCATCTGGGCGTCCCAGTCGTCCGAGCTGAGCGGCCAGCCATGATGGAAGACCAGCGGCTGAGCCGATTTCGGACCCCAATCCTTGTAGAAGATCTCGACGCCGTCGCGCGTCGTCACGTAGTTCATGCGCTGCTTCCTTTTGCTGTTCTGATGGGGAACTCTGGCGGGCTGTGCGAAGGACTGAAACGGAAGCGCGCCAGCTATCGTCACGCCGGCGCCGCCGCAGAAAAGATCCCGCCGGGTGAAGTCGGTCGGGCCGGATAACGTCTTGTTCGACATCGGCGCCTCCAGGGCGTGATGATGTCGTTTCGATCCGAGAACCTCGGCGAGGTGAACTGCTAGGGCTTTGCCGAGGCATCGACCCCGAAATCGCAGCGATACTCATCGGCTGACGGGATTTCGAGGCCCGTTCATTTTGATTTTCTTGCCGGGCCAATCAATGAGACCGAAGGAAATCCAATATATACCGACGTATATATTGGATTTCCTTCGGTCTATTTTGAATCCGCCTGGAGCCGCCCCCAACATTGGAGCATCCAAATGGAGGTCCGCATGGGAAAACTGCTGAACAAGGTCGCCGTGATCACGGGTGGCAATAGCGGCATTGGGCTGGCGACGGCGCAGCTCTTTGTCGCCGAAGGCGCGAGGGTCCTGATCGTCGGACGGCGCGGCGACGCCGTCAATGACGCCGTCGCCGCGCTGGGGCCTCACGCCACCGGCCTTGCGGGTGATATTGCCGACACCACGACGCACGAACGTGTCGCCGCACTGGTCGCCGATCGCTTCGGAAAAGGCCGATATCTATGTGGCCAATGCGGGCGGCATCCGCATTCAGCCGAGCTCTGCCGTGACGATCGCCGACTATGACGCGCAGTTCCTCGCGAATGCGCGCGGCACCTTCTTCGGCGTTCAGAAGATCGCTCCGCTGCTGCGCGATGGCGGCGCGATCTTGCTGACGAGCTCGATCGCGAGCCGGAAGGTGCTGGACGGCCACGCGGTTTATGCCGGCAGCAAGGCCGCTATCGAGGCTTTCGCCCGAAACTGGGCGCTGGAGTTCAAGGATCGACGCATTCGCGTCAACGTGCTCAGCCCGGGCCCGACCGAGACGCCGATCTTGGAGAAGTTCGGGGTCTCCCCGGAAGCGCAGCCGCAGATCGAAGAACAGGCTGCGCGGATGATACCGTTCGGCCGGATGGGCAAGGCGGATGAACTGGCGCGGGCGGCCCTGTTTCTCTGCTCCGCCGATTCGGAATTCATCACAGGCGTTAACCTGGCCGTCGATGGCGGGATCTCGCTGACCTGAGCACGGCGCGGCGGCGGCTTTGCCGCGCCGCCGCGATCGCAGCGGCTGGAGCGCCTCCGCCCCCCCCTGAACGGCGGCGCTCCAGCTCGTTCCATTCTAAGCTGCGTTGGTCTCCCGCATTCTCACCGGCAGAGCCTCCCAGGCCCGGATGAGCTCGCCGACGGAGGCGGCCTCCATCTTCCGCATCAGGTTGCCCCTGTGCAGCTTGACCGTGACTTCGCTGATGCCGAGATCGAAGGCTATCTGCTTATTGAGCCGCCCGCGCGCCACCTCATGCATGATCTCGCGTTCGCGTGGCGTTAGTGTCCGGAGTCGCTCGACATAGTTCTTGATCTTCGCGGCTTCCGCCCTTCGCGCCGCGTCCAGCCTGATCGCCGCATTGACGGCATCCAGAAGCGTCTGGTCGCGAACCGGCTTCGTCAGGAAGTCCACCGCCCCGGCTTTCATGGCCTGGACCGTCATGGGGATATCGCCATGGGCGGTGAGGAAGATCACCGGCTTGGGATTTCCGGTCGTCGTCAAATGGCGCTGCAGGTCGAGCCCGCTGGAGCCCGGCATACGAACGTCGAGGATCAGGCATCCCGGCTGATCGAGCGCGCTGGTATCGAGCAAACCCTGTGTCGAGCTGTACGAGACAGCGGAGAAACCCGCCGACAGCATCAGCTCGGTCAAGGCTTCGCGAACCGAGGCATCGTCATCGACGATGATGACGAGGGGCTGCCCCGGCTCGGAGAAAGGTTGCAGTCGGGCAATGGCCGATTTCTGCGCGGGTGAGCGGTCAATGATCATGTTCACCTGTCACATCCCTATGGCTTAAGGCGCTTGCGACCGCCGCGAGCAGAACCCGGCCGTCGAACGGCTTGCAGAAGAAGCTCTCCACGGCCCGTGCCCTGATCTGCTCGGCGAACTCGTGGCGTCCGGTGATGAGGAAGACCGGCAGATCCGGGCGTTCCCTGTTGACCAGGTCGCGCAGCTCGAAGCCGTCCAGCCCCGGCATACCTATATCCGTGATCAGGAGATCCAAACCGGACAGGCCAGCGTCGGTCAGCGCTGCTGCGCCGGAAAAGCGACGAACCGCATAGCCGGCAGACTCGAGCAAATCTTCGAGCGATTCCAGCAGCCTCGGATCGTCATCGACGACGGCCACGACATGTTTGCGCTTGCTCACGCTCAGGCTCCTCCCATCCCGCGCGAGTGCCGGATCGGGATCTCCAATCGTTCCGCAATTCGCACCAGGTCGGCGAGAGATGACGCCGCCATTTTTTGCATCACGTTTCTTCTATGGATCTGAAGGGTGACTTCGCTGATGCCGAGCTCGGCCGCGGCCTGCTTGTTGAGGAGTCCGCTCACCACCAGCGGAAGAACTTCACGCTCCCGCGGCGAGAGCTCGTCATAGCGCTGCCGCAGCAGGGCAAGCCCGGCGCGCTTCCCGCGGGATTCCCTATCCTGCGCGATCGCCGAGTTGATCGCTCCCAGGAGCGCGGTATCGCTGAACGGCTTGGTCAGGAAATCGACTGCGCCATGCTTGATCGCGCGCACCGATGAGGGAATGTCGCCATGACCTGTGATGAACACGATCGGCGGATGATCTCCCTGCGCAATCTGGCGTTGCAGCTCGAGGCCGTTGATATCGGGAAGCTCGACATCGAGAAGCAGGCAGGCCGGGAGATCGGGCTTGTTCGCGTCGATATAGTCGCCGGCGGACTTGAACAGGGCGAATTGGATGCCATTGGCTGCCAGCAACTCGCCGAGCGCCTCGCGCAATGCCTCGTCGTCGTCGACGACGAACACGATGGGGTCGTCAACGATCATGATCGGCTTTCATTTCAGCAGGCAGGATGAAGATTAAGCTCGCACCGCCGTCCTGATTGTTCTCGGCCCAAAGGCGCCCACCATGGGCCTCGACGATGGTCCGCGATATCGCCAATCCCATGCCCATTCCGTCGGGCTTCGTCGAAAAAAAAGGCTCGAATACCCTTTCGGGAGCTCCGAGGCCCTGGCCCGTGTCCCGGACCTCGGTTCTGACGAGATCGCCGGCACTCTGGGACTGGATGCGAAGCACTCTGTACGGCGAAGTCTCCATGGCCTCCAAGCCGTTGCGGATCAGGTTGACGAGAAGCTGCTGGATCTGGATCCGGTCGAGCTCCAGCGGCGGAAGCCCGGCTTCGACGTCGACCTCAATGCGAATGCGGCGTCGGGTCGCTTCCTCCGTCATTAAGCTCCGGGCCTCGTGAAGAATGCTGTCGAGCGGGCAGAGGTTTCGCGCCTGGACCGTCTGCCTGAACAGGGCGCGGACCCGGCCGACGACATCGGCCGCGGAGTTCGCATCGCGGATGATGCGCTCCACGGTCTTCTGCGCCCGCTCAAGATTGGGCGGGTCGGAGGTGAGCCAGCGTTGGCAGGCATGCGAGTTGGCGACCACGGCAGCGAGCGGCTGATTGACCTCGTGGGCAATCGAGGCGGAGAGCTCCGCGAGGCTGGCCGCCTGCGCCGCGCGCGCCAGCCGCTCCTGCGTCAACGTCAGGGCTTCCTGCGCGCGCACCTGATCTTCGATCTCGAAGCAGATGCCGTTCCACTGAACGATCGTGCCCTCGGCATTTCGCATCGCCGCGGTACGCGTCTCGACCCAGCGATAGGTGCCATCCGCCCGCCGCAGGCGATGCTTCATCGCGTATGGGGAGCCAGTCGCCAGCGAGATCCCGTATCTCGCTTTGACGTCGGGGAGATCGTCGGGGTGGATAATCGCTTCGAGCGTGCCGGTCAGGCGTGTCCGGCCCTCGGCATCCTTGTCGCCGAGCCCGAAGCCGAGGAACTCGGCGAGCTTTTCGCTGCGATAGATCGGTTCGCCGTTCGGTGCGGCGCAGTAGATCAAGGCAGGCAGCGTCTCGACCAGCTGACGCAGCGAACGTTCGCTTTCGCGGAGCGCCTGCTCGCCCCGAAGCTGGTCATCGATGTCGTGGGATAGGCCATACCACTGGATGATCCTGCCGCCTTCGTCTCGGAGAGGTTCCGCGCGCCCATCCATCCAGCGATAGACGCCGTCATGGCGGCGCAGGCGATACCGCATCGAAAAGGCGCGGCCACTGGCCAGACAATGCTCCAGCTCCGCCCACAGGCTATCGGCGTCGTCCGGATGAATGGCCGCCTTCAGGGCCGCTGCGTATGGCTCGGTCCGGGGCTGCTCGAGGTCGCCCTCGTTGAGACCCAGGAAGTCGATGAGACGGCGATTGAAGAAATTCGGCTCACCCATCGGCGTCAACTGCCAGAGGAAGCTCGGTACGAGATCGACCAGCCGCGTCAATTCCTGCTTTCGCAGATGCAGCTCCGTCTGCGTGGTGATGAGATCATGAATATCGACGGATACGCCGTACCACCGGATGATGTTGCCAGCCTCGTCACGCAAAGCTTCGGCGCGCGTCTCCGTCCATCGATAGATGCCGCCAGCTCGGCGCTGAAGGTATTTTATATTGTAAGGCGCACCGGTCACGACTGACTTTGCAAAAGTCTGTTCCGCCAAATCCAGGAAACTCGGATGGATCATCTTCTTCAGCGATAGGGATCCGTCCGGCGCGGTGACCGTATCGAGCGTGGCGTCCGTCACCTGCATCATCCGCCTGTTGAGATAGACAGGCCGGCCCTCCGACGACATGCTCCAGATCATCGCTGGCACCGTGTCGATCAGCTGTTCGAGATGCTTCTCGCGCTCGCGGAGGGCGGCCTCGGTCTTCTTGTAGACGTCGATGTCGATCGAGGTGCCAAACCAGCCGGTGATGCGCCCTTCGCCATCCCTGGTCGGTCGCGCCGAGATCCTATGCCAGACATATTGCCCGGTGGCGCGCAGCATACGGTACTCGATGTTCCACGGCTCGCCGGTCCTCAGGCAATGGCGCAGGGTCGCGGCGGCTCTATCGACATCATCCGGGTGGACGCCGCGCATCCAGCCGACCTCGCCCCCATCGATGAATTCCCGCTCGTCGAGACGGCGATTGAGGTCCTCCAGCGCCATGTCGATGGCGATCTGGGCAGCGGGGGTGACATAGGAGAATTTCCCCGTCGCGTCGAAAGCCCAGGCCTTGCCGTGCAGGCTTTCGATCACCTTGGCCGCGCTCACGGCCTGGGCCGTCTCGCCAAGGGAGTCCGCTACGCTCCAGCGGTCGCCCGGTCTCGAGACCATGGCGTCGACATTCACGCTGACCCCGTAGCCCGGTTCGGCGCGGAGCTCGGTCCAACGATAGCTGCCGTCCGGCTGCAGCAATCGGTAGCTCGTCACTTGCGGCACACCGGTCCAGAATGCGTAGGCTGCGGCTTGCGCGATAGCCGCCCTGTCGTCCGGGTGGGCGTTTTCGGCAGCATCGCCCGCAACGACACCGAACCCGCCCGGCTGCGCGGGCGCTAGTCGACGCTCCGTCCCGCGGCGATCGCCCTCGCTCGTCCGGCAGAAGGCCATGAGCGCGCCGATGCACGCGGCCACCGAGACGAATGCACCCAGCGAAAGCGCATTCTCCCGCACGACGCCCAACTCCGGATACAGCAGGGCTGCGAGGGCGGCGCCGGCAAAGGCGACGACCAGGCCGGCCCAGAGCGATTGAAGAAGATATCCGCGCGCATAGAGGAAAAGAGCCCCGAGCGGGGCCAGGATGCCGACCGGAGTGCCGGTGATCCAGCATGCCAAGACACCAACGACCAGCGTTGCGACGATCAGGGCCGATGGCCTTCGATGTTCCGCCGCTACCATGGTCCGCTGTCCCTCCATGACGACCGAGCGTCCCCCGGAAACCGTCGCGGCTCAGCCAGCATCAGCTTGGCCAAGAGCCCGCAGGCAAACTTCAAATGTAAATATCGCGGGGGCGCCTCCGCTGCACTTATGGAAATCCATGACTTGTACGCGGCTCGGCAGGCCCTGGCCGCGGTCGCAGGGCGCTTGTCCGTTGGGCCCGGCACGGCCCGTATAGGGGGCGACTGGTCTCTGGCTCCCGTCGGCAAGGAACGAGACTAGGCGGGATCGGCCAGTGAAAGACCGCTGGTTGCGCACCGATCGTGGATCAGGTCGATGATCTCATTCTTCGCGGATATGCCGATCGCGATGCTCGCGACGCGGAACTGCAGCTCCACGTCGATTGCAGCCGCGTCGATCGCCCTCAGGGCGACGGCTGGTGCGGGGTCTTTGAGAATCCGGGTGCTGGTGTCCAGCACGAGCTGCATCGCTTCCTCGACAAGCCGCGGCCTTTGCCCGCCAGCAAAACGCACGCTGAATGTGATGAGATGCGACTCATCGGGCCGGCTCAGACTGGTCAGACTCTGCTTTGCGAGTACGCTGTTCGGCAACACCACGATGTTGTTCACCGCGGTCAGCAGGTTGGTGGAGCGCCAGTTGGTTTCGGTGACGCGGCCGGCGGTGCCGTCGCTGAGCTGAACCCAGTCACCGATCGCATAGGCCTTACCGAGCGTCAGTGCGATACCGGAGAAGACATCGCCGAGCGTGTTTTGCAATGCCAGGCCCAGGATGAGGGCGACGACGCCCGAGGTCGTCACCAAGGTGGCAATCGGCAGACCGAAGACGAACCCCATGACCGACAGCGCCACGCCGAGATAGATGAAGGCGACAGCCATATCCAAGATGAGGTGGGCCTCCCGCGGCTTGCGGTTGAGCCTGACGTAGATGTGGATGAAACCGATGATCGTCCACGCCAGATGGGTCCACCACAGGATCAGAGCCGATTTGGCGAGCAGGCCGGCAAAGCCCTCGGCGTAGATCAGATCCGGCTGATGCGGAGTGATGTCGCCGATGTAGAGCAGGATGCTCATGCCGGTGAAGAACAGGATCTGGACGATCAGGCGCCCCATCGGTCGATGGCAGCCCTGCATGTGCCAGACGACGATGCCGGCAATTCCCAGAATGTTGATCAGGACAAGCGGAAGGAAGTGATCGTCACCGAACATGGCAGGGCTTCACCGATAGCGACGGGACTCTTCGGAGCAGCCGGCGCCCCGCTCGGGGGCAACCGGCGCTTTAGGCGCCTCGTCCCTGGGCCTTACTTTCGCGGTGCCGTCGCGAACCACTGGTCGAAACCGATACGGCCGAGACGGGGGGCATCGTCCGAGACGAGCGACCCGTCTTCCAGCTTCGTTCCGAAGTAATGAGCTTCCGGATCCGGCACCACGGTGCGGGTGTCTCCGATGGCCTTGAGGTAGCGCGCGACGAAATCGCAAAGGCGCGCCCGCTCCGGGCCTGCGATCTCGATGATGCTATTGACTGGCGCGGCCAAAGCGGCCTCCGCCACGAAATCGGCGACATCGTCGGACGCGATCGGCTGCAGATTGCCGGTCGACAGACGGGCGGTGTCGCCGACCGTGCCGGACTGGGCAATGCCGCCGAGGAACTCCATGAACTGCGTCGACCGCAGGATCGTGTAGGGAATGCGCGCTTCCCGAATGATCTTTTCCTGCGCGACCTTGGCGCGAAGATAGCCGCTCTCCGGCAAGCGGTCCGTGCCGACGATCGAGAGCGCGACGTGGTGCTTGACCCCGGACTCCGCCTCCGCGGCCAGCAGGTTCTTGCCTGACGTCTGGAAGAATTCCAGCACCGCCTTGTCCTCGAAGGACGGCGAGTTCGCGAGGTCGATCACCACCTCGGCATTCTTGAGGGCGTCCGCCAGGCCTTCGCCGGTGATCGTGTTGACGCCTGTGTTCGGGGCTGCGGCAATGACCTCATGCCCCTTCTTGCGCAGGCGCTCCGCGGTCTTGGTGCCGATCAGGCCGGTTCCACCGATAATGACGATCTTCATGCGATTTCTCCGTTGCAGCCGTTCATGCGGCAGGTCGTCCGACAGATCTTGACGCGAGTGAGCGCGTCGAAGTGAGCTGGGCGGCCGAGCCGGGCATGGCCTTGAAGGCGGCACGTCCCAGCCCGGCTCCAGCCAGTCAGGTGCTCAGTAGTCCCAGAAGGCCGGGACCCAGCGGAAAGCGTCCCCCTCGACCGCCACGCGACCGACTGACGGGAACGGGAGGTGGGTGGCCACCAGTTGCTCGCCGGTCGCCGCCAGTTCCGTCAGGAGACGCTGACGAACGCGCGCTGCCTCCTCGGGATCGTGTTCGAAGCCGTTATGCCAATCGGGGTGCTCGAACCCGACGGCGAACACGGCGTCTCCGGCGAAGGTCAGGCGGTCCCCGCCAGACGACATGCGGACCACGCAATGGCCTGGAGTGTGGCCGCCGGTGCGATGGGCGACGACTCCCGGAGCGACCTCCTGCACCTCGTCGAACAGCCGCAGATGATCACGGTACTCGTGCGCGAACTGCTTTGCCGCGGCGCGAAGCGCGTCCGGGAACCCTTCCGGCATGTTGACATGGGTGAAGTCAGGCGCCTCCCAGAACTTTACTTCGGCGGCAGCCACATGGATCCGCAGGTCCGGGCGCAGCCGCTCCTTGACTCCCTCGACGAGAAGCCCGCCGACATGATCCATGTGCATATGGGTCAGCACGATGTCGGTGACGGCCCCGAGATCAATGCCGGCGGCCTCCAGCCGCCTGACCAGCTGCCCGGCCCGCGGCAGGTTCAGGTCGGGATCCAGGCCGAGCCCGGCGTCGATGAGGATCACCTGCTCGCCGCTGCGCACCACGACTGCGTTCAGCGACCAGTCGAAAGCGTCGGGCGGCAGGAACATGTCATTCAACCAGGCCGCTCGCTCCGCATCATCGGCATTGTGCCCCAGCATCTTGGTCGGGAGGGGCAGCACCCCGTCGCTGACCACCAGGACATCAATCTCGCCGACCCGCACCGCGTAGCGCGACGGGACCAACTCTTCGGGCGCCGATCTGCCGGGGCGTGAAGCAATGTCTAGGCTCATTATCTTCTCCTAATTGCGACCGTTCTACACACGGCATCTTTAGATTTAATAGGTTCAATTCCTGCATTCGATTGCGCGAAAACATAATTGATCTATACTAAGTAATAGGTACCAGAAGTATATGTGTCATTCTTATATCTACTGCTTCGATATTCACCCTTGAATAGTGATTGCGTGACTGGATAGAGCCGCAATCGGCGTCGGCCCAAGGCTTCACGAAGCGAGGCCGCCAAGAACCACCAAGCGCGTTAATCTTGCCCCTGCTTCCTAGTCGTTGCGGCTGACATCTTTGAGAGCGAGTAGCTTCGGTAGGCGGTCGTCGTTTCGATCAATCGAGCATGTACAGCTCGATTGATCAGGATGAGTGCCGTCAGTTCATCGCCGCGACGCCGCCAGCTCAATGAGAGAAGCAACTTCGGCCGGACGTGAAATCATTAAGGCGTGCGAAGCGCCGTTGACGACGATGGTCTTCACCGTACGTGCGCGCTGTGACATGAAATCCATCGCTGCCGGCGGGATGTTTCGGTCGCCCGTGCCATAGATCATGTAGGACGGAAGCACTCTCCACGATGGCGCGCCCGAAGGCTCCGTCAGGGCGGCTTCGGCCACGGGGCGCTGGGTCGCGGCCATCAACGCTGCCTGTCTCCTTGGGACATCGGCGGCGAATTGTGCTCGGAACTTGTCTGGCTTGATATACAGATCACGCCCTCCACCCGGCAGTGTGATGGGTTGGATGGCCTCTCCCAGCGTGCTTCCCGGAAACTTTCCCGACAGGGAGAGGCTGGATTCCCCCGCCTCTGGGGCAAAGCCGGCCACATATACGAGCGCCTTTACGTTCGCTTGCCCGTTTGCGGCCTCCGTGATCACGGGCCCGCCATAGGAATGGCCAACCAGCACCACCGGACCGGAGATCGATCGAATGATGGTCGTAACTTCCGCCGCATCTCCTTTCACGCTGCGCAGAGGGTTGGCAGCTGCGATCGTCGTGTAACCAGCTTTGCTCAAGCGCTCGATCACGGCGTTCCAGCTTGCGGATTCAGCGAAGGCGCCGTGCACAAGGACGATTGTCGGCTTGGCTTTCGGCGCCGCCTGCACGTGCTGCCCGGCCGCGCCGGCCCATGCAGCGGCAGCGGTCAGAACGAAGACACTCAGTTTCATGTGCGTTCTCCAGGATTGTCAGTGAGGCTGAGATCAGCCTGCGCCGAGCTCGCGACTACGCCTATCTGTCCGGTGAATTCGCCAATTAATCCAAGCGCCTAGGGTCCTTAGGACAGGTGGCGAAGCAAGCCGCTTTGGACAGTCGTCCGCTTGTGTGCTGTGAGGACCGCATTGCCCAGGCGGTCAGCGCCAACCCGAGAAGAGCGGGGAGCGTCACCGCTGGAAAGTCGCGCGGAATGACGGACGGAGAACAGATCCCGACTGCAACCTCCCAGAAGTGGAAGAGCGCATGTGCGCAGAGCCAGGCTGTGGCGGCGGCCCAAAGGCCGACGCGCCGTTCAGGCAGAATCAGGCCGAGCCCAAACGCCACGCCGAGGAATAGCTGGATCATCCCTATGTCGCGAATAAAGTGTTGGTTGAAGAAGCCGGTGTCGGTCACGCCCGGCACCAGCTCGTACCAGGCCAACGGTGCGATGAGCATGAAGAGGCCGTTCAGCGACAGGAATATCCCGTTGAAGGCCACCATGGTGATGACACCCGCCGCAGCGGCGCGGTTTCGAGGCAGGGCAGCCTGGTCAATGGAGAGCGCTTTCATCACTTGCCTCTCGCTAAGAAGGGCGCCGGTCACCGTGCCTGCGTAGGTCGTCCGGGGGGCATGCGGCCGGCATCAGGAAACGAGAGGAATTCTTCGGATTAAGCGCATCGGCCGCTACTGTACCGACCGGCGTCCGCGCTCGATAAATGCCAGGCCAGCCTGTACTTTGGCATAGGCAACAACGCCGCGAGAGGCTCGTTGCCGCGGCATTGCCCTGGCCGCCAACGGTGGCGACGTTAGCTTCAAGCGGCCGATTGATTCTCGAGATTGCTCGTAACGGGCGGCCGCATCTCGAAGACCGCACCGCCATCACGTCAGGGAAGGACGACTACAACACCACCCGACCGCACTTGGCCCTCGACAACATCACGCCCACCGAGTTCGGCCTCAGATCCGCGCTGGAAAAACGAGCCGCCCGAGGCCGCAAATGAAACTCAGGTCTCTCCCTCAGATCGGAGGAGAAAGGGCCTCAGATCAGGGGGAAATCAGCAACGTAAAGATGAAGACGGCCCCATTCGGCTGGTTTTTCTCAGCCCACAGCTGTCCACCATGAGACTCGACAATCGAGCGGCATATGGCGAGACCCATGCCCATCCCGTGCTCTTTTGTTGTAAAGAACGGATCGAATATTTTATCGGACGATTCAGAGCCGACGCCCCGATCACGAATTTCGGTTTGCACGACATCCCCGATCCGGTGCACGCGCACCTCAAGCGTCTTTTCGCCAGCAACGCAGTCCATCGCATCGAAACCATTGCGAATGAGATTGATCAGAACCTGCTGAATCTGAACGCGATCAAATGCGATTAGCGGCAGATTGCGCTCAACATTAATGTTCATACGAATACGGCGCCGTGCCGCTTCGTCGATCATGAGGTTACGCGCTTCGTCAACGACGCCATCGAACGCCGTGTAGTTCCTCGGCTCCGCGGATTGCTTGAACAAAGCGCGGATGCGACTGACGACATCCGCTGCCGAGTTGGCGTCTCGGATGACCCGCTCCACAGTGTTCTGTGCACGCTCCAGATTGGGCGGCTCACTCTTGAGCCAACGCTGACAGGCATGCGAATTGGCCACGATCGCGGCGAGCGGCTGATTGACCTCATGCGCGATCGAAGCTGAGAGCTCCGCTAGACTCGTCGCTTGACTCGCACGGGCAAGGGTTTCCCGAGCCAAACGCAACTCCTCCTGCGCCCGAACCTCACCTTCGATGTCGATCGAAATCCCGTACCATTGCAGGATCGCGCCATGCTGATCCCGCACTGGCTCTCCCCGGCCTTCCATCCAGCGGTACTCGCCGTCCGCGCGACGCACGCGGTACCTGTTGGCGTAGCTCTCACCGGTAGCAAGGGCGTGGCTGATCGTCTCTCGCAGGCTCGCAGCATCGTCCGGATGGACGAGAACTTCGACAGTCCCGGCCAACCCGCTCATGCCAAGCTTGTCCAATTCAGCTAGGTCCATTCCGACGAAATCCACGAGGCGCTTGTTGAAAAACATCGTCTCCCCTTCGGGCGAAAGGCGCCTGATATGGACCGGCAATAGGTTCACGAGCTGCGACAACTCCTGCTCGCTCCGCTGCAATGCCTCCTGGGCTGTAACCAGATCGTGGACATCGACGCTCACGCCGTACCACCGCAGAACCTCGCCTGAGTCGTCGCGCAACGGCTCTGCCCTGCTTTCGGTCCAACGATAGGTGCCGTCGCTTCGAATCTGGCGATACCGGACGACATAGGAGCTACCACTCTCGAATGCCCTGGCGCGGACTTGTTCTGCGGCTTCCCTATCGTCGGGATGAGCCATGGCGGCCAAGGGAGAGGTATAGCCCCCTGTTACGGTGAAGTCCTTGAGAGATGCGCCAGTTGTATTGGCGTGACGCTTGTTGCGATAGATCGGCGTTCCATCGCGCGCAGTGCACCAGATCGAAGCTGGTACGGCATCGACCAACTGCTGCAATTGTCGCTCGCTTTTTCGCAACGCCTCTTCGGCATGCATCTGATCGTCGATGTCATGGCACAGGCCGTACCATTGGACGATACGGCCAGCTTCATCCCGCATTGGCTCCGCGCGACTTGACATCCAGCGATAGACGCCATCTGCGCGGCGCAAGCGGTACCGCAAGTCAAAGCTATCGCCAGTCATCAAACAACTACTAAGGGTTTTTCTTAGTAACGCCGCGTCGTCCGGATGCACGGCGCGTTCTATAAACACCGCCAGCCTGGCCACGCCCGGCTTCTCTGCGTCAAAGACATCGAGGCCAAGAAAGTTCACCATGCGTTTGTTGAAGAAAATCGGCTCGCCGTCGGGCGCCAAGCGCCAGATCAGACTTGGAACCATGTCAACGAGATGTGAGAGTTCTCGTTCCCGATCGCGCAAAGCCACCACGGTTCTCTTGTAGACATCGACGTCGAGTGCGATGCCAAACCATCCGGTGATGTGACCCTGCTCATCGCGTGTGGGTCGCGCGGCGGCTCGAGCCCAGACGTAGCCGCCGGTCACGCGCCGAAAGCGAAACTCAACATTGAAATGATCTCCAGTCTGCAGGCAATGACGCCATGCCTTGTCGACCCGGTCATAGTCATCAGGATGAAGCAATTTCTTCCAGGCGGAGTGCCCCTCCTCCAACGAAGCATTCAAATCGTCCAGCGTCACTCCGAGGGAATTCTGGGCGAACGGATGCAGGTAAATCCACCTTCCATCCGCATCGAACGCCCATCCGTTGCCGAACAAGCTCTCGGTCACCCGCGCCGACCTCATTGGCTCGGGTTCATTTTCGATGAACAAGCTTGATGCTTTGGTTCGTGGAGGCTCCCTCTCTGTCACCAGGTCATTGATATCGACGCTTACAACGTACCCAGGCTCTGAGCGTGTTTCCGTCCAACGGTAGGTGCCGTCGGATTGGCGTCGCCGATGTCTCGTGACCTGGGGGACACCAGTCCAGAAAGCGCGGGCGGCCGCGTGGGCCGCCGCTTGTCGATCCTCCGGGTGAATAAGATTCAGCGAAGACACCACATCGGCCGCGGTTGTCTCGTCGAAAGTGGCCCGGGCGGCAGTAGGCCGTAACGTGCCTTGATGGGGTGGTCTCTGGCTCGGTAGCCCCGCCATTCCGGCATCACGAGAGGCTGACACACCGGTCGTCACAATAGCGCCAATGCAGATTGCCACGGCAAAGAAGGCCGGCCACGACAACGTAACGAAAGTCCCTGCATAGACATAAGCGATAAGCAACGACCCGACGAATGCGATTGCCAAGGCAAGATTGAGGAGGAGAACTCCACGGTCGCGCACGCAAACGAATAGTGTTGCGATGGGGACCAACAGGCCACACATGGTCCCGGTGAACGATGAAACCGCGATCCCGGCGGCTGATGTCACGATCAAGAATGCCAGCTTTTGCGAAGGCAAAACGATCATTGGCGGGCTGCTCCTGCGGTTTGTCAGGACCTCGCTTGGCATTTCTGTTCACCGACTAGGAGATGGATGACTGTCCAGCCTAGCGCTCGCCGCCCCTGGTCGCACCCTATGGAAATCCATACCCCCCGCGCACGGCCCGCATCTCTGCGCTCGATCGGAGCCACATTCACCAATGGCTCAAATCATTCAACCTTGATGGCCGCGTTCTTAAGGACGCGCGCCCAGCGCTTGTTCTCTTCGTTCAAGAACGAAAGAAGCGCCACGGGACCAGCCGGCATCGGCTCGATGATCTGCGATCCAAGAAATTCACGAAACTCATTCGTCTCGACAACAGCGCGAGACTTTTCCTGCAGCAATTCGAGCACATCGGGCGGTGTCTTGGACGGAGCAACAAGACTGAACCAGCTCTTGTTCACCAGATCCGGGATTCCTGCCTCCTCGAAGGTCGGAACGCCCGGAAGATACGGAGATCTATTTTCAGCTGAAATTGCGAGCGCCGTAACGTCGCCAGACTTGATAGATGGCATGATGGAATCAATGTTCTGGAACAGCGCATGCACATGCCCTCCAAGCAGCGCTGTCGTTGCTTGCGGGCTGCCATTGAAAGGGATGTGAACAATGTCTACTTGTGCCTGCTGCTTGAAAAGTTCCCCTGCAAGATGCGGCGGGGTTGCGATGCCGCCGCTCGCATAGTTTAGCGTTCCCGGCTCGGCTTTGGCACGCTTGACAAACTCACCAATCGTTTGCGCCACTGATGGGTGAACAACAAGTATTTGCGGCGTCGCCCCTAGCAACGTAATGGGCGCAAAATCGCGCGACACAACATAGTTCAGATTGGCGCGCATATTCGGCAACACCGCTAATGCTGTCGTATGTCCGAGCAGAATTGTGTATCCATCGGGCGCCGCTTTTGCTGCCGCGGCAGTTCCTATTGCGCCGGAACCTCCACCTCGATTTTCAACAACGATTGGCTGGCCGATCTCCTTTTCGAGCCCCCGTGCCACGGCCCGCGCGATGACATCGGCGCTTCCGCCCGGCACAAATGGAACGATCAGAGTGATGGGATGCGCGGGATATACTGGCTTTGCGCACACAAACGTCGACTGCAAAACTAAATATACAATGAAAAACGACAGGTACTTCAAGTATTTCATGTCGAATTTCCATTCAGTAAAGAGCGGCAATATCTCTCCATTACGAGATTGCCGCGCAATTTTAATCCAGCTGATCGACGCTGCATTTCCAGTTTGAGACACGGAACAGAGTGCCTCCAGCACACCGCTTTTGCCAAGCTCGGCCCCCCTATAAGGGCCGCGAATTCGCGCTGGTCCGATGGCGACCGGTTAGCCCAGTCCGCAGCAGATCCGCTCCAGCGTCCACCACTGACGGGCTGAAGACGAGGCCTGATGGATCCGCAACGATCCTCCTCCAACAGCGGGCCGGCATCGCAAACCGGCTACCTGCCCTGGATGCCCCCCTCAATCTGACAATGCGTCTCTACCGGGCTCAGACCTCGACTTCCGACCGCCCTATCCGCTGTCAAGCTGCATCTTGCCAGATGGCGGCGCTCATTCCGACAACCGCCGCGGAATGTCCGGTTTCGGATAAGGGGCCAATGACTGCACTTGGCGCACCAAAGCCTTGGGCATCTCGATCGCCGGAGCATCTGACTTGGGTCGAGAGCTGCCATTGACATCGCATGAGCCGGAGGCCCGATTGCGGGCCGCGGTCCAATATCCGCCTCGGCGCTTCACGTACGTTGAGACATGTGCCCGACCGTCGGCGAGTTCAGTCCTTTCTTCAGCCGTGGCTGTTTTGATCCTTCCATCGATGCCAAGCCAACGGAATGTAAGCTGGACTGTTCAGCCAACAGATCTGTGCCGCCATCGAATGGCCGTTCGCACGTGGACTTGATGGTGCTCGATCAGGTCTTCTGGATACTCGCCGCAGCAGTTGCGGAGCCGTCACTTCGCTTCCGTCCGGGGTACTCATCCGGCAAAGTGAAGGGAAACGGTCCCGGTGCCCGGTCGACCTGCGCTTCATGGGTGATGAAGCGTGTTCCATCGAAGCGATGCAGCAGGAAGGTCGGCGGTTCCAGCACGAAGCAGGACGGGGCCTCCTTGCGAAGATCGAGCGTCACCTGATGGCCGACGGATGGTGCGATCTGGCAGATCGTGCCGCCGAACAAGGTCTGGATCGAGCGGTGCACATGGCCGCACAGGACGCGCTGCACCTGCCGGTTGGCGGCGACGAGGCGCTCCAGCTCGGTCGCACCAGCGAAAAGCCGCGCCGCATCCATATGTCCGATGCCCGTCTCGAAGGGCGGGTGGTGCAGCATCACGAGCGTCGGGGTCTCCGGCGCGGCAGTGAGAGCCCGTTCGAGGAAGGCGAGCGTCTCGGATGCGAGTTCGCCATGGCTCTCACCGGCGACGAGGCTGTCGAGGCCTACGATGCGGATCGGTCCGCAGGCGACGGCGAAGTTCAGGAAGCCATTTTGCGGCAGGTAGCCGTTGCTGCCGAATGCCTGCCTGAACGGCTCGCGCCGGTCGTGATTGCCGGGGATGGCATAGACCGGCATGGGCAGCCGCGAGAACAGCACCCGCAGGATCGCGTATTCCTCGTCGAGGCCGCAATCGGTGAGGTCTCCGGTCACGATCACGCAGTCGGGACGCGGATGAAGCCGCAGCAGCGCGTGGACGGCATGTTCGGCGAAGAGATTGGTTTCCGAGACGCCATAGGCGAGGGCGCCGCGGGGACGGATATGGAGATCGGAAATCTGGGCAACGAGCATGGTCAGGCTTGGCTTTCGAACTCGATGAGGGCTTCGCGGTCGATCTCGAAGGAGACGATCTGGCCGATGTCGAAGGACCGGCTGGAGGGAAGATCGATCTGCAGGCGCTGCCCCGCCGCCACCTCTGCCACGAGCCGCTGGGTCGCGCCGAAGAAGGTGGAGGCGGCGATGCGCGCCGTGATCGCGCCGGGACCTTCGGACAGCCGGGCCGCCTCTGGGCGGAAGCAGATCGCCGCCTGCCTGTCGGGCCCGCCGACCGGCAAGCGCGCCGCGGTCTGATCGCCGCCCACGGTGAGCACCCCGTCCCGGACGAGGCCTTCGACGCGGTTCATCGTGCCGACGAATTCGGCGACGAAGGCATTGGCCGGGCGGTGATAGATCAGTTGCGGCCGGCCGATCTGGGCGATGACGCCCTTCTGCATCACGGCGATCCGGTCGCCGATGGCCATGGCTTCGGCCTGATCATGCGTGACGTAGATGGCGGTGATGCCGAACTCCCTGAGCAGCAGCCCGATCTCGACGCGCAGCCGCTCGCGCAGCACGGCGTCCAGCGCCGCGAGTGGCTCGTCGAGCAGCAGCACGCGCGGCTTGATGGCGAGCGCGCGGGCGAGCGCGGTGCGCTGGCGCTGGCCGCCGGAAATCGCCGCGATCCGCCGGTCGGCATAGTCCTCCAGCCCGACCAGGGCGAGGAGCCGCTTCGTCTCGGCCGCTCGCTCAGTGGTGGAAACCCGGCGAACCTTGAGGCCGTAGGCCACATTCTCCGCGACCGTCATGTTGGGGAACAGCGCATAGGACTGAAAGACCATGCCGACATTGCGCTTCTCGATCGGGACGTTCGAAACGTCCTCGCCGTCGAAGCGGATCATGTCCGGCCCGTCCGCCTGTTCGAGCCCGGCGATCAGGCGCAGCAGGGTGGTCTTGCCGCAGCCGGATGGCCCGAGCAGGACCAGGATCTCGCCGGCCGGGACTTCCAGGTCGATCGGCTGCAGGACGGTGACGCCGTTGAAGGTCTTGGTCAGCTGCCGCGTCGTGATCGCGCAGCCACGGCGCGGCGCGGCGGTTTCGGTGGCGGTCATGGCTGGGATCGCCTTTCGGTGAGGCCGGCAACGAGCTGAAGGCCGACGAGCAGGGGAATGATCATGAGGAGGAAGACGAGGGTGTAGGCGGAAGCGATCTCCAGCCGCATCGAGGCGTAGGCATCGGCGAGCCCGACCGGCAGGGTCTTGGTCAGCGGCGTATGCATCATCCAGGTCAAGTTGAACTCGCCGACAGAGAGCGTGACGACCGTCAGCGCGCCGGCGAGCACGCCCGGCTTCACATTGGGCAGGATGACGTCGAAGAAGCGGCGCCAGGCGGGTGCGCCGAGGCTCGCGGCGCCCTCGTCGAGCACCTTCCAGTCGATGGTTTCCAGCACGGCCATCACGGCCCGCATCATGAAGGGCAGCGTGAAGAGCACATGGCCGACCACGATGAACAGCGTCGACCGGCGAAACGTGCCGAAGCCGCCATAGGTGAGGATCATCGCCAGGGCGAGCGCGAGGCCCGGAATGGCGACGGGCAGCGTGACGAGCTCCTCGACGATGCGGGCGAAGCGGCCGCCGCGCCTGACCAGCGCATAGGCGCCCGGCACGCCGATCACCAGCGTCAATGCCAGCGTCGCGATCGCCACGACGAGGCTGCGCAGGATCGTGTCGGCGTAGAGCCCCCAGACCTCGATGACCCAGTCGAAGGTCAGTCCGGCGGAGAGGCCGCGCGCGTAGCTGACACTGAGCCCGGCGACCACCGAGAGCAGCACCGGCAGCGTCAGGAAGAGCGTGAGCAGGCCGGTCAGGGCGATGCCCGTGAAGGAAGTCCAGCGCAGCCGCATCTCAGCCTCGGACGACGTCGCGCATGGCGCGGTTACGGGCGATGGCGAGCGCCAGCCAGGTGATCACTCCCAGCGCGATGGAGAGTGCAGCCGCCATGGCCGCGTTCGTCGCCAGCGTGAATTCGGTGTAGATCAGCATCGGCACGACATCGATGTCGGTCGCCAAAGTGAAGGCCGTGCCGAAGGCGCCCATGGCCGTGGCGAAGCAGAGCGCGCCGCCGGTATACATGGCCGGAAACAGCGCCGGCAGGACGATGTCGCGCTGGATCGCCAGCGGCCCGGCGCCAAGCGAGCGGCCGGCTTCGACGAGCGCGGGATCGAGCTTTTCCGCAGCCGCCAGAATGGTCAGCAGCACGCGCGGCACGGAGAAGTAGACATAGCCGATGAAGAGCCCGACCAGCGAATAGGCGAAGACCACATTGGTGCCGGCCACCGCCTTGGTGACGCTGCCGACGAGGCCGAGCCGGCCGCCGAGCAGGATGATCATGAAGCCCACGACGACGCCGGGAAAGGCGAGCGGGAACGTCAGCAGGGACAGCAGCATGGTGCGGCCGGGAAATTGCCGGTTCGCCAGCGTCTGGGCGGCCACCGTGGCGATTGCCAGCGTGGCGGCCGTGGTCAGCACGGCGAGCACCAGCGTCGCGATCAGACTCGTCCGGTAGCGGGGTTCCGTGAGGATGGCGAGGAAGGCCATCAGCCCACGCTCGCCGTCGCCGGCAGAAACCGTCAGCCGCGCCAGAGGCAGGACGAGGAAGGCGATGACGAAGATCGCAAGCGGCAACAAAAGCAGAGCGTCGAAGCGCGTGTCGCGCATCGCAACCTCCTCGGCCAGAACGGGATTAGGGAAGGATGGCGCCGAAACCACGGGGCGGTCGCCCGCCCCGTGGTCGAAGCCTAGCCGGCGATCAGCGGACTTCCGCGAGATAGCGGTCCGAGAACGCCTTCTGGACGGCCTGGGCCTGGCCCCAGTCGACGGCCTTGGCGCGGGCATACTCGCTGGCCGGCAGGAACTTGTCGGCGATCTCCTTCGGCATCTCGACCGGCAGGGCCGGACGCAGATAGGCCGTGGTCCAGAAGAGCTGGCCCTTGTCCGAGAGCAGGTAGTCGAGCACCTTCTTGGCCGGGGCCATGTGCGGCGCGCCCTTCACCAGCGTCATGACATAGGGAAAGCTGACCGTGCCCTCGCAAGGCAGCACGAAGGCGAACTGGCCCTTCTCCGTGTATTTCGCGCGATAGGCGTTGAAGTCGTAGTCGAGCAGGATCGGGATTTCGCCCGAGACGACGCGGGCATAGGAGGTCTGCTTGGTGACGATCGCGCCGTTGCCGGCGAGCGCCTTGAAATAGTCGATGGCCGGCGAAAAGTTCTCAAGTGTGCCGCCGAGCGCGATATTGGCGGCGACAGACGAGACGTAACCGACGGCGGCGGAGGTCGGATCGAGATAGCCGACCAGCCCCTTGTACTGCGGCTTCTTAAGATCGGCCCAGCAGGCCGGAGCCGGCGCGCCACCGAGTGCATCGAGGTTCACGAAGAAGCCGAGCGTGCCCTGATGGACCGTCCACCAGCGCCCCTGCGGATCCTTCAGGCCGGCGGCGATCTCATCGAAGCGGGCGGGCTTCCAGGCCTCGACCAGATCCTGGCCGGCGGCGGAAATGCCCGCGTTGATGCCGAGATAGGCGATGTCCGCGACGGGGCTGGCCTTCTCGGCGATGATCTGGGCGATCGCTTGGCCGGAATTCTTGTTGTCGCCGGGGATGTCGACGCCGAGATCGGCCTTGATGTTCTTCAGCATCTGGCCCCAGTTGGCCCATTCCGGCGGGCAGTTGTAGCAGATGGCGTCCGCCGCCCTTGCAGGGGCGGAGGCCAGGAAGAGGGCGCCGGCGAGAGCGGCGGCGCATGTTATGGTAATCTTGAGCTTCATGGCTGCTGGCTTTCTGCTTCGAGGGTGATGGGGAGGATGGCCCGCTCGCTGCGAGCGGGGGCGATGGTCTCGCCGCGCGAGAAGGAGAAATCCGCGCGCAGATGGTGAGGGCGCCGCCGCCCGGCCGCGATGTCGAGCACCATCGACGCGGCGAGCACGCCCATGCTGCGGGAGGGCTGGACGATGGTCGTGAGCTTCGGCGAGATGTGCCGCGCGAGATCAATGCCGTCGAAGCCGGTCACCGACACGTCTTCCGGTACGCGCAGGCCCATCCGGCGCAGCGCAGCGATCACCGTCACAGCCAGGAGGTCATTGGAGACAATGACGGCGGTGGGATCGTCCTGGGCGAAGGCGAGCGTCAGGTCGACATCCTGCGCCGCATCGATGAAATCGACCTCCAGCGGCAGAAGGGGCCGCCTTTGCGCCGTTTCCAGCGCATCGCAATAACCGAGATAGCGCTGCGCGGCGCGATCGGACGAGGAAAAGCGCCCGCCGATGAAGAGGATCCGCTGGTGCCCGAGAGCGATGAGCTCGTCGGTGAGCCGCCGCATCGCCGCGCGGTTGTCGACGGAGACCGCGCCTAGACCGTCAGGCACGTTCTCGTTGTACACGGTGGCGGCGGGCAGGCTCTGCCGGGCGATCATGTCGAGCGCCTCGCTGGTTGGCGGGTCGCAGACCGTCATCACGAGCCCGATCGGCCGCTCGGCGATCAACGCCGCGGCGATCGCGACTTCCTGCGCCGTGTCATAGTTCGACTGGCCCATGATCACCGAAAAGCCGTTCGCGCGGGCCGATTGCTCGACGCCCGCCAGAACACCGGCGAAAACCGGATTGGTCAGGCTGGGAAGCAGGACGCCGAGGACGGGCCGCCGGCTCTCGCCGGCAGGCGTCAGGACGAAGCCGAGCGCCAGCGCCGCTTCCACCACCCGCTTCTGCATCGCCGGACTGACCGGACCGTGACCCGTCACGACGCGGCTGACCGTCGCGATGGAGCAGCCGGCGCGCGTCGCGACGTCACGGATCGTGGCGGGTGTCGGGTCCATGCAAGCCCTCGGGTGATCGCCCGGCTCGGGGCGGCGAAGATGAGGGCAGGGTTAGCAACCGCAGTTGATGCCTAGATGACGTCGTTTCAGCCGTTTTCAGTAGCCGGCGAAGTAAAGCGTCAAGATTCACAGGCGCTGTTGCTCTGTCCAGCGTCCGGCTTTGGGCACGGCGCAAAATGACCTTATTGGGGCCGACATCACCCGCCTAAGAACGCGACGCCTAAATGCCAAGCGCCGTCGACAGGCCTCGCGTTCGCTGATGGGTCAGTGCGCTCACTTCCGTCTCCGCCCGATCGCTTCCCCGAGCGAGACGACGAGGCCGCAGATGGCAACGAGCACGAGCGAGGCGGCTGAAGCCGCCGGCAGGTCCGTGCCTGTCTCGGAGACCTTGCTGTAGAGCACGAGCGGCAGGATGTTCACCTGCGTGCCGACCAGCGCCAGCGCGGTGCCGTAGGCGCCGATCGCGACGGCAGAGGTCAGGCAGAAGGCGGCCACGAGGCTCGGCATGATCTGCGGCAGCATCACATCGATGAGCGCGCGCATCGCCCCGGCGCCGAGAGAGCGTGCGGCGGCAAGCTGATTGCGATCGAAATTGCTGATGGCCGGCAAGACGATCAGGATGACGCGCGGCACGAGATAATAGGAATAGGCTAGGCCGAGCCCGAATGGCGAGAAGATGAAGGCTCCCGTGAAGGCCGGGTCGAAGCCGAGCTCGGCAAGGAGCAGTGTGACGAAGCCCGCACGGCCGAGCAGCAGGATGAAGCCGTAGGCGACGATCAGCCCGGAGAAAGTCAACGGCAGCGAGATCGCGACCAGTGCCGTCGCGCGGGCCCTGGGCGCGAGCCGCGACAGCGTCAGCGCCACGCAGAATCCGATGACGAGCGAGAACAGAGGTGCTGCGGTGCCCAGCAGCAGCGTGCCACGCAGCCCGTTCCAGAACACGGGATCGGCAAACAGCCGGCCGAAGGCGCTGCCGCCGTTGGAGAAAGCGCCGATCAGCACGGCTGTGACCGGCACCAGGAAGAACAGCCCGAGCACGACCGCGCCCGGCACCGCGAAGGCGACGAGTGTAGGAATGGGGGCGCGCACGCTCATGGCGGTCTCCGGCCACAGGAAATTGGAGGCCGGTTTGCTCCGATGCCGGAGCAACCCGGCCCGACGATCACTGGCCGAGGACGGCCTTGGCCCAGCCGGCGTCGATCTCAGGCTTCTTGAGCGTCGCCTTGGCGATGTCCATCGGGCGGATCTGGGGGGCGGCCGGCATCTTGTCGGCGACGCTCGCCGGCAGCTCCACGCCCGGCACGGCGGGACGAACGAAGCCTTCGGCGAAGATCTTCTGGCCCGCGTCGCTCATGATGAAGTTCAGCCAGAGCTTGCCGGCATTCGGATTCGGCCCCTTCTTGACCAGCGAGATCGCATAGGGCGCCGCCGCCGAGGCTTCCTGCGGAATGACGACCGCGATGCCATCGCCCATGCCGTCGAGATGCTTGGCCTTCAGGCCATCGTTTTCATAGCCGATCCAGATCGGGATCTCCCCCTTGAGGAACTGAGCATAGGGCGTGGTGCCGACGGTGCGCAGCACATTGCCGGCCTTGGTCAGCTTGCCAAGATAGTCGATGCCCGGCTTGACGTCGTCCATGCTGCCGCCATTGCCGAAGGACGCCGCGAAGGTCACGACCTGGCCCTGACCGGTCGAACGCGGATCCTGGTAGACGATGGCGTTCTTGTATTCGGGTTTGAGCAGGTCGGCCCAGCTCTGCGGCACCGTTTTTACCAGCTTCGTATTGACTAGGAAGGCGACGCTCAGCGTGTGGATGGTGAACCACTGGCCATCCTTCTCGCGCAACGGCTCCGGGAGCTTCTCGAAATTCTCGGGCTTGAAGCCTTCGACCACGCCAGCCTTCGCGGCATCGAGCGCGGAACCGGCGAAGTAATAGGCGGTGTCCGCCTGCGGCCGATTGCGGGCCTTGTCGAGCGCGACGACGGTCGCGGCCGAGCCGAGGTCGTTGTAGACCATCTCGACGCCGGGATAGCGGTTCTGGAAGGCCTTGAACTGGCCAGCCCAGTTCGCCCAGGTCGGACCTGTGTCGAAGGAGACGACGAGCCCTTCCTTGCGGGCGGCCTCGTAGAGCTCCTTCTCGCCGACATAGAGCTCCTTGCCCTCGAAGGCGAATGCCGGCTGGCCGAGGCCGAGCAGCAGCGCCGCTCCGGCGGCGGCATGCAGGAATTGACGCTTGTTCATCGGATGATCTCCAAGATTGCAGCAATCAGGTAGCGGGGAGAAGGCGCACCGCCTCGGGCGGGATCGACACGGCCGAGACCGGCTCGCGCAGATGGGTTTCGAGCCGGATCAGCCCGCCCTCGACCGTGAGGTCGATGCGCCGGACCGGGCCGAGATAGCGGTCGATCGCGACGCTCCCGACGAAGTGGCCGGGCCGGCCCGCAGGTGCGGACGGGTCGGCAGGCTCGACGCGCTCGGGACGGACGAAGACCGTGACGGGATCGCCTGTGGCATGACCGGTGGTGTCACAGGCGAGCGCGCCAATGCCGGTCTGGACGATGCCGTCCGAGGCGATATTCCCCGGCCACAGATTCGACTGGCCGACGAAGGCCGCGACATCGGCATTGACCGGGGTCTCGTAAAGCTCGCGCGGCGTGCCGAGCTGGATCAACCGCCCCTCGCGCATAACCGCGACCTTGTCGGCGATCGACAGGGCCTCCTCCTGATCATGGGTGACCAGCAGGGTCGCGATGCCGGAGGCGCGCTGCACGCGCAGGATTTCGTCGCGCATCTCGAGCCTCAGCCCGGCATCGAGCGCCGAGAGCGGCTCGTCAAGCAGGAGACCGCGCGGCTCGAAGACGAGCGCGCGCGCCAGCGCCACGCGCTGCTGCTGCCCGCCGGAGAGCGCAGCGGGAACATCGTCGGCGCGCGCGCCCATGCCGACGCGCTCCAGCATCTCGACGGCGCGGGCGCGGCGGGCCTGCACGGCGACGCCTCTGACCTTGAGCGGATAGGCGACGTTCTCCCACAGGCGCATATGCGGGAAGAGCGCATAGTTCTGGAAAACCACGCCGAGCTGCCGCGCTTCCGGCGCCAACGCCCCGACATCCTGCCCATCGATCAGGATGCGCCCACTCGCCGGTTTCACGAAGCCGGCGAGCAGCTTAAGGATGGTCGACTTGCCGGAGCCGGAGGCGCCGATGATCGCGAGCAGCTCTCCGCGACCGATCTCGAGGGAGATGTCGAAGACACCCGTCGCCGCCCCGGGATAGGCGTAGCTGACGTTCTCGTATCGGAGCGTCATGGCGTGGCTCCTGCCTTGGCCGCACCCGCGAGACGAGCCGTAAGGCTGCTGGTCGTCGAGGCCAGCGCCGCGAGGATCAGCAGCACCACCGTCGCCGCGCAGGCGAAGCCGGTGGCGCCGTAGAATGCTTGGAGCAGCACCACCGGATACGTCCGCGAGAGGAAGCTCGAGACCAGGTTGGAAAGCTGGAACTCGCCGATCGAGAGGGCAGCGACCGTCAGCGTCGAGGACAACAAGCTGGTGCGCAGCAGCGGCAGGGTGACATCGCGCAGCCGCATGGCGAAGGAAGCACCGAGCGTCGCCGCGGCGTGCTCGTATTCGTCCAGTCGCAGCTGCTCCATATCCGCCACCAGCGCGGTCACGGTGTAGGGAAGCGTCAGCACTAGATGGCCGGCGGCGAGCAGCCAGAAGCTCCCCAGCCAGGGCAGGGTGTCGGAGGAAAAGACCAGGATGAAGCCGAAGCCGAGGACCAGTTCGGGCACGGCGACCGGCATCAGCGTGACGAAGCGGGCCGCGAGCCGAACGCCGCCACGGGCGCCGGCCTGAATGGCATAGGCGAGCGGTAAGCCGATCAGCGCGTTGAGCGCGCAGGTAACGCCGACCACCTGCAGGCTCGTCACGAAGGCCCTGCGGAAGCTCGGGTCGCTGGCGACCTCGGCATACCACCGCCCGGTGAAGCCGCTGGGGAGCAGCGTACCACTCCAGCTCTCGCCGAACGATCCGAGGACGAGCAGCAGGACGGGAGCCGCCAGGAAGGCCAGATAGGCGATCGCGATGGCCCGCAAGCTGCGCCCCTTTCGGCGTTCAGATCAGATCCTGCGGCTCCTCTAGAATGCTCGTGTTATAGATTGATGACAGATGTAGGAATTCTTACATCAAGCGAGAAGCCGCGCGGCGATGCGCTCCATCGCCTCGTCGACTCCGGCGATTCGCGGGACGCCATCGACGGCCGGCGCATCGGCCATGGCGAGGACCAGCCGGCCGAATTGAAGGCCCAGCGCCATCTCCGACAGGGTGCCGACGCCACCGCCGATGGCGACGAGCACGAGACAGGCGCGCGCGATGATGGCGTTGCGCGCAGGACCGATGCCGGTCGCGATCGGGATCGCTACATAAGGGTTCGCCGCCTGCCATTCCTGATCCGGCAGCAGGCCGATCGGCAGGCCGCCTTCGGAAGCATGGCCGCGGCAGGCGGCTTCCATGACGCCGGTCTTGCCGCCGCAGAGAAGTTGCAGGCCGTAACGAGCCAAGCTGGCGCCCATATCGACGGCGAGGTCGTATTGCGCTGGCGTCGCCTGCCTCGGTCCGATGATGCCGATCGGGACGCGCTTCAATGAACGCCGCTCCGCCAGCAAAGCGAGCGCCTGCAGCGGCGTTACTTCGCGCCCCGCGCCGGGCGCATCGTCGGGCAGCCAGGCCAGATCCGGGGGCGAATAGCGGCGGCCGTCGCGCGTGAGGCAAGCTTGTTCATTCGACCATTGCAGTTTCGACATCGACCCAGCTACCCCAGCCCTGTTGCACCACGCTTCCAGCTCTGTAAGATAATTTACAGAGGAGGAGAATATATGACGGGCGATACGGCGCTGGGCGAGATCACCGCCCGCCAGGCGGACATCGTCAAGATGGTCGATGAAAAGGGCTTCGCCACACTTGAAACGCTCGCCCAGCATTTCGAGGTCTCTACCCAGTCGATCCGGCGCGACATCATCCAGCTCGACCGGCTGAACCTGCTCCAGCGTTTCCATGGCGGCGCCGGTCCGTCCAACACGAAGGTCCGCCTCGGCTATGTCGAGAAGCGCATCCGCGCCACGGAGGCGAAGGCCAGGATCGGCAAGGCGGCGGCAGGGCTGGTGCCGAAGGGGGCGACGATCTTTCTCGATGTCGGCACGACGGTCGAAGCGCTCGCGCAGGAATTGCGGGCGGAGCGCAGCCCTGTCCGTATTTTCACGCCGAGTCTCGCGACCGGAATGATTCTGGCGGGCGCGCCGGACATCGAGCTGCATGTCTTTGCGGGCACGGTGCGCGGCGCCGATGGCTCGCTCGGAGGCGCGACGACGGTAGCGGGCATCTCGGCGATCCGTTTCGACATCGCCTTCATCGGCTTTTCCGGCTTCGATGAGGACGGCACGGTCATGGACTACGACCTCGAGAAAATCGCCGTGAAGCAGGCCGCTATCCGGCGGGCCGAGCAGGCGATCATCCTGGGCGACCAGTCGAAATTCGAACGCCCCGCCATCGCGCAGATCGCCCCGCTGCATGAGATTTCCAAGCTGGTGAGCGATGCTCCCCCACCGGGTCGCCTCGCGGAACTGCTGGCCGCCGCCCGGCTCGAAATCGTCGTCGCGTGAAGCCTGCTAGGCCGGGCGGAGGCTCACAGCTGCGCTGGAAATCAGTTCGGACATGTTATCGGAAGGGTTTTCGACGCATTCTAAGCATTTGGCTCCGGCGGCCGCTTCCTTGCAAGGCTCGAATGTCTAAAATTGGCGCATGATAGGCGTGCGGGCCACTTGGGGCTACGTCACCGGTGCGTTCGAAATGGGGAAGTGACGGTGACGTTGCGGTCGGGTTTTCACCTCAAACTTCCTCCTTCACCCTCAACGCTATGCCTTTCCTTCAGAACACCAATCCTGAATGGCTTTCGGTATCCTCTCGCCCTGCAGGGGTCTGGCATACAGAAAGCCCTGAGCGAAATCGCAGCCCGCCTTGCGTAGGCGTTCGGCCTGCTCCGGGCTTTCGACCCCTTCCGCGGTCGTGTGCATTCCCATGGCGTGACCGAGACTCACGATGGCGGCGACAATCGCAGCGTCGCTATCGTCGCTGATGAGGTTTCGCACGAAACTCTGGTCGATCTTGATATGATCCACGGGGAACTGCTTGAGATGGAGAAGCGAGGCAAAGCCCGTCCCGAAATCATCCAGAGCGACAGAGATGCCGGACTCGTGCAGCTTGTTCAGGATGAAGGACGCCGTCGCCGTTCTGCGCCCGAGGAAAGCCGTTTCCGTCACTTCAACCTCGAAATGCGCCGTGGAGACACGGGCATCTTCCAGGATGCGGATGATCCTGTCGGCGAGCCTCGGATCGGAGATGTCCGCAGAAGACAGATTGACCGCCACACGCCCGCATTCGAGACCTTGATCGAGCCATGATCGAACGTCGGCAGCGACCTGGCGGATCATCTGCTCGCCCAGCGCGATCGAAACGGCCTGCTCGGAGAACATCGAGCCAAAATAGTCGGGAGTGAGAAGCCCTTTGGTTGGGTGCTTCCAACGCGCCAGGGCCTCGAAGCCGACGATCTGGCCTGTCACCAAAGACACTTTAGGCTGGTAGTAGGGAACGAATTGCTGCGCTGCGAGTCCTTCGCGCACATCGTGCGCAATACTTACCCGATGCTCCATGCTCTCGCGGGCGGCACTGGTATAGACCACCGCTTGGCTGCGACCTTGCTCCTTCGCGCGATAGAGCGCGATGTCGGCGTCTTTCATCAGTTCGACCGGGTCATGGTGGTGCTCCGGGAAGGTGGCCAGCCCGATGCTGACCGTGGTGGAGAGAGCTCGACCTTCGTGCTGGAAAGGAGCTCGGAGCGCTTCGACCATTTCGGTAGCCAATGCGCTTGCATCGCGCGCCGCTGCAATATCGGCGAGGATGATGGCGAACTCGTCGCCGCCGATACGGGCCACCGTATCGCCTTCGCCGGCAAAGCTTCTGAGACGAAGGGCCGCCTCCTGAAGGAGGAGATCTCCGACGGCGTGGCCGAGGGTGTCGTTGACGTCCTTGAAGTCATCGAGATCCAGCAGCAACAGGCCCACGCCGGTCCCGGAGCCCCGCGCATTCTTTAGTGCCTCGTTGAGGCGAACCTGGAAGAGCGCGCGGTTAGCCAAGCCCGTCAGCGGGTCGTGATTGGCGGTGCGCCAGATGGCTTCCTCGGCGGCTTTCCGATCCGCGATGTCGAAGGTCAGTCCGATGAGCCGATTTTCGTCCTTTCGCTCGGCCCTGAGAGCAAGCCATGTTTGCGAGCCGTCCGGGGAAAGGTAACGCACTTCGGCTGCGCCGCTCCCTTCCGACGTAACGGTATGCCAAAAGGTTTTCACCCTCTGGCGGTCGTCCGGGTGAACCCGATCGATGAAATCGGCTGCTGGTCCCGAAGAAATTCCGAGCAGCACCATGGAATTCTCGGAGCGATCGACCCACTGCGTCTCGAGGTTGAGCTCCCAGGCAGCCATCCTGCTCGCTTGCAAAGCCAGCCGCAGGCGCTCCTCGCTCACCCGAATGGCATTCTCGGCTGCCTTTCGCACGGTGATGTCGGTGAAGGTGCGGACCATGCCGCCATTGGGAAGCCGGTTTGTTCGAACTTCCAGCACCGTTCCGTCTGGTCTCTGCCTTTCGTAGTCCAAAATTTCGACGTTTATGCCTTCGTACTTGATGGCGCGAAGAAGTGACTCGGTGACTGCACCAAATTCACCTTGCTCCATCTGCCATCTCTTCACGGCCTCGAACGATGGATTGGATCGCATCAAGTCGGAAGGGAGGCCAAGCAGATCGATCGCGCGCTGGTTGCAGACCGCCACATAGCCGTTGGCGTCCACCATCAGAATTCCCTGATCCACGTGCTCCAGGACCGCATTCAGAAGGGCGTTGTCCACGGGGAATGATCGAGTCATGCGTGAAGTGGTCAAGCGTCGGCCTTTCGCCAAGCTAGCGGTCAAACAGGGTGTGGCCGCGTGCTTACGAAATGCTGAAAATTCGAGATCAAATTGCCTGATGCCGCGCGACGGCCCAGGCGAATGCCTCCGTTTCCTATGTTTGCTCTCCGGCAGACTCTTCTAGTCCGCTTCTGGTGCGCATGAGCCGGCAAGCTCTGGATGAAGCGGCTCTGAATTGCCTTCCTGCCATTGAAGAAGTCCGCTGGTGGGCCGCATTTAGTCTCAGAATCGATCGGCTCCATCCCGCAGCCTAAAGCTTAGCACATCGCCTGTTGTCGCCTATTGTTGGGGCTGCAGCGCCGCTTGCGCTATGTTGAATCGCATCCGCTCCGGCATCGCTTCGACGTCGCGCGCATGAGCGTTTTGGCGCCGTACTAGTCCATACCCACGGCGCCAATGAAGACGGCCTCGTCAGCATGCTGGGGCCTGGCGAGTATGCGGCCGGTCCAGATGCGTTCTTCAGCGCGGGCAAGGTCCTCCTCGATGTTGCGCTGAGGCTGCTCAGGCGCGATGGCGGCCTCGCCGGCGTCAGGGAAACCGGCGCGATCGAGGTGCGGTTGGCGGCGTTGCACTGGTACGAAAACCCGTAAGCCTTTCGTCGGGAGTAGCGCGTCGCCCGGACCAACCAGCAGTGCCCGGTTTCGAGCACTGCTTCGATATCGATTGCTGGCGCAATCTACCGAACTTCGTTGACATAGGTGTGTGCGGCCGTCGTCGCGCGGTGCCATCCGAGGATTGTTGGAACGCCGGCCTGATCATAGGCGACCTCGTTGATGGTCAGGACGGCTTCGCGGCCGTTGAGCCCGAGCAGCGCGATATCCTCGTCGCTGGCGAGATCGGCGGTGATCTGCTCGCGGACGGCCGAGATGCGGATGCCATACTGTTCCAGCAGGTGCAGGTAGAGAAGAGCGGGTAGCGTTCCCGGGTCTCGGGGAAGTCCGGGCACACGCTCTTCAGCCAGCAGCAGCTTGTCGTGCATGACCGGTCGTCCATCGGCATGCCGGATGCGGTGAATGGCGACGATGCCGCCCGTCGCGATCTGCAGACGCTCCGCCTCTTCGGCGGTGGCGGGCCGCGCGGTGATGCTCAAGAACTGGCTGGTGGATTTCACCAGGCTGCCATCGGCGCGGTGAAGGCGGAAATACTGGAAGAAGAAGCGCAGCGAATGATGCGGCGTGCGGCCGGTCACCACCGTGCCGGTCTTGCGGCGGCGCGAGAGCAGCCCTTCCGCCACCAGATCGCTCATCGCGCGGCGGACGGTGCCCACGGCGATGCCGAAACCTTGGGCCAGCACGGTTTCATTCGGCAGCACCATGCCGGGCGGCCATTCGCCGACCAGGATGGCTTCCGACATGTGCCGCTTCACGCGTTCGTACAGGGGTGCCGCCTCGCCAGCGCCGAGATTCGGCAGGACCGGAGCTGCCATATCGACGCCATTGCCCGTTCCGGCGGCAACGCTCGTCACTTTTTTGGCATTGACAGGGGGCATGCGGTTCAGTCCTATTTCTATATAGTTTATATAAAAGAGAGGGACCCGCAAATGGTTCTGCCAACTGCGGCGGTTCAGAGGCTCCATCGCAGATCGTGCCAGCGCCGGACAAGCGCGGCTTCGCGCGGTTGGTGATGTCCATAGTTCCGACTTCTCAGCGGGATGCGGCCGCGATGGCGCGTGCGGCTGGCTGGATTGCTGCCCATGCCGACGAGGCAGCGGCCGAACTCGGCCGGATGATCGCGGTCGACACCTCCTTCCCGCCCGGTCTCGGCTACGACGATTTCGCGGCTCTGATGGAGGAGCTCGTCGCTCCGCTCGGCTTCGCGACGGAGCGTGTGGCAGTCCCCGAAAGCCTCTGGCGCGTTCCGTATGGTCCGGCATCCGGCCCGCGCACGAACCTGATCGCCAGCCGCCCGAGCGGTCGGCCTAACTGTGGCCTCTACTTTCACGTCGACACCGTGCCCGCAGCGGCCGGCTGGCAGACGGATCCGCTGCGGATGGAACGCGAGGGCGACAAGCTTGTCGGCCTGGGTGCAGCCGACATGAAGGGCTGCATCGCCGCGATCCTGCTGGCGCTGCGGGCCGCGGAGGCCTGTGGGGTCGAGCTGGCTTACGATCCGGTGCTGCTGTTCTGCACGGATGAGGAAGGCGGCCTCTATCCCGGCATCCGCTATCTCGCCGAGCAGGACCGGGTGCCGGCGCATGTCCTCAATTTCAACGGCAGCGCCGAGGCGCGGATCTGGGCCGGCTGCTTCGGGCTGTTCAATCTGCTGGTCCGCATCCATGGCCAGACGGTCCATGCCGGCGAGGGCAATCGAAAGGGCGGTGGCGCCAACGCGATCGAGGGCGCACTGCCGTTGTTCAATGCGCTGACGGTTCTGAAGGCGCGGATCGCAACCCGGGTTTCGGCTCTGCCGCCGCCACCGGGAAAGCCGCCGCTTGCGGCACAGCTCAACCTCGCCGCGATCCGCGGCGGCACCGCGGGCGGTCAGGTTCCCGCCCTGCTGGAGCTGACGCTCAACCGGCGCTACGCCCCCGAGGAACGCTTCGAGGATGCACTGGCCGAGATCGAGGACGTGATCCGCCGCAGCATCGCGACCATGCCGGGCCTCTCTGTCGAGACGGCATTGATCGGCCATCTCATGCCGACCTCGGACCCGGGCGGACCGCATTGGCCGCGCTGGCAGGCCGCCATGGGTTCGGGCTTCGGCTATGCGCCCGAGACGTTCCGGAAATGGGGCGCGGCGAGCTGCTCGGATTTCGGCTGGGTCCAGCGCGCGACCGGCCGGCGGGAGGTTCTCCTCGGAGGCCTCGGCCGCCCCGATCGCAACGTCCATGCCCCCGGCGAATACACGACCATTCCGGACATCGTCGCGCTTGCGCAGGCGGTGCTCGCCTATCTCGCCGCCGATTTCCGGCCCGATCTCAATCCCGATCTGCCCACGTCACAGAGCTGAAGGAGCGTCCCATGCCGAGCATCCATCGTCGCGATTTCCTCGCCGCCTCCGCCGCTCTGAGCGGCCTGGCCATGTCTGGCCTGCCGGCCTTCGCCCAGACGCCGCGTCGGGGCGGCACGCTGCGCGTCAGCGTCGACCAGGCGGTCTCAAAGCTGAACCCGCTCGTCACCCGCGTGAACCCGGAATATCTCGTGGCCGAGCTGCTCTATTCCGGCCTGACGCGGCTCAAGGTCGATATGAGCGCCGAGCCGGACCTCGCCGAGTCCTGGGCCAACTCCACTGACCTGACCGAATGGACCTTCGTCCTGCGCAAGGGCGTGACCTTCCATGACGGCTCGCCATGCACGGCGGCCGACGTCGTCGCGACCTTCGAGGCGATCCTCGATGCGAAGACCGCTTCGCCGGCGCGGCAGAATGTCGGCCCGATCGCCAAGGTTTCCGCGAAGGACGACACCACAGTCGTCTTCAACCTCTCGGCGCCCTTCGCCGACCTCCCGGTGACGCTCGCCTATACCAACGCCAAGATCGTACCGGCCGCCGTGATCAAGGGCGGGCTGGAGAAGCTCGACCGCCAGGCGATCGGCACCGGCCCGTTCAAGCTCGTCTCCTTTGAGCCGGAGCGGCAGATCGTCGTCACCCGCAACGACGCCTACTACGACAAGGCGCGGCCCTATCTCGACAAGGTCGAAGTCGTGGTCTTCCCGGATGTCAGCGCCGAGGCCTCCGCGCTGATCGCGGGTGACACCGATCTGATCTCCACCACGCCACCGACCGAGTTCGGCCGGCTCCAGAAGGCGAGCGGCGTGAAGGCGCTGCGCGTGCCCTCCGGCCAGTTCTGCAACGTCAATTTCGGCTGCGACCAGAAGCCCTTCAACGATGTCCGCGTCCGGCAGGCGCTGGCGTTGACGGTCGACCGCGCGGCGATGGTCGACTTCGTCACCGAGGGCTTCGGCTCGGCCGGCAACGACACGCCGCTCAACCCGGCCTATCGCTTCTATGCCGATCTGCCCGCGAAGAAGGCCGATATCGCCAAGGCCAAGGCGCTGCTGGCGGAGGCCGGCTATCCGAAGGGGCTCGAGGCGACGCTGATCGCCTCCGACCGTCCGGGCCAGCGCACCCAGCTTGCGGTCGCACTGCGCGAGATGGCCAAGCCCGCCGGCTTCGACATCAAGGTCGAGACCATGCCGCATGCGACCTATCTCGATCAGGTCTGGAAGAAGGGCTCGTTCTACGTCGGCTTCTACAACATGCAGGCGACGGCCGACGCCATCTTCTCGCTGCTCTACACCTCCAACGCTGCCTGGAACGAGACGCGCTGGAACAACGCGGCCTTCGACAAGCTCGTCTTCGAGGCGCGTGCGACTGTCGACGAGGCCAAGCGCCGGGCGCTCTACGCCGACGCGCAGAAGCTGATGTATGACGAGGTGCCCTCGATCATCCCGGCCTTCTTCGACCTGCTCGGCGGGCAGCGCGACTGGGTCGAGGGCTATCAGCTCCATCCGCGCGGCGCGGTCTTCCGCCTCGACTATGTCTCGCTCGGCGCCAGCGCGCCGAAGCGCGGCTGAACGCGGGCGAGGGCAGCGGCGTGTCGCCAGCCTATATCCTCAAGCGGATCCTGTTGATCGGCTACACGCTCCTCGTCGTGTCGCTGATCGTTTTCGCGATCACCCAGATCCTGCCGGCGGACGCCGCTGTCATGATGCTGGGCGAAAATGCGACGCCGGATGCGCTGGCAGCGCTGCGGACCAAGATGGGGCTGAACGACCCCATCTGGATGCAGTATCTGCATTGGCTTGGCGGCGTCGTTCGCGGTGATTTCGGCGTCTCGATGCGCACCGGTCAGCCGGTCGCACCCGCGATGCTGGAAGCACTCAGCCGCTCGCTGCTGCTCGCCCTTTTCTCGATCCTGCTGATGCTGGCGGTCGCGATCCCGCTCGGTATCGTTGCGGCGGTGCGGCGTGGGCGGGCGGCCGATCTCGGTGTCAGCTTCCTGTCCTATATCGGCGTCTCGCTGCCGGAATTCGTCACGGCAACGCTCGTCGTGCTGGTGCTGGCCGACTGGCTGCAATGGTTGCCGGCGACCGGCTATGTGCCGCTGACCGAGGATCCGCTGCGGGGTTTGCGCCACCTTGTCCTGCCGGTGCTGACCGTCTCGCTGATCCTGATCGCCCATGTCTCGCGCATGGTGCGTTCCGAGCTCGTCGACGTGCTGCACTCCGACTACATCCGCGCCGCGCGGCTGAAGGGGCTGTCGAAGCGGCAGGTGCTGTTCAAGCACGCCCTGCGCAATGCCCTGCTGCCGACCATCACCATCGTCGCGCTCGATGTCGGCTACCTGCTCGGCGGCGTCATCGTCGTCGAGGAGATCTTCGCCCTGCCGGGGATCGGGCGCCAGCTCATCGTCGCGATCCAGGCGCGAGACCTGCCCTCGATCCAGGCGGGCGCGCTGATCATGGCAACGACCTATGCCGTCGCCAATTTCCTCGCCGACATCTGCTACGCCTGGCTCGACCGGAGGATCCAGTATGATTGAGATCCTCAAACGCATGCTGCGTTCACCGCAAGGTGCGCTCGGCCTCGTGATCGTCGGGCTGATCCTGCTCGTCGTGATCGTCGGACCATGGTGCGCGCCTTACGATCCCGAGAAGATGGCGCCGCTGATGCGCTACAAGCCGCCAAGCGCGCAGTTCTGGCTCGGCACCGACCAGTATGGCCGCGACATCCTGAGCCGGCTGCTGCATGGCGCCCGCGCCACCGTGGTCATGGCGGTGCTGGCGACAGCGCTCGGCACGCTCGTCGGTGCCGTCATCGGCACCGTCTCGGCCTTCCTCGGCGGGCGGAGTGACGAGGCGATCATGCGCACCGTCGACGCGATCATGTCGATCCCGAGCCTGCTGCTGGCGCTGCTGATCGTGAATCTCCTCGGCAAGAGCAGCAGCAACGCGTTGCTCGCCATTGCGCTCGCTTTCGCTCCCGGCATGGCGCGGGTAACACGCTCGGTCGCGCTGGCCGTGCGCAAGCAGGACTATGTCAACGCCGCGATCGCGCGCGGCGAGAGCGCCGGCTTCATCGTCGGGCGCGAGATGCTGCCGAATGTGGTGGCGCCGATCATCGTCGAGATGACTATCCGCGTCGCCTTCGCGGTGATGCTGTTCGCGACGCTCTCCTTCCTTGGTCTGGGCGCCCAACCGCCGGCTTCCGAATGGGGGCTGATGGTCTCGGAGGCGCGCCGCTTCATGCATCTGAGCGCCTGGATGATCCTGTGGCCGAGCCTTGCCGTCGCGCTGGTCGCGATCGGCTTCAACCTGCTCGGCGACGGCCTGCGCGACGCGCTGAACCCGAGGACCTGAGCGATGAGCACGATCCTCGACATCGCCGGCTATGGCCTCGACTACGCGACGCCGACGGGCTTCACCCGTGCGCTCGACGATGTCTCGCTCTCGATCGCCAAGGGAGAGGTTTTGGGCCTCGTCGGCGAATCCGGCTCCGGCAAGACCTCGCTCGCCTGGGCGATCATGCGCTACCTCCCGGCGACCGCACGGGAGTCGGGCAGTATCCGCCTGACCGGGCAGGACCTGCTCAAGTCCTCAGAAGCCGAGATCGAAGCGATCCGCGGCAGGCGCATCGGCATGGTCTTCCAGGATCCGAGCACCTCGCTCAATCCGACCTTGTCGCTCGGCGAGCAGCTTGCCGAGGTGCTGGTGCGCCATCGCGGCCTGACGCGAAAGCAGGCCTGGGCCGAGGGCGAGGAGCGTCTCGCCCATGTCGGTCTCAAGGTGCCCGCGCAGATGATGCGGCGCTATCCGCACGAGGCCTCGGGCGGCGAGAAGCAACGTGTCGTCATCGCCACCGCCTTCGCCTGCCAGCCCGAATGCATCATCTTCGACGAGCCGACGACGGCGCTCGACGTCATCACCGCCCGGCAGATCCTCGACCTGTTCAAGGAACTGCAGGAAGAGACCGGCGTCGCCTCGCTCTACATCTCGCATGATCTAGCGCTGGTCTCGCAGATCGCCACCAAGGTCGCGGTGATCCATCGCGGCAAGATCGTCGAGCAGGGTGCTGTCGGAGAAGTCTTCGCCCAGCCTCGGGACGCCTATACGAAGAAGCTGCTCGCGGCCGTGCCGCGGCCGGACCACCGGCTGGTTGAGACCGAGGCCCCTGAAGCGGGCAAGCCGCTCGTCGAGGTCGAGAAAGTCAGCGTGCTCTATGGCCGCAAGCCCTTCCTCGGCAGCCTGCTCGGTCGCGCGAACACGCAGTTCACCGGCAATCGCGAGGTCAGCCTGTCGGTGATGCCGGGCGAGATCCTCGGCATCGTCGGCGAATCCGGCTCGGGCAAATCGACGCTCGCCAAGGCGATGACGGGGCTCAACCGCTTCGAAGGCGAGATCCGCTTCGCCGGACGCCGGATCACCGGCCTTGGCGACATGGACCGGGCCTATCGCCGCGATGTCCAGATCATCTTCCAGCACCCGGATTCCTCGCTCAATCCGCGCCAGCGCATCCGCGAGATCCTGTCGCGGCCGCTCGCCCTCTATGGCGAGCCGGGTGCGCGCCGCGATGCCGCAAAGATCGGAGAACTGCTCGAACAGGTCCGCCTGCCGGCTTCCTATGCCGAGCGCTATCCGCACCAATTATCCGGTGGCGAGAAGCAGCGCGTCGCCATTGCCCGTGCCTTCGCTTCGAAGCCGAAGCTCGTGATCTGCGACGAGATCACCTCGGCGCTCGACGTCTCCGTGCAGGCTTCGGTGGTCGAGCTGCTGGTCCACCTGCAGAAGCGTTTCGGCACGGCCTATCTCTTCATCACCCATGATCTCAACCTAGTGCGCCAGATCGCCCATCGGATCGCGGTGATGTATCGCGGCGACCTCGTCGATCTCGTCGATATCGCAGCGCTCTCGACCGGGCCCCTCCACCCCTACACGCAATCCCTGCTCGAAGCCGTGCCCGCCCCGGCCACGGCCGCCGCCTGACATCAGAGGCTTGACCATGAATCCTCGCGACCTGATCCATTCGCTCGACGAGAAGGCCTGTCTCGCGCTGCTGTCCGACTGGGTGAAGCACAAGAGCTATTCGGAGACCGAGGGCGAGAAGGCGCTCGTCCACCATGTCGTCGATCAGCTGAAAGCCATGGGCATCGAGGCAGAGGCTCAGGCCTTCGACGAGGGGCGCCGGGCCAACGCCATCGGCCGCTGGAAAGGTCAGGGCGGTGGAAAAAGCCTGCTGTTCAACGGCCATCTCGATACCAATCCTGCGACCGAGGGCTGGACGGTCGATCCCTGGGGCGGCGTGGTCGACGAGGAGTTCATCTACGGCATCGGCGTCTCCAACATGAAGGCGGGCGATGCGGCCTATTACTGCGCGGTCAAGACGCTGATCGATGCTGGCGTGAAGCTGAAGGGCGACGTGATCCTGACTTTCGTCGTCGGTGAACTGCAGGGCGGCGTCGGCACGGTCGCGGCCATCCGCAACGGCATCCGCGCCGACTATTTCGTCAACAGCGAACCGACCGATCTACAGGCCGTGACCATGCACGCCTGCGCCTTCTCCTTCGTCATCGAGCTCGTCGGCATCACGCGCCATCTCTCCAAGCGCGAGCAGGCGGTCGATGCCATCATGGCGGCCTGCGATCTGATCCCGCGGCTGTCGGCGATGAAGTTCTCCGGCGCCCTCTCGTCCGAGCATGAATCGATCAACCGCGTCCATGTCGGTGTCGTCCATGGTGCGCTCGGCAAGGAGCTGCACGAATGGCGCGCCCCGCAGGTGGCCGACTACTGCAAGCTCAAGGGCTCCGGCCGCTTCGCCCCGGGCCAGACGCAGGAAGGCGCGCTCGCCGACATGCAGCGCGAGCTTGCGGCGCTGGAGGCGCGCTTCCCCGGGCTGAAGACCTCGATCCGCATCGAGAAGAAGGAAGGCCATCAATCGATGCCGGCCTTCGAGGTCGCGAAGGACGCGCGTATCGTCAAGACCATCAACGCGGCCTATGAGGCGGTGCGCGGCGAGAAGCAGCCGACCGGTGCGATCAAGCCTCCCGGCTTCTTCGGCACCGATGCCGGCCATCTCTATGCCGAGGCCGGCATGGAGGGCATCGTCTGCGGGCCGGGCGGGCGCTACAACACCATGCCGGACGAGCGCGTCGAGATCCGCGATTTCCTCGACATGATCCGCATCTACATGCTGACCATCCTCGATATCTGCGAAGTGGCGTGAGTCCGCTCTTCCCGCGGGAGGAGTTTGACGGCCGCGTCGCTAGGGCGCGCGCCGCGATGCGGACCGCCGGCGCCGATCTCCTGCTGATCGACCACGCGGAGCTCCTCGCTTGGGCAACGGGCTACACCGTCTCCGAGACGATGTACCGCGCCGCCTTCCTGCCATTGGAGGGCGAGCCCTGGTTCGTCTTGCGCGATCTCGACGCCGGCCCTTGCCGCGATGCCTGCTGGTTCTCCGACATCGTCGGATATCCTGATACGGCCGAGCCACAGGCCGTCATGGCCGAAGAGCTCCGCCGCCGCGATCTGGCGGAGGCCCGGATCGGAGCCGACCATGGCTCCTATGGCTTCACCGCCGCGACGCGGGACCGGCTGGGCGCGCTGCTGCCGCAAGCGCGCTTCGTCGACCTGCCGCTGGCGAGCGACCTGCTGAGGGCGGTCAAATCGCCGGCTGAGATCGGCCTGATCGCAGAGGCGGCCGGCATCGCCGACAAGGCCATGGCGGCCATCGCCGCTCAAGCGCAGCCGGGGCTCTCGCCGCGAGCGGCGGCCGCGATTGCGGCCGCCTGTTTCCTCGAGAACGGCGCCGATACCGGTGAGACCGGGCCGATCGTGCCCGGCATCGGCGATCACGAGTTCCTGCACGGCGTCATGACCGCGCAGCCACTGCGGGATGGCGATGTCCTGCATGTCGAACTGATCCCGAAGGTTCGCAACTACAGCGCACGGTTGATGCGCCCCGTTCTGATCGGCGAGGATCGCCGCGGGCTGGCGAAGCCCGCCGCACGCCTCATCGCTCTGCAGGATCGGCAGCTCGCCGCCATGAAGCCGGGCGCTGTCGCGCGCGATGTCGACGCCATCCTGCGCGAGGCCGTTCTCGCCGAGGGCTTGCGGCCGGCCTACGACAACGTGACCGGCTATACGCTGGGGCTCTATGGCCGGACGCCGCGACCCAGCGACTTTTCCCGCGTCTTCCTGCCCAGTTCCAACTGGCGGCTGGAAGAGGGCATGGTGTTCCACATGTATGTGTCTGCCGGTGGCTTGGGCTTCAGCGAGACGGTCGTCGTAGAAGCCGGTGGCGTAAGGCGCCTGACATCATCGCCACGCGTGATGCTAGCGGCTGACCCAAGATAAATCCGACGGTTCCGCATCGCTTGATCAGGGCAGGGAATTGGATTTCGGAGCCAATTGTCCAGGAGAGGCTGAGGTCCGCTGTCGGGCCGCGATCCAATGTCCGCTCTTGGCGCTGCCCGGCCGCTCTTTGGGAGCCGCAGATAAGAAAGTTGCTTCGCAGCGGTCGGTAGCAGATCAAGACTCCGCCGGTTCTGCTTTGCGCCATGAGCTGACATTGAGTCGTTGCCCGTAAGCAGACGTTCGCAAGAAGCTCGCGTCCGATCTGAGCGCCGACCACAATAGCGATGAGCGCTTCGCTCGTTGCCGGAGGGCCGCCTCATCCATCGTCGTTATCCCGTCGTTCCATCCATCACGAGGTCGCTGCGGTCCTGACGCAGCGTCTGGTCGAGATCGGAGCGGTCGGCCACCCAGCCCTGGACCCGGCCGAGATGGGCCCTCAGCGCGTCCTGCGCCGTGCGTGCGTCGCGACGCAGGAGCAGGGCGACGATCTGCTCGTGCTCGGCCTGGTAGCGCTGCCAGCGATCCAGGCTGAAGGTCTGCTGCTTCAGCGATAGCCAGGCCTGGCTGCGCCGGGCCGCCTCCATGTAGCGGCCGATCTCCTGGAATACGGGATTGCGCGTGGCGGCATAGAGGCGCCCGTGGAATTCGGAATCCACCGCCTCGCAGTCGTGCCAGAGCGTCGCCGTGCGTCCTGCCAGCGCCAGCGCCTCGATCTCCGCGAGCTCATGATCGGAGGCATTCATCACGATCAACGAGGCGAGCACCGGTTCGCATTCGCTGCGGAACTCGACGAGTTCCCGCGGTGACGGAACGATCTTGCCGAAATCGGCCGATATCGCGCCGCCGCGCGCCGCCGCCGGCATGGCCGGGCCGACCACGAAGGTGCCCCGCCCGACCTGCCGCGCGATCAGGCCGCGATCGACCAGTCGCGCCAGCGCATCGCGCACCGTGTTGCGGGACAGGCCCGAGGCATCGGCGATGGCGCGTTCCGTCGGCAGCCGTTCGCCGGCCGGCAGGCTGCCGTCCCGGATCGCTGCCTCGATCGCAGCGGTGATCTGACGCTTGTCGATGCCGGCCGAGCTCAGCGTCGCCCAAATCCCCGGCGTGGCAGGTCCATCGGTCGCCGTCATGCTGCCCCTTTTTGCACCAATTGGACCAAGATGACATCAAATCTAGACTGAAAAACGGTTCTTGCAAGCCGGTTCGAGCCGTGCAGAATTGGAATGGTCTAAATGGTTCAGCCTGGAATGCCGATGTCTGGTGGCGCGAATTCGGTCGATGTGGCGATTGTCGGTGGCGGCATCATGGGTGCAGCGACGGCGCTGCGGCTCGCGAAGCGCGGCATCAAGGTCGCGGTCTTCGAGCGCGGCGCGATCGCTTCGGAACAGTCGAGCCGTGCCTGGGGATTTATCCGCCAGCAGGGCCGCCACGAGGCCGAGGTGCCGCTCGCAGCGGAGGCCAACGGCCTCTGGACCGAACTGACCGCTCTGCACGGCCAGCCCGCCACGGGCTTCACCCGCGGCGGCATCCTTGTTCCGGCCGAGACCGAAGCGGACGAGGAACGCGTCGTCGTCGCCGGCCATGAGACAGCGGCCAAGTACGGGCTCAACAGCCGTATTCTGGACGCAGGCGGCATCCGCGAACTGGTGCCGCAATTCGCCGGCAAATGGCGCAGCGGCCTCTATACCGCCGCCGACGCCCATGGCGAACCTGCTCTTTCCACCCGGACCATTGCGGCAGCGGCGAAAGCGGCAGGTGCTGCCATCTTCGAGAACACTCCGGTGCTCGCGGTCGAGACGAGCGCGGGCAAGGTCAGCGGCATCGTGACCAAGGCAGGCGTCTGGAAAGCGCCGGTCGTGCTGCTCGCCAATGGCATCGGCGCACCGGCGCTGGCTTCGCAGCTCAAGCTCGAGCTACCGATCCAGATCGTCAAATCCTCCGTCGGCCAGACGATGCCGGCCGTCCGCTTCACGCAGGTCGCAATGTGGACCCCGCGGGTCGCCTTCCGCCCCCGCGGCGACGGCAGTTTCGTCATCGGCAACGGCTATCGCGGCGTCGGCGTCGATTACGAGCTCACCGTCGATTCCTTGCGCAGCATGCGTCATTTCCTCCCGGCCTATCGTCTCAATTGGCGGCTGATGCGACTGACCATCGGCCCGGATTTCATCCATCAGCTCAGGGCGAAGTTGAGCCGCGAGGCCTCGGTGCAGGCCCTGCCTGAACCTTCCGTCAACGACCGCAAGGTCGCGCATAACCTCACGCGCCTGAACGAGCTCTTCCCGCATCTGGGCGGCATCGGCCTCGAGCGGAGCTGGGCCGGGCGGCTCGATCTCACGCCTGATGCGATCCCGATCATCGACCGCCCCGCCACGGTGTCGGGCCTGTTCATCGCGGCCGGCTTCAGCGGCCATGGCTTTGCGCTCGGTCCCTCGATCGGCAAGCAGCTGAGCGAATGGATCGCCGATGGCCGGCCCTCGCTCGACCTCTCGCCCTTCCGGCTGTCGCGCTTCGCCGAGGGCATCGTCCACAGCGCCAAGAAAGCCCTCTAGGCCGAGGCGCCGAAGCCGTCCGTCAACAACACAGGGGAGAACGGAATCATGGACAAGCTCAATAGGATCGACCGCCGCAGCCTGCTGCTCGCGGCCGGAGCCTTCGCGGCGGCCGGTCCGGCCGGCATCGCGCGAGCGCAGGCCGCAGGCGCGATCAAGGTCGCGACCTGGGGTGGCTCCTGGCGCGACTCGCTCGACAAGCTGGTCGGCGAGAGCGTCCGCAAGGCCGGCGGCACCGTCGACTACGTCGTCGACACCCCGCAAGGAAACCTCGCCAAGCTCGTCGCCGCCCGCGGCGGCAACCTGCCTTTCGACACGATGGAGAGCGGGCTCGAGCTGCTGCAGCTGATGGCGGCCGACCGTTTCGTAGCCGACCTCAACTACGACAAGCTGCCGAACGCCAAGGCGCTGCCGGATTTCGCCAAGGCCAAGAACTACGTGATGACGCTCGGCAGCATGGACGGCATCGTCTACAACCACGAGAAGTTCAAGGAGCTCGGGCTCGAGCCGCCGAAGACCTATAGCGACCTCGGCAATCCGAAGCTCGCCGGCAAGGTCGCCTTCCCCGACATCACCCATACCCAGCACTGGAACGCGGTCGCCGGCCTTGCCTATGAGGCGGGGGCGACCGAAGCCGACCTGCTCAAGGCGATCCCGCTCGTCAACAAGATCAAGCCGGCTTATTTCTATTCGGCCTCGACCGAACTCTCGACCAAGATGGCGGCCGGCGAAGTCTGGGCGGCGCCGTGGCATGCCGGCTTCGTCGTGCGCCTGCGCCGCAACAACGTGCCGCTTTCGATCAGCTATCCGAGCTTCGGCTCCAAGAAGGGCTCGCTCTGGCCGGTGCTGCACCACATCGTGCGCGGGACCAAGAGCGAGGCGCTGGCCGAGACCTTCGTCAACGCCTATCTCGACCCGGCGACCCAACTCGCCCACGCCAAGGCGACCGGCGTTCTGCCGATCAACCGCGCCGCGATCAAGGGCATGGCTGATGATCCGGAGAACAAGGGCGTGCTGATGCTCAGCGACGCGGAGCTCGACAATCTCTTCGTCGTCGACTTCGCCAAGGTGAAGCTCGCGGAATGGCGCAACGCCTGGGCGCGGGACATCGTGCGCGGCTGATCGGCAAGATGACGAAGGTCACGCTCGACAAGGTGGTGAAGCGCTACGGCCAGATCGAGGTCGTGCGCGGCGTTGACCTCACGATCGAGGAGGGCGAACTCGTCGTCCTTCTCGGCCCCTCCGGCTGCGGCAAGACCACGACGCTCCGGATGATCGCCGGCTTCATCGAGCCGAGCTCTGGCGAGATCCGCATGGGCGCCGAGGTGGTGAACCGCAAGCCGCCGCGCCTGCGCAATCTGGGCATGGTCTTCCAGGACTATGCGCTGTTCCCGAACATGACGGTCGCTGGCAACATCGCCTTCGGCCTGGAGGAAAGGCGCGTGCCGGCAGCGCAGCGCACCGCGCGGGTCGAGGCCATGCTGGCGATGATCCGCATGGAACACCTGGCCGGGCGCTATCCTTCCGAGCTCTCCGGCGGCCAGCAGCAGCGCGTGGCGCTCGCCCGCGCGCTCGCCTATGAGCCGGCTGTGCTGCTGATGGACGAGCCGCTCGGTGCTCTCGATCAGAAGCTGCGCGAGGAGATGCAGCGCGAATTCGCCCGCATCCAGCGCGGCGTCGGCATCACCACCATCTTCGTCACCCACGATCAGCAGGAAGCGATGATGCTGGCCGATCGGATCGTGGTGATGAATGGCGGCGTCATCGAGCAGGCCGGTACGGCCGAAGCGCTCTATAACCGCCCGGCCAGCCTCTTTATCGCGGATTTCATCGGCCGCTCGAACAAGTTTCAGGGCGTGGTCGAGCGGCTGGAAGGTGGCGAGGCCCAGATCAGGCTCGGCGGCGGCGCTCTGATCCGGACGGCCGCTCCGGCAGGAGTTGCCGCCAAGGCCCAGGTGACCTGCGTTGTGCGGCCCGAGAATCTTCACGCTGGCCGGGCCGATCTCGACAACGCGGTCGAGGCCCGCATCCTGCGCCGTAGTTTCCTCGGCGACAGCGTCGACATCATGCTGGAATTCGACGGCCGAGAGGAAATCATCCTCAAGGCCGGTCGAGCCGATCTCAGCATCCTGCCCGAGAACGGCAGGCTGACGCTCGGCTTCGCGCAGAGCGATGTCACTTGCTTCCCAGCCAGCGAACGCGCCGGCTGAGATGGGCAACCGGCGCTCCTACGATCTGGCGCTGCTCGCGGCCCTGCTGGCCTCGCTCGTCCTGTTCGTGCTGCCGCTCTTCTTCTTCCTGCGGCAGAGCTTCTACGAGAATCTCGGCATGGGCCTCGTCGGCGACAGGCCGTCGCTGCGCAACTACACCGACATCCTGACCGACCCGTTCTATCTCGGCGTCTTCTGGCGCACGACGCGGCTTTCGGCTGCCGCGGCGCTGGTCGGCCTCTGCATCGCCTATCCCACCGCCTATGTGCTGGCGCGCAGCCGTTCGGGCTTCGTCCGCGCGTTGATCGTCCTCCTCCTGATCACCGCCTTCGTCAGCATCATCGTCAAGGTGCTTGGGCTTACAGTGCTGATGGGCTCGCAGGGGCCGATCGCGGCGTTGCTCCGCGCGCTGACAGGCTCGGCGGCCTCGATGCTGCACAATGAATTCGCTGTCGCCGTCGGCCTCGTTCAGTACAGCTTGCCGCTGCTCGTGATGCTGCTTTTCGGCGTGATCCAGACCATCCCGCGCTCACTGGAAGAGGCGGCCGCCGTCGGTGGCGCAAGCGACTGGCGGCTGATCCGCCGCGTCCTGCTGCCGCTTTCGCTCAACGGCGTCATCACCGCCGGGCTGATCGCGTTCAACATGAATATGGGTGCCTTCACCTCGGCGGTTCTGCTCGGCGGCGGCAATGTGCTGACCGTGCCGGTGCTGATCCAGCGCAAGATCGTGCTGGACGTCGACTATCCGGTTGCGGCGGCGCTCGCCGTGCTGCTCTCGCTCGGCGTCTTCGCCATCAACGTCGCCGTGGCAACGCTGCGGCGCTCGCCCACCGGCGCCTCGCGCCTGCGGAGGGCCGCGGCATGAGCGGACGGGCCAGTCGCCTCCTCTTCGGCGCCATCGCTTGCGCGACCTATCTGTTCATGGTTGCGCCGCTCCTCGTCATCGCGGCTGCCTCGCTCGACGGCAGCGCCTCGGCCTATATCCGCTTCCCGCCCGAGAGCCTGTCGCTGCGCTGGTATCTGGCGATCCCGCAGAAATATTGGCTTTCGCTGGCGTTGAGCTTCGCGATGGCGCTCTCGGCGGCCGCGCTCTCGACCCTGCTCGGCACGCTGGCCGCACTCGGCATCGCCCGCGGTTCGGCCCGCGGCAATGCCTGGCTAACGACCTATTTCAACCTGCCGCTGCAGATCCCCTTCGTCGTCACGGGCGTGGTCTTCCTGCAGTTCTACAATGTCGTCGCCGAGGCGACGGGACTGGATCTCGTCGGCCGCTTCTGGGGTCTCGTGATCGCCCATCTTTTCTTCTGCATCCCCTACGCGGTTGGTGCGGTCGGATCCGTCATCACCGCCGATCTCGACCGCAACGAGAATGCCGCGCGCATCGCCGGCGCGACGGAATGGCGGGTCTTCCGACGCATCACCGTGCCGGCGCTGAAACCTGGCTTGTTCTCCGGCTTCTTTTTCGCCTTCATCGTCTCCTTCGGCGACGTGCCGGTCAGTGTCTTCCTGGTCAGCGGCGGAACGGTCCCCTTGCCGGTCGAGATCTTCCAGACCCTGCAGTTCGACTACGACCCGACGGTGCTCGCGATCTCCACCATCGTGCTGCTGCTATCGGCGGGCTTTGTCGTCGCCATGCGTAAACTGACCGGGCTCGATATCGTCATGCCCGGTTCCGGTTCGCGACGTTAGCTCAACTAGCTGACGAGTAATTCAGCGAATATCGCGACGAGGTATTCAAGCCTGGAACCTCAAACTGGCGCACGCTCAGGCCCCTCCGTGAGCATGAGAGGCACTGGCGAATTGCAGAGGTCTTGCCGAAACTGCTCAGAAGAATGAGCGCCGGAAGTCGACATTCGGTATTTGTCTTGGAACAGACGCTCAAACGGTGCAACGCCGAGGGAATAGCTGCGCTTGGACATCGCTAGAGGGGCGAGACCTAGAATCCCAGAAAGCTCAGGATCGCCTTGGTTTGAGCCAGGACCATGGCGGCGCCGCCGGCATGTGGACAGCCGAGCGCGGCTGCGGCGCGGAGCAAGGGCGTCTCGGGCCTAGTCACGATGTCGACGACGGTGGTGCGGGGTGACAGGCCGCGGATATCGATGGCGATGCCATCCGTGTCCTGCATCCCGACCGGCGTGGCATGCACCAGCAGGTCGAGCGCGTCGACGTCGAACGCTCCGGGGCTTGGACGCAGTTTCGAGAGTTCCGCGACGCGCTCGCACAGGTGTTCGGCGCGCTCGCTGTTGCGGTCGGTGATTGCGAGACTAGAGGTCCCCGCCTCGGCCAATGCGAAGGCGATGGCCGATCCCGCTCCTCCGGCGCCGACGAGACCGACGGCCATGCCGCAGGGAGAGAGGCCCAGGCTCTCGACTGCGCCGATCAGGCCGACACCATCGAAGATGTCACCGACCCAGCGCCCATCCTCCAGCCTTTTGGCCGCATTGACGGCGCCGACCGCCCGTGCCCGGCTGCTGATATCGTCCAACCGCGCGATCAGCCGCTCCTTGAACGGCATCGTCACGACGAGGCCGTCGAGATTGGCGATCGCCATCACGCCGCCGATCGCGGCATCGAATTCATCCTGCCGGATATGGATCGGCATCAGCACCGCGTCGTGCCCTGCAGCAGCGAGGCGCGGATTGAAATTCTGGGGCGACTTGGCATGGAGCACGGGGTCCCCGATGAAGCCGAGAAGCCGGGTCGCGCCGGTGATGATCGGGGCTTGAGCTTGGGCGGATGTCATAGCGGCCTTCTGCTGCGGGCTGGCGGTTCGGCTAGGCGGCTGGGGGCGGGCCGGACGAGGCGCGGATCACGAGCTCGGCCTCAGCCTCCAGCGGTGCCGAATACTCCCGGCCCTCCACGCGGGCGACGAGCACGCGCGCCGCGATCCGGCCGATCTCGGCGCTCGGAACCTTGACGGTTGTCACCGGCACCGGCAGGTGGCTCATGATCTCGATGTCGTCATAGCCGACGATCGAAAGGTCTTCCGGCAGCCGGAAGCCCATGGCGACAGCCTCCAGTACGGCGCCGACCGCGAGATGGGCATTGCCGCAGACGACCGCAGTCGGCCGCGGATCGGACTCCATCAGCCTGCGAAACAGGGCTCGGCCCTCCGCGATCGTCCATTCGCCCATGGCGAAATGCTGGGGGCGCACCGCGAGCCCGCGCAGGGCCAAGGCATCGCGTACGCCTTCGAGTCGGGCGCTGGCGCGATCGTTGTTGCGGGTCGACTGGGCGATGACGCCGAAACGGACATGGCCGAGATCGGCCAGGTAATCCGTCATCATCATCAGGGCCTTGTGGTTGTCGGGCCCGATGCAGGTGCCGTGCGTCTCGCGGTCGTAGATGAAGGTGTTGACGAAGGGCATCGCGCGCCGAGCCAGGAGCGGCTCGAGGTCCCGGTGGTGGGCCTGGCCGACCAAGATCAGGCCGTCCACACCGCGCTCGACGAATTTATGGACCTGGCGCAGTTCGAGCTCCGGCTCGTATTCCGAGCAGGCCAGAAGCAGCGTGTAGCCGGCCTCCGACAGCTCGGACTGGATCGCATGGGTCGCATGGGCGAAATCGCCAACTGAAAGCGCCGGGAAGACGGCTCCGATCGTCTGCGAACGGCGCGTGCTGAGCGCGCGGGCCGCGCCGTCCGGCACCCATCCCAGTTCCTTGACCGCGACGGCAATGCGCTCGCGCAGATCGGCCGAGACGACGTCCGGGTTGTTGATCGCGCGGGAAACGGTCGCGGTCGACACGCCGGCTGCGCGCGCAACCTCTCGAAGACCGACGCTGCGGCGCAGATCGGTCACCGCCGTGTGGGTCTCCGCCGAAGCTTCAATCTGGGCGGTCTTCGCTTTCCGCATGGGATCTGGCGGCTCCGGTGAGCTGATCGTCGCCCTCAAGCGAGCTGTTGGCTCGCAAGGCCGAATTGGAATCGATAGATGCCATAATCGCGCGTGGGCTCGAAACCCGTCGCGATCTCGCCGAGCACCTCCCCGAAGACATGCCTGTCCAGCGCGGCTTCCAGTGGCGCCATCTCGACGGCTTCGACCAGCAGGATCCAGTCCACAGTCTCGTCGGGTCCTCCGCGCAGTTCCTTTTCCGCGGTCTGCCCATTGCCGCCCCCGCCTTGCCCTTCCAGGAGATGGATAGCGACGATCGAAGGAGCCTGGCTCAGAGCATCCATCAGCTCGGTCATCCTTCCCAGGAAATCGGCCCGCTCGCGCCGAGTGCCGAGCCGCAAGGTCGCGATGAAGGCTCCGTCCCCGAGGCCGCTGCTGGCTGCGACCTCGCAGATCGTCCGGGACGTATCGCGGAAATGGCGGACCACGCTCTTCGTCCAATCGGAAGGTGTATTGAGCCGCGCGACATAGTCCGGCGAGACCAGCGTATCGGGCGTCTGCGTCTCGTAGAAGTTGAAGTATTTCGGCTGGCCGCGCTCGGCGACATAGCGGCGCCCGCGCAGGAAGCCCGGAACGCCGACGCGCTCCGGGATGTGCTCTCGAATATGCCAGGCGACGAAATCCGCCTCAGCCTCCGCAGCAATGCCGTTCCAGATCGCCAGCACGCCCTTGCCCGCCAATGCCACGAGATTCTCCTCACACCCGATGAAGTTGCAGGCCACCGCCGACATCGATGTGGATGCCGGTCGCATAGGGGATCGCCCCGGTCGCCAGCGTGGCGACGGCTTGGCCGATATCGCGCGGTTCGCCCCAGCGTCCCATCGGGATGCCGCCATCGGCGATGAGCGCGTCATATCTGGCCGTGGCCGGCTCGGTCATCGCCGTGCGGATCACGCCGGGTCGCACTTCGAAGACAGCGATCCCCTCCGCCGCAAGACGCGTCGCGAAAAGCTTGGCCATCATCGCGACGCCGGCCTTGCTGATGCAGTAATCCGCCCGGTTATCCCCGACGATCTCGGCATTGGCCGATCCGATGAAGATGATCGAGCCCGACTTGCCGCGCGAGCGGGCGAGATGCCGACGCGCGAAGGCCTGGGCGAGAAAGAAGCCGGCGCGTAGATTGATCGCGAGGGTGCGGTCATAGCTCTCGGGCGACAGCTCGAGCAGGTCCCCGCGCTGCAGCGAGGTGACGCCGGCATTGCTCACGAGGCATTCCGGTTCGCCGAGCTCCGCGGCAATCCGCTCGATCAGTGCCTCATGCGCGTCGATGTCGGTGAGGTCGCTGGCGTAATAGGCGCCTTTTCGATCTGCTGCGCTGCCGTCTTCCGGCTCATCTTCCAGGCTCACCCTGGCTACGGTGAAACCAGCTTCACCGAGCGCATCCGCGATGGCGCGACCAATGCCGCGCCCGGCGCCGGTCACGATCGCGACGCGGCTCATCGCATGGCTCCCGGCAATGCGCCGGCGGAAAGCAGGGGCTGGCTACGGCTTGACACTCGGTGGCCTCGAAATTTATGAAACCGGTTACAAATCTGAGCGCGAAAGTCAATCGGGGCGGGCGCCGGACAGGTTCGGGAGCGGGACGATGAAGGTGATCAGCGCCGGTGAAGCCGCCTCGCTCGTCGAGCAGGGCGACAGCGTGCTGGTGAGCGGTTCGGGCGGCGGACACTGCGTGCCGGAGGCGATCCTGGAAGCGATCGAGGCCCGCTTCCTGGAAACCGGCGCGCCGCGCGATCTCTGCCTGATCCATGCAGTCGGCATCGGCGACCGGAAGCTCAAGGGCGCGGCGCGCTTCCGTCATCCCGGCATGCTGAAGCGCAGCATCACCGGCGCGCTCGTCGATTCGCCACCGCTGATCGAGCTGGCCCAGAAAAATCTGATCGAATCCTACACGCTGCCCCAAGGCGTCATCGCGCAGATGACCCGCGAGATCGCCGCCGGGCGGCCGGGACTCATCACCCGGACGGGGCTGCACACCTTCGTCGATCCACGCCAGCGCGGCGCACGACAGAGCCCGAGCGCGCGGGAGGATCTCGTCGAGTTGATCGAGATCGCTGGCGAAGAATGGCTGCGCTTCAAGCCATTCCCGCTCGATGTCGTCCTGCTACGCGGCACGAGCGCCGACGAGGACGGCAACATCAGCATGGAGCAGGAGGCCATACCCGGCGAGATGCTGTCCTCCGCGCAGGCAGGGCGGCGGCTCGGCGCGGCAGTGATCGTCCAGGTCAAGCGCCTGGCGCGGCGCGGCACGCTTCCCCAGCGCAGCGTCAAGATTCCCGGCGTGCTGGTCGACTATGTCGTCGTCGACGAGAACCAGCGGCAGACCTATTGGAGCGACTACAATCCGAGCTATTCGGGCGAGATGCGCATCCCGCTGGAAGGCATGCGCAAGCTGCCCTTCACCGAGCGCAAGATCGTGGCCCGGCGGGCCACGATGGAGATTTCCCCCGGCGCGATCTGCAATCTCGGCGCCGGCATCTCGACCGGTGTCTCGGCCGTCGCGGCTGAGGAAGGCTTCCTCGACGAGATCGTGCTGACCAATGAGCAGGGCTTCATCGGCGGCGCTCCGGTCACGGGCCCGGATTCGGGCGCGGCGCAGAACTACGACGCCATGGTCGACCAGCCCTACCAGTTCGACTTCTACGATGGCGGCGGGCTCGACATCGCCTTCCTGTCCTTCGCCGAGGTCGATGCCGAGGGGCACGTCAATGTCAGCCGCTTTGGCGACACCATCGTCGGCATCGGCGGCTTCGTGAACATCAGCCAAAATGCGCGCAAGGTGGTCTTCAGCGGCACCTTCACCGCAGGCGGGCTGCAGATCGCCACGACGGACGGAAAGCTGCGCATCCTCCAGGAGGGCCGCAGCCGCAAATTCGTCCAGGCGGTTGAGCAGATCTGCTACAACGGCACCTTCGCGCGCGAACAGGGGCGAGAGGCCGTCTTCGTGACCGAACGGGCCGTCTTCCGTGTCGGCTCCAAGGGGCTGGAGCTCTGCGAGATCGCGCCCGGCATCGAGTTCGAGCGGGATATCGCAGCCCATATGGCGTTCCGACCGGAGATCGCGGCGGACCTCAGGACGATGGACGAAAGGCTGTTCTCGCCGGAGCCGATGGGGATGAAGCGCGATATCGCGGCGAAGGGTGCGCAACTGCGACAGCCGCGCCGCCGCCTCGGCAGCCCACAGGTCTTGCGGATCGCCGAGCGCGTCTGAGCGGGGCCGGCGTCAAGCGCCGCGCTGCGCTGCTTCCAGGCCCAGCACCAGCCCGGCGAGCGCCTCCAGCGTCGGCGTGGCAATGCCCTTGGCCCTGCCGCGCTCGATCACGCTGAGATAGATCGCCTCGACCTCGGTCGGGCGCCCGGCCTCGATGTCGCGACGCATGCTGGTCTTGTTGCGCGCGGCTCCGCTCGTCACGATGCCGTCGAAAATAGCATAGCGGCTGGCCTGCGGCAGGGTGACGCCGCAGGCCTCGGCGACCGCCGCGGCCTCGTCCATGGCGCGGCGGGCCACCAGCGACAACGCCGGCAGGCCGGCGACCTCGCCGATGGTCAGCCCGGTCAGGCCGCTCGTCGCGGACATCGCCACGTTGAGCATCAGCTTGCGCCATTTCTCGGCGAGAATCTCGGCACTGGCCGTCGTCGGAATGCCGTGCGCGGACATGAGCGCCGCCAGCGCCGTCGCGCGCGCCGAAAGGCCGCCGCCGATCTCACCCACGATCGTCGGCAGGGCCGCGTAATTGCGCACGACGCCCGGCGCCTCGAGCGTCGCTCCGAGCGAGGTCAGGCCACCTAGCACGGCCTTCGGACCCAGCACGTCCGCGAGGACCTCCTCATTGCCGAGGCCGTTCTGGAAGCTGACCGCGGTCGATCCGTCCTTCATCAGCGAAGCGACGCTCTCCGCGACCGCCCGCGTCGCGCTCGCCTTGCACTGGACCAGCAGGATATCGGCGGGCGGGATCTCGGAGACTGCCGCCGCGGCGCCGATCGGGACGATGCGCTCGCCACCCTCGCCGACGATCCGCAGGCCGCGTTCGCGGATCGCCGCGACATGCTCCGCTCGTCGCGCGAAGAGTGTGACGCGCAGGCCCGCTTCCGCCAGCAGCCCGCCGAACAGGCTTCCCATCGCTCCCGCCCCGGCAACGACGACGTGCGCCTTCTCCATCCCAGCCTCCCTGCATCGCGATCCGAACCGCTATTTGACATGAATGTAAACGGATACATTTTGCTTGTCATCGCCCCCAAGATTGAATAGCGTTCAACGATCACAGGCTGCCTGGCGTTAACGCTGGCGGCCCCAAGAGAAGCGCGACGCAGCAGCGACACGCGCCGAAGCCGAGCTAGGGAGAGCCCGGGAATGGCATCGCAACTGACGTCGCGCGCGGCGTCCGACTTCGACCTGTCTGGCGCCCCGGCGACTGCGGAGAAGGCTCAGCCTCGCCGCTCGTCCGGTTTGCGTCGCCTGAAGCGCATCGCCTGGAACCTGATCCCTCCGCTGACCTTCGTCGCGATCATCGGGTGCTGGTCGGCCGCGATCCAGATCTTCAAGATTCCGGCCTATCTGCTGCCGGGCCCGGGCGCCGTGTTCCAACGCGTGGTGACCGATGCCGGCATGCTCTGGCTCAACACCAAGGTGACGCTGACGGAGATCGTCCTGGGCTTCGGCCTGACGGTCGTGACCGCGATCCCGCTCGGGCTGGCCATCGCGCTCTCGCCGCTGGCCAAGCAGACGCTCTATCCGCCGATCATGCTGCTGCAGCTCGTGCCGAAGATTGCCGTCGCGCCGCTCTTCCTGGTCTGGCTCGGCTTCGGCATCGAATCGAAGGTCCTGCTGACGGTGCTCATGACCTTCTTCCCGCTCCTGCTGGCCAGCATCAGCGGTTTCCAGATCCTCGATACGCGGCTGCTTTATCTCACGCGTTCGATGGGGGCGAGCGTCTGGCAGACTTTCTGGTACCTGCGCATCCCCGCCGCCCTGCCGGTCATCTTCTCCGGTATCAAGGCCTCGGCGACGATAGCCGCAACGGCTGCGATCGTGGCCGAGTTCGTCGGCGCCAATCAGGGCCTCGGTTATGTGCTGTTGAAGGGCACGAGCACGCTCGACATCGAGCTGACCTTCGCCGTTCTCGTCGTCCTCACGCTCATCGGCATCGTCATCAACTACGTCGTCGAGTTCAGCGAATGGCTGATGACACCGTGGCAGCGCTCCGGCGGATCGTAATCGCCCAAAAATAAGCCGGATAAATAAAAAACGTACGGAACGGGAGGAACGACCATGAAGCATTGGATCAAGCAGTCACTGGCGGTCGCAACGGTCGCGGCCGGCCTCGGCTTTTCGCCCGCATTCGCCCAGACGCCGCTGACCTTCCAGCTCAACTGGACCGCGGGCGGGCCGAATGCGGGTTTCGCGGCCGCCGTCGGTGAGGGCTACTACAAGGCCGCGGGGCTCGACGTGACCGTCGTCCAGGGCAACGGCTCGGGCAATACCGCCCAGCTCGTCGCCAGCGGCCGTTCCCAGCTCGCCTATGCGGATGCCGTCGCCATCGCGCAGCTCGTCGCCAAGGGCGCGCCGATGAAGATCGTCTCCACGATCTATCAGTCGAATCCGAATGCGGTGAACGCGCTGAAGAAGACCGGCATCAAGTCGATCGCCGATCTGAAGGGCAAGAAGGTCGGCGTGCCCGCGGGCGGCTCGCAGGGGCCGATGCTGCCGCTGCTGCTGCAGGCCAACGGCCTCAAGGAAGCCGACCTGACATTGATGAACATGCCCGTCGCCGCCATGGTGCCCTCGCTCCTACAGGGTCAGGTCGATGCGATCCTGGGATCGAGCGATGCCTACCAGATCCAGCTCGAGATGCAGGGCGCGGAACTCACCAATTTCGCCTTCGCCGACAACGGCGTACCAACGGTCGCGACCTCGATCTTCGCCTCGGGCGACTTCATCAAGCAGAATCCCGAGGTGCTGAAGAAGTTCATCGCGGCGAGCCTCAAAGGCTGGTCCTTCGCGCTCGACAATCCCGCAAAGGCGATCGAGCACGTGAAGGCGATCTTCCCGGACGTCAACGTGAAGCTCGCGACGGCCGAGCTTGCGGCGATCACGCCCCTCTTCTGCAGCGGCGGCGCGAAATATGTCGGCAAGGCCGAGGACGCCCATTGGGTGCGCACGCAGAAGCTGCTGTCGGAAGTGAAGCTGCTGCCCGAAGGGCAGGATCCGAAGAGCTACTACACCAACGAATATCTGCCGGCCGATGGCGAGCTGCGTCCCTGCAAATAAGCGCAGCGCTGCCGGAACCACACATCTTGCACGAGGCATGACACGGGCATGGTCATGAGAGACAAGCCGAGACTGGGATACCGCTTCGAGGATCTGTTCGTCGGGATGCGCTTCCGCAGCCCTGGCCGCACCATCACCGATGCCGACCTTGTCGGCTTCGCGGGGCTGACGGGGGACTATTCGGAGCTGCACACCAGCGACGTCTACGCTCAGAGCAGCCAGTTCGGCCGCAAGGTCGCGCATGGCATGCTCGGCCTCGCCTATGCCCATGGCCTGATGTGGGCCCGCACCGGCGAACTGCGGGAGACCGCAGTCGCCTTCCTCGGGATCGACGGCTGGAAATTCTCAGGCCCGATCTTCGTCGGCGACACCATCTTCGTCGATTACGAGCTCGCCGAGCTGCGGGACAGCCGCTCACGCCCGACGCAGGCGATCGCCACCTTCGAGGTGAAGATCGTCAAGCAGGACGGTTCGGTCGTGCAGCAGGGCCGCAAGGCCCTGCTGGTCTCCAAGGTTCCTCTGGAAGCCGTGGCCGCCTCGACCGGCCCCGCGGCTGCCGCAAGCTGACGGGGTTCGGCCATGGCCGCACAGCAGGGCATCGAGTCGCCATCGGGCGTGCCGATCACCATCCGCAACGTCTCCAAGATCTTCGGCGAGGACGGCGACAAGCCTTTCCAGGCGCTCAAGCGTGTCGATGTCGAGATCCCGGCAGGGCAGTTCATCTCCGTCGTCGGCGCCTCCGGCTGCGGCAAGAGCACGCTGATGCTCATGGTCGCCGGGCTGCTCGCCCGGACGACCGGCGAGATCACGGTCGACGGCAAGCCGGTGACGAAGCCGATCACAGATGTCGGCATCGCCTTCCAGGACCATCTGCTGCTGGATTTCCGCACGGCGTTCGAGAACGTCATGCTGCATGCCGACATCCGCAAGATCGACCGCGAGACGCTGGCCAGCCGCGCCAAGGACCTGTTCGCGCAGCTGCGGCTCACTCACGCGATGGACAAATACCCACGCCAGCTCTCCGGCGGCATGCGCCAGCGCGTCTCGCTGATCCGGACGCTGGTGCATGAGCCGCCAGTGATCCTGATGGACGAGCCCTTCGGCGCGCTCGATGCGCTGACGCGGCTGCAGGTTCGCACCGATCTCGAGAACCTCTGGATGCGCAAGCGCCCGACGGTGATCTTCATCACCCATAGCGTCGAAGAGGCCGTCGGCCTGTCCGACCGCATTCTGGTGATGAGCCCGAGCCCCGGCGAGGTGATCGACGACATCAAGGTCGAGCTGCAGCGCCCGCGCCCCATCGTTCTGGGCGATGCGCCTGAATTCGCGGGCTATGTCGACCGCATCCACCGGCATTTTGAGCGCCTGGGCATTCTCCACGGGCAGCCCCTGCCGCAGACGACGGCAGCCTGACCATGACGGCGGGCCTCACCGCACAGGCTCCGGGCGAGCTGGTGAGCCTCGCCGAGCAGGGCTTCGTGGCGGAGATCGTGCTGGCCAACGGCCCGCTCAATCTCGTGACACGGCCTCTCCTGCGCCAGCTCAACCGTATCCTCACCGATCTGGCGGGGCGGCGCGATCTGCGCTGCGTCATCCTTCATGGTGGCACCGCGCGCGCCTTCTGCGCCGGCAGCGACATCAAGGAGTTCGGGCCGATCCGGCACGACGCCAGCGAACAGAAGATCCTGTTCGAGGACATGGTCCTGCGCAATCTCGCGCGCTTGCCGATGCCGACGATCGCCGCGATCGATGGCCCCGCGCTCGGTGGCGGGCTGGAGATCGCTCTCTGCTGCGATTTGCGGATCCTGCGTAGTGGCGTCGCCCTCGGCTTGCCCGAATGCCAGCTCGGCGGTTTGGCCGGCAGCGGTGCGATCAGGCTGGCGCGCCTGATCGGCCCGTCGCGCGCGAAGCGGGTGCTTTTCACCGGCGAGCCGATCTCCAGCGAGCAGGCCCTGGCCTTGGGCGTCGTCGACGAAATCGCTGACGGCAGCGCTCTCGACGCCGCCCGCGCCATGGCCGCCACGATCGCCCGGCGCGGCCCGATCTCCAATCGGCTCGCGAAGGAGCTGGTCGATGCCGCCGGCGACCTCCCGCTTGAGGCGGCACTGTCGCAAGCGACGGTCGCCCAGCAACGCATCTTCGATTCCGACGACCTTCAGGAAGGCGCCGCCGCATTCTTGGGCAAGCGCGCTCCTGTCTTTGCCGGGCGATGAAAAGCCCAGAACGCAACGAGACACCGAGCTGACATGGCCCATATCCCCGCCGAGCGCTGCCTATCGATCGTCCAGCTTCTGGTCGAAGCTGCGGTCGGCATGCAGCTCGGCGAAATCGCGCAGCGACTGGCCCTGCCCAAGAGCGGCGTTCATCGCCTGCTCGCCGCGCTGATCGAGCAGGGCTGGGTCGAGCAGGATCCGCAGAATGGCGCCTACCGGCTCACGATGCGGCTGACGATTCTCGGTCAGCGCCATTACATGGCGACGGGCATCCCCGACATCTGCCAGCCCTTGCTCGATGAGCTCGCTGTCAGGACCCAGGAGTTCGTCCGCCTCGCGGTGATCGACGCGCATGCCCTGGTCTGGGTCGCGGACGCGCAGGGCGCCCGCGGCGGACTGATGTATCAGCCGCTGCTGACGAGCAATACGGTGCCCCTGCACGCGACCGCGAGCGGCAAGTCCTGGCTCGCCTGCCTCACGCGACAGCAGGTGCGTGATATCATCGGCCTCAACGGCGGCTTCGGCGAACCGGGACAATTCGGGCCCAACGCTATCCGGACCTTCGACGAGCTTTTCAAGGAGCTGGAGCGCACGAAGGCGCGCGGCTACGGCATCGCCATGAGCGAGGCCGAGCCTGGCGTCACCGCAGTCGGCGCCGCCATCTGCTCGGGCATGAACGGAGCGCCGGTGGGAACGCTGAGCGTCGCCGGCCCGGGCGTCCGGATGGGCGAGCACCGTCTCAGCGAACTCGGCCCCTTCGTCGTCGACATAGCCCGGCAGCTCTCCGAGCTCTGGCCTCTACGAAAGCCTTTGAGGCTGTCAGGAAAAATACCCGCAGCGGCATAACGTGGCCGCTTGCGTGAGAAGGCCACAGCCCCTGCCGCTATCGCTGCCATGGCTGGATTCTTTGCGCGCATCCAGAAGTTCTACCGCATGAATGGCGGCGAGAAGCTGCTGTTCCGGCCCAGCGTGATGAACGCAATGTCGAATTCAAGGCCCTGAGCACCCCGAAACTACCACTTCGCTGAAGCCAACATTCCGAGCTTGCCTAGGTGCCGGCTCTTTCGCTGCAGCGGATATTCAACGGGGTTGCCGCAAAGCAGACGTGCAAGATGTCGGCTAATGGGATGGACCGGCTGCTCCCGCCGCCGCGTAAGCTGCGGCGTCATCGCCAAGGCGGAGCAGCCCCATGAACAGGACGACCTCGAACACCGAAGCCAAACTCACCGTTGTCGGCATCGATATCGGCAAGGACGTATTCCACCTGGTCGGCTTCGATGTGAACGGCAAGATCGCTTTCCGACGCAAGATTCGGCGCTTGGCGCTGGAGGAGACCTTCAAGGCTCTCCCCGCCTGCATCGTCGGGATGGAAGCGTGCCTGAGCGCTCATTTTGTCGCCCGCACGCTGCGCAGGCTCGGCCACGAGCCCCGCATCATTCCGGCGAAGTATGCGAAGCCTTTCGTGAAGGGCCAGAAGAACGATTACAATGACGCCGAGGCCATCGCGGAGGCCGCGCTGCGCCCGAACCTGCGGGTGGTGCGGGAGAAGACACAGGATGAACTCGACCTGCAGGCCTATCACCGCATCCGGTCGCGGTTGGTCTCGCGCCGGACCGCGACGGTCAACCAGATCCGGGCGTTCCTGATCGAGCAGGGTATCGCCATCCGCCCCGGGTTGCGGGCCCTTCGCACCTCGCTCTTCGACATCCTGAAGAACCGGGCCGATGAGATCTCGCCGCGCATGAGCGATCTGATCGTCGGCCTCTATGAGGACTGGCTTTGGCTCGACGAGCGGATCGAGACGATCACCGCCGAGATCGAGAAGATCGCAGCCGAGCAGGCCGCCTGCACGCGGCTGATGAGCGTGCCGGGCGTTGGGCCGATCATCTCGACGGCACTGGTCGCCGCGATCGGCGATGGTGAGGCCTTCGACCGAGGCCGCGATTTCGGCGCCTGGCTCGGTCTCGTCCCACGACAATACAGCACCGGTGGCAGAACCGTGCTGGGGCGCATCTCGAAACAGGGCAACACCTATCTGCGCATGCTGTTCATCCAGGCCGCGAAGGTCATCATCATGAGACCGCAGAACTGGGAGAAGTTCAGCTTCGGAACCTGGTTGAAGGAGGCGGCTCCGCGGCTTCACCGCAACAAGCTCGCGACCGCCCTAGCCAACAAGCTGGCTCGCATTAGCTGGAGCGTGCTGCGCAACGGACGGTCTTTCGACACGCACGGGGAGGCGCTCGCTATCTAGCAGCCTCCCAACCAGTTCGCGACGGAGCAGGCATGGAACGGATTCAATATGCGCACCCTGAGCCTGGTGGCCCTTTTGGCCGCCGAACGGCCGATCTGCTAATGAGGCCAAAGGTGCGCGCGTATTCCCATCAAGGCCACGGCCCGCGAGCCGATCAGTAGGCCGGATACATATGAGCGACTTCCGTCACCGCGCCGAACCCGTTGTGAAACGCAGCCGGTCCATACATAAGGGCCAACTCGGTTACGCGGCAGACGGCCGAACTGAACTGCCCGCAAGCGGACGTTCCTGACGTCGGGAATGGCCATTTTCGATGGCGGATTCAGTGAGGTACCAACGTCCGACTTGGGTCGCGAGCTGCCACCCGCTTGCTCAGGCGGGAATGTCTGCTTCTAGGCACCGAACCAAACGTATGCTCCTGGCGCACTCTGCAAGCGCCTCGAGTACAAGGCGCTCTGCTCTCTGGCTCAATGCGCATAGGGTTCGGCCAGATCCTGCCCGTCTTCGCCGGCTTCACGGGGATCGAAGGCAGCCAACCACGGCTTTAATACGCCACTGCCATTTTTTGCTGCGAGCTGTTGTCGTAACGCGACCTTCAGCGCGTGCCGAGCGAAACGGTCTGCTGGAGCCGAATAGGCATCGGGCTGGTGTCCGGCGAGGTGATAGAGCACCGCCTGCTTAACCGCGACTAAAGCGGGATCCCCGAACGCGTCGAGCAGGCCCTCGAACCGTCGCAGGGTTGCAGCGTCGAACGCGCGTGGCTGCCCCATCGCGTTCTTCACGGGATGGGCCGGCACGAGATGCGCACAGGGCACGAATCCTGCCGGGACCGGCTCCGTGGCGGCATGAGTACGGCCCGAGCGCAGGAGCTTGGGCAGGACATGGGTGTGCGGCCCCTCGGGACTCTTGCCGTCTGCAGGCGGGATTGGCTGATAGACCTCGCAGCGGCCGAAACGCGTAATGAAGACGCGGTGCGGTCCCGCGGCGAGAATAGCGCTCATGGCGCCGTTGCCCGGCGAGAAAAGCGGGTGGCCAGCCTCAGCCCGGAGTACGTCGATCAGCGCGGGATCGGCGGTGCGAATGCAGATGTCGGCCTGCGTTGTTCCGAGGCCCATGTCGAAGAGGATCGCGCCGTCATCCTCGCTGCGCAACGCATCCTCATCGGGGCCGAGATCGGTCAGCACCGTTCGGCCCGACATGGCGCAAATGCCTTCGGGTAGGCAGAGGGCGACCCGGTGGCTCCAGCTTGTGCCGACGGCGCTTTCCGAAGCGACGAGGCGCATGCCGTCGAGCCGGTGGAAGCCGATTCCGCCGCGCGCAGTCGTCGCGGCGAGGCGATCCGGCTCGTCGGTGATCGCCACTGGTTCGCCGGGGTCGCGCATGAACTCGGCGATGGCGCCAAAGGTGCCGAGGCTCCATTGGCTGGTTTCGTCGAGGAGGTGCTCGCGCAGCACGGCGCGGATCAACTGGCTATCACTGGTCATGATCTTGTCCGGGAGAATGCGCTCGCCACGGCAGGAGAAGAGATTCACCTTCATGGTGACTGCGAACGGCCGCGACACCGAAGACGGCCGCGAGGCGCTCGTCGTCGAGCACGCTCGCAGGAGGGCCTTCCGCGATCAGCCGGCCAGCGCCGAGCAGCACCAGCCGGTCGCAGAACCGAGCGGCGAGGGTGAGGTCATGCAGCACGACGACAACGCCGGCGCCGCGACGCGCCGTCCGGCGCAGCAGCTCGATCACCCCGAGTTGGTGCAGTGGATCGAGCCCGGCGAGCGGTTCGTCCGCAAGGAGATATGGCGCCTCGACCGCCAGCGCGCGCGCCAGCAGGGCACGGCGCTGTTCGCCGCCCGAGAGCGTGCCCATCGTCCGTTCGCGAAAACCCGCGACGTCGCAATGGTAGAGCGCGGCGGCTATCGCTGTCATATCCGCCTTGGAGGGACCGGCGAAAGGGCGGCGATGCGGCAAGCGCCCGAGCCCGACGACCGCCTCGACCGAAAGCGGCCAGGAGATGTCGGCACCCTGCGCGAGGAAGGAGACGCGCCGCGCCAGGGCCTGCCGGCCGAGCGCGCGAGCGCTGTCGCCGTCATAAGCGACCGAGCCGTGTCCTGGATCGAGCAGGCCGGCGAGGACGCGCAGCAGCGTGGTCTTGCCGGCGCCGTTGGGACCGACGAGACCGAGGAGTTGGCCCGGCCGGATCGTGAGGGAGACCTGCTGCAGAATCGGCTTGCCGCCGATGGTGACAGTGATGTCGTGCGCTCCGATGGCCATCATGCCTCCCGCCGCATGCGATTGACGAGGCTGAACAGGAAGGGTGCGCCGATCAGCGCGGTGACGACGCCGAGCTTCAGCTCCGGGCGGATGGGCGAGAGCCTCAGCGCCAGATCGGCGAGGAGAACCAGGATGGCGCCGCCGAACCCGCTGACCAGCAGCAGCCGGCCGGGCCTGTTCCCGACCAGCGGGCGCAGCAGATGCGGCACGACCAGCCCGACGAAGCCGATCGCGCCGGCCACCGCGACCGCGCTGCCGACGGCGAGCGCCGTGCCGCCGATCAGCCTCGCCCGCAGCCAGATCGGATCGAAGCCGAGGCTCGCGGCGGTATCCTCGCCCAGCGTCAACGCGTCGAGAGCCGGCGCCGTCGAGAGCAGCAGCCCCCAGCCGATCAGCATCAGCGGCAAGGCCAGCAGGACGTGGCTGAGGCTGCGATCCGCAAGCGAGCCCATCAGCCAGAACACGATCTCCAGCGCGGCGTAAGGGTTGGGCGCGAGGTTGAGTGCCAGCGCGGTCGCGGCACTCGCGAAACTGTTGAGCGCGACGCCGGCCAGGATCAGCGTCGTCGTGCCGGCGCCACGTCCGAGCAGGACGAAGAGCAGGAGCGTCGCAATGATGGCGCCGGCGATCCCGCCGAGCGGCAGCGCGAGCGCCAGGCTCGCCGAAAGCCCGCCATAGAAGGCGAGAACCGCGCCGAAGGCGGCTGCGCCCGAAATGCCGACGACGCCGGGTTCTGCCAGCGGATTACGCAGCAGGCCCTGCATGGCGGCACCCGAGAGCCCAAGGCTGAAGCCGACCAGCGCGCCGAGGATCGCGCGAGGCAGGCGCAGCTCCCGGAGCACGAGCGCCGGCAGGCTTGGCCGGCCGGCGAGCAGGTCGTGGATCGCCGCGCCGAGATCGAGCGGCGCATAGCCGACAGCCATCGAGGATGCGCACGCGAAGAGCGTCGCAAGCGCAAGCGACGTGATCAGCATCGGCAGGGATGGCGGATGGGAGGTCGAGCCTGTCATGGTGCTTCTCCCGCCGTCCGCATTAGCTCCTCGATGGCGTCGAGCACGCTCGGTCCGGCGCAGGTCCAGAGGCGCGAGGGCAGCGCGACGAGCTTCAGACGTTCGCCGAGCTTTTCGATTAGCGGGTGGTGCAACACTTCATGGGCGAGCGAGGGCGGCCCGTCCGGTGTGTCGTTCAGGATCAGCAGCTCGGCGCCGCTGATGGCCACCGTCTCCAGTGCGATCTGGCCGTAGCTCTCGATGCCGAGACGACCTGCCACATTGTCGAGCCCCGCAAGCGTCAGGATCTCGTCGACCAGTGAGCCGCGCCCGACCGTGAAGCCGTTCGGCCGCAGCACGATGGCGGGGCGTAGGTTCGCCGGCCGTTTCTCCGCGAACGCGGAAAGTTGCGCGTCGATCCTGGCAAGGAGGGCGGCGCCGCGCTCCTCCTCGCCGAGCACTGCCGCCATCTCCGCGATCTGGCTGCGCATCTCGGCGAGATTGCGTGGCACGCCGAACTCGCGCACGGGCATGCCGACGCGCTTGAGCAGAGCGACCGTCGCGCGCGTCGTATAGGCGCCGGCGATGACGAGATCGGGCCTCGCGGCGAGAACCTCCTCGACGAGGCCGTGATTGACCCCGACCGCGCGGGCTGCCTCCGCCATATTGGCGTTGGGCGGGTCGCGCGAGAGCCAGGTGACGGAGACGATGTTCTCGCGCGCGGCGAGGCGCAGGACGAGTTCATCCGTGCACAGGTTGAGCGAGACGATGCGCGTCGGCTTCGCTATGGCCCGCGCGGGGTCGATCGTCATGGCGCCGACGAGTGCCATGACGAGGGTCGCGAAGCCGGTGAAGCGGCTTTGGAAGCGGAGGGTTCTCATCCGCCGATGGCCACCTTGATGCCACCGAAGGCACCGAAGCCCGGAACAAGGAAGCCGACCGGATTCTCCCAGCTTTTGTCGAAGAGGTTGTCGATCCGCCCGAAGACGGTGACCTTGTCGGTCGCCTTGTACTCGGCGGCGAGTTTGACGAGGGTTGCCCCCTTCGCCTTGAGGCGCGGCACCGAGAAGTCGCGGTTCCCGTCGACCCAGGGGCCGACATAGATCAGCGTGGCGGAGAGCGTCAGCTTCTCCATCGGCGTCCAGCTTGCAGTCGTGCTGGCTTTGTGGCGCGGCCGCCGCAGCAGTTCCTGATGCGCGCTCTCATCCTTCGCGAGCGTGAAGGTGTAGTCGGCGCGAATGCGGAACTGCGGCGAGATCTCCAGCGCCGTGAAGGCCTCGACGCCCTTCGTCTTCGCCCTGCCGACATTGGCGTAGGAATCGCGCGTCGTGTTGGTGACGATCAGGTTCTCGATGTCGTTCTGGAACCAGGTCGCGCCGAGCTGCAGCCGCTTGTCGAACAGCGGTTGCTCGAAGCCGACATCCCAGCCGCGGCTCTCCTCGGGCTTCAGATTCGGGTTGCCGAAGAAATTATACCCGGGGCGATAGTCGATGAAGAGCTCGTTCAGCGTCGGCGCCTTGAAGCCGGTGCCGTAGCTCGCCTTCAGCTTGGTCTCCGTGCCCGGCACGATCACCGCCGGCGCGACCCTGTAGGTGGTGTGCCCGCCATAGCTGCCGTCGTCGTCGCGACGGATATTCGCGGCGAGGAAGAAGCGATCCTGGATGTTGCCCTGATATTCGAGGAAGGCAGCCTTGTTGCCGTTCGAGGCGGTCAGGCTCGCGGTGTCGAGCCGCTCCCGCTCATATTGCAGGCCCATGATCAGGCTATGGCCCTTGGCGAGCTCAAGGTCGCCGCGCCAGCCGAACTTGGTGCGCTCGCCGAGATTTTCCGTCGGCAGGCCGAGCAGGCCGAAGGCGCCGGGCTGGCGGTTGGAGCGATCCTGGTTCGAGTAGGAGACGCCGAAGCGGTTGACGAAACGCCCGCCGAGTGGATCCCAGACCACCTCGCCGCGGGTGAAGCCCTGCGCATAGTTCTGCAGCGAGCGGTAGGGGGTGGGCCGGCTCGGAAAGCCGCTGTCATAGGTCGAGCGGAACTGACCGTCCGTGTAGCGCCCGACCCAGTTGACGCTTAGCGTGTCGGTCAGCGCGAAGCCTAGCCGGCTGGAGTAGGTGTACGCGTCATAGGCGTTGGGCCTCACCTTGACGCCCTGCGGGATCAGCTTCGGCGGCACGGAATCGGTCGAGTCCGAGCGCATATGCGCGACGTTGAAGGCGTAGTTGAAGCGGTCGTCGCCGCCGCTGAAGCCGGCCGACTGGTTGAAGGTGCCATGCGAGCCGGCCTCGACGCGCGCGGTCGTCTTGGGCGGGCCGTCGCCACGCTTCGTCGTGATCGAGATGACGCCACCCAGCGCATTGGCACCGTAGAGGCCGCTCTGCGGGCCGCGCAATACCTCGATGCGCTCGATATCGTCGGTCAGCATCGAGCCGAAGTCGAAGGAGCGGTTCGGGGTCGAAGGGTCGTTGGCCTCGATGCCGTCGATCATCACCTTGACGTGGTTGGAGTTGGTGCCGCGCATGAAGACCGAGGTCTGGCCGCCCGGTCCACCGATCTGGACGATGTTGAGGCCCGGCACGGCGGCCAGCGCCTGCGGTAGCGTGCGCCGCTGCTGTTGCTCGATGTCTCTGGCGGTGATGACGGTGACGGAGCTCGCGACCTCGCGCGCCGGCGTCGGCGTGCCGGTGGCGCTGACGACGATTTCGTCGAGGGCGAGCGGGCCGGGCTCGCTTTGGGCGAGGGCGGTAGCACAGCTAGCGAGGACGAGAAGGGAAACGGACAGCGGCAGGCGGCCGCGCCGGGCGGCCGGGGAGAAGACGATCACGATGGAAACCTCGGGCGTTGACGTCAGTGGCACGTCACCGCGAACGCGATCTCCCATCGGCCGCACCCATGGCGGCAAACAGAGCAATCAGCGATCGAAACACCCCGTCCGAACGTGTTCGCGTGTGACCACGGCTGACGGCAGGTCTCCTGGCTCGCGGGTCGGTGCCTTTCACCGCCTTCCCAGGTCCGAGGTCCCAGTGGCGTATGGCGAAAGGCTCGCCGCATACAGTTGCGGGGGCAGCCGCGGCATGGGGCAGCAAGTTGCCCGCACCGCGTTCCCTTTTGATCCCGTGAGGGAACCGTCGCAGCGAGGATTAAGGCGGAAAGGTGGCGGCGTCAAACCCTGGAATGTCTGCTGAGTGCTGCAAAGCCAAGGTCGAAATGGCTGCAGGAGGATCAGATCCAGCCAGATGCGGATGAAACTGGGGCGGCCACTCGTGAAGCCGCCGCCCCGCGTCATACGGCGGCAGACACGTTGGAAGCCGATCAGATCGAGCGGGTGATGCCGCCGTCAACGCGGATATTCTGTCCCGTGATGTAGCCGGCTCCCTCCGAGAGGAGGAAGGCGACGGTGGCCGCGATCTCCTCGCTCTTGCCGTAGCGTTGCATCGGCACGCCTTGGCGGCGTTCCTCCGTCGCCGGCAGGCTGTCGATCCAGCCTGGCAGAACATTGTTCATGCGGACATTGCTGGCGGCGAAATCGTCAGCGAAGATCTTCGTGTAGGCGGCGAGGCCGGCGCGGAACACGGCGGAGGTCGGGAACATCGCGCTCGGCTCGAATGCCCATGCCGTCGAGATGTTGACGATGCCGCCGCCCTTCTGCGCCTGCATGATCGGCGCGATCAGCCGGACCGGCCGGACCACGCTGAGGAAGTAGACATCGAGCCCGGCATGCCAGGCCTCGTCCGCGATCTCGAGGATCGGCGCGCGCGGGCCGTGCCCGGCGCTGTTGACCAGAGCATCGATCCGCCCCCAGCGCACCATGGCGCCATCGACGAGCCGCTTCAGGTCATCGTTCGACTGGTTGGATCCGGTCACGCCGAAGCCACCGAGTTCATTGGCCAGCGCCTCGCCTTTTCCGGAGGACGACAGGATCGCGACCTTGTAACCATCGGCCGCAAGCTTGCGCGCCGCGGCCGCGCCCATGCCGCTTCCACCGGCCGTCACCACCGCTACCTTGACACCCATCGCCGTGCTCCCGATGCATCGCGCCGAGCGCCACTTCGCTCCATCGCCCTGAAGCTATGGCACTGGAAGCGACACTCCACTATGGAGATGTTCAGCTTCGAGGCTGTAGGAAATCTACTCGATGGCGCATGCGGAAATCCGGCTACCACCGCTGAACGGGCTCCGGGCCTTCGAGGCGGCGGCGCGGCATCTCAACTTCAGGCTGGCGGCGGAAGAGCTCGGCGTGACGCAGAGTGCCGTCGCGCAGCAGGTTCGCGCTCTCGAGGCCAATCTCGGCTTCAGCCTCTTCGAGCGCCTGTCGCGCTCGCTTGCCCTGACCGACCAGGGCCGCAGATATGCGAGCCAACTCAATCGGGCCTTCGCCTTGATGATGGAGGCGACGGCCGGGCTGCGCTCGCAACCGCAGACCTTGGGGCTGACCATCAGCGTCACGCCCAGCTTCGCATCGAAATGGCTGATCCCCCGGCTTCCGGAATTCACCGACGCGCATCCCAACATCGCCTTGCGGATCCTGGCGAGCGAAAGCCTGGCCAACTTCCAGTCTGACGGCGTCGACATTGCGGTGAGACAAGCGAGGCCGCCCTTTGGTCCCGGCCTCGTCGCGGACCTGCTCTTCAGGCAGGAAATCATCGCCGTCTGCAGCCCCGCGCTTGTCGCGAGCCGATCGGCACCACTAAGGCCGGCCGATCTGGACGGCATCACCCTGCTCAACGACGCGCATGATCTCTGGCCGGAATTCATCGAGCAGGCAGCGGGCTCGCCGCCATCCGCGTCGCTGCGACAGGTTCGCTTCAATCAGACGGCGTTGGCGATCGATGCCGCCGTTGCGGGCCAGGGAATCGCGCTGGCGAGCCGCTTTCTGGTCGAGCGGGACATCGAGGCCGGACGGCTCGTGCCGGTGCTGCAAATGGCAATCGCGACTGGAACCGACATCTACGTCGTCGCTCCGCGTAAGCCGCGCCAGCCAGCTCCGGCGGCCATGGTGCGGGCGTGGCTTCTGGCCCAAGCGAATGAAGCGCCGCTTGCGGGATAGACTGGGCGGCCCAAATCCGCTCTTGAAGTGCCTTGTTTCGATGAGTGACGCTTGGCCGATCTCGCTTTGGCTACCTCTATTCACATAGAGCGTGGAACTCGCTGCGGCGGCGTCAGGCGACGCTCAGCCCTTCGGCACCGTGCTTGCGGATCAGTTCGGCCACGAAACCCGAACTTTTCGCCGCCTCGACGAATTGCGTGAGGAGGTCGAGCGCCGCGCTCTTCGATTTCGAGGTGCCGATCGCCTGCTGCACCGCCATGAACCTTCCGTCGAGCAGGCGCGAACCTGGCACCTGCTTCTGATCCAGGATCAGGCGCGACCGCAGGCCGGAGAGCACGTCCAGCTTTTTGTCGACGAACTCGTGGAAGGTCTCGTCGAGCGAGCCGGAGCGGACCAGCTCGGCCTTGCGGATGTTGCGATCGAGCCAGAGGCCATAGGCCGACCGATCGGTGACCGCGATGCGCACCCCTTCGGCATCGACCTCCTCGATCGTGGTGAGCGGCGAGCCGGCCGGGACGAGATAAGTCGCCTCGATCTCGACATAGGCCGGCGTGAAGCTCATGACCTCGGCACGTTGCGGCTCGGCGCCGATCAGGCCGACGTCCCATTCGTCGCGCGTCGCCGCGTCGGAGATCAGGCCGGGATTGGCATAGGGCACGTAGCGCACGCCGATACCGAGCGTCTCAGCAAGCGCACGGGCCATGTCGGGAGCGACGCCGACCGGATCACCCTCTGCCGTGCGCCCCGTCACCAGCAGGAAGTTCGAGAGGTTGATGCCGGCACGCAGCACGCCGCCGGGGGCGAGCAGATTGACCAGCGCACGTGAGACCGCGCCGATATTGGGGCGAAACTGCATGGGCTCATCCTTCGTTAGCTGGCGTTTCGAGCGCGGAGCGTCGCGCAGCCGCCCCCTTATCGCGGCGATCGCATAACCCGCAAAGCCCAGCCGGTGAATACACGCCACGCACCAGCAGGGTTGCCGCTCGGCTAAGATCTGTCGACCGAACGGCGATGAGCTGTCAATAATTATCGTGCGAATCCAGAGAGAGACGCTCGGAGTGTCGACATATGAAGGTCGAGAAGGCGATCACGGTCGAGGATATGCGGAAGGCGGCTAAACGGCGGCTGCCGCGGGTCGTCTTCGATTTCATCGAGGGCGGCGTCGAGGGCGAGCACGGCATCGCCCGCAATGAGCGGATCTTCAGTCAGTGCCGCCTGCTGCCGCGCTATTTCGTCGACGTCTCGAAGCGCAGCCAGAAGACAACGGTCTTCGGCAAGACCTATGATAGTCCGTTTGGCTTCTGCCCGACCGGTACACCAGACCTGTGGCGTCCTGGGGCAGAGGGCCTGCTGGCAGAGACCGCCGGCGAGGCGAACCTTCCCTTCCTCCTCTCCACAGCCGGCAACAACACGGTGGAGGCAGCGAGCAAGCTGGCGCGCGGCAATCTCTGGTTCCAGCTCTACACCACGCGCGATCGCAAGATCGCCGAATCGCTAATCGGGCGCGCGAAGGATTCCGGTGTCGAGACGCTGGTTGTCACCGCCGACGTGCCGGTCGCTCCCAGCCGCGAGCGCAATATGCGCAACGGCTTCTCGCGGCCGCTGCGCAAGACCGCCTCGCTGGTGATGGACGGCTTGGCCCATCCGAGCTGGACCTGGAACTACATGCGCACCGGCGGCATGCCGCTGATGGGCAGCTTCGCCGCCTATGCCCCGCCGAGGGCAACACCGGACGAAGTCGCCGACTTCTTCGTCAGCCAGCTCCCGACGGCCGACCAGACCTGGCGGGACTTCGAGCGCCTGCGCAAGCTCTGGCCAGGCAATCTCGTCATCAAGGGCATCCTTCATCCGGAGGATGCCCGCCGCGCCGCGGAGATCGGCTCCAACGGCATCTACGTCTCCAACCATGGCGGGCGCCAGCTCGACAGCGCGCCAGCTCCGCTCGAGGTCCTGCCGGCCATCCGCGCGGCGGTGCCCGGGCAGACCATCGTGGTGGACAGCGGCTTCCGTCGCGGCTCCGACATGATCATGGCAATGGCGATGGGCGCGGATGTTTGCCTGCTCGGCCGCGCCGCGCTCTACAGCGTGGCCGCGTTCGGCCGGCAGGGAGCACAGCGGCTGGTATCGATCCTGCGCCGCGAGATCGACCTCAACCTCGCGCAGATCGGTTGCCCGGACATCCAGAACCTGGACGAGAGCTTCGTCGTGCCGCCGCCTGCCATCCAGTTCGGCAATGGACGCCCCCGCTTTGAGGCGTAGGCCGGCAGCGGCACTGGGCTTTTGGGCGACCGACTCTGATCGACGCGCTCTGCTGATACCGATCTCAGAACACGAGCTCTTCAACCTTAGAATTCATTTAAACTATTGATTTCGTTGATTTTCTGATTCTTAATCCGTAGCATCGTGCGATCTCCAACGAGGTCGTGATGCCATCCAGCTTCCGTTCCGCAGCGACGCCTGCCGCCAGCCTGGAACTGTTCTCGCGCCAGCTCTCGCTGTCTGCCGGCCGCTTCGCGATCCGGCAGGGAGAACGCGTGGTCGGGCCGATGCGGCCGGGCTTGAAGGTCGCTGTCATGCTGGAAGGCCGGCAGGCCGTGGAGCTCGACGACCGCCCGGCCGTGCTGCTCGACGGGCCCGCAGTTCTCGTCGCAGCCAATGGCGGCGAACATGTGCAGCGGCGCACGGTTCTGACCGGCGGGGCGCTGCGCTATGCGCTGATGCAGTTTGATTTCGATTTCGTGGCGCGCGAATTCGGCGCCGAGGTGGCGAAGGCCGCAAGGCTCGCCTGCTCGGACGATGCCGGCCTCTGGGTGCGCCCGGCGAGCGCACCGATCCGCGCTCTGGCGCAGCAGATGGCCGAATGCCCGGTAAGCCCATCGCTGCGCCCGCTCTACCTCGCCGGCAAGGCGCTCGAACTTGGTGCACTGGTGCTGGACGAGGTGCTGGGCGACAGGCCCACCCGCCCGGCCAGGCTCAGCCCGCGGTTGCGCGAGCAGATCCATGCCGTCCGCGACCGGCTGCTGGAATCGGCGCAGGAGCCACCGAGTCTCGCCGAGCTCGCGCGGCTGAGCGGGCTCAACCCGACCAAGCTCACCTCCGCCTTCCGGGCCGAGTTCGGCGCGAGCGTCTTCGAATATCTGCAGGAGCACCGACTGCAGCAGGCCTACGCCATGATCGCGAATGGCGAGACGAGCGTCGCGGTCGCCGCCTTCCGTGTCGGCTACAGCCCGGCCCATTTCTCCGGGCTCTTCCGCAAGCGCTTCGGCATCGCGCCGAGCGCATTGCGCTGATTCAGGCCCTTTTTCGGCCCACCGATCTTGCTTCGACGCATTCGAAACTCCTCCGAAAGAAATACTGCCGGAATCGAAAGCCGAGCGCGTTGCTGCCCGACTGCCCTTCCTGAAAGAACCCGAAAGGGGGCGCGACAGCGCCGGGCAGGAATGCGAACGCGGTCATGAATCAGATCATCAGGGGCAATTGCGCGGCCAGGAAGGCCGGCGTGGCATTGGCGGCCATCATCGCCGGCTGGTCGGGCTCAAGCCTGGCGCAGAGCAGGCAGACGGCGCCGGCACAGGCGCCAACAGCCGCCATCGGGCTCGAGACGATCGAGGTTCAGGATGAGCGCGCCAGCGGGCCGGTCGACGGCTATGTCGCGCGCCGCAGCGACACCGCCACCAAGACCGACACGCCGCTGATCGAGACGCCGCAATCGGTGACCGTCGTCCCTCGCCAGCAGATGGACGACCAGGGCGCCCAAACGGTCAGCCAGGCGCTGCGCTACACCGCCGGCGTGCTCGGCGAGACGCGCCTCTCCTCCGGCGGCCGCTATGACAGCGTCTTCATCCGCGGCTTCGGCGGCGCAGGTACGGGCGCGGGCTTCGTCAACAATCTCGACGGGCTGCGCTATCAGCGCGGCGTCAACTTCCTGGTGCCGTCCTACGAGCCCTGGGGGCTGGAGCGCATCGAGGTGCTGCGCGGACCATCCTCGGTGGTGTTCGGGCAAGTGAAGCCCGGCGGCCTCGTCAACATGATCAGCAAGCGACCGCAGGAGGAGAAGCACGGCGAAGTCCAGCTGACGTTCGGCAGCTTCGAGCGCGCACAGGCCGCCTTCGACATCGGCGGGCCGGTCGATGCGGAGAAGCACTGGCTCTATCGCGTGGTCGGGCTCGGCCGGGCCGGCGACACGCAGGTCGACTACACCAAGGACCAGCGCATCTTCATCGCGCCCTCCGTCACCTACCGGCCGAGCGGGGCGACGACCTTCACGCTGATGGCCTCGTTCCAGCGCGATCCCGAGACCGGATTCTACGGCTTCATTCCGGCGGTCGGCACCGTGTTGCCGAGCCGCGCCGGCCGCATCCGCAGCGAGTTCTTCCCGGGCGAGCCGAATTTCGAGGGCTATAGCCGCAACCAGGCCAATCTCGGCTATGCCTTCGAGCACCGCTTCAACGAGATCTTCACCTTCCGCCAGAACGTCCGCGTCTCGGATCTGGAGTCGCGCTTCCGGACGGTTGCGGCCAGCGGCATCCTGGCCGACCAGAAGACGCTGACGCGCCGCGTCACCATGTCGAACGAGAAAGCGCGCACCGCCGGCATCGACAACCAGCTCCAGGCCGATTTCGCAACCGGCCCGCTGACGCACAAGCTGCTCTTCGGGGTCGATGGCTACTGGACGGACGGCACTGCCTTCACCGGCGCCGGCGGCACGGTGCAGAATCTCGACTTCACCAACCCGGTCTATGGCAGGACGCCCTTCGCCATGCCGGCGCTGGCCGGCGCCAAGCAGGTGACGAAGCAATACGGCATCTACGTCCAGGACCAGATCAAGCTCGACCGGCTCTCGCTGCTCGTCGGCGGGCGCTACGACCGCGCGCTCACGGACAGCCGCGCGCTCTCGACCGGCGTGCTGACCAAGCAGGATGACGACGCCCGCACCGGCCGCGTCGCGCTGATGTATAATTTCGACAATGGCTTCGCGCCCTATGCGAGCTACTCGACCTCCTTCGACCCGCAGGCCGGCTCCACCTTCGGCGGCACGCCGTTCAAGCCGACCGAGGGCGAACAGTACGAGATCGGCTTCAAATACGAGCCGCCGGGCTCCAAGATCTCGCTGCAGGGCTCGCTCTACGACCTGACTCAGACCAATGTCCCGACGACGGACCTGCTGCACCCGACCTTCCAGGTCCAGACCGGCGAGATCCGCTCCCGCGGCGCCGAGTTCGAGGCCCGCGCCAATGTCTTCGAGAATCTCGATCTGGTCGCGTCCTATGCCTATACCGATGCCGAGGTGACGAAGAGCTCCGGCGTCGACCTGCACAAGCGCCCGCCGGTGGTGCCGCGGCACATGGCAGCGCTGTGGGCCTTCTACAATTTCAGGACAGGTCCTCTGGCCGGGCTCGGTCTGGGCGGCGGCGTGCGCTATGTCGGCGAGGGCGCCGGCAACCCCGCCAACACCTTCTTCACCCCCGACTACACGCTATTCGACGCCGCGATCAGCTATGATTTCGGCGTGGCCAATCCGGGGCTTAAGGGTTGGAAGGTGCAGGTCAACGCGCAGAATCTCTTCGACAAGGATTATATCTCCGGCTGTTACGGCGACGTGCAGTGCTCCTTCGGCCTGCGCCGCACCGTTCTCGCGACGCTGTCCTATCGTTGGTGAGGGGTCAGACCTTGGCGCAGCCCGACGGTTCCGATGCCGAATACCAGCCAGTCACGCTGCCGCAATCCTGGCAGCGCGACTTCATGGCGAAGGACGGCTCGCGCTATCGGCTGCTGATCTGCGTGCCCGCGGGCCCCGCGCCGGCCCGCGGCTTTCCCTCCATGCTGCTGGTCGACGGGCACGCTTTGTTTCCGATCGCCGCGGCGACCGCGAACCTGCAAGCGCTCAGGCCGGAGGCGACCGGCATCGGCCCGGCCGTCATCATCGGCATCGGCTATCCCGGGGAGAAGCCCTTCGACGCGGAGCGGCGCCAACGCGACCTGCTGCCGGTGCCCGGCGGCGCCGATCGCTTTCTCGACATGATCATCGGGGAGGTGTTGCCGGCGGTGGAGCGGCTCGCCCCGCTCGATCCTGCCCGGCGCACGCTCGCCGGCCATTCCTATGGCGGCCTCTTCACGCTGCATACGCTCTTCACCCGGCCGGGCCTGTTCGAGGCCCATGTCGCCGGCAGCCCCTCGATCTGGTGGCAGGACCGCGCGATCCTGGCGAGCGAGGAGGCCTTCCGGCGCGGTGGCCCGCATGGCGGCCGGCTGCTGATTACTGTCGGCGGCCACGAACAGGACTCCGGCCTTACTGTCGGGCCGCAGCGGGCCGAACGTCTTGCCAAGGCGCGGATGCGCGACAATGCGGCCGAGATGGCGGAGCGCCTCGACGCTTCGGGCCGCGTCGCCTGCAGCTTCACGGAGTTCCCAGGTGAGAATCATGTCTCGGTGATCCCGCCGACGCTGTCGCGTGCCGTGGCCTTCGCGCTCGCTGGCACGGCGCAGGACAAGGTCGCGGCGGCATGAAGATCGACAGACGCTCCGTGCTGCTGGCCGGGCTCGCCTCAGCCGCCCTGCCGGCGAAGGCGGCTGGACCCATCATCGCGACGGACGTGCTTGGCCGAACCGTCAAGCTGCCGACCCCCGCGAAGCGCATCGTCCTGGCCCAGGGCCGACAGATCAATGCACTCGGGCTGATCCACTCCGACCCGGTCAGCATCCTGGCCGGCTGGGGCAATGACATGGAGCGCCAGAACGCCGAAGGGCTGGCGCGTTACCAGGCGGGCTTCCCGGCGGTGAAGGACATTCCCCTCGTCGGCGACGGCAACACCGCGAACGGCTTCTCACTGGAGCGGGCGGTCGCGATTGGGCCCGATCTCGTGGTCCTCAGCCGCTCGCTCGCCGGCACGCGCCGCGGCCCCGGCGACCTCGTCGAGAAGCTGGAGGCAGCCGGCATCCCGGTCGCGGTTGTCGATTTCTTCCTGGAACCTTTGCGCGACACCGTGCCGAGCCTGCGCGCGCTCGGGCGCCTTATTGGTCAGGACGCACAGGCCGAGAAGCTGATCAGCTTCTATGAGGAGCGGATGAGCCGCGTTGCCGCCCGCATCGCGGGGGCTGCCCGCCCCTCCGTCTTCATCCACGCCCATGCCGGCGGCTACGACTGCTGCATGACCGCCGGCCAGGGCACTTTCAACGAATTCATCAACGCGGCGGGCGGGCGCAATATTGCTGCCGCCATGCTGCCGGGCGCGACCGGGCAGATCGGGCTGGAGCAGCTCCTGTCCGCCGAGCCCGACGTCTATGTCGCCACCGGCGGCACGCATCTGTCGAAGCTCGGCGGGCTGGTGCTCGGCCTCGGCGTCTCGGAGAGCGACGCGGCAGCGAGCTTCGCCAAGCTTCTTGCCACGCCGGCGCTGTCGACGCTCGCAGCCATCCGGCAGCAACGCGCCTTCGGCTTCTGGCATCTGTTCAACGATACGCCGCTGCATGTCGTCGCCATCGAGGCGCTGGCGAAATGGCTGCACCCGGAGCGCTTCGCCGATGTCGACCCGGCGGCGACGTTGGCGGAAGGCGCGCGCTTCTCGGCCATCCGTCTCGACGGCACGCTCTGGATTGCGGCCGCGGCCAAGCCCTGACGGAGACCGCCATGCTCGCCACCTCGACACGGATCGCGCTCGCCGATCCGGGAACCGTCCTGAAGCCGCTTTGCGCCCATCTCGTCGAGCACAAGGCCGTCATCACCGAGCAGGACGGGGCGACGATCATCACCCTCGACGGCGGCCGGGCGCGTATCGATCTCTCGGCCAACGCACTCGACGTCTCCGTCGAAGCACCCGATGTCTCGACGCTGCTGGAGATCAAGCGCGCCATCGCCAGCCATGTCATCGAATTCGCGCCGAAGGACGCCGCGCCGCAGATGCGCTGGAGCGGCGACGGCGCCGGCCCCGCCCTGCCGCCCGAGTTCCGCATCCTGACTGTGACCGGCGTCGAGCGGATCACGCCACATATGGCCCGGATCCGCTTCGCGGGCGAGAACCTCGCGCGCTACGACCATATCGACGCGCTGCATGTGCGCCTCTTCATCCCACCCGAGGGCGTGAGCGAGCCGAGCTGGCCCATGGTCGGGGATGACGGGTTGCTGCTGCCGTCGCCGGCGGAAACCCGGCCGTTGGTGCGCAAATACACGATCCGCGAGATCGACGTCGCCGCCGGCACGCTGGCACTCGATTTCGTACTGCATGAGGATGCCGGACCCGGCTCGGCCTTCGCATTCCGTGCCAAGCCTGGTGACCGGATCGGCATGGCCGGGCCGGGCGGGCGCGGTCTCAAACCGGCCGAGCGCTATGTCTTCCTGGCCGACGAGACCGGGCTGCCGGCCGTCGCGCGCATGCTGGAGAACCTGCCGGCAGAGGCGGTGGGGCAGGCCTTCATCGAGATCGCCGATGCGGCCGAGGAGCAAGATCTAAAGTCGCCGGCTGGCATCTCCGTCACCTGGCTGTATCGCAGGGACGCCGCTCCTGGCAGCCGGCCGCTGCTACAGGAGACCTTCGCTACGTTGGACTGGCCGGCCGAGGGGCCCGACGTCTATCTCTGGGTGGCTGCGGAGCACAGCGCCTTTCGCGACATCCGTGCGGCGGCGAAAGGCAAGCTCAGACCGGAGCGCGACCAGCACCTCATCGTCAGCTACTGGCGCCGGGGCGTTGCCGAGGAACAGCACACCGCGACCAAGAGGGCAGAAGCCTCGCGGCAATAGGGTCTGTGAGCGCCGCGACCGCTGTGGAACCTTCCACTCTCCATCCCATCGAGCTAACCGAGAAGCTTGGTGGCTGACCGAATGAACGTCGCCGCAATGTACGCATACCTCCGGCGACCCTAATCACAACGCCCGAAAGCTGACGTCTCAAATGTCGGCTAATGGGATGGACCGGCTGCTCCCGCCGCCGCGTAAGCTGCGGCGTCATCGCCAAGGCGGAGCAGCCCCATGAACAGGACGACCTCGAACACCGAAGCCAAACTCACCGTTGTCGGCATCGATATCGGCAAGGACGTATTCCACCTGGTCGGCTTCGATGTGAACGGCAAGATCGCTTTCCGACGCAAGATTCGGCGCTTGGCGCTGGAGGAGACCTTCAAGGCTCTCCCCGCCTGCATCGTCGGGATGGAAGCGTGCCTGAGCGCTCATTTTGTCGCCCGCACGCTGCGCAGGCTCGGCCACGAGCCCCGCATCATTCCGGCGAAGTATGCGAAGCCTTTCGTGAAGGGCCAGAAGAACGATTACAATGACGCCGAGGCCATCGCGGAGGCCGCGCTGCGCCCGAACCTGCGGGTGGTGCGGGAGAAGACACAGGATGAACTCGACCTGCAGGCCTATCACCGCATCCGGTCGCGGTTGGTCTCGCGCCGGACCGCGACGGTCAACCAGATCCGGGCGTTCCTGATCGAGCAGGGTATCGCCATCCGCCCCGGGTTGCGGGCCCTTCGCACCTCGCTCTTCGACATCCTGAAGAACCGGGCCGATGAGATCTCGCCGCGCATGAGCGATCTGATCGTCGGCCTCTATGAGGACTGGCTTTGGCTCGACGAGCGGATCGAGACGATCACCGCCGAGATCGAGAAGATCGCAGCCGAGCAGGCCGCCTGCACGCGGCTGATGAGCGTGCCGGGCGTTGGGCCGATCATCTCGACGGCACTGGTCGCCGCGATCGGCGATGGTGAGGCCTTCGACCGAGGCCGCGATTTCGGCGCCTGGCTCGGTCTCGTCCCACGACAATACAGCACCGGTGGCAGAACCGTGCTGGGGCGCATCTCGAAACAGGGCAACACCTATCTGCGCATGCTGTTCATCCAGGCCGCGAAGGTCATCATCATGAGACCGCAGAACTGGGAGAAGTTCAGCTTCGGAACCTGGTTGAAGGAGGCGGCTCCGCGGCTTCACCGCAACAAGCTCGCGACCGCCCTAGCCAACAAGCTGGCTCGCATTAGCTGGAGCGTGCTGCGCAACGGACGGTCTTTCGACACGCACGGGGAGGCGCTCGCTATCTAGCAGCCTCCCAACCAGTTCGCGACGGAGCAGGCATGGAACGGATTCAATATGCGCACCCTGAGCCTGGTGGCCCTTTTGGCCGCCGAACGGCCGATCTGCTAATGAGGCCAAAGGTGCGCGCGTATTCCCATCAAGGCCACGGCCCGCGAGCCGATCAGTAGGCCGGATACATATGAGCGACTTCCGTCACCGCGCCGAACCCGTTGTGAAACGCAGCCGGTCCATACAAAAGGGCCATGCGGCAGAGATCAAGAGTGAGCCCATGCTCATCACGGCTCTTTTGTCGCTGGCACATCTGCCGCGCGCTATCCGGCTGGCTCGCAAGCCCGTCGTTCCTGCGCCGGCACCAATCCAGGAACTCGAGCCGCAAGAATCGGCTGGATGGCGCGCCAGGGTCGAAGAGCGCAGCGAACTGCGCTCCTGGTCTGCCAAGCACGTCGGTCTTGAAGAGGCTCTGGAGATGCTTGCGGGCTACCTAGTCGATCCGCAGTCGATCTCACGCGGCCGCTGGCGCACGACGAGTATCGGACAGGTATGCGGCGGCCGTGAAGAAATTTATGTGCTTTTCGATAGAATCCACGAAGACCCGGAGCTGTCTGCTTTTCGCGAGGCTCTTCGCCGGCAGCTTCATCGCCAACGCGACGCAGCTCGTATCTTGCGAGACGCTTGGCCCGAGGTCGAGCAAGAGGCGAGGCGCTTTGCCGCCATCCGTGAGCGCCGCCGGGTTAGTGACGATGACGGGCCGCGCGAGCCAGAAGACCGCTTCAGACCGGGTAGGTGAAAATGAGCCGAGTCGCAATCAGGTGGCAGCCGTGCTCTGGCGAGGCTGCATATGAAATTGTCGGACTGGACCAAGTCGAGAATATCGGGTCTGGAATCGACAAAGATGATATCGACGCATGCTTGGATATCGCTCAGCGCTATATCGTTCCGATTTGGCAAAAATGCGCGCATTGGACTGGGCTTATTCTCGTTAATCGCCTTCATTACCCCGATTGCGAAGGATGGTATGCGCCATCCACCGAAACCATAACGGTATCCATGTCGACCTCCGACGGCGCGATGCGATACGCTCACCGTCTTCGATCAGTTATGCATCATGAGATCGCTCATGCCGTCGGCTGTCGTTTTCCTGAGTGGGAGTCGGCTGTTTTCGAGAATCTGTCGCTCGTCGAGTACGGGTCGGAATATAGCGACTCGGCGGATGAGCGCGTAGCGCGCATATATGAATACTATGCGTGCATAGCAGATGAGATCGGTGGGATGGACCCCGAGATTAGAGAGTTTTCGATGATCTATAATGGAGAAATCAGCAATCGCATTAAGGGCAGCCTCAGGAAGTTAATAGAATATGATGCCTATATTTGATTTTAGTTAGCAATTCTATATTGTATCCGATGCCGATTGCTCGTTTTACAGAGAGATAAATTATGCGCGACATCCCTGACGTGTATGTCGACATCCTCGGAGTGCCGGGCGATGGCGATGAGATCGATGGCCTTGGGGCCATCGGCGATGAGCGAAATCGTATCGAACCCGGCCGTTTGCACTCTTCTGTGATGGTCGCATTCGCGAAGACCGAGATCTACAGCTACGTCCTGAGCGCAGGCCAGCGTGGGCTCTCGTGTGAAGAAATCGGTGAGGACCTTCAGGAAGTGGCGGGGCGTTGGCTCGACAACGTCAGCGTCTCATGTTCTTCCGAATTTTGGTCTTTCATCGTGGCCGGTGATTTTGTCCGTCGCAAACTCGAAGCGCGCGACTATGAGTCCTACCAGGCCGCTTTGCGCTCGCTTTACTCCGATTTGTACGCCGAGCAGCCGGCTTCCTGATCGCGGGCGCGGGGTGGTGCGGAAGGCGGTTGACACGCTGGCAACGACCCTAAGCTTGCTCACCCCCAGCCTCAACGAGGCTGGGGGTGAGGCCCGTGAGGGCCGAGGTCGTTGCGAGTGCGTCAAAGGGCTGCGCGGGGGCCCGGCGCGCCAGCCTGATCGTCCAGGCCGAAGGCCAAAGGGACGATCAAGCTGGGAACAGATGCCTCGCATCTGCGCACCGGGCGTAGCCCGTCCACCTTCACGGCCCGCGCCCAAATCCTCGGAGACATGTGCTCGTTGTTCTTCTTTCAGAACACTTTGGCTCACAGCTCAGCGAGCTGGAGACGCTCTGTGATGATAAAATCGAGCAGTTTCTCAATCTCAGGGCTTGGAAGGCAGTCGAGCAACCGATAGCCGCCTGCCGAATTAATCTCCATCATCAGCCGCCGGAACGCACTGCGCTCGAATAGCGATTGCTTGCCGCTGAATGATTGAGCCAGTCGCTTGATGATCGCGCCAAATAGATTGACCGATTGGGATACCGTCGGCCGTTCCACCAAATTGGCGCGCACGTCGGACCGAAACAGAAAGGCGCGTAGGGCCAAGTCCGCATCGACATCCTCGACACGCGAGCACAGGTGCCCCATCCACCACAGCCGCGAACCGACTTGGTCACGTTCGACCTGCCGTTTGTCGCGAGCAAACCAATGCTTGATGATATGCGCGACGGCTTCGGCATCATCAGCTGGGATCGGCCAACGCCGCCGCGCATGATCCAAGAGCGCGGTGTGACTGAGATAGACCCAAAAGCGCTCGTCGCGGGCATCATAAGGGCTCAAGCCCTTCAGCGCCGAATAGACAATCTCGCAGTTTTCGACCTCGTAGAAGCTGCCGCCGCTAGGGGCCTTCAGCGCCTTCAAAGCATCGAGGTCGACTTCGACGTTGTGCTCGAACCAAAAAGACGCGTCAGGCTCAAGATAGCTAAATCCGCTATGACGATATGCTTCCAGATTGGCCGCGACAGAGCTGCGAAGTTGGTCAAGCGAGGCTGCTTTCAGAAGGCGCGCCTTCATTCGCTGATCTCTCCAAAGAAGTAGCGGTCGACGACTGCGAAAGGATGCCGCATCAGTTGTTGGGCGACCCAGGTCTCAGGATGCGCATCAAGATCGAGATGTTGATCAGCCAGCCGTTGCCGAAAGATGCGGACCCAGCGTTGGTCTCCCACCTCATCTCCTTTTAGTATCGACAAGCACTGAACCACTGCCCCGAAGTAGATCGAGTTGAGCAGGATCGCGCGCTTCTCCTTGCTGTTGCGAGCATTGGTGATGCGGTTCTTGAGAGAGGGGCTCACCATAATGCGAACCCGTTCTTCGGATGCGTCGATCCGCCACTCGTTAGAGGCGATGTTTTCATTCGGCGCGAGGAAAAAGCAGGAACTGATCGGCTTGAAGGTCTCGCGATCAACATAGATCATTTGCGGTTCGTCGACAGCGAGTACAGCCCCGTTCGGGAACAAGAACGGTCCATTGCCGAACTCGGGATTAATCCAAGGGCAGGTGAAGCCTTCGATGGATTCGACCGCGACCACATAAGGATAGATCAATACCTCGCCGCGCAATGCGCCTGCGGGAAAGCGCTCGCTTAGCTGTGGCTGTTCGCTCAACATTGCCTTGCGAAAATATGTGTCGCGACAGGAAATCACGGCAGCGTAGCGAGCTTTGCCTTGGTCGACGAGCGCGCGGATCTCATCAACGCCGACCGCCAGGGTCGCTTCAGCAGTGATCTCCAACTGGTCTTCAGACTCGATCAGCTCTGCGACGGTCTGCATCGCACTGTCGAGATAGTCATTCGAGCCGGGGCGCAACACGGGATAGGGGAAGGCGCGAAGCGGATCAAACTGCATTGGCAACCACCCGAAGAGTTCCTCCGAAAGCTTCCGCCAGTTCCACTTCCATTACGATCCGACTCCCTGCTTGCGCTGCAACCTTGGTGAGCCGGCCCTGCTCAACCTCGCCGGTGTCCGTGCCCACCACGCGAAGTGCATAGTTCGTGTCAGTGCCAGAATCCTGAAGTTCGATCACGAACTCACCGGTGGTCGATGGGGTGAAAGCCACGCGCCGCCGGGTAGGGCCCAGCGGTACAGCGCGAACATCGGATAAGGGTAGCCCCGAAAACAACATGCGTTGAGGGATCGCCTGCCCCCCGGCGGCTGCGCCTCCGGTTCCGGCTTCCGCTTCGTTGCCCTTCTTGTGTTCCGAGCTACCAGTGCCGTCAGCCGTTTCGGTCGCGCCAGCACGCTCGCCGGCGTCGGAACCGCCCTCAAGGCCAGCGCCGTCTTCGTCGTCGGCTGCCTGTTCGGAAGCACCAACTGCTGCGCCTCCGCGGTTTGGCTTTGCCTTGACGGCGCGCGCCCGCAGGATGATGCGGCCGCCTGGATTTTCTTCGCGGCGGGTGCCTTCGCCTTCTTCTTCCTCGTCGCCGAAATAATCCGCAAGTTCGTCGAGGTTAGTCTCTTCCTGGACGGGATCCTTAGCGTAGCGGACCAGCATCTTGCGGACCCAATCGGCCAGTTCGCGCAGTGCGGTTTTGCCGGCAGCACGACGGTCCGGCGGCAGACGATCCGGTTCAAACGCGTCGTGCCGCGGTGGTTCCATTGCCCTCAAGAGCGATAGCCCTTTCTCGGCCGTGCATTCGAGAACTGCTGCAAATTCTTTGAAGTCGCTGAAACGCTTTAAGCCTGGGAGGCTTTCAGTGATCAGCATGCCATTGCGAAGCACTGCGACGCGTTTTGGGAGATTCTCCCCGACTAGGATGCGCAATTCGCACGTTCCGAGGTGCAGATTCTCGGTCTTAGCCACCTCTACCTCGGTACCGCTCTTGAGCGCCGTCAGGTAGCTAGCGACGTTGGTGAAAAGCTCCGGCTCACCAGGCTGGTCGCTGATAGAAGCGCGCACGGACGAATCGGCCAAGATTGCGTCGATCGTTGCTGCGGTAATCGTCGGCCCATCCTTGATCTCGACTTCAAGTTCTCCCTGCCATACGGCGCCGAAAAAATTCTCGACGATATTGGCGGCGAGCACCTGCTGCCAATTCTTGGTCGGCGAATAGCCGATAATGGACAGCATAGTGCCGCACTGCCCTTCGAGGCTGCCGTCTGCGTTGGACATGCGCAACCAATCAGGGATTTGGTCGCTCAGCTTAGTGAGCGGAAGGCAGCCCTGGCGATGCCCCCAAAAGCCGGTGCCGCGACGCGTCTTTCCCTCCGCATCAAGATGCGACATGAGGACGGACTTGCCCTGCACATAATGGTGGTGCGTACCTTTATGTTCGCTCCAAACGGTACTCACGAAGACAGTGCGCAGCTCGGACACTGCAAAGGGTGCAAATTTGCCGATTCCATAGGAACCTGTTGACGTACCAGCTTTTTGGCTCTGACCCGTTGCTTTGAGCATGGCGAAGAACGGCGTTCCGTTGCGACACGGACCCACGAGCCCGGTGGTGTTCGCGTCGCGGATCTGCAGGACATTAAGGTCTTTGGCAGCGAGAAGCTTGGCTGCCTCGGCAAAGAACTTGACCGCCTTGTCGCTCTTGTCACCTCCGGCAGCTTTGGAGCATCGATCGATCGCTTCGGCGAGCTCAGCGTGGCCCGGCAGACTTGAGGCAGGAACCTTGATTAGCGAAACAATGATCCGGGCTGGGCCCTCTTTTCGGGCATCTATCGTATTCTGTGGGACTTCGCGTCCGAGATGCTGAAGGCGATTGCCGGTAAAATGCTCGATGCCCGGATCATTGAAGCCGTCCCACTGCCCCGAATCATCAACCGGAAACTGAAAGCCGACGTCCTTCACCGAACCTCCTCGATCAGACGATTGCGCACGTTATCTGCGATTATCTTGGCCATCGGAACGCTGACCGCGTTTCCAACCTGCACATAGCGCTTAGCGCGCGGCACATCGTCAGGGAAGACAAAACTCTCGGGAAAGCCCTGAAGTCCCAGGCATTCATGCTCGGTAAGCTTGCGCAGGCCCTGACAATTCATGATGAACGGCACATTGTGGCCGCCGAGGCCCATGTTGGCTGTCAGCGTCGGGCAAACGCCCCGCTCTTTCGCCCGGACTTCATATTTGCGTAGCTGATACAGACACTCGCGGTCCGTTACCGACTTTGAGATCATATCAAAATATCGGTTTTCCGCCGGCAGATAATAATCTTTTGCGACCGTTCCGTCGAAATCGATCCATCGGCGCATATTCTTAGGCTCGGGATGGCGCTCACTCGGGAAGTTGAACCTGCCGCTCCGGAAAGCGCTCATCGACAACGCCACCATGTAGAGCCGGGTCCGTTGCTGGGGCAGCTCTGTCAGTTCGTTGGTGGCAAGTTCGGCGCAGTTTGCTGGGCCAAACCAATAGCCAGCCTTCCGGATTTCGCGTTCGAGCTGGAGGAACCAAGCTCCTCCTTCACCGTAACGCAGGAACGGCGCATTTTCGAGAACCAGCACCTTTGGTCGCTTGTCGCCGAATTCGCCGATCAGCCGGATAATTTCAAAGAAAAGCCGGCCACGTGGATCATCAAAGCCGCGTCGCTCGCCGGCTTGGCTGAAACTCTGACAGGGAAATCCCGCATGCAAAACGTCTACCGGTTCGAGGCTGTCTCCGGCGACCGTGACATCTTCAACGCTCTTTTGAAGTAGCCGCACATGGTGGAGATTTCCGGCATATGTCTTGGCGGCGAACTCATCGAGCTCCACTGCCCACTTCGTTGAAAATCGGGCCTGTTCGAATCCTAGGCAGAATCCGCCGATTCCGGCGAAGAGGGCCCCGCAGGTCAATTGCGGGGAGCCGGAATCCTGCACATCCTCGCTGGCACTTTCGATACTCTTCACGCATCCTGCTCCGGCACGCCTGATTTCCTTCACTCTTAGCATTCTCAGATTCGGTCTGCAGCAGCGATGTCCCCAGGCCGTCCAGATTGCACGCAGCCTTACTCAAGCTGTGCCGTGATGACTACCGGCGCGAACCGCCTGCTCGGCTCCCACGAGCGTACCAACTACCGCCGTTGTCGCGGCGGCATCGTTGCCAAGCGCGCACTCCCACAGCTCGGCGACTTGCCACCCTGCCGCTTCGAGCGCGGCGCGCGCCGTGGCGTCGCGTGTTTGGTTACGAGCGAGCTTGGGAAGCCAATATTCTGGCCGCGAAACGGGCAGCACCGCCCGTCGGCAGCCCGAATGCTGATGCCAAAAGCAACCGTGCACGAAAATCGCCAGACGCAGCCTTGGAAAAACCAAGTCGGGGCAGCCGGGGAGATCGCGCCGATGAAGTCGGAAGCGATAGCCGAGGGCGTGTGCGATGCGCCGTACCCGAAGTTCAGGCTTGGTGTGCTTGGCGCCGATCCGGGCCATATTGGCGCTTCGCTGTTTAGGAGTGAGCCGTTCCATCAAGTCGCCCGAGCCGATATCAGATAACCATCAGTAGCGCCCTAGTGTGCGGTCTTTACGATTGCGGATTTGAATTCTTGGCACAAATCTGGCACAAACAGGTGCGCATTTCAGCGCACTACAGCGCAATAGCGCGTCATATAAGAGACTGAAAACAAAGGAAAAGCGCTTCTGGTGAAGGGGCCCAGAGAGCCCTCCGAAGGCAAAGGTCACACGTTCGAATCGTGTCGGGCGCGCCAAATCTCCACGACTCCATAAAATGCCGGGCGCCAGGTCCCCAAGCTGGCGTTGCTGCCATCGGGCAGAAACCGGCACATCGAAGGTGAGCGCCCGAGGCAGCGATGCGCTAAGCGCGGGCATTGCTTTGTTGGCCGGAAGCGGACGCTGACGAAGGTCATTTGAACGCTACTCCCGAGTTGCGCGGAAGCCGGCGATCCGAGGCAGGCATCACCGCAGTTTGGGAGCCATACGAAAATGGGCCGGCTTGCGCCGACCCGAAAGGCGTACTGAACACACAGGTTACAATCACCGGCTCTTGTCGAGGAAAGCTCGGATCATCGCTATAGTGGCGGAGGGGTTCTCCTCCATGATCCAGTGGCCGGAATCGGGGACGACGCCCTCGGTCACGTCCGTCGCCGCAGCCCTCATCACCACGGCCATCGCGGCGCCGAAGGACTTCTCGCCGCCGATCGCCAGAACCGGCATGGCGAGCTTGCCGCCGGCCGCCAGATAGGCGCGGTTGTCGATCGCGTCCTGGTCGAAGGCGGCGAACTGGGCGAAGCCCGAATGCATCGCGCCCGGCAGAGCGTAGAGCTTGGCGTAATGCTCGCGTGAGGCCTCGCTGAACCGGGCGGGCGTTGCGGAGAACTCGTTCCAGAAGCGGTCGAGATAGATGCGCTCGCGTCCTGCCACGAGCCGCTCCATATCCGGCCCGCCGAAGCGGAAATGCCAGAGCAGCGGGTTCTTCAGGATTTCTTCCCAAGGGCCGACGCCGGGGACCGGTGCGTCGATCAGCGCGAAGCGCCCGACGCGTTGCGGATGCTGCGCGGCGAAGGCGAAGCCGACCATGTTGCCGATGTCATGCGTCACCAGATCGGCCCGCTCGATCTTGAGTGCGTCGAGCACGCCGGCGACATCCCCGGCCTGCGTCTTCTTGTCGAAGCCAGTTTGCGGCTTGGACGACAGGCCGAGCCCACGCAGGTCCGGTACGATGACAGTGTGGTCACGCGACAGGTCGGCCGCCATCGGCGCCCACATGTCGCCGGTCTCGCCATAGCCGTGCAGCACCACCACCGCCGGGCCCTGGCCACCGACCCGGACATGGATGGTCGCGCCGTTGGTCGTGATCTCCTGTGTCTTGAACGAGGCCGGGAAATCGGGGACCTGGGCGACCGCAGGAGCCGCGAAGGCGAGCGCTCCAAGCGTCAAAGCAATTTTCAACATGGGACATCTCCCGCCCGTCGGGAGGGCGGTCGCTGCGACCGTCGCTGTCAGCCCCGTTGGCAAGGCGGAACATAGCATTCGTCCGGCGTTCGGATTAGCGTCGCACCGGCGAAATTCATGTCCGGAAAGTCCGAACGATGTTGAAGCTCGATGGCATCGCGACATTCGTTGCGATCGCTGAGGCCGGCTCGCTCAGCGAGGCCGCTCGCCGGCTGCATCTGTCGAAATCCGTGGTCAGCGATCGCCTGGCCGAACTGGAGCACAGTCTCGGCGCGACGCTGCTCCACCGCAGCGCCCGGCGGCTGACCCTGACCGAGGACGGCACTGCCTTTCTCGAACGCGCCGCGCGGATCACGCGCGAAGTCGAGGCGGCTGCGGCCGACATGGCGGAGCGACGCGGAACGCTGGCCGGGCCCTTGCGAATCTCGGCTCCCGTCACCTTCGGCCGCATGCATCTCGGGCCCGCGATCTATCCCTTCCTGGCCCGTCATCCCGAGATCGAGCTTGCGCTCGATCTCGACGATCGCCGCGTCGAAGCCGGCGCCGACAGCTACGACGCCGTGCTGCGCCATGGACCGATCGCGGATTCGCGGCTCGTCGCCTGGACGCTCGCGCCGAGCCGCCGCGTGCTCGTCGCCGCGCCGGACTACCTCGCTCGTCATGGCAGCCCCGCCACCCTGGCCGAGCTCGATGGCCATGCGGGCATTTTCTACACAAACAGAGGGGCCGCAGACTGGCGCTTCGGCGGGCCTCAAGGAAACCTCAGCGTCCGGGCGCGCCCGGCCTTGCGCGTCAACAACGGCGACATGATGCGGGATGCGGCGCTGGCAGGGCTCGGCATCGCCTTGTTGCCCCTGTTCATCGCGGGCGCCGAGATCCGCGACGGCCGCCTGTTAATCGTCGACGTTGGTCTGCAGCCAGAGGCCGAGTTTATCTATCTGGCCCATCCGGAAGGGCGCCGGCCGTCGGCCAAGCTTCGGGCCTTCGCCGATTGCCTGCGCCAGGCATTCGGTGAACCGCCCTATTGGGAGGGCGATGCACCGCGCGCAGCCAACTGAGCTCAAGGCAGGGGCGCCGCCGGATCGACCAGGCCGGCTGCACGCAGCTCCCGCCAGAAATCGCCCGGAACGACCTCTTCGAGGGCGGCACGGTCCTCCGCGATACGGCTCGGCTGGCTGGCGCCCGGGATCACCGCCGCGACGGCCGGATGAGCGAGCGAGAACTGCAGGCCAGCGGCCTTCATGCTGATGCCATGTCGATCGGCGATGGCCTTGATCCGCGCGACCTTGTCGCGGATCGCGGGCGTGATCGGCGCATATTCGAAATTGGGTCCGCCGACCAGCGCGCCCGAGCTATAGGGGCCGCCGACCACGATGCCGAGCCCACGCTCCGCCACTCTCGGCATGACGCGCTGGAGCGCATGGGAATGGTCGAGCAGGGTGTAGCGACCGGCGAGCAGGAAACCGTCCGGACGCGGTTCCTCGAGCGCGAGCAGGAGCTCGATCGGCTCGACGCGGTTGACGCCCAGCCCCCAGGCCTTGATCACGCCTTCGTCGCGCAGACGGTCGAGCACCTTGAAGGCACCCTTGCGCGCACTTTCGAAGATCGAAAGCCATTCGTCGCCATAGAAGTCCTGTGCGACGTCGTGGACGAAGGCGATGTCGATATGGTCCGTCTTCAGGCGCTTCAGGCTGTCCTCGATCGAGCGCATCGTCGCGTCGGCTGAGTAGTCGTTCACGATCCGGTTCGGGCGGCCGTATTTGAAGACCTCGCCCTTCTCGCCGAGATCGCGGGCGTTCACATCCTCGACCTCGTCGAGGATGACGCGGCCGACCTTGGTCGAGATCACGTACTGATCGCGCGGTTTGGCAGATAGCGCCTCGCCCATGCGGATTTCGGCGAGGCCGGCGCCATAGAAGGGCGCGTTGTCGAAATAGCGGATGCCGTCGGTCCAGGCCGCTTCGACGGTCGCGCGCGCTTCAGCCTCGGGAATGTCGCGGAACATATTGCCGAGCGGCGCCGCGCCGAAACCGAGCTTGCCTGGAAGGATGTCTTTCAGAGCCATCATGAACTCCTCTGATAAGTGCTGTGGGAAACGGTATGCCGTAAGCGACCGGGCCATCCAGGCAGCCTCGACGGCGTTGGCTGAAAGGAGAATCTGATCGGCCCCGGCGGTCTGGTCGTGATCCCGTCCCAAGTCGAGCATTGGGGCGTCGTCGGCGACGAGCCGGTGAGCGATCTCGACGTGTTCCCCCCGAGCCGGCCCGAATACGTTTGAGCGGGCATTCTTGCGATCGTCGGTCTGCGGCGCGCGCGCCCGCCGGATTCGGCCCATCGGCCATAGAGCGTCGCCCAGTCCGCTCTCCAAATGCGGAACGTGTTTTAAGGCTCGAAGGCATGTGCGGTGCCTCGACCATGATCGATATGCCGGGGAGGCTACGTAACAAGCAGAAGCTCAAAACAAAAGCGCGTTCCCGCGAAAGGAGCGCTTCTGCGCTGGTTGCGGGACAATTTCTGCGCGCTAGGATCGACAGGCCAAGCCGACTGCGGCGCCAGGCGATCCGGGTCCGTTTCGTCTGCTCAAACGGAAGGTCCAAAGCATGAAGCGTCGTACATTCCTTGGCGCCGCCGCGGGTGCCGCTGCGTTCGTGGCTGCGAGGCCCAGTCTCGCACAGCCCGCCAAAGTCCTGAAATTCGTGCCTGAGTCGGATGTCGCGATCGTCGATCCCGTCTGGACGACGGCGACGGTAACACGCAATCACGGCTACCTCGTCTTCGACACGCTCTACGGGCAGAACGCCGAATACGGCTTCGAACCTCAGATGGTCGCCGGCCATACGATCGAGGAAGACGGCAAGCTCTGGCGGCTGACGCTGCGCGAGGGCCTGCGCTTCCATGACGGCGAGCCGGTGCGGGCGCAGGATGTCGTACCGAGCGTGCGCCGCTTCGCCGCCCGCGACGCCTTCGGCCGGGCGCTGATGGACGCGACCGACGAACTCTCGGCCGAGTCCGATCGCGTCGTGAAATTCCGCCTGAAGCGGCCGTTCCCGCTGCTGCCGGCCGCGCTCGGCAAGACCGGGACCTCGATGCCCTGCATCATGCCGGAGCGCCTCGCGCTGACCGACCCCAACAAGCAGGTCACCGAGATGATCGGCAGCGGCCCGTTCCGCTTCAAGACCGACGAGCGGGTCCCCGGAGCGTTGGCGGTCTATGAAAAATTTGCCGGCTATGTTCCACGCTCGAGCGGTTCCGCGAGCTTCACGGCCGGCGCCAAGAGCGTGTTCTTCGACCGTGTCGAATGGCGGATCATGCCCGACCCTTCGACCGCAGCGAACGCTCTGCGCGCCGGCGAAGTCGATTGGTGGCAAAACCCGACGCCGGATCTCCTGGCGGTGCTGAAGGGCCAGGCCGGCATCCAGCTCGCGGGCCTCGATCCGGCCGGTGGCATCGGCTGCCTGCGCTTCAACTCCCTGCATCCCCCGTTCGACAATCCGGCGATCAGGCGCACCTTGCTCGGGGCCATCGACCAGAGCGAGTTCATGACCTCGGTCGCCGGCGAAGAGCGCTCGCTCTGGAAGGACCATGTCGGCGTCTTCAGCCCTGACACGCCACTGGCGACGACGGCGGGAACGGATGTCCTGGTCGGCAAGCGGGATTTCGAGGCGGTCAAGCGTGCCCTGGCCGCTGCGGGCTACAAGGGTGAGCGCGTGGTGATGCTCGATCCGGCCGACTACCCCTCGACCCATGCGCTGGCGATGGTCGCCGCCGATGCACTGCGGAAGTGCGGCATGAACGTCGATCTCGTCTCGACCGACTGGGGCACCGTCGTTCAGCGTCGCGCCAGCAAGCAGCCCAACGACAAGGGCGGCTGGAACATCTTCTTCACCTATCTCAACGGCACCAATAATTTCGATCCCGCGAGCCAGCTCGGCATCCGTGGCAATGGTGATCAGGCCTGGTTCGGCTGGCCGAAATCGCCGCGGCTGGAAGAATTGCGGCTCGATTGGTTCGCCGCCAAGGATATCGCCGAGCAGAAGGCGATCTGCGCCGAAATCCAGAAGCAGTTCTTCGTCGACGTGCCCTATATTCCGCTCGGTGCCTATTACGAGAAGACCGCCTATCGCGGGCTGACCGGCATGCGCATCGGCTTCGCGCAGTTCTACGACGTGAAGCCGGCGTGACAGGCCTGCCGATGCGTATCGCCGTTCTTCAGTTCGCCCATGAGACGGTGACGTTCCTTCCGAACGACACCACACGGGAGGACTTCATCTATCCAGGCTCGCCGGCCAGCGGCGAGGCGCTGCTGGCGACCGACCCGAAGGGCTATATGGGCGGCTTCGTGCAAGTCGCGCGCGAATATGGCGATGTCGAGCTGATCGGCATCACCTCGCCCCTCTGGCCGCGCACCGGCACGGGATCAGGCTGGATCACCCGGGACGCCTACGAATATTTCCTCAGTGCCATGATCGCGGAGCTGAAGGCGCAGCCGAAGCTCGACGGCGTCTATATGGCGCTTCACGGAGCGCTGGCCGTGCGCGGGGTGCCTCGTCCGGAAGCCGATATCGCGCGGCGCGTCCGCGAGGCGGTCGGCACGGACGTCTTTCTCTCCGCGACCTTCGATCCGCATGGAAATGAGGACGAGACCTTCCTCCAGCACGCCGATATGGCGTTCTGCGTCAAATACTTCCCGCATTACGACATGCATCTGCAGGGCGAGCGTGCCGCGCGGATGCTGGTCAGGGCCATCCGTGGCAGCTTCAAGCCTGCCCATCGCGCGATCCGGATCCCGATCATCGCACCGACGGTGGTGATGTGGACGGGAGCCTCGCCTTGGTCCGACCTCATCCAGCGGGCGCTGATCTGGGAAGCGCGCGAGCCGGACGTGTTCGTCAATGTCTTCTTCGGCTTTCCCTGGTCGGACGTGCCCGATGCCGGGATGGGCCTGCAGGTCCTGACCAACGACGACCCCGGCCTTGCGGATCGCGTGATCCGCGACATGGCCGACTGGATCTGGCGGCGGCGCGAGGACCTGCTCAACGCCGCCAAGATTCACCCGATGGCGCAAGGCGTTGCGCTGGCCCGTGAGGCGGTGCTGGCCGAAAAGTCGCCTGTCGTGCTCGCCGACTATAGCGACCGCTCCGGCTACGCCACCTGGCTCTTGCAGGACATCATCGCGCAGAAGCTCGAACGCACCCTGATCGCCACCGTCGCGTCACCCGACGCCATTCGTGCAGTGCAGGCAGCCGGCCTGCGTCCGGGCGATGCATTCGATGGCGAAATCGGCGGGCTGTTCGATGAATCCGCGGGCGAGCCTGTCCGCATCTCCGGCACGATCCGTGAGATCGATGCCGCGAAGCCCGGCAAGGCCAGTGAATGGGTCTGCGTGAGCTTCGGCAAGGGCAATGTGCTGCTGCTCAGCCCCTTTCTCGTCCAGATCATGGAGCCATCGGAGCTTTGGGAGCTCGGTCTCAGGCCCGAGGAGTTCGATGTCATCGCGATCAAGTCGCGCGCGCATTTTCGCCGCGGCTTCGACGATAGCGGCTTCGCACCGACGATCCTTCTGGTCGAGCCGCCTGAGCCGTTCCTGGGAACGGTGCATCTCCAGGCGCTGCCATACGAGAATCTGACGCTGACGGACTACTATCCTTACGGTGATCCGCGCTTTCCGCGGGAGTAAGGCTCCCGCTGGCTTCTCGAAAGAACTCGTCGGGGGCCGCCGCAAACTGCCCAAAGATCACCCGACGGCTGCTGCCGCCTGATCCGGTCCCGGCATGGATGATGCTTGCCGGGCTACGGACAGGCGGCGGCGTCGGCTCATCGCATACTTCGATCATCGCGCTCGCCGCTCTCTTCCGAAGTCCAGCAGGTGACCGTGTTTCGGCGACGGAGCTGCTTTTGAACGATCTCAAATGCCTGGAGACATTCGTCTGGGTGGCGCGGCTTGGCGGGTTCCGGGCCGCTGCCGCCCAACTTAATACGACGCAGCCGTCGATCTCTGCCCGGATCGACCAACTCGAGCAGCATTTCGGCGTGGTGCTGTTCGGCCCGCCGCTGAAGCGCACGACGCTGACGCGCGAAGGCACGGTCCTTCTCGAATATGCCGAGCGCATCCTCGCGACGATGACGGAGGCGCGCACCGTCGTCTCGCGGGCCGATGCCGTGCGCGGCGTGCTCCGGCTCGGCGTCGCGGAGACGCTGGTGCACAGCCTGATGCCGCGGCTGATCGAGGTGATCAACACCAGCTATCCCGATCTCGTGGTCGACATGATCGTCGACACCACCAATGTCCTGACCGAGCATCTGCTGCGCGGGCAGATCGATGTCGGCATGCAGGTCGGCCCGATCGCCGATCCGCGCGCGGTCAACCAGCGCCTGTGCAACCTGCCGCTCGGCTGGGTGGCGAGCCCGGAGCTGCCGCTCGGCGAGGAGCCGCTAACGCTCGCGCGGCTGGCGGAATGGCCGGTCATCAGCTTCTCCCATGGCAGCCCGCTGGCAGAGGAGATCAAGCGCGCGCTCGGCGGCGAGGGTCGCGAACAGGTGCGGCTATGGGGCAGCGCCTCGCTGACAATCATGATCCGCATGGCGCTGGACGGGATGGGAAGCTGCATCCTGCCGCTGGCGCTGGTGCGCGAGGAGATAGCACGGGGCCGGCTGCGCAGCCTCTCCGTCGAGGGCGTGACGCTGCCGCCGAACGGCTTCCAGATCTCCTATCTGCGCAAGCCCAACAATTTTCTCGCGGCGCTGGTGGCGCGCCATGCCTGCCAGATCGGCAGGATGCTGGAAGATGAGGCGCGGCCCGATCAGAAATCCCGATCGGTTCGATCCAAAAACACAATTCGACAGCCGACGGTCGATCGCCTTCAATTTCAGCCATGAGAGCCGGCCAGCAAGGGCCCAGCACAGGAAAACACGACCGGGGGCGTTTCAAGAAAACGATAGAAGCCGCCGATCACGGCGGACAGGGGGAAACAGCCGCAACGCGAGGGCCACCAAGGGGAACACGAACAACCGAGGCTCAAAGCGATGATCAAGAGCATTATGGCCGGCACGGCGCTGCTTGCAGCGCTGGCCGCATCCGGTGTCGCGTCCGCGCAGGCGCCGATTCCGAAGCAGACCATCTCCGCCGTGACCCAGCCGCTGCCGACCAGCGCGCAATTCACGCTCGTCGACGTTCCCCTGCTGCGCGAGGGCCTTCCCAAGGGCTCGAACGGGCAGATCACCGTGCAGCTCAGCTCGCATAGCGAGCGCAATCTCGGCGGCGCGGAGATCGTCCGCCTCGTCCGTTCCGGCCAGGTCGATATCGGCGCCGGCACGCTCTCGACGCTGTCTGGCGACGTGCCGCTGCTCGACGGCGTCGATCTCTCGGGCCTGAGCCCCGACATCGGCATGGCCAAGCAGATCGCCGAGGCGATGCTGCCGATCGTCAACAAGGATCTGGAACGCTTCAACACCCGGCTGGTGGTGCTCTATCCCTTCCCGGCGCAGGTGCTGTTCTGCCGCCAGCCCTTCACCACGCTCTCCGACCTCAAGGGCCGCAAGATCCGCACCTTCGGCAATTCGCTGGTCGACCTCGTCCAGACGATCGGCGCGCAGCCGGTCTCGATAGGCTTCCCCGAGGTCTACAGCGCGCTTGAGCGCGGCGTCGTCGACTGCGCCGTCACCGGTACGGGCTCGGGCGCCGCGGCGCGCTGGCCGGAGGTGTCGAGCCATATTTCGGACCTGCCGCTCTCCTGGGCGGTGGCCGGCTACATGGTCAACCTGACCTGGTGGAACAAGCTCGACGCCGGCACCAAGGCACTGCTGGAGAAGACCTTCGCACAGATGACCGACGAGCTCTGGAAGCTCGGCGACGCCGCCACGCGCGACGGCATCGACTGCAATATCGGCGTCAAGGACGCCTGCAAGATCCACTCGCTGGCGGCCAAGCCGATGACCGAGGTCAAGGCGACGGAGGCCGACAAGGCGCTGGTGCGCCAGATCATGCAGAGCACCGTCCTGCCCGGCTTCGTGAAGCGCTGCGGCGCGCGCTGCGGCGAGGTCTACAATCAGGTCATCGCGCCGATCGCCAAGGTGGAGTTCAAGCCTTGAGCGGGGCGGCCGGAGCCTCGGCTCCGGCTGCGCTGCGGTTCGCTCGGGCCTTGCGCCGGGCAATAGACCGTGCGGCAGCCGGAATGGCCTATGTCGCGGGCTGGAACTATGTGCTCTGCGCCCTCTTCATCACCGCCGACATCGTCGGCCGCTCGGTCTTCGGCGTCTCCAGCGCCGCGACCGTCGAGATTAGCGGCTACATGTTGGCCTGCGGCATCTCCTGGTCGCTGGCCCATACGCTGGCGGAGCGGGCGCATATCCGGGTCGACGTGCTGATCAACCGGATGCCGCTCAAGCCACGAGCTCTGCTTCATCTCTTCGCCCTGCTGTTGCTCGGGCTCTTTGCCGCCTTCCTCGCCTGGGCGGGTTGGCAATTGCTGGATGAGTCCCTGATGTTCGACGCGCATGACAACAGTGCCCTGCATATTCCGATGGCCGTGCCGCAGGGCATCTGGGCCTTCGGGCTCGGCGCCTTCCTGGTCATGATCGCGGCGCTGCTGCTGGAGGCGCTGCTCGGCCTGTTCTGCGGCCGCTACGAGGAGATCGCCGCGCTGCTCGGCTCGCGAAGCATCGACGACGAGGCCGATGAAGCTCTGGAAGCCGTCGGAATGGCCAGACAGGAGACGGGCGCATGATCGCCGTCGTCTTCCTGCTCGCCCTGCTCGGCGTCGTCGTCTTCGCCGCCGGAGCCCAAGCCCTGCCGGTCGCGGAAATCCTGGCGCTGGTCGCGATCTTCACGGTGTTCTTCGGTGCGGGCGTCCATGTCGCGGCCGTGCTCGGCATCCTCGCAGCACTGACCGGGTTGATGTTCTCCGACAGGCCGTTCTGGGCCTTCGCCGGCCAGACCTTCTGGGGTCCGTCCAGCAATTTCGTGCTGATCGCGGTGCCGCTCTTCCTGCTGATGGGCGAGATCCTGCTGCGGGCGGGGCTCTCGGAGCGGCTCTACAAGGCACTGAACGTCTGGCTGAACCGCCTGCCAGGCGGGCTGCTGCACACCAATATCGCGGCCTGCGCCCTGTTCTCGGCGATCTCCGGCTCCTCGGTCGCGACCGCTGCGACCATGGGCTCGGTCGCGCTGCCCTATTTCGAGGGCACGAAATACAGCCCGCGCATGGTGCTGGGCTCGCTCGCCGCCGGCGGTGCGATGGGTAACCTGATCCCGCCCGGTATCACCTTCATCGTCTACGGGCTCATCACCGAGACCTCGGTGGGCGCGCTCTACATCGCAGCGATCATCCCGAGCGTGATCGTCACGGCCTTCTTCATCGCGATCATCGTGATGCACGGCCTGCGCAACCCGATGGAGAAGCCGCCTCCGCTGCCGCTCATGGTCAAGATCAAGGCGCTGCGGGACCTCGTGCCGACGCTGATCCTGATCGTGCTGGTGCTCGGCTCGATCTATGCAGGCTATGCGACGCCCACAGAAGCCGCCGCGCTCGGCGTGGTCGGGGCTGCGGTCTTCGCGCTGATCGAGCGCAAGCTCTCCTTCGCCATGCTGCATGCTTCGGCGCTGACGACGGCGCGCAACACGGCGCTGCTCGGCCTGATCATCATGGGCGCCTATCTGCTCAACTACGTGCTGACGCTGATCAACGTGCCGCAGGCCGTGGCCGAGATGATCTCGCATCTGCCGGTGCCGCCCTGGGCGATCATGCTGGCGATCATCGGCATGTATTTCGCGCTCGGCACCTTCATGGAGGGCTTCTCCATGATCATCACCACGGTGCCGGTGGTGTTCCCGATCGTCACGGGCCTCGGCTACGACGCGATCTGGTTCGGCGTGATCGTGACCATGCTGGTCGAGATCGCGCAGATCAGCCCGCCCGATGGCACGGTGATGTACGTCTTGCAGGGCATGCGCCCGAAGGGCGGGCCGATCACCGACGTCTTCGCCGGCGTGATGCCCTTCCTCCTCGCCTATCTCCTGGCCGTCGGCGTGCTGCTGCTCTGGCCTGGGCTTGTGCTCTGGCTGCCCGCGCTGATGCGCTGAGCAGCCGGCCCTTTCCTCTCTTCATCCATGATCATGACCGGAGTTCCCGTGACTTCCGCCCCCTTCATCCGTATCGGCATCGATATCGGCGGTACCTTCACCGACCTGCAGATCCTCAACGAGGTCACCGGCGCGCTATCGAGCCTCAAGACACCGACGACGCCGGAAGATCCCTCGATCGGCCTCCTCACCGGGCTGAAGGAAGCCGGCGAGCGCTATGGCTTCTCGCTCAACGACATCCGCCTGCTGCTGCACGGCACCACCATCGCGACCAATGCCGTGCTGGAGCGCAAGCTGGCCAAGGGCGTGCTGCTGACCACCGCCGGCTTCGAGGACGTGCTGGAGATCGGCCGCCACAACAGGCGCGACATCTATAGCGCCCGGCAGAAGCGGCAGGAGCCGCTGATCGGCCGAGACCGGCGCTTCGGTGTGACCGAGCGCATCAAGGGCGATGGCAGCATCGAGACGCCGCTCGATAAGGCGGCGCTGGAACCGCTGGCCGAGAAAATCTCAGCGGCCGGCCCCGGCTCCATCGCGGTCGTGCTGCTCAACGCCTATCGCAACGATGTCCACGAGAAGGCGCTAGCCGACTGGCTGGCCCAGCGCTTCCCCGCGATCCCGGTCTCGCTCTCCTCGGATATCAGCCCCGAGATCCGCGAGTTCGAGCGCAGCTCGACGACTGTGCTCAACGCCGTGCTCCTGCCGGTGGTCGGCCATTATCTCGACCGGCTGAAGACGCGGCTCGCCGAGGCCGGCGTCACGGCCCGCCTCCTGCTCGTGCAGTCCAATGGCGGCGTCTGCAGCGCCGATGTCGCCAAGCGCCAGCCGGCGCGGCTTCTGCTCTCCGGCCCCTCCGGCGGCGCGCTCGCGACGCTGCGCATGGCCGAGGCGCTGAAGCGCCCGAATCTGCTCGGCGTCGACATGGGCGGCACCAGCTTCGACGTCTGCGTGGTGCGTGAGGGTGCGGTCACGCAGATGACCCAGGGCGAGATCGACGAGTTGCCGGTGCGCCTGCCGATGATCGAGATCAGGACCATCGGCTCCGGCGGCGGCTCGATCGCCTCGATCGACGAGGCGGGGCGGCTACGCGTCGGTCCGCGCAGCGCCGGGGCGCGGCCGGGTCCGGTCAGCTACGGGCGTGGCGGCACGGAGCCGACCGTGACCGACGCCAATCTCGTCATGGGCCGGCTCGACCCGCGTTACTTCCTCGGCGGGGCGATGAAGCTCGATCTCGATGGGTCGCGCGCCGCCATCACGGCTAAGGTCGGCGCGCCGCTCGGTCTCTCGATGGAAGAGGCGGTCGACGGCATGATGACGGTGACCAACACCAGCCTCGCCGCCGCAGCGCGCCTCAGCCTGTTCGAGAAGGGGCTCGACCCGCGCGACTTCAGCCTCGTCTCCTTCGGCGGGGCCGGCGGCCTGCATGCGATCCCCGTCGCGGAGGAGCTCGGCATCGCGGAGGTCATCTTCCCTGCGGATGCCTCGACCTTCTCGGCCTATGGCATCCTGCATTCGGACATCGTCCACGATCTCGCCCGCAGCCGTGTGATGCCGGCGACCGACGCCAGCCTGCAGCATGTGGAGACCATGCTCGCGGAGCTCCGGGCTCAGGGCAAAGCCCTGCTCGACGAGGACGGCGTGCCGGCTTCGAGGCGGCGCTATCTGATCTCGGCCGATCTGCGCTATCGCGGCCAGGCTTCCGAACTCGTCGTGCCCTGGGCCGAGGCGGAGGCGACCCCCGCGGCGCTCGCCCGCGTCGTCGCCGATTTCCACAAGGGCCACGCCCAGCGCTTCTCCTATTCGGACGAGAAGGCGGCGGTGGAGCTTGTCGCGCTGCGGCTCGCAGCCGTCGGCGTGCTCTCGACCGGCACGGCAACCGCCGCGGCGGCGGTCGCCGGTGGCAAGCCGGAACCGATGGAGTCACGGCCGGTGCTGCTCGACGGAGCCTTCGGCGATGTTCCGGTCTACCGGCGCCCGGCACTGGCCGGCGAGATCGCCGGGCCGGCGCTGGTTGAGGAGGAATACACCACGATCCTGCTGACCTCTGGCTGGGCCTGTGCGCCCGGCCCGATGGGCGCCCTGATCGCCCGCAAGATCTGAGCGAGACGAACCATGACAGCGATCCAGCCCAATATCGCCGCCGGCAAGCCCGATCTCGGCCCCGTCACCCTCGAAGTGCTGCGCAACGCCTTCACCGCCACCGCCAACGAGATGGACGTCACCGTCTGGCGGACCAGCCGCTCGACCATCGTGCGCGAGATGCTCGACTATTCGACCGCGGTGTTCGATCGCGACGGCTACAATGTCGCGCAGTCGGCCCGCATCCCCGGCCATCTCAACTCGATGAGTGCAGGCCTCCTCACCATCGTCCGCGACTTCATGCCGCTCGACCAGTGGCAGGAGGGTGACGTCGTCATCACCAACGACCCCTATTGCGGCGGCCAGCATATCCCGGACATCCTGGCCTATCGCCCGGTCTATGCCGAGGGCAAGCGCATCGCCATCGTCGGCACGCTCTGCCACCATCTCGACATGGGCGGCATGGCGGCCGGCTCCTATGCCGCGAGCGCTACCGAGATCTTCCAGGAAGGACTGCGCATCCCGCCGCTCAAGCTGCTGCGCGGCGGCGTGATGAACGATGATGTTCTGGCCATGATGCTTCAGAACGTGCGTCGCCCGGACATGCTGATGGGCGATCTGCAGGCACAGCTCGCCTCGCTCGCCGTCGGCCACGGCACGATGCAGCGCCTCGCCGCACGCTTCGGCGCCGACACTATCGTCGAGGCCTGCACGCGGCTGCTCGACGGCTCGGAGCGCGCCATGCGGGCGATGATCGGCCGCATCCCGGACGGGCGCTACAGCTTCGAGGACTTCCTCGACGATGACGGCATCCTGCCCGATCCGATCCGGATTCATGCCGTGATCGAGGTCAAGGGCGAGGAGATGGTCGTCGACCTTTCCGGCTGCGGCAAGCAGGCGACAGGGCCGATCAACGCGACCGTCGCCTCCTCAGGCTCGGCCGTCTACTACGCGGTGATGGCGATTGCCGACAAGGAGATCCCAGCCAATGCCGGCTGCTACCGGCCGGTCTCGCTCCTGGTGCCGGAAGGGCTGATCGTCAATCCGCGCCATCCGGCCCCGGTCGCCAATCGCGTCGCGGTGGCGCACCGGCTGGCGACGACGATGTTCGGCGCGTTGCACCAGGCGGTGCCCGGCCGCGTGCCCGCGGCCTATTACGGCGTCTCCTATGTCTGCTCCTTCCAGACCATCGGCGAGCAGGGCCAGCGCGGTGTGCTGGTCGAGATCGAGATCGGCGGCACCGGAGCCTATGACGATCAGGACGGGCTCAACGCCTTCTCCTACGGCATGCACAACAACGCCTCGATCCCGATCGAGATGATCGAGGCCGACGTGCCGCTGACCGTGACCGGCTATGGGCTGATCGACGGCTCGGGCGGCGCCGGGCGCCAGCGCGGGGGCTTAGGCCTCTTCCGCGAATGGCGCGTCGACAGCCCGGCGGCGGTGTTCACCGCCAATCTCGAGCGCTTCAAGTTCCAGCCCTATGGTCTGGAAGGCGGAGAGCCCGGCCGCGAAGGTCATCTCTACCTCATCCGCAACGGCGAGCGGCAGCCCCTGGGCTCCAAGATCAACAACCTGCCGCTGATCAAGGGCGACATCATCCGGTTGGAGACCTCCGGCGGCGGCGGCTACGGGCCGGCGGCAGAGCGGACGCCGGCAACCGCCGAACGTGACCACCTCTACCGCTACGCCTGACGATCGCGAAGCTTGAGGCGGGTGTTGTCGGCGCCCCGCTTGCCGGCAACAAACCGCCTGCGGCTCGCTGAGCGTGAAGGCGCAGCGGCACGAGGTGAAGGACGCAGTGCCAAGCCATCGAGAGGGCGAGGCGCATACCGCGCTTCGCCCTCATTTTTTCTGGAGCCGGCGGCCGGAGTTGCTGCCTCAGGCCTCGTAGGCGAAGGGATCGTCGACCGTGTGCGCGGGCTCGGTGAACCAGCGGGCGCCGTCCGCGGTCATGTAAGCGATGTCCTCGAGGCGGACGCCGAACTCCCCGTAGATGCACATCATCGGCTCGACCGAGAAGCACATGCCGACCTGGAGCGGGGTCTTGTTGCCCTTGACCATGAAGGATTCCTCATGGACGTCGAGGCCGAGCCCGTGGCCGGTGCGGTGCGGCAGGCCGGGGACCTTGTAGCCGGGGCCGTAGCCCGCCGCCTCGATGACGCCGCGGGCGCCGAAATCGACGTTCTCGCAGGGGGCGCCGAGCTTGGCGGCGGCGAAGCCGGCGAGCTGGGCCCGCTTTTCCAGATCCCAGATGTCGCGCTGGCGATCGGTCGGCTCGCCGAAGACGTAAGTCCGGGTGATGTCGGAGCGATAGCCGCCGACCTTGGTGCCCATGTCGATCAGCACCATGTCGCCCTCGGCAAGCGTCTGCTCATAGGGCACGCCATGCGGATAGGCGGTCGCCTCGCCGAACTGGGCGGCGCCGCTGGTCCAGTTCATGCCGAGCTTGCGATGCGCCTGGTCGAGAAACATCTTCACCTGCGCCGTGGTGACGCCGACCCGCATAGCGCGGGCGGCAGCGCGGTGGACCTCCATGGTGATGTCCATGGCGCGCTGGATGAGCGCGATCTCGGCGGCCGACTTCAGCTGCCGGCACGCAGCGGTGACGGTGTTGCCGTGGGTGAAGGAGAAGCGGTTGCCGGCCTTGCGCAGCCCGTCGACGATGAAGAAGGGGGTGTGCGGGTCGAGTGCGACCTGGCCGCTCTCATAGCCGAGGCTGCGAATGGTCTCTACGACCAGCTCGGTCGGGTCCTCATGCTCTTCCCAGCAACGGACGTCATCGCCGAACTTCATGTATTCGCGGGTCTTGGGCTCCTCGAAGGCGGGGCTCAGATAAACCACCTCGCCCTCGGCGGGGATAATCGCGCCGTGCAGCCGCTCGGTCAGGTTGAGCTGGATGCCGGTATAGTAGGCGAGGCTCGTCGAGGTATCGAGATAGAGCGCCTGCAACCCCTGCTCGCGCAGCAGCGCCTGCGCCTTGGCGACGCGTTCCTTGAATTCCTTGACCGAGATCGGCTCGATACCGTCCGTCATCGGCTTCAGCTTGGCGAGCTCCGCCTCGAAGCTCGACCCACCCACTCCAATCGTCATATCCGTTCCGTCCTCGTTGATGTTGTTTAGTGGCGATGGCGCCGCTCAGTCGATCGGCGCCTGCAGGATCTCCGACGCGGATTCCGGCGGTTCGAGAAGTTGCAGAAGGTCGTGCCTGACGGCGAGGACATGCTCCAGCGTCAGCTGCGCTGCGCCATCGGCGTCGCCGCTGCGGCAGAAATCCAGCAAGGCGGCGTGCTCCGCCTTGGCGCGGGTGGTCGCGCCTTCCGACATGGCGAGCTGGACGCGAGTGTAACGATCCGTGTTGGCGAGAAGCATGCGGACGACCTCGAGCGTCCGGCTGCGGTCTGCGGCCTGGTAAAGCGCCAGATGATATTCGGTGTTGAGCTCGCCCCAGGCATCGACGTCTCCGGTGCGGATCGCCTCGGCATATTCCGCGAGGATGCGCTCAGCGCGCAGGAAGTCGCTCTCGCGAAGGCGTGGGACGGCCCGACGGATGAGGTCGGGCTCCAGCATCGCGCGCAGGTCGAAGAGCTCTGCGATGTCGGAGGCGGAGAGCGCGGTCACGACGGCTCCGCGATGCGGGTGCAGTGTGACCAACCCCTCCGCGGCGAGCTGGCGGAAGGCCTCGCGGATCGGGATGCGGCTGATGCCGAACTCACGCGCGAGGGCGTCCTGCCGCAGCGCCTCGCCTGCCGCGACCGAGCCGGAGAGGATGCGCCGCCTGAGCTCCTCGACGGCCGCGCCTGTGACCGTCTGCCGGAACTGCGGAAGCGGATTGCGCGGCTGGGCTTCAATCATGGGGAACCGGATATCTCAATGAGCGCGATAGCGGCGTTGGACCATCAGGCTGGATGCCGCCGTAAGCGTCAGCGTCGTGAGCATCAGGATGAAGGCGATCGCCGCAGCGAAGGGCCAGTTGTTGTTGACCGCGAACTCCCGATACAGCATCGGCGCCATCATTTGGAAGCGGGCGCCGCCGAGCAGGAAGGGCGTGGCATAGGCGTTCATCGCCAGGATGAAGACGAGGATGCCGCCGGTGCCGATGCCCGGCAGGGCGAGCGGCAGCACGACATGCCAGAACCGCCGAGGCGGCGAAGCACCGAGGCTGTCGGCCGCCTCCTCGACGCGGGCGTCGATGCCCTCGATCACGCTCTGCAGCGTCAGGATCATATAGGGCAGGTTGATCGAGAGGATGCCGAGCGCGACGGCGAAGGAGGTGTTGAGCAGCGAGATGCCGCTGCCGCCGAGCGCGCCATAGATCGCGTCGACGATGCCGCCGCGGCCGAGCACGCCCATCCAGCCCAGCGCCCGGACCGTGCTGCCGATGAAGAGCGGCAGGATGACGAGCAGGACACCGATCGACTTCCACCGGCTCTGCGAGCGGGCGAGCTTGTAGGCGACGGGGAAGCCGAGGACGAGGCACAGCAGCGTCGTCACGACGGCGATGCTGAAGGTGGTCCAGAGCACGCCCGTATAGAACGGGTCGGTGACGAAGCGCAGATAGTTCTCGGGCGTGAACGCCTCGACCATGAAGGTGCGGCGGTCGTAGCGGTTCAGGCTGTAGCGCGCGAGCAGCGCCAGCGGCAGGACGAGCGAGAGCAGAACGACCATGGTCGCCGGCCCGATGAGCAGCGTAGCGGTGAGCCCCTCGGGCCGGCGTTTCGTCATGATCAGCGACGCTCCAGCAGACGGCGCCACCAGTCGTTCATGTCGTCGCGAACGGCGCTGAGCTGCGGATAGGGAGCCGGGATCAGCTTCGGCGGGGGCTCGGGCAGGGCGAGGCGCTTGGCGACGTCGCCTTCGAGAGCGGCATTCGTGATCGTCGGATGGTAGCCCATGCTGTCGGCGAAGCCGCGCTGGGCGGCCGGGTCGAGCGCCGCATTGAGATAGGCGAAAGCGGCCGCCTTGTTCGGCGCGTTCTTGAGCACGGCCATGCTGGAGACATAGGTCATGCAGCCTTCCGCCGGGAAGGCCGCCTTCATCTCGACGCCGCCCTTGGACCAGAACAGCACGCGCGCGAACCAGACGAGGCCGACATCGATCTCGCCCGATTTGATGCCGGGCGCGAAGGCTTCCGTCGAGGTGTAGGTCTTGGCGCCGCTCTTCACGAGCTTTTCCATGACCGCCTTGACCTCGGCGATCTTACCGGGATCACCCTGCTCCTTCAGCGCCGCCGCCATGGCGACCCAGATGTAGCTGTTGTCGAGGATGCCGACCTTGCCGGCATAGCGCTCGCTGGTGAGCTCGGCGAAGCTCTTCGGCGGCTCCTTTACCCGCTCGGGGCTGTAGGCGATGACCTGCGGGCTGTAGATGTGAGGGATGGAATAGGGCGTCGCAAAGGTCTTCTGGACGTATTTCAGGTTCGGAACCTTGCTCTCGTCGAGCGGCTCCAGCATGCCGGCCTCTTCGAGGTCGTAGGCGGCCGGCGCCTGGACCGAGATGACGTCGACGCTGCCGCGGGGCAGGCGACGCTGGGCGATCGCCTTGGCGACACGGGTCGGCTCGGTGCCGGCATCCTGCACGACCTCGATGCCCTTGGGCTTGAGCAGCGGGTCGTCGATGTTCTGGGTCAGCAGCTTGGCGTAGTCGCCGCCCCACGTGCTCATCACCACCGTTCCCGAAGCCTGCTGGGCCCGCAGGATCGCAGGGGCGAAGGGCGTTGCGGCGGCACCGGCCGCCAAAGTGAGGATGCTGCGTCTGCTGGGCTTGAATAGCTCGGACATGGTCTTCGATCCCCTCGTTCTGGCTTTTCGATCGTGCTTTGATTGAAGGCGTCAGGCGGCCTGGGCGGCGACTGCCGCGTTGTCACTGCCGAAGAGGCGTTCGCTCAGCCCATCCCAGGTGATGGCGACCGTCTCACCGGTGGCGCGGCGAGCGCTGCCCGAAACGCCGGTCGGTTCGTGCAGGGCGAGGCTGCCGCCACCCGTGAAGCCGAGCAGATAGTCGACATGCCCGCCGACATAGGTCGCGTCCTCGACCTGAACGGTGGCGCGCGGCGGGGCGTCGTCGGTCGGCCCGTGCAGGCGCACGCGCTCTGGCCGCAGCGCCAATGTGTGCGGCCCCCTCTGCGAATAGCGGCCGGCGAGTTTCAGCACGGCCCCGCCGGGCAGGCGGAAGGTATCGGCCTCGACTAGCTCGCCCGTAACCAGATTGCTGTGACCGATGAAGCGGGCGACGAAGGGGTTGAGCGGCTGCTCGTAGAGTTCCTCCTGAGAGCCGATCTGCTGAACCTTGCCCTCGCTCATCAGCACCAGCCTGTCGGCCATGGTCATGGCCTCGTCCTGGTCGTGCGTCACCATCAGCGCGGTCAGGCCCGCGGCCTTCTGGAGCTGACGGATTTCGCGCGCCACGGACTGACGCAGATTGGCGTCGAGGTTGGAGAGCGGCTCGTCGAGCAACAGCACCTTCGGCCGGATGGCGAGCGCGCGCGCCAGTGCCACGCGTTGCTGCTGGCCGCCGGAGAGCTGGCGCGGATAGCGCTCGGCCATCGGCGTGAGCTTGACCATTTCCAGCACCTCGTCGAGCCGCCTAGCGATATCGGCGTTGGACAATTTGCGCATGCGCAGTCCGAAGGTGATGTTCTGAGCCACCGTCAGGTGAGGGAAGAGCGCATAGCTCTGGAACACCATGCCCATCTCGCGCCGATAGGGCGGGAGCGCGGCATAGTCCTCGCCCTCGACCAGGATGCGCCCGCGCGTCGCCTCGACGAAGCCGGCGACGAGCCTGAGCGTCGTCGTCTTGCCGCAGCCGGAGGGGCCGAGCAGCACGATCATCTCACCACGGCTGACGCTGAGATTGACGTCCTGCACGGCCGTGGTCGTGCCATAGGTCTTGGTCAGTCCCTCGATACGCAGATAGGCGTCCTGGCTCATCACACGACCTTGCTCAGCTTGACGTAACGGTCGATCGCGAGCAGCAGCAGCGCGATGACGGCGGTCTGAACCACCACCACCGAAGCGACGAGCGGATCGAAGCGGTATTCGAGATATTGCAGCACCGAGATCGGGAAGGTGATCGTGCCGGGGCTGATCAGGAACAGCGTCATCTCGATGTTCTCGAACGAGACGATGAAGGCGAACAGCGCGGCGGCGACGATGCCCTGGCGCATCATCGGCAGCGTCACGCTCCAGAGCACGCGGCCGGGCGGGGCGCCGAGATTGGCTGCGGCCTCCTCGATCGAACGATCGAGCTGGATCAGGTTCGCAACGCAAAGCCGAACCACCCAGGGCGTGGTGATGAGCAGATGGGCGAGGATCAGGATGCCGTCTGAACCGGTCAGCGGGATCTCGCTGCGGATCTCGGCCTCGACCATCAGCACATAGAGACCGAGGCCGATGACCACCCCCGGCACCGTCAGCGGCGAGAGCAGCAGCACGTTCAGCACGCCACGGCCGACAAAATTTAAGCGCACCAGCGCGATGCTCGCCGGCACGCCGATCAGCAAGCTGAGCAATGTCGCGATGGCGGCGACCTTGAGGCTCGTGCCGAGCGCCTGCCCGAATTTCGGGAACTCCGCCAGCTTGCCATACCAGGACAGGGTGTATCCGCTCGGCGGGAAGGTCACGACGCCGTCGACGAAGACGCTCATATAGGCCGTCATCAGCAACGGCACCGTCATCAGGGCCACCGCGACGATCATCAGCGCGCTGACCAGAAGCCGCGCCGGAAGCGGCGTTCCGCTGCGCCGGATCACTGTCGAGCCACTCGCTCCCGCCAACCGCCGATCCTCCCTTCGCCCGCCGTTCCGGCCCCTCCCGCGACACCTGCGAGGAAAGCGGAGGAGGGCTGCGTCTGTCAATTGGATAAAATCGCCAATATGCAATTGCGCGGCCAACTGTTCTGTGGGAGCAATTCTGTGCGGCCCTCGGAAGCCGCCGGCCGCCCCGCTCGGAGACGGCTATTCTCCTCAGGCGTCGGAGCCCGATCATGTCCCAGCTCATCCTGGCCGGTGGCCGCTTTCTCGCGCCGGAGCACGACCGGCTGATCGACGGGATCGAGGTGCTGATCGAGGGCGACCGCGTTCGTGAGGTCTCCGAGAAGCCGATCACGTCGGCCTCGGCCCAGCGCATTGATCTGCGCGGCCGGACCCTGATGCCGGGGCTGATCGACATGCATGTCCATGTCGTCTCGGCGGTGGTGAACGGCGTGCAGAACGCGATGACGCCGTCCTCGCTCGTGGCCTTGCGCACAGCCCGGACGATGAAGGCGATGTTGATGCGCGGCTTCACCACGGTCCGCGACCTCGGCGGCGCCGATCTCGGCCTCGTCATGGCGGTCGAGGAGGGGCTGATCGAAGGGCCGCGCCTGATCATCTGCGGCAAGGCGTTGAGCCAGACCGGCGGCCATTCCGACCCGCGCGACCGCTCGGAGACGCGCCCGCTCTATACCGGGCGGCTCGGCCAGGTCGGTCAGCTCTGCGACGGCGTCGATGCGGTGCGCCTCGCCGCCCGCGAGCAACTGCGAGCCGGCGCGACCTTCGTGAAGATCATGGCCAATGGCGGTGTCGCCTCGCCGAACGACCCGATCCACGCGCTCGGCTTCTCGCGCGATGAGATCAAGGCGGCGGTGGAGGAGGCCGAGAACGCCGGCACCTATGTCGCCGCCCATCTCTATACCGACAAGGCGATCGCGCGGGCGGTCGAGTGTGGCGTGCTTTCGCTGGAGCATTGCAACCTGATCCAGCCGGAAACCGCCAAGAAGGCGGCGGCGGCGGGCTGCTTCGCCGTGCCGACACTCGCCGCCTATGAGGGCCTGGCGCGCGAGGGCACGGCTTTCGGGCTTCGTCCGGAATCGGCTGCCAAGATCGAGACGGTGCGCAAGGGCGGCATGGAATCGCTCAGCTATATGCGCGATGCCCGGCTGCCGATGGGCTATGGCTCCGACTTGCTCGGGCAGCTCCAGAAGTATCAGACACTCGAATTCGAGCTGCGCGCGCAGGTGCTGCCGCTGCCGGAGGTTATTGCCTCGGCGACCAGCGTCGCGGCGAAGCTCTGCCGGATGGAAGGCGAGATCGGCGCACTCGTACCGGGCGCCTATGCCGACCTGCTCGTGGTCGATGGCGACCCGACCCGCGACGCGACGCTGTTCCAGAATGACGGGCGGGCTCTGCGCGCGATCATGCGCGGTGGCCAGTTCTTCAAGAACGAGCTCCACTGAGCGGCATCGAAGGCGGAGGAGACATCATGCGCGGAATGATCGTCGCGGCCCAGCCGGAGGCGGCAGAGGTCGGAGCGGAGATCCTGCGGCGCGGCGGCAATGCCGTCGACGCGGCCATCGCCTGCGCTTTCAGCCAGGGCGTCGTCGACCCGCAGATGTGCGGGATCGGCGGCTTCGGCGCGATGCAGGTCAGCATGCCGAAGCGCGGCGTCCATACCGTGCTCGAGTTCCTGGCGCGGGCGCCACTCTCAGCCACCGCTGACATGTGGGCTGACCGCTTCGTCGGTCAGACGCGCGACGGCTTTGTCTTCCTGCTCAAGGACCACGCCAACGAACTCGGCCATCTCGCAGCCGGCACGCCCGGCAACGTCAAGGGCTACACCGAGGCGCTGGCGCGCTTCGGCACGATGGCGCTGAAGGATGTGGTGGCGCCGGCCATTCGCCAGGCGCGCGAGGGCTTCATGCTGCGCCCTTATGTCCACTATTACTGGACGATCGACCAGCGCCCGACCGGGCAGATCAACACCGAGGGCAAGCTGAAGCTCAGCGAGACCGGCCGGGCGATCTATTTCCAACCGGACGGAACGCTGAAGCGGCCGGGCGACATCGTCGCCAATCCCGACCTCGCGCGCACGCTGGAGCGCATCGCCTCCGCCGGCCCCGACATCTTCTACACGGGCGAGATCGCGCAGGAGATCGCAGCCGACATGGCCGCCCATGGCGGGCTTGTCGGCATGGCGGACCTCGGTGCTTACAAAGTGCGTGAGAAGGAGCCGGTCTGGGGCAGCTATCGGGGCCTGAGGATTGCCGGCAATCCTCCCGCAGCGGGCGGCGTCTCTCTGATCGAACTCATGCACATCCTGCAGGAGTTCGACTTGGCCTCGCTGGAGCAGAATTCGACCGAACACGTCCGCATTCTCGCCGAGGCGATGAAGTGGATGACGATCGACAAGGACGCCCATATGGGCGACCCGGATTTCATCGATGTGCCGATCGACATGCTGCTCTCGCAGGAGCATGCGATCGAGCGCGCGGCCCATATCCGCGCCGGCAGGAAGGCGAGTGTTCCGCGCTCCGAGCTCGCCAAGGACCCGCCGGACACCACGGTCACCTGCGTTATGGACGAAGAGGGCAATGCGGTGACGATCACCCACACGCTCGGCCAGCCCTCCGGCGCGATCACGAACGGCCTCGGCTTCATGTACAACGGCACGATGAGCGGCTTCGACCCGCGCCCCGGACGCGCCGCCTCGATCGCTCCGGGTAAGGCGCGCGGCAGCGCCATGGCTCCGACCATCGTCTTCAAGGACGACAAGCCAGTCATCGCCATCGGCGCGCCGGGCGGCACTTTCATCGTGCCGGCTCTCGCGCAGGCTCTGAGCAATGTGATCGATTTCGGGATGACCATGGCGGAAGCGGTCGCCGCGCCGCGCATCGTCTGCCTCAGCGACACGATCGACGTCTCGAACCGCATCGAACGCCGCGTCACCACCGAGCTCGAGGCAATGGGCTACCCGGTCGCCCGTTCCTACCAGTCTTTCGCCTTCGGCGCGCCGCATGGCGTCAAGGTCGACGGGGAAAGCTGGTCAGGCGGAGCCGACCCGCAGCGCGACGGCATGGCGATCGCCGTTTCGTAGGGTGCGCGCTGTTTAGGTTTGCCGTGGAATGGAACCGATATTGCTAGGGTAGGTAATTGGCCAGGTTCGAAGGCAGAATGGCCTTGCCTGCCGTCGAGGACCGAGATCGGCGGAGAGCGGTAGGCGCCGGGCTGATGGAGGTTGGACAGGCATAGACGATGCCCGGTGCAACGTCTTAAGCTCGCTTGCCGACATAGTCTCGATACCTGCAAGGGACGAGCGTTGAAGAGCACCGGCGCTGATCTTGATGTGGCACTTCCACGAGCGGTCCGGACCATGCTCTGGGCCGATGTGGTGGAATCCGTGCGCCTCGTCGAGCAGGACGAAGGCGGCTTCGTTGCCGGCTGGCTGGATTTCGTCGGGCATGTGAAGTCTTCCATCCTCCCCGGTCACCATGGCCGACTTGTCAAAGGGCTCGGCGACGGGATTCTCATGGACTTCGAAAGTCCACGCGCAGCGCTGAGAGCGGCCTTTGAGCTTCGCGACGCGATGCAGGCCCGCAACATGGGGCGCCCCGTAGGGGAGCAGACACATCTTCGCATGGCCATCGAGACTGGCGGCGTCATACTCAGCCAGGACGACCTCTACGGCCGCAGCGTCAATCGCGTCTCTCGCTTGGCGACCCTCGTAGGCCCCGATGAGATTTGTCTCTCGGCCGCCGTGCGCGACCAGATTACTGCCGATCTGGATGCTGATATCGAAGACCTCGGCGAGTGTCATGTGAAGCACTTTGCCAAGCCGATCCGGGCCTATCGGGTCGCGCCTCCTTCGGGCGTTTCGCTCGGGCCGGTCATCGGAGACTTGCTGCCCGCGCTGGCGGTGATCCCTTTCTCTGCACGGGATTCCAGCGATGCCCATCATGTGCTCGGCGAAGTGATAGCCGAGGAGTTGATCCGCGACTTTTCGCAAACCACCGAGTTCAACGTCATATCACGGCTTTCGACCACGGCCTTTCGGGATCGGGGCTCGACATTGGAGCAGATTGTTTCAATGCTCCGGGCGGAATACGTGTTGTCGGGCGCCTACAGTAGCGTTGGCACCAAACTGTCCGTCGAGGTGGAGCTTGTCGACGCTGCCTCTGGCCAGATCGCATGGTCCGGCCGATATCGAGGCAATGTGGACGGCCTGCTGTCCGGCCGACGCGAAATGATCGACGAGATCGCGACGGAGGTCGCTCTCGCGGTGATGTCTCGCGAAGTGCGTCGAGCTCGTTCGCAGCGACTATCCAACCTTCAAAGCTACACGTTGCTGATCGCCGCAACGGCTCTGATGCACCGGCTTTCGCCGGGAGATTTCAATCATGCCCGGGTGCTTCTCGAAGCGCTCATTGAGCGCGCTCCGCGTCAGGCCTTGCCTCAGGCCTTGCTCGCCAATTGGCATGTGTTGCGCGTCCAGCAGGGATGGTCGCAAGACATCCCCGAAGAGGCCAAGATTGCCCAGAGATGGACTAGGCAGGCCATCGAGATCGATCCGCACTGTTCGTTGGCGCTTGCCGTCGATGGGTTTGTGCACACCAACCTATTGAAGCAGTTCGATGTTGCACGCGATTGCTATGACCGCGCTCTTGAGAGCAACCCGAATGATGCTCTCGCATGGTTGCTTCGGGGCACTCTTCATGCTTTCATGAATGAAGGGCAGCAAGCCGTCCGATGTACGCGTCGTGCGCTCGCTCTATCGCCCTTAGATCCGCATCGATACTTCTACGATTCGTTGTCGGCTACGGCCTACCTTGCGGCACATCAGTTTGATCGAGCTTTGGCGGCGGCGCGGCGTTCGCTGCGTACCAATCGCACCCATGCTTCGACGCTCCGTGCGATGGCGGTTGCCTGTTGGAATCTAGGCGACATCGACGGCGCGCGCCAGGCCGCAGCGGAACTGCTGCGCATTGAGCCCAACCTGACTGTGACCGCATGGCTTGAGCGTTCACCGAGTGCTGCCTTTCCCATTGGGCAGGAATGGGCAGAGACCTTCCGCGCGATCGGCTTGCCCAACTAATCCAACCTCTGGAGGGCCGCTATGACTGGGATCGGGGGGATTGGCGGAATAGGTGGCATCGGCGGAATAGGGGGGATTGGCGGTATCGGGGGGATAGGTGGCATCGGAGGAATTGCCGGGCCCGATGGGTTCGACGGGCTGGCCGGTGCAGACGCTCTGATCCGCAGTCGTGATGGGATCGTCGGCTCCCTGAATCCGCCTCAGGCGTGGCTCCAAGAAGCTCTTCCCGAGGAAGACCCTGCCGCTCTGGCGTATTGGGCGCCCTGGGTCCGTGCCGCAACCATTGACTTCGAGCTGAAATCGCGGATCGGCTTTTCGTCCGACCGGAAGGTGTCGACGATGCCGCCGCCGCTGCGGAGAATGGCTGTTTGGCACCTTGAGGCAATTGCTGGAAGGTCCGCGAGCGTGGCCCCTAGGGCCAAGTATCTCCCGTTGTTCTCGATCAAGAAGCCGCCGGCGACGACATTCAAGGCACAGGCGGCTCTGGTCGAGGACTACGCCCAGCTTCGTTCCGATCGCGCATCCGAGATCATGGCCCAAATCAACGGGGCGGTCGGCTTTTTTGGATCCATAGCTTGGCTCGACCCGGGCCGGAAAAAATGGACCCTGGAAATACTGGCCGCCGCTGTGCGGCTAGCCATGTTCATTCACTTGCGTTTCAAGCACGCGATCGCCGGCCGCCGGCCGCTCGAATTCTCTCCGCGAATCCAGCCGATGATGGCGACACCGGAGCATGGCACGTTGCCGAGTGGGCACGCGACCGAGAGCTTCGCCTTGGCCACCGTGTTGTGGAATGTGATGCGCGATTCAAAAAATTCCGCCTATGCGCCCGGGGAATTGGCTTGGCGAACTCAGATGCTACGGCTGGCTGCGCGCATTGCCGTCAACCGCACGGTCGCCGGGGTACACTTCCCCGTGGACAGCGTTGCCGGGGCTCTCCTCGGGCTGACGATCGGCCGCTACGTCGTCGCACGTTGCCGGGCCAAGTCTGGCATTGGCAACACTTACCAGCCGTGGATGTTCGATGGAACGAACGGATATCCTGATCAGTATGATTTCCGCTGGTATCGGCTTTTTGATGTTGTGACGGAAACGTTGAACTCAACACCTGATGGGCACCACTTTTCGAAAGAGGATGGAGGGCCCCTGACACTCCCCAAAGCCTCCCATTCGCCGCTCCTCACCTGGATCTGGGAGCAGGCAGCGAACGAATGGAAGTGAGTTGAGCGCGCCAGCCAGCGAGAGGGGGCAGTCGGATGACTTGGACGCTCGAGAATTCCCGCAAGGATCCCCTCTCGGGTTTAGACAGCTATATGGACTGGGCCCTTTGGTGGCCGCGTGCCGGATGGGCCGATTATCTGCCCCATGGAGCAGACGGATATCAGGTTCGCATGATGGTCAGGGCCAAGCGCGATCTGCAGACACTGTTTCAGCAGCTGTCGGGTCTGTCCGAGGATGAACACGGGGATTGGCGCGCGTTTGGACGTGCTTTGCGAGCTTCTGCGCCGGAACAACGAGAGCGCATCGTCACGTTGTTCTACGATCCAGAGAGCATGGTGCGGCTCTTCGATCCGAATGCCGGCCGCCGTGAAGTCAATCCGGAAGACTTCTTCGATCTGGTAACCTGCGGTCCTCCCCTCCCTGAACGCGGGGTACGGGGTAAGCCTCCCGATGGATCGCCCAAGGCCAAGCCGCCGGCCGCAGCTGCAAATGGGTCACAGGCCAGTCTGGTCCCGACGCGCCGCCCGGTCGTCGTCGGGATCATCGATGACGGACTCGCCTTCGGCCATGAGCGCTGTCGGCTGTCGGCGACGAAGACACGCTTCAAGGCCGTGTGGTTGCAGGATGGTCCGTTCGACGGCGGACCGATCAAATATGGGCGCGAGATCTCTGAAGCGGATATCGATGCTTGGCTGACCGGGAGTAAGGGCGACGAAGAGGCGTTCTATGATTTGGCAGGCGTCCTCGACTTTGGCGAGCCGGGCCACAAACCGCTGGCGCAAAGGCATTCGCACGGCACGCATGTGCTTGATGAAGCTTTCGGATTGGATTTTGGCGCACAGCATGACTGGCGCATCATCGGCGTCCAGCTGCCTATCAGCGTCGTCGCCGATTCATCGGGCACTTTGCTGACGCCCTACGCCGTCGATGCCGTGCGCTACATCGAACGAAAGGCGCGTGAACTGGTACCCGGAGCTCCTATTGTCGTTGCCTTCAGCTACGGCTTCACGGCTGGCCCACACGATGGCAAGCATCCAATCGAGCTCGGCATCGACGAGATTGTCACGGTTCACAACGCTGCCTACCCGAATGCCGAGATGCGCGTGGTCATTCCCGCTGGGAACAGCCACCTATCGTGTCTCCACGCGTCCGTGTGTTTTTCCGAGGCCACGGACCCGCCAAACGAGGCGAAGCTCTACTGGCGCGTGCAGCCTTGCGACACGACGCCGAGTTTCGTCGAGATCTGGCTTCCTGGGCACCACGACCCCGGTGGTCGCATCAGCATCGCTTTGACGACACCCGACGGCGAAGAAAGCGAGCACCTGATCGAGGGTGACAACCAGGTGCTCACGCTGCAGCGCGATGGACTGATCATCTGTCAGGTCTTCTTCCGCGCCGATGCCATAACGGATCGCGGGATGTTCCTGATCGCACTCCAGCCCACCGAGCGTCTGGAAAACGGTCCAGTCGCGCCTTCGGGCTTGTGGACCATCCACCTCAACAATCGCGGATTCGAGAGCGATGCGATTGTGCATGCATGGATCCAACGTGACCAGCCACCGTTCGGCTATCCGCCTCGAGGCCGCCAATCATACTTCGACCACGCCGATTATCGTCGTTTCAAAGCGACTGGCGAAGATGAAGAACTGGATAGTCCGGGCTGCATCGTTCAGCGCTGCGGATCGATGAACGCAATGGCGACCGGCGACACGCCGCTCGTCGTCGGAGGATTGATGAGCAAGGAACTGAGGCCTTCGAAGTATTCCGCCGCAGGACAGAACATCAGCGTCCCCACCTTCCGCCCATCCGCATTGGTCACCTGCGACGACTCGCTCGTGCATGGCGGGGTCATCGCGGCGGGTACACGAAGTGGGTCGTGGGTGACCATGAATGGCACAAGCGTCGCGGGCCCCCGCCTCGCCCGTTGGATCGCTCGCCAGATGGAGCGAGGTAAGGCCCCCGATCGCGTCGTCGTTGAGACATTTGCCGGGAACGTGGAGCTCACTCTGCCGGGCCCAAGCCCGGCCCCGGAGCGCGGGGGGGCCGGGCGTCTGCCGCTAGCGCGCCGAGACAGACAACCGCGCTATCGAAGATTGGAGAAATGAAGGGAAAGGCCTGGGTAATTCTGACCGGCGAGCATGGTTTTCAGAGCACCGGCTTCGCGCGGCAGTACGAGGAGTGCAGTAGTCTGGTCGGGCACACCCTCGCTCTGGTGGCGGGCACAGCTCAGCCGATCCGGACAGGCCACCGAAGCTGACGAGCTGACCGAGCACGCCATAACGTCTTGTGGCACAGCTCGCCTTTGGTCTCTGTCTACCCGCCTCGCTGCGCTACGATTCACGAAGACCGCTGATCCAACCCCAGCATGCGCCGCGCCAGTGTTGCGTCGCCTCCGCCGGCGAAGTCGTCGAAGGCCGTTTCTGTGACGCGGATGATGTGGTCGGTGATGAAGCCTGCGCCTTCGCGGGCTCCATCCTCGGGGTGCTTCAGCGCGCATTCCCATTCCAGGACGGCCCAGCCGTCATAGTCGTACTGCGCGAGCTTGGAGAACACGGCCTTGAAGTCGACCTGTCCGTCGCCGGGCGAACGGAAGCGGCCGGCGCGCTCGACCCAGGAGGAAAAGCCGGAATAGACGCCCTGGCGGCCGCTCGGCCGGAATTCGGCGTCCTTCACGTGAAAGGCGCTGATGCGCTCGTGATAGATGTCGATGAAGGCGAGGTAGTCGAGCTGCTGCAGCAGGAAATGCGAGGGATCGTAGTTGATCCGGCAGCGCCGATGGCCACCGAGCCGATCGAGGAAGAGCTCGAAGGTGGCGCCGTCGAAGACGTCCTCGCCGGGATGGATCTCGAAGCCGATATCGACGCCGTTCTCCTCATAGACGTCGAGGATCGGCCGCCAGCGTTTCGCGAGCTCGCCGAAGGCCTCCTCCACCAGCCCGGCCGGACGCTGGGGCCAGGGGTAGAGGAAGGGCCACGCCAACGCGCCCGTAAAGCTGACCGAGCCGTCGAGCCCGAGCCGGCGCGAGGCCTTGGCCGCGAGCTTCATCTGCTCGACGGCCCAGGCCTGCCGCTCGGCCGGCTTGCCGCGGAGCTGCGAGGGGGCAAAGACGTCGAAGGCCGCGTCATAAGCGGGATGGACGGCGACGAGCTGTCCCTGGATATGGGTCGAGAGCTCGGTGATCGCGACGCCGTTCTCGCGCGCTACCCCGGCGATCTCGTCGCAGTAATCCTGCGAGGCGGCCGCCTTCGCCAGGTCGAACAGCCGCCCGTCATTGGAAGGCAGCTGCACCCCGCGATAGCCGAGCCCGGCCGCCCAGCGGGTGATCGCGGCCCAGCTGTCGAAGGGCGCCTTGTCGCCCGAGAACTGGGCCAAAAAAATCGCGGGCCCCTGCATCGTCTTCGGCATCTCGTCCTCCCATTTCGGGAGACGATGCCGCGGCGAGCCCTGCGCGGTCCAGACCGTCGATGCGATTTGTCCGGGAGGGTCTTCATCCGAACTTCTGCCTGATTTCGGCTTAAGTTCGGTCTTGAGCGAGCCGATGCGCCGCGCCAAGCTTGTACTCAACGACCGGCACAAGGTCGAAAAAGGATACGCGGGAGGTCCCCATCGCGCTGCCCTGGCACGCCCTGAGTACCGACGAGCTCGCGCTGCTCGACGCGGCGTTCTGGGCCGGTGGTGTCGCTCGCCACGCGCTGGCGGACACGCTCCAGTTTTCCCGCAGCAAGACCAATGCGCTGGCTGCCGGCCTGCTCGACCAGGGCCTGCTCGACGAGGCGGGGGTCCAGCATTCGACGGGTGGACGCCGGCCGGAAACGCTGCGGGTGCATGGACGCATCGGCGTGCTGATCGGCGTGGATATCGGCGCGACCAGCCTCGATGTCGCGCTGATGCGCCCCGATCTCAGCCTCATCGCGCGCCATTCGCAGGAGGCCGATGTCCAGGCGGGTCCGGGCCCGATCATGGCGCGGTTGCGGGCGCTTCTGCCGGCGATGCTGGCGCAGAACGGCATCGCTCGCGAAAGTGTGCTCGCCCTCGGCATCGGCGTGCCCGGCCCGGTCAATTTCACGGCCGGCCAGCTCGTCAACCCGCCCCTGATGCCGGGGTGGGACAGCTACGCGATCCGCGAGGATCTGCGCGAAATCCTCGACGCCCCGGTCTTCGTCGACAACGACGTTAACCTGATGGCGCTCGGCGTGCTCTGGCGGCAGCGCAAGCAGATCGAGAACTTCCTCGTCATTAAGATCGGTACTGGCATCGGCTGCGGCATCGTCTGCCATGGCGAGCTTTATCGTGGCGCCACCGGCTCGGCCGGCGATATCGGGCATATCTGCGTCGATCCGGAAGGGGCACTGTGCCGCTGCGGCAATCGCGGCTGCGTCGAGGCGATGGCAGCGGCGCCGGCGATCGTCGCGATGGGGCTGGAGGCGGCGCAGAGTGGGCGCAGCACGATCCTGACGGACAAGCTCGCGCAGCAGGGTGGCTTGAGCGCCGCTGATGTCGGCGCTGCCTGCCGCGATGGCGATGCCGAGGCCGACGCGATCGTGCGCCGTTCCGGCCGGCTGATCGGCCAGGTGCTGGCGGCGCTGGTGAACTTCTACAATCCCTCGCACATCTTCATCGGCGGCGGCGTCGCGGCGATCGGGCCGATGTTCCTCGCCGCCATCCGGCAGAGCGTGAACCAGCGCTCGCTCGCGCTCTCGACACGCCATCTCGAGATCACCGCGGCGCCGCTGGGACCGGAGACCGGGCTGATCGGCGCCGGCGTGCTGGCGATGCGCGAGGCCCTGCGCAGCGGGGTGCCGGCATGACTCCGCAGGGCAGCGGCCTCTCCGTCGCCTTCGACGGCATCGTCAAGCGCTTCGGCCCGGTCGAGGTGCTGCACAGCGTCTCCTTCGCGCTCGAACCGGGCCGGGTCTACGGGCTGCTCGGCGAGAACGGCGCGGGCAAGTCGACGCTGATGAAGATCCTCGCTGGCTACGAGAAGCCGACGGAGGGACGCGTTCTCGTCGGCGGCGAGCCCGTCTCCTTCTCGGGCTCCCGAGATGCCGAGCGGCAGGGCATCGTCCTGATCCACCAGGAGTTCAACCTGGCCGAGGATCTAACGATCGCCGGCAACATCTTCCTCGGTCATGAGCGCCGCAAGGGCCTGTTCCTGGACGAGCGGGCGATGCGCCGCGAGGCTGAGGCCGCGCTGGCGGAGGTCGGCCTCTCCCATGCCCCGGACGAGCCGGTGCGCCGCCTGATCGTCGCCGAGAAGCAACTGGTAGAGATCGCCAAGGCGCTGTCGCGCAAGGCCCGCTTCCTCATCATGGACGAGCCGACCGCGACGCTGACGCCCTCCGAAGTGGCCCGCCTCTTCGGGTTGATCGAGCGGATGAAGGCGCAGGGCGTCACCATCGTCTACATCTCGCACAAGCTCGATGAGGTCGAGCGCATCACCGACGAGGTCGTGGTGATGCGTGACGGCAGGCTGGTCGGCCGCGCGCCCACGGCCTCGCTCACCCGCCACGACATGGCGACGATGATGGTTGGGCGCGAGATCGCCGATCTCTTTCCGAGCAAACTGGAGTCGGATCCCACGACGGCGCCGGCCCTGCAGGTCGAGCGTTTCTCCGTGCCGGGCTGGGCCACCGACATTTCCTTTGCCGTGCGGCCGGGCGAAATCCTCGGCTTTGCCGGGCTGGTCGGCGCTGGCCGCACCGAGCTGTTCGAAGGCATCATGGGTCTGCGGCCGGGCAGCGGCACGATTCGGCTCGGCGGCAAGCCCGTCGCCCTGCGCACGCCGCGCGACGCCTCCCGCAACGGGCTCACCTATCTGAGCGAGGATCGCAAAGGGAAGGGGCTGCACGTCGCCTTTCCGCTGCGCCCGAACCTGACGCTGATGGCGCTGGAACGCTATGCGAAGCCCTGGCTCGACCAGGATGCCGAGCGGGCAGCGCTGAAGACCGCCGTGGCCGAATTCGGCATCCGCACCGGATCACTAGAGGCGCGCGCCTCGTCCTTGTCGGGCGGCAACCAGCAGAAGCTGGCACTCGCCAAGGTGCTGCACCCCGGGCCGCGGGTCCTCGTGCTCGACGAGCCGACGCGCGGCGTCGATGTCGGCGCCAAGCGCGAAATCTACTTCCTGATTCAGAAGCTGGCGGCTGAGGGCCACGCCGTCATCGTCATCTCCTCGGAGCTGATCGAGCTGATCGGCCTCGCCCACCGCGTCGCGATCATGCGCGAGGGCCGCCTCGTCACGACGGTGAGTGGTGACGAAATGACCGAAGAGACGATGATCGCCTACGCAACGGGAGCGCGCCATGTCGCAGCCTGAGACGATGCAGGCCGGAACCGAGGGCGGGCGCCGCGAGAACGGAACGCCGCTGGCCGAGCGCATCGCCAGCATCGGTCCAGTCGTCGGCCTCATCCTGCTTTGCGGTCTCGGCGCTCTGCTCAACAGCGATTTCGCCACGCTCGACAACGGCCTCAACGTCCTCACGCGGACAGCCTTCATCGGCATCATCGCGGTGGGGATGTGCTTCGTCATCATCCTGGGCGGCATCGACCTCTCGGTCGGTTCGATGGCGGCGTTGATCGCCGGCTGCGTGATCATGTTCATCAACTGGGCGGCGGGTGCACTCGGCTCGCCGCTGCTCGCCGTCCTTTGCGGGGCCGGGCTCGCCGTGCTGCTCGGGGCCGCCTTCGGCCTGATCCACGGCGTGCTGATCGCGAAAGGACGCATCGAGCCCTTCATCGTCACGCTCGGCACGCTCGGTATCTTCCGCGCCTACCTGACTTATTTCGCCGATGGCGGCGCGCTGACGCTGGAGAACAACCTCGCCGACATCTATGCCCCGGTCTATTACGGCAGCATCGCCGGAGTGCCCGTCCCCGTCATCGTCTTCCTGCTGGTCGCGGTCGTCGGCGCGCTGATCCTGAACAAGACGGTCTATGGCCGCCATGTCCAGGCGATCGGCTCGAACGAGACCGTCGCGCGCTATGCCGCCGTCGATGTCGAGCGGGTCAAGATCCTGACCTACATGTTGCTCGGCATCTGCGTCGGCATCGCCACGCTGCTCTATGTGCCGCGCCTTGGCTCTGCCTCGCCCACCACGGGCCTGCTCTGGGAGCTGGAGGCCATTGCCTCGGTCATCGTCGGCGGCGCCGCGCTGAAGGGCGGTCACGGCAGCATCACGGGCACGGTCGTTGGCGCGATCCTGCTCTCGGTGATCGGCAACATTCTCAATCTGACGAGCCTGATCAGCGTCTATCTCAACGCCGCCGTGCAGGGCTTCGTCATCATCATTGTCGCGTTTTTGCAGAAGGGCCGCCGCTAAAGGCGGTCGATTAGGGAGAGAAGCGATGTCCATGCAGACCAGACGCAGCCTCTTGCTCACTGCTGCCGCAGTGGGCCTCGCCTTCGCGGCGACGAGCGCAGCCGCCGAGCCCGTCAATCTCGGCGTCTCGATCCCCGCCGCCACGCATAGCTTCATGGGCGGCATCAACTACTGGGCGAACCAGGCGAAGAAGGATCTCGAAGCCAAGCACAAGGATCTCAAGATCACCATCCGCACGGCCGCCAACGCCACCGAGCAGGCCAACCAGCTTCAGGACCTGAGCACGGTCAACAAGATCAATGCGCTCGTCGTCTTCCCCTTCGAATCTGCGGCGCTGACCCGGCCGGTCGCGAATGTGAAGGCCAAGGGTGCCTATGTGACCGTGGTCGATCGCGGCCTCACCGACACCTCGGCGCAGGACGCCTATGTCGCCGGCGACAACACCGCATTCGGCAAAATCCCGGCCGAGTACATCGCCAAGACGCTCGGCGGAAAAGGCACGGTCGTGGCGCTGCGCGGCATCCCGACCACGCTCGACACCGAACGCATGGACGCCTTCAACAGCGTGCTGAAGGGCCATCCCGACATCAAGCTGCTCGACGCCAAATTCGCCAACTGGAACCGCGACGATGCCTACAAGGTCACGCAGGACTTCCTGACGCGCTTCAAGGACATCGACGCCTTCTGGGCGGCGGATGACGACATGGCCTTCGGCGCGATCCGCGCCATCGACCAGGCCGGCCGCAAGGACATCAAGGTCATCTTCGGCGGCGCCGGCGCCAAGGACATGGTCAAGGTCATCCTCGACAACAAGGACCCGCGCATCCAGGCCAATGTCAGTTATTCGCCGAAATTCATCTATGACGCGATCAAGCTGACCGCCGAGGCGCGGCTCAAGGGCGAGAAGCTGCCGGCGACCACGATCATCCCCTCGGTGCTGATCGACAAGAGCAACGCCAAGGACTTCTACTTCCCCGACTCGCCGTTCTGAGGCGCGACACGCCCTTTCCCCGGCCGCTCCCTTCGCGGAGCGGCCGGCTTCATCATGACGGACAGGCCGATGACCGAGACAATTCCGCGCCGCCTGCGCTACGCCATGGTCGGCGGCGGCCATGGCGCCTTCATCGGAGCGGTGCATCGCCATGCCATCGCGCTCGACGGGCTCGCGGAGCTTGCTGCCGGCGCGTTCTCTTCCACTGCAGAGAAGGCGATCGCCTCGGGGCGGGCGCTCGGGCTCGCCGACGAGCATAATCACGGTAGCTGGCAGGCGCTGCTCGAGGCGGAGTTGAAGCGCGCGCCGGCCGAGCGCGTCGATGCGGTCGTCATCGTCACGCCGACCGACAGCCATTTCCCGATCGCGCGGGCCTTTGCCGAGGCGGGGTTCAACGTCGTCTGCGACAAGCCGCTGGTCCATACCGGCGAGCAGGCGAGGGCGCTGGTCACGACGGTCAAGGCCAAGGGCGGCGTCTTCGGCGTCACCTATAACTACACCGGCTATCCGATGGTGCGGCAGGCGCGTGAGATGGTGCGTTCAGGCGCGCTCGGTGCAATCCGCAAGGTGGTGGTTGAATACAATCAGGGCTGGCTCGCCACGGCGCTGGAGGCGACCGGCAACAAGCAGGCGAGCTGGCGCACCGATCCCGCCCGCAGCGGCATTGCAGGCGCGCTCGGGGACATCGGCTCTCATGCCGAGAACCTCGTCTCGACCGTGACGGGCCTGGAAATCGAGGAGCTCGTCGCCGATCTCGGGGCGCTGGTGCCGGGCCGGGCGCTCGACGACGATGCCAGCATGCTGCTGCGCTTCAAGGGCGGGGCGCGCGGCGTGCTCGTCGCCTCGCAGATCAATGCCGGCATGGAGAATGATCTGCGCCTGCGCGTCTCCGGCGAGCTCGGCACGCTGGAGTGGCGGCAAGAGGAGCCCAACCGCCTCGTCCATCACCGCCGCGACGGCGCGGCTGAGATTCTGACGCGCGGCTCACCCTGGCTCGGCGAGGCGGCGCGGCGCGCGGTGCGTCTGCCATCGGGCCATCCGGAAGGCTTCATCGAGGCTTTCGCGAATGTCTATCGCGGCGTCTTCGCCGATATCCGCGCCCGCGGGGCAGGGCATGCCGCCGATCCGCTCGAGGCTGACTATCCGCGCGTCGAGGACGGCGCGCGCGGCGTGCATTTCATTGAATGCGCGGTTGCATCTTCGGCCGTGCGAGGCTGGCGGCGCTTTGAACAAGCGCGCGATCCAGCACTTTGACGCGCGAGATCTCGCGGTCACTGTCTACGATCGACCGCGGGATGCGGGTGTCAGCCGGAGCCCTCGATAGCTTCCGGAGGCTCCACGCGCACGCAATCGAGCATCGCCTCGAAGAGCTCATCCGGTGAGAGCCCGCCGGGAACCATCCGCATCATGCCCTCGAAGCGACCTTCGACGAGCAGCACCGCGAAGCCGTGAACGAGTGACCAGCGAGCTGCGCCCGCCGCGGCCAGATGGCGCGGCGAGGCAGCGCGTCCAGCCGGCTGCGAGGTTGCAGCCAGCGCGGCGCGGGCGCCCTCGATCGCCTCCCGCAACGCCGGCCGGTCGCCATCGAGCCGCTCGCTGCGGAACATCAAGGTGAACAGGCCGGGATAGCGCCGCGCGAAGCCGAGATAGGCGCGCCCCGTCGCCCGGTTGCGCGAGAGCCGGTCATCGCCGGCTTGCGTCGATGCGTCCGCGAGTTCTTGGCTGAACCGATGGAAACCGACGGCGGCGAGCTCGCTCAGCAGGCCGGTGAGATCGCCGAAATGGTTCTGAGGCGCCGTGTGCGAAACCCCGGCGGCGCGCGCGATTGCCCGCAGGGTCAGGCCCTGGACGCCGTCGCTTTCGAGAATCCGTTCGGCCTCGGAGAGCAGGGCCTGGCGCAGGTCGCCATGGTGGTAGGGGCGCTTCCGCTCGTTAGTCTTCAAGCCATCCATACCCGATCTTTACGATGGAAACTTTTCCATTGACAAGCCGGCGGTCGCCCTGGCATTAGAAATTTACACTGGAAACATATGGCGATGCCTTTTGGCGCTCTCCTGTCCGACGCTGCGACGAAACTGACTTTCCCTGGCGGACCGTCAGGGCGTGCGGCTCGTCCGCACCGTGGCGAGCACGGCCATCCCGGCCAGGAAGAACAGCAGGAGGACGCCGATGCCGGCGCGCTGGCTCGCCAGCAGCTGCGTCGCCAATGCGACGCAGAGCGGGCCAAGGAAGGCGGTGATCCGGCCGCTGAGCGCGAACAGGCCGAAGAGCTGCGCCAGTCGCTCCGGCGGCGCCAGCGCGACGAGGACGAGCCGGGTCGTGGCGAGCAGCGCGCCGGCCGACAGGCCGATCAGGGCTCCGATGGTGAGATAGGCCTGCTCAGCGGCAGAGGAGAACAAGGCGCGGTTCGGGTGTGGTGCCTCCACGACCCAGGGGCCGATATGCGCCGGGCCGAGGTTCAGCAGGCCGCACAGCGCAGCCACGAGCAGGCCGAGCGCCAGCATCACGACGCTCTTGGCTCCGATGCGATCGCTCAGTACGCCGCCGCCGAACGCGCCCGCAATTCCCACCACCGTGACCATGATGCCGAACAGGCCGATCTGGACGGCGCTCCAGCCGAGAATGCCGGAGGCGAAGATACCGCCCATCGCGAACAGGGCGACGAGGCCGTCGGTGTAGATCAGGTTGGCGATCAGGAAGCGCACCAGATCGGGCTCGCGCGGCAGGGCGCGGAGCGTGGTGCGCAGCGTCTTCAGGGCGGCCGGGAGCGCGGCCATGGCCTGGCCTGTCGAACCTTTCGGGTCGGGCGTGAACAGCAGCAGCGGCAGGATGAAGACGCAGAACCACAGCGCCGCGAAGGGGCCGAGCAGGCGCGCGCCCTCCTGTCGCGAACCGTCGAGGCCGAAGATGGGGCCGCTGCCGAGCAGCGTTCGTCCGGTCGCCGGATTGGCCAGCAGGAAGGCGAGCGCGAGCATGATCGCGATCACGCCCCCGACATTGCCCGAGGCTGCGCCGAGACCGGACAGCCGTCCGACATGCGAAGGTGCCACCAGCTCCGGCAGCATGGCGTTGTTGACGACGCCGGCGATCTCGATGGCGACGGCGGCCAAACAGAACAGGCCGAGCGCGAGGGGCACGGCGCTCCGGGCGCCGGGCTCAGCCAGCCAGAGCAGGGCGCAGGCCGGGACATAGACCGCGCCCGCGAGCAGAATCCAGCGCTTGTGCCGCCCGCCTCTGTCGACGGCCGCGCCGATCACCGGCGAGAGCAGCGCGATCAGCACGGCCGCCCCGGCCGTCGCGTAACCCCAATAGGCCTGGCCGGCGACCGGATCACGGACCAGCGCCCGCACGACATAGGGCGCGTAGCCGAAGCTCTGGATCAGGCTGAAGAAGGGCTGGGCCGCCCAATCGAACATGACCCAGCCGGCGAGCGCGGCCCGCGACGCCCTGGCAATCTCACGCGCCTCTTGTCCACGTGCCCCTTGCCCGCCCGCCGTCATGCCCCCCGCCGCCCTCGAGATCGGAAGGGCTTTCCTATGACACAGCCCGGCCTGCTCCGCACCGCTCACCCTCGCTGCCACAAGACCGGAACCGTCCCATGGGTATCGCATTCGCCTTCGCGCCGTTCATCGCCTTCGCCCTCGTCGAGCGGGCGCTGGGCTCATTTCCCGGGCTGCTCGCCGGAGCATTCGTCTCGGCCGTGCTGCTCGCTCGCGACCTGGCCTCCGGCCGCAGGCCCAAGATCATCGAAGCCGGCAGCGCGCTGCTGTTCGGCGGCCTCGCCCTCTATGCCGGGCTGACCGGCACGGAATTCTCCATCATGGCGGGCCGGCTCGCCGTCGATGGCGGCCTGCTGCTGATCATGCTGATCTCCATCGCGGTCGGCGCACCCTTCACCCTGCAATACGCTCGCGAGCAGGTGCCGGCGGAATTCTGGGATTCTCCCGCCTTCAAGCAGACCAATCTAGTCATCACCTGGATCTGGGCCCTCGCCATGGCAGTCATCATCGCGGCCGACTTGCTGCTCCTGCTGCGCCCGGATGTACCGCGGCAGGTCGGTATCCTCGCCATCGTCGCCGCCTTTGTCGGCGCTGTGAAATTCACGGGCTGGTATCCGGAGCGCGCCCGCACCGCCGGCCTTGGCTGAGGCAATCGCCGCATTCGCAGACCGGCGGGTTCGGCGGAAAGCCGGCGCTCGACAGAGATACTTTTGGCACGCACCCAAAGAGGGGCTTTCGATGGTCACCAGGAAGCAGTTCAATCTCGGGATGATCGCCACCGGGCTGGGAGGGGGCATGGCCGCCGATCCGTCTGCAGCTCAGGAGCGCCCGCAGCCGGCGACCAATCTGCCCACGACGCCCTCGGCGCCCGGTCAGACGAGCTATTTCTTCAAGAATTCGGCCTTCGAGTTCGTCTTCCTGGCCAGCCTCGGGCGCGCCTATCATCAGGGTGGGAACGTCGGAAAGGTCCTGCACGTCATCCGGCAGGTCGAGGACGGCAATTTCGAAAGCGCCTGGCAGGCCCTCATTGCGGCGGGTGACGAAGCCCGTGGCATGGCCGAGGAATCACAGGCCGGCGGCCATGCCGAAAGCGCCCGGCAAGCCTATCTCTGGGCGCAGAATTTCTACGACGGTGCGACCTATTTCGCTGACGGCACCGGTGATCCCTCACGGGTCAAGGCCGCCTGGCAGATGATGGACGATTGCTGGCTGAAATCGTTGCCGCTGTTCGATCCGCCGATCGAGCAGGTCAGCATTCCCTATGAGGGTACCGCGCTGCGCGGCTTCTATTTTCGCGGAAGGAGCACGAAGGCGCAGCGCCCTCTGCTGATCCTCGTCAACGGCAGCGATGGCTCGGCCCTCGACATGTGGACGATGGGCGGCGCTGGAGCGGTCGCTCGCGGCTATGACTGCCTCACCTTCGACGGGCCCGGGCAGGGTTATGCCCTGTGGAAGCAGGGCCTGTATTTCCGCCCCGATTGGGAGCGCGTCGTCACCCCGGTGGTCGACTTCGCACTGGGCTTGGCCGGCGTTGATCCGAAGCGGATCGCGATCCAGGGGATCAGCCAGGGCGGATACTGGGTTCCACGCGCCGTCGCCTTCGAGAAGCGGATCGCAGCGGCAATCGCCGACCCCGGTGTCGTCGACGTCTCCTCCTCCTGGACCGCGGCCTTGCCGCCGCCGCTGCTCGAGCTTCTCAAGGCTGGCCGCAAGGCCGAATTCGACGGTTTCATGGGCAAGGCCCTGGACACGGCTGCGAAGAACGCGCTTGCCTTCCGCATGCGCCCTTACGGCGCGACCTCGTATTACGACGCCTTCCGGGCGGCGATGGAGTACGACCTCACCAGCGTGGCCGGGCAGATCGAATGTCCGATGCTGATCACCGAGCCCGCCAACGAGGCGTTCTGGCCGGGGCAGTCGCGCCGCCTCCACGATCTCCTGACCTGCCCGAGGACGCTGGTCCCGTTCTCGGCAGCGGATGGAGCGGACCTGCATTGCGAGCCCAAGGGCTACGGCCTCAGGGATCTGCGTGTCTTCAACTGGCTCGACAAAATCTTGGCATGAACCGGCCCGAGAAAGCCGGCTAAATTAGAGGCTTTGTCGAGCCCAGGCTGTGGCCAGTGGCGCGGCCCTGACCTGCAACCGCCGATGATCCGCTGTTCTTCGGCGCGCAATGATCCGATCGTCTTGGGTTTTCGGCCCGTCACTGCGCCGAAACGACCTCCGGGGTCGCGGCGATGGCGGTGTCGATGCGCGACAGCAGGCGCACGAGCTGCTGCAGTCCCGGCACCACCGAAGCGATCTCCATGCTCTCCCCGAGCGTGTGAACGCCTCGGCCGAGGCTGGAGCCAATGCAGATGGCCGGGATGCCGAGGGAGAGCGGAATGTTGGCATCGGTGCTGGACGACGAAAATTTCGGCTCGCGCCCCATCTCGCGCAGCACCGCCGCTGCAGTGGTAGCCAGCGGATGGTCGGCCGGCATGCTGCCCGCTGGCCTGTCGCCGACCTTCTCCAGCTCAAGCCGGCAGTCGAACTCCGCCGCAGTCTCCTCGAAGATCCGCAGCGCCTGCGCGTTCAGCCGGTCGAGCTCGGCTTGCGCGACCGAGCGCATGTCGATCAGCGCGACGGCCTCCTCCGCGATCGCGTTGACCGAGGTGCCGCCGTGGATGGTGCCGATGTTGAAGGTCGTCTTCGGGTCCTTCGGCACTTCGATGCGGCAGAAGCGGGCGCAGGCCGTGGCGAGGCCATGGATCGCGCTCGGGTTGCCGAACGCGCCGAAGCTGTGGCCGCCCGCAGCATGATAAGTCACCCTGTAGCGCAGGCTGCCGACGCCGCCATGGACGACGTTGCCGAGGTCGCCGTCATAGGCGATGACCGCGTCGAGGCGCCCGCCCCAATCGGCCATGAGCCGGCGCATACCGCGCAGGTCGCCGAGGCCCTCCTCGCCGACGCTGCTCGCCAGCACCAGGTCGCAGGGCGGCAGCCAACCGGCCTGCTTCGCCAGAGCGGCGAGGCTGATGAGGTTGGCCACGGCGGTGGAATTGTCGCGGATGCCGGGGCAGGATATCGAGCCGTTCTCGATCCGGGGCTGGAGCACGGTCCCGGCGGGGAAGACCGTGTCCATGTGCGAGACGACCATGATCCGCGGCCCGCGACCCTTCAGGCGGCCGACGACATTGCCGAGATCATCGGCCGCGACATCGTCGAGGCCGATCTCGCTGAAACGCCTGGCGATATGGGTGCTGCGCGTGGCTTCAGCGAACGGAGGAGCGGGTATCGTCGCGACGCCGATGGCTTCCTGAAGAAGAATGTCTGCCGAGTTCTGAATCAGATCCAGCAACGTCGAGGCTTTTGTCGGTTCGCTCATTCGCTTCGGTACTTATGATAGCAGCAAATATCATCCCGACAGCTGAGCAATACAGGCGAAAATCCAAACGCTGCACTGCACGGCCGTGGTCGGGCCGGGAGGCTATAAAGCACCTGAATCGCGGTCAAGATTGAATCGATAGCGCGGCCTGCCGGACCTCCGCGGGCGTGCGGCCATATCGGGCCCGGAACTGGCGATAGAAGGTCGAGGGCTCGGCAAATCCGGCTTCGAAGATGATGTCTGCGATCCGTCGCAGCACCTGCCGGCTGTCGCATAGGCAGCTATGGACATGGGCCAGCCGCCGCTCGGCGAGATAGTCGGAAAAGCTCGTGCCGTCCTCGGCGAAGAGCTGGCGGATATAGCGGTCGCTGATGCCGAATGTCCGCGACAACTGCTCCACCGAGAGCGCCGGGTCGAGGAGATTGTGAATGATGTGCTGTTTGAGGCCGGCCAGCCGCGCCGCGCGTATGCCGGGCGGGGGGGAACTGCTGCGCCCCGCCCTGAACGACTCCGCCAGGATATCCGCGATGTGCCGCGAGGCCAGCGGCGCGAGAGCTTCGGGCGTCTCCATTCTGAGCAGCGACGAGAGATAGTCGAAGAGCAGTTGATGCGCCGGCTGGGTCCGGCCGATATGGTCCGGCGCGATATCGTCGAGATCTCCGATCAGCGGCGCCAGCAGCGAGCGCTTGAACTGCAGGGCCATGGTCCATTGCGAATCTTCGGTCTGGACCGACCAGCGCCGGTCGAGCGACAGGATCGCGGCCGAGCCGGGCTTCGTCTCGAAATCGCCGCGTCCCGGTATGGCGAGCCGGTAGCCGCCCCGGTTCCAGGACAGGATGATGTCGTCATTGCCGTCCGCCATCAGCTCCGATGTGCGCTGCCAGGTCATCGGCGAGACCGAGCCCATCGTGCACATCAACTCAGGCAGGATCAGCGCCTTGGCGTCGAAGGCGAGTTCATGTCCCCGAGCCGGCTCGACCTGCAGGCGCATCTGGATGCGCCCGTAGAAATCCCGGATGAACTCGTCGCGATGATGCTCGGGAATGTCGCTGGCTGAGAACGAGGCCGTTTGGACGGCGGGATCGGCAGGCATGCTCGGCAATGTCCCTGGAACTTTGCGGAAAGTGGGAGAATTCACGCATGTTCGCAAGTGCAGCGCGTCGTTCGTTCCGCTGATGCGAGGTTTAGCTCCGCCGGCGCCACACACCATCCGCTTGTCCGTGCTAGCGGAATCACTTGGACATCGGCTGCGCGCCGATCGTGGAGACGGCTGATGACGGAGGATGTCGAGGTTGCGCCGGAGACGGCGAATGCCGCGAACCCCGTGCAATATGTCGCGATGGACACGGCCGGCCTCGCGCCCAAGGACGCGGTTGCGCTCTGGCAGGCCAGCATCGGCGTCTTCTACGATGCGCGCCCGCATGGTGAGCCCGATGGCCGCTTCCATTTCTTCGCCGATGCGTCGCATCTGGGCGAGGCGATCCTGACCCGGTACACCTGCAAGGTCCACAATCACTATGACCGGTCGCCGGCCCGCATCGGCCGCGATGGGCTCGACCATGTCACGCTGCAGCTGATGCTCGGTGGAAGGCACGGTCGCCGCGATGCCGCATCGACCGAATATGCGGAAGCCGGCGACGTGATCGTGGCCGATCTCGCGCAGGCCCAGGCGACGGCGGCCTTCGATCTCGACACCTTCAACCTCACCTTTCCGCGCCGCATGCTCGGCCCGCTCCTCAACGCGCCTGACGAGCACAATATGCGCGTCGTCCCTGGCAAGGCGCCGCTGACGGCGCTGCTGCGGGGCCATCTGGAAACCCTATATCGGCAGGCGCCGCGCATGCGCCATGACGAGGTCGAGGCCATCATCCGCCCGACGCTCGAGCTCGCGGCGGCGGCGCTCAACATGTCGGTGACCGAGGAGAACGCCGCCTCGATCAGGCTGGCGCTGACCGGGCAGATCCGGCGTCATATCGACGAAAACATTGCGGACCCGGCGCTGTCTATCGACACCATTGCTGCCGCGTTCGGCATCTCGCTGCGCAAGCTCTACTATCTCTTCGAGCCCTATGGCGGCGTCTCGTCCTACATCACGGCCGGCCGCCTGCGTCGGGCCAGGGTAATGCTCATCGATCCGCATTCCGCGGGCATGAGCATCGCCGACATCGCCGAAAGCTGCGGTTTCGCCTATCGCACGAATTTCGTTCGCGCCTTCCGCAGGCTTTTCGGGGTGACGCCGCGCGAGGCGCGCGTCCACGCCGCCGAAGGGCGCAAGGTCGCCGGCCATTACATCGACGAGCGCAACATGTGGCACTGGATTCGCCAGTTGCGCTGAGCCGCATCCGCGTTCCGTCGCCGGCATTTTGCACGGACGGATACGAACTCGGCAGCCTGAGATACAAGTGAATTGGCGCAGCCTGATTTCCTTGCAGGCCCGCCGACCCCTCCCCCAAAAGCGCGACAGAGAGGCTGAGGGAGCGGATTCCCGACACGGCGTCACGCGCTCCGCATCAGCCGGGCGCAAGGCGCCTGGCGGGCCGCCCCGAAGCGACGAGATGGCGTTTCGAAGGGGCGATTGATGCCGAAGGCGAATTCCGAGACTGGGGCGGGTCGGGCAGCGAAGGCGAAGCGCGTTGCTGTTGTCGTGCCGGTGGCCGACCTTGGAGCGAAGGGCAGGCGATCTGGTGGTCGCATCGGCCTGAACAGCCTGCTCCTGGCGACCACAGCTTTCGTCGCGCTCGCGCCGGCTCAACCCGTCAGTGCGGCCGATTGGACCGGCGCTAATTCCACCGACTGGTTCGACAACGGCAACTGGAACCCGTTTGCCCCGACGATTGGCACGACCGCAAATATCAACGCGACCGGCCCCGCACCGAGCATTGCCGGCCTGGGCGCTATCGCCGATGAGCTCAATGTCGGCTTTACCGGGGCTGGGGCGCTGACGATCACCGGCGGCGGGTCGCTACTCACGACCAACACCTACATCGCCCGCACCACCCAAGGTGGCACGGTTCTCGTGACCGGTGCCCTGACGAGCTGGACGAACACGGTCGATCTCTATGTCGGCTATCAGAATCAGGGCACGTTGACGATCGAGGCGGGCGGCGCTGTCATCGTCCAGGGCAAGAGCGTCATCGGCTCCACCAGCGTCAGCGAAGGTCTCGTCAGCGTCGCCGGCACGAACTCGAACTTCACGGTCGATGGGCTGCTCACCATCGGAAATTTCGGCAAGGGCACGCTGAATGTCGATGCCGGCGGCTCCGTGAACAGCGCGGACGCCACGATCGGTCTGGAGGTCGGCTCGGAGGGTAGTGCGGCGATCACGGGTGGCACCTGGACGAGCACGGGCCAGATCATCGTCGGTGACGCCGGCGCGGGCGCTCTGAACATCACGGCGGCCGGCGTCGTCAACAGCGCATCGGGCGCCATCGGCAGCGGGGGGACGGGCACGGGCGGGGTCCTCGTCTCGGGCGCCGGATCATCGTGGACCACGACCGGCGGGCTCCTCGTCGGCGTGCAGGGCAGCGGCGAACTCACCATCGCCAACGGCGGCACGGTCCTCAACAATGGCAACGCCATCGTCGGCGATTCCGGCCTCGGCGTCGTCAATGTCACCGGACCGACCGCCACCTGGACGGTCACGGGCACCAATGTCCTCATCGGCAATGGCGGCAGCGGCAGCGTGCAGGTCGAAGCTGGCGGCGTGGTCCAGACGGTGGATGTCGCGCTCGGCCAGCTCAATGGCGGCGGCAGCGGCAGCGTCGAGGTGACCGGCGCGACCTCGCGCTGGGACAGCACCGGCGAGTTCTCGATCGGCCGCGCCGGCAGTGGCACGATGACGGTGCTCGACGGCGCCCAGGTCACGTCCAACGCGCTTGAGATCGGCTACAACACGACCGGCGCGGGGACGCTAACCGTCTCGGGCATCGGTTCGAGCTGGACGAACACCACGGCGATCAGGGTCGGCAACGAGGGCACCGGCACGCTGAACATCACCTCCGGAGCCGTGGTCACCACGCTCGACAGCATGATCGGCCATTTCAACCAGGGCATCGTCAACATCGCCGGCAACGGCTCGAGCCTGGTCAACACGGGCAATATGATCGTTGGCGGCGAGAACACCGGTGCGCTGTCGATCACCGGCGGCGGAAAGGCCAGCGCGCAGAACACGGCTGTTGGTCTGGACGTCGGCTCGGGCGGAAGCATCTCGATCAGCGGTGCCGGCTCGCAACTGCTCAGCCCGACCAATCTCTTCGTCGGCGTAGAAGGCGCGGGCCTGATGTTCGTCCAGGCCGGCGGCTCGGTGCAATCCGGCACTGCCGCCCTCGGCACGCAGATCGGCGGCATCGGCGAAGCGACTGTGACCGGCGCGGGCTCGATCTGGCAAGCCACGGCCGATCTCGCTATCGGCGTCGACGGCACCGGCGCCCTCACCATCGCCGATGGCGGCCGCGTCGAGGTCGCCAGCACGCTGCGTATCGCCGACACCGCCACCGCGTCGGGTACGCTCAATATCGGCCGGGCCAAGGGTTTCGCGGCGGCTGCTCCCGGCACGCTCGCGGCGAGCGCGATCGTCTTCGGAGCAGGCAACGGCAAGATCGTCTTCAACCACACCTCCGACAGCTACGAATTCGCAGCGGCGATGAGCGGAACCGGGACGATCGAGACGGTTGCCGGCACGACGGTGCTCACCGGGAATTCGAGCGGGTTCAACGGCCTCACGACCGTCGGCGGCGGCACGCTCGCCGTGAACGGCAGTCTCGGCGGCACAGTCGATGTCCTGGCTGGCGGGCGCCTGCAGGGCAGCGGCACGATCGGCTCCATGACGGTCGGGAACGGCGGCGTCATCGCGCCCGGAAACTCGATCGGCACGCTGAACATCGCCGGCAGCGCCACCTTCGGCGCCGGCAGCCGCTATGAGGTCGAGGTCGATCCGAACGGCACGGACAGCGACCGCATCCACGCCACCGGCACGGTCACGATCAACGGCGGAGCGGTCAGGCATATCGGCCTGAACGGAGCCTACAGCTCCTCCCGTACCTATACGATCATCACGGCCGATGGCGGCGTGAACGGCCAGTTCGCGAGCGCGAGCTCCGACTTCGCCTTCCTCGATCCGACGCTGAGCTACGATCCCAACAACGTCTATCTCAAGCTCGATCGCAACAGCGTCACGTTCTGCTCGGTCGGCCGGACATTCAACCAATGCGCGACCGGCGCCGGCGTCGAGAGCCTCAGCCTCGGCAATCCGGTTCATGACGCCATCCTGATGCTTAGCGAGACCGGGGCTCGCGCTGCGTTCGACGCTCTGTCCGGCGAGGTGCATGCCTCGGCGAAGGGGGCTCTTATCGAAGAGAGCGGAACGCTGCGTTCGGCTGCGACCGATCGGCTGCGCTCCGCCTTCGGAGCGGTCGGCGCGGCACAGATGCCGGTGCTGAGCTATGGCTTCACCGCCGACAAGGCCCTCGCGGCCACGGGGCCGATGCCGCGCATCGGTTCCGCCGATCGCTTCGCCGTCTGGGGCCAGGGCTATGGCTCATGGGGCCGCCGGGATGGCGACGGCAACGCCGCCAAGCTCTCGCGCTCGACCGGCGGGCTGATGGTCGGTGCGGATGTCGCGGCGTTCGACACCCTGCGTTTCGGCGCCTTCGCCGGCTACAGCCGCACGAGCTTCGAGGTGAAGGACCGCATCTCCTCAGGCGACAGCGACAATTACCATTTCGGCGTCTATGGCGGCGGCCAATGGGGCGCGCTCGGCCTGCGCACCGGCGCAAGCTACACCTGGCACGAGGTCGAGACCTCGCGTACCGCCGCCTTCCAGGGCTTCAGCGACGCTCTGAAGGCCGATTACAGCGCCGGCACGGCCCAGGTCTTCGGCGAACTCGGATACCGCATCGCGCTGGGCCGGGTGGCGCTCGAACCCTTCGCCGGGCTGGCCTATGTCAACCTGCATAGCGATGCCTTCAGCGAACGGGGTGGGCCGGCTGCGCTCACCACGCGGAGCTCGACCACCGCGACCGGCTTCTCGACGCTGGGCGTGCGGGCCTCGACCAGCTTCGCCGTGCAGGGCATGGATCTGACCCTGCGCGGAACGCTCGCCTGGCGCCACGCCTTCGGCGACGTGACACCGCTGGCGACCTTCGCCTTCAGCGGCGGCAGCGCCTTCACGGTGGCTGGCGTCCCGATCGCCAGGAACGCGGCGCTGCTCGAAGCCGGCCTCGACCTCGCGATCACGCCGAGCGCGACGCTTGGCCTGTCCTATACCGGCCAACTCGCCACCGACAGCCAGGACCACGCCTTCAAGGGCAATCTGGCAGTCAGGTTCTGAACCTCGGAGGAGCGGCCTCGAACGAGGCGCTCTTGCGGCAGCTCTCTATCACTGTCGGCCACCAGCCTCTCGGTGGCCGACACTTTCTTTTCGTCAGTAGCGTAGCGCCATCAGCTGAGCGCCATGGCTGACAGGCCCACGGGCCCGACCTCATGCAAATCCTGCAGGTCAGGCAACCCGGACACGATCTCGACCGCGCCGACACATTCGCGGAAGACCAGCGCAAGCCGCCGTCGAGCGGCGCGCCTAAAGGACGGTGCGGTGCACTGCCCGGAACAGGCGGCAAGGGCGCTGGGAGGAGATCGACTTGAAGTTGCCATTGTGGGGCAGCGCCCTGAGCGCGACGCTCCTCATTCAGGTCGTGAGCTCCTTTGCCGCGGCAGCCGTTCCTCTGCTCGGCCCGATCCTGACACAACGCTGGAACCTGCCCCCCGAAAGCATTGGCTACGTTTCCGCGACGGTTTCGGTCGGCATCTGCTGGTGCCTGGCCTGCGGCGGCCCCATGCTCGATCACCATGGCCCGATCCGCACCTTGCAGCTCGGCATGGCCTCGATCAGCCTCGGAATGATTTTCCTGTCGCAGCCGGTCGCCGCCCTCGGCTTCGTCGGCGCTCTCCTGCTCGGCCTCGGCCTGGCCCCGAACAATCCGGCAGGTAGCACGATGCTGATGCGGACGGCGCCACCTCGGCATCGCAATCTGATCTTCTCCATCCGTCAGGCCGGTGTTCCTCTCGGCGGAGCGATTGCCGGTGTCCTGGTCGCTCCCACGGTCGTCGGCCTCGGGTTCACCCACACGGCCTGGCTTATTGCAGCCATCGTCGTGTTCAGCCTGCTGGCGGTGCAACCGTTCCAACCGCGCCTCGATATGGAGAAAGGGCCGGCGAACCGGCGATGGGCCAGGACGTTCCTGTCGCCCTCGGCTCTGCGGCGGTCGGCCGAGGTTATTCGCGCTCACCCCTCCTTGCCGCTCATCACCGGCATCGGCATCTCGTTTTCGATCGCGCAAGCCAGCGTCCAGGCCTTCACGGCGACCTATCTGGTCACGCAGCGCGGCAAGGATCTCGCCGAGGCAGGATATTTCGTGGCCATCCTGCTCGCCGCCAGCACACTCGCGCGGATCGTCCTGGGCTGGCTGGCGGACCGGTGGCGCCGGGGCTTGCTCCTGCTGTGCCTGCTCTTGCTCGCCGCAAGTGCCGCACTCGTCCTGTTCGTCTGGTCGGCTAGCGGGCCTTCATGGGGGCTGTACCTCTGCGTCGCCTTTATCGGGGCGACGTCGCTGGGCTGGAACGGGGTCTATATGGCCGAGCTCGCGCGGCTCTCTCCCCCTGCACTGATCGGCGACATCACCTCCGCGGCGAACCTCTTCGGCTTTGTCGGCTCGTTCTGTGGACCTCTCGTTTTCGCGCTCTTGGCCAGCCGGACGACGAGTTTCGACTGGCCCTATCTGCTGATCGCGTTTCAGCTGGCCGCTTGCGGCCTCCTTTCGTTGTGGCGCCGCGGCTGGCGCTAACCCGGTGAGGCGAGCTGATCCGGCTGGTAGCGCCATTGCGCTATTCGGGGATCGGCGCAGGCCCGTGGCGGCGAGAAGATCCTGCACCGCAGCTACCGCGAGTTCACCGGCCATTTCAGGATGCCACGGGCCTGACGCCCGCTGAGCCGCTGGCCGGACCCGAAACGCGCCCCTCGGCGGAGAAAATCGTTCTCCGCCTCGCCTCGCGACAAGGAAAACCCGCTACGATCCTGCTTGACAGGCGCTTCCCGGCCAACCGAACATGACGGCAGACTGGGAGAAGGGTGGATTATGCGCCTGTTTGCCGCGTCGCTTGCTACCGAAAGCAACACGTTCTCGCCGGTCCCGACATCGCGTGCCAATTTCGAGGCATCGGCTTACTTTCCCGCCGGCAAGCATCCCGATCGCGCCACCCACACCACCGCCCCGCTCTATGTGGCTCGCCAGCGGGCCAAGCGCGGCGATTTCGAGCTGATCGAGGGCTCCTGCTTCTGGGCCGAGCCTTCCGGCACCTGCGCCAAGGCCGATTATGAGGGCATGCGCGACGAGATCCTCGCCCAGCTCAAGGCGGCGCTGCCGGTCGATGGCGTGCTGCTCGGGCTGCACGGCGCCATGGTCGCGCATGGCTATGACGATTGCGAGGGCGACATCCTCGAGCATGTCCGCGCCATCGTCGGCCCCGATGTGCCGATCGGCGTCGAGCTCGACCCGCATTGCCACCTGACCGAGAAGCGCGTGCGGCTCGCCGACGTCATCATCCTCTACAAGGAATATCCGCATATCGACTTCGTCGAACGGGCGCAGGAACTGGTCGACATCATCGTTCGCACGGTGAAGGGCGAGATCAAGCCGGTGATGTCGCTCTATGACTGCCGCATGATCGAGCTGGTACCGACAACGCGCGAGCCCGGACGCTCCTTCGTCGACCGGATGAGCGCGCTCGAAGGCAAGGACGGCGTGCTCTCGGTCTCGCTGGCGCATGGCTTCCAGCAGGGTGACGTGCCGGAGATCGGCACCCGCGTCCTCGTCGTCACCGACAGCGACAAGGCCGGCGGCGATGCGCTGGCCACCCGGCTCGGCGAGGAATTCCGGTCGCTGAAGGGCCAGTTCGCGCCGCCGGTCGTGCCGCTCGACGAGGCACTCGACCGCGCGCTCGGCTCCGGTGCCAACGGCCCGAGCGTCATCGCGGATTCGACCGACAATGCCGGCGGCGGCGCGGCTTCCGACAACACCAACATCATCCACCGCCTGCGCGAGCGCGGCATCCAGGACGCGGCCATCGGCCCGATCTGGGATCCGGTCGCCGTCGCCTTCTGCATCACGGCTGGTGTCGGGGCGACCATTCCCCTGCGCTTCGGCGGCAAGGCGGCCTCGACCTCGGGCACGCCGGTCGATGGCGAGGTGACGGTGCTCGGCGCCGTCCGCAACGGCACGCAGAGCTTCGGCACGGCCAAGGTGCCGATCGGGGATGCGGTCGGCATCCGCATCGACGGCATCGACGTCTCGCTGCTCTCGCATCGCAGCCAGGCGCTCGGGCTGGAGATCTTCACCAGCGTCGGCATCGACCCGACGCAGAAGCGCATCGTCTCGGTCAAGTCGACCAATCATTTTCACGCCGCCTACGGGCCGATCGCCAGCGAGGTGATCTATACCGATGGCGGCGGCCCCTCGCATCTCGACGTGCGCAAATATCCGTATCGCAAGATCAACCGGCCGCTCTGGCCGCATGATCCGCTCCCGCCGGGCCGGCTCGTCGTCTGAAGCCGCAAGCACCGCAACGGGAAGGAGAGAGGTGAATCCATGATTTCGTGAGAGCCAGACGAGGCGAATGCCCGCGGCTCTTTTCCATGTGAGGAGGAGAACGACATGAAGACGACACGCCGCCGTTTCGTTCAGGGCAGTCTGGCCGCGGGCGCTTTCGCCGCCGCACCGGCCACGATCCGCGCACAGACCACGCCTTCCGTCGACCGCACCATCCGCGCCGTGCTGCACGGTGACCTGCGCGTCTTCGATCCGATCTGGACGACGGCGAACATGACCTCCTACCACGCGGGCATGGTCTACGACACGCTCTTCGGCGTGAACGACAAATACGAGCCGCAGCCGCAGATGGTCTCGAAATGGGGCCTCTCGGACGACCGCAAGACCTACACTTTCGAGTTGCGCGACGGCCTGCGCTTCACCGACGGCACGCCAGTGACGGCGAAGGACTGCGTGGCTTCGATGCGGCGCTGGGCGGCGCGCGACGGCGGCGGCCAGCACATGATGGCCCGCCTCGCCGACACGCCGATCAAGGACGACAAGACCTTCCAGGTCGTGATGAAGGAATCCTATCCGCTGCTGGTGGAGTGGCTCGCCAAGGCCGCCACCAACGTCTGCTACATCATGCGCGAGAGGGAAGCGCAGACCGACCCGATGCAGCAGATCCAGACGATCATGGGCTCCGGCCCCTTCGTCTTCAACGAGGGCGCGGTCGTTCAGGGCCAGCGCTACGTCTATGACCGCAATGCGAACTACGCGCCACGCTCCGAGCCGGCGGTCTTCACCTCCGGCGGCAAGGTCGTGAATGTCGACCGAGTCGTCTTCGAGAACATCGCCGACGAGGCGACAGCCATCGCCGCCATTCGCGCCGGCGAGATCGACATGATCGAATATCCGAACGTCGACCTGCTCGACTCGCTCGCCGGCGAGAAGGACATCAAGCTGGAGGTGCTGAACAAGCAGGGCCAGCTCGGCTGGGTCCGCGTCAACTGGCTCCATCCGCCGTTCAACAACGTCAAGGCCCGCCAGGCGATGCTCCACCTCATCCACCCGACCGAGGTGATGAAGGCGACCTTCGGCGACGAGAAATATTATCGCGGCTGCTCCTCGCTCTTCGGCATGGGCACGCCGATGGAGAACGACGCCAATATCGACTGGTTCAAGGGCGGCCAGAACATCGAGAAGGCCAAGCAGCTCGTGAAGGAATCCGGCTATGACGGCCGCCCCGTCGTCGTGCTGCAGGCGACCAACATCGCCTATATGAACAACGCGGCGAACCTGATCGCGCAATGGATGCGCCAGGCCGGCTTCAACGTCTCGCTGCAGGCGTCCGACTGGGGGGCGGTCATCACGCGGCGCGCCGTCAAGAACCCGCCGGACCAGGGCGGCTGGAACGTCTTCTTCACCTCCGGCTCGGTCAACGCCTTCGGCAACCCCGTGGCACTCAGCGGCCACGCCGCCAATGGCGAGAAGGGCTGGTTCGGCTGGCCGACCGACGAGAAGCACGAAGCCTTCCGGGACAAGTGGGCGAAGGCTGAGAGCGATACCGAGCGCCGGCAGGTCGCCCGCGACATGCAGCAGAACGCCTGGGATTTCGTGCCGCATATGTATTTCGGCCAGTGGTTCCAGCCTTCGGCCCAACGCAAGCTCTCGGGCCTGATCGGCATGCCCGAGCTGATCCCGTTCTGGAACGTCAAGAAGGGCTGACGCCCGCTGCCGATCCGTGCCGTGCCCGGCGCCCGCCACTCGCGGGCGCCGAGGCCGTTCTGTTCGCGTTGGGTTCGCAAAAAGGACGTTCCGTCCGGCCCTGTCCTTGCAACATGATGCCCGTCGCGCGGGTTTGGCGGATACGCCGCGCGGCATGGGCCGGCTGAAGAAGGATGCTTCTGATCATGCTGAGCTACCTCGCCCAACGTCTGGCATCGACCCTTCTGGTGATGACGCTGGTCGGCATCTTCGTCTTCCTGCTGCTGCATTTCTCCGCCGGTGATCCGGCCGCCATTATCGCCGGCGATTATGCGACGCCGCAGCAGATCGAGGCCATCCGCCAGCGCCTCGGCCTCGACGATCCGCTGCTGGTGCAGTTCGGCCGCTGGGCCTTGCGTGTCGTCCAGGGTGATCTCGGCGTCTCGATCTTCTCGAACACGCCGGTCTCGACGCTGGTGCTCCAGCGCCTGGAGCCGACGCTCTCGCTCGCCGTGCTGACTATGGCCTTCGCGGTCAGCATCGCCGTGACCTTCGGCGTCCTCGCCGCCTGGAAGGCCGGCCGGCCGGTCGATCGCCTGCTGATGGGCTTCTCGGTGCTCGGATTCTCGATGCCGGCCTTCGTCGTTGGCTACGGGCTGATCTACATCTTCGCCATCGAGCTGCGCTGGCTGCCGGTGCAGGGCTATCGGCCGATCATGGAGGGCATCGGCCCATGGTTCCAGCACCTCGTCTTGCCGACGCTGACGCTCGGCCTCGCCTATGTCGCGCTGATCGCGCGCATGACCCGCGCCTCGATGCAGGAGGTGCTGGAGGAGGATTATATCCGGACCGCCAATGCCAAGGGCGTGCCGGCCCGCGCCATGCTGATGACGCATGCGCTCAAGAACGCCGGCGTCCCGATCATCACCGTCATCGGCATTGGCGTCGCGCTGCTGATCGGTGGCGTGGTCATCACAGAGACGGTGTTCAACATTCCCGGCATCGGCCGGTTGGTCGTCGACGCCATCTCGAAGCGTGACTACCCGATCATCCAGGGCGTCATCCTGCTCTTCTCCGGCGTCTATGTGCTGATCAATTTGGCCGTCGACCTGTCCTATTCGCTCATCGATCCCCGTATCCGGCACTGAGGGAGGGGAGAGATGACCGCGATCACCACCGTTCCCGCTGCCGCTCCCTCTGCCGGAGGCCAGCTCGCGCGCTTCGGCCGCTTCCTGCGTCGCAACCCGACCATGGTGCTCGGCGCCCTGATCCTGATCTTCTTCATCGGCGTCGCCATCGTCGCCCCGCTGATTGCCGGCGATCCGATGCTGAAGCTGCCGAACCGGCGGCTGCGCCCGCCATCGCCGGAGCTTTGGTTCGGCACCGACCATCTCGGCCAGGATGTCTTCGCCCGCGTCGTCTATGGCGCGCGCGTCTCGCTCATCGTGGGCCTCAGCGTCGCCACGATCTCGGTGCTGGTCGGGCTGATCATCGGCCTCTTCGCTGGCTACTACCGTTGGTTCGACAACATCGTCATGCGGCTCATGGACGGGCTGATGGCCATCCCAGCCATCCTGCTCGCCATCGCCATGGTTGCCTTGAATCAAGGCAGTATCGCCATCGTCGTGGCGGCGATTTCGATCCCTGAACTGCCCCGTGTCGTGCGTCTGGTGCGCTCGATCGTGCTCAGCGTGCGTGAATTGCCTTATGTCGAGGCAGCTATTGCCTGCGGCGCGCGCACGCCGCGCCTCCTCTTCCGTCACATCGCGCCCAGCACCATCGCGCCGCTGATCGTGCAGGCGACCTATATCTGCGCCTCCGCGATCCTGGTCGAAGCTTCGCTGTCCTTCCTCGGCGCGGGCGTCCCGCCCGAGGTGCCGAGCTGGGGCAACATGATCGCCTCGAGCCGGCTCTATCTCGCCCGCGCCCCCTGGACGATCTTCTGCCCGGCGGTTGCGCTCGCGCTCGTGGTGCTGGCGGTGAATCTGCTCGGCGACGGCCTGAGGGACAGGCTCGACCCGCGCCTTTCCCGCAGGCTCTAGCCCCCTGCATGGCATAGCCCTTGCTTCTTTTTTCGGCAGGTTTTGGGTTGGGGAAGCTGTCCAGGCGATGTTGATGGTTGCGGGCATACCGGCGGTTCGGGAAGGCGGGCCGGTGCGCATGCAGCGCGCCGCCGGCCGCGCCGGTGTGACCTTTCGTAATGATGAGGGTACGACGCGGCTGGAGCGGCTCTTCCAGGAGGGCTGCGCCAAGATCCGCCTGCCGCGCGCCATCGACGGCAATGTTCCGCAGGCGATCCTCATCAACACGGCCGGTGGGCTGACCGGCGGCGACCGCTTCGCTGTGGACGTCGATCTCGCTCGGGGTGCTTCGGCCTGCGTCACGACGCAGGCCTGCGAGCGCATCTATCGCTCGACCGGCGATGATGCCGTGGTCTCCAACCAACTGCGGCTCGCGGCCGGCTCGCGGCTCGCCTGGCTGCCGCAGGAGACGATCCTTTTCGACGGCGGCAAGCTGACGCGCCGCCTGGAAGCCGATCTCGCAGGCGATGCCGAGCTCGTCGCGGTCGAGGCCGTGCTTTTCGGCCGGATGGCGATGGGCGAAACGCTCCGCAGCGGGCGACTTGCCGATCGCTGGCGCGTGCGTCGCGATGGGCGGCTGCTCTTCGCCGACGATCTGCGCTTCGAAGGCGATATCGCGGCCCAGCTCGCGCCCCAGGCCGTGATGGGCGGCAGGACGGCGATGGCCACCGTGCTCTTCGCCGGTTCCACGCCGGAGCGCTTCCTCGAAGCCGCCCGTCAGATCATCGGCCCTGCCGGCGGCGCCAGCGCCTGGAACGGCAAGTTCCTCGCGCGGCTTGTCGAGGAAACCGGGCTGGCCTTGCGTCGGAGGCTGGAACCGCTGCTCACTCTGCTCATGGGCGGCCGGGCGCTGCCCAAGGTCTGGCAACTCTAGGATTAGCGATGAACCTGACACCTCGCGAGAAGGACAAGCTCCTGATCTCCATGGCGGCCATGGTGGCGCGCCGGCGGCTGGAGCGCGGCGTCAAGCTGAATCATCCCGAGGCGATTGCGCTGATCACGGACTTCGTCGTCGAGGGCGCGCGCGATGGCCGCAGCGTCGCCGAGTTGATGGAGGCCGGCGCGCATGTCGTCACCCGCGCGCAGGTGATGGAGGGCATCGCCGAGATGATCCATGATGTGCAGGTCGAGGCGACCTTCCCCGACGGGACCAAGCTCGTCACTGTCCATGAACCGATCCGGTGAGCTTGCCGATCCGCTGACACTTCGAATGCAGAGGCTGCCATGAAGAGACTGTCCATCGCCCTGATCCTGAGCCTTGGTGCCGTGAGCCCGGCCTTCGCTCATCTCAACCCGGCCGAGCACGGCTCCTTCGCCGCCGGCTTCTCGCATCCGCTCTTCGGCGCGGATCACATCCTGGCCATGGTCGGCGTCGGCCTCTGGGCCTTCCTGGTCGGCGGCCGCGCCATCTGGGCCATTCCGACCGCCTTCGTTGCCACGATGATGCTCGGCTTCGTCGCGGCGCTGGTCGGCATCGGCCTGCCCTTCGTCGAGCCGGTGATCGCGGCCTCTGTCGTGGTGCTTGGCCTGCTGGCTTTGGTCGCGCTGCAGGTGCCGACCCCGGTCGGCATGGCGGTCGTCGGCTTCTTCGCCCTGTTCCATGGCTACGCCCATGGCGGCGAGCTCGGTGAGGCGACGAGCGTTCCCTTCATGGTCGGCTTCGCGCTGGCGACGGCCCTGTTGCATGCGGCCGGTGTCGGCATCGGCTTTGCGGGCAATGCGCTGTCGCATCGCGGGCGGATCGCGGCGCGCATTGCCGGCGGGCTGACCTCGCTCGGCGGCCTCTGGCTCGTCACGGGAGCCTGAGGCGATGATCCCCGGAGAGGTCTTTCCCGCCGCGGGCGACATCACCCTCAATGAGGGCGCGGTGCCGGTCACGCTGCTCGTCGCCAACACCGGGGATCGGCCGATCCAGGTCGGCTCGCACTATCATTTCTTCGAGACCAACGAGGCGCTCGATTTCGACCGTGCCGCCGCCCGCGGCATGCGGCTCGACATCGCCGCCGGCACCGCCGTGCGCTTCGAGCCAGGCCAGCAGCGCGAGGTGCGCCTCGTGCCGCTCGGCGGCGGCCGCGCTGTCTACGGCTTTCAGCAGAAGGTGATGGGGAAACTCTGATGCCGGCCAAGCTCTCCCACGCCGCCTATGCGCAGATGTACGGACCCACGGTCGGCGACCGGGTCCGTCTCGCCGATACCGACCTCATCATCGAGGTCGAGAAGGATTTCACCGTCTATGGCGAGGAGGTGAAGTTCGGCGGCGGCAAGGTCATCCGCGACGGCATGGGCCAGAGCCAGGCGAGCCGCGCCGAGGGCGCGGTCGACACCGTCATCACCAATGCGCTGATCGTCGACCACTGGGGCATCGTGAAGGCCGATGTCGGCCTCAGGGATGGGCAGATCGTCGCCATCGGCAAGGCCGGCAATCCCGACACGCAGCCGGGCGTCACCATCGTCATCGGCCCCGGCACGGAAGCCATCGCAGGCGAGGGCAAGATCCTCACCGCAGGCGGCATCGACGCGCATATCCACTTCATCTGCCCGCAGCAGATCGAGGAGGCGCTGATGTCCGGCATCACCACCATGCTCGGCGGCGGCACGGGTCCTGCCCATGGCACGCTGGCGACGACCTGCACGCCCGGCCCCTGGCATCTCGGCCGGATGATCCAGTCCTTCGATCAGGTGCCGATCAATCTCGGCCTCTCCGGCAAGGGCAACGCCTCCAAGCCCGCCGCGCTGATCGAGATGATCGAAGGCGGCGCCTGCGCGCTCAAGTTGCATGAGGATTGGGGCACGACGCCGGCTGCCATCGACAACTGCCTCGCCGTCGCCGACGACTACGACATCCAGGTGATGATCCACACCGACACGCTGAACGAGAGCGGCTTCGTCGAGGATACGGTCGCGGCCTTCAAGGGCCGCACCATCCATGCCTTCCACACCGAGGGCGCTGGCGGCGGCCATGCGCCGGACATCATCAAGGTCTGCGGGCTGCAGAACGTCATCCCCTCCTCGACCAACCCGACGCGGCCCTACACGCAGAACACCATCGCCGAGCATCTCGACATGCTGATGGTCTGCCACCACCTCTCGCCCTCGATCCCCGAGGATATCGCCTTTGCCGAGAGCCGCATCCGCAAGGAGACGATCGCCGCCGAAGACATTCTGCACGACATCGGCGCCTTCTCGATCATCTCCTCCGACAGCCAGGCCATGGGCCGCGTCGGCGAGGTGCCGATCCGCACCTGGCAGACCGCGCACAAGATGAAGCTGCAGCGCGGGCGCTTGGCCGGAGAGACCGGCGACAACGACAATCTCCGCGTGCGCCGTTACATCGCGAAATACACGATCAACCCGGCCATCGCGCAGGGGCTTTCCAAGCATGTCGGCTCGGTCGAGGTCGGCAAGCGCGCCGATCTCGTGCTCTGGAACCCGGCCTTTTTCGGCGTGAAGCCTGAGATGGTGCTGGTCGGCGGCATGATCGCGGCGGCCCCGATGGGCGACCCCAACGCCTCGATCCCGACGCCGCAGCCGATGCACTACCGGCCAATGTTCGGCTCCTATGGTCGCGGGCCGGCGGTATCGTCGGTGACCTTCGTCAGCCAGGCGGCGATCTCGCGCGGGCTGAAGGAGCGGCTCGGCGTCGCCAAGGGCATGCTCCCCGTCGAGAACACCCGCGGCGGCATCTCCAAGGCCTCGATGATCCTCAACGATGCCACGCCGCATATGGAGGTCGATCCCGAGACCTATGAGGTGCGGGCCGATGGCGAGCTCCTGACCTGCGAACCGGCCACCGTGCTGCCGATGGCCCAGCGCTATTTCCTGTTCTGAGATGCTGCGCGCGCTTTCCCATAGCCATGGCGGTGGCGAGCCGGCCGGCACGCTCCGCCTCGATCATGCGGCGCGTCATCTGCGCCGCAAGCTTGTCACCACCGACCAGGGCGAGAAGATCATGGTCGATCTGCCCGAGCCGGTCCTCTTCGCCGATGGCGACCGGCTGCTGCTGGAGGATGGCCGCGCCATCGCGGTCGTCGCCGCCGAAGAGCAGCTCTACGAGGTCAAGCCGGGCCCGGCCTGCCCGTTGCGACACCTCGCCTGGCATCTCGGCAACCGCCATCTGCCGGCGCAGATCGACGAGGACCGCATCCTGATCCAGCGCGACCACGTCATCCGCGCGATGCTGGAAGGGCTCGGGGCCTCGATTCGCGAGGTCGTCGCGCGCTTCCAGCCGGTCCACGGCGCCTACCATGCCCATGGACACGATCACGGACACAGCCATGATCATGACCACGGCCACGGGCATCATCACCACCATCATGACTGACGCCACGACGCTGGCCCGGCTGATGACCTGGCTCTCGCCGGCTTTCCCGGTCGGAGCTTTCGCCTACAGCCATGGGCTGGAGCGGGCGATCCATGACGGGTTGATCGCCGACAGGGCCTCGCTGGTCGGATGGCTGCAGGCGCTGCTCGAAGGCGGCTCCGGCTGGAACGACGCGGTGCTGCTGGCCGAGGCTTGGCGTCGCGCTTCGACCGGCGACCGCATCGAGGAGGTCGCTGAATTGGCCGCGGCGATGGCCGGTTCGCGCGAGCGTCATATGGAAACGACGCTGCAGGGCGGCGCCTTCGTCGATGCGATGGCCGCATGGGGCGGGGGCGAGCTGGCAAGCGAGGGGGGCGCCATGCCCTATCCGGTCGCGGTCGGCGCAGCCGCGGCCCGTCGTGCAATCGGGCTGGAGGACGCGCTCGTCGCCTATCTCCACGCCTTCGCCTCGAACCTCGTCCAAGCTAGCGTGCGTCTCGTTCCGCTCGGCCAGCGCGACGGCGTGGCGTCGCTCGCGACACTGGAGCCCGTCGTGCTGCGTACCGCTCGGAAGGCCGTGGCCTCGACGCTCGACGATCTCGGCTCCTGCACGCTCGTCGCGGACATCACGGCGATGAACCACGAAACGCAATATTCCAGGGTGTTCCGCTCGTGAAATCGATGAATGGTCCTCTCCGTGTGGGCATCGGCGGCCCGGTCGGCGTCGGCAAGACGACGCTGACCGAGAAGCTCTGCAAGGCGATGCGCGATCGCTACTCCGTCGCCGTCGTCACCAACGACATCTTCACCAAGGAGGACGAGCTGATCCTCAACCGGCTGCAGGCCCTGCCGGAAGAGCGCATCCTCGGCGTCGAGACCGGCGGCTGCCCGCATACCGCGATCCGCGAGGACGCCTCGATCAATCTCGCGGCCATCGCCGAGATGCGCCGGCGCTTCCCTGATCTCGACGTGGTCTTCATCGAGTCCGGTGGCGACAACCTCGCAGCGACTTTCTCGCCGGATCTCGCCGACATCACCCTCTATGTCATCGACGTCGCCGGCGGTGAGAAGATCCCGCGCAAGGGCGGGCCGGGCATCACTCGCTCCGACCTTCTGATCATCAACAAGATCGACCTCGCGCCCTATGTCGGCGCGAACCTCGACGTGATGCGCTCGGACACGCAGAAGCAGCGCGGCGAGCGCCCCTTCGTCTTCTCCGATCTCAACCGACGCATCGGCCTCGACGAGATCGTAGGCTTCATCGAGGAGAATGGCGGGCTTACGGCCCACTAAATTTCGGTGTTGCACGCCATGCAAAAAGAAAGAGCCGGCCCGTCGGGCCGGCTCTTTCTTTTCTGTTTGGCCGGTCTGCTCAGCGGCCGAGGATGCCGCCCATGATGGCGCCGCCGATGATGCCGCCGATGACGCCGGCGCCGGCTGCACCGGCCGAGTCGGCGCCCCTGCTCTCACGGGTACGGACCTGGCCCTGATAGCCGCTGGCGGTGGTGCCGCGGGCGGTGGTGCCACGCTCGCGGGCGAGATCGCGCTGGTACATCGCCTCGCCGTCATCGACGACCTTGCGGGTCCGCGCCGTCGTGGGCGGGGCGGCGGCCGCCTTCTTGCTGGCCTCCTCGGCAAGCGAGCGCTGATAGGCGGTCTCGCTCTGGGCGCGCAGGGCCGTGGCCTGCATTGCGGTCAGGAAGCCAGTCTCCGGAATGCCGCGCGACTTCTGCCACTCTTGGATCGCCTTGCGGTGGCTCGGGCCGAAATTGGCCGCGGCCTTGCCGGGCTGGAGACCCGAGAGGCGCAGGCGGGTCTGGAGCTCACGGCGGTCGTTAGCGGAGAGCTTCATCGCCGTCTCCGTCTGCGCGGTGCCGATTTCCTTCTTCAGGGCCTCGTCCGTGACGCCGGCCGGCATCTCGGTCGTGGTGGCCGCCGGCTTCCCGACCTCGAGGCTGGCCAGCCGGTTGCGCGCAAAGCTGGCGAACTGGCCGGTCGGGAAGGCGTCGAGATAGGCGCGGTAGTCGGCCACCGAGTTGCCGCGCTCGGCCACTTCCCAGGTCTTCACGTCGAGCTGGGCGCGGTCGAGGCCGACCGGGCTCGGCGCGGCCGGAACCGGGACTGCGGCGTCGATGGTCTTGGTCGCAGCCACGGCCGGATCGACAGAGGCGAGCTTCAGCGTCGGGTTGAGCTTGAACTCACCGATGATCGAGGAGTTGGTCCAGGGCTTCTGCTTCTTGCCGGTCGTTTCCCAGACATCGGCACGCACGCGGTCCATCACGGTGGTGATCGAGACCTCGGGGGTTTCGATGTGCTTCAGCAGCGCCGAGGTAAACGGGCTGTTGCCGTCGCGCTCGCCGTCGAGCGCGGTGGCGCGCGGATCGGTGGCGAAGGCGATCAGGATGCCGGAGGCCGACTGCGTCTCGATTGCGGTCAGGCCGCGGGTGACGGCGCGCGACTTGGCCGCGAGCTGGCTCGCGAAGGGATTGTCGCGGCAGGCGTCGAGGATGACGATGTTGACGCGCTCGTCACGCTGCATCTGGCGCAGCACGAGCTGGACGTTGACCGCCCTGAAGTCGAGATCGGCTTCCGAACGCAGCGAGGCGTCGACCGGGATGAGGTAGTTCTCGTCGCCGACAGCGATGCCGTGGCCGGCATAGTAGACGAGACCGGCCTTGGCGCCGTCGAGCTTCTGCGCGAATTCGCGCACCTTGCCCGTCATGTCTTCCATCTTGAGGTCGTAGCCTTCCACGACCTCGAAGCCGAGGCGCTTCAGAGCTGCCGAGACGCCCTTGGCGTCGCGCTGCGGATTGGCGAGCGGCGGCACCGACGTATAGGCGCTGTTGCCGATGACCAGCGCCACGCGCCGCTCGGGCAACGCTGCGGAAGCCGGGGCGGCCAGCGCAACGGCACAGAGCACCAGCGCAAGGGCCGCAGCCAGTCGAGCATGGAACACCGAAACCAGAGACGCGCAGTTCACGACAACCTCCTCCGATTCAGCAAAAAATGGCCGCCGAGGGGCCATAGAAAGGCCCGCGCGGCAGACCGCACGAGCGACCAATGAATGACAAATAACGACAAGAACGAGTACGCATGTCTATCGCAACGTTTCCCAACGGTAAACCGGATGCCCGTTGGTCGTCCGAACCCTGCTGTCGGTTCAAACCGAACTGTGGGTTTTGTGCATCGCCAGGCCCCGCCCTGCGACATGACGATAGCGCTACGATCTGAGCATCACGCGTTTGCAGGACGCGTTCTGTGAAGTCAGTCACAGAGAGCGCTAGCGGATCAGCTTCGAAACCGGCCTGAATTGCGGGTGCTCGGCGCTCCCTAGCCATTCGAACAGCACCATTTCGGTGGTCACGATCTCGGCGCCATGCTCGGCCATCCGCCGCAGTGCGATCTCGCGTGATTCCGGTGCGCGCGAGCCGATCGCATCGGCCGCCACCACGACGCGGCGGCCCTGCGCGCGCAGGCTGATCACCGTCTGCCCGACGCAGACATGCGCCTCGCAGCCGCAGATGACGAGCTCGCCGGCTCCTGCGACGGCCTCGATGAAGGCCGGCTCGCCGCAGGCATCGAAGCTCATTTTCGCGATCGCCCGGCCGGCGCCCACCAGCTCGGGAATTGTCGCGCCGAGGCCGCCCGGATTCTGCTCCGTCAGGATGGTGGGGACCGCCAGCAGCCGCGCCGCCTCGACGAGGCGTCCGGCATTGAGCACGACGCGCTCACCCTCATGGATCGCCGGCATCAGCCGCGTCTGCAGATCGATGACGACCAGCATCGCATTCTCGACGTTCGCGAGCGGCATCGGCGGCTTCCTCCCCATCTCTTTTGGCTGTGCGGCCGGACGTTGCGCCCCCACCGCAGAGCCGACCCCACATCACGACTCTGGCGCATGGCGCGGGGTCTCATTAACGTCCGCCATTCCTCAGGCGCAGGCAAGACTACCTTATTCCATGGACCAGCGGCTCGACACACAGACCAAGCCGGCGCCGCTGACGCCGGACGATATTCGCACGATCCTGATCGGCGTCATGTTGGCGATGTTCCTGGCCGCGCTCGACCAGACGATCGTCGCCACGGCCCTGCCGACGATGGGGCGTGAATTCGGTGACGTCACCCACCTGTCCTGGATCGTCACGATCTATCTCCTCGCCTCGACCGCTGTGACCCCGCTCTACGGCAAGCTCGCCGACATCCATGGGCGGCGGGTGGTGCTGCTCTCCGGCATTGTCGTCTTCGTGCTCGGCTCGGTCGCCTGCGCGCTCTCGCCTACGCCCTGGCTGCTCATCGCGTCGCGCTTCGTGCAGGGGCTCGGCGGCGGCGGGCTGATCGCGCTGGCGCAGACGATCGTCGCCGACATGGTCTCGCCCAAGGAGCGCGGGCGCTACCAGGTCTATTTCGCCTCGGTGTTCCTGACCTCCTCGCTGCTCGGCCCGGTGTTGGGCGGCTTCATCTCGGAGCGGCTGCACTGGTCGGCGATCTTCTGGATCAACCTGCCGCTCGGCCTCGGCGCCTACTGGATGACGAGCTCGGCGCTGAAGCGGCTGCCGCGCCACGAGCGGCCGCACAAGCTCGATGTGCTGGGCGCGCTGCTGATGACGGCGGCAACGATGTCGCTGCTGCTCGCGCTCTCTTGGGGCGGCACGGCCTATCCCTGGCGCTCCTGGCCGATCGCCGGACTCGTCGGTGCAGCGGTGGTGCTCGGCGGCCTCTTCTCCTGGCGCCTGCGGGTCGCGCAGGAGCCGCTGATCCCTCTCGACCTGCTTTCGAATAGCGTCGTGCGCCGGGGCACGGTCGCGGCCGGCTTCGGCATGGGCACCTTCATCGGCCTGACGATCTATCTGCCGCTCTATTTCGAGACGGTGATGGGCCTGAGCGCCACCTATTCCGGCCTCGGCCTGTTGCCGCTGACCTGCGGCACAGTGCTCGGCGCTACGGCCTCGGGCCGGGCGATGTCGCACCTGACCCACTACAAGCGGGTGCCGCTGGTTGGGCTCTCCGTCGCACTCATCGGCGCGGCGCTGCTGTCGACCTTCGCCGGGCGGATACCGCTGCTGCCGCTTTGCGCGCTGCTGGCCGTCGTCAGCATCGGGCTCGGCACGTTGCTGCCGGTCGCGACGGTCTCGATCCAAAACGCGGTCAAGCCGCACCAGCTCGGCACGGCGACCGCGGTGGCGAATTTCTTCCGGCAAATGGGCGGCGCGCTGATCGTCGCGATCTTCGGCGCGATCGTGCTGGGCGGCGTCGGCGGGGAGGGCGCGCAGCTCTCGCCGGAAGCCCTGAAGCTCGGCACCGTCGATCGCGAGACGATGGTGGGCCTGTTCCGCTTCGTCTTCGCCGCCGCCGGCCTTGGCTTCGCCCTGGCGCTGCTCATGCTTGCCCTGATGAAGCAGCTGCCGCTGCGCGGCCGCGCCGTCGAGACGGCCCACGCGATCGGCGGCGAATAGCCGGAACGCCCAGGCTCACCGCGCTTTGCCTTGAGCTTGTCACTTGGACGGGCCAGCATTCCGGCTTCCGTAGCAGGAGCGCCCGTCATGTCCGATCTCGTCGTCATCGTCTATTCGACCGAGGCCCGCGCCGAGGAGATGCGCCAGAAACTCATCGGCCTGCAGAAGGAATATCTGCTCGAGATCGGCGACGCCGCCATCGCCGTGATGCAGGAAGGCGGCAAGGTTAAGCTCAATCAGCTGATGAACACGACGGCGCTCGGCGCGGTCTCGGGCTCGTTCTGGGGCCTGCTGATCGGCGCGATTTTCCTGATGCCGCTCTTCGGCGCCGCGCTCGGTGCGGCCTCGGGCGCGCTCGGCGGCGCGCTCACCGATTATGGCATCGACGACAAGTTCATGAAGGATCTGTCCGGGAGCCTGCAGCCCGGCAACGCTGCACTCTTCGTGCTGGTCAAGAAGGTCACGGGCGACAAGGTGCTGGAGGCGCTGCGTGGCACCGGTGGCACCGTGCTCAAGACCTCGCTCGACCGTTCGCAGGAGCAGAAGCTGCGCGACGCGCTGGCCGATGCCCACGCCACGATGCCGGCCACCGCCACCGAAACGCCCGCGGCTCCGGAAGGCGCAGGCGCGCCTTCACCGATAGGCTGATCCCAGTCGTCATTCTCGGGCGGCGCGCAGCGGCGACCCGAGAAGCTCTTTCAGGAGATGCTCGGGTCGAGCCCGAGCATGACGCTTTGCGAGCGAAGCGTCAGTCCCGCAGCAGCTCGTTGATGCCGGTCTTCGAGCGCGTCTGGGCGTCGACCGTCTTAACGATGACGGCGCAGGAGAGCGAAGGGCCGGGCGTCCCGTCCGGGAAGGGCTTGCCCGGCAGCGAGCCCGGCACCACCACCGAATAGGGCGGCACCTTGCCGATATGGACCTGGCCGGTGGCGCGGTCGACGATCTTGGTCGAGGCCGAGATGAAGACGCCCATCGAGAGCACCGAGCCCTCGCCGACGATCACGCCCTCGACGACTTCCGAGCGGGCGCCGATGAAGCAGTTGTCCTCGATGATGGTCGGGTTGGCCTGCAGCGGCTCAAGCACGCCGCCGATGCCGACGCCGCCCGAGAGATGCACGTTCTTGCCGATCTGAGCGCAGGAGCCGACCGTCGCCCAGGTATCGACCATGGTGCCGGAATCGACATAGGCGCCGATATTGACGAAGGACGGCATCAGGATCACGCCCGGCGCGAGATAGGAGCCCTTGCGCGCGGCTGCCGGCGGCACGATGCGGAAGCCCGCGGCGCGGAAGCGGTTCTCGCCCCAGCCTTCGAACTTCGACGGCACCTTGTCCCAGAACACGCCTTCGCCCGGGCCATTGGCGATGATCATGTTGTCGGTCAGGCGGAAGGAGAGCAGCACCGCCTTCTTCAGCCACTGATGCACGACCCAGTCGGAGCCCTGCTTCTCGGCGACGCGCGCCTCGCCGGCATCCAGCATCTCGATCGCCTGATTGACGGCTTCGCGCACCGCGCCTTGCGTCGTGACGCCGATCTCGGCCCGGTTGTCCCAGGCGGCTTCGATGGTGGCGGCGAGATCGGCGAGGGACATCTGGCGGCTCCGGCAGGTTCGAAGGATCGCGGCGAGCGATGGCGGATGCCGGCTTCTGCGTCAAGCCATACGCCGGCGCAGCAGATATGTGTCCATGATCCAGCCATGCCGCGCCCGCGCCTCGGCCCGCACGCGCGTGATCTCGGCGGAGAGCGAAGCTAGCGGCCCGGCCAGCAGGATCTCGTCCGGCGTGCCCAGATAGGCGCCCCAATAGATGTCCAGACCTTCCGGATCGATGGCGCCAAACGTCTGCTCGCCATCGAGCATGACGACGACGCTGTCCTGATCGGCCGGGAAGCCGGCTGCGAGCCTGCGCCCGGTGGTGACGAGGATCGGCCCGCCGATGCTGTTGAGCGGAATGCGATGGCGCGCCGCCAGCACCTGCACGCTGCTGATGCCGGGATAGACCTGCCAGTCGAGCTCAAGCCCCGAGGCCGCCACCCGCTCCATGATCCGCAAGGTACTGTCGTAAAGCGCCGGATCGCCCCAGACCAGCAGGGCGCCAATCGCGCCTTCGTTCAGCTGAGTCTCGAACAGGGAGCGGTAGCTCGCGGCGATCCGCTCATGCCAATCGTCGACGACGCCGCGATAATCCGTGCCGGCCTCGGCTCGCTTCGGAATGGCGACCGGGACCGTGCGGTAGCCCGGCTTGCGGATGAAGCGCGCGCAGATGGCTTCGCGCAGGCTGCGCAGCGCCGCCTTCTCCTCGCCCTTGTCGGGAATGAACAGCACGTCGGCGCGATTGAGCGCCTCGATCGCCTCGACCGTCATATGGTCGGGATTGCCGGACCCGATGCCGATGATGAGGATGTTGCGCATGCCGCCTCGCCGTTGGCGAGGGGCTTAGAGCATCGTGCCGGAAAGGGAAACGCTGTCCGGCACCATGGCGTCATTCTCGGGCTTGACCCGAGAATCTCTTGCAAAGCGAAGCACCGGAGCCTCCCGCGGCCTGAGATGCTCGGGTCAAGCCCGAGCATGACGCTCAGCCTAAGTCTTCAGGCGGCGCGGCCGACGCCTCTTGCCCTGTCGCGCAGAGGGCGCTGCGGCCCCTGCTCGGGCAGGGTGACGGCGAGGAGGTCGACGAGACGCTGCATATGCGGCGGCAGGGCCGCGTCGGCGGCCAGGTCGGCGCGTCCACGGGCCATGGAGAGCGCCCGGCGCAGATCCAGGGCGCTCGCGCCGGTGCGGACGATCTCCTGCGTGACAATGCGGTCCGTCGGGCCGATTGCGGCCGCGACATCCGCTTCGGTGATACCCCCCATGCCGGTCCCTCCGTCGGTTGCTCACGAATCGGAGCCCCAAGATAGGGAGGCGGATAGGTTGGTACAAGCCTTTGTTTTTACAACATAAATGGAACGATTCGAAGGTAATCTTCCGACTGTCGCCTCAAAGCGTGACCCCATCATGACCGAGGGCTCAGGCGCTTCGCGCGATGGCCTCGATCTTCTCGATGCCGCCGAGCTGCGGGGCAAAGCTCACCCAGACCTTGCGCGCTCCGGCCTGCCAGCCGTCGCGATCCTCGGCCGCAGCGACCTTGCCGCCTTCCGCCGCCGCCTTGGCCATGGAGGCGGCCTCGTCGGCCTGCATCAGCTCATTGAAATAGGCGGTGCCCTCGCTGACGGCGGCGGCCAGCGCCTCGCGATCCTGCGGCGGCAGGCCCTTCCAGAAGCCGGCGCCGAACATGACGACGCCGCTCGCCCAGATATGGCCGGTCTCGATCAGCCAGGGCACGACCTCGTACAGGCGAAAGCCGACATAGGCGGATTTGGTCAGGTCCATGCAGTCGACCACGCCGGTCTTCAGCGCGTTGTAGGTCTCGGGGATCGGGATCGGCGTCGGATAGGCGCCGAGCCCTGACCAGAGCTCCGTATGGAGCGGGCTCTGGATGACGCGGATGCGCTTGCCCTTCACGGAAGCCGGCGTCGTCAGCGGTTCCTTCGCCAGCAGATGGCGCGCGCCGTAATTGATGAAGCCCGGCACGACGAAGCCCTGCGCCTCGTAGCGCGTCTTGAGTTCGGCGCCGAGCGAGCCGGAAAGCACCCGCGCGAGATGGTCGCGGTCGCGGAACAGGAAGGGCAGGTCGAGGATCTGTCCCTCCGGCACCCAGCCCGACAGGGACGAGACGGTCGAGAGCGCGGCATGGATCGAGCCGAGCCTTAGACCTTCAGCGACCTCTTTCTCGCCGCCCAGCGCGGCATTGGGCACGATGCGCAGATCGAAGCGCCCCGGCGCTGTACGCGCGAGGGTCTCGTTGACGCGCCGCCAGATCTTGGTCTCCGGCTTGTCCTCGCCGAGCAGCGAGGCGACCGTGACAGGGCGCCCGGCTGCAAAGCCTCGCCTGCTACGGAGAATGGCGGGGGCTGCAACGAGGCCGGTGGCGAACTGGCGGCGGGTGATCGGCACGTCCTTGCCTCCTTTGACAGGCTCGGGCCGCGGCATCGCGCGAAATGCGGGCCGCGGCAAGAGGCCCGGGCAGCGGTGAGCGGTTCAGCCCTGGAAGACGCCTTCGAAGGCCGTCGCCGAGATCGGGTTGCGCTGGCTTGGTGTCTCGCGCGCCTGCAGCGCCTCGGGCAGGCGCTCCTTCTCCCCGGGCTTGCCGATGGCCACCGCCGCCTCGACCCGGTAGCCGGCTGGCAGCTTCAGCTCCTTCGGCGCGCGCTCATGGTCGAAGCCGACCATGCCATGGGCCTGCCAGCCCAGCCGCACCGCCTGCAAAGCGAGATTGGCCCAGGCCGCCCCGGCATCGAAGGAATGGCTGTAGGAGGGCGCCTCCTCGGTCTTGCCCGGCAGCGCCATCGCCTCCTTGGAGACGACGAAAACGAGCGCGGCGGCGTTCTTCGCCCAGGACTGGTTGAAGGCGTTGAGCAGGCCGAGCAGCGTCTCCCAATGGGCGGAGCCGCGCCGTGCATAGATGAAGCGCCAGGGCTGCGAGTTGTAGGAGGACGGCGCCCAGCGCGCCGCTTCGAACAGCGCCTTCAGCTCGCCCTCGGGAATCGCCTCGTCGGTGAAGGCGCGCGGCGACCAGCGCTCGAGGAAGACCGGATCGATGGCGTGATCGGCGGTGCGGCTGTTGACGGGGGTGGTCATGGGACGTCCTGACAGCGTGAATATGCGGCAGCAAAGAGCCGTCGCCGGTTGAAAATCCTCCACGGAGGCTGCCTGCAGGATCGGGTTCGCCGAATGCCCGGTCAAGGAAAGGCAAATCTTTAAAAAGACCCGCTTCCGCAACGGCTTACTACGTAGCGGACCTATGGTAGGGCAATGCCTTCTTCGCATGAACTCTTCGTGCGATTATTGCAGCACGCCTGCGTGTATCGCATGGCAAGAGAGTCGCACAGCGGCGGGATTCCACCGCCGGGACCGATCGGCTATCCAGATCGCGTAGCAGCCGCCGGAGATGACCATGACCGATACGCACGTGATTTCCTCCGGCGCCCTCCAGGCGACCGTCCGGGCGCAAGGCGGTGAGCTCGTCATGCTCGCGGATGCGAAGGGGCCGGCGCTCTGGCATGGCGGGCCAGAATGGCCGCGCCACGCCCCAGTGCTCTTCCCCATCGTCGGACGGCTCAAGGACGACACGCTGCTCCATGACGGGCGCAGCTATCGCCTGACCCAGCACGGCTTCGCGCGTGACAGCCTGTTCACCTGGGTCGAGCGCGCTGCCGACCATGCCGTGCTCGAACTGCGTGAAAGCCCGGAGACGCTGGCGATCTACCCGTTCCGTTTCGTGCTGCAGATGATCTATGCGGTCGCGGGCGATACGCTCAGCGTGACGACGCGCGTGATCAACCCGGCCGAGACGCCGCTCATCTGCGGCGTCGGCGCCCATCCGGCCTTCCTCTGGCCGCTCGTCGATGGCACGCCCAAGGAAGCGCACCGCGTGAGCTTCCCGCAGCCTGAGCCCGGGCCGGGGCGCAGTGTCGATGGCGGGCTGATCGGCGGACCGATCCCGTTGCCGTTCTCGGGCACGGACTTGTCGCTCACCGAGGGGCTCTTCACCAATGATGCGATCGTGATTCCCGATGTCACCAATCGCTCGGTGCGCTTCGCTGCGCTCGATACGGAAGGGCGGGAACAGCGCGCTCTGACGGTGAGCTGGGAAGGCTATTGGGATCTCGGCATCTGGTCGAAGCCGACCGGCGCGCCCTTCCTCTGCATCGAGCCCTGGGCCGGCATGGCGAGCCCCGTCGGCTGGCAGGGCGAGTTCGCGGACAAGCCCGGCATCCTGTCGCTGGCGCCGGGCGAGAGTCGCGATTTCATCTGGCGCGTGACGCTGTAGCCGCCGGCCGTCATTGCGAGCGAAGCGAAGCAATCCAGGGGCGGCAGCGCTCTATGTCCCCCTGGATTGCTTCGTCGCTTTGCTCCTCGCAATGACGGGTCATCGAACGGGAAGTTCTCCTCACTTCTTCTCGATGTTCCAGAACAGCATCACGGGCGCCGACAGCACGCCAGCGATGTTGGTGCGGCGGGCATAAGGCTGCTCGTACTGGCCGAGCACGCGATAGGGTTGCACCTCGGCGAGGCGCTTGTGCAGAGCTTCGAGCGCGAGCTTGCGGCTGGCGTCGTCGGGCGCATCGATGAAGGCGCCGCGCAGCTTCTCGGCCTCGGCATCGCAGGGCCAGCCGGCCCAGGCGCGCTCGCAGGCCATGTTGGTGCCGATATTGGTCAGCGGCGACTGCATCGTAGCGCCCGAAGCCGTGGTGACGAAGAGGTTCCAGCCGCCCTGGTCCGGCGGGTTCTTGTTCTGCTGACGCGTGGTGACGGCGCCCCAATCGGAGAACTGGACGTCGACATTGAAGCCGACCTCCTTGAGCGAGGCGGCTGCGACCTCAGCCATCCGGCCGATCGGGGCGATGTCGTTGCTGGTGCTCAGCACGAGCTTCTCGCCCTTGTAGCCGCTCTCCTTCAGGAGCGTGCGCGCCTTGGCGAGATCGGGCTTGGCATAGCTCTCGGTGCCGGCCTCCGTGCCGTTCGGGCCGCCGCAGACGAAATAGGAGGCGCAGCGCTTCCACCAGCTCTCGTCGCCGAAGCCGGCCGCGAGGAAATCGGCCTGGTCGGTGGCGTAGGCCAGCGCCAGCCGCGCCTTGGGATTGTCGAAGGGCGGGTGGAGATGGTTCGGCCGCAGCATCGCCTGGTTGGCGAGGTTGGAATAGCGCTCGACCTTGACCTGCGGGCTCGTGCGGATGACCGGGATCAGGTCCTGGCTCGGCTGCTCCCAGATATCGATCTCACCGGTCTGGAGCGCCGCGGCGGCCGTGGCCGCATCCGGCATGATCAGCCACTCGACGCGATCGACCTTGACCACGCGCCCGCCGGAAAGCCCGTCGGCCGGCTCCGAGCGCGGCACGTAGTCGGGATTGCGGTCGTAGACGATCTTCGAGCCGCTGCGCCATTCCTCGCGATTGAACTTGAACGGGCCGGAACCGATCGTCTCGGTGATTGGCTTCATCGGGTCGGTCTTGGCGTCCGCCTCGCGCATGATCACGGGGATCTGGCCGACCGCCGAGCCGAGCGCGAAGGGCACCAGCGCCAGCGGGCGCTTCAGCTTGAGCCGGAAGCTGGCGTCGTCGATCGCCTCCAGCGCTTCCGTATATTCGCCGAGCTTGCCGCCGATCGTGTCGCGCTTCATCCAGCGCGTCAGCGAGGCGATGACGTCCTTCGTCGTCACAGGCTGGCCGTCATGGAATTTGAGGCCGGGGCGCAGCTTGAATGTCCAGACAAGCTTGTCAGGCGAGGTCTCGAAGCTCTCGACCATCTGCGGCTTGGGCTGGAGGTTGGAATCCCAGGCGAAAAGCGTCTCATAGATCATCAGCCCGTGCATGCGGGTAATGACGATCGAGGCGGCGACGGGATCGAGCGTCTTCAGATCGGCATGCGGGGCGACCCGCAGCACACGGTTCACCGCCGGTTGTGACTGGGCTTCAGCCGAAAGCGGCAGCAGCGCGGCGGCCGAAAACAGCAGCGCGGCGGCGAAACGGGGCAGGTGGATCGGGACGTCTCCTCCATAGACACCGGCTGCGCCGCCGCATCCGCAGCCTCGTCAACCGGCGCGTTGCATTTGCAGGATCCTTGCCCGGTGGCCCGCCACCCGCAAGCCGCCTTCGGCATCGAGCCAGAGGCAGGGGCGCGAGCGCCAGGGGCCGTGCGGCAAGTCCGCCAGAGCCCGGCCATTCGGCAACGGGGTCAGCCGGTTGATCGTTCCGCCCGAGGGCCAGGGCATCAGCGCCGTGCCGTCCGACCGCACCTCGATCTCGGTGCCGAAGCGCGGCTCGCGCCAGCGGCCGATGAGCCGCGGATCGAGCGCTGTCCCGGCTGGCACGCGCCGCAGCGAGCGCCGCACCCCGCCGATCAGTCCGGAGAGCGTGTCGGCCCCCTCCTGGCGCAGGCGGATGTCGAGATAGGCGGGCAGGCTCTTCAGGCCTCCCTCGCTGTCGGCCACGAGGCGCTCGAACCCGCCCATGAAGCTGATCGAATCCGATGCGAGCTCGGCCCAGAACGGCCCTTCCTCCGCTGCGAACAATCCCGCGGGGGCATTGGCGGGCGCCGGCAGCGTCTCGCCGAGCAGCGCGGCGAGCACGGTCAGAGCCGGCCAGAGCGCCTCTTCCTCGCGATTGGTCAGCACCACGACGCCGACGCCATGCGCGGGCGCCGTCAGGAAGTGGTTGCGGTAGCCCGGCAGCGAGCCGCCATGGCCGACGACATCGACATTACCGAGGCGGCTGCAGACCAGCCCGAGCCGGTAGACGCTCTCGCTGCCGTCAGTGAAATGGCGCGGCGCCGTTAGTTTCTCCAGCATACCATCGAGCGGTCCGCGTTCGGCAAGCAGCGCTGAAAGCCAGCTCGCGAGGTCGGCGGCCGAGCCAGCGATGCCGCCCGAGGCCGAGAAGTGGAAGCCGTAATGGCCGCGCCGCCAGCTTTCGCCGGCGCGCCAATAGCCCGTGGCGAGGCCGGGCAGGATCTCGGCGCCGTCATAGGGCAGGCGGAAGGCGAGGCCGAGTTCGCCCGAGAGTGCTGCGACGGTCTCGGCGTAGGGTTTGCCCGTCACCTTCTCCAACACGCGCTGGCCGAGGCGCCAGCCGGTATTGGAATAGGCCATCTCGGTGCCGGGCTCGGCGCTGAACGAGGGAAAGCGGCAGGCCGCCGCAAAGATCTCCTCGGCATCGAACGTAGCCGTGAAGGGCACGCCCTGCTGCCAGAGGGCCTCCATCATGTCCGGCAGGCCGCCGGTCATGTCGAGCGCGCGGCCGAGCGTGACCGCAGCCAGCGGCGCCGGCAGCTCCGGCAGCCAGCTTCCGAGCGGCGCATCGAGCGGCAGTCCCGCGCGCAGCAGCGCGACCGCCAGCACGTGCTTGCTGATCGAGGCGAAGCGATTGACTGTCGCCGGGGTGAAGGGCAGGCCGTGCTCGATGCTGGCGAGCCCGCCGGCAAAGGCCTCGCGCACGCCGTCGCGATCGAACAGGACGATCGCGCCGCCCGGCCCGGCCTCGCGCTGCCAGTTCGCCGCGATCTCCTGCGCCCGGCCGGCGGCGCTCGTCCAGTTCAGCGTCATCCGGGGGTCTTTCAGGCTTGCGGGCGGGCTTCCCCGAGCAGGTTGCGGATGGCGCGCATGAAGACGCGCGCGCCGGTGCCGATGGCATCGTCCGGGAAGTCGAAATCCGGGTTGTGCAGGTGGGCCGTATTGCCGGAGCCGAGCAGGAACATCGCCGACTTGGCCTTGCGCCCGAACAGGCCGAAATCCTCCGAGCCACGTGAGGGCGGCGTCGGCCCATGCGTGACGTTTTCCTCGTCCATGGCCCGACGCAGCATGGCGACGGCCTCCGCCTCATTCTCGCAATGGTGGAAGACGTCGTGATAGCTCATCGCGGCGGAGAGCCGACCGGCCTCGGCGGCATCGCGCACGAGCTTCTCTGCCGCCTCGCAAAGCGCGCCCATCTGCGCGTCGTTGACGGTCCGTAGTGTCGCCCAGAGCTCGCCATAGCCCGGCGCGATGCCGAAGGCCTGCTCGCCGATGGCGACATGGGTCACGGTGACGAGCCGGAAATTCGCATCGAGCGGGCCGCCGGGACCGAGCGCCGTCAGCGCCGGGATCAGCGTCGCGATAGCGGGCGCTGGCGAGCGACCATGTTCGGGCGTCGAGGCATGCGAGGTCTCGCCGTTGAGCACGATTTTGATGCCGCGCGAGGCGCAGTTCGCCGCCCCTTCCGAGATGCGGGTCTGGCCGACCGGCACGCCCGGGCGGTTGTGCAGGGAGAAGGCGTAGTCGGGCGCGATCTCCGCGAATTTCGGATCGGCAATGACGGCAGCAGCGCCGGCTCCGGTTTCCTCGGCCGGCTGGAACAGCAGGATGGCGCGGCCACGCTGCGGCGGATTGCGCGAGAGCCCACGCGCCAGCCCGGCGAGAATGGTCATATGGCCGTCATGGCCGCAGAGATGGCCCTTTCCCGGAATCTCCGAGCGATGGTTGCTGTCGGAGAGTTCCTCGATCGGCAGCGCGTCGAGCTCGGCCCGGATCATCACGGTCGGGCCCGGCTCGGCACCTTCATAGATCGCGGCGACGCCATGGCCGCCGAGTTCGGTCACGATCCGGTCGGGGCTGGTCGGCTTGATGAATTCGACGATGGCCGCGGCGGTCTCGCGTTCCTCGCCCGAGATCTCGGGCCGGCGGTGCAGCTTGTGCCTGAGCTCGACGAGCTCGACCATATCGCTGTTGGTCAGGAACACGGATGACCTCCCAATTCGGCCGGCATGAGCGCCGGTTCTTCAGTGGGAGGTTCGACAATTCAGCAGCCTCGGCAACCCGTACCGGTGCCGGGGGGCCATGCGCCGGGGATGGCGTCAGTAGTCGAGCTCGGCCTCAAGCTCGGCGTTGAAGGCTGCCGCCAGCATGGCGCGGCAGGCCTCGGCCTGTTCGCGGACCGAGTCGAGCGCGATGTGGGGGGTGATTTCGGCGAGATCGCGCAGGGCGAAATCGACGGCGGAGAGAAGACCGAGCGCGGGCTCGGCAGCAACTGGTGCCGCTTGCGGGCGGCGGAACGCGATGACCTGACCCATAGGCATACTCACGCTGACGGCGAATCGGCGCTCAGTGTGCGGGGCCAAGGTTCAGGAAGTGGTTAACGCCGCGGGCGGGCTCTGATGGAGCTTCTCTTGAAAACTCAGCCCTCATCCTGAGGAGCCGCGTCAGCGGCGTCTCGAAGGGTGTTTCAGGAGGTTCCGGAACGAGCTGGAGCATCCTTCGAGACGCGCCTGCGGCGCTCCTCAGGATGAGGGCTGGGCGGGGGCTCTCAGCCGACCGCTCAGCCATAGCCGTGCAGGCTCGCGCCGTGGCGCTTCAGCCAGGCCTCGGCCTCTTCCGTGTGCGGGCAGAGCTTGTGGGTCAGCGCCCAGAAGCGGTGTGAATGGTTCATCTCCTTGAGATGCGCCACCTCATGCGCCGCGAGGTAGTCGAGCACCCCGGGGGGCGCCAGGATCAGCCGCCAGGAGAAGTTGAGATGGCCCTGCGAGGAGCAGGAGCCCCAGCGGCTCGTCGTGTCGCGGATCGTGATCTTGCGGGCGGGAATGCCCAGCGTGGCGGTGTGGTGGCGCACCGCCTTTTCCAGGTCCTGCAATGCTAGGCGCCGCAGGAAATCCTTGACCCGGCGCGGCACATGGCCGGCCTCGCCCGCCACCGCGATGATCGGCTGGCCGTCCTGGTCGCGCGTCGCCTGCGTCACCCCGCGCGCCTTCGACCAGTGGACGATGCGGTGCGGCACGCCGCGCAGCGGCACCGAGCGGCCGGGCTCGAATGGTACGACCTGCGGCCGTTTGGCGATGCGCGCCGCGATCCAGCCGCCATGGTTCTCGGCGAAGACCCGCCCGGCTGAGAAATCGGCGCGCTCGGGCAAGGTCAGCGTGATCTCGCCGGTCGCCTGCGAGACGCGCAACGTCATCCGCCGCGCATTGGCGCGCCGCTTCACCAGGACGGGAAAGCGCGTGCCGGCATGGACGACCTCGATCCGGTCGGGATCCGGCTGGCGTCGGAACAGGGAGATGCGCATCGCCCGCGATTGTGCGGGATTCGCGGGCGATGGGGAAGTGGTCGCGAACCTAGCCCGCGACCTTCAGCGCCTTGCGCTGCTCGCCCGCGCTGGTGCTGCGGCGTTCCTTGGCGGCCTCCATGTCGAGGCTGACCATGAAGTCGGAGATGCGCGGAGCGATTTCGGAGCGGAAGCGCGAGCCGTTGAATACGCCGTAATGGCCGACCTTCGGCTGGAGATAGTGGACGCGCTTGGAGTTCGGGATGTTGACGCACAAATCATGTGCGGCCTGGGTCTGACCGACGCCGGAGATGTCGTCGTTCTCGCCTTCGACCGTCATCAGTGCGACGCGGCGAATCGCGGTCAGGTCGACCGGCTTGCCGCGATGCGTCATCTCGCCCTTCGGCAGGGCGTGCTTGACGAAGACGGTATCGACCGTCTGCAGGTAGAATTCGGCGGTCAGGTCCATGACCGCGAGATACTCGTCATAGAAGTCGCGGTGCTTCTCAGCGGAGTCGCCGTCGCCGCCGACCAGATGCTTGAACATCTCGTAATGGGCGGTGACGTGGCGGTCGAAATTCATCGCCATGAAGCCCGAAAGCTGCATGAAGCCCGGATAGACCTGCCGGAATGCGCCCAGATGCGGCATCGGCACGACGGTGATGCAATTGCGGCGGAACCACTCGATACCGCGCTCCATGGCGAGCTGGTTCACGGCGGTGGGCGAGCGGCGGGTGTCGATCGGCCCGCCCATCAGCGTCATCGAGCGCGGCGCGCAATTGTCGCCTTCAGCCTCCATCCGCGCCACGGCCGCGATGACCGGCACGGCAGGCTGGCAGACGGCCATGACATGGGTGTCCGGACCCAGCGTCTGCAGCATGGAGATGACGTAGTCGATATAGTCATCGAGATCGAATTTGCCGGCAGTGAGCGGCACCAGCCGCGCGTCGACCCAGTCGGTGATGTAGACCTCGTGGCCCGGCAGGAAGGCCTCGACCGTGCCGCGCAGCAACGTGGCGTAATGGCCCGACATCGGCGCAACCAGCAGCACCTTCGGCTGCGGCTTGCGCCGGCCCTGGATCTGCCGGTCGAAATAGACGAGCTTGCAGAAGGGGCGCTCCCAGACGACGCGCTCCTCGACCGGCACCTTGACGCCGTTGATGGTCGTCTCGTCGAGGCCGAAGCCCGGCTTGCCATAGCGACGGGTGATTCGCTCGAACAGCTCGCAGGAAGCTGCGACCGTGCGTCCGTAAGGGGTGTAGGTCAGGGGATTCGCCGGGTTCTTGAAGGCGAGCTGCATGGCGTCCGAGAGGCCGCGCATGGGGCTGACCATCATGTGAACCGCTTCATAGGCATGGTAGGCGAAGGACATGGCGGCCCCGTGCATGCGTTGAACGATCTGTCCGGCGGCGCAACAAGGAATGCTGCAACGCAACGAACTAACCTAGGTCAATTTTATTCTCATTCAATCCCGCTAAAGGCTAAGAAACTCCTGCGCATGGGGATAACCCCGCTAGATCCGTGCTCTGGACGCCCTGAGGAGACCGCCTGACGTGACTGCCCCGGACCTGTCCGAGCTCGCATTGACCCGTTCGGGCCGCGATCTGCGGCTCGACACGCTCGTCCGGCTGCGCTGGCTTGCCATCGTCGGGCAGAGCGCGGCGGTCGCGGGCGTCCATTTCGGCCTCGGTTTCCCCTTGCCCTTCGGCTGGTGCTTCGCCGTCATCGCGATTTCCGCCTGGCTCAACATCGCGCTGCGGATACGGTTCCCGCTCAGTCATCGGCTCAAGGACGGGCCGGCGACGGCGCTGCTCGGCTTCGACATCGTTCAGCTCGCGGCGCTGCTCTTCCTGACCGGGGGATTGCAGAACCCCTTCGCCATCCTCTTCCTCGCCCCGGTCATGATCTCGGCGACGGCGCTGCCCCCGCAACGCACCCTGCTGCTCGGCCTGCTGGCGATCGTGGCCGCGACGGTGATCAGCCGCTATCACCTGCCCTTGCCCTGGGCCGGCGCCGAGCGGCCCGTGCTGCCGCCCTTCTATCAGCTCGGCAACTGGGTTGCGTTGGTGCTGGGGCTCGCCTTCACCGGCATCTATGCCTGGCGCGTCGCCAAGGAGGCGCGCGACCTCTCCGACGCATTGGCGGCCACCGAGCTGGTGCTGGCGCGCGAGCAGCATCTCTCGCAGCTCGATGGGCTCGCCGCCGCCGCCGCCCATGAGCTCGGCACGCCGCTCGGGACCATCGCGCTCGTCGCCCGCGAGCTGACGCGGCTTGCCCCGCCGGAGGGCGAGATGGCGGAGGACATCGCCCTGCTGCGCGAGCAGGTCGAGCGCTGCCGCGGCATTCTCGCCAAGCTATCGAGCCTGCAGGACGAGGATGCCGGCCCGCTCGGCCAGCTCACCCTGCGCCTCTTGATCGAGGAGGCGGCCGGGCCGCAGCGGCCTTTCGGCGTGCCCTTCGAGATCACCATGGCCGGCGAGAAGCCGGAGCCGGTCTGCCGGCGTAATCCCGGCATGATCTACGGGCTCGGCAACATCGTCGACAACGCGGTCGATTTCGCCAGCGCGACGGTCAGCATCGCCGCCGAATGGACTCAAAATCAGGTCGTGCTGACGATCGCCGATGACGGGCCGGGCTTCCCGCCCGATGTGCTGATGCGTGCGGGCGACCCCTATCTCTCGCGCGGGGCCGGCGAGAACCGCGCAGGTGGTGGCTTGGGCCTGGGCCTCTTCATCGCCAAGACCCTGCTGGAACGCAGCGGCGCGGCGATGGAATTCTCGAACCGGCCGCTTCCGGCGAGCGGGGCCGTCATCCGCATCGCCTGGCCCCGCGAGGCTTTCGAGGCCGGGCTACCCGCCGATGGGGCTACCAAGCCGGACGTATCGGCACTAAATGAAGCCGGCTGAGCCTTTATTCGGCTGGCTGGACCACATCACACCTCGCGCTGCCGCAGCGCGCTCGGAGAAGCGGCAAGGAGTCGACAAATGCAGGATACGCAGAGCGAGACCGGTAGGCCTGAGGTGGCCACCGACATGTCCCTTCTCCTGGTCGACGACGATAAGCCGTTCCTGACCCGCCTGGCCCGCGCCATGGAAGGCCGTGGCTATGACGTGCGCACGGCCGACAGCGTCGCCGCCGGCTTGGCCGCCGTCGAGGAATCGGCGCCTGCTTTCGCCGTGATCGATCTGCGCCTTCAGGATGGCAACGGGCTCGACGTGATCGCCCGCCTGAAGGAGCGCCGCCCGGACGCGCGCGGCGTCGTCCTCACCGGCTACGGCAATATCGCCACCGCCGTCAGCGCCGTGAAGCTCGGCGCCTTCGACTTCCTCGCCAAGCCGGCCGATGCCGACGAGATCCATGCGGCGCTCGCCGCCGCCCGCGATGCCCGTCCCCAGCCGCCGGAAAATCCGATGTCGGCTGACCGGGTGCGCTGGGAGCATATCCAGCGGGTCTATGAGCTCTGCAGCCGCAACGTCTCGGAGACGGCGCGACGCCTCGGCATGCACCGGCGCACACTGCAGCGCATTCTCGCCAAGCGCGCGCCGCGCTGAAATCAGCCGCAGCGATCGTCGAACCATCGCGCGCGCCCTCGGTTAGGATGTGGCGCGCGCCTGTTTCGAAGGAGACCTGCATGGACCGATTCGCCGGTGGCTGCCTGTGCGGCGATGTCCGGATCGTGGCGTCCGGCCGGCCGTATCGGGTCGGCCTCTGCCATTGCCTCGACTGCCGCAAGCATCACGGCGCGTTGTTCCACGCCTCGGCCGTATTCCCTGAGGATGCGGTGACGATTGCGGGCGAGACGCGTGACTATGCCGGGCGCCACTTCTGCCCGCGCTGCGGCTCCTCCGTCTTCGGGCGCACCGGCGACGAGATCGAGGTGAATTTGGGTGCGTTCGATGCCCCGGATCAATTTGTACCGACCTACGAACTCTGGACGATCCGGCGCGAGTCCTGGCTGCCGCCGTTTCCGATGAAGAGGCGCTACGAGCGTGATCGCGACGGCACCGGCCGCTTCGAGGAATAGGCAGCCCGGACATAAGAAAGGCGCCGTCGCGGTGGACGGCGCCTTCGATGGTTGGGGGCGAGGCGGCCGCGCGGCCGCCCTCGACGCTCAGGTCGCGCAAGCGGGAACCGCGCGGGCTGCACGCCGGTCGAGCGAGACGGTAAAGGCGGCAAGGCCGAGCGCGACCAGCGGCACCACCGCCGAGATCGGCGCGATGGCGCCATAGCCCAGCCCCTGCGTGATCACCTCGCCGCCGAGCCAGGCGCCGAAGGCGTTGCCGAGGTTGAAGGCGGCGATGTTGAGGCTGGACGCCAGGCCCTGGCCGGCGCCGCCGGCCTGCTGGAGCACCCACATCTGCAGCGGCGCGACGGTGGCGAAGGCGGCTGCACCCAGTGCGAAGGCGGCGATGACGGCGCCGATCTGGCTGTGGAAGGCGAAGGTCGCCGCGAACATGACGGCGGCCATCAGCCCGATCGAGCCGATCAGCGCGGGCGCCAGGCTGCGGTCGGCCCAGCGGCCGCCGAGCAGGTTGCCGACGACGAGACCGCCGCCGAAGACGAGCAGGATCGGCGAGACGGCCGCCTCGCTGAAGCCGGCGAGCTGCACCAGGATTGGCTGGATGAAGGTGAAGACCGCGAAGATACCGCCGAAGCCGAGCACGGTCATGACGAGGCCGAGCTGGACCTGCGGCCGCGCCAGCACCTTGAACTCCTCCGAAAGCGGGCCGGGCGCCGGGCGCTCGCGGTCGGCCGGGACGAGCGCGGCCAGCACCAGGAAGGCCACCACGCCGATGCCGGTCACGGCCCAGAAGGTCGAGCGCCAGCCGAAGGCGAGGCCGAGCCAGGAGCCGAAGGGCACGCCGAGCAGCGTCGCGAGCGTGAGGCCGGTGAACATCAGCGCGATCGCCGAGGCCTTGCGCTCCGGCGCGACGAGGCTGGTCGCCACGACCGAGCCGACGCCGAAGAAGGTGCCGTGTGCGAGCGCCGTCACGATGCGCGCCGCCATCAGCCAGCCGAAGCTCGGGCTGAGCGCCGCGGCGAGGTTGCCGAGGGTGAAGATCGCCATCAGCACCAGCAGCGTCGTCTTGCGCGGCAGGCTGCGGGTCAGGATGGTCAGGACGGGCGCGCCGACAAAGACGCCGAGCGCATAGCCCGTCATCAGCAGGCCGGCGAGCGGGACGCTGATGCCGAGGTCGGAAGAGACCTGCAGCAGCAGGCCCATGATCACGAATTCAGTAACACCGATGCCGAAGGCACCGACGGTGAGGGCATAGAGGGCGACGGGCATGGAATGCCTCCGGGAACGGGTTCGGTCCCGCAGATAGCGCCGCGTGCGCTTGTGAATTAGACTGTCGCAAAGATCAGCAATTGTGAGATGAAGTCACGATGCCCCGGCCCGAGGTCAACCGTTCCGGCGAGATGGAGGTCTTCGCCCGCGTCGTCGAGCTCGGCGGCTTCTCCCCGGCCGCCCGCGCGCTCAGGATGACGCCCTCGGCGGTCAGCAAGCTCGTCGCTCGGCTGGAGGCGCGGCTCGGTGTCCGGCTGATCGTGCGCTCGACCCGCAAATTCATGCTGACCGAGGAGGGCACGACCTTCCACGAACGGGCGCTGCGCGTGCTCGCCGATCTCGACGAGGCCGAGCGCGCGGTTGCAGCCTGCCACATTCCCCGCGGCCGGCTCAGGGTCAACACCAATGTTCCCTTCGGCCGCCATTTCCTGCTGCCGCTGGTGCCGCGCTTCTCCGAGGAGCATCCGGGCGTCCAGCTCGACATCACGCTGAGCGATGCGGTCATCGACCTGATGGACGAGCGCGCCGATGTCGCGATCCGGGTCGGCCCGCTGCGCTCATCGCAGCTCGTCGCCCGCAAGCTCGGCGAGAGCCGTATGGCCGTGGTCGCATCCCCCGACTATCTCGCGCGCCGGCCGGCGCCGGATCACCCGGACGCTCTCGCTGCGCACGATCTCATCACATTCAACTTTGCTCGTCACAGCGATAGCTGGCTGTTCGCGGTCGGCGGGCGGCGCAGCGAATACCCGGCGCATGGCCGCGCCACGGTCGGCGATGGCGAAAGCGCGCGCGAGCTGGCCATGGCCGGGCAGGGGCTGACGCGGCTCTCGCTGTTCCATATCGCCCACGACATCGCCGACGGCCGGCTCGTGCCGGTGCTGGAGGCGTTCAATCCCGGCGATGTCGAGGAGATCCACGTCGTCTATGTCGGCCATGGTGGGCGCCTGCCGGCCCGGGTGCGCGCTTTCATCGATTTCCTGGTGGCTCAGATCGACCTGCGGCCCTTTGCAAAGCCGCCTCAGATCGCGGCGCGGGAAAAAGCCTCAGTCTGAGCCAGACGGGTCCTCGAGCAAGGCGAGCCTGCTCGACGCCAACCGCGCCAATGCTATCGTCAGCATCTTGCGGCGCGCGGCGCTCAAGGGATGGCGTGGCGGCTCGCGCAGCAGTGCCCCGCCATAGGCATCCGCGACGATGAGGCCCACATCATCCGGCAGGATCTCCTGCGGAAAATCGGGTGCGACCGCGAAGAGAAAGCCGTCGCAATAGTCGCGATAATCCGGCCATTTGCCATCGACGCGATAATCCGCGATGCCGGACTTGACCTCGACGACCCAGAGCTCGCCGGAAGGCGAGAGCGCGACGATGTCGCCGCGCCGGCCATTGGCGAAGGTCATCTCCTTGACGATGGCATAGCCAAGCTCGCGCAGATGGCGCGCGGCGCCGCGGCAGACCATGCGCGTGATGTCGGGCCGCGCAGGCGGCGGATTGAGAAGGGATTCCGTGAGGGGCATAGGTTCATGTTCCCTCTTTGTTTCATGAAATGCAAGGCTTCAGCGTTGCGGCGTGTCCCAACCTTCGCGAACCAACTCGGGCGTGTTGCATTCCTCTTCCGGCCAGCCGACGCAGAGATAGGCGATCAGCTTCCATTCCGGTGGCGTGCCCAGCGCGGCGCAGATCTCCGCCGGCTCCAGGATCGAGACCCAGCCGACACCGAGCCCGGCGACGCGCGCTGCCAGCCAGAACTGCGTGATCGCCGCGACGACCGAGTAGTCGAGCATCTCAGGCATCGTCTTGCGGCCGAGGCCGTGGCCCCGCTCCGTGCCATGGTCGCAGAACACGGCGAACTGCACCGGCGCCTCGCGCAAGCCTTCGAGCTTGAGCCTTGCATAGAGCGCGGCGCGCTCGCCCTCATAGGAAGCCAGAGCATCCGCATTGCAGTGACTGAAGCTCGCCCGCACGGCTTCGCGCTGGCGGGGATCGTTGACCGCCATCCAGCGCCAGGGTTGGGAATGGCCGACCGAGGGCGAGAGCTGAGTCTGCGCCAGCAAGGCCTCGATCAGCTCGGTCGGGACGGGATCGCGTAGGAAGCGCCTGACATCGCGCCGCCAGCGTAGCAATTCGGCGAACTGCCGGGCGAAATCCTCATCGAAGACAGGTGGCGTACTCACGACGCCCCGGCCGTCGCGATGGCGTGGAAGAAGGAGCCGGTGACATGGCCGCGCCGGCTCCCGGCGGGCGCCGGCGCCGAACCGTGCGGGTCCGTGACCATGGCGAAGGCCGGGTCCTCGCCCTGCGCGACGATGCTGGCGTAGTGGAACTCGTGGCCGGTCAGGGCAGTGCCGGCAGGGCCGAGCGGCCCGTTGGTCTCAAGCACGGCGCGGCGATAGCCGAGATTCATCTTGCGCTTGGCGAAGGAGGTCTCGACCGAGAGCAGTCCCGCCATGGCATGCGACACACCGTCGGCATCGGTCAGGCTGCGGCCGAGCACCATGTAGCCACCGCATTCGCCATGCACTGGCCGCGTTGCGGCAAAGCCGCGCAAGCCATCGAGGAAGCGGCTGGCGGCAGCGAGCGTCCCCGCATGCAGTTCGGGATAACCGCCCGGCAGCCAGCAGGCATCGCAATCTTCCGGCGGCACCTCATCCCTGAGCGGCGAGAAGGGTATGATCTCGGCCCCGGCCGCACGCCAGCCCGCCTCCACATGCGGATAGACGAAGGAAAAGGCCGCGTCGCGCGCGATCGCGATCCTGCGTCCGGGAGCGGGCAGGGGCGGAATACCCTTCGCTGCCGTCACCGGCAGCCTCGTCTCGCCAGCCGTCGCAATGACGGCGTCGAGATCGATCGCCGCCGTGATCGCTTCCGCGAGCGCATCGAGCCGTGCATGGAGATCGGCGGTCTCGCCGGCCTGCACCAGCCCGAGATGGCGTTCCGGCAGGATCAGGCTCGCCTCGCGCGGCAGTGCGCCGAGCACGGGCAGGCCGATCCGCTCCATGCCCTGCCGCACAAGCCGTTCATGGCGGGCGCTCGCGACCTTGTTGAGGATCGCGCCGGCGATGCGGATGCGTGGATCATAAGCCCGGCAGCCGAGCGCGACCGCCGCCGCCGATTGCGCCTGCCCTGACACGTCGATGACCAACAGCACCGGCCAGTCTGTCGCGGCGGCAATATCCGCACTAGCGCCGGTGTGGCCCGCAGGCCCCGGCACAGCGTCGAACAGCCCCATCGAGCCTTCCGCGATGACGATGTCGGCGGCCTGCGCGGCTTCTCCCGCAATGCGCGTCAGCAGCGTATCCGGCATCGCGTAGGAATCGAGATTGGCGCTGGGGGCGCCGGTCGCCGCGGCATGGAAGGCAGGGTCGATATAGTCCGGTCCGCATTTCAGCCCGCGCACCGTCAGCCCGCGCCGCACCAGCGCGCGCTGCAGCCCGAGCGTGATCGTTGTCTTGCCGGAGCCGGAGCGTGGCGCGGCGATCAGCAATCCGCGCGCGCTCATGCGCCACCCCTTGGCCGGAAGCGCCGGTCGTAATCGACCGAGTAGAGCGCGCTCTCGCGGAAATCCGCGGCAGCCAAAGCGGGCCCTACCAGGATCAGAGCGGTGCGTTCGAGTTCGCTCGCGCGCACCTGCGCGACGATGTCGGCGAGCGAGCCGTTCAGCACCGTCTCGTCCGGCCATGTCGCGCGGAACACCACCGCGACCGGGCAGTCTTCACCGTAGAAAGGGGTCAGCTCGGCGACGACCTGCTCGATCACATGGATCGAGAGATGGATCGCGAGCGTCGCGCCGGAGGCGGCAAAGGTCGCGAGCTTTTCCTTTTCCGGCATCGCCGAGGCGCGGCCGGAGGTCCGCGTCAGCACCAGCGATTGCGCCACGCCTGGCAGCGTCAGCTCCCGCTTCAGCGCGGCGGCCGCAGCGGCGAAGGCCGGCACGCCGGGCGTCACCGTGTAGGGAATACCGAGCGCATCGAGCCGGCGCATCTGTTCACCACAGGCGCTCCAGATCGAGAGGTCTCCGGAATGCAGCCGCGCCACATCCTGCCCGGCGAGGTGCGCTCCTTCCATCTCCGCGACGATGGCGTCGAGGTCGAGCGGGGCGGTGTCGATGATGCGCGCAGCTGGCGGGCACCAGTCCAGCATCGCTTTGGGGATCAGCGAACCGGCATAGAGGCAGACCGGGCAGGTGGCGATGAGGTCGCGCCCGCGCAGCGTGATGAGATCGGGCGCGCCGGGGCCGGCGCCGATGAAATGGATGGTCATGCCGCAGCTCGCGCCAGCGCGCAGGTCACGCGCGCCGTGGCGATCCGCGGCTGCACCAGCGTGCCGCCGGGGCCGGCCGCCGCCAGCGCCGCGGCCTCCGCCACCGAGCCGACGCCATAGAGCGAGGCGATGCGCGTCGAGCGCGTGGCACAGGCCGCCTCGAAGCCCTTCAGCGCCTCGTCCGGGATCGCGACGAGTTCCGCGCCGCGCTCCGTTGCGGCTGCGACGAGACCCGGCTCACTGAGCCGGCTCGCCAGCGTGGCGAAGCGCGCCGTTGCCGCGCCGGAGAGCCCGGCAACAGCCAGCGCCTCGTCGAGGCAGGCGAGGATGTCGCCGGCCTCGGTGCCCGGCCTGAGGCCGATGCCCGCGATCAGACGCTCGCTGCTCAAGGCTTCTCCACCCGCCACTGCGTCACCGGCATCGCCGGGCGCCAGCCATGCTTGCCGCCGACCGGGGCGAGCCGGTCGATCGAGATGCGCCGCAGCGAGCCGCCATGCTGAGCGTGAAGCTCGGCCAGCTTGGCCTCGCCCTCGATGGTGACGACATTGGCGACGAGCCGCCCGCCCGGCTTCAGCGCTTCCCAGGCGGCGTCGAACAGGCCTTCCTCGGTCAGGCCGCCGCCAATGAAGACGGCATCCGGCGCCTCGCGCCCGACGAAGCCCGCCCGTGCGGCGCCGACGACGGTGACGTTGAGACCGCCGAGCTCGAGCTTGTTGCGGGCGATGCGCTCGGCCCGGTCGGGCTTGGCCTCGAAGGCGACGGCCCGGTTGTGCATATGGCGCTGGCACCATTCGACCGCGACCGAACCCGAGCCCGCGCCGACATCCCAGAGCAACTCGCCGCCGCGCGGGGCGAGTGCCGAGATGGTGATGGCGCGGATCTCCGATTTGGTGATCTGCCCGTCATGGGCGAACCACTCTTCGTCGAGCCCGGGCGTCAGCGGCAGGATGCGCGAGTCGCGCGTGGCCACGACTTCGACCGCAATCAGGTTGAGCGGCACGACGCCGTCCATGGCGAAGGCAGAGGCTTGCGTCTCGCGGATGCGCTCCTGCGGGCCGCCGAGCGATTCCATCACGACGAGGCGGCTCTGGCCGAGGCCACGTGCGGTCAGCAGCTCGGCGACGGCCCGTGGCGTGGTTTCGTCCCAGGAGAGGGCGAGGATGCGCGCGCCCGGCTGCAGATGCGGCACGATGCGATAGAGCGTGCGCCCATGCAGCGAGACCAGCGCGCATTCCTCCTGCGGCCAGCGCATCCGGGTGCAGGCCATGTCGAAGGACGAGATCTGCGGGATGATCCGCATCTCCTCGGCGGGGATCGCGCGGCTCAGGCTGTTGCCGATGCCGTAGTGGAACGGGTCGCTGGTCGCGAGCACGCAGACCTTGCGACCGCGCTCCTTGAGGATCTGCGGCAACGCGTTGCGGAAGGGCTGCGGCCAGGGCCTGAGCTCGCCGGGCACCGTGCCCTGCACCAGCGCGACATGCCGATCGCCGCCAAAGACGATCTCAGCCTCAGCGAGCGCGGCGCGGGCCTCGGCTGAGAGCCCGGACGGACCGTCCTCGCCCAGCCCGATCAGGAAAAGCCATGGCGCGGGAACTCCGGCCCCCGTGCTCGACTTTGCATCGTTTTCAAGCAAGGATTGCGTCATGACCGTTCTCATTCTCGGTGGTACGAGCGAAGCTGCGGCGCTTGACGAGCTTATCGCCGATCAGGCTCCCGAGATTCGCGCCATTATCTCGCTGGCGGGGCACACCGTCGATCCCCGTCCGACGAACCTGCCCGTGCGTGTCGGCGGCTTCGGCGGCATCGAGGGCCTGAGGCGCTATCTGGTCGAGAACAGCATCGTCGCCGTCGTCGACGCCACCCATCCCTTTGCCGCGATCATGCCCTTCAATGCCGAGCATGCCTGCAAGGCGGAGGGCGTGCCGCTGCTCGCCATCCGTCGCGAGGCCTGGAACCCGCAGCCCGGCGATCGCTGGAAATCGGTGCCGGACATCGATGCCGCCGTGCAGGCGCTGGGGCGCGAACCGCGCCGTGTCTTCCTCACCGTCGGCCGGCTGGAATTGCCCGCCTTCGCCGATGCCCCGCAGCATCGCTATCTCGTCCGCGCCATCGAGCCGATCGGCGACCGTCTGCCGGTGCCGCATGCCGACGTCATCCTCGCGCGCGGGCCCTTCGATGCCAGTGACGAAGAGGACCTGATGCGCCGCGAGGGCGTCGAGGTTCTCGTCAGCAAGAATTCGGGCGGCTCGTCGACGGTCGGCAAGCTGATTGCGGCGCGCCGGCTCTCTCTGCCGGTCATCATGGTGGAGCGCCCGCCCAAGCCCGATGTCGAGACCGTCGACCATATCGATCAGGTCCTGCCCTGGCTGGTGGCCCAGGGACTCTTCGTCACCGAGCGCGGCGTATAGATATAGGGTCGCTCCTTGCCGCGCGAGATCAGCCGCGTGCCGGAAGCGCCGATCATCACCAGCGTCGCCATGTCGGCCGTGCCTGCGGCAGTGACCGCCTCGCTCAGCGCCAGGACGCGGAGATTCTCGTCCGGCCGGCCGACCGCGCGGGCGAAGAGCACTGGCGTCCGGGCTTCGCGATGGCGCGCCGCCAGTTCCAGCGCGGCCCCAAGCTGCCAGGGGCGCGCCTTCGAGATCGGGTTGTAAAGGCAGATCACGAAATCGGCGGCGAGCGCCGCTTCGAGCCGGGCGGTCACCACCTCCCAGGGCTTGAGATTGTCGGAAAGCGAGATCGCGCAGAAATCGCCGCCGAGCGGCGCACCCGCCCTGGCCGCCGCCGCGAGCATAGCGGTGATGCCGGGCTCAACCGTGATCGGGATTGCCCGCCAGGCCTGCTCGCTCGCCTCGAGCGCCTCGAAGACGGCCGCTGCCATGGCGAACACGCCGGGGTCGCCGCCCGAGACGACCGCGACCTTGCGCCCCTCCGCCGCCAGCTTCAGCGCATGGGTGGCACGCTCGATCTCGACGCGGTTGTCGGAGGCATGCTTCACGCGCCCCTCGCGCTCCGGCACGCGGTCGAGATAGGGGCCGTAGCCAACGAGGTCGCTCGCGGCATCGAGCGCCGCTTGCGCCGCCGGGGTCAACCACTCGGCCGTGCCCGGCCCGAGGCCGACGATGGTGAGCGAGCCCGTCACAGCCGCCTTCCCTCTCCGGGCACCAGCACCATGGCGAAATAGGGCGCCTCGTCATCGGCCTTGTCGGTGAGGCGCGCCACCACCTGCCGCTCCATCGTCGCTCGCTCGACATAGATCGCGCGTCCCGCCAGCCCGGCGGCGGTCAAGGCGCGGCGCACCTTCGGCAGGTTGCGGCCGAGCTTCATGATGACGGCTGCGTCGGTATCGGCGAGGCGCCGCGCCAGCTCCGCTTCCGGCAGCGTTCCGGGCAGGACGGTCATCACGTCGTCGCCCCAGGTGATCGGCGCACCCGCTTCGCCCCAGGCGCCGGTCATGGCCGTGACGCCCGGCACGACCTCGCTCGGGAAGCGATGGCTGAGCCGCCGCCACAGATGCATGAAGGAGCCGTAGAAGAACGGATCGCCGTCGCAGAGCACGGCGAGCGTGCGCCCGGCCTCCATCTCGGTGGCGAGGCGTTGGGCCGCCTCCTCGTAGAAGGCCGCAATCGGCCCGTCATAGGCCGGGTCGCCGACCTCGGCCTCGGTCGTCACCGGGAAGGCGAGCTCGATCTCGCGGGCCGGGTCGGGTGCGATGATGGCATCGGCCGTGGTGCGGGCATTGCCGCGCCGGCCACGCTTGCAGAAATGCACCAGCCGGTCGGCCGAGAAGATGATCTCGCGCGCCCGCACAGTCATCAGGTCCGGGGCGCCCGGCCCGAGGCCGACGCCGTAAAGCAGGGTTTTGCCTGTCCCGCTCAACGGATCATTCCTTGTCCTGCGCCAGCGCATTGACGGCCGCAGCCGCCATGGCCGAGCCGCCGCGCCGGCCATGCACGACGACGAAAGGCACACGCCCGTCCCGCGCCAGCGCCTGCTTCGATTCCGCCGCGCCGACGAAGCCGACGGGGATGCCGATCACGGCGGCCGGCTTCGGTGCGCCGGCATCGAGCATTTCGAGCAGGCGGAACAGCGAGGTCGGCGCATTGCCGATGACGACGACCGAGCCGGCGAGGCGCGGCTTCCAGAGCTCCATCGCAGCAGCCGATCGCGTGGTGCCCATCTCAGAGGCGAGCGCCGGCACCTGAGGATCGTCGAGCGTGCAGAGCACATCGTTGCCGGCCGGCAGGCGCGCGCGCGTCACGCCATTGGCGACCATCTTGGCATCGCAGAGGATCGGCGCGCCCGCCTTGAGCGCAGCCCGCGCGACCTCGGCAAAATCGGCCGACATCTCGACGTCATCAGGCAGGTCGGTCATGCCGCAGGCATGGATCATCCGCACCACGACGCGCTCGGCCACGCCGCTGAAGCGCGCAAGATCGGCCTCCGCCCGGATAATCGCGAAGGAGCGCTCATAGATCGCCGCCCCGTCCTGGATGTAGTCGTATGCCTTCAACCGCGCGGTCCCGTTTTCCGCACGGCTTCGTTGAGCCGCGCGTGGATGTCTTGTCCCGGCTGCAATCGCGCCAGCAGCCCGGGCAGGTCAAGCGTCGCGAGCGGCTTGTCCCGCGTCGTGCCGCCGAGAACCACATCATAGCGCCCCTCGCGACCGACCAGTGTCAGATCGGCCGTGCCGGGATGGGCGCAGGATTTGACGCAGCCGGAGGCATGGAGGGTGAGGCCCTGGGCCAGCAGATCGGCTGCCGCCTCGGCGAGTCGGGCTGCATCGGCCATGGTGGTCGCCTCGGCCCGCGAGCAGGCCGGACTGCCGGCACAGGCCTGCACCGACAGGCGCGGATCGTCATCCGAAACGATCAGGCCGAGACTGTGTGCCAGGCCCAGCAGCCGCTCGGCCCGCGCTCGATCCAGCCCCCGAAAGGCGAGCCCGCGCCACGGCGAGAAGCGAATCTCGCTGTCCGGGACCAAACCTTCCGCGAGCCGATCGAGCGTGGCGGCGTCGCAGCGGCCGAAAGGCAGACCGACCAGCGCGGCGAAGCGGCCATCCGCCATCTCGAAGAGGCCTGCGCGCCTCGGGTCAGGCCGACGCGTGGGAGCGGCGATCTCGGGAAGATTGGTCAGGGACGCGAGCGCTTCGTCCGACAGGTCGCGCAGGCGGCGGATACGCTCGGGTACGGCGCGACGCAGGTTCGCGAAGCTGCGCAGGATCGACGTGACCGTCTTGGCCGCCTCGGTCTCGGATAGTGGCCCGTGCCAGCGACGCTCGGCCAGCTTGAGCGTGAGGGCTGCCTCTGCGACCCCGACGAGACGGAGGTCGCAGGCGGTGGCATCGAGCGAATTGGCTCCGCCATCGTCGACGACGATGGAGAGCTTTGGCGGCAGGCCAGCGATAGCCCGGCCCCGCATTTCGATGCGCTCCGCGAGCGCGACGGCGTCGATCAATCCGCCAGCGCGTTCCGCCAGCGGCGAAACCAGTGTCAGCCGCTGCGGCCCGTCGCCGCCATGCTCGTCGAGGAGGCCTTCCGCCAGCAGTCGTTGCACCAGCACGGGATGGCTTTCCGGCGTCACGCCCCGGATCTGCAGATTGGCGCGGGCTGAAATCTCGACGAGGCCATTGCCATGTTCGGCTGCCAGCGTCGCGACGCGCCTCAGCCCGGTCGGTGTCAACAGCGCGCCGGGCGGATGCAGCCGCACCAGCCAGCCATCGCCGGTCTCCATCGGTTTTAGCGTGCTCGGGCACCAGCCGCGTCGCAGCGCTTCCCTTTCGGCTTGCGGCAGCTTTCGGGGAAGGGCGCTCATTCCGCCGCCTCCCGCGCCAGGAAGGCGCCGACCGAGTTGCGCCGGCTGGTCCAGAGGCCGCGCCGCGCCGCCTCTGCCAGTCGCGAGCGGATCGCGGCGGCCGCCGGCGCATTGGCGGCTTCCAGTGCCGACCAGACCTGCGCATCGGCGCAATAGGCCTGGAAGACGGCATCGAACAGCCCGTCCGCCACGGCATCCGTGCTGGCGGCGAAGACAAAGAGCGTATCGACCGCCTCGGCCAGCTCCGCCGCACCGCGCCAGCCATGGGCGAGCTGCGCGGCGATCCAGCGCGGATGCGTCAGACGGCCATGGACGATGCGAGCGATGTCCTCGGCCAGCGTACGAGCCTTCGGCACTTCCGGGTTCGAGCTGTCGAGGCTGTAGAGGGCAGGGTTTGCGCCGAGAGCCTTCGCCGCCGCCGCAAGCCCGCCGATCACGTCCGCCGCGCTCGTCGCCTCGAGGATATCGCGCCCAGCGGTGTCGCTGACATGGATGAAGGCATCGGAAGCGCGGATGCGCTCGGCGAAGCCGGCATCGGCTGTGGCCACGCCCTCCGGCCCGCCATAGGCATGGTCGGAAGCCGCAAGATAGGCGGTGCCCAGTTCATCGCGTGTCGTCCAGTCGCCGTCGAGTGCGCGGTCGGCCATCGCCGCGCCATAGCGGCCGGGCGCGGCGCCGAAGATACGCGCGCCATGTTGGCCGCGGCGATGCGCGGCAGCGGGCTCGTTCCAGTCATCGGGCTCGTCCAGCGCCGCGATGGCGCGCGCAGCCTGGTCGAGCAGCGCGATCTGGCCGGGAAAGGTGTCGCGGAAGGTGCCGGAGATGCGGAGCGTCACGTCGAGGCGCGGGAAGGCGAGCTTCGGCTGCGGGACGATGGCAAAGCCGGTGACGCGGGTCGAGGCATCGTCCCAGAGCGGCTCGACGCCCATCAGCGCCAGCGCATGCGCGATATCCTCGCCGCCGGAACGGAGCGTCGGAGAGGCCCAGAGGTCCATCACGATCCGGCGCGGATAGTCGCCATGCTCCTGCAGATGGCGCGAGACGACCGCCTGCGCCGCGAGCTTGCCGAGCCGCGCGGCGGCACGCGTCGGGATCGCGCGCGGATCGAGCGTCGAGAGGTTGCGCCCGGTCGGCAGCACGTCCGGCCGGCCGCGATGCGGCGAACCGGCGGGGCCGGGCGGTACGAAGCGGCCATCGAGCGCGCGCAACAGGTTCTCGCGCTCGTTGCGGGCGGAGGCCGAATCGATCTCCGAATGGCCGAAGATGTGCAGACCGTCGCGGAAGGGTAGTTCGGCGATGTCGCAGAGATGGGCGTCTAGCCGCGTCAGCGCCTCGTTCATCTCGGTATCATCAGCGACGCCGCAAGAGGCCGCTAGCCCGCTCGCCTCGGCGCGGGAGCGGATTTCGGCCGCGACGAGATCGGCGCGGCGCGGATCGAGCACCTGCGCCTGCGAGAATTCCTCGACGAGGTCGCGCAGCAGCGCGGTCTCGCCCGCCGGCTCCGCTCCTGCCAGTGGCGGCGGCAGATGGCCGAGCGTCGCGGCCGAAAGCCGCCGCTTGGCCGGAGCGGCTTCGCCCGGGTCGTCGACGACATAAGGATAGATCACCGGCAGCCCGCCGACCGCGGGCCGCGGCCAGCAGCCGGGCGACAGCGCCACCGCCTTGCCCGGCAGCCATTCGGTCGTGCCATGCGTCCCGAGATGGATCAGGGCATCGACGGCCTCGCTCTCGCGCAGAGCCAGATAGAAGGCGAGGTAGCCGTGGCCGGGCGGTGCGTCCGGGTCGTGATAGCGCGCCTTGCGGTCGGGCGTAGCGTCGCGCGGCGGCTGCAGGGCGATGATGAGTTTGCCGTAGCGCACAGCACGGAAGCGGAAAGCGCCATCGCGACAGGAAGGATCGGTGTCGGGCGCTCCATGGGCAGCCAGAAGCGCTTCGCGGGCAGCTGCGGGGATGGTGTCGAGCCAGGCCTTATAGGTGACGAGCGGGAGCGACAGGTCAGCTGGACCGCGGGTGAGGGCCTGCATCAAAATCGAGCCCTCATCCTGAGGAGCGCTCGAAGAGCGCGTCTCGAAGGATGTTCCAGAGCGCGTTGGAGCATCCTTCGAGACGCCGCTGCGCGGCTCCTCAGGATGAGGGCTGAGAGAACCAACCTCATACCCCGCTTCGACCAGCAATTCTCGGATCGCCGCGACGCTTGCCGGCGTATCCAACCCCACGGCGAAGCCGGCCCGACCGCCACGCGAGGGGTAGTCGGACATCACCAGCGCCAGCCGCCGCTGCGCGACCAGCTTGCGACCCAGCGAGACCCAGCCCGCCGCGAGATCGACGAGCGCCGCGATGCCGTCCGCATCCGGCATCAGCCGGCGGGTGGCGAGCCCGGTCGCGGCGTCATTCTCCTCGGCCTTGAAGGCCACGGGAATCGCGCCGATGCGCCCGTCGAACTCCGGCAGCGCCACCTGCATGGCGAGGTCGGCGGCCGATAGCCCGCGCGGCGAAGCCTCCCAGGCCTTGCGCGGGCTGCCGACCGGCACGGCCTGCAGGATCGGGCAATCGGCGCCGTCGAGCACGAAATCCGCACCCTCGCGGGCGGAGAAAGCGGTGGTGGTGACGATCAGGGCGGGCTTGCCGGTCGCGATCAGCGCCGCGAGCTCGGCCGTGACGACGGGGTCCTTGAGACTGGTCAGGGCAAGCGGCAGGGGCGCAAGGCCTCGCGAGGCGAGGGCGGCTGCGATTGCTTCGCCCATGGCGGTGTCGCCGGCCGCGACGCCTGAGCGATAGAGCAGGATCGGGACCAGCGGCTGGTTCGAGGGTAGGGTGGCGAGCGCCTCACGCCAGGGCAGGGTCGCACCGCTGTCGCCCAATGCGAAGAAGGGTGGGAGCGGAACCGGAGCGAAGTCGGCAGCGTCGGGCCGGCTCTCATCTGCGCCCAGATAGTCCCCGATCCGCCCCAATAGCCGGCGCATGTTTTCAGCGCCGCCGCCCGCTTCGAAATAGGTCAGCAGTTCCGCGGCGAATTCCGGCGCTACCGTTGCATATTCCGCCAGCCGCGAATCCTCGCGCGCGTCGCCCGGCAGGATCGCGAGCGGAATACCCTTCGCGCGGCAGGTGGCGCCGAGCTGCTCCACCCCATAGCGCCAGTAATCGAGCCCACCGAGGCAGCGCAGCAGCACGAAGCGGCACTGCGCCGCTGTCTTCTCGATCAGCAGATCGGTCGAAAGCGGGTGTTTCAGCCGCCGAAGTGGCGCAAGCCGCAGCGACAGGGCGCTGCCGGCCGCCGCCAACGCCGACAGATCGCTATCGGTGAAGGACAGGACGAGTACGTCTCCCGGCGGCAGGTCGAGATCGACGGCGTCTTCGCCGTCGTCGAGCCTGATCTCGCTGGTCGGGAGAAGATGCATTGCCTGATGTCACGCCCCCGAAAGCGCCGCTTCCACGGCCTTGAGGTCGAAGCCCTTGAGGCCGATCACGGTGAGCCGCCCGTCACGCGGCTCATTGGCGCCCCACGGCCGGTCGAAATGATGGCCGACGCGCTGGCCGACGCCCTGCACGACGAGCCGCATCGGCTTGCCCGGCACGGCGGTGAAGCCCTTGAGCCTGAGCACCCCCTCGGCTTCGGCCGCCTTGGCGACGCGCGCCGAGAGTTCCTCCGGCGTGAGCCCGGCGGGCAGCGGCACCGCGACCGAGTCGAAATCGTCATGGTCGTGATCGTGCTCGCCCTCGCCGTGATGTGAGGGGCGGGCGGCGAGGTCGCTTTCGGCGGCGGCTCCCAGGCCCACGATCAGCGCCGGCTCGACCTTGCCATGCGCGGTCTCGACGATCTTGATCGCCTTGGGCAGATGCTCGGCGATCTCGGCCTTGACGCGGGCCCGGCCCGCTTCGTCGACGAGGTCGCTCTTGTTGAGCAGGATCAGGTCGGCGCAGAGGATCTGGTCCTCGAACACCTCTTCCAGCGGGTTGTCGTGCTGGACGGAGGCGTCGGCCGCCTTCTGCGCCGCCAGCGCCTCGGGGTCGTCGGCGAACTGGCCGTCGGCCACGGCCGGGCCGTCGACCACGGCGATGACGCCGTCGACCGTGACGCGGGCGCGGATCGCCGGCCAGTTGAAAGCTGTGACGAGCGGCTTCGGCAAAGCGAGGCCGGAGGTCTCGATCAGGATGTGCTCGGGCGGATTCGGTCGGTTCAGCAATTTCTCCAGAGCCGGCACGAAGTCGTCGGCGACCGTGCAGCAGATGCAGCCATTCGGCAGCTCGACCACATCCTCCTCCGAGCAGCCCTCGATGCCGCAGCCGGCGAGGAAAGAGCCGTCGAAGCCGAGATCGCCGAACTCGTTGACGAGCACGGCGAGCTTCTTGCCCTGCGCGTTCTCGAGGAGGTGGCGCACCAGCGTCGTCTTTCCGGCGCCGAGGAAGCCGGTGATGATGGTGCACGGCGTTTTGCCGAGAGCGGCGGTTTGCGGAGCGTTCATGCTGTCATCCTTGCTGGCGCGCCGGCAAAGGCGGCACGCGTGCGACCACGCCCTTGCGGAAGGACTGGGGCCGCTCTTTCCAGGGAACGATGCCGTTGGTGCTGGCGGCATAGGCCTCGGCAGCACCGACGATCTCGTCGAGATGGGTTTCGGTTTCGAGATCGCCGATCAGATAGGTCCATTTGCCGTCGGCCGCGAAGGCGACGGTGCAGGGCCGCTTGCAGACGGCGAGGCATTCCACGGGCAGCACGGGGATCGCGCTGCCCTTGGCAATTAGGCGCTCAGCGAGCGCTTCGGCAAACGCTTGGCCCGGCTGGTCGTAACCCTCCGGAAGATCGGCGCGGACGCGTCTGCAGGCCGTGCAGACATGGATGGTGAGGTCGCCCTCGGACATGCGGCTTGCCTTTCGGGCGCGGCCAGGCCGCGCCTGCCTTTCAGCCGGCGATCGCGGCGCGCCGGCTGGCCCAGGGCCAGAGCTTGCCGACCAGGAAGGCGGTGACGAGCCAGAGCGCTGCCTGGATGCCGAGCGAGAGCGAGGTGAAATGCGCGGCGAGCTCGGCCGGCACCTTGCTTTCCGGCGTCGGCGCATGCGGAGCCCCGACGACATGCGGCAGCAGGATCACGACGACGGCGAGCAGCTTGAGCCACGGCGCCTCGTAACGCAGGAACAGGAAGAGCCCCGCAGCTGTCGCGATCGCGGTCGCGATCCACCAGAGCTGGCGTTCATGCAGTGCGGCCGACGCAGCGCCCGGAAGTTCCGGCGCGAGCCCCATTCCCGGCGCGAGGCCGAAGGCGATGAAGCCGCAGGCACCCCAGATCAGCGCGCGGCGCTGATCGATGCCGTCGCCCGCCGCGAGCATGCCGGCGAGCAGCAGCGCCGCGAAGCCGATTGCGCTGCCGATGGTTGCGACGCTGGTGAAGAGCATGCGCTGGATGCCGTCTTGCGGCTTCCATTCGTCATGATCTGCCCCTTCGGCGTGCTCGCCGCCATGGGCGAGAATGATCCGCGCCTCGCCGCCGAACGCCGCAGGTGACGATATCGGCGCGGCAAAAGCGCTTTCATAGGTCTCCGCCTTCAGGATCAGCGGGGTGGTGGTGACATGCTGGAGCGCAGCGACGATGAGCCCAGCCAGAAGCCCGGCCAGAATGCTGACCGTGAGAACACGCGTGACCATGTGAGACTCTCCCTCAGTGGCAGGGAAAGGCGAGGCCGTGGCGGGTGTCGTGCGCGGCGTTGTGGACGTTCGTCGAGGCCGCGAAGCCGGTCGTGTAGATCAGCGCGACGCCGATCACGAGCGCGGCGGCAACCGCCTTGACGCGCTCCGAGACGCTGAGCTGGGTGGTGGAAACCGAAGCGGTGTTCATCATCATCTCCGTGGCCGCCCCGCCGGCAGCCGGTTGGATCGTTGCGGGTCGACGGCAGGTCTCCTGGCTCGCGGGTCTGATGCCTTTTGCCGCCTTCCCGGAGCGATCGCTCCAGTGGCCGATGGCAGAAGGCACCCGCTTACAGTTGCGGGGGCAGCCGCGGTTTCGCACCGCGTTCCCTTTTCACCTCCTCGCGGAGGCACCGTCAGCGATCATCATTAGCCATGGACGCGGCGCTGTGCAATGGAGTGCCGCGAAGGATCTGCTCATGGAATGGCCTCAGCTCACCCTCGTCCTCGGCGGCGCCCGCTCCGGCAAGAGCCGCCATGCCGAGGCGCTGATCGAGGCCCTGCCCGCGCCCTGGAGCTATATCGCGACCGCGCAGGCTTATGATGACGAGATGCGCGAGCGGATCGCTGAGCATCGCGCCCGCCGCCCCGCGGGCTGGGAAACCTTCGATGCGCCGCTTGCGCTGGCCGAGGCCATTGAAGCCCAGCCGGCCGGCCGCCCGATCCTGGTCGACTGCCTGACGCTCTGGCTGACCAACCTGATTCTCGCCGAGCGTGGTACGGAGGCCGCGCGCGAAGCCTTGCTCGCAGCCTGCGAACGGGCGAGCGGCCCGGTCGTGCTGGTCGGCAACGAGGTCGGGCTCGGCATCGTTCCGGAGAACGCGCTCGCCCGGCGCTTCCGCGACGAGGCCGGCCGGCTCCACCAGGTGCTTGCAGCGCGCGCCGGCCGCGTGGTCTTCATGGTCGCCGGCCTGCCGATGCGGGTGAAATGAAGCTGGCGAAGCAGAAGCGGACGAGATGATGACGACCGAGGCCGAAGAAGCCGCCCGTCACAAGGCGAAGATGGAGAAGCGCAAGGCAGTGCAGGACGCCGAGGTCGCTTCCAAGACGCTCGAGAAGGGGCTGCTGATCGTCAACACCGGTCCCGGCAAGGGCAAGTCGACGGCGGCCTTCGGGCTGATCCTGCGCGCGCTTGGCCATGGCTGGCGCATCGGCGTGGTTCAATTCATCAAAGGCGCCTGGTCGACAGGCGAGCGCACGGCGCTCGAAGCCTTCGGCGATCAGGTCGCGTGGTACAGCATGGGCGAGGGCTTTACCTGGGAGACGCAGGACAAGGCCCGCGACATCGCGGCTGCCGAGCGCGCCTTCGCGAAGGCGAAGGAGTTGATGGCCGACCCTGAGATCAGGCTTCTCGTCCTGGACGAGCTCAACATCGCGTTGCGCTACGACTACCTGCCGCTCGCCGAGGTGGTCGAGACGCTGCGCTCGCGCCGGGCTGACCTCCACATCGTCGTCACCGGCCGGAACGCCAAGCCGGAGCTGATCGAGGCGGCAGACCTCGTCACCGAAATGACGCTCGTGAAGCACCACTTTACCGCCGGCGTGAAGGCGCAGGCCGGGATTGAATTCTGAGCGTCTTGTCGGAAAGCCGGGCTGGGCTTTTAAATACGCCTTTCGGCGCGCCGAACTTTCCGAAATGAGGTGAGCTCGGCCTAGCTCCGTCCTGAGGAGATGCGCCTTGGCGGGCTTCGGTAGGAGCGGTTGGAAAGCCCTTTCCGGGGCCGGTCAGCCTCGCCTCGCTCCCTCGGGCTCAGACCTTACGGAAGCGATGGCAAGCCGGCTGGGTATTTAATATTCCCCATTTAATAGTTGATTATATTAATTGGTTGATATTTAATTAAAGAGTGGGTCATTTTGCGGTTTTGCTTCGAAAATGAATTTCATCGATCGAAATATCGGGGTTCCTCTCTCGCGGGACCCGTTCCCGCGCAAGGCGCAGCCGGCGCCATCGCGGCCTTGGCCCGTTCGCTACCAGGCGATCGAACCCCTGGTCATCACCGTCGATGCCGTTGCCATTCTTCTCACCGGCCTTGTCGTGGCCGCACTCTATCACGTTAGCGGCTATCCCTTCGATATCCGCAGGGCGGGCGGGGCCTTAATCGTTGCCGCGCTTTTCGTCGGCTTCCTGAAGGTGCGGGGCTTCTATCGGCCGACTGAGCTCGTGGTTCTGCGCAACCAGCTGCGGGCCGTCGCTGCGACCTGGGCCTTGGTTTTCGTCCTGCTCGCCGCTGTCGTCGGCCTGCTTGATATCCGCAACGAGGTGCCTCCCGGCGCCGGACCGTTTGCTGTGCTTGGTCTGGTCGCGTTGATGGCGCATCGCGTTGTGATCAAGTCCGTCCTGTCGAAGGGGCTGAATGCCGGCAGTTTCGGCCGACGCAATGTCGTCCTGATCACCCAGCAGACGAACCCGATCGAGACCTGCTTCGAGGATACGCTGAGGATTCTCGGCTTCTCCGTGAAGGAGACGTTCCGTCTGCCGCCCTCGAGGACGCGGCCCATCGACATCAAGCAGCTGAGCGCGCGCGTCATCCGCTATCTCCGCGATGCCGACGTCGAAGAGATCGTCATCGAGGCGGACCCGAACAGCTGGCCTGAGCTGCGCTGCCTCGTTCACGACCTGCGGGTCACGCCGCTGCCGGTCGTGTTCTTTCCGATGGGAGGCGCCGCGGAAATCTTCCGGCGGCCGCCGCGCGATCTCGGCGCCACCGTTTGTTTCGAGCTCCAGCGCGCGCCATTGGGCCTGCCCGAGCGGACCCTCAAGCGAGCCCTTGATGTGATCGTCGCGGGGTTCCTGCTGGTGCTGCTCATGCCATTGCTCGTGGCGGTGGCCATCGCGGTCAGGCTCGATTCGGCGGGCCCGGTGCTCTTCAGGCAGCATCGATGCGGCTTCAACGGCCGTGGCTTCGTCATCTGGAAATTCCGGACGATGACCGTTCTCGAAGACGGAGCCTCGCTCGCCCAGGCTCAGCGTTCGGATCGCAGGGCGACGCGGATCGGCAGGTGGTTGCGCAAGACGAGCATCGACGAGCTGCCTCAGCTGCTGAACGTCCTCAATGGCACCATGTCGCTTGTCGGGCCGCGCCCGCATGCCCTGGCGCATGAAAACCAGTTCGAGAAGGCGGTGCGCAACTATGCTTACCGGCGTCGGGTCAAGCCCGGGCTGACCGGCTGGGCGCAGGTGCATGGATGTCGAGGCCCCACGCCGACCACGGCGCTGATCGAGCGCCGGGTCGAATACGACCTCTGGTACATCGACAACTGGAGCCTCGGGCTGGATTTCTCGATCCTGTTGCGAACGCCTCTCGAGGTGCTGCGCGCGCGCAACGCGTTCTGACGGTGATCTGCGCCTGCGAGCGCGGCACGGGCCACTATGTCCCGTGCCGTTCGGCCGCCGACCGGCGGTGGTTGCGAAATCCTCTCCACGGCTGACTGATCGAGCCTCGACGGTGAAGCTGCATCACGCGGCGTGCGCGAGGGGCCGCTTCCTGACCGGCGAGAGAGCCATAAGGTTCGTGATCGCGCCGCGAGCGCTCGTCGCAATGCCGCGACGGCACGCCTGTCGATACCTGCGTCAGGATCGCCGCTTGTTGCCGCCGTACTGGCCGATCTCACCGCCGCGCAACGCGTCGGCGATATGCTTCATGAGGGCGTCGTCGGAGTTCCTCGCCGCGCGGCGAGACTGCCGATCGTCCACATGGCGCTCGTCTTGACGCTCCGCGTCAGCCGAGCGCAGTTCCTCAAGTTCGGTTTTGACCTGAAGCCAGTCACGCGAGATCACGGCATGCCTCTCACCGTATCCGATCGTTTCGAGCTTAGCATGGCTGCAGAATCGAATTCGTTGAGATGAATCCGTTGGTAAATAATGTCTTTATGCCCTGATTGCCGACAGCGGGCACAAGACGCGGCGGCGCCTCGACGCATGGCAGTGATCTTGGAGGGTCCCAGAAGCGCGATGATCTGATAAGTTGCTTCAATGATCGGCTTGGCGCTCAATCGGCTGCAGAAATCAAAACGGGCTTCGGCTCCAACTCTTCCCGAAGGCATGCGTGTATACGCCATTGGCGACGTCCACGGGCGTCTCGATCTGCTCAGAGAATTGGCCGACAAGATTTCCGGCGATCTCCACAGCACCTCAGCAAGCCAGATCAACGCTATTTTCCTTGGCGATTATGTGGACCGCGGACCGCAGTCGGCGGCGGTGATCGAGGAACTGGCCCAAGGCGTGTTTCCGGTGCCGGTCGTTGCCTTGCGCGGAAACCACGAAGACATTCTGCTTCGGTTCCTCGAAGATGAAAGCGTCCTCGAGAGCTGGCGGAAGTTCGGCGGCCTCGAGACGCTCCACTCTTACGGAGTCTCGGTGGCGGACCCCATCCGTGGCGGGGGGTACAAAGCTGCGCGCGACGCGTTCCGGCGGGCGATCCCGGAGAGCCATGTCCAGTTCCTGAAAGAGACGTCTCCGAGCGTCTCGTTCGGCGATTACTTTTTCTGCCATGCTGGCGTGAAGCCGGGTGTCCCGCTGGAACTGCAGAGCACGCAGGATCTGCTCTGGATCCGGGATGAGTTTCTCGAATACCCCGGCGCCTTCGGAAAAGTCGTCGTCCACGGTCACACGCCGACGCCGATGCCCGAGCAGCGCTTCAACCGGATTAATATCGATACTGGCGCCTACGCCACTTCGAAGCTGACCGCCCTCGTGCTGGAGGGCGATCAGCGCTATTTCCTGTCGACCGGGTCAGAGTAGTTTGCCGTCGACCTCAGTCGACGAGCGGCCGGTTGAGCGCACGGATCAGCGCTCCTTCATGGCTCGCTCGAGCTGCTCCCAGAGCGGCTTGGTCAGATAGGACAGAGCCGTCTGTCCCGGCGTTTTGATGAAGACGTCCACCGGCATGCCGGGCATCAGCTTCGACTGTCCGAGCTTGGCGGTCTCCTCCGGCCGCAGCACGGCACGTGCCGTGTAATAGCTGGTGCCAGTCCGCTGGTCCTGGGTCAGATCGGCGGACACCATGCTGATCTGTCCGTCGATCTCCGGCGTGGTCTTCTGGTTGAAGGCGCCGAACTTCATCGTTGCAGTCTGGCCAATATAGACCTGCTCGATGTCGCGCGGGGTGATCTTGACCTCGACCGCCAACGCATCGGAATTGGGCACGATCAGCATGATCTGCTCGCCCGGCGCGATCACCCCGCCGACGGTGTGGGCCGCCAGCTGATGGACGTGACCGGACTGGGGCGCGCGGATTTCGACCCGATTGAGCTGATCGACAGCAGCAACCTTGCGTTCCGTGAACTCGGAAAGCTTTGAGCGGGTTTCGATCAGATCCTTGCCGACCTCGGTCCGGAGGTCCTGGTCGATCTGGATGATCTGAAGCGCGATTTCGGCTGTCTTGCCGCGCGCTTGCGCGATCATGCCCGTCAACTGGCTGCGTTCGCCTTCGAGCCGAGCGGTGTCGCGCTCCAGCGCGTTCAGCCGCGTGATCGGAATGAGGTTCTTCTGCCAGAGAGAGCGAGCGCCCTCGAGCTCCTTGTGGATCAGATCGACTTCCTTCTGCTTGGCATCGGTCTGCCCGAGATAGCCTTTGATCTCGTCCTGCAACTGCGCGCTGCGCTCCTTGAGCTGCGCCTTGAGGCCGCTCCGCGCCTGACCGCGCAACTCGAACAAGGTGCGCTCCGCCGCGATGGCTCGCTCCGCCTCCGAATTGGCTGCCTTGACGCGATCGAGCAGCATCGCGGGAAACACGATCTGGCTGGCGCCATCGCGCTCGGCTTCCAGGCGAGCCTGGCGAGCGTGCAATTCGTCCAAGGTCTTGGAGATGATGGTCGCGTTGGCAAGCGCCTGAGTCTCGTCCAGGCGGATCAGAACATCGCCGGCATTGACCTGGTCGCCGTCACGGACACGCAATTCACCGACGATGCCGCCGGTCGCGTGCTGGACCTTCTTGACGCTCGAATCGACGATCACCACGCCTTGGCCGATCACAGCGCTCGCAAGTTGCGTCGCTGCGGCCCAGCCGCCGATGCCGAAGGTCACGAAGACGAACATAATCGCGCCGACGAGCATGTAGCGCTGGATCGAGTGAAGAGCAGGGGTAGCCGCGAGATCCATTCTAGATCCTCTAGCCGGAAACAACATTGAGCGGAGCAGGCGCTTGCAGCACCCTCCGGAGAACCTGATCCTTCGGCCCGAAGGATTGCAGCCCTCCGTCGCCGATGACCAGCACATGATCGACGCCCTCGAGCGCTTTCGGACGGTGGGTCACGACGACGACGACGCCACCTCGTTCGCGCACGCTGACGATCGCGTTCGTAAGAGCTTCCTCCCCTTCGGCATCGAGATTGGATGACGGCTCGTCGAGCACGACCAGGAATGGATCCCCGTACAGAGCGCGAGCCAGACCGATCCGCTGCCGCTGGCCGGCCGATAGCGCAAGGCCGCCCTCGCCGAGATTCGTGCCATAGCCTTCCGGAAGCGAGAGGATCATGTCGTGCGCGCCGGCAAGCTTGGCCGCCTGCAGGACCGCCGTCGGCGTGGCCGCCGGATCGAAGCGGGCGATGTTGGCGGCAAGCGTGCCGTCAAACAGTTCCACGTCCTGCGGGAGGTAGCCGATATGCTTGCCGAGCGCCTCCGGTGACCACTGGTCCAGGGCGGCATTGTCCAGCGAGATCCTGCCGCGAAGGCGCGGCCACACGCCGACGAGCGCCCGTGCCAGCGTGGACTTGCCGGCTCCGCTCGGGCCGATGATTCCGATGCCCTGACCACTTGTCGCTCTGAACGAAACGTTGGTCAGGATGGGCCGCTCGGAATCAGGCGCACCCACGGAGAGTTCTTCGACCATCAGCGCGTCGGTCGGAGGCTCCAGCGCCAATGGCTCCTTCTCCTTGGGCAGGAGCTTGAGCAGTTGATCGAGCCTCTGGCCCGACAGACGCGCCGTGACGAAGCCCTTCCAGTTGGCGATGGCGACGTCGACCGGCGCCAGTGCGCGGGCGGTCAGGATCGATCCGGCGATGATGACTCCGGCCGTCGACTGCTGGTTGATCACCAGCCAGGCGCCTACGGCGAGGACAGCCGATTGCAGGATCGATCGGAACACCTTCGAGATGCCGCCGAGACCGCTGGCGACATCGCTCGCCCGCTCATGAGCGGCGAGATACTGGCTGTTGATCTCCTGCCAGCGCTGCGTCGCCTGTTGCCGCATGCCCATCGCCTGCAGCACCTCGGCGTTCCGCCGGCTCTCTGCCGCGAGCCCTGCACGCGACGAGCTGAGATACGAAAATGCCTGTGCAGGCCCCTTGGTCCGAACCTCGGTCAGGAGGGTTATGGCGATCAGCACCACGGCGCCGACCAGCGCTGTAATGCCGATCCAGAAATGGAAGAGGAAACAGATGCCCAGATAGATCGGCATCCATGGCAGGTCGAACAACGCCCCTGGGCCACCGCCGGCCAGAAAGCTGCGAACCTGATCGAGATCGCGCAATGGCTGCATGCCATCGCCGCCACCGCGGGTCTTCAGCGGCATGCGCACGAGGGCATCGAAGACACGGGCGCCCAATTGCTCGTCGAAATAGCGTCCGATGCGGACGCCGATCCGGGCCCGAACGAGATCGAGGCCGCCCTGAAACAGATAGAGGACGATCGCCAGCGCGAGTAGCGCCAGCAAGGTCGGCACACTCCGGCTCGGCAGAACCCGATCATAGACCTGGAGCATGAAGAACGAGCCGGTCAGCATCAGGAGATTGCTGAGACCACTGAAGGCGGCGAGACCCCAGAAGATCCGCCGGCATGACTTCAGAAAGGCTTCGATCTCCGAGCGCGGCTGGTCGTAGTCGTTCGCCGGCCGGGTGCGATCGGAGAAAAGTCTCCGGCGCGCAGCCTCGATCGGTCCCTCGACCGAGGACAAAAGCCTTGCGGTTTTCTCCCGCTGAGCAAAAGCGCCGAAAGCGGCCGAGCGCCAAGACCGGCCGCTGCCGTTGGTGCTGGAACTTTGCAGCGTAGGGGCGACCCTCCGCCGTCCGAACTGGGGAAGTTCTTTCCTCCGTTCGAAATCAATCATGATGCGTGCCTTTAAACTGGGCTTCGGCCAGGCAGATCCCGCGGGACCGCCTGGTCGAAGCCCTCGTGTTGTGACCTACTTCACTTACGCGAACTGGAAGTCGTGCGAATTGAGCGAAGATAGTTTGACGTTCTTCAGCGTCAGTGTGTCAGCGCCTTGCGCGATGACCACATCCTGTCCCACCTGCGAAGCGTGAGCCAGGACGCTGGCGAAGCTGTCAAAGACGTTTGAACTGAACTGGATCGTGTCATGCCCCCACCCAGTGGCACCGAAGTCCTTGATGACGTCGTTGCCGAAGCGAGGAGCAAACACGAACGTGTCGGCGTTACCGTTGCCGACGAGATAATCGTCGCCAGAAGTGCCTGTCAACACGTTGCCCCTGCTGGAACCAAGAATCGCCTGGCCATCGCTGGTTGCAAGGACCTTGCCGGAGCTGTCGATCTCCTTGGCCGTGAAGGTATGCAGCGTATCGGACAGAGCCTTGGTCTTGAAGGTCCAGGAACCGTCCGCCCCCGAGGTCACCGTACCGATCGCGGTGTTGCCGTCGAACAACTTGATCAGGCTGTTGGCGTCGGCCTTGCCCTTGATCGTGGCGTAGTTCCACGCTTCGTAGAGGCTGGTGAACTCGACCGATGCGGACGGCGCCGACGGCGTCGTCACACTCACGCTCTTGGCCGTAGACGCCGAGCTGGCGTTGCCGGCGACGTCCGTCGCAGTGGCGGTGAAGCTGTGAGTACCCTTGCTCACAGGGTCGATGTCGAGCGTCCAGGCACCGCTGCTATTGGCCTTCGCCGTGCCGATCTGCGTCGTGCCGTCGAACACCTTCACCGTGCTGTTGGCCTCGGCCGTCCCCTTCAGGATGAAGTCGCTGAGGCTGGTCGAGCTGCCGACCGAAGCGCCGGCCTGCGAAGAGACCGACAATGTCGGGGCCGTCGGCGCCGTTGCATCGACCTTGATGGCAAGGGCCGTCGAGCCGGCGCTGGTGCCGGAAGCGTTGGTCGCAGTCGCGATCAGGCTATGATCGCCGTCCTTCAGGACCGAGGTCGTCAGCGACCACTTGCCGCTGCTGTCGGTCGTCGCGGAGCCGACCTGGGTCGAGCCATCCATCACCTTGATCGTGGTGTTGGCGGCCGCCGTTCCGGTCAGGGTCAGCGTCTTGTCGTTGGTGATCTTGTCGCCAGCGACGCCGCTGTCCTGGGAGAAGGTCGCGATCGTCGGCGCACCAGGCTTCGTCGGCGCAGTCGACGTCGTCACACTCACGCTCTTGGCCGCGGACGCCGAGCTGGCGTTGCCGGCGACGTCCGTCGCAGTGGCGGTGAAGCTGTGAGTACCCTTGTTCACAGGGGCGATGTCGAGCGTCCAGGCACCGCTGCTATTGGCCTTCGCCGTGCCAATCTGGGTCGTGCCGTCGAACACCTTCACGGTGCTGTTGGCCTCGGCCGTTCCCTTCAGGATGAAGTCGCTGAGGCTGGTCGAGCTGCCGACCGACGCGCCGGCCTGTGAAGAGACCGACAATGTCGGGGCCGTCGGCGCGGTCGCATCGACCTTGATGGCAAGAGCCGTCGAGGCGGCGCTGGACTGACCTGAAGCGTTGGTTGCGATCGCGGTCAGGCTGTGATCGCCATCCTTCAGCGTCGACGTCGTCAGAGTCCACTTGCCGCTGCTATCGGTCGTCGCGGTACCGACCTGGGTCGTGCCATCCATCACCTTGATCGTGGTGTTGGCAGCCGCCGTTCCGGTCAGGGTCAGGGTCTTGTCGTTGGTGATCTTGTCGCCAGCGACGCCGCTGTCCTGGGAGAAGGTTGCGATCGTCGGCGCACCAGGTGCTGTCGGCGTCGTCGGGTTCGAGATCGTCACCGATACGGCGCTCGAGGCCGTTCCCGTATTGCCGGCTGCGTCCATCGCCTTGGCGGTGAAGCTGTGATTGCCGGTGCTGAGATTGGACGTGGTGAAGGTCCAAGCGCCGTTTGTGCCGGCGGTCGCCGTGCCGATCTGCGTGGTTCCGTCAAAGACCTTGACGGTGCTGTTGGCCTCCGCAGTGCCGGTCAGGACCGCTACCTGGGGAGCGGTAGCCAGCGCGGCTTTGGCGGTCGACGACGAGCTCGAGAGGGTGACGGTCGGAGCAACCGGGGCCGCCGTGTCGACCACCACCGAAACGGCGGTCGAGGCCGGGCTCGTGCTGCCGGACTTCGTCGCGGTCGCCGAGAATTTGTGGCTGCCATCGGCCAAGGCGCTGCTGGTGAAGCTCCAGTTGCCGCTGCTATCGGCGGTCACGGTCCCGAGCTGCTTCGCGCCGTCGAGAACCTTGACCGTGCTACCGGCGGTCGCGGTCCCCTTGAGGGTGACCTTGTCGGAATTCGTCACGCCATCGCCGGTCTTGCCACTGTCGGGCGACCAGGACGAAATCGAGGCAACCAGATCGTCAGCCGGGGGCACCGTGGGGGTTCCACCACCCTCAACCGGAAACGGCGACGGAATGAGTGCGCCCGGAACGAGCTCGCCATTCACGATCGTCGCGTAGCGGACGTTTTCCCACTGCGTGACATGGATGTCTCCACCATACTCACCAATAAGGAGAGGGCCGTAACCGAACGGGCCGACAAAGTAGACATCCTTGAGGGCGACGCTGATGTCCTGGCTGTCCGCATGCACGCGGAGCGCGTACGGGCCGCCTTGGAAGACCACATTCTCCAGGGTGACTGAGCCGCCGTAGTTGTCGGCGATGAAGAGGCCCGCAGTCGCGGCGTTGTTATGCGATACGATCGTGGTGTTGGTGATCGTCAGATTGCCGCTGCTGCCAGGAGCGTAGGCCTGAATTCCGTCGGCGTGATCCGAGCCTACACCGGTCGTTTCGATGTAGGAATTGTTGATGACGACGTCGCCATCGCCGCCGATGCGGACGCCTTCCCGCGAATCGATGCGGACGTGGTCGAGAGTGAAAGAGCCTGAGCCACCGACCGAGGCCGCGCCACCGATCTCCGTAATGCTCTTATACGAAACCGTTCCGCCATCTTTAACGGTGATCGGGCCCGAAGTGGTGACGCCATTAAAGATTGGATCGTTCCAGCTCAGAGGAGCTACAGCCATTCCAAACCTCCTGGAAGTTTGTTGGTGTCTACAAAAATGATGATGGGTACCGAGAAGCGATACCCCCGCGGGCACCGGATCGGCGCCTCACGTGAAAGCGTATCTGGAAGCCAACCGAGGCTTTTTTGGGACAGCGTGGAGATCTGTTAAGTTCAGCACACAATCCGGGAAAGGTCGGTCGTGATCGAAACGCAACGCGATAAAATAAGGCGCTCTCGTTGCGGCAGGCCGTGTTCAGCTATTAACCATATTCAATTTGAGAGGCGGCAGCGTGATCGAGGAAATACTACTGCGCCACTGAGATTATTTAGGCTTGCCGGTACTTGTCCGGGACGGCGGGCCGGCGCTCATCACCTATAGGCCTCGCCACGCTGAGGGGCGAAGTGAAGTAGGCGGCTTAGGCTGTCGCAGGACGCGCGGAGTTTCGCGGTGAACTCATCATGTGATCGGACACCCCCCTGGTTGCCGAATCACTCCTTAGCCACACAGTCCAGCTCGGCATAAAATATAGCATCCGGGTGTTGAAGATTTATTGATGGATTAATTAAGCTCCTAGGCTTGCGGTGGGCAGATCCAAATTGCGTCCGAATTCAAGTCCGACCGACAATTTCGTTTTTGCACTCGCCTCGACGATAACCTGCATCCCGAGAATGGGAACAGTGAGCCGCCAAGCTATGTGCAGTCTTGGCATCCGGTGAACGCGACGTCCATAACAGCTTGAAGCTGCATAAGAGCTGCGCTTCGTCGTTCCAGAAGACACGGCAGCTTCACACGCCGAAGAAGCCCCGCTCGGCCATGCACGCTCGAGATTTCGGGGCGATCGCTCGTTTGGGCGACGTTACTGGTGATAAAAAGCAGCGACCGCGCGGGAAGTCCGAATAACGGCGCATCGCCCGGCTTGATGCAGGACTGGACGTCCAACTGCTTCGACAGCCTTCTCTCACGCTGTCCACGCTCTCGTCGATATTTGTATCGAATCGACAGGCCTGCATCTGCAAGGACGCGATAGGCGCTCTTGCTAGCGCAAGAATCTGGCAAATCCCCCATCGTTAATATTGATTTAATATAGGAAATTTTGCTATTTAAATGATATAATTTTGGTGAGAAATTAAAAGCCATGCGACGAACGCGCTCGGCCACCTGCCGGGAGCGCCCGCGACGCGGACAATTGTGGAGGAGGGCGGTTGATGGCTCGAAATCCGATGCTTCGTATGCCGGATCTGAGACCGTCGCGGTCCCGGGGCATTCGCCCCAGGGTGCTCGCCGTTTCCTCCGGCGGTGGCCACTGGGTGCAAATTCTGCGCATCAAGCACGCCCTTGAGGGTTGCGACGTCGCATTCGTCACTGTCCACCCATCTTATCGCGCGCAAGTGCCCGACCATAGATTCTATCTGGTGAACGATGCCAATCGCTGGACCAAGCTGGGATTGCTCAAGGCAGCGTATCGCTTGGCCCGGATCGTCTGGCGTGAACGCCCAGATATCGTGATCTCGACCGGGGCGGCCCCGGGATATCTGGCGCTACGCCTCGGGCGGCTGTTTGGCGCACGCACGATCTGGCTCGACAGCATCGCCAATGTCGAAACGCTTTCGATGTCAGGAAGTCATGTCGGTCGTTTTGCCGATCTTTGGCTGACCCAGTGGCCTCACCTCGCGCGTCCGAACGGCCCTCACTACACGGGGTCGGTGCTATGATCTTTGTGACAGTCGGAACCCAAGGACGGTTTGATCGCCTTGTCCGCACAGTCGACGAATGGGCTGGCGCAAATGGCCGGGATGATATTTTCGCGCAGACCGGTCCGTCTGAATATCACTCGGAGCACATCCGCACGGAGCACTTCATCGATGCAACGGAGTTTCGGGAGCGCGTCGAGGCGGCGAGCCTCGTGATTTCCCACGCGGGAATGGGCTCGATCATCACCGCACTCGAGCTTGGCAAGCCGATCATCGTGATGCCGCGCCGGGCCAGCCTCGGCGAGCATCGCAATGATCATCAGCTCGCGACCGCCAGGCGCTTCGCCGAACATGGCGCCATTACCGTTGCCTTCACCGAACAGGAGCTGATTGACAAGCTCGATCGGCTGCAGGACCAGAACGAGACCGAGCGCCTCGCCGCACAGGCTTCGCCGCATCTGATTTCGGCGATCCGAGTGTTCATCGGGACCGGACGACCGGTTTCAAAGGAATGATCTTCGACGCCAGTGGGAAGGACAGCGAGCAGTAGTGTATCGCTGCGTGGGTTATTCAACGATTTGACGTCCGAACAGCGATGAGCGCTGATCGAGGATTTCGAGCTCGGTCCCCTGCGCCGCGCGGAGGTGGTCGGCGATCAGCGGCCCGGTTGGCGCCTGAGGCTACCGAGGCGGCACCTCATAGCCGCATCGATCTGCGATCGCTCTGAGGATTGTCGCGTCGACTTCGGCGTCAAATTTGCGAGCGAACAGGGCATCCGACGCTTGGAGCGCCGGGAGGCTATCCGACTTCAACGTTTTGGGGCCCGGGAACTCAAAATATCTGGCGGCGTCCCCCATTCGCTCATCGCGAAACGGGCTGTTCATGATCGCTGCCTGAAAGAATGTCTCATCCGGAACCCACGAAAATCGCAAATATCTCTTGAGACGGGCGATATTGGAATCGATGGCGATCCATTCGCAAAACGGCCTCGACAATATGTGCCACTGCGAGCCTTTGTAATTTACATCGAGCCGCGTCGCCGGCAGCTTGAAAGGCAATCTCCTGGATTTGCCGAATATTTCGATCGTTGCCAGTCTTCGCAGATGTGGGTCGGCTTCCCCATCGATCTCGCGCACCTTCTCGAAAGGCCACACTCGAATGAAGCTGCGCGGCCAAGCTCGCTCCAGTTCGGCTTTAATCTGTGTCTTCGATTTTATCGGATAGTCTTGGCCGCTCAAATTGATCAGATATTTCCACCCCTTATCCAACGTCAGCGCTTCCTTTATCGCGCTGATTTCCGTCGATACCTGGCTCCATCCTCCCCAGGAAACAGAGTGTCTCTGTAGCATCGTCGGATTATTGCAGAGTTTCTGCGATATGGAGTGAATAGCCCGATCCGTATCGCCGTTTGTTTTTTTATCAACATGCACGAGGAAAACATCGTCATCGTCAGCAATCGCCGAAAGCAACCAGCTTAGCTGATAAGGCTTATGGTGGGCGGCGATGTAGTAGGCAATTCTCATTGCAGCGACGCCCCCTTAAAATGATTTATCCTATTAGGGATCCTGGAATTTCATCTGCCCTTGAGCCCTTAAGCCGGCTACGGGTTGAGGACTCGGCTCATTATGATAGGCAAACACGCTGGCTAGTGACAATATCGGCCTTCGGATCGGGAGACCAATAATGCCGGCCGTGGTTCCCTATTCGCGCATTTTATGCCAGTTAAATGTGATGCGCTATTCGAAGATGCGCCGTTGTCGATTGCCGTTAGCAGCCAACTTGCCCTAGCAACTCAAAGGCACGGTGAAGAGTGGTCGAAATCGAAGGCAACACAGCCGCCCGCTCTCATCTGCAGATTCTGAAGTCGACAGCAATTATTGGTGGCGCGTCGTTGGTGAACATCGCTTTTGCGATCGTTCGCAACAAGGTCACCGCGATGCTTCTGGGGCCGCCCGGCGTCGGGCTCATGGCGCTGTATACGTCCATCGCCGACCTTGCACACTCCCTCGCCGGTCTGGGCGTCCAATCAAGTGGTGTGCGGCAGATCGCTGAGGCCGTAGGGACCGGCGATCAGGCCCGGATTGACCGCACCGTCGTGGCCCTGAGGCGCGTTTCTCTATTCTTGGGCCTGGCCGGCGCGGCCCTGCTCGCGCTGTTCGCGCGCCCGGTCGCCGATCTGTCCTTTGCAGATGGTGGCCACGTGACGGCGCTGGTGATTGTCGCGGCCTCGATTTTCTTCCGGATCGTCTCGGCTGGTCAGCTATCTCTGATTCAAGGATTGCGCCACGTCTCTGACCTCGCGACCATCAGCATTGTTGGTGCGATTCTGAGTACAATTATAAGTATACCTTTGATTTATTGGTTGAGACAAGAAGGAATCGCGTGGTCATTGCTGGCAATGTCGATTGTGACGCTTCTAACGTCATGGTATTATAGCAGGCGTTTCAAAATCCAAACGCCCGTGGCCATGTCTTTTGGGGACATGACACGGGAGATCACTCCGCTTCTGCGACTGGGCGTGGTGTTCATGGCAAGCGGCTTCCTGACCGCCGCAGCCGCCTATGCCATCCGGATCATCGTATCCAAGTATGATGGTGTTGTCGCAGCAGGCTTCTACCAGGCTGCCTGGGCTCTGGCCGGGCTGTATGCGGGCTTTATCCTGCAGGCTATGGGAACCGATTTTTACCCGAGACTGACGGGCGCTTCGAACGATAATTCCACCTGCAATCGCTTGGTCAACGAACAGGCGCAGGTCAGTATTTTGCTGGCTGGGCCGGGTCTGATCGCCACCCTGACGGCGGCACCGTTTGTCATAAGGCTCTTTTATTCGGAAGAATTCCTGCCGGCGGTAGATATAGCGCGGTGGGTCTGTCTCGGCATGATGCTGCGTATCGTGTCCTGGCCTATGGGGTACATTATCGTCGCCAAGGGGGCGTCCAAGATGTTCTTCTGGGCCGAGGTCGCCGCGGCGGCCGTCCATGTGGGTCTGGCCGCTATGCTTGTCCCAATCGCCGGCGCGGATGGTGCTGGAATTGCCTTTTTCGGTCTCTACGTATGGCATACCGGGCTGGTCTATGTACTCGTTCGCAGGCTGAGCGGGTTTCGTTGGACGCCGGTCAACGCCAGGCTCGCGATAGGCTTTCTGGTGGCGGGCTGCACCGTATTTGTGGCTTTCCAAGTCCTCCCAATGTGGGAGGCGATTGCGCTCGGCGCATCGCTGACCTTGATATTGGGGCTCTTCTCTCTCTGGATGCTTTGGAGATTGTTTCCGCAGAAATCGTAGGGCGTGCTTCGTTGAGCCGGGAGTTCAGAGCATCGGATGATTGTTCCGACGCATTCCTGCGTGTTTCCCAGCCCGGTTACGGGGGTAGGAAGAGGAACGAGGCGTCCCTATCGGCGAGGCATCGGGCGGCCCTGCCGCTCCTACGGACGGCGAGATTGTCTCGAGCATGAAACCCAGGGCTCTCTCAGACCGGAGGAGAAAAGGGCTTCAGGTCAGCGTCCGAGCCAAAGGAAACGACACGGAGAACTCTACCTCAAAGAGATCCAGGCTTCCTCGGTCAAGTCAGCCGACATTTGATTTTGCGGCTATGGCGTCCGGATGCTCCTCAGATAGCCGGGGTCGACTTCGGAGATAAGGCGCTCGGCGATGGATTTTTGTGGCGGCGAGGCTGAACGATAGGCTGCCGCGAGTGCTGGCCGCAGCCCGGGCTGGCGCGTGACGACCAAGCTGATATCGCGCCGGATCATATCGAGAAGTTCGGCATCAGGCGTCTTCGTCTCTGCTCTCAGAGCGAGATCGAGCCGCAATGGCAGCAAAGTCATATCGTTGGGCGCGGTGTAATAAGACATCTTCAACAAGGCGCCCATCTCGTATCCGGCGAGCTTGTCGCGTTCGGTCAGCAGGGCGAGCATGAGCCAGGCGTCGCTGCGGTGCGGTGCGTAGCGCAAGGCGCGTTCCAGCTCCTCTCGCGCCAGAGCGGAACCGGCCCCTGCGGCGGCATCGGTGTCGCGGTGCGCGATCTGCGCCCGCGCGCTTTTTGTCCATAGATCGCCGCGCACGACGGCGAAGGCGGCAGCCTGCCTGATGTCGTCATGTGCAGTGCTGGTCGATGAGGCCTGTCGAACGAAACGATGCTTGCCGAACTCAAGCGCCTCTGCGCCGAGAATCCAGGCCGCCTGCACGAGCAGAACGAACGCCAGGAGCGCTAATGCGCCACGCTGCCAGATCTCGTAGGGAGCGCCGATGGCTTGCTGGGCCTGCGGCTGGGCCGGCTGCGGAGGAAGTTTGACGACATCGCGGGAGCTCAGACTTTGGCCGAGCGTGAGGCCGCCAGTGACGCCGATCAGGAGCGATGCTCCGAGCCCGAGCGCTCCGCCATTCACGAAAAGAACGAGCGGCGCGGCGGTGAGCATCGCAACGCCTGCAGCCGCAAAGATATAATCCTGCCGCCGCTTCAGAGCGCGGCTGAACAGCAGCCAGGCGCAGCAGAGAATTGCGATGACAAGGCCGCCGAAAAACGCGCGCCCCATTTCGATAGCGATAACGGCTGCTGCCGCTCGCGGGGCCCCGGCGTCCGAGCCGATATCGCTGTAGATCGGGAGCAGGGCTCCGTAGGCACCAGCGCCCGCGCCGGCAAATGGGACGTCCGCCAGCATGCGTTCGGTCGCGATCTGGCTTTGCAGCGACCACGCGACGGGAGGGTCAATATCGTGCTTGATCGGCACGATCGCGACGGTTCCAAGCAGAACGACGAGGGCCGAGATGGCTAGTCCCGCGGTTCCCCATAGGCCGAGCGACCAGCGGCGAATGACGAATATGGCTCCGAGCGTCCCGATCGCGAGCAGTGCGGCGACAATGGTGCCGGCCTCACCGCGAATGAGGATCGCGGAGGCACAGATGACGAATGCGATGCAGACCGCGCCTAGAGCAGGAAACAACCATGTGTCCGCCCACGCGCTCCTGTCGGCTTGCGGGAGTCGATGGTACAGGCGAAGAGCGCCCGCACAGGACAGCACTGCTCCCAGGGCCGCGATCAGTACGAACTCCTCCAGATCGGTTTGAGCGGCGTCGAGGAATCCCAGTTCGGTCATGATGAGCCGCAGCGCGATCACGGCGGTGACGCCTGTCAGCACGTAAAGCAGATCCGTGGCCCGCTGTTCGTCCAAGGCGACCGCGGCAGCGATGATCATGGCGGCTGCGACCAGACAATATTGGCTAAGCGAGAGAAGCGTTGCGCCCATGTCGACGGTAATGGCCCCGACAGGGCTGTGGTTGAGGGCCGATGCGGCACTCGCCCAGATCTGATTGTTGAGGGCCTGCACCGGCATGGGCAGAAGCTGGGTTGTCATCCAGAGCGCCGGTGCAGCGAGAAGCGCGAGGAGGGCCGGCCGCATCAAGCGGGCGAGGCGGCCTAGCCTGACGACTGGCATCGCAAATGCCGCTGTCGCCAGTGCCACACTGAGGATGGCCAGCATGGCGCCTGTCGCCTGAAGGGTGCTCACCATTCCCAAGACCGGAACGAGGCCGATCATCAAGGCCAGCGCAAGGAACGGAATCGTCATCTGACTTTCAATCCTGGCACAATATAATTCCAGGATATTAAATCATTTTAGCGGTGAATTTTAAATAGGTGGCAGGAATTAAATATGAATCCCGGGCCTGCCCGGCCAGAAAGAGTTTCCGTCCATGGGGCTCAGACGTGACTCTTCATTGCAGCTGGCAATCGGTTGCCTGCGCTCGGTCGCCCCAAGCTCCGATCTGGCATGTCGTCAGGCGAAGCCGATGCTTGGGGTTACGGTGTCGACGTGATCGGAGTCGGCGCGTTCACGATCGTGGTGGCTGCGCTCGTCCCTCTGGCCGCAGCCCGAAGAGCGTATCCGTTCGTTGCATAGATGATCGGATCGTTCACGGTCGCCATGATCGTCCGGAGGAAGTTCAGGAACTTCGTAACTTCGACCGAATCGGCATTGGACGTGTAGATGACGTCCTTGTTCCTGACCTCGAAATTCTGCGCCAGGAAGTAACCCGCCGGATCACGAAGATTCACGGCGTAGACGATCGGGATGATCGGGCCCTCGAACCTCTTGACGTCGACGCCGAGCTGGCGGGCGGCCTCGCGGGTCTCGCCGCGGTAGAGGAAGATGGCACCTGGGTCGGCCTGCGAATCAGTCAGGCCACCCTGCTTTCCGACCGCCTCCGCCAGCGAGATGCGCCACGCATCGAACTTGTACTGGCCCTGGTTCCCGACGGCGCCGAAGGCCACGAAGGTCTGCGGCTGGCTATAGAGATAGATTACGTCGTTCGGCAGCACGTAGATGTTGTTGGAAGGCTCGTACATGAGCGCGCCGAACGGAACGGTGGCCCGGTGTCCAGCCCGCTCGAGCGACACCCAGAGATCGTAACCCTGGTTTCCGGGGCCGCCGGCACGAGCGATGGCGTCGAGAATGCGCTCTCCTGACGGGCTTGCCGGGAATCTGCCGGCACTCCGCACGTCGCCGAGAACGCTGATCAGCGAGGTGTTCTGCTGAGCGAGAGAGACGACGACCTGTGGCTCAAGCGCTCGCGCTTTGAGCTTGTCCGTGATGTCCCTTTGCATTTCGCTTGGCGTGCGTCCCTTGGCGAGGATCTCGCCGGCATAGGGGACGTTGATAACGCCGTGGTCGTCGACCGCCTGATTCGGGACCGTCACGAAATTGCCTGCCCGGACACCGGAGTCCGCGGTGAAAAGCCCTCCCGCGGCAGCTTCGAAAATCGTGACGCTGACGATATCGCCGACCCCGAACCGGAAAGCCTTCGGCGGGGTCCTGTTGGCGAAGGCAGACGATAGCCTCGGCGATTGATGCGACAGGGTACGGCCGACTGCCGACGTCAGGGGGACCAGCGCATAAGGCAGGGTGGCGGCATCGTCCGAAGCAGCGCGGACATCCCTCTGGGCGGGGCCGCTGCTCGGCATGCTCTCACAGCCTGCGCAGGCAAGCGCCAGAAGGCTCACCGTGATCTTAGCCCAGTCTCGTGCAGAGGAAATCAGGACAGCCGACCCCAGCTTAGATTTGATTGATATAGTCAATTCGCACCCCAGCCTGATTTAGACCAGCGAATTTTGCCGTCGCGCGCTCGACAACGGCTAAATGTCGCTTATTTGCAACAGCACCCCGCTCGCCGAGACACGATCAGCAAGAAGAGATTATTTCAGTTGGGAAAGCTGCGGGACGAATCGCCCTCGCTATAACGAGCGTAGTGGCTCTCGCTGTAATATTCATTCAGATAAGCATTATAGCGTCCCATTGCCTTGATGTCCGTCTTGTTCAGCACCGCTCCAATCATGCGCTCGTAGATGTTGGGCGCGGCGTGCAAGGCATGCTGGACGACCTCGATTTTGGTCCGTCCCCACTCGACGACGAGAATGAAGCCGTCGACCAGCGCTCCCGTGACCCGGACATCCACCACCGGGGACAGCGGCGGCAGGTCGACGATGACGTAGTCGTAAGATGCGCGCAGACTGGCGAACAGTTTCTGCATCGCATTGGCCGATAGTATCTCGCTCGTATGAAGGAGCGGCCCGCGTCGAACCGCCGGCAGGAAGGTGAGGCCGGTCTTGGGATGCCGCCAGACGGTCTCCTCGAGCGATCGTTTGCCTTGGATGACCTCGACGATGCCAGCCGTCGCATTCGGAGTGAGGTTCGCCGACAGGGAAGGGTTTCTGAGGTCGCAATCCACGACGATCACGCTCTTGCCGCTGTGGCCGATGAGCTGGGCCAGGGATGCGGCGATCGTGGTCTTGCCTTCGTTGGGCACGGCCGAGGTTAGGCCGATGACCTTGCTGGGCGTCTCGGTGGGATTGAGATCGATCCCGAGTTTGACCGACCGGATCGCTTCTGCGAACCGGGACAATGGCATGTCGATCACCGCCCAGTTGATCGATGACTGGGCCGAAAGGGTTTGTCGGTGCGGGTCTTCGGCTGGCTGCCGGGCATCGGACGATCTCGGCCTCTTGGGCGCGCGCCAGCGTGGCACCAAAGATAGACAGTGGAGGTGCAGCGTCGATTCGAGCTGAGCGGGTGTGCGGAAGACACCGTCCATCGCGTCCCTCAGCAGCCCTAATCCGATGCCAAGCCCGACGCCGCCGAAAAGGCCGAGTGCCAGTATGAGGGAAGTCTTGGGCTTGCTCTTGCTGTCGGGCGGCGAGGCCGGATAGATCACGCGTGCATCCGATATCGGAAAGGTTTCCTGCTGGGTCGAGCCAGTATATCGCTGCAGGAATGTATCGTAGAGGCTGCGATAATTCTTCGCCCGAATTTCAAGCTCGCGCAAGGTTATCTCAGCGGTATTGGTCGCGCGGGATTGAGATACGGCCTCGCTGAGCTGCTTCTCGATCTCCTGCTGTCGCTGTTTGGCCAATTCATGGTCATTTCGGCTCACCTCCGCGAGGCGGCGGACCTCGTCGAGAATGGAGGAGCGAAGGTCTTGCATGCGCGTGCGCAGATTGATGACGGTGAGGTGGTTGCGGCCGAAGCGAGCAGACCATTCGCTTTCGCGCCGGACCAGCTCCAGGTATTGCTGGCGAAGATTATTGATGACGGGGCTGTTCAGGGTGTCGGCGCCGACGGCGCCGAGCGCTCCAGTCCCGCTGGCGTTCTCCGAGCTGCTTTGCAGAACCGCCGTATAGTTGCTCAACCGGGTCTGCGCCTCGGCAGCCTGCGCGCGCGCCGCGATCAGGCGGCTGTTGAGATCGGTGATCCTCTGTTCGTCTATGGGGGTTCCGCCGCTCGGAATGATATTGTTCTGGATCCGATAGGCGTTGACCTCGCGCTCGGCCGCCAGAGCCTGGTCGTTAAGAGCACGCAATCTGTCCTGAAGCCACGCGGTCGCGCTTCGGTTGGTTTCGAACCTGGCATTCAGCTGGTCGGCTATGTAAGCGTTGGCGACCGCATTCGCGATCTCGGCGGCGCGCGCGGCGCTGCTGGAACTGTAGCTGATCTCGACGACGCTGCTGGTATTGACCCTGCTCGCCGTGAGACGACCCTGGAATGCATCGACCAAGTCGTTCGCAGTCAGTTCTCGCGACTTATTATTGGCCTGGTCGGGCTGGGGAAAAAACAGCGCCCGGAGCCTTTGAGTCAATGAAGCCAATGTCAGGCGCGAGCCATTAAAATCGGGATCGTCGGTCAGCTTTAATTGCTTGATGACATCGCTCGCGATGGCGCTGGAGCGAATGAGCTGAATCTGCGTCTCAAGCTGATTGAAATCGAACACCGGCTCGCTGAGCAAGGACTGCTGCTGAAGAAATAGCGCCTTGGGATTGCCAAGCAAAACCTTGACCTGGGCGGTATAGGTTGGAGGCGTTATGCGTAGATACACTATGCATAGCGCAAGGCCGATCGCCGTCGCGAAAAGAATGAGCGCATATCGGCGGCGCAGGAAGCTGAAAGCGAAGTCGATGAGCTGGCGGATGCCGCTCTCGCCATTCCCGTCATCCTGGACGCCGACCATGGTGACGTGGCTTCGGTCCGTCTGCGATATGTTACTATGAAGCATTCAGCACCCGCCTGCGCCCAATATGATCCACTCGTCAGCCTGCCGCTCCGAGTGAAGCGGTGAAAACGACATGCCGGCAACGGCCGGACGCCCAGAAAGAACAAGCGTACCGGGTTAGGGTGCCTCTGTCCAAATTAAATGTGATTTTGTTTAATTTATTAATCGTGCCCAAAGGGGCGACATATATGAAATTTCGGATCGACCGATCCCGTCGAAAGGTTGTCCATCGGCGCGCCGTCATGGCTGGCGCGGCCGATCTGCGCGGTGACGTCGAGGCCGATTCTCACGATCTTGCGTGAAGCCACGGCTGGGCGAAATCCTTCATGCATAGGCGGAGAGGCGGGCCGCGAGCCCGCCGTCTCGTTCAAGGATCGCGTCGACGTGCTGATGAGGTAGCCTAGACGATCGTCCACGACCTGGGTTACCGTAACGAACATGCTCTGGAGATCACGACGGTCGGGTTGAAATCGTCGAAAACCCCGGTGGGCGACTTCGTATGTACGTACTATGCTGCTTTAGCCGACTTTGCATTCAGTAGTAATTCTTTCGCGCCTCAATCGGCGTTCATCTGTGCCGGAGCCGTGAAATGAGTGTCCGATGTGTTACGAAAGGAGCGCAGAGGAGTGTCAAATTAAAGCCAAGCGATGCGGATCGAAATATTCTGCGGGGAGTTGGGATTTTGAAAAAGGACTGAGTGCAATCACATATTTTCGGATAGCGGTCGGTGAAGTTAAGTCTAGACTGAAGAGAAGATAATGACGATCGTCTCCGTAATCATTCCGCATTACAATGATCTAGAAAACCTCCGAAATTGCCTTACAGCTCTGAAAGATCAGAGTTACGATGCGGCTCTGACCGAGATCATCGTCGTCGACAACAATTCGATATGCCCGAGAGCCGAGATCGAGGACGCGATCGGTGGCCGTGCTTCCCTCATCATTGAGAAGCAGCAGGGAGCCGGCCCTGCTCGGAATGCGGGGGTGGCGGCTTCGCGCGGCGAAATTCTGGCTTTCATCGACTCCGATTGCACACCTTCGCCTGACTGGATCAGCAATGGCGTGAGAGGGTTAGAGGTGTCCGATTTCGCCGGTGGGCGCGTGGATGTGACGGCGCGCGACGCCTCGAATCTGACCCCGAGCGAGGCGTTCGAGACGGTTTTTGCCTTCGATTTCAAACACTATGTCGAGCGAAAGCGCTTTACCGGTTCAGGCAATATGTTCGTTTGGCGTCATGTGTTTCTGGATGTCGGCGGCTTTCGAAACGCGCTGTCGGAAGACATGGACTGGAGCCACAGAGCGATCAAAGCTGGATATCGGCTCTCTTATATCGAAGCCGCCGCTGTCAGCCACCCAGCGCGGCACAGCTTCAGAGAACTCCAAGCGAAGTGGCGAAGAGTTGTTTCTGAGTCATTTGAATATGACGTCGCCCACGGCAAGGGAAAGCTGTCATGGGCGGCCAAGGCTTTGGTCGTTGCGGTCTCTCCGTTCCCGCATGCTCTGAAGATCGTGCGCAGCCGGAAGATAAGCGGAAAGAATAAGATCGGAGCTGCATGTGTTCTGTTTCGAATAAGGCTCTACCGATCAAAGGAAATGATCGCGAAATTAATCTAAATTCAAGGGATGGGCGATGATCAATGTCGCGATCGTTTCTTACGGAAGTTCGGATGATTTGTCGGACTGTGTGTCGTCGCTTTTGAGGCAGACGACGGCGATAAATTCGATACGGATTTGCGAGAATGCTGGAGAAAATGAATTTATCAAGACAGTAAGCGTTATAGAGCGGTTCGTAGACGGCGAAAAGCGCAGCGCTAAAGGGGCATTTTCGGGAAGGACATTATCCGGCACCGAGATCATCGCCTATGATGCTGGTGAAAATCTTGGCTATGCGGGCGGCATCAATCACTGCCTGGAGCGGATGACCACAGACTGGTCTCACCTCTGGATCGTCAATCCCGATGCGGTTCCCGAAGAGGGAGCATTGAGCGCTTTGCTGGACCGGCAAAAAGCCGCTGATGCTGATATCGTTGGTGGCGTCCTTGTGTTTTCCGGGACGGAGAAGATCCAAAGCTGCGGGGGATACTGGCGATCCTGGATCGCGCGCGGCCTCAACCTCGGTATGGGCAGGACGCTTTCCGATAAGCCAGATCCAGATGTCATCGGTCAATCGATGAACTACGTGTCTGGCGCGTGCATGTTGGTCACGCGTAGCTATGTTGAGACAGTAGGACCGATGCGCAATGATTATTTCCTGTATTGCGAAGAGGTCGATTGGTGTCTGAGGCGAGGGGGGCATCGACTGGCCTTCGCAGCCGACGCGATCATCTACCATGCACACGGAACGACGATCGGGTCGCATCGAGACCGCAAGAAGCGGTCCCGGTTGTCTGTGTATCTCGACGAAAGAAACAAGATCATTCTGACGCGGCAGATATACCCGCTGAGGCTGCCGATCGTCGCCTGCACGACCCTGCTTCTCCTGACGCAGTATCTTGTCGCTGGCGCCTTCACCAATTTCAGGCACGGCGTCGCAGGTTGGTGGGCAGGGTTGATAGGGCAGACCGGCCGGCCGCCTTGGATGAAGGCGTGATCCGGTTCAGGTGAATTTGGAAACGTTCGTCCTCTGGCAGCGCTGCGAAGCCGCATCCGGAGAGGCCCCGAGAGCACCGGAGTGCCGAGTGTTGTGTTGCCGGCGATTCGCTACAACGTGGGAGTAGATTGCCCCCGACAAATCTGGATGCCATCTGGAGCGATCTCATCGATTTCTGCAGTGTTGAAGGAAGTGTCCTATCTTCGCGAGCGAACGTTCTGTATCTTACGAAGAGGCCCCGTCAGGGAGATTAGTACATGGCTAAGATTGACGTCGTCGTCCCATGCTACAACTACGCTCGCTTCCTCGAAGAATGCGTCCGCAGTGTCCTGGACCAGTCGCTGGCGGATGTCCGAGTACTGATCATCGATGACGCGTCCTCAGATGATTCCGCCGCCGTCGCAAACCGGCTGGCCGCTGCCGATGCGCGCGTCGAAGTCATCTCCCATCCTGTGAACCGTGGCCACATCGCGACCTACAATGAAGGCCTCATCGATTGGGCCAAGGCCGACTATTCGCTGCTTCTGTCCGCGGACGATGTGCTGACACCCGGAGCCTTGAAGAGGGCAATCGACATACTGGACAGCAATCCGAACGTTGGTCTGCTCTACGGGCATGCGGCCTATTGGCACGAGGGGCAGCCGCAGCCCGTTCTTCGAACCAAACAGAGCGGCGTTACGATCTGGAGCGGGCTGGACTGGTTCCGGATCGTCTGCAAGCGCGGCCATTGCGTCACCTCGACGCCGACAGCGATCGTGAGGACCTCAGTTCAGCAAGCGATTGGCGGCTATCGGGCAGATCTGCCGCACACTGGCGATTTCGAGATGTGGATGCGCTTCGCCGTTCACGCTGATGTTGCCTATGTCAAAGGCGTAGACCAAGCGTATTATCGCATTCACGGTCGCAGCATGACAGTCGATCGGATTCCCATCATCGACCTCAAACAGCGCAAGGCAGCCTACGACGCGCTGTTTGCAAGTTTCGGCTCGCGGGTTCCGGATGCCGAGCGCTTGCACAAGCAGGCGAACCAAAAAATGGCAAAGGAGGCGCTTTGGCGGGTGTGCAGCGCCTATCATCGCGGCCGACTCGCTACGGCTCCGGTCGACGAGCTGGTGGCATTTGCGGCGGCAACCTATCCGGCGATCAGGACATTGCCGGAGTATTGGGGCATGCGTTGGCGGCAGCTTATCGGTCCGCGACTATGCCCCTATCTGCAACCTCTCATGCTGCCGGCGGTGTTCCGCCGCATCAACAGCTGGTTGTGGTGGAAGACGTGGCGGTTTCGCGGGATTTGATCCCCGTCTGATCTGCTGCAACGGCCAGGGTGCCGGGGCAGTGTTCCGCGGGGCTGCCGTTTGGGCAGCGCACGGGCGCGCCTTGCGAAGCACTCCGTCGAAAGCAGCCGGTGCCGGCCCCGGAGTCTCACCCGACGCCACCCCGCAGGTCGAAGGCGCCAGCGATATCGCAGGTGCCGATACGCCCCCGTCAGGGCTAAGCGCTCTGGCTTGCTTCCATACGACTGATGAGCGCGCGACGAATGGACTGTTCGACCACGCGTCCGGCTTCGTCCCAGGATGCGGAAGACACGCTGTCGGATGCCGAGGCGGCGAGCGATGTCGAATCCTTTGTCGCAATCAATTCACTCAGCGCATCGGCCAGTGCATGAGGCGTCGGATGCGCATAACGCACGAACGGATTGTTGAGCACGATACGGTTGTGCTCCGCTTCATTGACCACCGGAGTACATCCGGCTGCGAGCATCTCATGCGGTACGAGAGAAACATTGGTCATTGACAGACTTAGCCCGGCAAAACAGCGATTGTAGATCGCATTGAGGTCGCTCGGGCGCAGCACGCCGTGATCTTTGTACGCAAATGGCAACTTGTCGACGCGGCTGCCATAGAGGTGGATGGTGATCTCGGGGTGGCGTTTCGCGAAGAGCTCGAGGGCCATGACGCCTAGCTCGAAAGCGCGCCGCGCGGCGGCGGCCTCGGGCTTGGCATAGAACACGATCCCGTCGCGGACTCCCACCCCGTTCAACAAATGATACGCACGGTCGCTACCAAATTCGAAGGCGTCTGCCGTCATCCCGTATTCAGCGCTCAGCTTCGTCGCGAGGAAGCGGCCCGCCGTGATCGCATGGAAACCCATACGGTAGGTTTGCTCGGCAAGTGCGCTGCGAGCGCCCATTGGGTAAAACCACGGCTCGAAATCCTGAACGAGGTAGAAGCGCATCCCGCGGCAAGCATCTGAGTAGACGGGGTATGCCGTCGGCCATGAGGTTGCGACGACAGCATGGGCGTGCGCCATGCCCTTCGTGACGTCGCCTATCTCGCCCCGAAAGCCCGGAAACACCTCACGTGTGCGCGAGGCGTAATAGGCCGTGTCGCCCCTGTGGTTGTCATAGAGATAGACGCGGCAGATGTTTCCGGATCGCTCGAGGTGCTCGATCAGGCGGAACGCCGTGGTGTGGCCGCCGGACCCGGCTGACGGGGGCGACATCACCCAGTTTACGACCAGCGGCTCTTTTCCATCGAAGGGCAGCGGCGACCACGACCGCGGTATCCTCAGATCCGCCGCCAGTACGTCGGCCGGGCGGACGTCCAGAGGCATGGCGGCTGGCGCAAGTCGCGTGGCGACAGCGCGGCGAGCCCAGTCTCGGACCCCCGCGCTGCCCTGCTCCGCCCAGAGACGCCGAACTTGACGGACCCGGCGGCTCACCTCTGCTTGGACGCGATTGAGCATTGCAAATGTCGGGTTGCGCGGATTGGGATCTGTTGCTGAAGTTGTCATCGTCGATCTGTTGTCCGTTAGAGGCTAGCATTCTGACGATTGTTCTGGCCTGTCAGTGCGTTATCGAAGCAAAGAATAGATCCTTATATCGATCTTTCGCCTTCCAAGCGCCTTATCGAGTGATACGGCGGCTCAGGTCAGTGCTATTCAAACTATCTGGGCTTGGGCAGTGGTTTCCGGGGGACCAGTTGGCCGTTTGAGATCGTTGCGATGCGCACATTCTCCCAGAGCTCGATGATGTTCTTGCGACCACCAAAGTCTTTGAAATAAAACGGCCCATATCCGAATGGAGGGACGAAGAACACATTCTTGAGGCGAACGATATTGTCGCCGCCCGTGTCGGGATGAACGCGAAGACCGAAGCCAACGCCACCGCCGATGAAGGCGACGTTCTCAAGCTCGATCGTGCCAGTCCAATTATCTGCGATGAATAGGCCCGCGGTCGCGGCAATGTCGTGGGTAGCGATTGCGGTGTTCGTTACCTTGAGAATTCCCCGGCTTCCCGGTGAATAAGCTTGGATCACGTCGGCATGGTCGTTTTCGACGCCGCGTGCTTCCAGGTAGCAATGATCGATAAGGAACGTTCCGCTGCCGCCGATGCGAACGCATTCTCTCGAATTCACGCGGCAGTTTCTGATGGTTCCGCCATTGCCGATCACGATCGACGCGGTGCCGTTGGTCTCCGTGATGCTCTTGTTGCTGACCGTGCCGTTTGGCGGCAGTTTCACAGCCCCCGATGCTTCATTGCGGCCGAACCGGGTGTCATCGTATTGGAGCGGAATATCGGGCGAGCATGCCGTCCCCGGTGCGCTCTCGCATGTCGATGACTGCGACCAGGCGGACTGCGGCAGAGACGACGCCAGCCCCATCAGCGTGATGAAGTCACGCCGCCGCATGTAGCGGGTGCCAATTGTGCAACTGGGATATGAACCTTGGCTGCCGATTTCTCCGGCGGCGCCCGGTAGTCCGCGATGCCATTTGTCTGTAAGCCGCGAATCCATCGGATCATTTGACGATGTCATAGGGGAAATCCCCCGCGTCGCGGTGCAATTCGATAATTCGGAGGTGCGGAGGCTTTGGGGGCGTCAAAGATCCACATGCCGCTGCCGAGCAGGAAAAGGATCAGGACATAAGGGGCATCCCACACGTGGACGGTGCAGAGCGACATGGAGAGCCCGCATATCGTGATGATCAGTCCCATCCGGCACTGGGCGACTTCAAACGGAAGATTCTTGAGGCGCCCCAACCCGATGCAGACCGCAAGGAAACTGCCGGCGCTCAGCAGGAAGCCGGGAATACCGTAGCGGACGGCATTCACCAGCCAGAAATTATCAATGCTGCCGCCCATCCAGCCTGGGCGTTCCCAGTCGTTCAGCCCGTGCCCAAAAATCGGGCTCAGCATCACGGACTCACTCCCATAGCGCCATATCAGGATTCGCATGTATGACGTGTCGGCGTTAAACGTCAGATATGTAATAAAAACTTCAAAAGTTGTACGATTTGAGATAAAATTAACAATAAGAAATCCAGATACCAATATTGATATCAATATTGCCCAGCGTCGCGCCATTCGTGTTGTGATTTTATCCCAGACGATCAGCATAATCTGGATCGCGACAGATAGGATGGCGCCCGAGGACAGGGAAGACATGACCGTCATGGCTACGAGGCCAGACGCAAGCGTTCCGCGGAAACGTGCGCCTAGACCGAACACATAGAAGGCCAATCCGAACGCGCTCGAGGACACGACGCCAAACAAGATGAAATGTTCGAATGGGCCTTGTGCTCTCCTGAGTCCAAGGCGGAGCTCATAGTCGACGACGTCATAAACCAAGAAGATCTTGCCGAGAATCGTGATCAGGATCGGATGGCCCATGACATTTTCGTAGATGGCAAATGGCAGAAGCCCGATCACGACGAGCACGAGCGCCTTCACCATCTTCTGGAATGCAAAGAAATCGCGGATGCACCGCCTTCCGATCAGGAACGCGCCGAATGTCTCGATGACGAATATGCCTCCGGACTGCAGCCCCCTGTCGGTGCCATGCCACCAGAGCAGTATCATTCCGCCCCATAGTGCCGTCAGCAGCATGAGAATATCGGCCAAACGTATCCGGCCTAAAGATCCGGATAGCCAAGTCACCAGGCACGGAATGAACATCACCACGAGCACGAGCCGGTACGGCGACATCCGTGTCGGGCCGATGTAGAAGAAAATCGGCAATGCTAGCGAGAAGATGAACAGCGGAACAAGCACTGAAGACTTCGGCTTCCGCATCACCTGCGCCATTCGGACTTGGCGACCGGCAACGGGCAACTGCCCGCCCATCTGGGGATATGCAATGGTCGCGGCGCGCTTCATGCGACATCCTTTGACTAATCGTCCTGCGTCAGGCCCGTGGCCGAGTCCGGCGCCATTTCGATCGCTGACTCCAGCGTGTAGACGACGCATCGCTATCGATATCGAAGGTGCATCATCTGACGGTAGAGTCCGAGTTTCGTGCTGAGCTTCCAAGCAAGACCGCGTGCTGAATCAGGATCCTGCACGTGGCGCCTCATGTAATTGGCGTCCATGTTGTTCGATACACAGAGGCGCGAGTAGAGGAATGGCTCAAACCCGCGATGATTGCCCAGCTGGATCGTGAAGAGGTGCGTGTAGCCGGCCCTGAGGGCCGCATTCCACACGCGCCGGGAGAAGCGCCCGAAGGGGAATGCGAAGAGGGGAACCGATCTGCCGAGGCGATCCTCCAGCATCGATTTCGAGACCGTGAGTTCACGCTCGAGTTCGCCGTCGGAAGCCGCGGTCAGGTCGATATGGGCCATGCCGTGCGAGCCGATGACGACGCCGCGCCTGTCGAGCTCGGCGATCATCTCCCATGTCATGCGTCCAGGCGTGCCGACGAAGTCGAGCGGGATGAAGGACATGAACCCCGGAACGAGGCCAGCCTCCATGCTCTGGCCATAGACAACCGTGTAGTCAGATAGAAATCCGTCGTCGAAGGTGAGTAGAATAGCCTCGTCAGCCTTCGACAGCGGATTGGAGCAGCGCTGCAGAAACGTCTGGGGTGAAACCAGCCTGTTCCCGCACAGCGCCAGGTGCGCATTGAACGTCTGATGCGTCAGGCACCAGTCATTCGAGGGCGCGGAATCCACCAACTCATGATAATTCAGAGCGATCATAGCGTTTGCATTAACTCAGTCAGGCGCTGGCCCCATGCCTGCCAGTTCAGACGCGCCTCAAACGCATCGCGGGACGACCGCTTCATCCGTGCTAGGCGCTCCGGATCGGCGAACAGATCGGCGATCACCGTCGCATAGTCGCCCTTCGTTGCATCGGGCGGCATCACGATCCCCGTCTCGCCTTCGATGATGGCGCTGGGCACACCGCCGGTGGCGCGCGCAATGCTCGGGACGCCATGCGCTGCCGCCTCGCAGAAGACCATGGGGAAGCAATCCGCGCGCGTCGGCAGCAGAAAGAAATCCGCGTCGCGATAGAGCTGACTCATGCGCTCGCGCTGCGCGGGATCGTGCTTGTCCAGGAATGGGATGATGGTGAGGCCATCCTGCTCGATGGGCTCCGGCGGCGTGCATCCGCAGATTACGAGCTCTGCATCGATCCCTCGCGCCCGCAGCTCGTTGAGCGCCCCGACGGCATCGTCCGCGCCCTTCTCCTTCCAATTGACGCCGACGAAGAGCAGCCGGCAGGGCCCTGGCTTGCGCTCCTTGAGAGCGGAGGCCCGATCCGGCGCCTCTGCGAGATTGGCGCCCCAGGCAATGACATGCACCTTGGCGGGGTCGGCGCCGTAGTCCTTCACGGCGGATTCGGCCGCCCATTTCGACGGATAGAGCAGCAGATCCGCCCGCGCGATCGTGTCGCGCTCGAGCCGTTCCGCGGTATCCCGGGCTGAAGGCGACATCTTGCGGTAATTCGGGTGATAGTTTTCCACCAGCCGGAATGTCGCATCGGAGGCGTAGACGAGCGGAATGTCGGCGGGGATCCCCCAGGCAAAGGGTGAGCCGGCGGGGGCGAAAACGATATCCGGCGCGGCCGCGCGGATCTTGCGCGCAGCATCCGCCGCATACTGCGCAGCGACGGGCCCTGCATGAAACGGGGAGGGCCTCCTCCAATGCAGGGTGCGGCACAGCCGGGAATAGGCTTTGTAGACGGGCAGGATCGGCGCGTTCAGCGGGCCGATGTGAACGATATCGTTGCCCTCGCTCGCAAGCGATTTGGCCATGTGGAACGGCGTGCCGGACCAGAAACGCACCTGGCTCGGATCGCCGATCGTCACGAACGCGATCCGTTTCGCTGCTGCGTTGCTGGAGCGAAGCGGCTGGCTCATGTCCTCTTCTCCGTATAGCTGATCGCCAGATGATCGGAGGCGCCTTGGAAGCGCGTTTCATCCGCTGCCCTGCGCACGGGCAGACGATGCAGTTGGCGGCGCGCTTGCAGTGGTGACGTCGATGGAGGCGGGCGACGCCTCGAGAACAGTGAATTGCGAGCGGCCCCTGGGACGAACTCGTCGAGCCGACCGGCGGAGGCTGACGGTGCCATAAAACGCGCATCCATCGTTGCGAATGCCCTTCCTACGCAGCATCTGCCCGTCGCCTGATGCACGGGCACGTACTTCAATGATTATATATATTAAATTTTAGCTGAGCAGAAAAATCATTTATATAAAGGGAATATCCTTAAAATCGGCGCGAGGTTCGAATTTGGTCGAGCAACACGTAGGTTGCGCCAGCGCAGTGCCGGCAACGAGCACCAGGCCCAGTTGCGTACCGACTGCGACCCCCGAGACGGCGGCCTTTAGCGATGCAGGAGAAAAATCCGGGCTTTGGCGCGTAGCCCCGGTCAGGCTCGAACATGGACTGTGGCGTCCGATGCCTGTTTACAGCCGCTGCGCAGCGCTCCGGCCCTCATTGTTTCGCGCTATAGGGCAATCGCGGGACGGCAGTTCGTACAGCGTGCGCCATGGAGCGGTCTGTCTTCAAGGCCAGTCATGCTCGGCGCCAGCTTGCCGCCTGCGCTACGTGGCCTGAGTCCGCGCCTTCCGCCTCGCATCGGGCGTCAAAACCTTGCAGTGAGATCCCTCGGGGGCATTATCGAGCAACTACACGGCCCGCCGCGCGTCTCTAGTGCCCGGCGTCTTCAGCCCGCATGGGTAAGGCCGGCGCTCACCGCCGCCATTCAGCAGGGCACCCCTCGCTCGGGGCGCTGCCCCAAACCCTGAGCCAACCGAGCGCGTTCTAGGACGGACGGCGGCGGGGCCCGCCGCCTTCGCCGATCCGAAATTCGTCCATTGAACGGCCCAGCTTGATGGCCGCGACGAGCCAGCGCGGCTGCTTGCCTCGCCCGGACCAAGTCTCGGAGGTCTCAGGATTGCGGTACTTCGGCAGCACTTGCGGGTACTTTCGACGTGGCTTCCCGATCTGAACATCCGGGTCGCCGATTTCGTCAATCGCACTCATCCCTGGATTAAGGACCGCGAGGCGCTTTTCCAGCTCTAACTTCTCCGCCTGAATGCGGGTCAGTAGAATCGTGCTGATTTCTTCATGAAGCGACCAGAGGTCGTCCAGCGTCATACTTTCCAGATCTATCTTCTTCATCGACATTCGCAGCCCTTTGCCGTTTACCGGAGCTAGGCGAATAGCGTCGGTTAGAAACGAGATATTTATCTCGCGCAATCGCCTCCATCATGTCAAATCGATTTATAGCCAGTGTCAGGTCTATTTATGGCGGCAAAATGGTGCCCGCCGGGCCGGGTGAGCTTTAAAGCGGTTTACCCGCGAGACGTAAAATTTATCTCAGTTTGGAGCTGTTCCAAAGATGTTGGCTGTTGAGCTTTCCCGAGAGCGCGGCGGCCGCTTCACGCATTCTCATCTGAACTGACCATCGGGTTCTCCACATAGAAGCTCGCCCCCGGGCCGACGAGCGGCAAGCGAGACATGCGCCGCGCCGGCCTGTTTCGGCATCAAATGCCGCCGCCTAGTTGGCCCGTCGGCCTCGATCGGATCAGGGTGAGGAACGATGGTCGAGTTCATTCCCCTCGCGGCGCGCCTTTCGGACCTGGTTCCGGATCGCCGGCTCACAGCCCGGGAACGTATCGAGAAGGCGTCATCGCGCGCCTTAACCTTATATAAGATTGAATGATAAATGCCTTGCAATTTAATAGAGCGAGGGCATTATTAATTTCGATTTAATTTCCTACCGACAGTTATCGGCATCAGAATTTGGCTTTGCGCTGGCCGCAAAGCAGGGGAACGCGCATGCGAAATGATCAGTTGGGCGTAGGCGTCGTGGGCTATGGCTATTGGGGCCCGAACCTCGTGCGCAATTTCGCCGCCAGCTCGTCGGCCAACCTGATCGCAGTGAGCGATCTCGATCAATCCAAGCTCGCGGCCTGCCGGCTGGCCCATCCGAGCGTGCACACCACGAACCAGTATCAGGATTTGCTCGAAAACCCCGCGATCGAGGCGATCGCCATCGCGACCCCCGCTCATACGCATTATGAGATGGCGCTGGCCGCGCTGAAGGCCGGCAAGCATGTGCTGGTGGAGAAGCCCCTGGCACCGAGCGCGGACCGGGTCCGGCGCCTGATCGACGAGGCCGATCGCCGCCGGCTGACGCTGATGGTCGACCACACCTTCCTGTACACGCCGGCCGTTCAGAAGATCAAAGAACTCGTCGACAAAGGCGACATCGGCGGCATCTATTATTACGACAGCACGCGCGTGAGCTTGGGGCTGTTCCAGAGCGACGTCAGCGTGATCTGGGATCTCGCGGTCCACGACCTCGCGATCATCGACCACATCATCGACGAAATGCCGGTTGCAGTATCGGCGACAGCATGTCGGCACGTCCCCGGCGCGCCTGAGAACATGGCCCACTTGACCCTGTTCTTCCAGAATTCCTGCGTTGCCCATGTCAACGTGAACTGGCTCTCGCCGGTCAAAGTCCGCCAGACCTTCATCGGCGGCAGCAAGAAGATGATCGTCTATAACGATCTCGAGCCCACCGAGAAGATCAAGGTCTACGACAAGGGCATTATTGTCGATGGCGCCTCGGAGAAGGCCCATCAATTCCGGATCGGCTACCGGGCCGGCGATATGTGGGCTCCGCACATCTCGGCCAAGGAGGCGTTGGGGAGCGAAGTCGAGCATTTCGTCGATTGCGTCCGCAATGGCACGCGGCCTCTCTCCGATGCGCAATCGGGCCTGAGGGTGGTCGAGATCCTGGAAGCGACTTCGCGCTCCATTGCCGCCCAGGGCAAGCCGGTACTGCTGAGGCAGCCCCCGCGCATGCGCGCCGCGGCTATCGCTTGAGCGAGGCACGGTCGGCGATCCGCCGTCTGCGGCTGCGCTCGGGGATCGCGTCATGACGCCCGCCCAACGTTCAATCTTCTACTCGGCCATCGAACGCTACGCGAACCTCCTTCTCTTCGTTGTTTCGACGGCGATACTCGCGCGGCTGCTGGACCCTTGGGAGTTCGGCGTCTACGCGGTTGTCGGAGCAATGGTCTCGATCATAGGCTTGGCTTTCCAGGAATTCGGAGGCGCCAACTATCTGATCCAGAAGCGCGAGCTGTCGCGCGAGAACATTCGCTCCGCGTTCACGGTCACATTCACGCTGGCGGCTGCTGCCGGCGCGATACTCCTGCTTTTGGCCGGTCCCGTGGCTCGGTTCTTCGAGCAGCCGGGCCTCCAGGCGGCCATCGTCGTCTCGGCGCTGAATTTCCTGTTCACGCCGTTTGTCGTCATTGCCAGCGCGTTGCGCAGGCGGGAGTTGGACTTTGGCACGCTGGCCTCGTGCAACCTCACTGCGGCCTTGGTGGGCGCTGCCACCTCGGTTGCTTTGGCGCTTCAGCAGTTCAGTTATATGGCGCCGATCTACGGCGGCATCGTCGGCAATGCCGTACTCACGGCTGCACTTCTCGCCCGGCAGCGCGATCTGACGGTGTTTCGCTCATCGCTCGCAGATGGTCGCGATGTTCTCCGCTTGGGCTTCCAATCGGCCGGCGTGGTCATCGTCAACGTGGTCTACAACTTCGCGCCACAGCTCTTCCTGGCACGTATCCTCGATTTCAAATCGGTCGGCCTCTATGCGCGCGCCGAGACGATTGCCCAGGTCTTCGATCGGCTCGTCCTGCAACTGCTCAATCCGGTGATCATGCCTGCGATCGCCGTCCAGAAGTCGGCAGGGGCGGACCTGCGCCGCGGCTATCTCGAAGCCACACGCTTGCTTTCCGCCATCCAATGGCCGGCTCTGCTCTTCGTCGCGATCATGGCTCCGTCGATCATCCTGATCTGGCTGGGTCCGAACTGGCTGGAGGCCGTTCCGCTGGTCCGTCTCTGCTGCGTCGCCCGCATGGCGCTTTTCGCCGCCTGCTTGAATTACCCGGTCTTCGTCGCCATCGGCAGAATGCGCGATGCGCTCGTCACCTCGCTCATCTCGCTGCCGCCATCCCTGCTGGTCATGGCCGGCGCCTCATTTTCCGGAATCGAGGCAGTGGCCGCCTCCGCGCTGCTGACCCTTCCGTTCCAGGCTCTGGTTGCGATCGCCGTCATCATGCGACGCCTGCGCATCGTTTGGCACGAATTCATCGGGCATCTGGCGAGCAGCCTCGTCGTGACGGCCGCGACCGCTGCCGGTGTGATGGCCTGTGCTTCGCTGATCGAAGCCGGCACCATGGGCGCCGCTCCCGGCTTGATCGCCGCATGCCTCGTCGGTGGGCTATGCTGGTGGTTCGGTCTGGCCATCACTGGCCATCCGCTGATGTCGCAGCTGCATCACGCATGTGGCGGTCTCGCTCTTCTGGCACGGTCCGGGCACGGGGGCTCGAGGCTGTGATCGAACTTTGATTGAGCAGGGGAAATTTGAGAATGCCGATCGCAAGCAGCGTGCAGCTTGGCCGCGACGTGAAGATCTTCCATCCCGATCTCGTCAATCTCTATGGCTGCCGGATCGGTGACGAAACGCGGATCGGCACTTTCGTCGAGGTGCAGGTCGGCGCAGAGATCGGCGCCCGGTGCAAGATCTCGTCGCACAGCTTCATTTGCGAGGGCGTCACCATCGAGGATGAGGTCTTCATCGGCCACGGGGTCATGTTCACCAATGACCGGCGCCCCCGCGCGACAACCAGCGACGGCAAGCTCCAGGGGCCGGAAGACTGGGCCGTCGAGCCGACCCGGGTCGGCAAGGGGGCCTCGATCGGATCGAGCGCCACCATCCTCTGCGGCCTCGTCATCGGAGCCGGCGCCATCGTCGGCGCCGGCGCCGTCGTGACGAAGGACGTGCCCCCGGGCGCGGTCGTCGCCGGCGTGCCGGCGCGGGTCCTGTCTGGGGCCGAGGCCGACCTGCTGCGCGCCGTGCCCCGCTCAGGCGGCTAGGACCGTGCGCGATTTAACCAAGATGCAGGCGCGAGAGATATATCGGCCAAAATTCATTGCTTATTTTGAGGGGCTGATTTAATTTCAAATTTCCATTTAAATTTAAATGGAAAATACCAACAGGACGCGTAATCGCGGGGAGCTGGCCTTGATACCGTTTCTCGATTTGAAGGCGCAATATTCCGAAATCAAGCCGCAGGTCGACGCTGCGATCCTGCGCGTCGTCGAAAGCGGGCAATATGTCCTTGGGCCCGATGTCGCGGCCTTCGAGGAGCGTTTTGCCGCTTATTGCGATGTCGGTTATTGCCGGGCCCTCAATACCGGCACCTCCGCCCTTCATCTGGCGCTGTTGGCCACCGGCATCGGGCCGGGCGACGAGGTCATCACCGTTTCCATGACATTCGTCGCGACCACTGCGGCCATTCTCTACAGTGGTGCACGACCCGTTTTTGTCGATGTCGATCCGGTCTCCTGGACCATGGATCCGGCGGCCATCGAAGCGGCGATCACGCCGCGCACCAAGGCGATCATGCCGGTTCATCTGCACGGGCTGATGGCCGACATGGACCCGATCATGGAGATCGCCCGTCGCCATGGGCTCATCGTGATCGAGGACGCAGCCCAGGCCCACGGGGCCGAGTACAAGGGCCGCCGCGCCGGATCGATCGGTGATGTCGGCTGCTTCAGCTTCTACCCCGGCAAGAATCTCGGAGCCTATGGCGAGGGCGGCGCGGCGGTGACCGCAGATCCGGCGCTGGCGCAGCGGATCTCGCTGCTGCGCGACTGGGGGCAGGAGGCCAAATATCGCCACGTCATTCCTGGCTACAACTACCGCTTGGATAGCCTCCAGGCCGCCATCCTGAACGTCAAAATGAATTACATCGAGAAATGGACGGACGCGCGCGGCACCGTTGCTGCCCATTACGACAGAATGCTTTCCTCGTCTGGGCTGCGGCGCCCCATGGCGCCCGCCGACGGCCGGCATGTCTATCATGTCTATGCTGTCGAGCATCCAGACCGCGACAAGGCGATCAAGGCGCTTCAGGCCTCGGGCATCGCGACCGGCATTCACTATCCGGTCCCGGTCCATCTGCAGAAGGCCTATGCGGACCTTGGCTACAAAGCCGGAGACTTCCCGGTGACGGAACGCCTGGCCGAGCAGTTCCTGTCGCTGCCCATCTATCCGGAGCTTCAGGAAAAGCAGGTGGCGGAAGTTGTCCGCGAGCTGAGCAACGTTCGCGTCGCGGAATTCGCTTGAAGATTATCTGAAGAAGATCACGCGTTTGGGTGCAGGAGGGGCGTTGTGGCCGAGTTGAAGGGCAAGCGAGTTCTCGTGACGGGTGGGGCCGGTTTCATCGGCTCCCATATCATCGACCTGTTGTGCGACGAGGGCTGCATCGAGATCGTAGCCGTCGACAGCATGGTCCGTGGCAGGCCGGAGAATCTGAGGCGCGCCTTGTCGCGCGGGCCGGTTCGGCTCGTTCACGGCGATATTCGGGACGGCAAATTGATGTCGTCGCTGGTCCGGGCGGCGGATATCGTCTTCCATCAGGCGGCGCTCCGCATCACGCATTGCGCTGCCGAGCCCCGTCTCGCCATGGATGTCATGGTGCAGGCGACCTTCGATCTGCTCGAACTCTGCGTGCAGCACAATGTCGAGAAGGTGATCGCCGCCTCCTCGGCCTCCGTCTACGGCCTCGCCGAGGAATTCCCGACGACGGAGCGGCAGAACCCGTACAACAACCGCACGCTCTATGGAGCCGCGAAGGCATTCAATGAAGGTTTGCTCCGCAACTTCAATGATATGCACGGGCTCGACTACGTCGCGTTCCGGTATTTCAATGTCTACGGCGACCGCATGGACATCCATGGGCGCTATACCGAGGTGCTGATCCGCTGGATGGAGCGTCTCGATGCCGGCCTGCCGCCGGTGATTTTCGGCGATGGCCAGCAGACCATGGACTTCATCCATGTCCGCGACATCGCGCGGGCGAATATCCTCGGCGCGAAGGCCAAGGTGACCGACGAGGTGTTCAACATCGCGAGCGGAACCGAGACCAGTCTGCTGCAGCTCGCCAAGGCGCTGGCGGTGGCCATGAACCGCCCGAACCTCACGCCCCAGTTCGAGCCTGAGCGCTCGGTCAATCCCGTTCCGCGGCGCCTGGCCTCCACCGGCAAGGCGGAGCGCCTGCTCGGTTTCCGTTCGACGACATCGCTGGAAAAAGGGCTCGTGGATCTCGTCAGGTGGTGGCGGGCCGAGCGCGCGGCGACGGCGGCCTTGCAGCACGAGGCCGCATCGTGATCCCGATCGCGCTGCCGCTTCTCGCGGATGACGAGGCCGATGCGGCGCGAGCCGCAGTCTTGTCGGGATGGGTCTCGCAGGGCCCCCAGGTCGCCGCCTTCGAGCAGGAATTCGCGGAAGCGGTCGGTGCGCCGCACGCCTGTGCCGTGTCCAATTGCACGACGGCGCTGCACATTGCCCTGATGGCGCTCGACATCGGGCCGGGCGATGAGGTCATCACGGCCAGCCACTCCTTCATCGCGACCGCGAATTGCGTCCGCTATTGTGGCGCGACGCCTGTCTTCGTCGATATTGAGCCGGACACCTACAATATCGATCCGCAGCGCGTCGCCGAGGCGATCACGCCACGCACACGCGCCATCATCGCGGTTCACCAGATGGGCATGCCCTGCGACATGGCCGCGCTTGTGGCGCTGGCCGAACGCCACGGCCTCGCCATTGTCGAGGACGCGGCCTGCGCGGCGGGCAGCGAGATCCAGATGGACGGAGATTGGGAGCGGATCGGCAGGCCGCGCGGCACGATCGCCTGTTTCTCGTTCCACCCCCGCAAGGTCATCACGACGGGCGAGGGCGGGATGCTGACAACGGCCGATCCCGAGCTCGACCGCAAGTTCCGGCTGCTGCGCCAGCACGGCATGAGCGTGCCGGACACGGTCCGGCACGGCTCGCCTCAGGTGATCTTCGAAGATTACACGATGGTCGGCTTCAACTATCGGATGACCGACATGCAGGCTGCGATCGGCCGCAAGCAGCTGACGCGCCTGCCGGACCTCGTCTCGCGCCGCCGTGCGCTCGCATTCCGCTACATGGAGCTGCTCGGCAATGTCGAAGGCCTGCGGCTGCCGGTCGAGCCGGACTGGGCGCGGTCCAACTGGCAGAGCTTCTGCGTACGCCTGCCGGAGCGCCTCGATCAGAAGGCGGTCATGCAGCGGCTGCTCGACCAGGGGATCGCGACGCGCCGCGGCATCATGTGCTCGCACCGCGAGGCGCCCTATGCCACCGAAGGGGGCGGCCTGCAGCTGGTCGAGTCCGAGCGGGCTCAGGATCATGCGATCCTGCTGCCGATCTATGCTCAGATGACCGAGGGCGATCAGGAGAAGGTCGCGACGGCGTTGCGCGCCGAGCTGGGCTTCTAGGGTGCCCGCATTGCGAGCAGTGGTTCACGAAGCTGCGGGCTCACGCCTGCTGTTCTCAAGCTGGCCTGCTCTCGTGCGGATCAGTAAATGAGCCGGCTTATGAATTGCTATCGCGCGCTCGCGACGCCAGCCGTTCGCTAGGCTGGCACTACCGAACGCGTGCCGGCGTGCCGAACGCCTTCGCGCCGGCGGGGACGTCGCGGTTCACCAGAGAATTCGCGCCGATGATCGCCTTGTCGCCGATGGTCACGCCCATCTGGATGATCGTGTTTGGCCCGATATACACCCCATCGCCAATCTTCGTCGGCGCATAGTCGATCGGTAATTCTCCCAGCGAGATCGATCGATTGACTGTGTGATGGGTGTAGATCTGGGAGCCTGCGGAAATCGAACACCAGTCGCCGATCTGCAGACCGCCGCCGGACCCGTCGAGGATGCAGCCGGGACCGATCCAGGTGTTGCGCCCCACCTTGACGTCGCCGAGGACCAGCACGTTGTCGTACATGGTTGTGCCTTCGCCGAAGCCATAGGCGGCGGCGTTGTCGCTTCGCTCGGTAAGAAGATCTCCGAGTGAAACACGGCGGCCGAACTGCTGCTTCTTGCGTTCGGCCAGAATGCCGAGGAAGCGACGCGCGCGCCCCAGCCAATCATCCACGTCTTCGATGGTCATGGGAGGATCATCAGGCCGCAATGACATTGCCGTGGCCCGGTCGAATGACAATCATGCGGGATAAGAACTTCACCTGCGGCCGCGTCGGCCGCGCCGAGCAATGCGAACTGGATCGTTCGAGCACATGCTCAAGAACGTCTTTTCCGAAACCGGCTCGCGGCCCCCCCGCTTCGCCATTGCGGCCGCCGCGTCCGGAATTCGATCCATGCCAAGCCGACAACCGACAACCTTTCGCCAGGAAAGCTAACATACCGACGAGGGTGATCTTACGCCTATGGGAGGTTGACGGTGAATTTTTGAGCAGTCAATGAATCTGAAACCGATCTCTATAGCCCGGAAGAACCTTGATATCCTCCGAGAGGCTATCGCTAATTCTCGATACGAGCAGGGACATAGAATCCAAGAGCATGAGTCGAGAAAAAATCTCGTCCTCGGTTTGAGTTTGTCTGGATATGACATCGATTTTGAGTCTGGCCTCCCCCATAAGAGTTAGGCAGTCCTCGATAAGTCCGCGATCCGCGTCTGAAGAATGTTGTAAACGCATTTCTCTTCCCAACCCCCGCTACTACACTCGATAAAACTTAGTTATTTTCGTTATATATCATCTTGGTATGCGCTATCCTTTCCAAGTTATCGGACATATTCCAATACTTAGGCTGTATACTTTGTAGGCGGGTAGCGAGCAAATACTATGTCACGTACCTTACGTCAGCGCAAGCACGCGCACACAATGCGAACTCGGCCGCAAGCGGCCAGATCGATCTCAGCATTCGCGCTCAACCTGATCCAGAAAAGCCCGCCCGCCATTCGGCGTATTTTGCCCCGGTCGACCCGGATGCAGGTTGGCTGCATCAAATCGACTTCACTGGAGATTTCGCGAAGCGGGGTAATGAATCAAGACGAAGAAAATCGTCCCGCAAGGGGCGAATATTGACCCTGGCTTTCGGGCCAGGCCGGCGGCTCATGTGGCGTGTCGAGGATCATAACGGAACACTCTTGCCCGGCGCCTGGAGTCGGCTTTTCGCCCGGGCCTCGCTTGGGGCTTGCCGGTTGTGCTGCGGTCCTTTCCGGCGTCAGGTTTGATTGAGATTCAGCTGACGGAATTCTTGCCCGGCGTGCCCTGAATCGATTTCACTTTCCGCACCTCTTCCGGCGAAAGCTTGTTTCCGTTTCCATCTCGCATGGATGCCTCCTCGGGTGCCCCCTTGCGACTGAACGGTGGGAGCGGCGTGCGGCTCCTTTGCGGATCGAGCAGGCTGGCGCTCGGAGCAACGCGTCCACGCAGCATTTGCTGGGGCTGCAAACCCGCACCTGTCGAGATCGCCGGCTGCTGCTTCCCATACGAGGTGTGGAGCCGACCAACAGTCCGCATTCCGCAACAGGTCTGAAAGCGCCCGGATGCTCGTCCGCGATCATGGCCGGCTCCTGGGGGGGGCGCCGTTGTAGAGCTCCAGCGCCCGCCACTTGACGGCAGTCCGCTTTTCTCACAAATTGAATTTGAATTCAGATTCAAGTTTGGAGTGATCAGTGGCCGCAGGAGCGCCCAAACAACCGCGCAAGGTCGGGAAGCGGGAGGTGATCCTCTCCGCCGCGCGCCAGATCGTCTCTGACGTAGGCTTTCAGGACACTTCGATTGCCGCGGTGGCCTCCGCCAGCGGCGTCTCCACCGGCAGCGTCTATTCCTACTTCACGTCGAAGGCCGAGCTGATGGCCGAGATCGTGGCCACGGTCTCGGCGCGCGAACTCGCCGTGCTGCGCGAAATTGCGGCGAGCGACGCTCCGGTGGCCGAGCGCCTCACTGCCGGGGTCGAGGCCTTCGCCCGGCGCGCCTTCGCCAATCGCCGCCTCGCCTGGTCGATGATCGCCGAACCTGCCGATCCGGCGGTCGATGCGACGCGGCTCGATTATCGCCGCGAGATCGCTGGCATCTTCCGCGCCCTGGTCGTCGAAGGCGGAGAGCAAGGCACCTTCCGACCCGTCGATCCGGATGCCGCCGCGGCGATGATCGTCGGCGGTTTCATGGAGGCGCTGATCGGCCCGCTCTCTCCTGAGCGGGCGATCACGCCAGAGCGTGGCCGCGAGATCGCCGCTGCGCTTGCCGATCTTTCCCTCGCCGCGCTGCTATTCCGTGAAGGACAGGCCGCATGACCACGCTCGACGCTTACGGCTACGACACCCATGAGGTGCTGAACCAGGCCCCGGCGTTGGCGGACTATGACGCCTTCACCGCCGACCCGGCACTAGGTCGCATCCTCGACGCTTTCGGAGCCGGCTGGTTCCGCGAGCAGGCGAGCGTGGTCGGCGGCCATGTCGGCTCGCAGCGCGTGCAGGATTTGGCGCGTCAGGCCAATCGCAACCTGCCGGAATTGCGCACCCATGACCGTTGGGGCCGGCGCGTCGATCAGATCGAATTCCACCCCGCCTGGCATGAGCTGATGGGCCTTGCCATGCGCGACGAGTTCCATTCGCTCTGCTGGACGAAGCCACGTCCGGGCGCACAGGTGGCGCGTGCTGCTGTCTCCTATCTCTGGAACCAGGGCGAGAACGGCATCTGCTGCCCGCTCGGCATGACCTATTCGGCGATCCCCGTCCTGCAGCGCGATCCCGGCCGCTGGGCCGAGTTCGGCCAGCTGATCACCTCCTCCGACTATGATCCGCGCGCGCTGCCGGCGTCGCAAAAGCGCGGCGGCACGGTCGGCATGGCGATGACCGAGAAGCAGGGCGGCTCGGATCTGCGCCAGACCCAGACGGTGGCGACGCGCAATGCCGACGGCACCTATGCGCTCACCGGCCACAAATGGTTCTTCTCCGTCCCGCATTCGGACGTGTTCCTGACGCTCGCGCGCACGGAGGACGGCGTCTCCTGCTTCGTCGTGCCGGGCTGGCTGCCGGATGGCTCGCGCAACCGGCTGCAGATCCAGCGGCTCAAGGACAAATGCGGCAACAAGTCGAACGCCTCCTCCGAGGTCGAATTCCGCGGTGTCATCGCGCATCTGATCGGCGAGCCTGGTCACGGCATCCGCGCCGGGCTGGAGATGAACCATTATACGCGGCTTGATTTCGCCGTGGGCTCGGCCGGGCTGATGCGCCACGCCGTGGCGCAGGCGGCGCATCACACCGCCCATCGCCGCGCTTTCCAGAAGGCACTGATCGACCAGCCGATCATGACGAACGTCATCGCAGACCTCGCGCTGGAGGCTGAGGCCTCCGCCTGGCTCGCCTTCCGCTTCGTCCATGCGCTCGACCGTGAGGGCGAGAGCGAGGCTGAGAAGCTCATCGGCCGCATCGGCGCGCCGATCGCCAAATACTGGAACTGCAAGCGCGCCACGCCGGTCGTTGTGGAGGCGCTCGAATGCCATGGCGGCAATGGCTTCATCGAGGATCACCTGATGGCGCGACTCTATCGCGAGGCGCCGCTCAATGGCATCTGGGAGGGCACCGGCAATGTCGTCTGCCTCGACGTGCTGCGCTCGATCCGCCGCTACCCGGATTGCGTGCCGGCCCTGCTCGACGAGCTGCGCGCCGCGCGCGGCAGCGACAAGCGCTATGACGCGTTCCTGACGGAGCTGGAAACCGATCTCGCCGACGTGCTCCGGCATGAGCATCTGGCGCGGCGCATCGTCGAGCGCATGGCGCTGGCGCTATCGGCTTCCCTGTTGATCCGCTACGCGCCTCACGCGGTTGCCGATGCCTATGTCGCCTCGCGACTGGCCGGTGGCTGGTCGGGCCATTTCGGCTCCCTGCCGCAGGGCGCCGATCTGCAGGCGATCGCGCGCCGCGCGGTGCCGGTCCCGAACTGAGACTCAGAACAGCGTCGCTGCGGCGAGCAGTGCCGCCAGCACCCAGAGCAGACCGCAGGCACGGCGGTAAAGCCCGAGCGCCCGGCGGATATCGCCAGCATCGGCCTCGGCCCGGCCGTCGCCCATCCAGTGGTCCTCGACCCGTGTCTCGCCATAGATGCGCGGCCCGGCGAGCTTGAGGCCCAGCGCTCCCGCCATTGCCGCCTCCGGCCAGCCGGCATTGGGCGAGCGGTGCTTGCCGGCATCGCGCCGCACCGCGCGTAAGGCACCGCCGGCATCCGCCCCGCGGTCGAGCGCTGCGGCCGCGATCAGCAGCAGCGCTGTCAGCCGCGAAGCCGGCAGATTGACGAGGTCGTCGAGCCGGGCGGCAGCCCAGCCGAAGGCCAGATGGCGCGGTGTGCGGTGGCCGATCATCGAATCGGCGGTGTTGATCGCCTTGTAGGCGGCGATGCCGGGCAACCCGGCGAGGCCCAGCCAGAAGGCGGGCGCGACGATGCCGTCGGAGAAGTTCTCTGCGAGGCTCTCGATGGCAGCCCGCGCCACACCGGCCTCGTCCAGCGTCTTCGGATTGCGCCCGACGATCATCGAGACCGCTTGGCGGCCACCTTCGAGTCCCTCCCGCTCGAGCCCGTCCGCGACGCGGCCGACATGCTCATGCAGGCTGCGCTGCGCGATCAGCGTCGAGGCGATCAGCGCAAGGGGGATCAGCCCGAGCGGCCCGGCGGCGAACAGCAGCTGCTGGACCACGGCCGCAAGCACCACCGTGGTGGCAAGCAACAGTAGCAGCGACAGCGCACCTATGGCCTTGCGGCTGGTAAAGGAGGCGCCCTCGCGGTTCAGCATGCGGTCCAGCGCGCCGATCAGTCTCCCGATCCAGGTGACGGGATGGCCGATTGCGGCATAGAAGCGCTGCGGATAGCCGAACGCCGCCTCGGCCACGAGGGCGAGGACGAGCAGCGGCAGGCTATCGGAGGGATTCATGCGGGGCGCGACACGTGGCTGAGGACGGCATTTGGCATGGCGGCGATCTTGCCACGGCCCGCGCGCTCTTTCCCGAGGCGCCCGAACCCTGGATCGATCTCTCCACCGGGATCAATCCGATCCCCTATCCGCTTCCGGCGCTGCCGTTAAGCCTATGGACGCGCCTGCCCGGCGCGAGCGAGGAAGCGGCTTTGCTCGCGGCCGCCCGCGCGGCCTTCGGCGCCCCGGACGGCACCGGCATCGTCGCAGCGCCCGGCACGCAGATCCTGATCGAACTCCTGCCGCACCTCGCCCCGGCGGGCCCGGTCGCCGTGCTCGGACCGACCTATGCCGAGCATGCCCATGCCTGGAACAAGGCCGGCTTCCGGGTGATCGAAGCCGCCAGCCTCTCCGAGGCGCAGCCGGCCGCGACCCTTGTCGTGGTCAATCCGAACAATCCTGACGGGCGGGTGCTGCCGAAGCCGGAACTCGCGCAGCTTGCGGGGCGCTGCGCTGCACGTGGCGGCCTCCTGATCGTCGACGAGGCTTTTGCCGACTTCACGCCGGAGATGAGCGTCATCCCCGAACTGCCGCGCGGCGCGATTGTGCTGCGCTCCTTCGGGAAGACCTATGGGCTGGCCGGGCTGCGGCTCGGCTTTGCCGTCGCTGCGCCGGAACTGACCATACGCCTCGCGGCCGCGCTCGGCCCCTGGTCGGTCGCCGGGCCCGCCCTGCATGTCGGCGCGCTGGCGCTCGCGGATCGCGATTGGCTGGCGCGGGCGTCAGCAGAGCGAGCGCGGGATGCCGCCCGGCTCGATGCGTTGCTTGCTCCACATGGCCGGATCGTTGGTGGCACGAGCCTCTTCCGGCTGCTGGAGACGCCGGCAGCGCCTGCGCTTTTCGCCCGCCTCGGGCGCAGCGGCATCTATGTCCGGCGCTTCCAGCAGGCGCCTGATCGACTGCGCTTCGGCCTGCCGGGCGATGAGGCCGGCTGGTCGAGGCTGCAGGCGGCGCTGGCCGCCGATGCGCCCGCCACATCTGCGCCAGCGTGACACTTGCATGCGGCCGGCGCGGGGACAGGAGCCGGCGCGAAGGCTAACGTCCACCTGAGAAGGATTCGGGGAGAAAAGACGCATGGCATTCCTGCCGCCGGAAGGCGAATTGACGATCGGCTTCGCTCATCCGGCCTATCAGCTGGGTGACGAGTTCGCGACGCGTGGCCGGGCCATCAAGAGCTTCGAGGTCCGCAGTCTCGACGAGCTGCGCGAGCGCGCGCCGGAGGCGGATGTGCTCGTGGTGTCCGGCCTCTGGCGCAACGATCTGCTGCCGCGCGTGCCGAAGCTGCGCTACATCCAGTCGATCAGCGCCGGCACCGACCAGTTCGACAAACCGGCGATCGGGGCGGCGGGCATCCGCCTCGCCAGTGCTCAGGGCGTCAACATGCGGGCCGTGGCCGAGCATGCGATGTCGCTGATCCTCGGGCTCGCCCGCCAGATCCATTTCGCCCGCGACAATCAGGCCAGGCAGCACTGGCGCCCGATGATCAGCGACCGCGCCATCCGCGAGGATGAGCTCGGCGGCAAGACGCTGGTCATCGTCGGGCTCGGCAATATCGGCCTGCGGCTCGCCAAGCTCGCGAGCGCCTTCGACATGCGTATCATCGGTGTCCGGCGCAGCGCCGAGCCGCAGCCGCATGTCGACACAGTCGTCCACCCCGACAAGCTCGCCGAGGTCGTGGCAGGCGCCGATTTCGTCGCGCTGACCTGCCCGCTGACGCCCGAGACGGAAGGGCTGATCGATGCCCGTATCCTCTCGGCGATGAAGCCTTCCGCCTTCCTGATCAATGTCGCGCGCGGCCGTGTGGTCGACGAGGCGGCGCTGATCGAGGCCCTCGGCAAGGGAACGATCGCCGGGGCCGGGCTGGACTGCGTCCATGAGGAGCCGCTGCCGGCCGCCTCGCCGCTCTGGAGTTTGCCGCAGGTGCTCGTCACGCCGCACAGCGCCGGCGAGACCCGCGCCTATGAATGCAACGTGATCGACATCTTCCTGGACAATCTCGATCGCCTCGCCCGTGGCGAGACGGCCCTGCGCAACCAGATCGTCTGACGGGCGGGGACGGCCATGGCTGGGCCCATCGTTTTTCGTCCAGGCGGGCCGTCGCTCATCGTCGCGCTCGGCGTCACGCAGATCTTCGGCTACGGCGCGCTCTATTACGCCTTCACCGTGCTGGCGCCGCGCATCACCGAGAGCCTCGGCTGGGCGCCGGAATGGACGTTCGGTGGGTTCGCTGCCGGGCTCCTCCTGGGCGGCGCCGTCGCGCCGCTGACGGGTGGCCTGATCGACCGCTACGGCACGCGGCTGGTCATGACGGTCGGCTCGGCGCTGGCCGGGCTGTCGCTGCTGGCACTGGCCGAGGCGCGTGGCATCGTCAGCTATGTCGCGGCGATGGTCGCGCTGCAGGCGGTGACCACCGCCGTCTTCTACGACGCCGCCTTCGCCGCGCTGACGCAGGCGCGGGGAAGCCAGGCGCGCCGCGCCATCAGCAAGCTCACCCTGATCGGTGGCTTCGCCTCGACGCTGTTCTGGCCGCTGACCAGCAGCCTGCTCGCGGTGCTGGATTGGCGCGGCGTCTATCGGCTCTACGGGCTGTCGCAGCTCTTTGTCTGCGTGCCGCTGCATCTCTTCTTCCTGCCGGGACGGGTGAAGCGTCCGGCCGAGGCCCATGCCGCAGGCGCACCGGCCGCGGGTGCAGAGCCTGGGGCGACCTATCTCACCGGCGATGCGCGCCGCCGCGCCTTCCTTCTCCTGGCGCTGGCCTTCTCGCTGCAGGGCTTCGTCGTCTCGGCGGCCTCCATCCATATCCTGACGCTGCTGCGCGGTTTCGATCTCACCCCAGCGGTCGCGGTTTTCATCGGCGCCATGATCGGCCCCTCGCAGGTGGCGGGCCGGCTGATCGAGATGCTGTTTGGTCGCGCGGTGTCGCCGGTCACCACGGCCTGGGTCTCGGCCTGTCTGATGCCGCTCGGCCTGCTGCTCCTGCTGATTGGCGGGAACATTCCTGTCATCGCCGGCTGCTTCGCCGTCGGCTACGGGATGAGCATGGGCCTGAGCTCGATCGTGCGCGGCACGGTTCCGCTCCAGCTCTTCGGGCCGGCCGGCTTCGGGGCGACGATGGGCAAGCTCTCGGCACCGGGCCTCGCCATCAAGGCGGCAGCGCCACTCGCCTTCGCGGTCGCGCTGGAGCGCGCCGGCGTGACGTTCTCGACGCTGCTGCTGATCGCTTTCTCGGGCCTTGCGGCTGTCGCGCTCTTCCTGCTGGCGCGCCAGCAGCGCGGAAACTCGGTTTAGGGCCTGCACTCATAGTTGGGACCATTCTGATCGGGCCAAAACGGCCGAGAGCCAGGAGGCGCCCGCCGCCCGATGCCCCGGGCATCGGGCAAGGGACCGACACAGCTATCGGCCGTTTTCGCCCGACCCCATAGGGGCGCGGGCCTTTTGGGCGGCTGGTGTGTCGCGCGGCCTTGCAAACCGGGCGGTTTGCTACGTCCACGCTCCTGCCCGCCGACCAAAATGCCCGGCGTCAGAATGTCCCCAACTATGAGTGCAGGCCCTAGACCGCCAGCCCCTGCCACCAGCGCCGCGCGGCGTCGCGCGTGCGGAGCGCGAAGCCATAGGCCGCCGAACTGCGCACCCAGCCGAGGATCTGGTCGCGCAGTTTCGTCAGCAGTCCCATGATCCAGGCGAACCAGGGATAGGTCAGCAGTTTCTCGCGTCCGGCGTGGTAGATGCGCTCGACGATCAGGAAGCTGGCGAGATGGGCGAGCCCGAGCACGATGAGCCCGGGCCAGAACGCGCCTCGCGCCATCAGGATGAGGCCGATCAGCTTCAGCGGCTCCGCCACGGCGAAGGGCACGGCGAGCGCCAGCAGTACGAGCGGGCGCGGCAGCGCGGCGACACCTTCCTCGAGCCGATGGATCAGCCGCAGCGAGGCGAACCAGCGTACGAGGGGCCGGTAGAGCGGCCGCGCGATCTCGTCGAGCACGATGAAGACGGTCAGGACCGCGCGGACGATCCAGAGGGCGAGCCGGATCGGCAGGCTCTTCTCGCGCGGGGCAGGGGGCATGGCGGATTCCGGCATCGATGGTCCGCTCCTCATAAACCGCGCTTTGTGGCCTTTCGAAGCCGCAGGCCCCACCTCAGGCCCGCGCATCCTCCTGGATCATCGCCACGCCCTTCTCGGCGATCATCATCGTCGGATTGGCGGTGTTGCCCGAGGTGATGGTCGGCATCACCGAAGCATCGATGACGCGCAGGCCCGAGACGCCGCGCACGCGCAGGCGCTCGTCCAGCACCGCGCCCGGATCGTCCGCCCGCCCCATCTTCGCCGTGCCGACCGGATGGAAGATCGTGGTGCCGAGCTTCGCCGCTGCTGCGAGCAGCGCTTCGTCGGAAGCCGCCTCGTCGCCGGGAAGATACTCCTCCGGCCGGAACCGGGCGAGCGGCGCCTGCGCCACGATCCGCCGCGTCAGCTTCAGCGCGTCGACCGCGACCTGCCGGTCTTCCTCGGTGTCGAGATAGTTCGGCGAGATCGCGGGGGCGTCCTGCGGGTTGGTCGAGCGCAGATGCACGCTGCCGCGGCTGCTTGGCCTAAGGTTGCAGACGCTCGCCGTGAAGGCGTCGAAGGGATGCAGGCCCGAGCCCCAGCTATCCAGCGAGAGCGGCTGGAAATGATACTGCAGATTGGCCGTCGCATAGCGCGCCGAGGATTTGGCGAAGGCGCCGACCTGCGAGGGCGCCATGGTCAGCGGCCCGGTCCTGAGTGCCGCCCATTGCAGCGCCATCAGAGGCCGGCGCCAGAGCTTCGCATAGTCGCCATTCAGCGTCTTGACGCCATGGACCTTGTAGACCGGTCGGATCTGGAGATGGTCCTGCAGGTTCTCGCCGACGCCGGGCGCATCGACCAGAGTCTCGATGCCGAGGCCCTGCAATCGCGCGCCACTGCCGATGCCGGAGCGTTCCAGCAACGCGGGCGAGGCGATGGCCCCCGCCGAGAGCACGACCTCGCCGCCCACCTCGACCCGGAGCTTCTCCTCGCTGGGCGTGCCGAGGCCATGGGTGAACTCGACGGCCGTCGCCCGCCCCTCCTCGAAGATGACGCGCTCGACATGAACGCGCGTCTCCAGCCTGAGATTGGTTCGCTCGCGCTGGTCGAGCAGCGGCTTCAGGAAGGCGCGATAGGCGCTCAGGCGTCGCCCGCGGCGCTGGTTCACCTGGAAATAGGAGGAGCCTTCGTTGTCGCCGGTGTTGAAATCCGGGATCTTGGTGATGCCGGCAGCCTCAGCCGCGTCGCGGATGGCGTCGAGGATCGCCCAGCGCACGCGCGGATGCTCGACGCGCCATTCCCCGCCGGCCTTGTGCAGCCCGCCGGGCGGCGGCGCGGCATGGTCCTCATGCTTGAGGAAATAGGGCAGCACATCGTCCCAGCCCCAGCCGGAAAGCCCACCCTGGCGCCAGCCATCGTAATCGGCGGCCTGGCCGCGCATGTAGACCATGGCGTTGATCGAGGAGGAGCCGCCGACGACCTTGCCGCGCGGATAGGCCAGCGCCCGCCCGCCGAGCCCGGCCTGCGGCTCGGTCTGGAACAGCCAGTCGGCGCGCGGATTGCCGATCGCGAAGAGATAGCCGACCGGGATGTGGAACCAGATCCAGTCGTCCAGGCCGCCGGCCTCCAGCACCAGCACCTTCTTGTCGGGGTCGGCTGCCAGCCGGTTCGCGACGACGCATCCGGCCGAGCCCGCGCCGATGACGACATAGTCGAAAGTGCCGATCAGGCGGCGATCGGAAGACACGGCATCGTCGGACATGGCGTTCCCAAGGCTTGTTCTGTCACCCTGCTTTTCGAAGCAGGCTTTTCCGCAATCTGGCATAGGCCGGGGCGGTGCGACAGCGCGCGGATGCGCATAGCGTTTGGGGATAGGCTCAGGCCGCGCCGAGGCGCTCGCCGCGATAGACGCCCGAGCGGATGTCGCCCCACCATTTCGGGTTGGCGAGATACCATTCGACCGTGCGACGTAGACCCGTCTCGAAAGTTTCCTTCGGCGTCCAACCGAGCTCGCGGCCGATCTTGCCGGCATCGATCGCATAGCGCGCGTCGTGTCCGGGCCGGTCGGTCACATAGCTGATCAGTCGCTCATGCGGGCCGGCCCGATCGGGCCGGAGCTCGTCGAGGATGGCGCAGATCGCCTTCACCACCTCGATATTCGTCTTCTCGTTGTGCCCGCCGATATTGTAGCTCTCGCCGAGTGCCCCCCGGGTCGCGACGGTCAGCAGCGCCTCGGCATGGTCGTCGACATAGAGCCAGTCGCGGATGTTGAGGCCGTTGCCGTAGACCGGCAGCTTCTTGCCTTCCAACGCGTTGAGGATGATCAGCGGGATCAGCTTCTCGGGGAAGTGATAGGGCCCGTAATTGTTCGAGCAGTTCGTCATCACCGTCGGCAGGCCATAGGTGTGGTGCCAGGCGCGGACGAGGTGATCGGAAGCCGCCTTCGAGGCGGAATAGGGCGAGTTCGGCTGATAGGCGGTGTCCTCGCGGAAGAGGCCGTCCGCGCCCAGTGAGCCGAAGACCTCGTCGGTCGAGATGTGGTGGAAGCGGAAGATGTCCTTGCGCTCCTCCGGCAGCGCCCGGAAATGCCGCAGCGCCTCCTGCAGAAGGGTGAAGGTTCCCCCGACATTGGTGTCGATGAAGGCGCCCGGCCCGTCGATCGAGCGGTCGACATGGCTTTCCGCCGCCAGATGCATCACCACATCGGGCGAGAACGCGGCGAAGATCGCCTGCATCCGCTCGCCGTCGCAGATATCGGCCTTCTCGAAGCGGTAGCGGTTGCTGCCTGCGACGGGTTCGAGCGAGGCGAGATTGCCGGCATAGGTCAGCTTGTCGACGACGCAGACATGGTGCGTCGTCTCGTCGATCAGCTTGCGCACCACGGCCGAGCCGATGAAGCCGGCGCCGCCGGTCACGAGGAAACGCAAGGACATTCGGCTGGGCTCCGGGCAGGCAGCTTCGTTCGATTGCGGGTCGCCTTCGCAAGGAACAGCCCGGCGCAGCCAAGTCAAGCGCAGGCAGCTGGCGCGGCTTTCGCGTGGTGAAGGCGACGTCGGCTGGGAAAGTCTTGCTCCGCCCTGATCGGCAGCCTAGAGCATCCTCAGCTCGGGAGTGATGAAGCCATGCCGTCGAAGATCATACCTGTGGTGATGTGCGGCGGAGCGGGGACGCGGCTCTGGCCGGTTTCGCGCGATACGATGCCGAAACAGTTCATTCCGCTGCTCGGTCAGGAATCGACCTTCCAGCGGGCGATGCGGCTGCTCACCGACGCCTCCGTCTTCGAGCCCGCGATCGTGATCACCAATGCGGAGTATCGCTTCACGGTGCAGGATCAGCTCCAGGCGATCGGCATTTCCGCCGAGATCGTGCTGGAACCGAACCGTCGCGATTCCGCGGCAGCCGTCGCAGTGGCGACCGAGCTCGCCTTTAGCCGCGACGAGAAGGCCATCGTCGGTGTCTTCGCGGCCGACCATATCGTCCAGGACGCGAAGCTCTTCCGCGAGGCTTGCCGCCAAGCGGGAGTCGCCGCCGCGCAGGGCCGGATCGTCACCATTGGCATCCCGCCGACTCATCCGGCGACCGGCTACGGCTATATCCGGCCGGGTGATGACATCGGCGGGCAGGCCCGCCAGGTCGCGGCCTTCGTCGAGAAGCCAGATGCCGCTCGCGCCGCGCAATATCTGCTCGACGGCTATCTCTGGAACTCCGGCAACTTCATCTTCGACGCGGCGACGATGCGCGCCGAGCTCAGCGCCTTCGCCCCGGGGGTCGCAGGCCCCGTCACGGAGGCCGTCGCCGGCGCGAAGCAGGATCTCGGCTTCCTCAGGCTGGACGAGAAGGCTTTCACCCAGGCGCAGAAGATCTCGATCGACTACGCAGTCATGGAGAAGACCAGCAAGGCCGCCGTGGTCTCCGGCGGCTTCGGCTGGTCGGATGTCGGCGGCTGGTCCGCCGTCTGGGACCTTGCCGAGAAGGACGGCAGCGGCAATGTCGTCGAGGGGCGCGGCTATGTGCTCGACGGCGCCAACAACCTGATCCGCTCGGAAGAGGCGCTCATCGCCGTGATCGGGCTCGACGACGTCGCCGTGATCGCGACCCGCGATGCCGTTCTGGTCACGCCCAAGGCCAAGGCCGACAAGGTCAAGGAGATGGTGGCGCTGATCACGGCCGCCGGCGAGTCGGAAGCCGGCGCCCATCGCGAGATTCAGCGGCCCTGGGGCAAGTATCTCTCGATCGATCTCGGCACGCGCCATCAGGTCAAGCGCATCACCGTGAAACCGGGCGGCGTGCTCTCGCTGCAGAAGCACCATCACCGCGCCGAGCACTGGGTCGTGGTGCGCGGCACGGCCGAGGTGACGCGCAACGAAGAGACCATCATGGTCCACGAGAACGAGTCGATCTATCTGCCGATCGGCTGCATCCATCGCATGGCCAACCCGGGCAAGATCCCGCTCGAGCTGATCGAGGTGCAGGTCGGCTCCTATCTCGGCGAGGACGACATCGTCCGCATCGAGGATATCTACAAGCGCGTCTGAGGTTTGCACTCGCCGTGCATTGGGGCCGGGACGGCCTTGCCGGGCGCCGCCTTGCTCCGAGGGCCTCGCCTGCGCGATAAGCGGCTTGCGGCCGGCGCCTCGCGCCGGCGCATCACGGGGTCTGCATGAGCTTCCGCAATATCCATGCCCACGGCTTCGTCCGGCTCGCCTGCGCCGCGCCCCGGCTCAAGGTCGCCGATCCTGCCTTCAATGTCGGCGAGACGCTCGCGCTCTTGCGCCGGGCGGATGAGGGCGGGGCTTCGCTCGCGCTCTTCCCCGAGCTCGGCATCAGCGCCTATGCCATCGACGATCTGCTGCAGCAGCACGCCTTGCTCGAAGCGGTCGAGGACGCCTTGTCGCGCCTCGTGGCGGAGAGTCGGACGCTGGCCTGCGTCGCCGTCGTCGGCGCGCCGTTGCGGGTCGATGGCCGGCTGTTCAACTGCGCCATCGCAATCCATCGCGGGCGCATCCTGGCCGTGGTGCCCAAGACCTATTTGCCGAATTATCGCGAGTTCTACGAGCGCCGGCAGTTCGCCTCGGGCGAGTGCGCAGGAGCGCTCTATATCGAGCTCTGCGGCCAGGAGGTGCCCTTCGGCACCGATATCCTGCTCACCGCCTCCGACATCCCCGATCTCACCATCCATATGGAGATCTGCGAGGACGTCTGGACGCCGATCCCGCCTTCGTCCTTCGCGGCGCTCGCCGGCGCGACGGTGCTGCTTAACCTCTCGGCCTCGAACGTCACCATCGGCAAGTCGGACTGGCGCCATTCTCTCTGTAAGGCGCATTCCGGGCGCTGCATCGCCGCCTACGCCTATTCGGCGGCAGGCACCGGAGAGTCGACCACTGATCTCGCCTGGGATGGCCAGGCGATGATCTACGAGAACGGCATCCTGCTAGCCGAGGCCGAGCGCTTCGCCGCCGAGCCGCAGCTCATCCTCGCCGATATCGATCTCGAGCGCTTGGCGATGGACCGCATCCGCCAGAACACCTTCGGCGACAGCGCCGACGTCCATCGCGACAACCTCGGCTTCCGGCGGGTGGAGTTCGCGCTGGAGCCGGAGCGCGAGGCGGATCTCGGCCTCAAGCGCACTGTCGAGCGCTTCCCCTTCGTGCCGAGTGATGATGCCCGGCTGAACGAGCTCTGCTTCGAGGCTTACAACATCCAGTCGCACGGGCTGCGCAAGCGGCTGGAGAGCACGCGGCTCGACAAGGTCGTCATCGGCGTCTCGGGCGGCCTCGATTCGACGCAGGCGCTGATCGTTGCAGCCCATACCTTCGATGCGCTTGGGCTGCCGCGCGAGAACATCCTCGCCTATACGCTGCCGGCCTTCGCCACCAGCAAGGACACCAAGGACAATGCCTGGCGGCTGATGCGCGCGCTCGGTGTCAGCGCCGAGGAAATCGACATGACGCCGGCCTGCCGGCAGATGCTGGTCGATATCGGCCACCCCTTCGCGAAGGGCGAACCGGTCTACGACATCACCTTCGAGAACGTGCAGGCCGGCGCCCGCACCTCGGTGCTCTTCCGCCTCGCCAACCGGCACAATGCGCTGGTGATGGGCACCGGCGACCTCTCGGAGCTCGCGCTCGGCTGGTGCACCTATGGCGTGGGCGATCACATGTCGCATTACAACGTCAACGGCTCGGTGCCGAAGACGCTGATCCAGCATCTGATCCGCTGGGTGGCGCAGTCGGGCCGCTTCGGCGACGAGGCCTCGGCCGTGCTGCTCGACATTCTTGCGACCGAGATCTCGCCGGAGCTGGTGCCGGGGGATGGTGACAAGCCCGCGCAGAAGACCGAGGATTTCGTCGGCCCCTATGCGCTGCAGGACTTCAATCTGTTCTACACGACGCGCTTCGGCTTCAAGCCGAGCAAGATCGCATATCTCGCCGAGCATGCCTGGGCGGATGCCGCGAAGGGCGCCTGGCCGCCCCATATCGAGGACAGCAAGCGCGTTGCCTACGAGCTGCCGGTGATCAAGCGCTGGCTCGGCGTCTTCATCCGCCGCTTCTTCGAGACCAGCCAGTTCAAGCGCTCGGCCCTGCCGAACGGCCCGAAGGTCTCCTCCGGCGGCTCGCTCTCGCCCCGCGGCGATTGGCGCGCGCCGAGCGATGCATCGGCCGCGCCCTGGCTGAAAGACTGGGAGCGGATTCCGGATTGAACGAAGACTGCAATTGACGAAACGCGTCTTTGGTCGTCGCGTCATTAACGGCGCGGGGTGCTCCTATCGAGACCCGCCATCAGCAGCATATCGTTCACGGGCGTGAACGCGCTGATTGTGATGGCCATGAGCTGTCTGGATATGCGGCGAGCGGAATTTCCTGGCCAAGTAGCGCGGCCGTTCGATCGAGCGGGGAGCATCATCAAGGCCGTAAATGATCGAATCGAAGCTCGCCGTTTGCCGAGATGACGATCGTTGTGAGTTTGAAGCGGGGCCTGCAGGCGGCTTGTTGAAACGAATTCCTGAGCCGTCTTCGCCCATGGCCGGGTCGGAATAGCCTGAAGAGATAGCCAGGCGACCCGGCTGCGAAGCCCCGTAGCTCGGCGCTATCGATGCGTTGATGGGCCGAGATGTCCGGTCGCTCGACTGCCGCACGGCATCCTCGATAGCGGTTCCGATTAGGACGCCGGCCACACCGGCAAGCCCGCCCCCGATCGCCGCGCCGATCAGGTCCGCGGTGAGATCGCGTCGCATTTGAGCTTGAGTAGGGGGAGTCGCCACCAGGACGAAAAGCGCAGCTACGAAAATCACCCAAATGCGGTGCATGCGAAATAGCCCCCTGCGGTTTCGCGTCTCCTATCCAGTTCGGTCTTTCGACCTCGGTAAGAATTCTGGTGAGCACAAACTTAACGTCATCTAGGAAAATTATAGAGATCTGTCGGATAGGAAATTGATAAAGTCCGATACTGTTGCCGTGTGACGATAGAACAAATCATGCAGATTATTCCGATTATCATGGTTCGGTGCAAATCTTCGCGCGAGGTGGAGCGTCGATAACGGCGCATTGGCGCGGTTGCGGCGGCCCTGTACCAGACACAAAAAAAAGCCCGCGGCTCGCGCCGCGGGCTGATCGCTTCGTGCTCCGGATAGCTCAAGCGCCCTTCTCGGCTCCGACCAACTCCGCGCAATGCCGCAGCACATCGGCGCCAGTCTCGTTCCAGGTCGTGATGCCGCCGGCCATGATGACCTGGACGAGCCCTTCGCTCAGCTCAGGCAAAGTCAGGCCTGCACGGATCGCATTGGCAGCGTGGTTGCGCGCGCCGACCTTCTGGCCGATCAGGGTGTCGAGCAGTGCGAAGATCAGCTCCTTGGTCTTGAGATCCAGCGCGCCGCCATCGGGGCGGTCCCGCATGATCCCGCTGCGGATCAGGCCATAGCCGGCGAAGGCCGCCGGCGCGTGCTCAGCCAGCAGCTTGAAATTATCGGGCACTCGGCCCGAGGTGGCTTCGAAATTCGCGACGCCGGCTTTCGTCGCTGCATCGATCAGGTCGTCACTCATCGTCGCCACCTATCCTGCGCCGCCGTTTAGTCGGTGCGCTATCGGGGCCAGCATGTCCTTGCGTCCACGCTCCATCAAGCCGGGTGCTTGCATGGCCGGCTGCAAGACAGAGGTGATACCAACCGCCGGTCAGGGTCGTATGCGCATCGCTTACGCTCTGCCCTTCTGGCTGCTCGGACTAGACTCGGCAACACACCCTAATTCGGCATGCCGTTTCTTCCTTGAGGCTTTAACGAAATATAGAAATCCCGCAATTATTGGCAGTGGCGCTGTATTGTCGTTGAGGCAATGAATAAAATCGCTCTCCCCCATGCCTGCCGGCGGCACGCCGTTGAATTGAGAGCGCTCATGCGCCTGTTGGCGCTTCTCCTGTTCTTTCTGTCTGCCCCTGCCTGGGCTTATGATGTTCAGACAAGCGTTCTTGTCGAGCAGGGAGCTCCCCTCACTCTGGATCAGGTGCGCGAGAGGGCTGGTCAGGACGAGTTCCGGCCGGCTCTGGCATCCACCTTGTCTTTCGGTATCGGTGCCAGGCCGGTCTGGCTGCGCCTGATAGTGGACAATCCAGAGCCCACGTCGATTCCTCTGTCCTTCGTGGCTGGCGTCACCTGGATCGACCATGTCGACGCTTATCTGGTGACGGCGGGGCAGGCGGTCAGGCATTGGCGGACGGGTGACGAAACCGTGGATATGCCCGGCCTCGTGCCGGCCTTGGGCTATGTCTGGCCTCTGAATTTACCTCCCGGTCGCAGCGAGATTTATCTGCGGGCCGCGGCCATCGATCCGCTGGTCCTGACGGCGGGGCTCCAGACGGCGGAGGAGGTCGAGGCGACGCGGCGTCTGAACGGCTACTATTACGGCTTCCTCTATGGCGTCCTCGGCGCGCTTTTCCTCTACAATCTGTGGCTGTTTTTCGGGCTGGGCGAGCGCAGATACCTGTATTACTCGCTGGTTCTGTTCACCATCATCCTGTGCAACTTCGCCTATACCGGTCACGGGCTGGCCTGGCTGTGGCATGGCCAGAACTGGCTGCAGCGCTACATCGTCTTGCTGCTCATGGTGGTCTATTCCGTCTTCGGCCTGCTCTTCGCGGGGAACATCCTCACTCTGGCCGAACATGCGCCGCGCATTCAGCGTGTTCTGCACTGGAGCATGGTCATTGCACTCGCCGCCATCGCCCTCGCCATCGCGGTCAATAGTCATCTCGCCGCGGCTCTGGTCGCCTTCCAGACGATGGGCGCGTTCACGATCGTCATGTTCGCTCTCGGCGTGATGGCCGTGCGCGGCGGCCATATCGTTGGCCGCTATTTCCTCGCGGCTTCGACCTTCGGGATGATCGGCGCAGGGCTGACCGTGTTCACGGTATGGGGCCTGCTGCCCTTCTCGGAAGCCGCCTATCACGGCCTCGAATTCGGTCTTGTCGTGGAAGCGACATTGCTGGCCCTGGCGCTCGCCTATCAGGTCCGGACCCAGAAGCAGCAAGGCCTTCTGGCCGAGCGGCTCGCTTTGTCCGATCCACTGACCGGCGTCTACAACCGGCGGGCCTTCACCGAGATCGCAGGTCGGATCTGGCGGAGGAACGGGATTGGAAACAGCCCTCTGTGCCTGATCATGATCGATATCGATCACTTCAAGGCCATCAACGACATGAACGGCCATCAGGCCGGAGACCGTGTCCTTGCCAATATCGCGGCGCTGCTGAACGGCCGCCTGCGCAGCGGCGACATTCTCGCGCGATGGGGTGGCGAGGAGTTCGTCCTTCTCCTGCCGGAAACCTCTCTCGACCACGCCGTGTCCATCGCCGAAGATCTGCGCGGGCGGGTCGCCGCACACCGCACGGCGGTGCGTGATGGCAGCATCGCGCCGACAGCCAGCTTCGGCGTCGCGGAGCGGGGCAACCACGTCAGCATGGAGGAGCTGATCCACGCCGCGGATGCGCAGCTCTACGAAGCCAAGCGCCGGGGCCGCGATCGCGTTTCAGCGGAGACGATCATGCCGTCGCCGTCGCAGTCCCCGAATGCCGGTCGCTGGGCTGAGGCGGCCGCTCTCTACTGACCACATGACGGGGAACCGCCGCGACGGTTATCGCCGGCTTTGCCGCCAGGCCAGAAGGGCCTGGAACGGGGGATAGCAGAAGGCGGCGACGATCGCGCCGGTCACCGCCCAGCCGAGCGCGCTGTCTCCGACAAGCTCCTGCCCGACATAGGCGCCAAGGAAGCAGCCGGCCAGGGCCAGGGCAATCTTGATGGCAAGGCTCGATGTCGTCACGGCGTCCTCTTCTTTCCTAAAATGCACGCAATGCAGTGCGCTGCCACTGGCGCCCGGATATCAATATTTCTCCCGCGCATTGCTTGAGAGATAATGCGGCCTGTATGGTGCACGTATAAGGGAATAGGTTTTTTATTTTCCGAGACTGCTTCTAGCCCGTGGAGCCACGCCTATTATCCGCTGCAAATCGTATCGGCCAGACAGCGGTAGGTTCCAGATGAGTGGACTTCACGACGTGACAGACACCCCGCGGGCGTTTGTCATCCATGAGAACGATGCCTGGGTGGTGCCGCTGCGGCAGGAATTCGAGGCGCGGCATATCCCCTACGCCGAGTGGTTCATCGACGAGGGCATCCTTGATCTGACGGCCGAGCCGCCGGAAGGCGTCTTCTACAACCGCATGAGCGCCTCGTCGCACACCCGCGGTCACCGCTACGCGCCGGAGCGGACCGCAGGTGTGCTGGCGTGGCTCGAGCGGCACGGCCGCGTTGTCGTCAATGGCGGCCGCGCGCTGCAGCTCGAAGTCTCCAAGGTCGCGCAATATGAGGCCCTCGCCCCGTTCGGCATCACCACGCCGCGCACGATCGCGGTGGTGGGGCGCACCCATCTGCTGGCCGCGGCCGAACAGATCGGCTTCCCGGTGATCCTGAAGCACAACCGGGCCGGCAAGGGGCTCGGCGTCAAGCTGCTCTATTCACGCGAAGCGCTCGCCCAGCACATCGAGAGCGCCGAGTTCGAAGAATCGGTCGACGGCATCACTTTGGTGCAGCAATACATCGCGGCTCCGGCCCCGTTCATCACGCGGATGGAGTTTGTCGGCGGTCGCTTTGTCTACGCGGTGAGGGTCGATACCTCCGAGGGGTTCGAGCTTTGCCCGGCGGATGTCTGCCAGGTCGATTCGACCTGCGCGACCGTCGCGCCCGGCGACAAGTTCCAGATTCATCGCTCCTTCGAGCATCCCTTGGTGCCGGCCTGCGAGGCCTTCCTGAAGGCCAATGGCATCGGCATCGCCGGGATCGAGTTCATCGCCGATGCCGATGGCCGCGCTTACGTCTACGACGTGAACACCAACACCAACTACAACCCCGACGCCGAGGCGAAGGACGGCCGGCGCGGCATGGGCGCGATCGCTTCCCATCTCGGCGGCCTGCTCGACCAGCACTATGGCCATCGCGCGGACCTTTCCTCGGCCGCGTGAGACCGCCGCGAGCCGTCGTATGGCGGCTCGCGACACCTGACGGGCATCGCGCGGACCGGCGCGCTATTGCTGGCACACAAAGCGCCGAGGCACGCCTGAGCAATAAGAAAGAGCCTGCTGCCTATAGGGTATCCCGGCAAAGACTTTTTGCCGGTAGATCGTACAGCCATCAGTTGCGACGGAGCAGCCCCTCTGTAGCATGAGCTCAAAGATGTCCGATGAATCCGAAAGAAGCTCGGGATCCTCTCGCTTGTCCGGTTCTTTAGCCGCGGCAGCGCCGCACATCAGAAGAGTTGCAATGCAAAGCGCGAGCTTCATGACGGCCTCCTCACGGGAGATGAGGCGCCGATTGAGGAAACTATGTGTCCGTTGTCGGCCCGTAGAAGACTTCGGGAACGTTTGCTAAGCAGCAAGTCTGCGCGCTTCGCAGAATGGTTTGCGCGAGAAACCGCAATCAGACACCAGTTTGCGCCGCGAGACGATGCTAAGCCCCGATCTGCTGCATCAATCCGAAGGCATCCATCAGGATGCGCGTCTCCCTGATGCGCCCGTCCTCAAGGCGGTCGATCACCATCCCCCAGACTGACACGTTTTTGCCGGAGGCTGGCACACCAAAGAACTCTCCTTTTTGAGTTCCGGTCCATGTAAACCGCGTGAGCACTTTATCGGCCTCCCCGAGCTGCTCATCTATGGTCCAGTGCATGTCGGGGAAGGCAACAAACAACCCCCGAAGCACGTCCTTCAAACCTTCCAGGCCTGGTCCTTGCCCTGGGAACGGCACCTGCTCGACGACATTGTCCGAAACAAAGTCGCCAGCCGCATCGAGATTGCGGTTGTTGATCACCTCGTCAATGAAGCGGCGAATTATCAGCTTAGCATCATCCGAGCTCATATTGGCCTCGCTTTCGGGTTGCGACCCACTAGGACATTCCCCCGCGCCCAACAAAAAGCCCGCGGCTCGCGCCGCGGGCTGATCGTTTCGGGGCTCCGAAGGCTCAGGCCGCGGCGGCGGCCAGCTCCTTCTTCTCCCACTCCTCGCCCCAGATCATCACCGCATGGCCCGGCGAGACCTCGCGGTACTGGCGCACCGGCGGCTCGTAGTCGGCCGGGCGGACGGGGCTCTTGATCTCGTCGTTCGAGACCGGGCGCTTCTGCAGGCGACGCGCCGGATCGGCGATCGGCACCGCCGCGAGCAGGCGCTTGGTGTAGGGGTGCTGCGGGTTCTGGAAGATCGCCTCGCGCGGCCCGATCTCGACGATCTCGCCGAGATACATCACCGCGACGCGGTGGCTGACGCGCTCCACCACCGCCATGTCGTGCGAGATGAAGAGATAGCCCAGGCCCATGCGCGCCTGCAGGTCGAGCATCAGGTTCACCACCTGCGCCTTCACCGAGACGTCGAGCGCGGAGACGGCCTCGTCCGCCACGATCAGGCGCGGCTCGACGGCGAGCGCACGCGCGATGCAGATGCGCTGGCGCTGGCCGCCCGAGAACTCGTGCGGGAAGCGGTTGGCCATTTCCGGCTGCAGCCCGACGCGCTTCAGCAGATCGGCGACCTTGTCGCGCGCTTCCGAGCGGCTGGCGAGGTTGTTGATCAGCAGCGGCTCGGCGACAGCGGTGCCGACGTTCATGCGCGGGTTGAGCGAGGCGAAGGGATCCTGGAAGATCATCTGCATGCGCTTGCGCTGCTCGCGCAGGTCATGCTGGCTGAGCTTGAGGACGTCGACGCCATCGAGCAGCACGGAGCCCGCCAACGGCTCGATCAGGCGCATCACCGAGCGGCCGGTGGTCGACTTGCCGCAGCCGGATTCCCCGACCAGCGCCAGCGTCTCGCCGGCCTTCAGGCTGAAGGAAACGTTCTCGACCGCGTGGACACGGCCCTTCACCGAGGAGAGCAGGCCGGAACGGATCTCGAAGCGTGTGGTCAGGCCCGCAACCTCGAGTACCGGGCGTTCGGCTGCCTTGACGGTGTCCGGAACCTCGACCGGCACGTCGGATTCGCCGGTATTGCGATCGACCACCGGAAAGCGCATCGGCCGGGCCTTGCCGATCATCGAGCCGAGCTTCGGCACGGCCGAGATCAGCGCCTTGGTATAGGGCTTCTTCGGGTTGGCGAAGATCTCCTCGGTCGCGCCGGTCTCGACCTCGTCGCCGTTGTACATCACGACCGTGCGGTCGGCGATCTCGGCGACGACGCCCATGTCGTGGGTGATGAAGAGGACGGACATGCCCTCCTCGTCCTGCAGCGTCTTGATCAGCTCCAGCGTCTGCGCCTGGATCGTCACGTCGAGCGCGGTGGTCGGCTCGTCGGCGATCAAGAGCTTCGGCTTGCAGGCCAGCGCCATGGCGATCATCACGCGCTGGCGCATGCCGCCCGAGAAGCGGTGCGGATACTCGTGGAAGCGGGACTTCGCCGCCGGGATGCGGACCTTCTCGAGCAGGCGAACGGTCTCGGCCTCGGCCTCGGAGCGCGACAGGCCGCGGTGCAGGATCAGCGCCTCGGCGATCTGGAAGCCGATGGTCAGCACCGGGTTCAGCGAGGTCATCGGCTCCTGGAAGATCATCGCGATCTCGTTGCCGCGGATGTGCCGCATCTCGGAGTCCGGCAGGGTCAGGAGCTCCTTGCCGTTGAGCTTGATCGAGCCCTCGATCTTGCTCGACTGGGGCGGGGTCAGGCGCATGATCGACAACGCCGTCACGCTCTTGCCCGAGCCCGATTCACCGACGACGCAGAGCGTCTCCTTCGGCTTGATGTCGAAGGAGAGGTTGCGGACGACCGATTTCCACTGGCCTTCGACTCGGAACGAGGTCGTCAGGTTCGAAACGGTCAGGATGGGAGAGGGCGATGTCATGACTGCTCCTTGCCGTGATCACATAACGCGGCGCGGGTCCAGCGCATCGCGCAGGCCATCGCCGATGAAGTTGATCGAGAGAACTGTGAGGAAGATCGCGGCCCCGGGGAACAGGGCCCAGTGCGGCGCGGTGTCGAGCTGGTCCTTGGCGTCGAAGAGCAGCCGACCCCAGGTCGGGATGTCCGGCGGGAAGCCGAGGCCCAGGAAGGAGAGCGTCGATTCGGCGATGATCGCCGAGGACACCTCGATCGTGGAAGCGACGATGACCGGCCCAAGCGCGTTGGGCAGGATATGGCGCGTCATCTGGCGCAGCTTCGTTGCGCCCTGGGCACGGGCGGCCTCGACGAATTCCTTCTCGCGCAGCGACAGGAACTGCGCACGCACCAGACGGGCGACCGGCATCCAGCGCAGGCCGCCGATGACGACGACGATCAGCACGAAGACGCCGCCTTCGACGCCGAAGACCGCCTTCAGCTGCTCGCGGAACAGGTAGATGATCAGCAGCAGCAGCGGCAGCTGCGGCAGCGACAGGAACAGGTCCGTCACCCACATCAGGAACGGGTCGGCATATTTGCGCGACATGCCGGCGAGAGCGCCGATGACGACGCCGACGCAGGTCGCGACCACCATCGCCGCCAGGCCGACGGCGAGCGAGATGCGCCCGCCATACATCATGCGCGCCAGCAGGTCCTGGCCGAGATCGTCGGTGCCGAACGGATGCGCCAGGGACGGGCCCTGGAGCGTCGCCGAGAAGTCGATGTCGTTGATCGCCACCGGCCAGAACCAAGGGCCGACGACGACGCCGAGGATGAGCAGGCCGAGCACGATCGCGCTCGCCATGGCGAGGCGGTGACGGCGGAAGCGTCGCCACGTCTCGCGCGCCGGCGAGACCGAGGCGGAAGCCGCGACAGCGGCCACGCCCGGATCAGCCGAAGGAGATGCGAGGGTCGAGCCAGCCATAAAGAAGATCCGCAATGAGGTTGAACAGGACGACCAGGCAGGAGAAGACGAAGGTCACTCCCATGATCACCGGTGTGTCGTTGGCGAGGATGGCGCTGATCAGCAGCGACCCGATGCCGGGGATTCGGAAGATCTGCTCGGTCACGATCGCGCCGCCGAAGACGGCGGGCATCTGCAGCGCGACGAGCGTCACCACCGGGATGAGGGCGTTGCGCGTGATGTGGCGCAGCGTGACGGTCCGTTCGCCGAGGCCCTTGGCCCGGGCCGTGGTGACGTAGTCGAGACGAATGACGTCGAGCACGGCCGAGCGGACATAGCGGGTGTAGGAGGCCGCCTGGAACAGGCCGAGCACCGTGATCGGCATGATCGCCTGGCGGAACATCTCCCAGTACCAGCGCCAGCCGGTCGCGGCGATGTCGGCGCGATAGACGAAGGGGAACCAGTCCAGCGTCACCGAGAAGATCAGGATGAAGAGCAGGCCGGTGAAGAAGGTCGGCAGCGAGAAGCCGACGAAGGCCAGCGTGTTGGCGATCTGGTCGAAGATCGAATAGGGCCGCGTCGCCGCATAGATGCCGACCGGCAGCGCGATGCACAGCGCCAGGATCTGCGACGTACCGACGATGAAGAGCGTGGTCGGAACCCGCTGCAGGATCAGGTCGTCGACATCGATGCGGCTGGCGAAGGAGAAGCCCCAGTTGCCCTGTGCCATCTGGCCGAGCCAGCGCAGATAGCGCACCAGGATCGGGTCGTTGAGGCCGAAGCTGGCGCGGATGGCCTCGCGGACCTCCGGCGGCACGTTCGGATTCGTCGCCATTTCCGAAAACGGATCGCCCGGCGCCATCGCCAGGACGGTGAACAGGATCAAGCTGATGCCGAGCAGGCTTGGAATGGCGATAAGAAGCCGCCGTATCAGATAGGTCGCCATGAATTATGTTTCTCTAGTGCATGCGCGGCGGTGCCGCGGAGCGATACGCCAATGCAAACGGTTCGCCCTTTGCGGCCGTCAAGGCCGAACGGACGAACCGTTGCGGTTGTCCCCCGTCACGGAGGGGTGCTCCGTGACGAGGGGCTGATGGTCCCTTAGCTACGATACCAGGCCGCGAGATTCCAAGTGTCGACGTCCCAGCCGGAGTGGTCGTGCGACAGATTGTTCAGGGCGGCGGCCACGCGGGTGCGCGACAGCAGCGGCAGGATGATGTTGGCCTCGCAGAAGATCTCGTTGACCTTGATCAGCAGCGCGGCGCGCTTGACCGGGTCGAGCTCCTTCTGGGCGGCCTTGTAGGCCTCGTCCGCAGCCGGATCGGAGTAGCGCGAGACGTTGCGGCCCAGCCACTTGTTCTCCTTGGTGGCGATCTCCCAGGAGACGAACTGGTTGAGGAACCGCTCTGGATCGGGCTGCGGCTGCGTCGTGGTGTACATCTCCATGTCGACATAGAGCTTGGTGTAGGTGTCGGGGTTGGCGACGTCCGACGAGAAGAACACCGTCGCGGTGACCGACTTCAGCTCCAGGTCGATGCCGGCCTTCTGGCAGGCCTGCTTGATGATGGCCTGGGTCTTCTGGCGCGGGGCGTTGATCGAGGTCTGGTAGACGTATTTGAGCTTCTTGCCGTCCTTCTCGCGGATGCCGTCGGCACCCTTCTTGTAGCCGGCGTCCTCGAGGATCTTGATGGCCTTGTCGACGTTGAACTCGTACTTGAGCTTGGCCGATTTGAACTGCTTCGGCTCGTTGACGAAGCTCGCGGTCGCGGTGCCGCCGCGGCCATAGATGAACTTCTGGACGGAGTCGCGGTCGATCAGCAGGTTGATCGCCTCGCGGACCTTCGGGTCCGACAGCGTCGGGTGCTTGGTCTTGACGCTCGAACGCTCGCCATCGACCTCGGTCCACGGGTCGGTCGGGTTCAGGATGATGAACTCGATGTCGCCCGACGGCACGGCGCTGACCTTGCCGCGACCACCCGTCTCCATGCGCTTGAGGACGTCGTCCTCGACCTGCAGGTTCCAGGCATAGTCGTATTCGCCGGTCTGCAGCACGGCGCGGGCCGCCGAGACCGCGTCACCGCCGCCCTTGACTTCGAGCGTGTCGAACTGCGGCTGGTTCTTGACGTGGTAGTCCTCGTTGCGGACGCCGGTGAGGACGTCGCCCGGCTTGAAGTCGGTGAACTTGTAGGGGCCGGTGCCGATGGGCTTGAGGTTGCCCGGCGCCTCGCGCGATTTGGCGCCAATGTACTCGCCGAAATGATGCTTCGGCAGGATCTGGCCGGTGACGCCGACGAAGGGATCGGCCCAGAACGGCGTCGGCTGCGGGAAGGTGATCTTGATCGTGAGATCGTCGACCTTCTCGACCTTGATGTCCTTGTAGGCACCGGTCGTATAGGCGGCGGTCGCCGGATCCTTGGCGTATTCCCAGGTGAAGACGACGTCATCGGCCGTGAACGGCTTGCCGTCATGCCACTTCACGCCGGGCTTCAGCTTCCAGGTCACCTGGGTGCCGTCGGCGGAGAGGCCGCCATTGGCCTTGCTGGGAACCTCGGCGGCGAGCTGCGGGATCAGGTTGCCTTCCTTGTCCCAGCCGGCGAGCGGCTCGAAGAAGATGCGCGAGGCGATCTGGTCCTTGGTGCCGGAGGCGAAATGCGGGTTCAGCAGCGTCGGGGCCTGCCAGAGCAGCATCTTGAGCGGACCGGCGCCGCCGGCCTTCGTCGGCTTGTACTCGAGCGTGGCGTTCGCCATCGCGACGTCGTTCCAGACCAGGATCTGGCTCGCGATCGGCGCGGCGATGCCCACCGCCGCCATTCTTTGGATGAAGGAACGGCGCGACATCGTGCCTTCCTTCACATCCGCGACCATGCCGCGGATTTCCTGCTCGTTCATCGAATTGCCTCCACGTTCAAAAAATACAAAACGTTCCCCCGGCGCTCGCGCGCCGTGTTTTGGTTGGTAGTCTCAGCAAGGCATGTGCCAACGAAAGCGTCAACTGGTCAGCGCAGGGCGAAATTGCGTCGGCCGCGGGGCCGCATGCCCAAAACCCAGGCAAAACAATGGCATTCGCCTAGGATGCCAATTGCATTTGCAATTTTATGCGGTTTAGTCGGTAAAGACGACAGTTTTCTTTCCGTTAAGAACCACGCGGTCCTCAAGGTGATGGCGCACGGCGCGGGCAAGCACGCGGCGTTCGATATCGCGCCCTCTGCGGACGAGATCGTCGGGCGTGTCGCGATGCGAGATGCGCTCGACGTCCTGCTCGATGATCGGGCCTTCATCGAGGTCCGAGGTGACGTAGTGGGCGGTGGCGCCGATCAATTTCACACCGCGCTCATGCGCCTGGTGATAGGGCTTGGCGCCCTTGAAGCCGGGCAGGAACGAGTGGTGAATATTTATGCAGCGCCCGGCGAGCTTGGCCGAGAGCCCATCGGATAGCACCTGCATATAGCGCGCCAACACGACGAGGTCGGTCTGAGTCTCCTGCACCAGCCGCCAGATTTCGGCCTCCTGCTCCATCTTGCTCTGGCGGGTCACGGGCAGATGGTGGAAGGGCAGCGCCCCGAGATCGGTCGAGCCGATATGCTCGCGCGCGTGGTTTGAGACGACGGCCGTGATGTCCATCGGCAGCTCGCCGATGCGCCAGCGATAGATCAGGTCGGCGAGGCAATGGTCGAACTTGGAGACCAGCAGCATCACGCGCTTGCGGCGCGCCGCCTCGCTGAGATTGATCTCCATGTTGAAGCGCCGGCCGAGCGCGTGGAGCGATTCGGCGATGGTCTCATGCGGCTGGCTGCCGTCGAGCCTGTTGAAGACGACACGCATGAAGAAGCGGTCGGACTCCGTATCGTCGAACTGCTGGGCGTCGAGGATGTTGCAGCCGGCCTCGAACAGCAGGGTCGAGACGGCGGCGACGATGCCCGGACGATTCGGGCAGGAGAGGGTGAGGGTCGAGCTGCGGTCGAGCATGGAACTGGACACCGCCTGTCGGGCGGCCCTTTCGCGATCTGGGAATGAGGCAATGGGGAGGGAGGGCTGCGCGCATCGCGCTGCCGTCAACCTCGTCCGGTGCTGCGCTGGAGCCGGGAAGGGCCGCTCAGTCTTGTTGCCGTCATGATCGCGAAAGATGCCCTCGCTACGCGAGCCTCGCGGCCGCGCCCCTGCAACAGCCCCGCAGGGTGGGCTTTTGTCAAGGCGGCGCGTCGGTGTCGCCTTGACTTGGTCGTGCCAAAATAGAATGTCTGTTCCAGATCGTGGGATTCTAAAAAATTCCTGCCGTTTCATCCCGGGAGACCGCATCCGTGCCCGAAGCCAGTCCCTTCAGCCGCAGCCTCGAAGGCAAGGCGGCCATCGTCACGGGTGGAAGCCAGGGCCTCGGCGAGGCGATTGCCCGTGAATTCGCTGCCCGCGGAGCTGCATCGCTCCTGCTGACCGGCCGCAATGCCGGGCGCGGCGAGGCCGTGGCGGAAAGCCTGCGCGCTCAAGGATGCGATGCCCGCTTCCATCAGGTCGACCTCGCTGATCTCGACGCCGTGCGGCAGATCGTCCCGGCGGCAGAAAAGGCCTTCGGCCGACTCGATATCCTCGTCAACGCTGCCGGCGATACCGATCGCGGCACGATCTTCGATACCTCGCCGGAGTTCTATGAGCGCATCATGGCGGTGAACCTGCGCGCGCCCTTCTTCCTGATCCAGGATGCGGCCGAGCTGATGCAGCGGCAGGGCATCGCGGGCGCCGTCGTCAACATCCAGTCGATGTCGGCCCATGGCGGCCAGCCCTTCCTCTCCGCCTACAGCGTCTCGAAGGGCGCGCTCGCCGTGCTGACCAAGAACGTCGCCTATGGGCTGCTAAAGCACCGCATCCGCGTCAACGGCCTCAATATCGGCTGGATGGCGACGCCGGGCGAGGATGCGATCATGAAGCTGCGCCACAACGCGCAGGACGGCTGGCTGGAACAGGCCAACGCCTCGCAGCCCTTCGGCCGACTGATCGATCCACGCGAGGTCGCCAAGGCGGTCGCCTATCTCGCCTCGGCCGAATCCGGCCTGATGACCGGCGCGAATATCGACTTCGACCAGAACATTCTCGGTGCGCATGACTAGGATAAAGCCTAGCGCTCCGTCCCTTTTCGCGGCACGACGCCGGCGAGAGACCTGAGGACAGATTCTCATGAAGATCGGATTGCTGGGCGCCGGCCGCATCGGGCGCATCCATGGGCTCAATGTTGCCGCGCGCGGTGATGCCACGCTCGTCGCCGTCGCGGATGCGATGCCCGACGCCGCGGCCTCCCTCGCTTCGGCTGCCGGCGCGAAGGCTGCGAGCGCCGAGGCGATCCTCGCCGATTCCGCCATCGACGCCGTGCTGATCTGCACGCCGACGGATACCCATGCCGATCTGATCGAGGCTGCCGTCTCGGCCGGCAAGGCCGTCTTCTGCGAGAAGCCGGTCGATCTCGATGCCGCCCGCATCCGCCGCTGCCTCGCGACCGTGGAGAAGTCCGGCAAGCCGCTGATGATCGGCTTCAACCGCCGCTTCGACCCGAACTTCGCCGCGCTGGAGAAGCGGCTGCGCGCGGGCGAGGCCGGCGAGATCGAGATCGTCACCGTGATCTCGCGCGATCCCGGCCCGCCGCCGGTCGAGTATGTGAAGCGCTCCGGCGGGCTCTTCCGCGACATGATGATCCATGACCTCGACATGGCCCGCTTCCTCCTGGCCGAGGAGCCGATCGAGGTCTTCGCGCTCGGCTCTTCGTTGGTCGACAAGGCGATCGGCGAGGCCGGCGACGTCGATACCGCCGCGGTGCTGATGAAGACGGCCTCCGGCAAGATCGCGCAGATCTCGAATTCCCGCCGCGCCACCTATGGCTACGACCAGCGCATCGAGGTGCATGGCGCCAAGGGCATGCTGCGCGCGGGCAATATCCACGAGACCACGGTTGAGATCGCGACCGGTCAGGGCTTCCGTGCCGACCCCGTGCAGAACTTCTTCCTGGAGCGCTATGCGGCCGCCTATCGCGCCGAGCTCGACGCCTTCCTCGCCGCCTGCAACGGCAAGGCGGCGCCGTCGCCGACCGGCCTCGATGGCCTGAAGGCGCAAATCCTGGCCGATGCTGCGACGCAATCCGCGCAGACCGGCAAGCCTGTTCCTGTCGATCTCGGAGCGAAGTGATGACGCCGGCTGAACGCGACCTGCGCTATTATGCGGCCCTCGGCCTTGCGGCCGAGGCGAGCCATCTGGCGCTGGGCTATTTCAACAAGCGCGAGTCCCTCGGCGTCACCATGAAGGGCGCCCAGGACTGGCTGACGGTCGCCGACGGCAAGGTCGAGGCCTTCCTGCGCGAGCGTCTCTCCGCGCTGTTTCCGCAGGATACGGTGATCGGCGAGGAGGGCGGCGGCGCAGCCTCCGACGCCGTCTGGATCCTCGATCCGATCGACGGCACGGCGAACTTCGCCCATGGCGATCGCAACTGGTGCATCTCGATCGGCTTCCTCGCCAACCGCCAGCCCGAGATCGGCGTCGTCGCGGCGCCGGCGCTCGGAGAGGTTTATGCGGCCCGACGCGGCGCCGGCGCGACGCTGAACGGCGACGCGATCAAGGTCTCGGGCGCCACCGACATCGCCCGCTCGGCGGTGGAGCTCGGCTGGTCGACCCGCGTGCCGGCCGCGAACTACCTCAAGGTCATCGAGCGCGGCTATACGGCGGGCGCTGCGGTGAAGCGCGGCGGCTCCGGCACGCTCGGCCTCTGCCATGTCGCCGCCGGCTGGAGCGAGGGCTATGCCGAGCTCCACATCAATGCCTGGGACGTCGCGGCCGGCATCGTTATCGCCGGCGAGGCGGGCGCTTATATCAATGATTTCTTTGCCGGCGAGGGGATCGCCAAGGGCAATCCGATCCTCTGCTGCACGCCGGGCCTTGCTCCGGCGCTGAAGGAGATCACGGGCATCGCTTGAGCGGCGCCGATTCGGCTCAGCGCGGCGCGGCAATGATGATCGCCGCGCCGGCGAGGCAGATCAGCCCGCCAGTGATGTCCCAGCGATCCGGCCTCAATCCCTCGACTGCCCAGAGCCAGCCGAGCGAGGCAGCGATATAGATCCCGCCATAGGCGGCGAAGGCGCGCCCCGCCGCGGTGGCCTCGACCAGCGTCAGCAGCCAGGCGAAGAGCGCAAGCGAGATCAGCCCCGGCACCAGCCACCAGACGGGCTTGCCGAGCCTCAACCAACCCCAGAAGGCGAAGCAGCCGGCGATCTCGAAGAGCGCGGCACCGAGATAGGCGGCTATGGTCGGCATGGGGCGTCTTTCGGAAAGGTTTCGAGGCAGGCGCCGGCAAGCTAGAGCAAGCTGCATCGAGTCGGGAGCCCAACGCGAGAGCGTCTACCGTCATGGTCGGGCTTGTCCCGACCATCCACGTCTTCTTTTGGCGCGGACGGTGTGCAAGACGTGGATGCTCGCCACAAGGGCGAGCATGACGGTTCTGGGATGTTCCCCGGGTTTGGGCTTCAGGTTCGGGCCTGCGGTCCATCCAGAAGCAACCACGGCCGGGTCAGGAGTGAGCTTCGTGTCTGCACGCGACATCGCCATCATCGGTGCAGGTCCGGCCGGGTTGATCGCCGCCGAGCGGCTGGCCAGCGCGGGGCATCGCGTCACACTCTATGAGCGCATGGCCTCGCCGGCGCGCAAGTTCCTGCTGGCCGGGCGCGGCGGGCTGAACCTCACGCACACCGAGCCGTTCGACACCTTCCTCGCCCGCTATCGCGAGGCGGCGCCCTGGCTGGAGCCGGCGCTCAGGGCCTACCCGGCCCAGGCGTTGCGCGATTGGGCGGACGGGCTCGGTGCCGAGACTTTCATCGGCTCGAGCGGCCGCATCTTTCCGCGCGCGATGAAAGCCTCGCCCCTGCTGCGTGCATGGCTCGGCCGGCTCGACGGGCTGGGCGTGCGGCTGGTGCCGAACAGGCTCTGGACGGGCTGGAATGCAGAGGGCGAACTGACCCTGCGCAATGCCAACGGGGCGGTCGAGACCGTCCGCCCGGACGCGACGCTGCTCGCACTCGGCGGGGCGAGCTGGCCGCGTCTCGGCTCGGATGGCGGCTGGGTGCCGCTGCTCGCCGAGCGCGGCGTCGCCATCTCCTCGCTACGCCCGGCCAATGCCGGCTTCACGGTCGCCTGGTCGCAGACGATGCGCGAACGCTTTGCCGGCGAGCCTTTGAAGCGGGTCATCATCCACCTCAAAGGCGAGGAAGCGGCCGGCGAGGCGATGATCGATGCGGAGGGCATCGAGGGCGGCGTGATCTACGCCCTCTCGGCACCGATCCGCGAGGCGATCAGGCGGGATGGCACAGCCACGATCACCATCGACCTGCGTCCTGGCGTGGCGGCCGAGGACCTTGCCCAGCGCCTCGCAAGGCGCCGCAAGGGCGAGACGCTGTCGAACCATCTGCGCAAGGCGGCGGGGCTCGCCCCGGTTGCGGCCGCGCTGCTGCGCGAGACCGCAGGTGCCGCGTTGCCGGCCGATCCGCAAGCGCTCGCGGCGCTGATCAAGGCCGCGCCGCTGCGGCTCGATGCCCCGATGCCGATCGCCCGCGCCATCTCGACCGCCGGCGGCATCGCCCGCGAGGAGATCGACGACCACTTCATGCTGAAACGCCTGCCCGGCATCTTCGTCGCCGGCGAGATGCTCGACTGGGAAGCGCCGACCGGCGGCTACCTGCTGCAGGCCAGCTTCGCCACGGGCGTGGCGGCGGCGGAGGGGATGAAGGGGTGGTTGGTGAAATAATCCGTCATGCTCGGGCTTGACCCGAGCATCTCGGAAACGAGTGTCCGCTGGTCCCGAGATTCCCGGGTCTGCGCTACGCTCCGCCCGGGAATGACGCCCGAGGCCGAGCATGACGGGGTTATTCGCTCACCCGCTCGCCGTCAGCCGCCGGGCGAAGCTGCGTCCGCCATCGCGTGTCGCGATCTCGCCGACGCGCGCCAGTGAGACGAGGATGTCGCGCACCGCCCGCTCGACCTTGCGGCCCTGCCGGAACTGTCCCGCGATCTGGCCGGCATCGAGCGGCGTTGCCGCGTTCGCCAGCATGCCGAGCACGGCCGCAACGCGCCCGACGGCCTCGCTCGGGAAGATCGGCCGGCTGCCGGCGGCAGGGAGTGCGAGCAGGACGTCCGCCGCAATCTGCTCGCCGCCCGTGGCGTCGCCGCCGAAGCGCGGGCGCTGATAGTCCGGCCTGAGCCAGCGCACGATGCCGCGCGTCTCTTCCTGCTGCCGCTCCCGGTTCAGCGCGACGAACCGAGCCAGCACGGCATCCTCCGCCAGATCGGCTGGCCAACCATAGGCAGCGGCGACGGCGGCGTCGATCGCCGCATGGTGCTCGTCGAGGATCAGCACCAGCCCGCGGTCGCGGATGTTCGCCTCCTTGGCGGTCAGTGCTCGTCCGGCCCGGATCGCCTCGCGGACATTATAGAGTCCGGTCAATGTCAGGTCGGGATGCTCGGCTAGCACCTGCTTCCGCAGGGCATCGAGCGCCTCGGCGGGGCGTCGGATAGCTTCCTTCTGTGCCTCTGTCGCGTCCGGGAAAGGGAAGGGGTCGAAACAGCGGGATTTCGAATAGCGGGGCCGGTCCTCCAGCGTTCCGCCCTGCGCTAGGCACCAGATGGCGTGAAAACGCGACGACAGCACGCCGAGATGGAAGGCGTCCGACAGCCCGGCGGCAACCACCATGTTATCGGGCAGGATCAGGTTATCGAGAAACTGGAACACGCGATGCTTCGCGGTCTCTGCCGTAGCGATGTAGCGCTGCAGCCCTACGGTGAAGCCACGCATATCGGCATTTCGCCTGCCGAACAGCCACCAGTTCTCACGGCGATAGGGCTCGTTGTTGCGATCGCGCTCTGGTTTTACGGTTCGCAGCAAGTGCTGGTAGATTTCTGGATAGTGTGAACGGACCTCGTCGCTACGAAGCCCATCCAGATCGATGACCATGACGCCGCGTGGTCGCGCAGTCAGATCACGCCCATGGCGGTAGCGCCGGATATGCGCTTCAAGCCCCGGCCGCCGACCGAGCCCCAGCGCTTCGGCCTCGGCCGGCGTCACGATGAAACCCGTGCCATGCAGCGAAACGCCGCGAGAACTGAGGCCGGTGTTGGCTAGCAGGCCTACGGCAAGGCTCGCATCCACGCCAGTCGTCAGATCCGGATTGATCCGCCCGAACGCCTCGCTCAGCTCGATCTGCGGTTGGTCCGTGTCGAGCCCGGACTCCGAGACCACCTCGCAAAGCTTGCCCTCGTGCTGTCCGGCCTGCGCCACCGTCATCGCGATGCGGACCGCCGCCGAGTCTTTACCGGCCTTGGTCCAGGGATGATCGGGGATCGCCATGATCAGCGAGAGCGGTCGCTTGCCCTTCAGGTGCCGCTCGACGGTCCGGCGCTGGAAAAGCTGGTTGATCGAGTTCGTCGTGACGAAGCCGAAGCGCCGCAGCGCCGTGCCGGGCCGGGTCAGCAGTTCGGCGGCGCGGTCCCACCAATACATCACCAGATCGGCGCTTTCGTTCATCTGCGGATGCGCCGCCCAGAGCGCTTCCGCATAGACGTCGCCCAGCCGGCTGCGCAGATCCTTGCCTCCGATGAAGGGCGGGTTGCCGACGATGAATTCGGCCTCCGGCCATTCCGGCCGGCGTGGATTGGGCAGGGCCTCGCCGCCCTCCCGCCATTGCGGGATCGGCCAGCCATCCCAGCAGAGCACGGCGTCGCGCTTGTAGATGTGGTCGAGCTTTTCGAGGATCGGCTCCCTGGGTGCAAAGCCACGCGTCCGGAAATGCCATTGCAGATGGCCGATCCAGAGCACGAGATCGGCGATCGCGACCGCCCGGCGGTTGGTCTCCATGCCGAGGAACTGATGTGGCCCGACCGCGTGCGCAGCGAAGCCGCCGAGTTGCTCGGCGCTGCCGAGTTCGCTCGCCGCATCCAGCACCTCGCCTTCGAGCTTCTTCATCAACTCCTGCGCGACATGCAGGAAGTTGCCGGTTCCGCAGGCCGGATCGAGCACGCGCGTCCGGCACAGCGCCTCGTGGAACCCCTCGACCAGCGCCAGCGCTTTCCTGGCATCGCCATTGTCGCGCGCCTGCTGCGCGGCACCGAGCACGGCGCGCCAATCCTCCCGCAGCGGCGCGATCACCGTCTCGACCACCAGCCGCTCGACATAGGCGCGCGGGGTGTAATGGGCGCCGAGCCTCGCGCGCTCCTGCGGATCGAGCGCCTGCTCCAGCAGCGTGCCGAAGATCGCGGGCTCGACCTCCTTCCAGTCATGCTCGGCGGCGGCGAGCAATTCGCCGATCTCCTCGCGCCCGAGCGGGAAGACCCGGGCGTCCTCGTAGAGCTTGCCGTTGAAGCGCTTCATCCGCTCGCGCACCGAGGTCGAGTACGCGCCCTTGTCCATCGCCAGCCACAACTCCGAGACCAGCGGCAGGAAGGAGTCCGGCTCCTCGCGGCATTCGCGCAGCAGCGTCTTGAAGGCGTCCTTGCGGATCAACCCGACATCCTCGGCGAACATCGTGAACAGGCAGCGCATCAGGAACAGCGCGACCTCCTCGGGGTCGTGCTCGCGCTCCAGCGCCTTCGAAACGGCGGCCAGCCGCTCGGCGATGCCCCGCGTCACCCGTGCCGCGTGACGGGCGGGATCAAGCGCCAGCGGCTCGTTCCAGATCGCGGCGAGCCGCCGGCGCACCGCCTCGTCGCGCAGATCGTCGAGATAGACGCGGTAACCCAGCCGATCCGGGAACTGGACATAGTTCTTACCTTGCCCGGTGAAGTCCGCGTAGAACTCGAAGCAATGCCCGACATCGCAGATGATCAGGAAGGGCGGCCAGCCATGCGAGGCCGGCAGCGCCTTGGCATAGTCCTCCGCCTGTCGCCGCGCATTGAGCATCAGCACGTCCCAAGCGCGATCCGCCCCGCGCCGGCCGCGCGGTCCGGCGGGCTCGGCCGGCCAGAGCGTGCCCTGTGCCGGCAGCACCTCCTTCGCCTGCCCCTTCAGCCGGCTCTGCTTGGCTTCGAGGACGAAGGCGCCCTTCTTGTAGAGGTCGATCCGGCCCAGGCTTGAGCCACCCGCCGGATCGGCAAAGCGCACCGGATATTCGAAGCGATAGGTCACCGCGTCGGAATCGCTGGTCGGCGGCTCGGGCGGCGTCACGCCGATCAGGCGGCAGAGCTCGCTCAGGAACTGCGCATAGGCGGCCCGCTCCGCCCCTTCCGAAACGCGCCAGCGGGCGATGAAGGCCTCGACCTCCTCGCCCGCTGGCACGGACCCGCCCCCCGACATGGTCCGTCCTCCCAGATTGTATCGAATTCAGTAATGCAATTTAAAGTTGTATATCTCTGTCCTGTCAACTCCTGTCACCAATCGCGCGTGTGGGACGTCGCACCCTCTCGCATCGAAGCCCGTTCCGCCCCATATTGCGGCCATGCCGAAAAGCCCCGATACCGCCGCGCCCAAGACCAAGGCTGCCAAGTCCTCCGCGGCAAAGAAGCCGTCCTCGGCCCGCACGCCCAACTCCAAGGCCTCCAAGCCCGAGCTGAAGCCGCTCGAGGGCTATCTCGCCGATCTGCTGAACCCCGCGATCAACCGCGGCACGGCCGTGCCCGGTGGCGCCTCAGGTTTCAGCGACAAGCCGCAGGCCGGCTACGAGGCGGAAGCGCGCCCGGGCGATGGCGATGAGCGGCCGAAGAAGAAGCTCTCGAAGAAGGCGGACTCGGCCTTCGCCGGCGCCGAGGGCGCGGCGGCCGCGACGGCGACATCGCTGCAGCATCTGCTGGAGACCGGTAGCCCCTTCATCACGCCCGGCAAGCCCTGGACGCCGCACCGGCCCGAGCGCCCCGAGAAATCGGAAGGCGGCATCGCCTTCACGATGAAGTCGGATTTCTCTCCCTCGGGCGACCAGCCGACCGCCATCGCCGATCTCGTCGACGGCATCCGCCGGCAGGAGCGCGACCAGGTGCTGCTCGGCGTCACCGGCTCGGGCAAGACCTTCACCATGGCGAAGGTGATCGAGGAAACGCAGCGCCCGGCGCTGATCCTGGCGCCCAACAAGACGCTGGCGGCGCAGCTCTATGGCGAGTTCAAGAGCTTCTTCCCCGACAACGCGGTCGAGTACTTCGTCTCCTACTACGACTATTACCAGCCCGAGGCCTATGTCCCGCGCTCGGACACCTATATCGAGAAGGAATCCTCGATCAACGAGCAGATCGACCGCATGCGCCACTCGGCCACGCGCTCCCTGCTCGAACGCGACGACGTGATCATCGTCGCCTCGGTCTCCTGCATCTATGGTATCGGCTCGGTCGAGACCTATACGGCGATGACCTTCTCGGTGAAGCTCGGCGAGCGCATCGAGCAGCGCCAGCTCATCGCCGATCTCGTCGCGCTCCAGTACAAGCGCACCCAGCATGATTTCGCCCGCGGCACCTTCCGCGTCCGCGGCGACGTCATCGAACTCTACCCGGCCCACTATGAGGACCGCGCCTGGCGCATCGGCCTGTTCGGCGACGAGGTCGAAAACATCAGCGAATTCGACCCGCTGACCGGCCAGAAGACCGGCGAGCTGGAGTTCATCAAGGTCTACGGCAATTCGCACTACACCACGCCGCGCCCGACGCTGACCCAGGCCGTGAAGTCGATCAAGGAGGAGCTCAAGGGCCGCCTCGACGAGCTCAACCGCATGGGCCGCTTCCTGGAGGCGCAGCGGCTCGACCAGCGCTGCACCTTCGACATCGAGATGATCGAGGCCACCGGCTCCTGCAACGGCATCGAGAACTATTCGCGCTATCTCACCGGCCGCAAGCCGGGCGAGCCGCCGCCGACCCTGTTCGAATACCTGCCCGACAACGCCCTCGTCTTCACCGACGAGAGCCACGTCACCGTGCCGCAGATCGGCGGCATGTATCGCGGCGACTTCCGCCGCAAGGCGACGCTGGCCGAATACGGCTTCCGCCTGCCCTCCTGCATGGACAACCGGCCGCTGCGCTTCGAGGAATGGGACGCGATGCGGCCCCAATCCGTGCATGTCTCGGCCACGCCGGGCGGCTGGGAGATGGACCAGACCGGCGGCGTCTTCACCGAGCAGGTCATCCGCCCGACCGGGCTGATCGACCCGCCGGTCGAGATCCGCCCGGCCAAGCACCAGGTCGCGGACTTGCTCGACGAGGTCAAGGAAGTCACCGAGAAGGGCTACCGCACCCTCGTCACGGTCCTGACCAAGCGCATGGCCGAGGATCTGACCGAATACCTGCACGAGAACGGCGTGCGCGTGCGCTACATGCACTCCGACATCGACACGATCGAGCGCATCGAGATCCTGCGTGACTTGCGGCTGGGCGCCTTCGACGTGCTGGTCGGCATCAACCTGCTACGCGAGGGCCTCGACATCCCCGAATGCGGCTTCGTCGCCATCCTCGATGCCGACAAGGAGGGCTTCCTGCGCTCGGAGACCTCGCTGATCCAGACCATCGGCCGCGCCGCGCGCAACGTGGACGGCAAGGTCATCCTCTATGCCGACCACGTCACCGGCTCGATGGAGCGGGCGCTGGCCGAGACCAGCCGCCGCCGCGAGAAGCAGCTCGCCTATAACGAGGAGCACGGCATCACGCCGCAGACGGTGAAGAAGAACATCGGCGACATCCTCGGCTCGGTCTATGAGCGCGACCATGTCACGGTCGACAAGGGGTTGGTGGCGCCGGCCTCCGGCCACAACCTCAAGGCGGCGATCGCCGATCTCGAGAAGCGCATGCGCGAGGCCGCCGCCGATCTCGAATTCGAGACGGCCGCCCGCCTGCGCGACGAGATCAAGCGCCTGCAGGCGACAGAGCTGGCGATCAGCGACGATCCGCTCGCGCGCCAGGGCGATGTCGAGGCCTCGGCCGGCAAGTACAAGGGCGAGCGGTCCTACGGCTCCGCCGCGAACCTCCCGCCGACCCGCGCCCACAAGCCGACCGACGAGGATATGGGCCCGCACAACTGGGGCGGCGGCGAGGGCCGCCCGAAGCGCGCGCCGCTCGCCTCACGCGCCCGCAAGCCGACGCTGGACGAGATGGGTCCGGTGCCGGAGCAGCGGCCGAAGGGGGCTGGGGAGAGGCGGGGGCGGAGGTAACCGGAAAGGCGCGGGGAACCCCTCTCCCGGGTGGGAGAGGGGCAGGGGTGAGGGACCGCCGATTCTTATCGAGACACAATGGCGCCGCAGCGCCTTCTGCGGATAGGGCAGGCCCTCATCCGGCGCTCCGCGCCACCTTCTCCCATCCGGGAGAAGGGAAGGGCGCCGCGGTTCCGCCGCCTGCCCGCCGAATGTCCTCAACCCGCGCCAAAAGCCGCGTGATAGCGCACCGTGCCGGCCGGCACCTCCCCGAAGGCGAGGCGCGTGAAGTAGTCCGGCGGCACGCCCTCCAGCACCAGCGCCGGATCGGCCGCGAAGCCGAAGCGGGCATAATAGGCGGGGTCGCCGAGCAGGACGCAGCCGCCGGCGCCGCTCTCGCGCAGGCGCCGCAGCCCCTCGCGGATCAGGGCCGAGCCGATGCCGCCGCGCTGCCGGTCCGGCCGCACCGAGACCGGCCCGAGCCCGAACCAGCCGCGCTCCGCCCCGTCGATCGTCACCGGCGAGAAAGCGACATGGCCGAGCAGCGCCGCGTCCGTCCCGCCGTCCGCGACGGCGACGAGCGAGAGCGTCAGCGCCCCGGCCGCGCGCAAGCCATCGACGATGGCGACCTCGGCGCCGCTTCGATGCGGCGCCGTCGCGAAGGCCTCCGTGGTCAGGGCGCGGATGGCGTCGATGTCGCCCGGCTGTTCAGGGCGGATTGGCATGCGGTCTCCTTTGGCGGTGGTTATGGCATGGCGGGGCAGGGGACTGGAGTCGGGTGGGGTATGGCGGGCCTTCCTTCTCCCCTCGGGGGAGAAGGTGGCAGCGCGTAGCGCTGACGGATGAGGGCCGCGCGACCTCCCGGATGGAGCGCAGCGGTAGCGAGACACGGTTGATCTCGGCGCCGGCCCTCATCCGCCCCTGCCGGGGCACCTTCTCCCCCGAGGGGAGAAGGGAGAGAGCGCTGAGCTTCCACCGCAAACTTATCCCCGCCCTTCCGCCCCATGCCTATCCTCGGCCCACCTCATCCCCGAGGGGCGGCCATCCGGAGGTGTGCCAGTGGCGGGATGAGGGCGGCGCCTGCGGGTGGAGTCACGATCCACTCCCGGGAGGCTTCGGGGCACCGCCCTGGGGGTACTACGGCCCCTGTGCGAGGAGCTCGCTGGAAGGCTCGGCCGGTGACGGACAGGCAGGCGATGACGCGACAACCCGATGAGGGGAACTGGCGTCCAAGCCCGCAGGTCCTGAACCACCAAGCCGTATAAGCGCGGCCCGGAGTCCGAAATCGCCGATGAGCGGAGCGCCACGGGGCGTGCGGATGGTGGCTCAATCCATCCGCGCCGTTTCCTGGCTCAATGGAAGCGGCTGACGACCAAACCACGCCTCGCGGCGCTCCGCTGCCCCTCAATTGAAACGCCCGTGCGGCAAGCGCGAGTGGGTGAAGATGCATGCGCGGGGGCCTTCTCCCCTTGGGGGAGAAGGTGGCAGCGCGCAGCGCTGACGGATGAGGGCGGCGCGACGCTTGGGATGGGCGAGGAGCGGCGGCGAGAAACAATTCAGCCCGGCGCCGACCCTCATCCGCCCCTGCCGGGGCACCTTCTCCCCCGAGGGGAGAAGGAAATGGGCGTCGCGTCTCCCACCCCCCAACGCAGATGTGATGGCCGGCCCACCACCCGGCCGTGCCACTCTGCGCCCAGACCGCAGCGCCATCAGGCGCGCCGACAGGGGAGAGACGCCATGACGATGCTGAACCGCCGCCGCCTTCCGCTCGCGCTCGCCGCCCTCGGTACGGCCATTGCCCTGCCGGCGCTGGCCCATCACGGCTGGTCCTGGGCTGAGGGCGAGCAGATGACCCTGCAGGGCACCATCCGCCAGATCTCGATGTCCCCGCCGCATCCGGTGCTGATGGTGCAGGCCAAGGAGGGGCTCTGGCAGGTCGATCTCGGCAATCCCAACCAGACCGAGCGCTCCGGCTTCCGCGGCGATACGGCCAAGCCCGGTGATGCCGTCACCGCGCTCGGCAACCGCCATCTCGACAAGAGCAAGCTGCACATGAAGGCGGTGCGCCTCACCATCGCCGGCAAGAATTACGACATGTATCCGGAGCGGATTCGGACGGACTAGAGCATTTTTAAGCGAAGTGGGCACCGGTTCGCGTGAAGAAAATGCGGCACGGAAAAGCGCTGGCATCGGCCCGAAAAGTGGGAACTAGTTTTCGGAGCAAGCCGATGCGTGAAATAGCCAGGCGAGCGGCTTGATCGGTCTTCTCGAAGCGCTGGGGCACTGGCCGGGCGCGCTGTGGCTGCAGCGCTCCGGCACGGCTTATCTCTTCGTCAACGCGGCGCATATCCTCGGCGTCGGCCTGCTCGTCGGCGCTATCCTGCCGCTCGATCTCAGGCTCGCCGGGCTGATCCGCGGCGTCCCGCTCGCCGCGCTCGCGCCCTTCCTGACGCGGGCCGCCGGCATCGGCCTGGCGCTGGCGCTCCTGACCGGCTTCTGGCTTTTCACGGTGAAGCCGCTGGAATACGCCGCCAACCCGGCCTTCCTCTGGAAGCTCGCCCTGCTCGCGCTGGCGCTGGCGAACATCGCGCTCCAGCATCGGGGCGCGGCGCTGGATCAGGCCGTGGCGGGCGAGCGCGTGCCCGGCCGCGTGCGGGCGAGCGCGCTGGCCTCGTTCAGCCTCTGGCTGGCGGTGCTGCTGGCAGGGCGGTGGATCGGCTTCGCTTAGGCGCGGGCCTAGGCGGCGAGCACGAGCTGCGTCTGCAGCTTGCGGATGGCGGTGCCGAGCTCGGGCTCGTCGACAAGGTCGGCGGCGTCGTCGAGCTTGAACCAGCGCAGGTCGCGCTGATGCTGCTCGGCAAAGCTCTCGAGTTGCTCCTCGACCTCGAGCACATAGAGCTTCACCTCGCAGAGCGCGAAATGGTCGCTCATCCGCTTCCAGTAGGTGTAGCGCCCGGTCGGCTTCTCGCTGATGCGGCCGAGCACGCCAGCCTCCTCGCGGGCTTCCTGCGCAGCGGCCTCGCGGTCCTTGCGGCCCTTCATGGGCCAGCCCTTGGGCACGATCCAGCGCCGCGTCGTGCGCGAGGTGACGAGCAGGATTTCAGGCGATCCGTCAGACCCGCGACGGATCGGCATGGCAGCGATCTGCGACCGCTTCTCCCCCGGTTTCCGTCTGGCCTTCTTCATTCTCGCCGAAAATCCCTTCTCCACCCGCGGATTCGTCCGGCACCGAATCAGAGCTGTTCGCCGGAGCGAATAAATATTGCATCGCTTGGCGAAAATGGAAGGGGCGTTCCGTCGAAAAAATGTGCGCTCCCGGCCTGCACGGGAGGCATGGCGGCGCTGGAACGCCGCCATGGAGAAGCCCGGCTGTAAGGCTCAGAGCTTCTTGCCGTCTTTGTCGAACTGCTTGAGGAAGGCGGTCAGGTCCTGGATTTCCTTCTCGTTCTTGATGCCGGCGAAGATCATCTTGGTGCCCGGAATCTTGGCCTTCGGGTCCTTGATGTAGTCGGCGAAGGTCGCCTCGTCCCAGGTCAGGCCGGAGTTCTTGTTGGCGGCCGAGTAGCTATAGCCCTCGACGGCGCCGGAATGCCGGCCGATCAACCCGTTGAGCTCGGGGCCGACGAGATTGCGCGCGCCCGGGCCGATCTGGTGGCAGGCCCGGCACTTGGCGAAGGAGCGCTCGCCGGCCGCGGCGTCCTGGGCGGCGGCGGGCTGGGCGATGAGGGGCAGGAGAAGGGCGAAGCTGATCAGGACTGCGCGCATGGTCGGCTCTTTCGAGTTGGAGGCATTCTCAGATAACTCCAAGACGCGCCGCGATGTCATGAGCTATTTCGACGCGCCGTGCCGGCAGCCCGGAAGCGGACGCTCAGAGCTCGCCGATCCACTCCGCCACGGTAGCCGTGAAGGCGTCAGGCCGCGAGACGGGGAAGAGATGTCCGCCCGTTTCCATGATCGCCCGGCGGCAGCCCGGCAGCGCTGCGGCCAGCTCTTCCTGATGGTAGACCGGCACGACCATGTCGTCGCGCGTGCCGAGGACCAGCACCGGCATCGGCAGCGCGGCGACATCGGCTGTGCCGTCGAAGGCGAGCAGCGCGTCGAGCCGTTCGCGCATCACCGTCTTCGCATGCTCGCTGACCGGCGCGGCCTCGAGGGCGGCGTCGTAGACGGACCAGTTCGCCTCGATCCAGCGCGGCTGGTAGCCGCTGAGAACGGAGATCGCGGCATAGGCGTAAGGGTCGACGTCGAGGATCGCGCGTCTGGCGCCGAAGAGGCTGCTCAGGAAGCGGCCGGCCTTGAGCCAGCTCGCGCTCAGGATCAGCCCGTCGATCCGCTCGGGCGCGAGCCGGGCGACCGTCTGCGCGATGCAGCCGCCGGTGGAATGGCCGAGCACGACCGCGCGGTCGATGCCTGCGGCATCCAGCACGGCGAGGCTGTCACGGGCGAGCAGCTCGATGTCGCAGGGGGCCTCGCCGCGCGTGCTGGCACCGATTCCGCGCTGGTCGAAGCGGATGATCTGGAAGGAACGCGAGAGCGTGGCGGCGATGTCGGTCCAGAAGGCGGCGGTGCCGGAAAGGCCAGTGATCAGCAGCAGCGGCTGGCCGTGCCCTTCCTTGAAGGCGTGGATCGTCGCGCCGTCAGGCGTCTCGACCTTGAAATCGATGATCTCGGCTATGGTCATGCGTCACCTCGCGGGGGCGGCGATGGCGAGTGACGCGCTGGCAGCGCGTCCGCTCGGCATGTCCCCCTCCCTCCCTGCAGCGAAAGTCGCCCGCTTCCTGCCGGCTCTTGATGTGGCCGGTTGGCTCGATCCATGGCAGGATGGCGCATCGGGACGCCCCCCGCCATGGCGCGGGCGCAGGGGGCGGAATGTTTGTGACGCAGATCAAATAGACCAAGGACTAATTGATCCGCGTCCTGCGCATGGTTGCGCGCCGCCGGGCTGGCGATGCCCGCATCAGGTCATACTGCTGTGATCGGGCGGGGGCTGTGCGAGGCCGGCAACCTCAGCCCGCCAGCGTCGCCTCCAGCGTGATTGGCGCCTTGAACAGCTTCGAGACGGGGCAGCCCGCCTTGGCCTTGTCGGCCAGCGCCTGGAAGGTCGCCTGGTCAGCGCCGGGCACCTTGCCCTTCAGCGTCAGGTGGATTGCGGTGATGGCGAAACCGTCGTCGAGTTTGTCGAGTGTCACCCGCGCCGTGGTGTCGAGCGCATCGGCCTTGAGATTGGCCTCACCCAGGATCAGCGACAGAGCCATGGTGAAGCAGGCGGCATGGGCTGCGCCGATGATCTCCTCGGGGTTGCTGCCGGGCTTGCCCTCGAAGCGGCTGGAGAAGCCGTAAGGGTAGGCGCTGAGCGCGCCGCTCTCGGTCGAGATCGTGCCTTTGCCGTCCTTGATGCCGCCTTCCCAATGGGCGGAGCCGGTCCTGTTGATCGCCATGATGCTCTCTCCTGTTTGGCTGTGATGATGCGAGAGCCCGGATAAGTCGGTCACTCGAAAACGGCTCAAGGCCGGTGGGGTTCGCTCGTCACCAACGGGAAACGATCTTGGCGGTGAGCTTAAGGAAAGGGAAGGCGGTCTGCTCAGCCCCGCGGCTTCGGCTGTTGGAAGGCATGCTTGCACGGCAGTCTACCCTCGGATTTGCGCGCAAACGGAAATGTCCTTACAGTAAGGATATTCCTTACCGAGGCTCTCATGATCACGAGCAAGTTGACCAGCAAGGCGCAGACGACTATCCCGCAGCCGATCCGGGCCGCGCTTCAGCTGCGGGAAGGCGACGAGATCAGTTACAGCATCGAAGGCGACGCGGTCGTCATCCGCAAGGCGCCGGCCGCGCTGCCGGCCGAGGATCCGTTCGGCACGTTCAGCGAGTGGGACAGCGAGGCGGACCGGCGGGCCTATGCCGAGCTCTGATTTCCGCCAGGGCGACGTGGTGCGCGTGCCCTTTCCCTACACCGACCGCAATACACGCCAGCACCGGCCGGCGCTCGTCGTCAGCGATGGCGGGGTCGGAGAGGGGAATGCGCTCATCTGGGTCGTGATGATCACCAGTGCCGAGAATCGGCCTTGGGCCGGCGATGTCTCGCTGGCCCGGAGTTATGGCGAGGCCGGATTGCCGGCGCCGAGCGTCATAAGGCCCGTCAAGATTGCGACCATCGAGGCGAGCCACGCCGAGAAGCTGGGCCGGATCGAGCCCGCGCTGATGGCTGAGGTGAGCGGTCAGATCAGGAAATATCTTCGCGCCTAGGCCGGTTGGGCTGGCGCGGGTTTCCGTTCCCGATCCGCAGTTGACATTCACTACGACGCACATCGAGGCTCCATGGGAGAAGCCCGCACCGGTTTCCCGATGCGGGCCTCGGATAGCGTGAAGGCGGCTTCGCTCAGCGGAACAGCGCGAGCGACTTCGTCAGCGTGATCCAGACGCCCCAGGCGATCGGCAGGCCGACCACCGCCCAGGCGGCGAGCGCCGTGCCGTCGAAGCCGCCCTTGCCGATGCCGTAGGAGCCGTAATGGGTGGCCGCGGCGGCATTGGCCGACTTGGCCTGCAGCGCTGCGACCTCGGCATCCTTCATGAACCACTTCGCCGCGACGGGGCGGACCAGGAGGTTGCAGATGAAGCCGAGCACCAGCATGCCGGCGAGGATGTACATGGTGCGGTCATAGACCTGCGCGCGCGGCACGCCGGCATTGATCTGCGCCTCGCGGATATAGTTCACCACGACCGGTCCGATGATGCCGGCCGTCGACCACGCCGTCAGCAGGCGGCCATGGATGGCGCCGACGAACTGCGTGCCGAACATGTCGGCGAGATAGGCCGGCACGGTGGCGAAGCCGCCGCCATACATCGACAGGATGATGCAGAAGAAGCCGACGAAGAGCGCCAGCGAGCCGGCATGCGCCGCCCAGGGCGAGAGCGCATAGAGCAGGATGCCCAGCCCGAAGAAGGTGGCGTAGGTCAGCTTGCGGCCGAGCTTGTCGGAGAGCGAGGCCCAGAAAAAGCGCCCGACGATGTTGAACAGCGAGAGCAGGCCGACGAAGGCCGCCGCGATCGTGGCGATCTGAGTCTTCTGGCCGGCGTCGAGCGCGGCGAAGCCGATCTCGGGCTTGCCGATCAGGGAGCCCGCGAAGATCTCCTGCAGCATCGGCGAGGCCATGCCGAGCACGCCGATGCCGGCCGAGACGTTGAGGCAGAGCACGGCCCAGATCAGCCAGAACTGCTTGGTCTTGTGGGCGTTCTGGAGATGGACATGACCGGAGGTGATCATGGCGTTCTGCGTCGCCGGCGGCGTCCAGCCTTCCGGGCGCCAGTTCGCCGGCGGCACGCGATAGCCGAAGGTGCCGGCCATCATGAAGACGAAATAGATCGCGGCCATCGCCACGAAGGTCTGCCAGACGCCGACCGAATCCGCCGTCTTGAAGGTGTTCATCAGCATGTCGGCGAGCGGCGAGCCGATCATCGCGCCACCGCCGAAGCCCATGATCGCCATGCCGGTCGCCATGCCGCGCCGGTCGGGGAACCATTTCACCAGCGTCGAGACCGGGGAGATGTAGCCGAGGCCGAGTCCGATGCCGCCGATCACGCCGGAGCCCAGCCACATCAGCCAGAGCTGGTGCAGATAGACGCCGAGTGCCGAGATCAAGAGGCCGCCGCACCAGCACAGCGTCGAGACGAAGGCGGCCTTGCGCGGCCCGACGCGCTCGAGCCAGCCGCCCCAGATCGCGGCAGAGGAACCGAGCAGGACGAAGAACAGAGTGTACATCCAGCCGAGATCGGCGACCTTCCAGTCGCAACTCGTGGTGAAGAGCGAGCCGATGAGGCCGACATCGGCTGCGCAGGCCACCGGCTTGGTGATGCCGATCGCCTGGCTCAGCGGCAGCCAGAAGACGGAGAAGCCATAGGCCATGCCGATGCATAGATGGATGCAAAGGGCGGCCGGCGGCACGAGCCAGCGGTTGAAGCCCGGTTTGGCGATGGTCCTGTCGCGGTCGAGCAGGCCTATTCCGCCCCCGACCTGCCCGATATCCTGCGCAATGCTCATGGCCCGTTCCCTTTCCCCAAGATTCACCGTTCGGGCCGGGTAGGGTCCCGGCTCGTTGAATGCCTTGCTGCGCAGCCGCAAGGCTGCGCCGTGCTTGCTAACCTCCGCGCCCCGGCCTGATCAGCGGCAGGGTGCGCCGCAGCAGGGGCGGGAGGTCTTCGGGCCGGGCGGTGAAAGCGGCGAGGAAATCCCCGCGCATGCGCCCGGTCCAGAACTGGTTGATGTGCTCAGCGATGGAGGCGGCTGCCTCTTGCTCGGGATAGACCTTGAAGAAATCGGCGATCTGCCCGGCCATGCGCGCGAGCTTCGCGATGTTCTCGTCGTGGTGGTCGCCGTCGGCGTTGCCGGTCGTCAGGAGAGCCTCCGTCATCGGGCGATCACCTCCGGCGCTGGCGCCAGCGCTCCGGTGAAGACGATGCAGCCGTCGCGGCGCGCCACCGCCGCAAGCGTCAGGCCGAGATGCTTCGCCCGCTCGACCGCGAGCGAGGTCGGCGCGGAGATCGCCACCAACGTGCCGGCACCGAAGATCGCGGCCTTCTCGACCATCTCGAACGAGGCGCGGCTGGTGACCAGCAGGAAGCCTTCGCTCGCATCCGCCCCGGCGCGCAGGCGTGCGCCGATCAGCTTGTCGAGCGCGTTGTGGCGGCCGACATCCTCGCGCGCGGCCAGGATCGTGCCGGCCGGGTCGCACCAGGCGGCGGCGTGGACGGCGCGGGTGAGTTGGTTCAGCGGCTGGTGCCGGTCGAGCGTGCCGAGCGCGGTCTCGATGGCGGCAGCGGTCACGGCGCGGGCAGCGCGAGTGGCGGCATCGGCCATCGGTATCTCCTCGATGGTCTCGACGCCGCAGAGCCCGCAGGAGGTCCGGCCCGAGAGATTGCGCCGCCGCGCCAGATGCTCGCGGAAGCGGCCTGGAGCCAGCTCGACCGTGACGATGACGCCCTCGTCCTTGGGCTCGACAGCGATGCCGCGGATCTCGTCGGCGCTGCGGACGATGCCTTCGGTGAGGCTGAAGCCGGTGACGAAATCCTCGAGGTCCGAAGGGCTCGCCATCATCACCGCATAGGGCATGTTGCCGTAGACGATGTTGATCGGCGTCTCGACCGCGATCTCGATCTCGCGCAGCTCGGCGGCATCCGTACCGAAGCGCAGCGGCTGCGCCGTGACGGCGGCCGAGGCAGGCGGCTGTGCGGGCTTGTTATTCTGCGGCATCGGGCAGGCGCTCCGCGATACGGCGCAGGCTCACGTCTTCCTCGAAATTCTTCTCCTGCCACTGCGAGAAGTGGTTGGTGCGCCGAACCTCGACGGCGGTGACCTTGTATTCCGGGCAGTTCGTCGCCCAGTCGGAGAAGTCGGTGGTGATGACGTTGGCGCCTGTCTTGGCGTGATGGAAGGTGGTGTAGACCACGCCCGGCTGCATACGCTCGGAGACTTCCGCCCGCAAGGCGATGTCGCCCGAGCGGCTGGCGAGCGCGACGAGGTCGCCGTCCTGGATGCCGCGGCTCTCCGCATCGAAGGGGTGGATCTCCAGCACGTCCTCGTCATGCCAGGCATTGTTCTCGGTGCGGCGCGTCTGCGCGCCGACATTGTATTGCGAGAGGATGCGCCCGGTCGTGAGCAGCAGCGGGAAGCGCGGACCGGTGCGTTCCTCGGTCGGCACGTACTCGGTGATCATGAACTTGCCCTTGCCGCGCACGAAGCGGTCGACATGCATCAGCGGCGTGCCGGTCGGGGCCTTCTCGTTGCAGGGCCACTGCACCGAGCCGAGCTTGTCGAGCTTGTCGTAGGAGACGCCGGCGAAGGTCGGCGTCAGCCGGGCGATCTCGTCCATGATCTCGCCCGGATGGGCGTAAGCCATCTCGTAGCCGAGCGCGCGGGCGAGCTCGATCGTGACCTGCCATTCGTCCTTGCCGGCCAGAGGCGCCATCACCTGCCGGACGCGGTTGATGCGCCGCTCGGCATTGGTGAAGGTGCCGTCCTTCTCCAGGAAGGAGGCGCCCGGCAGGAAGACATGGGCGTATTTCGCCGTCTCGTTCAGGAAGATGTCCTGGATGACGACGCACTCCATCGCGGCAAGGCCGGCCGTGACATGCTGGGTGTTCGGGTCGGACTGGGCGATGTCCTCGCCCTGGATGTAGAGGCCCTTGAAGGTGCCACCCACAGCCTCATCGAGCATGTTGGGGATGCGCAGGCCCTGCTCGGCGTCGAGCGGCACGCCCCAGAGCATTTCGAAGACCTGCCGGGTCGAATCGTCGGCGACATGGCGATAGCCCGAGAACTCATGCGGGAAGGAGCCCATGTCGCAGGAGCCCTGGACATTGTTCTGCCCGCGCAGCGGATTGATGCCGACGCCGTCGCGCCCGATATTGCCGGTCGCCATGGCGAGGTTGGCCATCGCCATCACCGTGGTCGAGCCCTGGCTGTGCTCGGTGACGCCGAGCCCATAATAGATCGCGCCGTTGCCGCCGGTCGCGTAGAGCCTTGCCGCGGCACGCACCTCGGCGGCGGGCACGCCGGTGAACTGCTCGCTCGCCTCCGGAGAATTCTCCTCGCGGGCGATGAAGCGAGCCCAATGCTCGAAATCGACGAGGTCGCAGCGCTCGCGGACGAAAGCTTCGTCGATCAGCCCTTCCGTCACGATGACATGCGAGAGCGCGTTCAGCAGCGCGACATTGGTGCCGGGCTTGAGCTGGAGATGATGCTCCGCTTCGACATGGGGCGTCTTCACGAGGTCGATCCGGCGCGGATCGGCGACGATCAGCTTGGCACCTTGGCGCAGCCGCTTCTTCATCCGCGAGCCGAAGACCGGGTGGCCATCGGTCGGGTTGGCGCCGATGACGATAATGACATCGGCCTTGGCGACCGATTTGAAGTCCTGCGTGCCGGCGGAGGTGCCGAGCGTGGTCCGCAGGCCATAGCCGGTCGGCGAATGGCAGACGCGGGCGCAGGTATCGACATTGTTGTTGCGGAACGCGGCGCGCACCAGCTTCTGGACGAGGAAGACCTCCTCATTGGTGCAGCGCGACGAGGTGATGGCGCCGACCGACTCGCGGCCGAACTTCGCCTGGATGCGCTTGAACTCGCCGGCCGCCTTGCCGATCGCCTCCTCCCAGGAGACTTCGCGCCAGGGATCCGTGATCTTGTCACGGATCATAGGCTTGGTGATGCGGTCCTTATGGGTGGCGTAGCCCCAGGCGAAGCGCCCCTTGACGCAGCTATGGCCCTCATTCGCCTGCCCGTCCTTGTAGGGCACCATGCGGATCACGCGGTCGCCCTGCATCTCGGCCTTGAAGGAGCAGCCGACGCCGCAATAGGCGCAGGTCGTGACCTTGGAATGCTCCGGCTGGCCGTATTCGATGACCTTGTTCTCGATCAGCGTTGCGGTCGGGCAGGCCTGCACGCAGGCGCCGCAGGAGACGCATTCGGAGCCGAGGAAATCAGTCGGCCCGGCCGCCACGCGCGAATCGAAGCCGCGGCCGGTGATCGTCAGCGCGAAGGTGCCCTGCACCTCCTCGCAGGCGCGCACGCAGCGATTGCAGACGATGCATTTCGACGGGTCATAGGTGAAATAGGGGTTGGAGGTGTCCTTCGGCAGCCAGTTCTCGTTGGCGAGGCCGTCGGCGCCCTTGGCGAAGACGTGGTTCTCGCCCTCATAGCCGTAGCGCACCTCGCGCAGGCCGACCGCGCCGGCCATGTCCTGCAATTCGCAGTCGCCATTGGCCGAGCAGGTCAGGCAGTCGAGCGGGTGGTCGGAGATGTAGAGCTCCATCACCCCCTTGCGGAGGCCGGAGAGATTCTCCGACTGCGTGCGCACAATCATTCCGTCTTCTGCCGGAGTCGTGCAGGAGGCGGGCGTGCCGCGCCGCCCCTCGATTTCGACGAGACAGAGCCGGCAGGAGCCGAAGGGCTCCAGCGAGTCGGTGGCGCAGAGCTTCGGGATCTTGGTGCCGAGGCTCATCGCCGCCGCCATCACCGAGGTCCCGGCCGGCACGGTGACGCTCTCACCGTCGATGGTCAGCGTCACGGTCTTGTCCGAGAGCCGGATCGGCGTGCCGTAGTCGATCTCTTTGATCAGGGCCATGGCTGCCTCCTCACTCCGCCGCCAGCGGGAATGTCCGCGCCGGGGTCGGAGGACGGTCGAAATCTTCGGGGAAATGGTTGAGCGCGCTCATGACGGGCATGGGCGTCAGCCCGCCCATGGCGCAGAGCGAGGCGTCGGTCATCAGCTTGGACAGATCGCGCAGCACGGCGATGTTCTTCGGCCGCTCGACGCCCGCGATGATCCTGTCGACGACCTCGACGCCGCGCGTCGCGCCGACGCGGCAGGGCGTGCACTTGCCGCAACTTTCCTTGGCACAGAAGGCGAAGGCGAAACGTGCCTGCTTCGCCATGTCGACGGTGTCGTCGAAGACGACGATGCCGCCATGGCCGAGCATGGCGCGCATCGCGGCCAGCGCCTCGTAATCCATCTTCACGTCGAGCTGCTCGGCGGTGAGATAGGCGCCGAGCGGCCCGCCGACCTGCACGGCCCGGATCGGCCGGCCCGAGAGCGTGCCGCCGCCCATATCCTCGATGATCTCGCGCAGCGAGATGCCGAAGGCGAGCTCGATCAGCCCACCGCGCTTGACGTTGCCGCCGAGCTGGACGGGCAGCGTGCCGCGCGAGCGGCCCATGCCGAAATCGGCATAGGCCTGCGCGCCATGGTCCATGATCCAAGGCACCGCGGCGAAGGAGAGCACATTGTTGACGACGGTCGGCTTGCCGAAGAGGCCCTGCAGGGCCGGCAGCGGCGGCTTGGCCCGCACGATGGCGCGCTTGCCTTCGAGGCTTTCGAGCAGCGAGGTCTCCTCGCCGCAGATATAGGCGCCGGCGCCGAGCCGCACTTCGAGGTGGAAGGCGTGCCCGCTGCCGAGGATGGAGTCGCCGATCAGCCCGGCCGCTTCCGCCTTCAGGATCGCGCGCTGCAGCGTGCGGTGGGCATGCGGATACTCCGAGCGCAGATAGATGTAGCCACGCGTCGCGCCGACCGCGACGGCCGCGATCGCCATGCCCTCGATGGTGAGATAGGGGTCGCCCTCGAAGAGCATGCGGTCGGCGAAGGTGCCGCTGTCGCCCTCATCGGCGTTGCAGACGATATATTTCTGGTCGGCCCGCGCATCATGGACCGTCTGCCATTTTATGCCGGTCGGGAAACCGGCGCCGCCGCGGCCGCGTAAGCCGGAGGCCTTGATCGTCTGGACGATTTCGGCGCCGGTCAGCGCGAGTGCCTTCTGCAGCCCGCTGAAGCCGCCCTGGGCGCGATAATCGGCGATGGAGAGCGGATCGGTGACACCGACGCGGGCGAAGGTCAGCCGCTGCTGGCGCTTCATCCAGTCGAGCTCGTCCGTTGGGCCAAGCCGCAGCGGATGCGCTCCGCCTTCGACCAGCCCTGCTTCGATCAGTCCCGGAACATCCTTGGCAGTGACCGGTCCGTAGGCGATACGGCCTTGCGGCGTCTCGACCTCGACCAGCGGCTCGAGCCAGAGCATGCCGCGCGAGCCGTTGCGGACGATCTCGACGGGCAGGGCGCGGTTGGCGGCCTCCCGCGCGATTGCCTCGGCAACGGCTTCCGCGCCGACCGAAAGCGCGGCGGCGTCGATGGGTACGAAAATCCGGATGGCAGCGTTGGCGCTCATGACGGCGCCCTCTCGTGCTGGCACAGCCCGGCAATGCGGGCCGCGTCGACGCGCCCGATCAGCTCGCCATCGACCAGGGCCGAAGGCCCGAGCGCGCAATTGCCGAGACAATACACCGTTTCGACGACGACGTCGCCCGCGGGCTCGCCATCGACGGCGATGCCGTGCTCATGCGCGAGTTCCTCGACCACCGCTTCGCAGCCGAGCGACTGGCAGGCCTCGGCCCGGCACAGCTTAATCACGTGCCGCGGCGACGGGACCGTCTTGAAATCATGGTAGAAGGTGATCGTGCCATGGACCTCGGCACGGGAGACGTTCAGCGCCTCGGCGATCAGCGGCACGGCCTGCGGATCGATATGGCCGAACTCTTCCTGCAGCGCATGCAGGATCGGCAGCGTCGCGCCTTCCAGATGCGCGAGTCCGGCGATGATCGACCGCGCGCTATCCTGATTCCAGGCGGGGTATCCGGCCATCTGTCCTCCATCCGGCCCTGTTCCCGGGCACTTGAAGGAAAAGGTGGTGTTTCCTGGAATGATTTCAAATCGTTTGTTCCGACCATTTGATAGATGGGGGCTATCAAACTTTGGTGGATATGCCGCTCCTCGCGATTGTTGGTGGGTGCGCGCGCCCGAAAATTTCGTCAGCGCATCATTTTGCGCCGCACAATGTAGTCTCGCGCCTACGACGATAGACTAAGGCTATCGCACGATCAGGCGGCGCGGCAGCCGCGCATCCGTGACCGGCTTGGTCATCATCAGCAGGTTGCGCGCGAGCGGTGCGACGGGCTGCCGGTCCGCTACGATGAGGCCGATCGTGCGCTGCGCTTCGGGCTCGACCAACGGCAGCGCCTTGGTCCCGAGCGGCACGCCGAAGAATTCGAGCAGCTGCATCGAGACGATGCTGGCGACGCCCTCGATGCCGGCATGCGAGACGAGGTTGAAGATCGAGTTGGTCTCGATCATCGGCCGGGGCGCCGTGCCGACGGAGCGAAAGATGCCGTCGATGATGCGCCGGTTCTGCATGTCGCCGGTGAGCAGGCAGAGCTTCTCCTCGGCTGCTTCCGCCCAGCTGATCGTCTCTCGCTCGCCAAGCGGCCCGTCCTCGCGCGTCAGCAGCACATAGGATTCCTGGTAGATCGGCTTTGAGATCACCCGGTCGAGCGGCTCGTTGTCGAGATAGGTCAGCCCGACATCGAGCTCGAAATTGTCGATGCCCTGCTGGATCTCCTGCGAGGTCAGCGAGAGCACGGTGAGCGAGACCGCCGGATAGCGCGCCGAGAAGGGTGCGGTGATATGGGCGATCATCGGCAGCGCGGTCGGGATCGCGCCGAGCCGGATGCGCCCGCCGACGCCCTCCCGCAGCTCCGCGATCGAATCCTTCAGGATTTCGGCCTCGGCCAGGATGCGCCTGGCATGGGCGAGCACCACCTCGCCTTCCTTGGTGAAGCCCTGGAAGCGCCGCCCGCGCTCGACGATCATCACGCCGAGCTCTTCTTCGAGCTGCACGATCGCGGCCGAAAGCGTCGGCTGCGAGACATGGCAGGCCTCGGCCGCGCGGCGGAAATGCTTCTCGCGGGCGAGCGCGTCGAGATAGACAAGCTGGCGGATGATCATGCTGCGTCCAGCATCTTCATGCTTTGGCGGCGCTGGCAAGCACCCCGGTTGCAGCCCTGCAAACAGGCTGTTGCCCAGGCGGCAACGCCGGAACATTGCATGAGCGCCGCCGCCTCCCTAACTGCGACGCGCCGGGCTTGCCGGCGGGCAACGGGCCGCTGCGGCCCTGAGAGATGGTGATGGCGCAGGAATTGGAATTCGGGCTCGACACGTTCGGCGATGTCACCCATGGCGCGGACGGTAAGCCGCTGCCGCATGCGCAGGTGATCCGCAACCTCGTCGAGGAGGCCGTGCTGGCCGATCAGGTCGGCATCGACTTCATCGGTGTCGGCGAGCATCACCGCGCCGATTTCGCCGTCTCTTCGCCGGAGACGGTGCTTGCCGCGATGGCCGCGCGGACCAGTCGCATAAAGCTGGGTTCCGCGGTCACCGTGCTGAGCTCGGATGATCCGATCCGCGTCTTCCAGCGCTTCTCGACGGTCGATGCCGTTTCGAACGGGCGTGCCGAGGTCATCCTCGGCCGCGGCTCCTTCACCGAGTCCTTCCCGCTCTTCGGCTTCGATCTGCGCCAGTACGAGCAGCTCTTCGAGGAGAAGCTCGATCTCTTCGCCGCGCTGCTGCCGCAGCAGCCCGTGAGCTGGGAGGGCTCGATTCGCCCGCCGCTCAAGGACCAACTCGTCTATCCGCCGGTCGAGCATGGCCCGCTCAAGACCTGGATCGGCGTCGGCGGCAGCCCTGAATCGGTGATCCGCGCCGTGCGCTACGACCTGCCGCTGATGCTCGCCATCATCGGCGGCGCGCCGCTGCGCTTCAAACCCTTCGTCGATCTCTACCACCGCGCCTATGCGCAGACGGACAAGACGCCAAAGCTCATCGGCGTGCATTCGCCGGGCTATGTCGCCGCAACGGACGAGCAGGCGAAGGAGGAGTTCTTCCCGGCCTACAAGCAGATGCGGGACCGCATCGGCGCCGAGCGCGGCTGGCCGCCCATGGGGCGCGAGGAGTTCGATCTCGAGGTCGCGACCGGCTCGCTCTATCTCGGCTCGCCCGAGACCGTGGCACGCAAGATCGCCGCGACGGCGAAGGGGCTGGGCATCGCTCGCTTCCAGCTCAAATACAGCGCCGGCCCGCTGGCGCATGAGCGGGCGATGGAATGCATCCGGTTGTATGGGGAGAAGGTGATCCCGCTGGTGCGGGAGATGCTGGGGTAGGCTTCCTCGCCGTCATTGCGAGCGCAGCGAAGCAATCCAGGGGCGGCCGTGCTCTACGCCCCCTGGATTGCTTCGTCGCTTCGCTCCTCGCAATGACGCGTGCCTAACCCACCACCTTCAACGGATCGACCGAGAGCGTCCGCTTCAGCATCCTGAGCCCGAAGGTCGTGCGGGTCTGGCGCACGCCGGGGATGCGGTAGAGCGTCTCGCGCAGGAAGCGCTCGTAGTGGTCGGTGCCGCTGACCACGACCTTGGCGAGATAATCGTATTCGCCGGTCACCAGATGGGCTTCGACCACCTCCGGCGCCCGGCTCAGCGCCTCGCCGAACTGGTCCAGCACCTTGTCGTCATGCTTGTCGAGCGTGATCTCGACGAAGACCACATTGTTGTAGCCGAGCGCCTTGTGGTCGAGCAGCGCGACATATTTCTCGATCGCCCCGGACTCCTCCAGCCGCTTCACCCGCGTCCAGCAGGGTGACGGCGAGAGCCCGACCTTCTCCGCCAGCGCCTGCGTCGTCAGCCGGCCGTCCTCCCGCAGTGCAGCAAGAATCTTGCGATCGATCAGATCGAGAGCAGGACCATTCTGGCTCTTTTTGTTCATCGGGAGATCATTCTGCACAGTGGAGATATTGCGGAAGCATCTTCTGCCTTATTTCGCTACGGCCGGCAAATTCGGAAGGAACCTCCGAGGCGGCACAGCTAGCGTTAGTTGCAAGGGGAACGATCGCGGCGCCGGCTGCGTTCGCCGCATCGACACGGCTGGGCGCGAGCAGCGCTTGCGGGATGCGCGCGATGGCGGAATGCTGGTGGCGACAGGGATGGAGGCGCTCATGAGCAGCGACAAGGCCGGCGGCGAGCCGGTAGCAACCCAGCCACTGCAGTTTCATGTTCCCAAGCCCGCGAGCCGCCCCGGTGAGAAGCCCGACTTCTCCCATGTGGTGATCCCGAAGGCGGGCTCGGTCGCGCGGCCGCCGGTCGATGTCGACCCCAAGGACATCCGCGACCTCGCCTATTCGATCATTCGTGTGCTCAACCGCGAGGGTGAGGCGGTCGGCCCCTGGGTGCCGGACCTCTCGCAGGATGACCTGATCCGCGGCCTGCGCCACATGATGACGTTGCGCACCTTCGATGCGCGCATGCAGATGGCGCAGCGCCAGGGCAAGACCTCGTTCTACATGCAGCACACGGGCGAGGAGGCGGTGAGCTGCGCCTTCCGCATCGCGCTCCAGCCCGGCGACATGAACTTCCCGACCTATCGCCAGGCCGGGCTCCTGATCGCGCACGATTACCCGCTCGTCGACATGATGTGCCAGATCTACTCGAACGAGCGCGATCCGATGAAGGGCAGGCAACTGCCAGTGATGTACTCATCCAAGGAGCACGGCTTCTTCTCGATCTCCGGCAACCTCGCGACGCAGTACGTCCAGGCCGTCGGCTGGGCGATGGCCTCGGCGATCAAGAACGACACCCGCATCGCCGCCGCCTGGATCGGCGATGGCTCGACGGCGGAATCGGATTTCCACGCCGCGCTGGTCTTCGCCTCGACCTACAAGGCGCCGGTCGTCCTCAACGTCGTCAACAACCAGTGGGCGATCTCGACCTTCCAGGGCATCGCGCGCGGCGGTTCCGGCACCTTTGCGGCGCGAGGCCTCGGCTTCGGCATCCCGGCGCTGCGCGTCGACGGCAACGACTACCTCGCCGTTTATGCCGTCGCGCAATGGGCGATCGAGCGGGCGCGCCGCAATCTGGGTCCGACGCTCGTCGAATACGTCACCTATCGCGCCGGCGCCCATTCCACCTCGGACGACCCCTCCGCCTACCGCCCCAAGCACGAATCCGACGACTGGCCGCTTGGTGATCCGCTGGTCCGGCTGAAGCAGCATCTGATCGCCGTCGGAGCCTGGTCCGAAGAGCGCCACAAGCAGGCGGAGGCCGAGATCCTCGCGACGGTGATCGCTGCGCAGAAGGAGGCCGAGAGCTTCGGCACGCTGCATTCCGGCGGAAAGCCCTCGGCACGGGACATCTTCGAGGATGTCTATGCGGAGTTGCCCCCGCATCTGCGCCGCCAGCGCCAGCAGATCGGAGTCTGACGCGATGCCCCGCATGACGATGATCGAGGCGATCCGCTCCGCCATGGACGTCTCTATGGGCCGCGACGAGAACGTGGTGGTGTTCGGCGAGGATGTCGGCTTCTTCGGCGGCGTCTTCCGCTGCACCCATGGGCTGCAGCAGAAATACGGCGTCTCGCGCTGCTTCGACGCGCCGATCAGCGAGGCCGGCATCGTCGGCACCGCCATCGGCATGGCGGCCTATGGCCTGCGGCCCTGCATCGAGATCCAGTTCGCCGACTACATGTACCCGGCCTATGACCAGATCGTCTCCGAGGCGGCGCGCCTGCGCTACCGTTCGGCCGGGGATTTCACCTGCCCGCTGGTGATTCGCATGCCGACCGGCGGCGGCATCTTCGGTGGCCAGACCCACAGCCAGAGCCCGGAAGCGCTCTTCACCCATGTCTCGGGGCTGAAGACGGTCGTCCCCTCCAATCCCTATGACGCCAAGGGCCTGCTGATCGCGGCGATCGAGGATCCCGACCCGGTGATCTTCCTGGAGCCCAAGCGGCTCTATAACGGCCCCTTCGACGGCCATCACGACCGACCCGTCACAGCATGGTCGAAGCATGAGCTTTCCGAGGTGCCGGAGGGGCATTTCACCGTGCCGCTTGGCAAGGCGGTAACACGGCGCGAGGGCTCGGCCGTCACCATCCTCGCCTACGGTACCATGGTCCATGTCGCGCTGGCCGCGGCCGAGGATGCCGGCATCGATGCCGAGGTCATCGACCTGCGCACCCTCGTCCCGCTCGATCTGGAGGCCATCGTTGCCTCCGTCTCGAAGACCGGCCGCTGCATCGTGCTGCATGAGGCGACGCTGACCTCGGGCTTCGGCGGGGAACTGGCCTCGCTCGTCCAGGAGCATTGCTTCTACCATCTGGAAGCTCCGGTGATGCGCGTCACCGGCTGGGACACGCCTTATCCGCATGCGCAGGAATGGGACTACTTCCCCGGCCCCGCCCGCCTCGGACAGGCGCTGCGCGACATCATGGAGGCACGCTGATGGCCGAGCGCATCATCAAGCTGCCGGATGTCGGCGAGGGCATCGCCGAGGCCGAGCTCGTCGAGTGGCACGTCAAGGTCGGCGACATCGTCCGCGAGGACGAGCTGCTCGCCGCCGTGATGACCGACAAGGCCACGGTCGAGATCCCGTCTCCGGCCGAAGGCGAGGTCATCTGGGTCGGCGCCGAGGTCGGCGACACGGTCGCGATCGGCTCGGCGCTGGTGAAGCTGAAGGTTTCCGGGGAGGGCGGCGCGGCGGCGGAGGAAGCCGCCGCGGACGAGAGCACGCAAGATGCTCCGGCCGAGACGCAAGCCGCGCCGCCAACCCCCGTCGAAGCCGAGAAGCCCGCTGCTCCGGCCGCCCCGCCGAAGCTGCCGACGCCCAAGCCCGCCACTTCTGCGTCGCGCCCTGCGGCTGCTCCCGCCGCCCGCCGCGCGCCGGGCGAGAAGCCGCTCGCCTCACCGGCCGTGCGCTTGAACGCGCGCGAGGCCGGGGTCGATCTGCGCCAGGTGCCGGGCACGGGTCCGGCCGGCCGCATCACCCATGAGGACATCGACGCCTTCCTGCTGCATGGGCCGGAGCCTGTGCGCGGGCCTGGTCTCGCCGAGAAGACCGCCGTCACCGACATCAAGGTCGTCGGGCTGCGCCGCCGCATCGCCGAGAAGATGGCGCTGTCGAAGTCGCGCATCCCGCACATCACCATCGTCGAGGAGGTCAACGTCACCCCGCTGGAAGAGCTGCGGGCGACGCTGAACAAGAAGCCGACGCCGGAGCGGCCGAAGCTGACTTTGCTGCCCTTCCTGATGCGCACCATGGTCAAGGCCATCGCCGAGCAGCCGAACCTCAACGCGCTCTATGACGACGAGGCCGGCATCATCCACCAGCATGCCGGCGTGAATATCGGCATCGCGACGCAGACGCCCTCGGGGCTGATCGTGCCGGTGGTGAAGCATGCCGAGGCGCGCGATATTTGGGGTTGCGGCATCGAGCTCAACCGCCTCGCCGAGCGCGCCCGCGACGGCACCGCGACGCGCGACGAGCTCACCGGCTCGACCATCACCATCACCTCGCTCGGCGCGCTCGGCGGCATCGCGACGACGCCGGTGATCAATTACCCGGAGGTCGCCATCGTCGGCGTCAACAAGATGGTCGTCCGCCCGGTCTGGGACGGCACCACCTTCGTGCCGCGCAAGATGATGAACCTCTCCTCCAGCTTCGACCACCGCGTCATCGACGGCTGGGACGCCGCCGTCTTCGTGCAGCGGCTGAAGGAGCTGCTGGAGAACCCGGCCACGCTCTTCGTGGATATCTGACGTGACGAGGCGAGGAAACACCGCGTCATCCCGGACAAGCCGCGCATGCGGCGCAGCTCCGGGATCCATCGTAGAGCGCTGCGCCCTCCGATGGATCCCGGCGTTCCGCTTCGCTCCAGCCGGGATGACGGCGAGGCTCCACAGTATGATTCCGACCCGTCGTGGTGAGGACCGCGCATGACCGAAATCACCTGCAAGCTCCTCGTCATCGGCGCCGGCCCCGGCGGCTATGTCTGTGCCATCCGCGCCGGCCAGCTCGGCATCGACACCGTCATCGTCGAGAGCACCAAGCTCGGCGGTTCTTGCCTCAATGTCGGCTGCATCCCCTCCAAGGCGATGATCCATGTCGCCGAGGAGTTCGAGAAAGCGGCGGATGCCGCCGCCGGCCGCACGGCCTTCGGGCTGACCGCGGGTGCACCGGCACTCGACCTGAAGCAGGCCGTCACCTGGAAGGACGGCATCGTCCAGCGCCTCAACAATGGCGTCGCGGCGCTGCTGCGCAAGGCCAAGGTCAAGATCGTCCATGGCCGCGCCTGCTTCCGCGACGGCAAGACCGTCACGGTCGAGACCGAGACTGGCCCGCGCACGATCAAGGCCGAGGCCATCGTCATCGCGACCGGCTCGGCGCCGGTCGAATTGCCTTTCCTGCCCTTCGGCGGCAACGTCATCTCCTCCACAGGGGCGCTGGCGCTGACCGAATTGCCGAAGCGGCTCGTCGTGGTCGGCGGCGGCTATATCGGGCTGGAGCTGGGGACGGCCTTCGCCCGGATGGGCAGCAAGGTCACCGTGGTCGAGGCGCTGGAGCGCATCCTGCCGCTCTACGATGCGGAGCTGACCGGCCCGGTCTCGAAGCGGCTCACCGCGCTCGGCGTCGAGGTGCTGACCGGCGCCAAGGCGCTCGGACCGACCGCCAAGGGGGACGGCTTGCGCATCGAGACGGCGGACGGCACGGAGCGCAGCCTGCCGGCGGACAAGATCCTGGTCACGGTCGGTCGCAAGCCGGTCACGGACGGGCTTGGTCTGGAAAACCTCGTCCTCGACATGGATGGCCGCTTCATTCGCATCGGCGAGCGCTGCGAGACCTCGATGCGCGGCATTTATGCCATCGGCGACGTCACCGGCGAGCCGATGCTGGCGCATCGCGCCATGGCGCAGGGCGAGATGGTGGCGGAGATCGTCGCCGGCCTGCCGCGCGTCTGGGACAAGCGCGGCATCGCGGCGATCTGCTTCACCGATCCCGAGATTGTCTCGGTCGGCCTCTCGCCGGACGAGGCCAAGCGCGCTGGCCACGAGCTGAAGATCGGCCAGTTCCCCTTCGCCGCCAATGGCCGCGCCATGACCCGCCACGGCGAGGCCGGCTTCGTGCGCGTCGTGGCTGACGCTCGCAGCGAGCTGGTGCTGGGCATCCAGGCGGTCGGGCAGGGCGTCTCCGAGCTTTCGGCCGCCTTCGGTCTCGCCATCGAGATGGGCGCGACCTTGCAGGACATCGCCGGCACGATCCACGCCCACCCGACGCTTGGCGAGGCTTTCCCCGAAGCGGCAATGAAGGCGCTCGGCCACGCGCTGCACATCTGAGGGCCGCGACCGATCCGCGCAGCCAGTTAGTCAGGACGCATACAATCTTGACATTGTATGTGCTCGGGACGATCTACAGGACGACGCCGATAAGCGGCGCCGTCCCTTGGAGAGTTCCCATGTCTGGCGAGCAATGGCCGCCGCTTCCTCCGATGCAGACCGGCCTGCGTGGTCGCTGCCCGCGCTGCGGTCAGGGCAAGCTGTTCGACGGTTTCCTGAAGCTGAAGCCGAAATGCGAGGCCTGTGGGCTCGATTACTCCTTCGCCGACCCGGCCGACGGCCCGGCCTTCTTCGTCATGATGTTCGTCTGCATCCCGGCCGCGGCGTTCCCGCTCTGGCTGGAGCTGACCTATAACCCACCGACTTGGGTGCATCTCGTCACGACGCTGCCGCTGATCCTGCTGACCTGCATTCCGCCCCTGCAACCGCTCAAGGGCTGGCTGGTGGCCTCGCAGTTCTTCTACAAGGCGGAGGAAGGCCGGCTCGCCCAGCCAACGCCGAAGGACAAGCCCGTCGCCACGAACTGAACAAGGGGAGCCACTCAGCGCTCCGCTTACGCCTCGTCGCGGATCAAGCCGGCGAGGAGCCCGAGTGCTTCCGCCAGCCGCGCCCGCTCAGGGATAGCCCCGAGCGCGATCCGGATCGCATCCGGCGTCGCCCCGCCCGTGCTGAACGCATCCGCGGCCATCACGCCGAGCCCGGCCGTCCGCGCGCGCTCGATCAGGCTGTTACGGTCCCAATGCGCCGGCAAGGGCTGCCAGACATGCAGCGCATGCGGATGGGCCTGCATCGTTCCGGGCAGGATGCTGCGGGCGAGAAGCTGCCGCTCGGCCGCCTCACGCCGGACACCATCCAGCAGATCTTTCGCCGCGCCGATCCTGATCCAATGCGCGGCGAGCGCGGTCATCAGCGGCGCGGGCATCAGGGCGGCCGCACGCAGCGCTGCAAGGAAGGGCGCTCCGTCGGCTCTCTCAGGCATCACCACGAAGGCCGTACGCAGGCCGGGCGTCAACGCTTTCGACAGGGTCGCGACATGCCATGTCCGCTCGGGCGCGAGCGCGGCCAGCGGCGCGGGCGCATCGCCAGCGAGCAGGCTGTACGGATCGTCTTCGATCAGGATGAGATCGCGCTGGCGAGCGACGGTGACGAGTTCTTGCCGGCGCCGTTCGGGCAGGGTCGTGCAGGTCGGGTTCTGCAAGGTCGGCGTCAGCGCGAAGATGCGTGCTCCGGACCGGGCGGCGGCTTCGTTGAGCGCGTCCGGCAGCGGGCCGTCTTCATCGGCCGCGACCGGCACTAACCCGAGACGGCGCTGCCGCGCCGCGCCGATCAGGCCGGGATAGGTGAGCGGCTCCATCAGGATCGCGTCGCCCGGCTGCGCCAGAAGCGAAAGCAGGGCGCTGAGCCCCGTCTGGGCGCCCGGCACCACGGCGATGCGCTGTGGTGGCAGAGCACCCATCAGCGGCGCAAGCCAGGCCGCCCCGGCGGCGCGCTCGGCCAGCGAGCCGGCGCCGCCATGGTAGTTCATCAGCTGGTCGGCATCGCTGCGCGACAGGATCTCGGCAATGCCGCGCTGCATCAGCTCGCCCAGCCTCAGGCCCTTCGGCGCGGGCGGGATCGTCATGCTGAGATCGAGCGGCGGGCCTTCCTGCTCCTGCCGGGCCGAGATGAAGGAGCCGCGCCCTGTCACGGCGTCGATCAGCCCGCGCTCGCGGGCCTCGCCGAAGGCTCGCGTGACCGTGGTGAGATCGACGGTGAGGTGGTCTGCCAGTTTCCGCTGTGGCGGCAGCCGGTCGCCCGGCCGCAGCAGCCCGCTGGCGACGGCTCGTTCGAGCTGCCCGACGATCTGCAGGTAGCGTGGCCCTGCTGCCGGGTCGAGCTGGCCGATCCAGCGGATCGCTTCGTCGCTTTCGGCCATCGCTCGAGCCATTCCATACATTGCTGCGATTGTAGGTATCGCATAGCGCGCCCGGCGGCGTCGTGCCAGTGGCATGCCGTCGCTGCCGCCTCGTTCCGCAGCGATGCCAATGGTGGCGGGTGGCCTCTCCTGTCATAGAACGAGGCCAGCCGGGACCGGAGACAGGGAATGGGACGCCTGCGCCTCGATGCGCTCGACCGCAAGATCATCGCGGAACTGCAGATCAATTCGCGCCTCTCGGTGCAGGACATCGCCCAGCGCATCGGCCTCTCGGCCTCGCCCTGCGCGCGCCGCATCCGGATGCTGGAGGAGGCTGGCGTCATCACCGGCTATGCCGCGATCATCGACCAGACCAAGGTCGGCTTGCCGATCAGCGTCTTCGTCTCGGTCAAGCTGGAACGCCAGCGCGAGGACGAGCTCGACCGTTTCTCGCAGGCGGTGGCGCGCTGGCCCGAGGTGGTGGATTGCTACCTGATGACCGGCCAGCGCGACTACCTGCTGCGCATCGTCGTGCGCGACCTGCCGGCCTATGAGCGCTTCCTCAAGGACAAGCTGACCCGCCTCGACGGTGTCGCCTCGATCGAGTCGAGCTTCGCGCTGGGACAGGTGAAACGCTCCAGCGCCTTGCCGATCGCGGCCGTGCCGGAAGAGGATTGAGCCTACCCGTCATTCTCGGGCGCCGCATGGCGGCGACCCGAGAATCTCGTGACGAGAAGGCGCTGGTTTCCGAGATGCTCGGGTCAAGCCCGAGCATGACGGCTGCTCTCACCGTCCAGGCCGTCATTGCGAGCCTAGCGAAGCAATCCAGGGGCGGCAGTGCTCTGCGTCCCCCTGGATTGCTTCGTCGCTTTGCTCCTCGCAATGACGGCGTAGGCTGCTCTCACCGCTCGGCGGAAGCGGCCCAGATGTTGATGCCGCCGTCGATGGCGTGCCGGTCGATGGCCGCCAACTCCTCGGCCGTGAACTCCGGGTTCTTCAGCGCGGCGACGCAGTCGGTGACCTGATCCGGCCGGCTCGCGCCGATCAGCGCCGAGGTCACGCGCCCGCCGCGCAGCACCCAGGCGATCGCCATCTGGGCGAGGCTCTGGCCGCGCGCCTTGGCGATCTCGTTCAGCGCCGCGATGCTCTGCAGGTTCTTCTCGCTCAGGAAGCCGTCGCGGAAGGAGGGCGCCTTCTTGTCGGCGCGGCTGCCGGAGGGCACGCCCTTGAGGTACTTGTCGGTGAGCATGCCCTGCGCCAGCGGCGAGAACACGATCGAGCCGATGCCCTCGGAAGCGAGCGTGTCGAGCAGCTTGTCCTCCTCGATCCAGCGATTGAGCATCGAATAGCTCGGCTGGTGGATCAGGCAGGGCGTGCCGAGCCGGCGCAGAATGGCGGCGGCCTCCTGGGTGCGCTTCGAATTGTAGGAGGAGAGCCCGACATAAAGCGCCTTGCCCTGGCGCACGATGGCGTCGAGCGCGCCCATCGTCTCTTCCAGCGGCGTGTTCGGGTCGAAGCGGTGCGAATAGAAGATGTCGACATAGTCGAGCTTCATCCGCTTCAGGCTCTGGTCGAGGCTGGAGATCAGGTATTTGCGGCTGCCCCATTCGCCATAGGGGCCAGGCCACATCCGGTAGCCGGCCTTGGTCGAGATCACGAGCTCGTCGCGATAGCCGGCGAAGTCCTGGTTCAGGATCTCGCCGAAGGCGACCTCGGCCGAGCCGGGCGGCGGGCCGTAATTGTTGGCGAGGTCGAAATGGGTGATGCCGGCGTCGAAGGCTGTGCGGCAGATCTCGCGCATATTGGCGTGGCTGCCGGTCTCGCCGAAATTCTGCCAGAGGCCGAGCGAGAGCGCCGGAAGCTGGAGCCCGCTGCGTCCGCAACGATTGTAGCGCATCTCGTCATAGCGGTTCGGGTTGACCATGGCGTTCCCCTCTAATCGATTGAAGTCGGATGAAATAAAGGCCCGGTGGAGTTTGGTCCACCGGGCGCATCGTCTTGAATCGGAACCATGCCGTCGTGCGCCAGCATTGCGGGCTAACGGGCCCGCAATGCTGGCGCAGCGCGAGACTTCAGGCCGCGGCGTAGCCGACCGTGCCCTTGATCTCGAGGAACTCCTCGAGGCCGAAATCGGCGTATTCGCGGCCGTTGCCGGACTGCTTGTAGCCGCCGAACGGAGCGCCCGCGTCCCAGGCCGGGTAGTTGATGTAGACATTGCCCGAGCGCATCTGGGCCGCGACCTTGCGGGCACGCTCCTGCGAGCCGGACTGGACGTAGGAAGCCAGGCCATAGGGCGTGTCGTTGGCGCGCTCGACCACCTCGGCTTCGCTCTTATAGGGCAGGATCGAGAGCACGGGGCCGAAGATCTCCTCGCGGGCGATGGTCATCTCGTCGGTGACGCCGCCGAAGACCGTCGGGCGGACATAATAGCCGCGATTCAGGCCCTCGGGACGCCCCGGTCCGCCGGCGACCAGCGTAGCACCCTCTTTGATGCCGGCCTCGATCAGGCGCTGCACCTTCTCGTACTGCGCCTCGCTGACCACCGGGCCGAGGAACACGCCATCCGCCGAAGGCGCACCGACCTTGAGCGGCTCGGCCACCTGCTTGGCGATGGCGAGGGCCTCCTCATGCAGCTTCTCCGGCACGAACATCCGGGTCGGCGCGTTGCAGGACTGGCCGGAGTTGCGCATCACGCTCTCGACGCCGAGCTTCACCGACTTCTTCAGATCGGCATCGTCGAGGATGATGTTGGCCGACTTGCCGCCAAGCTCCTGATGCACGCGCTTGACGGTGTCCGCCGCCGCCTTGGCGACGAGGATGCCGGCGCGGGTCGAGCCGGTGAAGGAGACCATGTCGACGCCGGGATGGCGCGAGATGGCTTCGCCGACCGTCGGGCCGTCGCCCTGGACGAGGTTGAACACGCCCTTCGGCACGCCGGCCTCGTCCATCGCTTCAGTGAAGATGATGGCGTTGAGCGGGGCGATCTCGGAGGGCTTCAGTACCATGGTGCAACCGGCGGCGAGCGCGGGCGCGACCTTGCACATGATCTGGTTGAGCGGCCAGTTCCACGGCGTGATCATGCCGACGACGCCGATCGCCTCCTTGGCGATCAGGGTGGTGCCGCGCAGCTCCTCGAACTCGAAGTTCTCGAGCGTCTCGATCATCTTGGCGAGATGGGCTGAGCCCATCGCGGCCTGCGCGCGATGCGCCAGCTCCTTCGGCGCGCCCATTTCACGCGACAGGATATTGGCGATGTCGTCATAGCGCTTCTTGTAGGCCTCGGCGAGGCGGCGCATCAGCGCCAGGCGCTCGGCCTTGGAGGTCGCGGCGAAAGCGGGGAAGGCGGCGCGGGCGGCGGCGACCGCCTTGTCGACATCGGCCTGCTCGCCGAGCGCGATGGTGGCGAAGACCTCCTCGTTGGACGGGTCGACCACGCCCAGCGTGCGCTTGCCCGAGGGCTGCACCCACTGGCCGTCGATATAGAATTCAAGCTCATGCGCCATGGTCCGTCTCCTGTTTGGTCTTGGCCGCGAGACGGGAGGGCCGGCCGGGCAGCGGCTGGCGAACCATGTCCCCGGCGGGAGCTGTCGGTGCCGGGGCGGATCGACGGGCGCGACCATGCATCGCTTGCGGCCATCGGCGCTGTGTCCGGCAGGGCATAACGTTAGGGGGGCGAGGCGCGGCTGTCACCGGGGCGCGCAGTGCATTTGAGGATGGTCGCCATGCGGCGGTGCCTGTTGCGGGCGATGCACGGCGCCCCATGCCGGCCATGCGCAAGGCGGGATTGCCAGCCGCCGGGAAGCACGTCAAAGGGGGCCTGAAACAAGGCGCCGACGACGCGCCACAGAGGTGGAGCTTAGACGAATGAGCTGGGGCAATCGCGATTTCATGGTGCCGGGCCGCTCGGTGACGGTCGGCGACCGCGGCATGGCCGCGACCTCGCACCCGGCCGCGACGCTTGCCGCGGTCGACATCCTGCGGGCCGGCGGCAACGCCGTCGACGCGGCGATCGCGGCGGTCGCGGTCCAGGCTGTGGCCGATCCGCACATGACCGGCATCGGCGGCGACTGCTTCGCCATCTATGCGCCGGCCGGCGGCAAGATGATCGCGCTGAACGGCTCGGGCCGCGCGCCCGGCAAGGCCGAGCTCGGCTGGTTCCTCGGCCAGGGCATGACCACGATCGCCCCCGATTCGCCGCACGCGGTCACGGTGCCGGGCGCCATCGACGCCTGGTGCCGCCTCGTCGCCGACTATGGCAGCAAGAGCCTCGACGAGATCTTCGCCGCCGCGATCCGCGCCGCGGAAGAGGGCTTCGTGGTGACGCCACGCGTCGCGCTCGACTGGAACCGCTACAAGGGCCGCATCGAGAAGCACGGCCTCGGCAACGAGGTCTACCTGCCCGGCGGCAAGGCCCCGGCCGTCGGCGACCGGATGGTCCATCCCGCGCTCGGCAAGACGCTGCGCCGCATCGCCCGCGAGGGCCGCGCGGCCTTCTACGAGGGCGAGGTCGCGGAGGACATCGTCGCGACGCTGAACAAGGCCGGCAACCTGATGGCGCTGGAGGATCTGGCGACGGCGAAGCCGGATTACGTCGATCCGATCGGCGCCGATTATCGCGGCCACCGCCTCTGGGAATGCCCGCCGAACGGCCAGGGCATCGCGGCGCTCCTGATCGCGCGCATTCTCGACGGCTTCGACCTCAAGGACGGCAAGCTGAGCGAGGCCGACCGCATCCATCTCCTCGCCGAGGCCAGCAAGGCGGCCTATCGCCAGCGCGACGCGCTCGTCGCCGATCCGGCCTTCAGCGCCTTCGATACCGAGGCTTTCCTGTCGGACGGCTTCGTCTCGCGGCTGCGCGCCGAGATTAGCCTGGAGAAGGCGGCGAAGCCGGAAGCCTTCGACATGCCGCTGCACAAGGACACAATCTATCTCTGCGTTGTCGACCGCGACGGCAACATGATCTCCTTCATCAACTCGATCTTCTCGGCCTTCGGCAGCGGCATCTATGCGGCCAAGGCCGGCGTCATGCTGCAGAACCGCGGCTCGGGCTTCCGCCTGATCGAGGGCCATCCGAACGCGATCGCGCCGGGCAAGCGCCCCTTCCACACCATCATCCCCGGCATGCTCTCCAAGGGCGGCAAGGCGATCATGCCGATGGGAGTCATGGGCGGCCAGTACCAGTCGACCGGCCATGTCCACTTCATCTCCGGCATCCTCGACCGCGGCCTCGACCCGCAGCAGGCCTCGGACGCGCCGCGCCATTTCGCCTTCGACGGCAAGCTCTCGCTGGAGCCGACGATCGCGGAAAGCGTCATGGCCGATCTGAAGGCGCGCGGCCACGACGTCACCTGGGCCGATGAGCCGCTCGGCGGCTGCCAGGCGATCTGGGTCGACCATGCGCGCGGCGTGATGTTCGGAGCCTCCGACCATCGCAAGGACGGCTTCGCGCTGGCGGTCTGACCGGGGAGCGCACGTGGCGGGAGACAGGCCGTTCGGCTGGGGGATCATGGGGACCGGCACGATCGCCGGGCTTTTCGCCGCCGATCTGTCTCTGCTCCCGCAGGCCCGCCTCGCCGCCGTCCATTCCCGCTCACGCGACAAGGCGCGGGCCTTCGCCGGCCGCTTCGGCAGGGCTGCGGCCTATGACGACGAGACCGCCTTCCTCGCCGATCCGGCGGTCGAGGCGGTCTATATCGCGACGCCGAACCATCTCCATGTCGCGCAGGCGCTCGCCGTCATCGCGGCGGGAAAGCCCGTGCTGATCGAGAAGCCGATCGCGCTGAAGAGCGGCGACGTTGCGCTGATCGCTGAGGCGGCGCGGCAGCGCGGCGTCTTCGCCATGGAGGCGCTCTGGAGCCGCTTCCTGCCGGCGGTCCGCGCCGCGCGCGAGTACATCGCGGCCGGGCGGATCGGGCCGGTGAAGCGCGTCCGTGCCGATCTCTCCTATGCTCATCAGCCCGAGCCCGGCAGCCGCTTCTTCGATCCGGCGCTGGGCGGCGGCGCGGCTTTCGATCTTGGGGTCTATCCGCTCTCGCTGACGCTGCATCTGCTCGGCGAGCCGCAGGCTGTCAGCGGGCGCTGGTTCGCGGCCGAGACGGGCGTCGATCTGCGCAGCGAGTTCCGGCTCGACTATGCCGATGCCACCGCCGAACTGTCCTGCGGCTTCGACCGGACCGGCGCCAACCGCTTCCTGATCGAGGGGACGCTAGGCGCGCTGCTGCTGGAAGGCCCCTTCCTGAAGGCGCAACGGCTCACCGCCTATGCCGACCTCGGCCGTGCTGCGGCAGCCTATGAGCGCGGGCAGGACCTTGCCACGCGCCTACTCGACCGTCTGCCGATGCCGGGCCGTCGCAGGGAGAGCCATGCCTTCCCTGGTCGCGGGCTGCAGTTTCAGGTGGAAGCTATGATGGCGGCGATCCGCGCCGGCGAGACCGGTTGCGCGACCATGCCGCTGGCGGAGAGCGCTGCCGTGCTGCGGATCGTCGAGACGGTGTTGGCGCAGCAGCCGGAGCGTTGAGCAACCGTTTGATGAGGGGCGCGGGGAACCCTTCTCCCGCATCGAAGTCGGCTGTTGCCGACTTCGACACTCTGAGTGCTGATCTCGGGCAAGCCCGAGATCAGTGAGAAGGGCAGGGATGAGGGCCTGCCCTAACCGAAAAGGGCTCAAGAGTTCTGTTCCGCCTACTGGTCCAGGGGCCTACACCTCACCCCTGCCCCTCTCCTTACAGGAGAGGGGTTCCCCACGGTTCCGAGCTCAAAAGTTCGACTTTAGCCGATAGGGCTGCGGCAGGTCGCGGGCGTTGTTGAGTGCCAGCGCCAGCTCCGTGATGTGCAGCGCCAGCGCGCCTGAGAACCGCGGCGCTTCCCCGCGAGCAATGGCCTTGGCCTGATCGGCGACGCCGCGCATGAAATCGATCTGCGAGGGGAAGCTGGGCAGGGCCTTGCTCGCTGCCTGCGAGGGGTAGGAGAGCCGCCGTCCCGGCGCCGGCTTCCAGGGCAGCGTGCGCCCGAGCTTGGCCTCGGCCCGCGTCAGCAGCCGGCCGAGCAGCGGGCGCGGCGCCCCGGTCTCTTCGACATGCACGACGGAGCGATTGTCCCAGAGGTCGCGCACCGTGAGCGAGCCCTTCTCTGCAAAGATCTGCAGCGAGCGGTCGCGCGGCGCGCAGAGCCCGTTGGTCAGGCGCGCCACCACGCCGGAGCGGAAGCTCAGGCAGCCGACCGAGAAATCCGGCGCCATGACGATATGCTCTGTGCCAGGCCCCTTCTCCGGGAAGGTCACGGCCGAGAAGGCGGTCAGGCTCTCGACCGGCCCGAACAGGGAGACGAGCCAGGAGAGGGCATAGCCCGCATGCTCCAGCGTGCAGCCGATCTCGAACTCGTGCAGCCCCGGCCAGGGCGCGCCGGAGCGCGAGCGCCAGCTTGCCCATTTGTCGCGGAAGACGGGGCCGTCCTCCATCGCGGCATAGACCAGGCGCGGGGCGCCGATGCGGCCCGAACCCAGCGCCTCCGCGACGAGGCGGTGCGCATCGCTGAGCCCATTGGCCGGCGCCGTGGCGAGTGTCAGGCCAGCGGCCTTGGCCTGCACGACCAGCGCCTCGGCCTGGGCCAGCTCCATGGCGAGCGGCTTCTCACAATAGACATGCTTGCCGGCGGAGAGTGCGCGGCTGGTGATCTCGTAGTGGCTTTCGGGCGTCGTCAGATTGACGACGATGCCGACCGATGCGTCCGCCAGCAGCGCATCGAGGTTCGGATAGGCCGGGACGTTGTGGAATGCACGGAAGGCCGCGAGTCGCGCCGCGTCGCGATCCCAGACGCCGGCGAGCGAAAGCCCGGGATGGTTCGCCAGCGTCGTCATGTAGTAGTCGGCGACGAAACCCGTGCCGACGAGCGCGATCTTCATGAGCCGGTCCCGTCCCGCCGACATCAGCCGGCGGAACAGCCTATCTCAGGCAAGAATGAAGATCGGCTTTCACCGGCGATCTGAGCAGGCATGGGTCTGCGTCTGCTCTGCCGTCATTGCGAGGAGCGTCGCGACGAAGCAATCCAGGAGGACTGGGTGAGAGGTTCAGTCGATCCCCCTAGATTGCTTCGCTGCGCTCGCAATGACGGGAAGGCCCCTCGTTAAGCTGCGCCGATCGCGTTGGACGGCGTCTGCCGGTCGGTGATCTGCTGGCCGAAGAGGCTGCCCGCCAGCTCGACCGCGAGCCGCGCCGTCTGGCCGCGATCATCAAGGAAGGGGTTGAGCTCGACGATGTCCATCGAGCGTACGAGGCCGGAATCGTGCAGCAGCTCCATCACGAGATGCGCTTCGCGATAGGTCGCGCCGCCCGGCACGGTGGTGCCGACGCCCGGCGCCAGCGGGGGGTCGAGGAAATCGACGTCGAAGGAGACATGCAGCACGCCGTCGGCGGCGCGCACCTTGTCGATCACCTTGCGGATCAGCACCCCGACGCCGTGCTCGTCGATGGCGCGCATGTCGGCGATGTCGATGCCACGTTCCTTCACCGCCGCCTTCTCCAGCGGATCGATCGAGCGAATGCCGAACAGGCTGAGCTGCTGAGCGCTGATCGAGGCGCGCGGCTCGGAGCCTAGCAGATCGTCGAGGCCGGTCTCGCCACAGAGGAAGGCCGAGGACATGCCGTGCATGTTCCCGGAGGGCGAGATCGCCGGCATGTTGTAATCGGCATGGGCGTCGAGCCAGAGCACGAAGAGCTTGCGGCCCTGCTCCTGCCAATGGCGAGCGACGCCGTTGACCGAGCCCATCGACAGGCTGTGGTCGCCGCCGAGGAAGATCGGCGTGGCCCCGGTGCGCGCCAGCTCATAGGCGCGGGCCGAGAGCGCGCGCATCCAGGCGGCGATCTCGTTGTAGAAGCGGGCGTTCTCGGGCGCCGGCCCTTCGACCGGCGTCAGGTCGCGCGGCAGGATGTCGCCATGGTCCTCGACCGCGTAGCCGAGGTCCTGGAGCACGCGGGCGAGGCCAGCGGTGCGCAGGCCCGCCGGCCCCATCAGCGCGCCACGACGCGAGGCGCCGACCTCGATCGGCGCGCCGAGCAAGGCGATGCGGCCCTTGGGGGCAGTGGTGTTAGCGGAGGTGGCGCTCATGCTTGGCAGTCCGTCCGTGCCGTCTCGAAAGATGAGCAACCGTCATTGGCGCATCGGCTCCCGCCTGTCGAGAACCTACGCCGTCATTCCGGGCTCGCCGCTGCGCGGCGCCCCGGAATGACGGTCAGCGATGCGACAATGGGATGTCTCAGCCGAGGCCGAGCACGCCGCGTAGCTTCGACAGGTCTTCCGCCAGTGTCGTGACCATCGCCGCGAGCGCCTTGCGGTCGGCCTCGCTCAGCTTGTCATACGTCTCGAAGCCGCCATCCTTGAGCTTGTACTTCGCCAGAGTCGTGTCGACCGTCGCGAAATTGGCGTCGATCTTCTCGGCGAGCGCCTTGTCTTCCTTGGCGACCAGCGGCCGCAGCAGGTCGACGATCTTCTTGGCGCCGTCGACATTGGCCTGGAAGTCCCAGAGGTCGGTGTGGCTGTAACGGTCTTCCTCGCCGGAGATCTTGGTGGCGGCGACCTCCTCGATCAGCGCGGCCGCGCCGCCGACCATCTTGTCCGGCGGAACCGTCAGACCCTTGATGCGGCTCTGCAGCTCGGTGACGTCGGCGAGCAGCTTGTCGGCGAAGGGCGCGAGGCCTTCGGTGCTGTTCTGGGCGAAGAGCCCGTATTCGATGCGGTGGAAGCCGGTGAACTCCGGGTCCTTCTCGGCCTTCTCATGGTCGTCGGCGCGCGAGTCGATGCTGCCGTCGAGATCGCTGAACAGCTCCGCGATCGGCTCGATCATCTCGTAGGAGACGCGCGTCGGCGCATAGAGCGCCTTGGCCTTGGCGAGATCGCCGGCCTTGACCGCATCGGTGAAGACCTTGGTGTCCTTCACCAGCTTGTCGACGCCCTGCGAGACATAGATCTTGTACTCGGAGACCGGCGCAACGAGATCGAGCGGGGAGGCGGCGAAGGACGGCGCCGCCGTCACCGTGGCGATCAGGCTGGCTCCGGCCAGCCATGCGAAGCGCAAGCTCATGTCAGTCTCCTGTCTTGCGGGGGGATGTCGAGGTCGAGGCCGGCGTGATGCCGCGCGCAGCCGTGATCAGTCCGGCGCCGAGATAGCTCCCGGCATCGGGCACGCCCGGCAGCGCGAAGAAATAGCCGCCGCCGACGGGCTTGATGTATTCCTCCAGCGGCTCGCCATCGAGCCGCTTCTGCACGGCGATGAAGCTGCGTTCGAGGTCCTGCTGGAAGCAGATGAAGAGCAGCCCCATGTCGAGCTGGCCGGCGCGGGTGACGCCGTTCGAATAGTTGAAGGGCCGGCGCAGCATGCGGCTGGCCTCCGTCTCCGGCCGGCGCGGATTGGCGAGCCGGATATGGGCGTCGAGCTTGGTGCGCTTGCCTTCCGGATCGTCGGCGTAAGAAGGCTCCTCATATTCGCGCTTGCCGCCGATCGGCGCTCCGCTCGCCTTCTCGCGGCCCATGATCGCTTCCTGCTCGCCGAGCGGCGTGCGGTCCCAGCGCTCGACGAAGTTCCGGATGATGCGCACGACCTGGTAGCTGCCGTTGATCGACCATGCTGGTTCGTCGGAGTCGGACTTCACCCAGACGAGCTGGTCCATCTTCGCGGCATCGGCGGCATCGGGATTGGCTGTGCCGTCGCGGAAGCCGAGCAGGTTGCGCGCGCTCTCGGCCGGTTCTGCCGTCTTGGGCTGGCGCACCGGCACCGTGCCTTCCTGCTTCCAGCGCAGCAGCAGGAGGTCTGGCGCGTTCTTCAGGATATCGCGCAGCGCGTGGATATTGGTGTCGGCCGTGTTGGCGCAGAATTGCAGCAGCAGGTCGCCATGGCAGATGTTGCCGTCGAGCGCATCGTTGCGGAAGCGCTTCATCCGCTGCAGATGCTTCGGCTTGAGCGGGCTCAAGCCGAAGCGCTCGTCGAAGAGCGAGGCGCCGAGCGCCACGGTGACGGTGAGGTTGTCCGGCGCGATGACGGGCCCGAGGATGCCGCTGTCCGGCGGCGGAAAGCCCGGATCGGCGGTCTGCGCCGGGCCGCCCTGCATCAGGAAGGCGATGCGCTCGCTGAGCAGGCGGAAGAGCCGTTCGAGATCGGCGAGCGAGGTCGCGGTGACGTCGAAGGCGGCGACGAGGCCGGTCGCCGGGCGGGGCGTGACGATGCCGGGCTGATGGATGCCGTGGAAGGGCTGGCGCTGGGCGGTCGAGTCGCTTTCGGGAGCGGCCGCCGGGTTTTGGGTGGGCTCGGACGCGGCCTGTGCGAGGGAGGCGCCACCGAGGGCAGCAGTACCGCCGGTCAGGAGCGCTCGCCGCGAGGGTGCGAAGCCTTTGACGAGCCGGTTCATGACTTGCGCTCTGTTTCGGGCAGGACGAGCGCCTTCCGCATCGCCGTGAGATCGTCGGCGAGCTTGCGGGTCGCGCCACCCGGCTTGGCGTCTGCGGGGAGGGCGATGAGATCGGCCTGCGTCTTGGCTGCCAGATCGGGGTCGATACGGGCCGCGAGCGGCAGCAGCAGCCGGGCGATCCCGCTCGCGGCGGCGATGCTTTCAGGCTCGCTCGCTTCCCCATCCTGAGAGGACAGGAGCGTGATCGCACCGGTCAGCATCCGGTCGGGCAGCATGGTGCGCTGGCTGAGCGCTGCCCGGAAAGCCTCAGCGGCCTGCCGGGGCTCGGTGGAAGCGTCTGTGGCTCCGCCGGCAAGCGCCGCATGGATCTTGGAGAACAGCGCTTCGAGCTCGGCATCGCCCACTGTGGCGGGGCGTAAGGCCGGCAGGAGCGTTGCCGCCTCGCTGCGAGCCTTCCCGGCGGCTGCCATGTCTCCGGCTGCCTGCGCCTGATCGAAGCTCTCGATCGCCGTCGCGAGCTTAGCCGTGCGCTCGCTCAGGAAGGCGCGGTATTCAGCCGCCGGGCCGACCATGTCCATCAGCGTCAGCACCGGGCGCTGCTGCCCGGCTGCGGCCTGCACGATCAACCTGCCGCGCGGGGCGCTGAGCAGCCCGCAGGTGATGGCGTATTCGCCGGGTTCGAGCTGCGTCGTCAGCCGCCGCGACTGGCCGGGCGCGATGTTCTCGCGCTCCTCGACCACCATCACGCCCTTGAGGATTTCCCATTCCAGCACGCGCTCGCCGCGATTGGTCACGACAAAGCTCGCCTTGCCGGCCGGGATCGTCAGCGTCGCCGGCGTGCAGCTCTTGTCGGCGATGGCGATCGCGATGGCCTGCGTGCTGGTATCGGCCACGCCCGCACCGCCGGTGCGGGCCGCATAGATGAAGGCGCCCAGCGCGACGCAGGTCAGAGCCAGCGTGCCCGCGGCGGCAAACTTGAGCCCCGGCGAGCGGCGGGCCCGAACGGGAGCTGCCTGAGCCGGCGCCGGCTCGTGGCGGGTGCCCGCCAGGAACAGGGCGAGTGCCGGGATCAGGAAGGCGAAATAGGCGATGACTTCGCCGAGCGCCGCACGCTCCTGATAGCCGAAGAGACCGGAGAGGACCGCGCCGAGAGCGCCATCGGCCGGCAGCGTGGTGGCGAGATCGTAGACCGTCTGCTGCAGGTGGTTCCAGACGCCAGCCTCGTGCAGCGAGCGTACGGCGTTCGCGACCAGCCCCGCCGCGACGAACAGGATCAGGATGCCGGTCCAGCGGAAGAAGGCGCGCAGGTTGAGCTTCACGCCGAGCGCATAGATGGCGTAGCCGATCGCGACCGCCAGAAGCACGCCGAGCGCGGCTCCCAAGGCCGGCGCCAGGCTGCCGCTCTGCTGGAAGATGGCGAGCAGGAAGAAGGCCGATTCCAGCCCCTCGCGCACCACGGCGAGAAAGGCGAGCCCGACCAAGGCGAGGCCCTGATGCTCGCCGGCCAGCGCCGCATCGACGCCAGCCTGCAGCTCGCCCTTGATCGAGCGCGCTGCCTTGCGCATCCAGAACACCATCGAGGTAAGCATGGCGGCGGCGATGAGGCCGATCACGGCCTCGAACAGCTCCTGCCCGCGCTGGGGCAATTCACCGGCGATGATGTCGAGCGCCGCACCGGCCGTCAGGCTCACCGCGCAGGCGAGGCCGACGCCGAGCCACAGCGCGGACAGCCATTCGCGCCGCCCGGTGCGGACGAGATAGCTCGCGACGATGCCGACGATCAGCGCCGCCTCGATGCCTTCGCGAAGCATGATGAGAAATGGAACGATCACGGCGAACCGGGCCCGGTTGCGCGTCGCGATCTCTTCTTCGCGGCGCAGACAACCCGTGCCTAGGCAGCAGCGGCGCGCGGGTCAATCAAATCCTGTCAGTTTAGAATTGTCTTAAACTACGGAAATCATTGAGAGATGCGCGCAAAAGACGGCCAGTTCCCGGCGTTTCCCTTAGCTGGAACCACAACCGACCGCGGCGCGCGGCGAAGCGTCACGCCCCGCCGCGCCTTGCTCGATGTCAGCGGCGCTTCATCAGGATCATCTTCTCATGCGTCATGTCGCGCATGGTGTAGGGGATACCGCCGGTGCCGTAGCCCGAGACGCGCCGCCCGGCGAAAGGCATCCAGTCGGTGCGGAATGTCGTCGGGTCGTTGATCATCACGGCCGAGGCTTCCAGCCGGTTTGCGGCGCGCAGCGCGACGTCGATGTCCTGCGCGAAGATGCTCGACTGGAACGAGACCGGCAGGGAATTGGCCCGCGCGATGGCGTCGTCGAGATCGCGATAGCGGTAGACGTTGACCACCGGCCCGAACACCTCCTCGCGCGAGATGCGCGCTTCCGGCGCGGGGTCGATCAGCACGGCGGGCTCGAGCGTCGTCTGCGAGAGCCGCTTCCCGCCGGTCACGAGCTTGGCACCGCCCTTCACCGCTTCCTCGATCCACTCGGCGACGCGGTCGGCCTCCTTCGGGATGATCAGCGGGCCGACCTCGGTGTCCTTCAGCGTCGGATCGGCGGTGCGCAGCTTCTTCACCCGCGCGACGAACCGCTCGGTGAAGTCGTTGACGATGGCATCATGCACATAGATGCGCTGCGTCGACACGCAGACCTGGCCGGCGTGGTAGTACGCGCCTTTGATCATCGGCTCGATGATCGCGTCGAGATCGGCGCTCTTGTCGACGATCGCCGGCGCGACGCCGCCATGCTCCAGTGCCGAGCGCGCGCCGGGTGCGAGCTTGGAATGCAGATACCAGCCGACCTTGGCCGAGCCGATGAAGCTCAGGAAGGCGATGCGCGGATCGGTCGCGAGCTTCTCGGCCAGCGCCGTCTCGGTCGGGACGAAGGTCTGGCACCAGGCCTCCGGCAGCCCGGCCTCATGCACCAGCTTGACGAAGTCGATGCAGGAGAGGGGCGTCGTGCCGGCGGGCTTGACGATGACCGGGCAGCCGACCGCGATGGCAGGCGCGACCTGATGGACGATCAGGTTGAGCGGGTGGTTGAAGGCCGAGATCGCCGCGACGATGCCGATCGGTTCCTTGGTGGTGAAGGCCCAGCGCCCATCGGCGGCAGCCGAAAGCCCCATCGGGATTTCGCGCCCGGCGAGGTTGCGCAGCTCATCGGCAGCGTTGTGGACTCCGTCGATGGCGCGGTTCGCCTCGACAATGGCGTCCGGCAGCGGCTTGCCGCCCTCGCGCGCGATCTGCATGGCGAAATGATCGCGTTTGGCTTCGAGCAGTCCCGCGAGCTTGCGCAGGATTGCGATGCGCTGATGCGGCTTCAGCCAGTTGTCGCGGTCCTTAAAGACCTGTTCGGCCGCCTTCAGCTTGCGCTCGAGGGCGGCTGCGTCATCGGTCTCGATCTCCGCGATCGGGGCGCGGTCATAGGCTTGAACAACCTGGAGCATGATCGTCTCCTTGCAAATGCTATCGACGTGAAGGTGAGAGGCAGTCTCTCAAGCCAGATCGACGTCCGGCACACGGTTCCGCAGCTCCTCGACGAGGACGCGCGTATTCTCGGAATAGTCGATCGGGCAATCGACGAGATGGACGCCGCCGCCCTTGAAGGCGGCTTCAAGCGTCGGCACCAGCGCTTCGGCCGAAGTCACGCGCGAGCCCTTGGCGCCATAGGCCTCGGCATAACGGACGAAATCCGGGTTACCGAAGGTCATGCCGTAATCGGGGAACTGGTCGACGGCCTGCTTCCAGCGGATCATGCCGTAGGCGCCGTCGTTCAGGACGAGGACGACGAGGTTGAGGCCGAGCCGGACCGCGGTCTCCATCTCCTGCGAGTTCATCATGAAGCCGCCATCGCCGGCGACGGCCATGACGCGCCGCTCCGGATGCAGCATCGCCGCCATCATCGCGGAGGGGAGGCCTGCGCCCATCGTCGCCAGCGCATTGTCGAGCAGCAGCGTGTTGGCGACATGGGTGCGGTAGTTCCGCGCGAACCAGATCTTGTACATGCCGTTGTCAAGGCAGACGACGCCGTCCTCCGGCATCACGGCGCGCACGTCATGGACGAGCCGCTGCGGCGTCACCGGGAAGCGATCCTCCTCGGCGCGCGCATTGATCTTGCCCAGGATGCGCTGGCGCAGCTCCAGCGTCTTCGTCTGCTCCGGCAGCTTGCCCAGCCGCTCGGCGAGCCCCGTCACGGTCGCGCCGATGTCGCCGATCACCTCCGCATCGGGGTGATAGACCTGTTCGACATTGGCCGACTGGTAGCCGACATGGATGACCTTCGGCCCGCCGGCGCTACGCATCAGGAAGGGCGGCTTCTCGACCGTGTCGTGGCCGATGGCGAGTATGAGGTCGGCCTGCGCCACCGCCTCATGGACATAGTCGCCCTCGGAGAGCGCGGCTGTGCCCATATAGAGGTTCGAGCCGCCGGTGACGGCGCCCTTGCCCATCTGCGTGTTGAAGAAGGGTAGGCCGGTTCTGCGCACGAAATCGGAAAGCGGCTCGACGAGGCGCGGCCGATTGCCGGCGGCGCCGATCATCACCAGCGGGCGCTGGGCCGCCCGGATCATTTCGGCTGCCCGGTCGAGCGCCGCCGCCTGCGCGACCGGCCGCTCCAGCGCATGCACCGGGATCAGCGGCACATCCTCGATCTCCTCGGCGGCGATATCCTCCGGCAGCTCGAGATGGACCGGACCCGGCCGCTCCTCCATCGCGACGCGGAAGGCGTCGCGCACGATCGAGGGGATGCTGGCAGGGCTGACGATCTGGCGCGTCATCTTGGTCAGCGGGCGCATCGAGGCGACGACGTCGACGATCTGGAAGCGCGCCTGCTTGGCACTCATGATCGCCTTCTGCCCGGTGATCAGGATCATCGGCATCGCGCCGAGATGGGCATAGGCCGCGCCGGTCGAGAAGTTGAGCGCGCCGGGGCCGAGCGTGGCGATGCAGACGCCCGGCTTGCCGGTGAGGCGGCCATGGGTTGCGGCCATGAAGGCGGCGGCCTGCTCGTGGCGGGTCAGCACCAGCTGGATCTTGGACTTTCTGAGCGACTCGACGACATCGAGGTTTTCCTCGCCCGGAACGCCGAAGACGCGGTCGACGCCTTCGTTCTCCAGCGCCTCGACCAGAAGATCGGAACCCTTCTTCATCGCCCGCTACCTTTCGGTGGAATTGCCTCGTCGAACGCAAGGCTATGGCAGGGAGGTAGGAAGGCAACAGGGAAGGCGTCACCGGCGGCCGCGCATGGCTGATCTGCCGTTGCGACCCCCTTGCACGAGGCATTGCCGCGTCGTCAGGTCGGCATGGATGGCGCGAAATTGGGCATTAGCCCGGGCTCGTCCTTTCGTCGAAGGGATAACCGCCGCATAGTCTTGCGCGCCTTGCATCCCTCCTATACCGATCCTGCCGACAATGGGGCGGAAACGGCGCAGGAACTGCGCGTGGACGGGAGCGGAAATTTGACGGGCCTCCTCGCTATCAGCCGCGTCATCGACGCGATCAACGGCTTCATCGGCAAGAAGGTCGCCTGGCTGATCCTGGTGGCGGTCATCATCGCGGCGGTCAACGCGATCGTCCGCAAGGTCTTCAACGTCTCCTCGAACGCCTGGCTCGAGCTGCAATGGATGCTCTTCGGCGCCGTCTTCCTGATGTGCGCTTCCTGGACGATGCAGGTGAAGGAGCACATCCGCATCGACATCGTGAACAGCATGCTGCCGCATCGCGTCCGGCAATGGATCGAGCTGCTCGGCCACCTGCTCTTCCTGATGCCGTTCTGCCTGCTGATCGTCTACCACTCCTGGCCGTTCTTCCTGCGCTCCTACGCCATCAACGAGCAGTCGCTCTCGGCCGGCGGCCTGCCGCAATGGCCGGCCAAGGGGCTCGTCGTGATCGGCTTCGTGATGCTGACCTTCCAGGGCATCTCCGAGATCATCAAGCAGATTGCGATCATGCGTGGCGATCTCGAGGATGCCGACATGGCGCTCGGCCATGCCGCGGCGGCCGAGGCGGAAGCCCAGCGCCTGCTCGACCAAGCCAAGGAACAGGGCCTCGCTTCCTGAGCGGCCCGCAAGAAGTCCGGAAACGACCATGATCGCTCATCGTCTCCCCCGCCTCGCCGGCCTGCTGCTGGCGCTCACCGTCCTCGCCTTCTTCAGCCTGCACATGGGCGACGCCTATGCCGCCGATGGCGGCATTGCCGGTTTCCTGCGCGTCAACATGGCGCCGGTGATGTTCGCGGCGCTCGTCGTCTTTCTGCTGCTGGGTTATCCGGTCGCTTTCGCGCTCGCCGCCAACGGCCTCCTCTTCGCGTTGATCGGCATCGAGCTCGGCCTGTTCCAGGAGAACTTCCTGCAGGCCCTGCCGGAACGCATCTACGGCACGATGAATAATGACGTGCTGCTGGCGATCCCGTTCTTCACCTTCATGGGGTTGATTCTCGAGCGCTCGGGCATGGCGGAAGACCTGCTCGACACCATCGGCCAGCTCTTCGGGCCGATCCGCGGCGGCCTCGCCTATGCGGTGATCTTCGTCGGCGCGCTGCTGGCGGCCACCACCGGCGTCGTCGCCGCCTCGGTGATCTCGATGGGCCTGATCTCGCTGCCGATCATGCTGCGCTACGGTTATGACCGGCGCCTCGCCTCGGGCGTCATCGCGGCGTCGGGCACGCTCGCCCAGATCATTCCGCCTTCGCTCGTCCTGATCGTGCTCGCCGACCAGCTCGGCCGTTCGGTCGGCGACATGTACGAGGGCGCCTTCATCCCGGGCCTCGTGCTTTCGGCGATGTATGCGGGCTATGTCTTCCTGGTCACGGTCGTCGCGCCGGGCCGGGCGCCGGGCCTGCCGCCGGAGGCGCAGACCCTGCGCGATGCCGATGGCAAGACCCGCCGCATCTCGCTGCTGGTCGTCACGCTGCTCTCGTGGGCGCTGGCTTATGCCTACATGAAGATGTTCACCAAGGTGCAGGCCGGAGCCGACTTCGTCGTGCTCACCATGTCGCTGATGGTCGCCATCTCCTTTGTCATCGCGCTGATCAACAAGTTCCTGAAGCTCAATCTGCTCTCGCGGATGACCGAGCAGGTCATCTTCGTGATGGTGCCGCCGCTGGCGCTGATCTTTCTGGTGCTCGGCACGATCTTCATCGGCGTCGCCACGCCGACGGAAGGCGGCGCCATGGGCGCGGCCGGCGCGATCCTGCTCGCCTATGGCAAGAAGCGCATGACCTTCGACCTGCTGCGGCAGGCGACGGAATCGACCGCCAAGCTCTCGGCCTTCGTACTCTTCATTCTGGTCGGCGCGCGCGTCTTCTCGCTGACCTTCTACGGCGTCAACGGCCATGTCTGGGTCGAGCATCTTCTGATCGGCCTGCCGGGCGGCGCGACGGGCTTCCTGATCGTCGTCAACGTGATGGTCTTCCTGCTCGCCTTCTTCCTCGACTTCTTCGAACTCGCCTTCATCGTCGTGCCGCTGCTCGGCCCGGCTGCGGACAAGCTCGGCATCGACCTGATCTGGTTCGGCGTCATCCTCGGCGTGAACATGCAGACCTCCTTCATGCACCCGCCCTTCGGCTTCGCGCTGTTCTTCCTGCGCTCCGTCGCACCGAAGAACGCCTATAAGGACCGCGTCACCGGCAGGATGATGGAGCCCGTGACCACCGCGCAGATCTACTGGGGTGCCGTGCCCTTCGTCGTGATCCAGTGCATCATGGTCGCCCTCGTCGTTCTCTTCCCGAGCATGGTGATGCACTACAAGGCTTCCGCCGTGCAGCTCGACCAGAAGGCGATCGACAAGCAGTTCGAGTCGATCCAGATCCCCGGCCTCGGCGGGGCAGGCGACTTGCCCGGCGGCTTCGACCTCAACGCGCCGCCTTCGATCGGCGCGCCGCCGAAGCCCTGATGGAGTGAAGATGGCAGACTATGTCGGAAAGCTGGCTGCGGCCGTGTTGGCCGCGCTGGTGCTGATGCCCGGTACCGCGCTCGCGGCAGGAGACATCGGCGGGGCGACGATGGGGCCGCTCTGGGCCCTGCCTTTCGCCGGCATGCTGCTCTCGATCGCGTTGGGGCCGATCCTCTTCCACCATCTGTGGGAGCTGCATTACGGCAAGTTCGCCGCCTTCTGGGCGCTGCTGCTCTTGGTGCCGCTCGTGGCGTTTCGCGGCTTCGACGCGTCGCTCGGGGCCGTGCTCCACACCGGCCTGCTGGAATACGTGCCCTTCATCATCCTGCTGTTCTCGCTCTTCACGATCGCGGGCGGCATCCTGATCACCGGCAACCTGCACGGCTCCCCGGCGACCAACACCGTCATCCTCGCCATCGGCACGGTGATGGCGAGCGTCGTCGGCACCACCGGCGCCTCGATGATCCTGATCCGGCCCTTGCTGCGGGCAAATGACGACCGGCGCCATAACGTCCATGTCGTGGTCTTCTTCATCTTCCTAGTCTCGAACATCGGCGGCTCGCTCACGCCGCTCGGCGATCCGCCGCTCTTCCTCGGCTTCCTGCGTGGCGTCGACTTCTTCTGGACGACGACGCATCTGCTGCCGGAGACCGGCTTTGCCGTCGTGGTGCTCCTCGCCCTGTTCTACGCGATCGACAGCTATCTCTACCGCAAGGACGAGAACATGCCGCCGCTGCGCGACCCGACGCCGGATCGCGACCTGAAGTTCTGGGGCAAGGTCAACATCCCGCTGCTCGGCGGCGTCATCGCCGCGATCCTGCTCTCTGCCAACTGGAAGCCCGGCATCAATTTCGACCTCCTCGGCGTGCATGTCGAAATCCAGAACGTCGTGCGTGACATTCTCCTGCTCGGCCTCGCCGGCCTCTCGCTCTGGCTGACGCCGAAGCAGGTCCGCGCGGGCAATGAGTTCTCCTGGGGGCCGATTGTCGAGGTGGCCAAGCTCTTCGCCGGCATCTTTGTCTGCATCATTCCCGTGTTGGCGATGCTCCAGGCGGGCCGTGATGGCGCCTTCGCGCCGCTGGTCCAGATGGTCAACCACCCCGACGGCAGCCACAGCACGGTCGCCTATTTCTGGCTCACTGGACTGCTGTCGTCGTTCCTCGACAATGCCCCGACCTACCTCGTCTTCTTCGAGCTGGCGGGCGGCAATGCCAAGGAGCTGATGACGACGGGCGCGCTGACGCTGGCGGCGATCTCGGGCGGCGCGGTCTTCATGGGCGCCAACACCTATATCGGAAACGCCCCGAACTTCATGGTCTACGCCATCGCCAAGGACCGGAAGGTCGCGATGCCGAGCTTCTTCGGCTACATGCTCTGGTCGGGCGCGATCCTGATCCCGGTCTTCATCGCCCAGACCTTCCTGTTCTTCTGGTAAGCGCGGGTGTCATCCCGTGCGCGCTGCGGCGCGCAGTGCCGCTGCGCAGACACGGGACCGTCCCGCGGTGGGGCGTGCTTTTCTGCGCGCGATCCCGTATCTGCGCAGCAGCATTCACATGCTGCAGCGCATACGGGAAGACAGCTATGTCACGGCCGCCCGGGCGGCACGCCTTCCCTGATCTTCGCCGAGAACGCCGGATCCTCGCGGTCGAGCTTGCGCGCCCGCTCGCTGATCCGGCTCGCCGCGATGAGCTGGTCCAGCGGGATATCCTGCCTGACCACGCCGACATCGCGCAGATAGCCGGGCAGGTAGCCTGACATCAGCACGCGCGGATCGATCGGAGCCGAGAGCTCCCAGCCCGGCACGAGCGGCCGCACCAGCCGGTAGGCCATCGTCGTGCAGTTCGTCGTCAGGGTGTTGTACCAGCGCGGCTGGGCATTCAGGAGGTTGATGTCGGCGATATAGGCTTCCAGCACCTGCCGGGCCTGCGCCGGTGTGGCACGCAACCGAAACAGGCGGACATCTTCGTTCCGGACATGCGTGCGCAGCCCGATGATGTCGCGCTCGTCGGCCAGCACATAGCCGAGCTCGTAGCTGCGGAAGAAGCCAGCCAACGCGTCGTATTCCTCGCCCTGCTCGCGACGGATCTCGATCGAGGCAGCCAGAGGCGGTTGGTCGGCGAAGGTGAAGGACACGATCATGTGCGCGATCGACTCGCCCGCCCAGTAGCTGAGATAGAGGTCGAGCCCGGTCAGCTGCGTGAGGTCGTAGCTGCGCGTCTCCCATCGGATGTCGGGGTCGGTTTCGCTGCGCCAGCGGAAATTCCGGACATTCGAGACTGTGATGCGCTCGCCATCGCGCGTGATCGCCGGCAGGCGAGCGATCTCCGGAATCCAGTTGCGATCATGCGAGGGGTGGAGGCCGTTCCACCAGCCCAGCAGGCCGACGAACAGCACCGCGAAGGACAGAGGTAGGCGCAGGGCGGCCGTCCAGATACCGACGGCTCCGGCGAGGCCCGCAAGCCCGAACCCGATCGCGCCGACCCCACCCAGCCCGGCCGGAGCGCGGAAGAAGATGAAGCCCGCCCCCCACAGCGCCGCGCCGAGCAGCGCGAGCGTGAGGACGAGCTTGAGCAGGAAAAGAAAGAGGCGGCGCATGGCCGCCTCTTGGTAGCTTAGTTTCCGGCGGTCCCAAACCCCATGTTTCGGGCTCGGGACAGGCAGGCCCTCAGGCCGCGAGCGAATTGCTCGGCGCCGCCGCCTTCACTGCATCGTCCACGTGGTCCTCGAACTTCGCGAAGTTCTTGGCGAACATGCCGACGAGGTTCTTGGCGGTCTCCGCGAAGGCGGCTTTGTCGGCCCAGGTCTTCACAGGATAGAGGATGTGCGGCTCGACGCCGGGAACCGAAGTCGGCACCGCGAAGCCGAAATAGGGATCCCGGCGGAAATCGGCGCGGTTGAGCGAGCCGTCGAGCGCGGCCGAGAGCAGGCGGCGCGTGACGCGGATCGGCATGCGCCGGCCGACGCCGTAGATGCCGCCGGTCCAGCCGGTGTTCACCAGCCAGCAGTCGACCGAATGCTTGGCGATGAATTCGCGCAGCAGGTTGGCGTATTCCGACGGGTGGCGCGGCAGGAACGGCGAGCCGAAGCAGGTCGAGAACTCAGGCTGCACACCGGTCAGGCCACGCTCCGTGCCGGCGACCTTGGCGGTGTAGCCGGAGAGGAAGTGGTACATCGCCTCGGCCGGCGTCAGCTTGGCGATCGGCGGCATCACGCCGAAGGCGTCGGCGGTCAGCATCACGATGTTCTTCGGGATGCCGGCGCGGCCGGAGCGCGAGGCGTTGGGGATGAAGTCGAGCGGATAGGCCGAGCGGGTGTTCTCGGTCTTGCTCTCGTCGTCGAAATCGACCTCGCGGGTGATCGGGTCCATCACGGTGTTCTCAAGCACCGTGCCGAAGCGCAGCGAGGCCGCATGGATCTGCGGCTCGGCCTCGGCCGAGAGGCGGATCGTCTTGGCGTAGCAGCCGCCTTCGAAGTTGAAGATGCCTTCCTTCGACCAGCCATGCTCGTCATCGCCGATCAGCGTGCGATCGGGATCGGCGGAGAGCGTGGTCTTGCCGGTGCCGGAGAGGCCGAAGAAGATCGCGGAATCGTCCTTCGGGCCGACATTGGCCGAGCAGTGCATCGGCACCACGCCCTTGGTCGGCAGCACGAAGTTGAGATAAGTGAAGACCGATTTCTTCATCTCGCCGGCATAGGCCGAACCGCCGATCAGCACGATCTTGCGCGTGAAGTCGATGGCGACCACGGTCTCGCTGCGGCAGCCATGGCGGGCCGGATCAGCCTTGAAGCTGGGCAGGTCGACGATGGTCATCTCCGGCACGTAAGCGTCGATCTCGGAGCGCGTCGGGCGGATCAGCAGGTTACGGATGAAGAGCGAGTGCCAGGCCATCTCGGTATAGACCCGCGCGCGGACGCGGTGTGCCGGATCGGCGCCGCCATAGAGGTCCTGAGCGAACAGGTCCTTGCCCTCGGCGTGGCTGATGAAATCGGCCAGCAGCGTCTCGAAATGCTCAGGCGACATCGCCTGGTTGTTGTCCCACCAGACGGTGTTCTCGGTCAGCGCGTCGCGCACCGTGAACTTGTCCTTGGGCGAACGGCCGGTATGGGTGCCGGTGTCGGCGCAGAGCGCACCGCCACGGGCGAGCTGGGATTCACCCCGGCGCAGGGATTCCTCATAGAGCTGCGGCGCTTCGAAGTTCCAGTGCACCGCCTTGAGCTTGCGGAAGCCGAACCCCTCGGCACCATGGGCGGCATTGAACTGACCGATCGTGTCCACTGAATTCCTCCGGGGGCCAGCCATCACCCAGCCGCCCCATTGCGAAATGAAGACGCGCGAACCGCCCAAAAGGTCCGGGCGCCGCGGTCCTGGCCCTCTCTGCAGGCCGTGCTTGGTCTTACGGCCATGGTGCCTGAGGCTCAAGTCATTGAAAAGATGTGGTCTCCCGCGGAGGGCGGCTAAATCGATTGAAATATGGACCGTGGTAAATGGCCGCGCCGCACAGGCGACGCGGCGTCATCCTCGGGCTTGACCCGAGGATCTCATGACCGGAAGGCGCCTTATCCGGAGAGAGATTCCCGGGTCGAAGCTTCGCTTCGCCCGAGAATGACGCTGAAGTCACGCCGCCTGGCTGCGCGCCTTGCCGGCGAGCTCGGCCAGAGTCTTGCGCAGGGTCGCAGGCCCGTCGACGGAGGCCGGGAAGGGCAGCCTCAGCGCGGCGCTGCCGAGCGCCATGTCGAGCCCTTCCGGATCGAGGCCGATGGCGCGCCACTCGCCGGGCTTGGCGCCGAGCAGCCGCGTTGCATAGAGGCCGATCGCGTCGGCATGGTCCTCGTTCATGTGGGCGACGGCGTCCTCCTCGACCTCGGCGAGAGCTGCGGCATGATCGGGCGCGCTCTTGAGGTCCGCCGGTGTCGGCGCGAAGGCGCGGCCGAAGCCGCCATTCAGGCTGGCCCCTTCGATATCGAGCGCGACGAAGGCGAAATCCGGGAAATCGGCATAGAGCGCGGCTTTCGGCTGGCGCGCCAGATAGCGGCGGCGGATACGGGCGCCTTCTTCCGTCTCGCGCGCGACCGTGCGGGCCGTGACCTTCAGCGTGATACGCGCATGGGCGAGCGGATCCCCCTTGCCGCCGGGCGAGATCAGCAGCGAGGCGCGTGGATCGCCGGCGAGATTGCCGGTATGGGCGGCGAGCTTCGAGATCAGGATGACGGGCGTGCCGTCGATATCGGTGGTGAGGCCGACGAGGCTGGCGGAAGGGTGGCCGTCGGGGCCGAGCGTCGCGAGCACGGCCGATCGCGCCTCCCGCAGCAGCGCCCGCGCCTCGGCGCGCACCGCGTCGTCCATCGGCTGGATGACGTCTTTGGCCATGGAACCTCTCATTGATTTTCGGCTTCTGCTACGGTGACATAGGCAAATCGCCACGGCGCGGCTAGATTGCCGCCACGGTTTGGCCGCTCTCGCGCGAGAGTGGAACGCGCTTACCGCAACGTGACCAAGAGATAAAATCCTGATGCCAACGATTGCGCTGGTCGATGACGACCGTAACATCCTGACGTCGGTCTCGATCGCCCTCGAGGCCGAGGGCTACCGCATCATGACCTATACGGACGGGGCCTCGGCGCTCGACGGGCTGAAGCAGAACCCTCCCGATCTCGCCATCTTCGACATCAAGATGCCGCGCATGGACGGCATGGAGCTGCTGCGCCGCCTGCGCCAGAAGTCCGACCTTCCGGTCATCTTCCTGACCTCGAAAGACGAGGAGATCGACGAGCTCTTCGGCCTGAAGATGGGCGCCGACGACTTCATCAGGAAGCCGTTCTCGCAGCGCCTGCTGGTCGAGCGCGTCAAGGCGATCCTGCGCCGCACCGGCGCCAAGGATGCGACCGCCGCGCCGCGTGCCGAGGATGCCAAGGCGCTGGAGCGCGGGCTGCTGCGCATGGACCCGGAGCGCCACACCTGCACCTGGAAGGGCGAGGCCGTGACGCTCACCGTCACCGAGTTCCTGATCCTGCAGTCGCTGGCGCAGCGTCCGGGCGTGGTGAAGAGCCGCAACGCCCTGATGGATGCGGCCTATGACGATGAGGTCTATGTCGACGACCGCACCATCGACAGCCACATCAAGCGCCTGCGCAAGAAGTTTAATCAGGTCGATGCCGAGTTCGACATGATCGAGACGCTTTACGGCGTGGGCTATCGCTTCAAGGAAACCTGAGGCAAAGAAGGAGAGGCTGGCGCCGGGATTCGGGGCGCGCTTGCGGGCGCCGGCTTTGGAGCGGAAAGTAAGCCGCAGTTATGGCAACCGTCGATAATGATGCTCGCGCGTCCGGGCCCGCCGGCCGCTGGCGCACCGCGCTGGGGCGCCGCGTCGGCCCCTTCTGGCGCCGGCTCGCACGGGCCGTCTCGGCGCGCGCCGCGTCCAGCCTCACCCGCCGCATCCTCGTCCTCAATCTCGGCGGCCTCGTCGCGCTGCTGCTCGGCTTCCTCTACCTCAACCAGTTCCGCGAAGGCCTGATCGAGGCGCGCGTCCAGAGCCTGCTCACCCAGGGCGAGATCATCGCCGGCGCCATCGCCTCGTCGGCCACGGTCGAGATCGACACGATCACCATCGATCCCGACAAGCTGCTGCAGCTCCAGGCGGGAGAGAGCGCGGGCATCGCCGAGGACCCGCTCGATTTCTCGATCAATCCCGAGAAGGTCGCCCCGCTGCTTCGCCGCCTCGTGACGCCGACCAAGACCCGCGCGCGAATCTACGACAAGGACGGCATGCTCACGCTGGATTCGCGCAGCCTCTATTCGCGCGGCGACATCCTGCGCCTCGACCTGCCGCGTGTCGGCGAGCCGGATGAGCCGCCGTTGCTCGAGCGCACCTGGAACATGCTGCGCAACCGGCTCGGCAAGGCCGACGTGCCGGCCTATGACGATTTCGAGAACGCCAATGGCAAGTCCTATCCCGAGGTCGCCCGCGCACTGAACGGCGCGCCCGCGAGCGTGGTGCGCGTCAACACCCGCGGCCAGACCATCGTCTCCGTGGCGGTGCCGGTGCAGCGCTTCCGGACGGTGAAGGGCGCGCTGCTGCTCTCCACGCAAGGCGGCGACATCGACGCGGTGATCGGCGCCGAGCGCTTCGCGATCTTCCAGGTCTTCGCCGTGGCGGCGGGCGTGATGATCGTGCTTTCGGTGCTGCTCGCCGGCACCATCGCCGAGCCGATCCGCAAGCTTGCCGAGGCGGCGCAGCGTGTGCGCAAGGGCGTGAAGTCGCGCGAGCAGATCCCGGATTTCGGCAGCCGGCATGATGAGATCGGCCATCTCTCCGGCTCGCTCCGCGACATGACCAAGGCGCTCTACAGCCGCATCGAGGCGATCGAGAGCTTCGCTGCCGACGTGGCCCATGAGCTGAAGAACCCACTGACCTCGCTGCGCAGCGCCGTCGAAACCCTGCCGCGCGCCAAGAGCGATGAATCGCGCACGCGGCTGCTCGCCGTGATCCAGCACGACGTGCGCCGCCTCGACCGGCTGATCTCCGATATCTCCGACGCCTCGCGCCTCGACGCCGAGCTCGCGCGCTCGGATTCCGCGCCGGTCGACGTCTCACAGGTGCTCGAGGCCGTGGTGACGCTGCAGAATGAGACGCGCAGAGACGGCCAGCCCAAGATCGAGTTCGAGCGCGATCGCCGCAGCCAGCGCCCCGGCAGCGATTCCTATCTCGTCATGGGCCATGATTCCCGCATCGGCCAGGTCATGGTCAATCTGATCGACAATGCGCGCTCCTTCTCGCCGGCCGACAAGACGGTGAAGGTGATGCTCTCACGCATCGCCAACGACGTGCTCGTTACGGTGGAGGATGAGGGGCCAGGCATCGAGCCGCACGCGCTGGAGCGCATCTTCGAGCGCTTCTACACCGATCGCCCGAGCGAGGGCTTCGGCCAGAATTCCGGCCTCGGCCTGTCGATCTCGCGCCAGATCGTCGAGGCCCATCGCGGCTCGATCCGCGCCGAGAACCGGCTCGGCCCCCTTGGGCCAGACGGCGAGGCGCAGCGCCTCGGCGCCCGCTTCATCGTTCGCCTGCCGGCAGCCCGCACGCATGCAGCCTGAGGAGAGGGCGATCGAGCCCCGGAGCCTGCGGGAGAACCGGATCCACGCCACCGTCGTCGCGGTGGGGGAGGCGGGCGTCCTCCTGCGTGGCGCCTCCGGCAGCGGCAAGTCCAGCCTCGCGCTCGCCCTGATCGCGCTGGCGCGGCAGGCCGGCCGCTTCGCCCGGCTGGTGGCGGATGATCGTGCGGCGCTCTGCGCCTCCGGCAACAGGCTCGTCGCCCGGCCCGTGGCGCCTCTCGAAGGCATCGTCGAGCGGCGCGGCCTCGGCCTGACGCCGGAGCCCTTCACCGGCGCCGTGGTGGTCAGGCTCCTCGTCGATCTGACGGGAGAGGAGCCGGTGCGCATGCCCGAGCCCGAGGATCTCGTCGACAATCTCGGCGGTATCGACCTGCCGCGCCTGCAGCTCGCGGGCCGCGGCGGCGACGAGCGGTTCGTTCTCGCCGCGCTCGACTTGTTCACAGACGCGGGCTGATGACCACGATTTTGACATATTTCGGCGCGACCCGCTTGCGCTTGTTTCGCACCTGCCGCATAAACCGCGACCTTGTCCGGGCGCCCGTGGGCGCTCTCCGGTGCTTGATTGTATGATCGGACTGGTCCTCGTGACGCATGGGCATCTGGCGACGGAGTTCCGCTCCGCGCTCGAACATGTCGTCGGCCCGCAGGCGCAACTCGCCACCATCGCCATCGCTCCCGATGACGACATGGAGAGCCGCCGCCGCGATATCATCGCTGCTGTCGACGAGGTCGAGAACGGCCGCGGCGTCATCATCCTCACCGACATGTTCGGCGGCACGCCCTCGAACCTCGCCATATCGGTGATGGAGCCCGGCCGCGTCGACGTCGTTGCCGGCATCAACCTGCCGATGCTGATCAAGCTCGCCAGCGTCCGCGAGGAGAAGACCCTCGACGAGGCGGTGACCAGCGCGCAGGATGCGGGCCGGAAATACATCACAGTGGCCAGCCGCGTTCTGGCAGGCAAATAGCGAACCCGACTGGAGGGCGGCTTGGACGAGGAATGTGACTGCCCAGAGGTCGAGATCCCGGCCGGCGCCGTCCATGGTGAGTTCGAGATCGTCAACAAAAAGGGCCTGCACGCCCGCGCCACAGCGAAATTCGTGCAATGCGCCGCCCGCTTCGATGCCGACATCACGGTCAGCCGCTGCGGCGAGACGGTGGGCGCCACCTCGATCATGGGTGTGCTGACGCTCGGGGCCGGCATCGGCTCGACGATCACCATCGTCGCTACGGGCACCGAAGCCCAGCCGGCGCTCGACGCGCTCGCAGCCCTGGTTGCCGACAAGTTCGGCGAAGGGGAGTGAGCGGCAGCGCCGCCGATCCTCGCTTCGAGTTCACAGCTCACGCCGTTGCGATGATGGCTGAGCGCGCGATCGAGCGCGCCTGGATCGAGCAAACAGTTCTCGCGCCGGACCAGACAGAGCCCGACCCTTCCCATCCCGATACGGTGCGGGCGTTTCGAGCCGTGCCGGAGCGCGACGGACGGGTGCTACGCGTGGTATATCGGCGCACGGATACCCATTTTCGTATCATCACGACGTTTTTGGACCGAGGGCGCCGGACATGAGAACGACATATGACCCGGAGGTCGATGCGCTCTATCTGCGCTTTGCCGAGGGCAAGGTCGTCGAGAGCGAGGAGGTTCGACCCGGCATCGTCTTCGATTTCGATGAGGCCGGGCGCATCGTCGGCGTCGAAATCCTCGATGCTTCGGAGCACCTCGCGCAGGGAACCGACCTCACGCGCCTGACCGCGGCGTGAGCCACCGCCGGGTCATCTCAGAACATATAAAGACATCTTTATATCTTTGATTGCCATTCGCTCCGGTCGCTGCTAGAGAGCCCGCCATCATCAGCGGTAACAGCGATTGGAGCCCCCCGTGTCGGATTACATCGTCAAGGACATCAGCCTCGCGGATTACGGCCGCAAGGAAATCAACATGGCCCAGGACGAGATGCCGGGCCTGATGGCGGTTCGCGCCGAGAACAAGGGCAAGGCCCCGCTCAAGGGCGCGCGCGTCGCCGGCTGCCTGCACATGACGATCCAGACAGCCGTGCTGATCGAGACGCTGAAGGAACTCGGCGCCGACGTCCGCTGGTCCTCCTGCAACATCTTCTCGACCCAGGACCACGCCGCCGCCGCGATCGCCGCGACCGGCACCCCGGTCTTCGCCATCAAGGGCGAGACGCTGGAGGAGTACTGGGAGTACGTGCTGAAGACCGCCACCTGGGGCGACGGCGGCACGCCGAACATGATCCTGGACGACGGCGGCGACCTGACCATGCTGATCATCCTCGGCGCCGAGGCCGAGGCCGGCAAGGCCGAGTTCCTCGACAGGCCGGGCAATGAGGAAGAGACGATCTTCTTCGCGCTGATCAAGCGCCAGCTCAAGGCTGCTCCGGGCTGGTTCACCAAGACCCGCGCCGCGATCAAGGGCGTCTCCGAGGAGACCACCACCGGCGTGCACCGCCTCTATGAGCTGGCCAAGGCGAGCCGCCTGCCGTTCCCGGCGATCAACGTCAACGACTCCGTCACCAAGTCGAAGTTCGACAACCTCTATGGCTGCCGCGAGTCGCTGGTGGACGCGATCCGCCGCGGCACCGACGTCATGATGTCGGGCAAGGTCGCGGTCGTCGCCGGCTATGGCGACGTCGGCAAGGGCTCGGCCGCCTCGCTGCGCCAGGCCGGCTGCCGCGTGCTCGTCACCGAGATCGACCCGATCTGCGCCCTGCAGGCGGCGATGGAAGGCTACGAGGTCGTGACGATGGAAGACGCTGCCCCGCGCGGCGACATCTTCGTGACCGCCACCGGCAACCTTGACGTCATCACCGTCGAGCACATGCGCGCGATGAAGCACCGTGCCATCGTCTGCAACATCGGCCACTTCGACTCCGAGATCCAGGTCGCGGCGCTGAAGAACTTCAAGTGGGACAACGTCAAGCCGCAGGTCGACGAGGTCGAGTTCCCCGACGGCAAGCGCATCATCCTGCTCTCGGAAGGTCGCCTGGTGAACCTCGGCAACGCCACGGGCCACCCGTCCTTCGTGATGTCCTGCTCGTTCTCGAACCAGACGCTGGCCCAGATCGAGCTCTGGAACCACCACGCGAAGTACGAGAACAAGGTCTACACCCTGCCGAAGCACCTCGACGAGAAGGTCGCTGCGCTGCATCTCGAGAAGGTCGGCGCCAAGCTGACCAAGCTCAATGACGCCCAGGCGAAGTACATCGGCGTGGCGCAGGCCGGCCCGTTCAAGCCGGATCACTACCGCTACTGACACGCCGCGATAGGCGACATTACCGAGGCCCGGCATCCGCCGGGCCTTTTTTCTTGGCCGGATCGGCTGCGGCATCTAGGCCGAAACACTACAGGTTGTGGCTGCGAATCCGCCGAGACTCAACTTCTAGACAATTTTAACGATCGCCCCGTTTCGCCCCGAAATTCTCGGCATTTACCGGCGATTAAGCACTTCCTGACGGAGTCCACCGATGATTACAGTGGGGCTGATTCGGGGCCCCGCCATGATGCGGTCCCGGTAGCAGCTCTGAAGTGATTGGCGTTGCGACGAGCGTATCGGGCCTCCGGAGACGGGCGGTTCCGCCGGCTCTGCGAGCGGATTCCGGCGAGCTTGATGGACAAGGCGGCCGAGGCCGCCAGGAAATGACGGGCGCGAGGATGAGACGGACGCAAGGCGAGGAACGGGGTGGCGGCTGGCGCCAGCGAGCGCTGCTCTCCGGCCTTGGTCTCGGTCTTTCATCCGCCCCCGCGCTCGCCCAGAGCGAATGGCTCCTGCCGGCTCGGATCGACGTGACGAATACCGGGGCGCTTTCCGTGATCCTGGCAGGGCTGAGCGTCTTCGCCGCGACGACTTCCCTGTTCTATGTCCGCGAGCGTTCGCGCTGGCAGCGGCGAGAGGCCAAGTTCGCCGCCGATCTGGAGGCTGCGCGCAGCCATCAGGAGCGGCTTTCGATCATCCTGGCGGCTGATCCGCAGGTGGTGGTGAGCTGGAACGGCCGCGATGCGCAGCCCGTCTTCGAGGGCGACAGCGGCTTCCTCGGCACCTCGGGCGGAAGCCTCGCTCTCGCCTATGGCAGCTGGGCGGCACCGGTCGACGCCAAGCGGCTGGAGCTTGCGACGGATGCACTGAAGGCGCGCGGCGAGGCCTTCAGCCTGACGCTGCGCAGCAAGACCGGGCCCTTCGTCGACATCGAAGGACGTCCCGTCGCGGGCCGCGCCGTGATCCGCTTCCGCGAAGTCACCGGTGAGCGCGCGCAGGTGCTGACCCTGCGCGGCGAGCTCGAGCGCGTCACGGCAGATCATGCCGCGCTGGCGAACCTGCTCGTCGGCCTGCCGCATCCGGCCTGGATGCGCAGCGAGGACGGCCGGTTGACCTGGGTGAATGCGGCCTATGCCCGCGCCGTCGAAGCGACCGAACCTGCCACGGCGGTGAAGGGCGGGCTCGAACTGCTCGATCGGACCGAGCGTGAGGCGGCCCAACGGGCGCGGCGCGAGGGCGGCGCCTTTGCTGCGCGCGCGCCGGCCATCGTCGCCGGGCAGCGGCGCACGCTGGACGTCGTCGAGCTGCCGACTGCGACGGGCTTCGCCGGCTTTGCCACCGATATGAGCGAGCTGGAGGCGGTCCGCGCCGATCTTCAGCGCCAGATGGACGCCCATGTCCGCACGCTTGACCGGTTGAAGACGGCGGTAGCCGTTTTCGACGGCTCGCAGCGCCTCGTCTATCGCAACTCCGGCTTCGACACGCTCTGGTCGCTCGATCCCGGCTTCCTCGACGGCCTGCCTACCGATGGCGAGATCCTCGACCGGCTGCGCGCCGAGCGCCGCCTGCCCGAGCTCGGCGACTATCGCAGCTGGAAGACGCAGGTCCACGCCGCCTATACCGCGACGCGCGCCGGCGAGGATTGGTGGTACCTGCCGGATGGCCGCACCATCCATGTCGTCACCAGCCCCAATCCGCAGGGCGGCGTCACCTATCTCTACGATGACGTCACCGAGCGTTTCACCCTCGAATCCCGCTTCAATGCGCTGACCCGCACCCAGCGCGAGACGCTGGACTCGCTGCGGGAGGGCGTCGTCGTGTTCGGCTCGGACGGCAGGCTCAAGCTCTCCAACCCGGCCTTCGCCCAGGCCTGGCGCATTCAGGGCGGCGACCTCGCCGCGAGCGCGCCGCATATCGACGAGGTCATCCGGCTCTGCCGGCCGCTCTATCCGCAGGAGGATGTCTGGGGCGAGCTGCACAGCGTCGTCACCGGCGTGCGCGACGCCCGCGAGGACTATCACTGCCGCATGGAGCGGCGCGACGGCACCGTGCTCGACATGGCGGCGGCCCCGCTGCCGGACGGCGCGACGCTGATCTCCTTCGCCGATGTCACCGCCAGCGTGAATGTCGAGCGGGCGCTGACCGACCGCAACGAGGCGCTGGAGACGATCTCGCGGCTGCGCGAGGACTTCGTCCACCACGTCTCCTACGAGCTGCGTTCGCCGCTCACCAACATCATCGGCTTCGCCCAGCTTCTCGGCACCGAGACGGTCGGACCGCTCAACGAGAAGCAGCGCGACTACGCCTCCCATATCGTGCGTTCCTCGGGCGCGCTGCTGGCCATCATCAACGACATCCTCGACCTCGCCACCATCGACAACGGCGCGTTGACACTCGACATCGAGGATGTCGACGTCGCCGACACCATCTCGCAGGCGGCGGCGGGGCTGCATGACCGGCTGATCGACTCCAAGCTCGAACTCAAGGTCGAGATCGACCCGCTGACCGGCCCGTTGCGCGCCGATGGCCGGCGCCTGCGGCAGGTGCTGTTCAACCTGCTCTCCAACGCGATCGGCTTCTCCTCCGCCGGGCAGACCATCACGGTCAGCGCGACGCGCCGGGGCTGCGACATCCGCATCGTCGTCGCCGATCAGGGCCGCGGCATCCCGGCCGAGGTCATCGAGAAGGTCTTCGAGCGCTTCGAGAGCCATTCCCTCGGCTCCACCCATCGCGGCGTCGGTCTCGGGCTCTCGATCGTGCGCTCGATCGTCGAGCTGCATGGCGGCCGCGTCGAGCTCGATTCCGCGCCCGGCCGCGGCACCCGCGTCACCGCCGTCTTCCCGGCCGAGGGCGTTCCGCTCTCGGACGCCGCTGAATGACGGAAGAGGCCCGCAAGTCCGGCATGCACCGGCTGATCCTGACCGACGAGGCGGCGACGCGACGGCTTGCCGCCGACATCGCCGCGATCCTGAAGCCTGGCGACATCGTCGCGCTCTCGGGCCATCTCGGTTCCGGCAAGTCGTTCCTGGCGCGCGCCATCCTGCGGGCTCTGGCGGACGATCCCGCGCTTGAGGCGCCGAGCCCGACCTTCACCCTAGTGCAGGGCTACGACACGCCGCGCGGCGCTGTGCTGCACGCCGATCTCTATCGCGTGCGCTCGCCGGACGAGCTGGATGACATCGGGCTGATCGAGGAGATCGAGCAGATCGTCACTTTGGTCGAATGGCCGGACCGGGCCGGCACACGCCTGCCTGCCGGCAGGCGCCTCGACATCCTGCTCGACGTCGATCCCGACAATCCCGAGACCGGCCGCATCGCGGACCTGTCCGGCGGTGTGCTCTGGAAGCAGCGCCTCTCCATCGCCGTCGCCTCGCGCAAGCTGATCGATTCAGCCGGTTGGGGTGAGGCGAAGCGCGACTTCATGCTCGGCGATGCCTCGACGCGCGCCTATGAGCGCCTGACGCGCCCGAATGGCGAGACGGCGGTGTTGATGATCTCGCCGCCGCGCCCGGACGGCCCGCCGATCCGCCTCGGCAAGCCTTATAGCGCGCTCGCGCATCTGGCCGAGAGCGTCGATGCTTTCGTCGCGATGGACCGCGGCCTGGGCTCGCTCGGCTATTCGGCGCCGGAGATCTTCGCGCAGGACCTGACGACCGGCCTCCTGCTGATCGAGGACCTCGGCAGCGAAGGCGTGCTCGACGAGGCGCGCCAGCCCATCGGCGAGCGCTACGAGGCAGCAGCGCTTCTCCTGGCCGATCTCCACCGCCACACGCTGCCGGCAATCCTGCCCGTCGCCGAGGGCCGCGACCACGCCATCCCTGAGTACGATCGCCAAGCGCTCGCCATCGAGACCGAGCTGATCCTCGAATGGTATGCGCCGCATATCGCGGGGGTGACGCTGCCGGCGGTGACGCAGGCCGAGTTCGGCCGCATCTGGGGCCGGCTCTTCGACGAGATCCTGGCCGCGCCCGCGACCTGGACGCTGCGCGATTTCCATTCGCCCAACCTGATCTGGCTGGAGAAGCGCGAGGGCCTCGCGAAGCTCGGGCTGATCGATTTCCAGGACGGGCTGCTCGGCCACCCGGCCTATGACCTCGTCTCGCTCGGGCAGGATGCGCGCGTCGACGTGCCCGCCTCGCTGGAGCTCAGGCTGCTCGCGGCTTACGGCGCGGCGCGCCGGGCGGCCACGCCCGAGTTCGAGCTTGCCGATTTCGCCCGCGCCTATGCGATCCTCGGCGCCCAGCGCAACACCAAGATCGCCGGCATCTTCGCCCGCCTCGACAAGCGCGACGGCAAGCCGGGTTACCTCAAGCACCTGCCGCGCATCGAGGCCTATCTGCGCCGCAACCTCGACCATCCCGCGCTCGCGGAGCTGAAGGGCTGGTATCAGGCGCATATGCCGAAGCTGTTCGAGGTGGGGTGAGCGGCGCCGCCGTTCACGACAAGAAGGCACGGGAGAGGGGTCCCCGCGCTTCTTGAGTGCGCCACTCCGCCATGGCTGATAGCCTCGACACAGGATTCGCAGGGAGATTCGCTTGACCTCAACCGCTTCGCCGCCGATCCGCAGGGCGATGGTGCTGGCGGCCGGGCTTGGGCAGCGCATGCGCCCCATCACCGACACCCTGCCGAAGCCGCTGGTGAAGATCGCCGGCCGGACGATGCTGGACCATATGCTCGACCGGCTGGCTGATGCCGGCATCGAGGGCGCGGTGGTGAACATCCATCATCTCGCCGGGCAGGTGGAAGCGCACCTCATCGGCCGCACCCGCCCGCGCATCACCATCTCGGACGAGCGCGCGGAGCTTCTGGAAACCGGCGGCGGTGTGAAGAAGGCGCTGCCGCTGCTGGGCGCTGCGCCCTTCTTCCACACCAATTCCGACGCGCTCTGGCGCGAGACCGGCCGGCCCGCGATGGCTGCGATGGCCGAGGCCTGGGATCCCGCGCGCATGGATATCCTCCTGCTGCTGGCCGACCGCGAAACCAGCCTCGGCTTCGACGGTGCCGGCGATTTCTTCCTCAGTGAGGATGGCCGGCTCGCCCGTCGCGGCACGGCTTCCAGCGCCCCCTGGATTTATGCCGGCGTCGCGATCCTGAAGCCCGAGCTCTTCGCGGATACGCCGGACGGCCCGTTCTCGCTCAACCTGCTCTTCGACCGTGCCATCGCCAAGGGCCGCCTCCATGGCGAACGGCTGGAGGGGCGCTGGCTCCATGTCGGCACGCCCGAGGCGATCGCTCCGGCCGAGGCCGCGCTCGCCGCCCAACCGGTCGATGCCTGAGCTCAACCTGTTCAGCATCCCGGCCGGCGCGCCCTTCCTGGACGTGCTGGCCCAGGCGATGCTCGACGGGCGCTTCGGACCGGTCCATGACCCGGCCGATCCGGCGGCGATGGCCCGCGCCACCCTCTATTTGCCGACGCGCCGCGCCGCGCGCGCCTTCACCGCGATCCTTGCCGAGAAGCTCGGCGGCAAGCCACTGCTTCTGCCGCGCATCGTGCCCCTCGGCGATGTCGACGAGGCCGAGACGGCGCTGATCGGCTCTGGCGCCTGGTCGGAAGAGCGCATCGCGCCGATCGAGCCGCTGGAACGGCGCATGCTGCTGACCCGGCTCGTCGATGCCTGGGGCCGCACCGCCAATCGCAACCATCTCAGGCTCGACCCCTCCGAGCCCTCGCTGGTCCCGGCGACGCTCGGCGAAGCCTATGGGCTCGCCGGAGACCTTGCCGCCCTGCTCGACCAGATGCAGACCGAGGGCGTGCCGGTCGAGAGGCTGGCGGGCCTCGACGCCGCTCGCTTCGACAGGGTCTGGCAGCTCAACGCGAGCTTCCTCGCCATTCTCGGCGAGGCCTGGCCGCAGATTCTGGCCGAGCGCGGTGCCACCGACCCGGCCGAATTCCGCAATCGCATGCTGGCGGCGGAGCGCGAGCGGCTTCTCGCCGGCGGCGCGAAGGGGCCGATCATCGCGGCCGGCTCGACCGGCACCGTTCCCGCTACGGCCCGGCTGCTCGCGGCCATCGCCCGCCTGCCGAATGGCGCGGTGGTGCTGCCCGGCATCGATCTGGCATTGGATGAGCGCGCCTGGGCGGCGATCGAGGACGAGCCCGCGCCCTCCCACCCGCAGGCGGCGTTGCACCAGCTCATGGATACGCTTGGCGCTGTCCGTGACGACGTGCGCGAACTCGCGCAACCCGACGTTCCCCGCACGGCCCGCGGCGATCTGTTGCGCGAGGCGATGCTGCCGGCCTCTGTCACCGAACTTTGGTCGGATGTGCGGACGCGTATCCCGGCCGATCTCGCAGGGCAGGGCTTGCAGGGCCTGCGCGTCGTCGAGGCTGCCGACGAGCGCGAGGAGGCGCTGACCGTCGCGATCGCGCTGCGCGAGACGCTGGAACGACCGGGCGCTCGCGCCGCGCTGGTGACGCCGGATCGCGGTCTGGCCGAGCGCGTTGCCGTGGAGCTGGCGCGCTGGGGCGTCGAGGTCGACGATTCCGCCGGCCTGCCGCTCGGGCGCTGGCCGGCCGGCTCGCTGCTGAGACTGGTGCTGGAAGCCGCGCTGGCGCAGATGACGCCGGCGACGCTGGTGCCGCTCTTCGCCCATCCGCTCTGCAGGCTGGGCTTGAGTCGCGAGGCGCTGGCGCGTGGGGCGGCGGCGCTGGAGATCGGCTGCTGGCGCGGAGACGCGGTCGGCAAGGGGCTCGCCGGCCTCCATGTCGCGCTCGACGCATGGGACAGCCTGCGTGAGGGCCGGCATGTACCGGGTCCCCGCGCACGTCTGACGATCGAAGATCGGCGCGCGGCAGGCGACCTGCTCCGTGCGCTGGAAGCGGCGACCGCCCCGCTGCTCGAAGCGCTCTTCCTTGAAGAGCCCTCGCTGGCCGCAGTCGTCCCCGCCGCGCGCAAGGCGGTGGCAGCGCTCAGCGAGACCGAGGCCGGGACCGCGCTCGCCTTCGTCGGGCCGGATGGCGAGGCGCTGGCCGGGCTCTTCGACGAGTTGGCCGGTGCCGAGGCCGCCATGCCGCCGGGTGGCCGGGCGCAGGATTTCGTCGCGATCCTGGACGGGCTCCTGGCGGAGCGCGCCGTCAAGCGCGCCGTGCCGGGCCATCCGCGCGTCGCGATCTGGGGCCTGCTCGAAGCCCGCCTGCTCGAGGCCGACCATATCGTGCTCGGCGGGCTGAACGAGACAGTCTGGCCGCCGCAGACCGCGACCGATTCCTTCATCAACCGGCCGATGCGCGCGGAACTCGGCCTCTCGCCGCCGGAGCGCCGCATCGGCCAGACGGCGCATGATTTCGTGCAGGCGCTGATGGCGCCGCAGGTCACGCTGACGCGTCCGCGCAAGGCCGGCGAGGCCGAGACCATCGCCTCTCGCTTCTCGCAGCGCCTGCAGGCGGTCACGCCGGATGCTGTCTGGAAGGCGGCGGTGTCCGAGGGCGAACGCCTGCGCGGCCTTGCGGTGCTGCTTAGCGAAGCCCCCGCCGATGTGAAGCCGGTCGGCCGCCCGGCGCCACGCCCGCCGCGCGCGCTGCAGCCGCTTTCGCTCAGCGTCACCGAGGTCGAGACGCTCTATCGCGATCCCTACCAGATCCACGCCCGCAAGATCCTGAAGCTCGATGCGCTGGACGAGCTGGTCGAGGACCCGACGGCGCAGGATCGCGGCAAGCTGCTGCACAACATCGTCGAGACCTTCACGACAACCTATCCCGAGCAATTGCCGAGCGACGCGCTGGGCCAGCTCATCGCCATCGGCGATCGCCTTTTCCATGAATATGACGACGTACCCGAGGTCCGCGCCTTCTGGTGGCCGCGCTTCCTGCTGACGGCCGGGCACTACATCGCCTGGGAGCAGCGCCGCCGCAGCGGCATCGCCCGCATCGGGGTCGAGCTCTTCACGGGGTCGAGCTTCCGCCTCGTCGACGGCAGCGAGTTCCGCCTGAGCGGCCGGGCCGACCGGATCGAGCTGACGCGCGAGCCCCAGCTGCGCATCGTCGATTTCAAGACCGGCGCGCCGCCCTCGAAGAAGCAGGTCGAGAAGGGTTTCGCCCCGCAATTGACACTGGAGGCAGAGCTGGCCGCTCGCGCTGGCTTCAGGGATTTCGCCGGGCCGACACCGGTCGAGGCGCTGATCTACATGAAGCTCCATCACGATCCGAAGGGCTGGGCGAAGGACAGGCCGCTCGATTTCGGCGAGGAAACGCTGGCCGATGTTGCCGCCCGCCATCTCGAAAATCTGCTCGGACATCTCGGCAAGCTGCGCTCTGGCGCGGAGGCCTACGTGTCCCGACGCGCGCCGGATTACATCAAATACGCCAGCCCCTACGACCAGCTCGCGCGGGTCAAGGAATGGTCGGCTGCGCCCGGCGGCGAGGATGGCGGCGACTTCGGAGGCGAGGCGTGAAGCCGGGCTGGAACATTCCCGAGCAGACACGCCAGCGGCAGGCGCTGGCTGCCGATCCCGGGCTTTCCGCCTGGGTCTCGGCCAATGCCGGCTCGGGCAAGACCCATGTGCTGGTCAACCGCGTCCTGCGACTGCTGCTCGATGGCGTCCAGCCCAGCCGGATGCTCTGCATCACCTATACCAAGGCCGCCGCGGCCAATATGGCAAACCGCATCTTCAAGGCGCTGGGCGCCTGGGCGACTCTGGAAGAGGCCGCTCTCGGCAAGGCGCTGACCGATCTGACGGGCCGCATCCCGACCGCGGCCGAGCGCGCCAAGGCGCGGCGCCTCTTCGCCGAGGCGCTGGAGACGCCGGGCGGCCTAAGGATCGAGACGATCCACGCCTTCTGCACCCGCGTGCTGCAGGCCGCGCCCTTCGAGGCGAACGTGCCGCCGCGCTTCGAGGTGGCGGACGATCTGGCGCAGGCCGAGATGCTGCGCGAGGCGCGCCGTGAATTGCTGGCGCTGGTCGCAGCCGGTCCTCAAGGGGCGGAGGCGCAGGCACTCGACCTTTTGGCGCAGCTCGCCGCGCAGGATTCGTTCGAGAGCATGGTGCAGGAGGCGCTGCGCCAGCGCGCCTTGTTCAGCGACGCGAATGGCCGCGCCCGCGATGCCGGCGAGATGAGAGCCGGCATCGCAGCCTTCCTCGGTATCGCGCCGGAACTTTCGGCCGATGCGGTCAAGGCTCGTTTCCGCGCCGATCTTGCGGCGTTGCCCGGCCTGCGGGCTCTGATCGAGGAGTTTCAGGCTGGCAGCGCCACACGCCAGAACTGCGCTTCGAGCCTGCGCACGCTCCTGGCTGGGCAGGACGATGGTGATCCGGTCGCCTTCTGCCGGCGCGATCTGATCACCGAGAAGGGCACGATCAACAGCAACATCCGCGGCCGGGGCAAGTCCGAGCTTCAGGGCGCGCTGCTGACGACGCTCGAAGCGCTGGGCGATTGCGTCCTCGCCGCGGCCGATCAACTGAACGCCGTCGCCATCCGCGACCGCAGCGCTGCTCTGGCGCTGTTGGTGACGCGCATGCTCGCTTCCTATCAGCGCCAGAAGAGTCTGCGCTCGCTGCTCGACTATGATGACCTGATCGCGCGCACGCGCTCGCTGCTGGAGCGGGTCGAGGCCGCCTGGGTGCTCTACAAGCTCGACGCCGGCATCGACCACATCCTGCTCGACGAGGCGCAGGATACGGGCGAGGCGCAATGGGCGATCCTGCGCAAGCTCGCCGAGGAATTCACCAGCGGCGGCGATCTGCGCGTTAAGCCGCGTACGATCTTCGTCGTCGGCGACGAGAAGCAGTCGATCTACGGCTTCCAGGGGGCGGCACCGGCCGCCTTCGGCGAGGAGCGGCGCGCGCTGGGCTTACGCGTCAAGGCGGGCAAGCGCGAGTTTGAGGCGATCAGCCTCAACACCTCCTTTCGCTCGGCGCCGGACATCATGCGGGCGGTCGATGCCGTCTTCGCCCTGCCTGAGCATGCGCGCGGCCTCGTCTTCGATGGCGCGGCGCGGCCGGAAGTGCATGCGACGGTGCGCGCCAGCGCCCCGGGCACGGTCGATATCTGGCCGGTCTCCGGCAACGACATGGGCGAGCCGCCCGACGCCTGGACGACGCCGGTCGATGCGCCCGAGCGGCGCAGCGGCACGGTCAAGCTCGCCGAGCGCATCGCGCGGACGCTGCGCCGCTGGCATCGTGACGGGCGGGACGATCTCGGCCAGCCCTTCGCGCCGGGCGACGTCATGATCCTCCTGCGCCAGCGCGGCGCGCTGTTCGAGTCGATCGTCAAGGCGCTGAAGGACGAGGGTGTCCCCGTCACAGGTCGCGACCGGCTGACGCTCGCCGAGCATCCGGCGGTGGAGGACCTCGTCGTGCTCGGCCGCGCCTTGCTGCTGCCGGACGACGATCTCACACTCGCCACCGCGCTGAAGACGCCGCTGATCGATCTGAACGACGATGACCTGCTGCGGTTGGCTCCCGAGCGCAAGGGCTCGCTGCGCGCCGCCCTGCAGGAGGCGGCTGCAGGGGAGCCGCGCTATGCTGAGGCCCAGGCGAAGCTTGCCGCCTGGACGAAGGAGGCCGGGCGTAGCGGACCGTTCCGCTTCTTCGCCGGGCTGCTCGGCCCCGGCGGCGGGCGCAATCTCGCGCTGGCTCGGCTGGGTGCTGAAGCCGGCGATGCGCTCGACGCCTTCCTCAACGCCGCGCTCGATCATGAGCGCCGCTACGGTCCTTCGCTCGCCGGCTTTCTCCAGCATGTCGCCGGCAGCGCGGCCGATGTGAAGCGCGACCTTTCCGCCAGTGCCGGCGAGGTCCGCGTCATGACCGTCCATGGCTCGAAGGGGCTGGAGGCGCGGATCGTCATCCTGGCCGATCTCGGCGTGGAGCCCGGCGCGAAGCGCCTGCCGAAGATCCTCGCCGTGCCGGCACCGCGCGACGGTCTCGTGCCGATCTGGCCGCCCGCCAGCGCGGAGGACATTGAAGCCACGGCCGACGCCAAGCGCACGGTGGTCGGGCAGATGGTCGAGGAACACCACCGCCTGCTCTATGTCGCCATGACCCGCGCCGAGGACCGGTTAATCGTCTGCGGCGCCCAGGCCAAGGGCGAGGCCCCGGAGGGAAGCTGGTACGCGATGATCGCAGCCGGGCTCGGCCCGGATCTCCGTGAGATCGGGGAGGATGACGACGCGATCCGGCGCTTCCAGATCACGCCGCTCGTCATGGAGGGCGAGCCGGCGTCACAGCTGCTCGCGAGCCGGCCGGCGGCACCCGCCTGGCTCGCCCGGCCGGTCGCGCGCGAGGCAGAGCCCGCCCCACCGCTGAAGCCCTCGAACGCCCTCTCGGCGGCTGATGCCGAGGAGCGGCCGGGCGACGGTCCCTTCCTGGCCGAAGCCGCTGCGGCCGGCCGTCTGGCGCATCTCCTGCTGCAGCTCCTGCCGGAGGTGCCGGCCGAACGTCGCGCCGCGACGGCGGCAGCGCTGGTAGAGGCACGCGGACGTGCCTTGCCGCCGGAGCGCCGCGCGACGATCGTCGCGGATGCGCTTGGCCTGCTGGCGGCGCCCGGCCTCGCTGAGCTCTTCGCGGAAGGGGCGCTGGCCGAGGTGCCCGTTGCCGGCCTGATCGATCTGCCGGATGGAACGCGACGCCCCGTCTCCGGGCGGATCGACAGGCTCGCCGTCACGGCCGACAGCATCGTCATCGCCGATTTCAAGACGACGGCTCGCCCGCCCGCCGATGCGGATGCGATCCCGCCTGCGACCTTCGCCCAGCTCGCAGCCTATGCAGCACTGATGCGGGCGATCTATCCGGGCCGGGACGTGCGGGCGCTCGCTGTCTATACCGCGAACCTCGCCCATTTCGAGCTGGCGCATGAGCGGCTCGAGGCGGCGCTCGCTGGGCTGGCCGCGGCCGCATCCGGCGCAAGCGAGGCGATGAGAGATGGAGGCATCCGGCCATGAGGCTTCTGCCGCAATCGCTGATGGTGCGCCCGCGCCTGATGGCGACTCTGGCCGCCGGGGCCGTCCTGACGGTTCTTCTGCCGGGTGATTGGCGCTGGGCGACGCGGTTCCTGATCGTCTGGGATGCCGGCACGATCTTTTATCTCGCCCTGCTCTCCGCGACCATGTTCACCGAAAGCGTCGATCAGATCCGGGCGCGGGCCGAGCAGCAGGACGAGGGGGCCATCGCCATCCTGATCATTGCCTGCCTCGCGGCGATCACGAGCCTCGCCGCTATCATGGTCCAGCTCAGCGGGCTCAGCAGCGTGCCTCCCGATCAGCGCGGCATCCATCTCGCCTTGGGCGGCGTCACGATCCTGTGTTCCTGGATGCTGCTGCACGCCTTCTTCACCCTGCACTACGCCGGCATCTACTACCGCCACGGCAAGGCCGAGCCCTGTCTCGAATTCCCTGGCAAGACCAAGCCCGACTATGTCGACTTCCTGTACTTCGCCTACACGATCGGCTGCACCTCGCAGACCTCCGATGTCGGCGTGACGACGCGCGAGGCGCGCGGCATCGTGCTGGCGCATTCCATCCTGTCCTTCGTCTTCAACACCTCGATCCTGGCACTCGCCATCAATGTTGGGGCGGGACTCGTTTCCAGTGGCTCGTGACGCCTGTGGGGCGTTTCTGCCCTGCATGGCGCGCGCCTTGACCAGAGGGGCCGGCGTTCATAGCTTCGCTGGCGAAGGGCGGCACTGACGCCCGTTGAAACCGAAAGGCAGCCAGTCATGGCAACGAGCAAGGTTACCGATCAGAGCTTCGAGGCCGACGTCCTGAAGTCCTCCGAGCCGGTCGTCGTGGATTTCTGGGCGGAATGGTGCGGCCCCTGCCGCATGATCGGCCCGGCGCTTGAGGAGATCGCGACCGAGCTCAACGGCAAGGTCAAGATCGTCAAGATGAACGTCGACGAGAATCAGCAGATCCCGGCCCAGTTCGGCATCCGCTCGATCCCGACGCTGATGCTGTTCAAGGACGGCAAGCTCGCCTCGCAGAAGGTTGGCGCTGCGCCCAAGAGCGACCTGTCGCGCTGGATCTCGGCTGCGGTCTGATCGAGCCGCCTGACGAAAGAAAAAAGGCCCGCTTCCGGCAAGGAAGCGGGCCTTTCTTATGGGTGCCGATCTGGCCGCTAAGCTCAGCCCTTGCGCGAATCGAGGGCGAGGGCGCCGGGGCCGGAAAAGGCGATGTAGAGGAAGATGAAGCAGAACAGCATCGCCGCCTCGCCGCCGTTGAGCAGCGGGTAGAAGCCCTTGGAGCCATGCGCCATCCAGTAGGCGACGGCCATCTGGCCCGAGAGAATGAAGGCGACGGGGCGCGTGAAGAAGCCGACTAGGACGAGCGCGCCGCCGACGACCTCGATCACCGCAGCGAACCAGAGCAGCGAAAAGGCACCGGGCATGCCCCAGGACGGCGGAACCGGAAAGCCGAAGAGCTTCTGCGTGCCGTGCGAGATGAAGCTGAGGGCCGTGAAGATACGCAGCAGCGCGAGAGCGTAGGGCGAGAAGCGGTCCATGGACAGCATGCAAGGGTCCTTCGTTGTGATGGTGCTCGGGCAGTACCGTTCCGGTTTAGGCGACGCTCATGATTTTGCGCAACATCCCAATTTGCGGCGTTCACGCTTGCATGGCTGCAAGTTCAATCACGTTCTCGCGACATCTGTTGCCCGAAGGCCGCGGACCACGCTTTACGAACCCTTAAAAGCGCCATGTTTGAATCCTGTGTGACCTGACCGCAGGGCGATGACGCGCGCGGGCCGAGACAGGGCAGGATGAACGACCGGACCAGACGAGGCGAGCGGCGCGAGCCGGCCTTTGACAACGGGCGCGGCGAAAGCCGCGACGATTTCGACATGCGCCTTTCCGACGACGACCGCCCGCTCCATCGCCACCGCCCGGCCGCTCGGCCGGAGCCGCGCAGCGAGCCGCGCGTCCGCAACAAGCGCAGCGGAGGAGGGGGCGGCCGCCGCGGGCGCCGCCGGCGTCGCTCCCTGCTGGGCGGGTTGTTCTACTGGACGCTGGTGCTGGGTCTGTGGTGCGCCATCGGGCTGGGCGGCTTCATTGCCTATCACGCCTCGCAGTTGCCGCCGATCAACCAGCTCACGGTTCCGAAGCGGCCGCCGAACATCGCGATCCTCGCCGCCGACGGCTCGCTGCTCGCCAATCGCGGCGAGACGGGCGGGCGCACCGTCACCATCGGCGAGATCCCGCCCTATCTACCGAAGGCCTTCGTCGCCATCGAGGACCGGCGCTTCTACGACCATTTCGGCATCGACCCGATCGGCCTCACCCGCGCCGTGGTCAACAACCTGCGCCGCACCGGCGGCGTCCAGGGCGGCTCGACGCTGACCCAGCAGCTCGCCAAGAACCTCTTCCTGACGCAGGAGCGCACGGCCGCGCGCAAGATCCAGGAGGCGATCCTGGCGCTTTGGCTGGAGCGCACCTACAGCAAGGACCAGATCCTCGAGCTCTATCTCAACCGGGTCTATTTCGGCTCCGGCGCCTATGGCGTCGAGGCGGCGGCGCAGCGCTACTTCAACAAATCGGCGCGCTCGGTGACGATCGCTGAGGCCGCGATGCTGGCTGGCCTCGTCCAGGCCCCGTCGCGTCTCGCCCCCAACCGCAACCCGGATCTCGCCGAGAAGCGCGCCCAGCTCGTCATCGCCGCCATGGCCGACCAGGGCTTCATTTCGCAGCAGGCCGCGAAGACCGCGCTCACCGCACCGGCCGAGGTGCCCGAGCGCGTCGGCGCGGGCTCCGTCAACTATGCGGCCGACTATGTCATGGACGTGCTCGACGACTTCGTCGGTGCCGTCGAAGGCGACGTCACCGTGCTCACCACGATCGACACCAAGCTGCAGGGCTCGGCCGAGACCATCCTGGTCGATGCGCTCTCGGCGCAAGGCGCGAAGCTCAACGCCTCGCAGGGCGCGGTCGTCTCGCTCGCCCCGGATGGTGCCATCCGCGCGCTGATCGGCGGGCGGGACTACACCAAGAGCCAGTTCAACCGCGCCACCGCGGCGCGGCGCCAGCCCGGCTCCTCCTTCAAACCTTTCGTCTATCTCACCGCGCTCGAGAAGGGGCTGACGCCGGACACGATCCGCGACGACTCGCCGGTCTCGATCAAGGGCTGGGAGCCGGAGAACTACTCGCGCACCTATCGTGGCCCGGTGACGCTGCAGACGGCGATGGCGCATTCGCTCAACACCGTCGCGGCCCGGTTGATCCAGGAGGTTACGCCGAAGGAGGTTATCCGCACGGCCCAGCGCCTCGGCATCACCTCGGGGCTGCAACCCAACATGTCGCTGGCGCTCGGCACCTCGGAGGTGACGCCGCTGGAGATGACGGCGGCCTATGCTTCCTTCGCCAATGGCGGCCAGTCGGTGCTGCCCTATGTCATCCGCGAGGTCCGTCAGACCAACGGCAAGGTCGTCTATGCCCGCAAGGCCAACAATTTCGGCCCGGTCATCCAGGCTCAGCCGCTGGCGATGATGGACACGATGTTCAACGGCGTCATGAACGGCGGCACGGGCTCGAAGTTTAACATCCCGGGCTGGGAGGTCGGCGGCAAGTCGGGCACGACGCAGGACTTCCGCGACGCCTGGTTCGTCGGCTTCACCGCGCGTCTCGTCACCGCCGTCTGGGTCGGCAATGACGACAACTCGACCATGAAGCGCGTCTCGGGCTCCGGCCTGCCGGGCGAGATCTGGGGCAAGTTCATGAAGGCTGCCCATGCCGGAACCCAGCCCCAGCCGTTGCCGGGCGGCTTCTGGCGCGGTGCACCGAGCCCCAGCATCGGCGAAGGTGCTCCGGTGGCCGATGCACGCATACCGGCGGCTCCGGTGCAGCCGGAAGGCGAGCGCGCCTGGGTGCGCCCGCCGGCGCAGGAGCGCAACTTCTTCGAGCGCCTGTTCGGCGGCTGACGGACCGCGCCGTCATTCTCAAGGGCGTCATTCTCGGGCTTGACCCGAGAATCTCTTGCCGAAGAGGGCGCCTGTCTGTCCTGAGATGCTCGGGTCAAGCCCGAGCATGACGGCGGGAACTCCCTCAGCTCTTCGCCGCCCGGATCGCCTTCGTCGCCCTGAACAGCACGAAGGCGGTGACGCCGATCGTGGCGATCACTAGCGGCAGCGGCAATGCCGCTCGCTGCAGCAGATGGCCGACGAGCAGCCCGACGCAGGCGGAGAGCAGCATCTGGCAGAGCCCGTTGAGCGAGGAAGCCGCCCCGGCACGGTCGGGGAAGGGCATCATCGCCGACGCCTGGGCTTGCGGCATGGTGAGGCCGACGCCGCAGGTATAGAACGCCATCGGCACGGCGACGCCGAACGCGCCGCCGATATCCGCGAGCACGCAGATCAGCATGACGAGCCCGCCAGCAGCGAGGAAACCGACGCCGATCGACATGACACCGTCCATGCCGCGGCGCCCGACGAGGCGCTGCGCGAGGATCGTGCCGGTGATGTAGCCGAGCACGGCGAAGGCGAAGGCGAAGCCGTACTGTACCGGCGTCAGCCCGTAGATGTCGATCAGCACGAAGGACGAGCCGGAGATGAAGGCGAAGAGCCCGGCATAGGACAGCGCCGTCAGCGCCGCATAGACGCGGAAGGCGCGGTTCTCCAGCAGCACGCCGAAACCACGGAAGATCGTGAGGAGCGAGAGCGGGTGCGGCGAACGCTGGCGGAGCGTCTCCGGCATCACCGTGACGATGGCGATCGCGAGGCCGAATGCGAAGACGAGCGAGGCGAGGAAGGTCGAGCGCCAGCCGAAGGCGATCTGCAGCACGCCGCCGATCACCGGCGCCACCGCCGGCACCAGCCCCATGATCATGCCCATGCGCGCGAGCTCGCGCCCGGCGCGCGGGCCGTCATAGAGATCGCGCACCATGGCGCGGCCGAGCACGATAGGGCCGGAGGCGCCGAGCGCCTGCAGAGCCCGCGCCGCGGTCAGCGCGCCGATCGAAGGGGCGAAGGCGCAGGCGAGCGTCGCGACGCTGAAGAGAGCGAGGCCGGCGAGCAGCACGGGCTTGCGCCCCAGCCGGTCGGAGAGCGGACCCCAGAAGATCTGCCCGGCCGCGAAGCCGAACAGGAAGGAGGAGAGCGTCGCCTGCGCGCCGGCGACATCCGTGTCCATGACGCGCACGATCTCGGGCAGCGACGGCAGGTAGAAATCGGTCGAAAGCGGCCCCAGCGCCGTCAGCATGGCGAGGACGGCGGTCATCGCCAGCGTGTCGGGACGAAGCTTCATGGGCGGCCTCCGGAGCGGCCGACGCGGCCGCGCGCGCCCCTGCTACGACGTCAGCCGATCATTCGGCAATGGCGGCAGCCTGCGGCCCGTCCTGCGTCTCGCCGTGATAGGCGGTCCCCCGCATCGAGGGACGCTCCGAGAAGGCCTCGTACCAGCGGGTCAGCCGGGGGCGCCCGGGCCGGAAATCGGGCAGGTTCCGGAATGCCAACCAGGCCAGCGCCGTCGCGAGCCCGATATGGCCGATATGGACCGGCTCGTCGAAGCTCTCCTGTCGCTCCAGCAGATCGTAGGATTCGACGAGCTTCGCGGCCTGGCCTTCGGCGAGCGGCGGATGGCGCAGATGCTCCGGCCGCCGCGCTGTTTCCCAGCGCAGCGCAATACCGGCATCGCATAGCCCCTGCGCGATCGCATGCAGGCGCAGTGCATGCCAGCGATCACGGCCATCCGTCGGTATCAGCCGGCGGCCGCCATGCAGCCCGTCGAGATAGTCGCAGATCATCAGCGAATCGAAGATCGCCCCGACCTCGGGCGTGATCAGAACCGGCACCTTGCCGAGCGGATTGACCGCGAAGACGGCCGAGTTGCGGTTGGTCGGGCTGGTCTCGTGATCGATGACTGCGATGCGGTCGACGAGGCCCGCCTCATGGGCGAAGACGATCGTCTTGCGGGCATAGGGCGAATGGCTCTGCGAATAGAGCGTCAGCCGCTCGGCCTTCGCCGCCTCGCTCACGCCGCCACCTGTTCGGGCTTGAGGCCAACGAGGTCGGCATAGCGCGCCGGATCAGTCGCGCCTTCCGTGTTGACCAGGAAGACGCGCGAGTTGGCGTCGAGCTTCAGCGCCGCCCGCGCCTGCGGATCGCGCAGCGCCGCGAGCAGTCCGGCGAGGCCGGCAGAGCCGCTTTCGCCCGCGACGATCGCGGGATCTCCCGCGACAGGCCGGGCGAGCCGGTTCATCGCCTCGACGGCGTCCGAATCCTCCGCCGTCAGGAAGGCATCGGCGGCGCGGTAGAGTACCCGCAGCGCCAGCGGGGAGGGGTCGTAGCATTCCAGCATCGCCATCACGGTCGGCGCGCCATGGGCGATCTTGACCGGCCGGCCCTGTCGCGCCGCCTCGAAGATGCAGGCGGCGAGCGCCGGCTCGACCACGGTGAAGAAGGGGCGCTCTTCGCCCAGCACGGTCTGCATCTGAGCGGCGAGTGCGGCGGCGATGCCGCCGACGCCGGCCTGCACGAAGACATGGGTCGGCCGCTCCGGCATCTGCGCCAGCCCCTCGCGCGCAATGGCGGTATAGCCCTGCATCACCAGGCCGGGGATGCGCTCATAGCCGTCCCAAGAGGTGTCGGAGACGATGGTCCAGCCGCGCTCCGTCGCAACGCGGGCCGCCTCGACCACGGAGTCATCATAGGTCCCGGGAACGCGCACCATCTCGGCGCCGAAGCGGGCGATCGCAGCGACGCGCTCGTCGCTGACGCCGCCATGGACGAAGATCACCGCCTTCGCGCCGAGCAGTTGCGCGCCCTGCGCCACCGAGCGGCCATGATTTCCATCGGTCGCGCAGGCGAAGGTCATCCCGGCCGCCACGGCCCGCACGGCGGGGTCGAGCATGTCGGCATCGTCGAACTTGCGCCCGAGCTTTTCGGAAGCCGCCTCGAGCGCGAGCCGGATCACGGCATAGGCGCCGCCGAGCGCCTTGAAGCTGCCGAGCCCGAGGCGCTGGCCCTCGTCCTTGATATGGAGCGCGCCGATACCGAGCGCGGCGGCGAGCCCCGGCAGGCTGCGGAGCGGCGTCGGCCGGTGGTTCTCGCGCTGGGCCAGATGGGCGGTAATCGCGTTGGCGCCCGCGGGGCCGAGCGTCTCGACATCGGCCGGATCGAGCGGGGCGCGATAATCGGGGTGGCGGTTGAGCAGGAACATAGTGGCCTCCGTCTCGCTTTGCGACTGGCGAATGGATATTGCAGGCGACACGAAAAAGGCGCTGGAATTCAGCTCTTCCGATGCAAGTTTGTTTCGCAAGGGCAGCCATGGCCGCACCGACCGCTCACGATCTCGACGCCTTCGACCGGGCGATCCTCGCCATCCTCCAGCAGGACAACACCACGCCCCAGCGCGTGATCGGCGAGCGCGTCAACCTCTCGGCTCCGGCGGTGCAGCGCCGCATCCGCCGCATGGAGGCGAGCGGCGTCATCCGCGCCAATGTCGCGGTGGTCGATCCCGCTGCGCTCGGCCATCCGATCACGCTCTTCGTCGAGGTCGAGCTGGTGAGCGAGACCGCGCCCGACATCGACGCCGCAAAGACCGCCTTCCTCGCTGCGCCCGAGGTGCAGCAATGCTATTACGTCACCGGAGAGGTCGATTTCATGCTGGTCGTGCTGGTGCCGAGTATGGCGGCCTATGAGGCGCTGACGCGCCGGCTCTTCTTCGCCAACCCCAATATCCGCAAGTTCCGCAGCTTCGTCGCCATGGACCGGGTCAAGACGGGCCTCACGGTGCCGATCGCCTGACGGACCTGCGGCTGGCGCAGAGGCTCTGCCCCTGCTTCATCTTGTTCTTGCCGTCTCGATATGCGACCGCGGGCGACCCCAAGAACGAGCCTGACGGGCCGCGCCGTGATCACCGTGAAAGAACCTGCAGCGACAGCCGGGGCGGCGGATGCGCCGCAGGGCTGGCGCGCGCTCGTCCGCTCCAGCGAGATCGCCCTCGTCGTACTGGCCTCCGTCGTCGGCATCATGGCGGGCCTCGTCGTGCTGGCGATGTCCGCGGCGACGCAGCTGCTGCATGAGGTGATCTTCGGGCTCGGCCACGGGCAGCGCCTGTCGCTGACCACGACCATCCCGCCCTGGCGCGCCATCGCAGGTCCCGTCCTCGGCGGTCTCGCCATCGGCCTGGCCTCCTGGCTGTTCTTCCGCCGGCGCAAGCAGCCGGTCGATCCGATCGAGGCCAATGCGCTGCATGGCGGGCGCATGTCCCTGCGCGACAGCGTCTTCGTCGCGCTCCAGACCATCGGTTCGAGCGGCGCGGGCGCCTCTGTCGGCCTCGAAGCCGGCTATACGCAGGCGGCGAGCGGGCTCGCATCCCGGATCGGGCGAAGCTTCTCGCTCCGCCGCGCCGATATGCGCATGCTCGTCGGCTGCGCCGCCGGCGGGGCGATCGGCGCCGCCTTCGACGCGCCGCTGACCGGCGCTTTCTATGCCTTCGAGCTGATCCTCGGCAGCTATTCGATCGCCGCCTTCGTGCCGGTCATGGCCGCGACCTTCTGGGCGACGGTGACGCATAGCCTGCTTGCGCCTGCGCTGGTCTCCGTCGAGGTGCCGCCGATCGGCGCGATCACCGTCGCCGACTTGCCCCTGCTCGTCCTGCTCGGCTCCGCCTGCGGACTTGCCGGCATCGTCGTCATGCGCGCTGCCGCTCTCATTGAGGCTGTCTTCCGGCGCTCGCGGATCCCGACCTATCTGCGCCCGGCCTTCGGCGGGCTCGTCGTCGGTGCACTGGCGATCTGGACCCCTTCGGTGTTCTCGGCCGGCCATGGCGCCATCAATCTCTATCTCGGCCTCGATGCGAGCCTCGGGCTCTTCGCCTTCGTGCTCGTCGCCAAGGCGCTCGCCTCCTCGGTCTCGATCGGCTCAGGCTTCCGCGGCGGCCTGTTCTTCGCTTCGCTCCTGCTCGGCGTGCTGGCCGGCCGCCTCTTCATCGGGTCTCTGATTCTGCTTTTCCCGGAGCTGGCCGGGCGCGAGACGCTCTTCGCCCTGGTCGGCATGAGCTCGCTCGCCGTCTCGATCGTCGGCGGGCCGATGACGATGGCGCTGCTGGCGCTGGAAATGACGGGCGATCTCAAGCTGACGCTCGCCGTGATCGGCGCAGCGGGGGCGGCCTCACTCGTCACGCGACGTCTCTTCGGCTTCTCCTTCGCGACCTGGCGCTTCCACCTGCGTGGCGAGAGCATCCGCGGCGCCCATGACGTCGGCTGGATGCGCGACCTCACGGCTGGCAGCATGATGCGCATCGAGGTGCCGAAGATCGAGGCCGACGCCACCATCGCCGAGGCGCGGCTGAAATATCCGCCCGGCTCGACCAATTATCTGGTCGCCGTCGGTCCGGGCGACAAATTTGCCGGCATGGTGCCGCCGACGGCGCTCTATGAGCCCGACCCGGCGCTCGACGAGAAGGCGGCGGCCGAGCCGGCGCCGCGGACCGTGCGGCATTTGCTGCGCAACACGGACAGGATGCTGCAGGCGGACATGTCGGTCCGCGAGGCGCTGAAGCTCTTCGACGAGTCCCAGAGCGAGGCCCTGCCGGTCGTGGCCGATCGCGAGAGCCGCCGCCTCGTCGGCATCCTCAGCGAGGCCCATGCGATCAAGCGCTACAGCGACGAGATCGCTCGCCGCAACCGCGAGCTGACAGGCGAATAGCCGGCTTCAGCCGCCCAGCCGCAGGCTGGAGACGACCCGCCAGTCGGCGATCGGCACGTCCTGCCCGGAGGTGACGACACCGATCCGGTCGAAACGGATGGGGCGGCCCGCCAGCCGCTTGTCGATCTCGCCGATGACCTGCGTTTTCGCCGCGGCCTCGACCGGTCCGTAGAGCAGCGAGACATGCGGCATGAAGCTGTCGCGGCCCTCGGGATCGAGCGCGCGCTTGAGCGCGGCCAGCGCCGGGCAGATCGCGAAGCGCGCATAGAAGGAGCGGAAGAAGGCCTCGCTCCCCTCGACGCAGGCGACCGGTTCCGAGAAGGGCTCGACCCGTCTGGCGGCCGCCTCGATCGCGCGCTCCAGCTCTGCCAGCGGCTGCTCCGTATCGCCGCGCAGCGTCAGGTGCGGGGCGAAGAAGGGCGCGCCGAAACGGTCGGCAAGCTCGCGCACCATTGCCGTCAGCATCGCTTCGTCCGCAGGCGCAGGCATCAGCCAGATGGAATGTATCGGCATTGTCATCTGACTTTCACAAAGCGCTTGCAGATAGGGCGTCAGAACGTAATGTTTATTTCAACAGGGTTGGCAATGGAAGAAGCGTTCCAGTTCGCCCGACAAAAGACGACGAGTGGGGAGTAGGCCTCTTGGAGCCGAAAACGCAAGCCCGGGCGGGCAGTGGCGCAGCGATCAGCGTGCGCGCTCTTCAGGTTGCTTATAGCGGCACGCGGGTGCTGCATGGCGTCGATCTGGACTTCGCTCCCGGCAGCTTCACGGCTCTTCTCGGCTCCTCCGGCTGCGGCAAGACCACGCTGCTGCGTTCTCTCTCCGGCTTCGTTCCCGTCGAGTCGGGCTCCATCGTCGTCGGCGGCAAGGATGTCGCCGGGCTGCCGCCCGAGAAGCGCGGTATGGCGATGGTCTTCCAGTCCTACGCGCTCTGGCCGCATATGACCGTCCTGCAGAATATCGGCTACGGGCTGAAGCTGCGCGGCAAGTCGCGGGCCGAGATCGCGGCGAAGGTCGGCGAGATGCTGAACTTCCTCGGCCTAGCCGGCTATGAGAACCGCAAGGTCACGGCGCTCTCCGGCGGCCAGCGCCAGCGTGTCGCGCTCGGACGCGCGCTCGCCATCGACCCCGGCATCCTGCTGCTCGACGAGCCGCTCTCCAATCTCGACGCCAAGATCCGCCTGACGATGCGCCATGAGATCCGGGCCATCCAGCAGCGGCTCGGCCTCACCGCCGTCCACGTCACCCATGACCGCGAGGAGGCCATGACCATGGCTGACCGGCTGGTGATCATGCAGGCCGGGCGCGTCGCGCAGGTCGGCACGCCGGAAGAGGTCTATGACCATCCGGCCAGCGCCTTCGTCGCCAACTTCATGGGCGCGGAGAACGTGCTGCCGCTGCAGATCGAGCGCGGCGAAGGCAAAGCCGCCATCGCCGCCGGAGGAGCCAGGGCCACGCTTACCGGCGAGGCCGCCGCCGCGCTGCCGGCCGGCGAGGCGCTCGCCTATTTCCGCGACGATGTCGCCAGCCTCGACGCGCTCGATGCGCCCTCGGCCGGCGACGAACTCATCGTGCCCGGCACCATCGCCGCGCGCGCCTATCCGGGCGGGACCTATCGCTACAAGGTCGAAGCCGCCGGACGCCAGATCACGGTCGACAATGCCGGCCGTCACGAACTCGGAACGAAGGTTGGGCTGCGCATTCCGTTGCAGCGCCTTCATATCTTCCCGGCATCCGAGGCCGGGATCGCCGCCTGACAAGGAGTCAGACACATGCGCATCCTCACGCTTGCCTGCTCGCTCGCCGCCCTGATCGTGGCATCGCCACTCTCGGCACAGACCCTCAACGTCGCCTCAGCGGGCGACCAGAACATGGTCGATTACGTCAAGGACTATCTCGGCCCGATGTTCGAGAAGGCCCATCCCGGCGTGAAGGTCGTCTCGGTCGGCACCGGCCCGGGCGATGCCGGCTCCCAGAAGATCTATGAGAAGCTCGACGCCCAGAAGAGCGCCGGCGCCGCCGACTTCGACGTGGTCGTGATCCACCAGAAGGGCGCCGGCCAGATGGTCAAGGAAGGCCTGCTGAACAAGTACACGGCCAATGTCGACACGGCGAAGCTCTCCACCGGCGACGCCGCCAAGAACGCGTTGGGCACCGACGTGACCGGCTACGTCATCCCGATGTTCCAGTCGCAGACCGCGCTCGCCTACAATGCCGACATGGTCAAGACGCCGCCGGCGACCTTCGCCGAGCTCGCCGACTGGGCCAAGAAGAACCCGAAGCAGTTCGGCTATAACGGCATCAAGGGCGGCATGTCCGGCGTCTCCTTCGTCGCCGGCTGGGTCTATGCCTTCGGCGGCGACGCCAACAAGCTGATCCAGGGCCCCTATGACGCGGCCACCAAGACGGGTTGGGACAAGGCCTTCGCCGATCTGAAGGAGTTCAACAAGAGCGCCGTGATTACCCCCGGCAATGCCGGCACGCTCGACATGCTGAACCGTGGCGAGATCGCCATCGGCCCGGTCTGGGTCGACATGTTCTATTCCTGGCAGGCCGACGGCAAGCTGCCGCCGAACATGAAGCTGAAGCTCGTCTCGCCCGGCATGCCCGGCCAGCCGATGTACTACGCGGTTCCGGAGAAGTCGGCCCAGAAGAAGCTAGCCGAGCAGTTCATCGCGCTCGCCACCAGCCCGCAGGTCCAGGCCGACGGCATCGTCAAGAAGTTCAACTGGTATCCGGGCATCGATGCCAAGAACCTCGAAGGCAAGCTCGACAAGGCCGCCTGGGACAAGCTCTTCACCGACGTGACGCCAGCCGATCTCTCGCAGAACGGCAAGCCCTTCCCGATCGCGCCCTACTTCAACGACATCCTCGAGGGCTACGAGAAGAAGGTCGCGAACTGAGGTTCGCCTGCCGGAGTGACGCGGAAAACACCGCGTCACCCCGGGGTCATCCTCCGTCATCCTCGGGCTTGACCCGAGGATCTCCTGACCAGCGCGCTCTGGTCGAAGAGATGGCCGGGTCAAGCCCGGCCATGACGGCGTTTCCGGTCCGGCCAAGACGGCCCGCCCTGCGCATCGTGATTGGTTAGCCGGGTTCGACGCATGAATCTCTCCCAACGCAATCTCGCCCTGCTGCTGATCGCGCCCGGCTTCGCGCTCGTCGCGGCGCTGTTCCTCTATCCGCTCTGCTTCTCGCTGATCGCGGCCTTCACCGGCCCCGAGGGCGGCTTCTCGCTGCAGGCCTTCGCCAAGGCCTGGGAGCTCTATTCCGGCGACGTCGTCTTCACCGTCGTCATCGTGGTCGCCTCCTGCCTGCTGACGGCGCTCGCCGCCATCGTCATCGCCGGCACGCTGACGCTCGGCGAAAACCGCTACATCGTCGGCACGCTGAAGGCGCTCTACCGCTGGCCGCTCTTCATCCCCTTCATCGTCGCGGCGCAGTGCATGCGCACTTTCCTCGCCAAGAACGGGCTGATGAACAATTCCTTCGTCGCCATGGGGCTGATGGAGCCGCTGCAGGCGGTGAGCTTCCTCGACTGGCGCGGCATCATCGCCACCTTCGTCTGGAAGCAGACACCCTTCGTCGCACTGCTGCTCGCCGGCGCGCTTGCCGCACTTGATCGCGCCACGCTGGAGGCCGGCCGCAATCTCGGCGCCTCGCGCTTGCGCGTCCTCGTCGAACTCGCCTTGCCGCAGGTCATGCCGCAGCTTCTCGTCGCGCTGGTGCTCTCCTTCGTGACGATGCTCTCGGTGCTGTCTGTGCCGATGATGGTGGCGGGCTCGCAGCCCACCATGCTGACCGTCGACATGGCCTTTCGCATCAACGCCTATGGCGACTATGCCACGGCGAATGCGCTCGGCGTCATCACCTATCTGATCTCGGCCGGCGCAGCGATCATCTACCTCAAACGGGGCATGGCGAAGGAGGGCACGCCATGAACAGCTACGCCATGACCCGCGTCGCCTCCAGCTTCCGCATGCTGCTCGCCGCCTTCGCGCTGGCCGCCTTCGCCTTCTTCCTGATCGGTCCGCTGGTCAATCTGGCGCTGTGGTCGGTCGCCGAGCGCTGGTACACGCCCTACAAGCTGCCGGTCGTCTACGGCACGCGCTACTGGGAGCAGGTCTTCCGCCCGACCGGCGACGCCATGGCCTCGCTCGGCACCTCGGTTTGGATCGCCGTGCTGACCGTGATCGTGGCGCTGGCGCTCTCGATCCCGGCCGGCTACGCGCTGGCGCGGCTCAAGCTGCCGGCCCGCGCCTTCTTCATGATCCTGTTCCTGCTGCCGCAGGCCTTCCCCTCAGTCGCGATCTACATCAACGTCGCCCGCGTCTTCTACCAGCTCGGCATCAACGGCACGGTCTTCGCCGTGGTGCTGGTCCATGCCGCGCATGGGCTGGTCTATTCGGTCTGGATCGCGGCGGCCGCCTTCGCGGCGGTCGACAAGGATCTGGAGCTCGCCGCGCGCAATATCGGCGCCTCGCCGCTCAAGACCTTCACCTCGGTGACGCTGCCCTTGGCCGCGCCCGGCATCGTCGCCAGCGGCATCTTCGTCTTCCTGGAATCGCTCGACGAGTTCACGGGCACCTTCTTCGTCGGCGTGCCGCAGGTCACCACCTTGCCGCTTCTGCTCTACAACGCGGCGCAAGGCGGCAACTATCAGGTCGCCTCGATCACGGCGCTGATCCTGCTCGTGCCCTCGGTGCTGTTCATGCTGTTCATCGAGCGCTTCCTGCGCGCCGACGTGCTCGCCAAGGTCGGCTCCTAGGAGCATCCGACCGATCAAGTGGAAATCACCGGTTGGCCGCGGCTGTGAGCTTGCGCGCCGCCGGGTGATCCGCGACTCTGCCGGCCCCTGACTGCTGCGGATCACCAATGTCGAACGGCGCTGCCTCCTCCTCCGGAACGATCCCCGGAGCCCTACCGAAAGGCCGGTCGATCGCCGGCCTCGTGCCCAGCTTGATCGGCTTCGGCGGCGCCCCGCTCGGCGATCTCTACACCCATCTCGACGAGGCCACGGCGCAGGAGACGGTGCGCGCGGCTCTGGCCGCCGGCATCAACCTCGTCGACACCTCGCCGCTCTACGGCCACGGCCTCTCGGAACACCGCATCGGTGCGGCGCTACGTAGCGTTCCGCGTGAGAGCGTCATTGTCTCGACCAAGGTTGGGCGCTGGATGGCAGCGGGCCAGCCGAAGCGGGACGGCTCGGGCTATGTCGGCGGCCTGCCGCACCCGGCGGTGATCGACTATTCCTATGACGGCGCGATGCGTTCCTTCGAGCAGTCCCTGCTCAGGCTTGGCACCGACCATATCGACATCCTGCTGATCCACGACGTCGATGTCTGGACCCATGGCGCCGAGATGGAGCGTCGCTTCACTGAAGCGATGGCGGGCGCCTACAAGGCACTGGAAAGCCTGCGCGCATCCGGCGCGGTCAAGGCGATCGGCGTCGGCGTGAACGAGGCCGAGATGTGCGAGCGCTTCGCACGGGCCGGCGATTTCGACGTGATGATGCTGGCCGGCCGCTACTCGCTGCTGGAGCAGGGCGCGCTCGCCGGCTTCCTGCCGCTGGCGCTGGAGAAGAAGATCGCGGTGATGCTCGCCGGCGTCTTCAATTCCGGCATCCTCGCGACGGGTGCCAAGCCCGGCGCCTATTACAACTACAAGCCCGCGCCGCCCGAGATCCTCGCCCGTGTCGCCCGCATCGAGGCGGTCTGTGCCGCCCATGACGTGGCGCTGCCGCAAGCGGCGCTCGCCTTCTGCGCGGCGCATCCGGCCGTGGCGACCATCGTGCTCGGCGCGGTGACGCCGCAGGAGGTGGCGCGCAACCTCGAACTGGTCGCACGGCCGGTGCCGGCCGCGCTCTGGCGCGACCTCAAGGCCGAGGGGCTGCTGGCGGAAGAGGCGCCGGTTCCGGAGGGCTGAGGCTCAGGCCTTGCTTACGAACGACATCGCCTTGGTGATCTCCGTCTTTTCCAGCCGGGCGGCGACGCAATAGGCCGGGTTGAAGACGTTGGCGACGTCGTAGCGCACGGCCTGGCCGAGCAGATGGCTGGCCTCAACGACGTCGACGCCCAGCGCCTCGCCGACCCAGCGCAGCATCTCTGTGGTGGCGAATTGCAGCGGCTGGTCGAGCGGGCGGCCGGCGGCGAGCACGAGCAGGTCGGTCGCCGTCTCGCAGCGCGGCCAGCGCAAACCGGCCTGCTTGACCAGCTTCACCGAGAACTCGACCTCGAAGGAGGTCTCGACGCCGGTGCCGGCGATCTCGCCATCGCCCTGGCAGGCATGGCCGTCGCCGAGGAAGAACAGCGCGCCGGCCTCGAAGACCGGGAAGGCGATGGTCGCGCCCGGTCCGAACAGCCGGTAATCCATATTGCCGCCATAGGCGCCGCTGGTCGCGGTCGAGATCGCCTGCTTGCGCTCGGGCGCGACGCCGAAGCAGCCGAGCATCGGCTCGAGCGGGAAGCTCCAATCCTTGATGCGCGCGGAGGGCTCCAGCAGCTTCACCGTGCCGGCCGCGGCATCGATCGCCCATTCATAGCGCTCTCGCTTCTGGACCTCGCCGAGGATCGCCGGATCAAGCACGCCGGGCGCCAGCGGCGAATAGGTCCAGCCGGTCTTCCGGTTCGGTGTCATCCGCTCGATGGTGACGTGGAGCGCGTCGCCCGGCTCGGCGCCGGTGACGAAGAACGGGCCGGTCATCGGGTTGCCGCGCGGCGCCTGCTGCACGCCCGCGCCATCGAAGCCCGCGGCATCGAGTGTCGTGGTGACGACGCTGTCGCCGCTGGCGATCTCCAGAACCGGCGGCAGGGTGCCGATCACGTTCGAATAGCTGGTCGGTACGAAGTGATGGCGCGCCATGAAAATCCTGCCCCAAGCCCTGTTCGCGTCAGTCGTGAACCCCGAAGCCTAGGGGCAAGCGCGCGGCCTGAGAAGCATGCGTAATCGCGGGGGTGTCCCGCGATTGCAGTGCCCGGAAAATCCTTCTCTATTGGCGGCTTCGCGTTCGCGGCGGAGCGGCTGTGTCGCGGGTCTTTGCCTGTGGAGGGGTTATGAGCGGTCTGGTGATCAGGGGCGGCCGGGTGGTCGATCCCGAGAGCGGGATGGATGCGGTCGGCGACGTCGCTCTGATGGACAGCAAGGTCGTCGCGGTCGGGACAGGGCTTTCCGGAGCAGAGCGGGAGATCGACGCGTCCGGCCTCGTCGTGGCGCCGGGCTTCATCGACCTGCACGCCCATGGCCAGTCGATCCCGGCCGACCGCATGCAGGCTTTCGACGGCATCACCACCTCGCTCGATCTCGAAGCCGGCGTGATGCCGGTCGCCTCCTGGTATCGCCGCCAGGCCGAGCAGGGCCGCATCCTGAACTACGGCGCCTCGACCAACTGGGCCTTTGCGCGCATCGGCGCCATGGTCGGCATCAACGAGGAATCCTCGTTGGAGGCCTTTGGCCGGGCCATGCGCGATCCGCGCTGGATGGACAATGTCTCGACCGATTCCGAGCAGGCCGGCATCATCGCGCGCATTGCGCAGGGGCTCGACGAGGGCGGCATCGGCATCGGCATCCTCAACGCCTATGCCCCCGGCGCCGGCGTACAGGAGCTGACCGCCATCTGCCAGCTCGCGGCAGGGCGCGATGTGCCGACCTTCACCCATATCGCGTACATGGCGAACCGCGACCCCAAGAGCGCGGCCGAGGCCTATGTCCGCCTGATCGGCTATGCCGGCGCGACCGGCTGCCACATGCACATCTGCCACTTCAACAGCTCCAGCAAGACCGATGTCGAGCGCTGCGAGAAGCTGATCCGCAAGGCGCAGGAACAGGGCCTGCCGATTACGGTCGAGGCCTATCCTTACGGCACCGGCTCGACCGTCGTCTCCGCCGCCTTCTTCAGCGACCCCGAGTTCGAGAGCCGCAACGGCGCGACCTATGATCAGGTCCAGGTCGTTGCCACGGGCCACCGCTTCAAGGATCGCGAGGACCTGCTCGCCGCGCAGGCGCAGGACCCTTCGCAGCTCGTGCTCTGGCATGTGCTCGATACCGAGAACAACCCGCACCACGCCGATATGCTCGACCTCTCGGTGCTCTATCCGGGCGGCGCCATCGCTTCGGACGCGATGCCATGGTCGATGCCCGACGGCTCGACCTATACCGGAGACGCCTGGCCGCTGCCCGCGGAGGCGACCTCGCATCCGCGCTCGTCCGGCACCTTCACCCGCTTCATCAGCCGTTGGGTGCGCGAGCGGCAGGCCCTCTCGCTCATCGACGGTATCGCCAAATGCACGCTGATCCCGGCCGAGATCCTGGCGGCGAGCACGCCGGCCATGCGTGACAAGGGCCGGCTCAAACCCGGCGCGGATGCCGATGTCGTCGTCTTCGACTACGCGACGCTGCTCGATCGGGCCGAGTTCACCGCGATGAACCGCCCGGCCGATGGCGTGAAACACCTCATCGTCAGCGGCCAGCCGGTGATCACGGACGGCATCATGGATGTCGCGGCGCGACCCGGCCAGCCGGTGCGCCGGCCGCTTGCCCAGGCATAGGACCGAAAAGTGGAACCCGGTTTTCGGAAGAACCCTATGCCAAAGCAAAAAGATAGATCGCCTCGCGTTCCGCAGGACGCGCGGCGATCGAGCGCGGAATGAGCAAGACGCCCGTTCCGGTCCTGCTCGTCGCCGGCTTCCTCGGGGCGGGCAAGACCACGGTGGTGAACCATATCCTCGAACATGCCGGCGGGCGGCGCATTGCCGCCGTGGTCAATGATTTTGGCGCCATCAACATCGATGCCGAGCTGATCGCCGGCGCCAGCGATGGCGTGGTCAACCTCGCCAATGGCTGCATCTGCTGCACGCTGGAGGGCGATCTGCTGCGCACGCTCTCGAACCTGCTGCGGCGCGAGCCGCGTCCGGAGGCCATCGTCATCGAGACGAGCGGCGTGGCCGAACCCGGCGACATCATCCGCAACCTGATGGACCCGGTGATCATGAAGGCGGCGCCGCTGGAGACCGTGCTCTGCGTCGTCGATGCCAGCGCCTCGTCCGAGGCGCTGGACGATGCCCTGCTGCGTGACCAGCTCAAGGTGGCTGACATCGTGGCGCTCAGCAAGGTCGATCTGGCCGACGAGGCGAGCCGCAGTCGCGTGGCCGAGGTCGTGGCGGCCGTTGCGCCGCGAGCGATCGTCATCGATGCGCCTCATGGCGCTGTGCCGCTGGAACTGGTGCTGCCCGAGGGGCCGGACCGCCCCGCCCGCCCGCGCGATCCGGGCCCGCGGCGCCCGCGTCTTGAGCGCTTCGAGAGCTTGAACTGGACATCGGCACGGCCGGTCTCGCTGCCACGCCTGCAGCAGGCCATCGGCCGGCTGGCGCCGAAGCTGGCCCGGGCCAAGGGGCTATTCGAGACCACCGAGCAGCCCGGCCGCCAGTTCCTGTTCCAGCTCGCCGGCGGCCGCGCGACGCTCGTGCCCGCCGGCGATCCGCCCTTGGACTTGCCGCGCGCGCGGATCGTCTTCATCGCCGAGACGGGAGTGCTGACGCAGGCCGAGATCGACGAGACCATGGCGGCTTGCGTCGCCCCATAGCCGCGAGGCGCGGCCTGGGGTATCAGCGGGCAATCTCAGGAGGCCTCGATGCCCAAGCTCTGCAAATTCACCTCGCCCGGCGACGGTAAGCCCGTCTACGTCAATCCCGCGCAGGTCAGCGTGGTCTACACTTATAAGGGCGAGCCGCCGGACACGATCATCGCCTTCCGCAAGGACTTCCTGCTCGGCGTGCGCGAGAGCCTGGAGGAGGTCGTCGCGACCCTCGAAGCCGCCAAGGTTGACGCGGCCGAATAGGGTGTTGCCTATGGCTGCATTGGGCATCTGGAAGTGTTAGGCTGACGCATGACCGATTTCCCCGGCATCATCCGCTCCTCCCTGTCGCAGACCTTCACCCAGGACGGCGTCACGGTCAGGGTCGAGATCTACAAGATCGACGGCACCGACGGCTGGACGCTCGAACTCGTCGATGCGGATGGCGGCTCGACCGTCTGGCAGGACAGCTTCGCGACCGATGCGGACGCCTTCGCGGAGTTCTCCGATGGCGTCGAGCAGCTCGGCCTGGAGAAGCTGATCGATCCCGACGACGACGATCTGGCGACCGTGCACTAGGCAGGCGCTGCCATGCGCTACACCGACGAGCTCGATGCGGTGATCGCTCATGCCGAGGCGCTGCGCGGCCGGATCGCCGAGCGTCTGGCCGAGGAGGCCGGCGCGCCCATCGAAGGCGCTCCGACGCAGGCGCAGTTCGCGGCGGCCGATGCGGCGATCGAGGCCTGGTTCAGCGAGGGCGAGGAAGAGCAGGATCTCCGCGCCTTCCGCGAGATCGGCCCGCTGCAGCAATTGCTGGTCGAGTACGTCGAGACCGTCGAGCGGATCGAGGACATCCGCGACAGGCGTCTGTCCTGAGCGGGCGGCGCTACGCGCCGCCCGGCGCCGTCAATCCTTTGCGCTGGACGGCCCGTTGAGATCGGCGAGATAGGCGCGGACGGCGTGCTCCGGCCCGTGCCAGGAGGCGCTGCCCTTGCCCTGCAGCTCCGGTGCCTCCTTCCAGCCCGGCTCGATTCCGGTCATGTCCGGCAGCAGATGGGCGATGCCCTTGTGGCAGTCGATGCAGGTCTTCTCCCCCGTGATCAGGAAGCGGCCGTGGATCTCGGCGGCGCGGCGGGTCTGCTTGGTGAAGTCCATCGCGACGCTCGAATGGCAGTTGCGGCATTCGAGCGAGTCGTTCGCCTTCAGCCTGGACCATTCGTGCTTGGCGAGTTCGAGCCGGTGATTGAGGAACTTCTCGCGCGTCGAGATCGTGCCGAAGATCTTGCCCCAGACCTCCTTCGAGGCCTGCATCTTGCGGGCGATCTTGTCCGTCCAGTTATGCGGGACATGGCAGTCCGGGCAGGTGGCGCGGACACCCGAGCGGTTCGAGAAGTGAACCGTCTGCGTCAGCTCCTGATAGACGTTGTCGCGCATCTCGTGACAGGAGGTGCAGAACTTCTCGGTGTTGGTGATCTCCAGCGCCGTGTTGAAGCCGCCCCAGAAGATCACGCCGCAGATGAAGCCGCCGAGCGTCAGGAAGCCGAGCGGCAGATAGGCGCTGGGCCGGCTGATGATGCGCCAGAAGCGCACGACCAGGCCCCAGCACCACAGGACGAAGGATTTGAGCCTGGCCATGCTATGGCTTCCTGCCGATGTCCTTGGCGTCCTGGAACGTGTTCCGGACGAGCGGCTGGACGTCGGTCTGCTGGACGTGGCAGGCCGTGCAGAAATAGCGGCGCGGCGTCACGTCGGAGAGGACCTGGCCGTCCCGATCCTGGAAATGGGTGATGCTGATCATCGGTGCGCCCGAGCCCTCGGTGAACTCGCGCTTGTGGCAGTCCATGCAGCGATTGGTGTTGAGCGTCAGCTGGTAGCCGTCGATCGAATGCGGGATCACCGGCGGCTGCTCCGGGTAGTTCCGCATGCGCTTGACGTCGTCGACGATCGGGCGCCCCAGTGCCGGGATCTGCTCCAGCGCCATGGGCTGGGCGTTCCCGGTGATGCGCGGGACGATCCTCACCGGCGAACCCTCCTGCGAGAGGGCCGCGCCGAAGGCGAGGACGAGGGAGGCCGCGGCAGCGGCAGCGAGAACGGTCCAGGAGCGCATGAGGCTCAGACCGCCAGGATCTTGACCGCGCATTTCTTGAAATCCGTTTGCTTGGAGATGGGATCGGTGGCGTCGAGCGTCGCCTTGTTGATGAGCTGGCTGGCGTCGAACCAGGGCACGAAGACCACGCCGGGCGGCATGCGATTGCGCCCGCGCGTCTCGACACGGGTGCGCATCTCGCCCCGGCGCGAGATCACGCGGATCTCGGAGCCCTGGTTGAGGCCGCGCTTGCGGGCATCGTCCGGGTGCATGAAGCAGCGCGCGCCGGGGAAGGCCTTGTAGAGCTCGGGCACGCGCATGGTCATCGAGCCGGAATGCCAGTGCTCCAGCACGCGGCCGGTCACCAGCCAGAGGTCGAATTCGGTGTCGGGAACCTCCGCCGGCGGCTCGTAGGGCACGGCGATGATACGGGCCTTGCCGTCCTTGTTGCCGTAGAACTCGATGCCCTTGCCGGGCTTCACATAGGGGTCGAGCCCCTCGCGGTAGCGCCAGAGCGTCTCCTTGCCATCGACGACCGGCCAGCGCAGGCCGCGCACCTGATGATAGAGATCGTAGGGTCCGAGATCATGGCCATGACCGCGGCCGAACGAGGCGTATTCCTCGAAAAGCCCCTTATGGACGTAGAAGCCGAAATCCTTGGCTTCCTGGTTCGCATAGGCCGGGTCGATCTCCGAGAGCGGGAAGCGGTCGACCTGGCCGTTCTTGAACAGCACGTCGAACAGCGTCTTGCCGCGATAGTTCGGATTGCCGTTGAGAATCTCGGCGGGCCAAACCTCGTCCGTGGTGAAGCGCTTCGAGAACTCCATGAGCTGCCAGAGGTCGGAACGCGCCTGGCCCGGCGCATTGACCAGCTGGTGCCAGACATGGGTGCGCCGCTCGGCATTGCCATAGGCGCCTTCCTTCTCCACCCACATCGCCGCGGGCAGGATCAGGTCGGCCGCGAGCGCGGTCACGGTTGGGTAGGCGTCCGAGACGACGATGAAATTCTCGGGGTTGCGATAGCCCGGATAGGTCTCGTTGCTGCTGTTCGGCGCGGCCTGCAGGTTGTTGTTGACCTGGATCCAGTAGAAATTGAGCTTGCCGTCCTTGAGCATCCGGTCCTGCTCGACGGCATGATATCCCGGCTTTTCCGGGATGATGCCGTGCGGAATGCGCCAGATCTCCTCGGCATGCTTGCGATGCTCGGGATTGACTACGGTCATGTCGGCCGGCAGGCGGTGGGCGAAGGTGCCGACCTCGCGCGCGGTGCCGCAGGCCGAGGGCTGGCCGGTCAGCGAGAACGGGCTGTTGCCGGGCTCGGAGATCTTACCGGTCAGCAGGTGCAGGTTGTAGACCATCTGGTTCGCCCAGACGCCGCGCACATGCTGGTTGAAGCCCATCGTCCAGAACGAGACGACCTTGCGCTTCGGATCGGCATAGAGCTCCGCGAGCTGCTGCAGGAAGCCGGGCTCGACGCCGCTCAGCTCCGAGACCTTCTCCAGCGTGTAGTCCTTCACGAAGGCGGCGAAGGCCTCGAAATCAATCGGCGTCGTCGCAGCCGGATCGGCCGCCTTCCGCGCCTTGACCTCGCGCGGATCGTCCGGCCGCAGGCCGTAGCCGATATCCGTCGCGCCCTTCACGAAGGTGGTGTGCTTGTCGACGAAGTCCTTGTTCACGCGGCCCGTCGAGATGATGTGGTTCGCGATGTAGTTCAGGATCGCGAGGTCCGTGCCCGGCTTGAAGACGATCGGGATGTCGGCGAGGTCGGAGCTGCGATGGGTGAAGGTCGAGAGCACCGCGACCTTGACGTGGGGGTGGCCGATCCGGCGATCCGTCACCCGCGTCCACAGGATCGGGTGCATCTCCGCCATGTTCGAGCCCCAGAGCACGAAGGCGTCGGCATGCTCGAAATCGTCGTAGCAGCCCATCGGCTCGTCCATGCCGAAGGTCCGCATGAAGGCATAGGCGGCGGACGCCATGCAGTGGCGGGCATTCGGGTCGAGGTTGTTGGAGCGGAAGCCGGCCCGCATCAGCTTGGTCGCGGCATAGCCCTCGAAGATCGTCCACTGGCCGGAGCCGAACATGCCGAGCGCGGTCGGCCCTTTGGCCTTCAACGTCTCCTTGGCCTTGGCGGCCATGGTGTCGAAGGCCTCTTCCCATGAGACCGGCGTGAACTCGCCGTCCTTGGCGTAGACGCCGTTCTTCTTGCGCAGCAGCGGCTGGGTCAGCCGGTCGCTGCCATACATGATCTTGGACAGGAAATAGCCCTTGATACAGTTCAGGCCGCGATTGACGTCGGCCTTCATGTCGCCATGGGTGGCGATGACGCGCCCTTCCTTGACGCCGACCATCACGCCGCAACCCGTGCCGCAGAAGCGGCAGGGCGCCTTCGACCAGGTGATCTGCAGGGTGTCGACGCCGCCAGCGACCGGCTGGGCCTCGGCCGGGACGGACATGTTGGCGGCGAGCGCGGCGACGCCGGCCGCCTGCGCCTTCAGCATCTCGCGACGGGACAGGGTCATGGAACTACTCCAGGGTCGTCGAGGGTTTCGAGGTCTTCGATCTGCTCGAACACCATGTTGGCCGAGAGCACGCCGTCGATCAGGCTGATCGCTGCGAGCCGGTCGCCGATCACGCCCGTGCTCGCGCCTTCCAGCACGATCACGATCTTGCCGTTCTCGACGCGATGAATTTCCGTCTCCGGCAGCTCGCGGATGCGGGCGAGCACGGCGTCGACATGCGCCGGCAGAGCCGAGACGACCGCGCTCGAGATGTGATGGAAGCGGGGGGCGGGGCGCTCAGCCATGGGCGACCTCCGGCTGAAGAGCGCTGACGGCGATGGCCGAGGCTGGGCAGCTCGCGACGCAGGCGCCGCAACCGCTGCAGCGATCCGCCGAAAGCTCCGGCAGCGCCGGCCCGCCGAGCCGCGGGCGGAAGCGGATCGCAGTCTCTGAACAGGCGTCGCCGCAGCTCTGGCAGACGATGCCGCGCCCGGCAAAGCAATCCGCGCCGATCACGGCGATATGCTCGAAGGCGGCAGCGGCGCGGTCGAAGACCGGTTCAGGGCAGGCCTCGGCGCAGGCGCCACAGAAGCTGCATTCCGCCGCCGTGAAGCTCAGCGATGGGCGGTTATCGGGATCGAGCGAGATGATGTGCTGCGGGCAGGCCGGCACGCAGGCGCCGCAGCCCGTGCAGGCTTCGGTCACCGAGGCCTCGCGTGACCATGGCGGGCGAATGCTGTCGGGAGCCGCGCGATATCGCCCGGTCAGGAAGCTTCGGCGTCCGAGATCGATGCTGTTTCGGTCCATGCCAGCCCTCAATGCGGAGGGCCGGGAGGGCCGAGGATGATCTGGGACATCCAGATCAGGAAGCCGTAGCCGCCGACGATGCCGACTGCGAGGACCGGCCAGATCAGGACAGCCAACATCAGGAAAGCGACGATCTCGGCGCGCTTGGTTGCCTTGTCGGGAGCGGCCCCTTCCGGGCCCTCCGTCCTTGCCGTCTCGATAGTCATCTCTCACCCCTTGGGGCGGCGGGCGTTCACATATCGCGCCGGCGCCAGATTAGAGATCGACAAAAGAATAGGACTCTGGAGGCGTTTGTCCATTGTACTCTGAGGCACCAAACGCGCTTCCGCGGCTGCTTTTGACCTAACGCAAAAGGCGCCGATGGCTGCTCATTTCGTGAGCAGAATGGCGCAGTTCTTGCTTGTCCGAACGCTGCCGGCGCGGCCGCGGATTGCGCCTCGGATCGCCGCTGCTCTCTGACGCCTCAGGCGAAACTCGCCGGCATCGCTCGCCCTCCGCGACAGCTCCGTCGTCTTGTTTGCCGAAGAGCAAAGAAGCCTCCCGGCCGGACCGCTACGACCGGTTCGCCCCACTGCCGTCTGCATGCGGGGTTTCGTGAGCCGGCTATGTCGGCGCACCCACAGGCTTGCAAGGGAAGGGTGAACGCATGGCCGAACGTCTGACAAAGGCGGGAGCCCGGAACGTCTTCTACGGCGGATCGATCTTCTTCTTCGCCATATTCGTCGGGCTCACAGCCCATAGCCACTGGTTCATGCGGACGAAATCGACCGATGAATCGACGCTCACCACCTCGGTCGCCCGCGGCAAGCATGTCTGGGAGCGCAACTCCTGCATCAACTGCCACACGCTGCTCGGCGAAGGCGCCTATTTCGCGCCCGAGCTCGGCAATGTCTGGAAGCGCTATGGCGGCGAGAAGGATCCGGCCGGCGCGCGCGAGAGCCTTAAGGCCTGGATGGCGGCACAGCCGAGCGGCATCGAAGGCCGCCGCCAGATGCCGCAGTTCAACCTGACCGATCAGGAACTCAACGATCTCGCCGATTTCCTCGAATGGACGAGCCGGATCAAGACCCAGAACTGGCCGCCCAACGAGGCCGGCTGAGATCGCGCGACAGGAGAGAGCCATGCCAGGCTACAACACGACGAGATACGAGACCCAGAACGTCGCGATGCTCTATTTCTACGGGGCGCTCGCCCTGTTCGTAGCGCAGGTCAGCTTCGGGGTCGTCGCGGGGCTGATCTATGTCCTGCCCAACACGCTTTCGGTCATCCTGCCCTTCAACATCGTGCGGATGATCCATACCAACGCGCTCGTGGTCTGGCTGTTGCTGGGCTTCATGGGCGCAACCTACTACCTGCTGCCGGAAGAGGCGCAGACCGAACTCTACAGCCGCAAGATCGCGGTCATCCAGTTCTGGCTGTTCTTCATCGCCGCCGCGATCGCGGTGGTCGGCTATCTCTTCCGCATCCATGAGGGGCGCGAGTTCCTCGAGCAGCCCTTCGTGATCAAGGTCGGCATCGTCGTGGTCGTGCTGATGTTCCTGTTCAACATCACCATGACCTCGCTGAAGGGCCGCAAGACCACCGTCACCAACATCCTGCTCTTTGGTCTTTGGGGCCTGGCGATCTTCTTCCTCTTCGCCTTCTACAACCCCGCCAACCTCGCGCTCGACAAGATGTACTGGTGGTACGTCATCCATCTCTGGGTGGAAGGCGTCTGGGAGCTGATCATGGCCTCGGTGCTGGCCTTCCTGATGATCAAGCTCAACGGCGTCGACCGCGAGGTGGTCGAGAAGTGGCTCTACGTCATCGTCGGGCTGGCCCTGTTCTCCGGCATCCTCGGAACCGGCCACCACTATTACTGGATCGGTGCCCCCGGATACTGGCAGTGGATCGGATCGCTGTTCTCGACGCTCGAGGTCGCGCCCTTCTTCACCATGGTGATCTTCACCTTCCAGATGACCTGGAAGGCCGGCCGCAACCACCCCAACAAGGCCGCGCTGCTCTGGTCGATCGGCTGCTCGGTGATGGCCTTCTTCGGAGCCGGCGTCTGGGGCTTCCTGCACACGCTGTCTTCGGTGAACTACTACACCCACGGCACGCAGGTCACCGCCGCCCACGGCCATCTCGCCTTCTTCGGCGCCTATGTGATGCTGAACCTCGCCGTGATGGCCTATGCCATCCCGGAGCTGAAGGGCCGCGCGCCCTACAATCAGGGGCTCTCCATCGTGAGCTTCTGGATGATGTGCACGGCGATGTCGGTGATGACCTTCGCGCTGACCTTCGCCGGCGTCGTGCAGGTCCATCTCCAGCGCGTGCTCGGCCAGTCCTTCATGGACGTGCAGGACCAGATCGCCCTGTTCTACTGGATCCGCCTTGGCTCCGGCGCGGTGGTGGTGGTCTCGGCGCTGATGTTCGTCTGGGCCGTGCTGGTGCCCGGCCGTCAGCGCAGCGCGGAGCCGGTCGCGCTCGCCCAGCCGGCGGAATGATGCGCCTCCCCGCCGGCGGGCGGCCGTCTCCCTGTTCCAAGGATTTCTGCGATGAACATGATCCCGCGCCCTGCCGTCCCGGCTCCCGCCGCTGACGCGCTTGACATCCCCGCCTATACCGCCTCCGGTAACGAGCGCTTCCTGTTCGAGAAGGCCTGGGAGCGGCGCCTGCCGCTGCTGCTCAAGGGGCCGACGGGCTCGGGCAAGACCCGCTTCGTCGCCCATATGGCGGCCAAGCTCGGCCTGCCGCTCTTCACTGTCGCCTGCCATGACGATCTCTCGGCGGCGGACCTCACCGGCCGGCATTTGCTCAAGGGCGGCGAGACGGTCTGGGTCGACGGGCCGCTGACGCGCGCCGTGCGGGAAGGCGGGCTCTGCTACCTCGACGAGATCGTCGAGGCTCGCAAGGATGTCGCGGTCGTGCTGCATCCGCTGACCGACGACCGGCGCCTCCTGCCGCTGGAGCGCACCGGCGAGCTCCTGGCCGCGCCGGCCTCCTTCATGATCGCGGTCTCCTACAACCCCGGCTACCAGAACCTGCTGAAGAACCTGAAGCCTTCGACCCGCCAGCGCTTCGTCTCGATCAGCTTCGACTTCCTACCGCGCGAGCAGGAGATCGCGGTCGTCGCGCAGGAAAGCGGGCTCGACGAGGCCGCGGTCGCGCCGCTGGTGGATCTCGCCCGGCGCCTGCGCACGCTTAAAGGACAGGACATCGAGGAGGGCGTCTCGACCCGCCTCATCGTCTATGCCGCGAGCCTGATCGCCGCAGGCCTCCCCCGGCAGGAGGCCGTGCTCGCCGCCATCATCGAGCCGCTGACCGACGAGCCGGAAGTGCGAACCGGGCTCGTGGAAGTCGCCCGCGCGGTTCTCGGCTAGATCATGCCGGTCTTTCAAGGATCCGCTCCGTCATTCCGGGGCTTCGCGTCAGCGAAGAGCCCGGAACCCAGAACCGATGCCCTGACCGGTCAAGGAAATCGCTGTCAGCGCGTCTTCGAACAGGGGCATCGGTTCTGGGTTCCGGGCTCAAGCGCTCCGCGCTTGCCCCGGAATGACGGAGCGGTTCCGTCCAAAATCTACGTGCCCTAGGAGCCTTCGCGATGCTGGACTTCCTGGAACTGGAAGAGACGGTCGGCCGCTTCTGGCACAAGCTGGTCGGAGAGACCGCGAGCCTGCCGCATCATCCTGAAGCCGCCGTGGTGCTCTCGACGATGGCACCGACGCTCGCGGTCTGCTTTCGCGGCTTCGGCGGCGAGCCCGGCGTCAGGATCGTGCCCGCCCGCGAGCGCGCCGCCACCCACCGGTTGAGACTGCGTCAGCGCGTCGGCCTCGGCGAGGAGCGGGTCGCGCAGGCGCTACGCACGCCGGACAGCCTGCAGCTTCCGGCCGAGATCGCGCTTTTCCCGCAGCCCGGCCTCAACCGCGACCTCTATGTCTGGCTTTCCGCTGCCATGGCGGCGGTGCAGCCCGCTCCGGTGACAAAGGCCGATCCGCTCCAGCGCGACCTCGCCTTGATCGCGGCGGCCCGCGCGCTGGTCGCGACGGTCCTGAAGACCTTCCCGGGTCTCGTCCCGGTCTATCGACGGCTCGCGGCGGCGACGCTGGCCAGCCGCCGCCGTGAGGGGTTGCCGGCGACCGAGGCGAGGGTGGAAGCACTGATCTGCGCGCTGCTGCGTGGCGAGACGGTCGACCTCTCCCCGGCGGATTGGCCGCTTGCTGCCCCGCCCGGTTATCTGCCGGCACTCGGCGTCGCGCTCTGGCCGCTGGCGAGTGCGGCTGCGCCCGCCCGCACGCGCCGCCGCGATGAGGACCAGCCACCGCCGGCGTCAGCGCGCGCCGAGGAGCAGATGAAGGCCTATGCCGCCAGCCGCGACGAGACGGCCGAGGAATGGCGCGAGCGCAGCCCCTTCATCCTCAACCGCTTCGAGAAGATCCTGGCGATGTCGGAGATGGTCGCGGTCGACCGCCCCTCCGACGACAGCGAGGAGCACGACCCGGAAGCGGCCGACGAGCTCGACGACATGGTGCTGAGCGAGCGCAAGGGCCGCCCGGCCTCGCGCTTCCGCTTCGATCTCGACCTGCCGCCGGAGGCGATCGACGATGCCGCGCTCGCCGGCGCACTGACCTATCCGGAATGGGATTTCCGCGCGGCCAGCTACCGCGAGGACCATTGCCGCGTGCTTTCCGCCACGGCCGGGCAGGAGCGCGAGCCGCCGGTGCAGGACGCCGCGACCCGCGCGCTGGTGCGCCAGGTGCGGCGCCAGTTCGAGGCGCTGCGCCCGTTGCGCGAACCGCAGCGCGGCCAGATCGACGGGCCCGACCTCGATCTCGACGCGGTCGTGCGGCGCCAGACCGATCTCGCGGCCGGTGGCCCGGGCAGCGAGCGCATCCATCTCGCGACGCGTCCGCAGGCGCACGACCTCGCCGTGACAACGCTGACGGATGTCTCGCTCTCGACGGATTCCTGGTTCGACGATCTGCGCGTGCTCGATGTCGAAAAGCAGGCGCTCACCGTCTTCGCCCATGGGCTCGCCGCCTGCGGCGACCGCCACGAGATCCTGACCTTCACCTCGCGTCGGCGCGATTGGGTCCGGATCGAGACGGTAAAACGCTTCGACGAGGCGATGGGGCCGGCGGTGGAGGCGCGCATCGCCGCGCTGAAGCCGGGCTACTACACCCGCATCGGCACCGCGATCCGCCACGCCGCCGCGGGCCTGAAGGCAAGGCCCGACCGGCGCAAGCTCCTGCTCGTGCTGACCGACGGCAAGCCCAACGACATCGACCATTACGAGGGTCGCTTCGCGATGGAAGACACCCGCATGGCGGTGATCGAGGCGCGCCGCGCCGGCATCTGCGTCTTCGCCGTCACCGTCGACCGGGAATCGCGCGCCTATATCCCGCACCTCTTCGGGCGCAACGGCCATGCCGTGGTCTCGAAGCTGGAGCGCCTGCCGGCCGCGCTACCGGCGATCTATCGCGCGCTCGCGGCTTGAGAGGAGAGCAGCCCATGACCGACGCTCAGACGGGCCTCGTGGTAGCCACCCCCGCCATCATCGTGATGGCGGTGACGCTCTATCGCATGGGCGTGCTGCAGAAGGGCGGCGTCGTCGCTGCGATCCTGATGTCGCTCGCCATCGCGGTCCTGCTCTTCATCGAGCAATAGCGCACTGCAGGGCTGTTTGCGCTTCAGCAAAGTCCCCGGCGGGCACCGTGGCTAATCTGGCCAAGACCCCGCGAACGGGGCTGTGACCGGAGCCGAAGCCATGACCACCCTGCCTCTCGAACCGCTCGACGTGCGCATGATCCCGCCGGGCGTTCGCCATGCGACGATCTTCGGCATCATCGAACGCCTCGCACCCGGCGACGCCTTCAGCATTGTCAATGATCACGATCCTGCGCCGCTCTGGCGCCAGATCGATGCGCGCTATCCCGGTGCCTTCTCCTGGTCCTACATCGTGCAGGGGCCGCAGATCTGGCAGGTCGAGATCGGCCGCACCGAAGCCGCGCTCGGGGCCGAGCACGCTGCCGATTGTGGCGGCCACGGCGACGGCCATTCCTGCACCTGCGGCAACTGAACCCCGAGCCCCATACGGGAGACCGCGGCCATGCCGATGGCATCGCTGTCCCGCTGGACGATGAGCTATTTCGCGGCCGCGCTCCTTTTCCTGATCGCGGCCGAGGCTCTCTCCGTCGCCGGCATCGGCTTTCCGAGCGCCGGCCTGGCCGAGCCGGCGACGCTCGTCCTCATCCATCTGACGACCATCGGCTGGCTCAGTCTCGCCATGGCCGGGGCGCTGCTTCAGTTCGTCCCGGTCCTCGTCTCCCGCCCGCTCGCCCTGCCGCATCTGGCCCTGCCGGCGCTGATCGCGCTGATCGTCGGGCTCCTGATCCTGTGCGCCGGCTTCGCGGTGCTCGCCGGCTGGCTCGACGCCCCGCTCGATCTGCTGCCGCTCGGTGCTATGAGCCTGCTTTCGGGCTTCGGTATGCTGGGCCTCATGCTGCTGGCGACGCTGCTGAGCGCGCGCCCGATCGGGCTCTTCGCCGGCTTCGTCCTTGTCGGGCTTGCCAGCCTCGCCGCCACGGTGCTCAGCGGCTCGGCCTTCGCCACGATCCTCTCCGGCGGCAGCGACTGGCTCGGCTCGGTCACGTTGCTGCCGGCCGGGATGCCCTTTCACGCTCTACTCGGTTTCGGTGGCTGGCTCGGCCTCATCGCCCTCGGCGTCAGCTACCGGCTCTTCGCGATGTTCATGATGGCGCCGGAGCCGTCGCCGCGCCGCGTTCGCCCGGTCCTGCTCGTGGCGGCATTCGGGCTTGCCCTCGCATGCGCAGGCCTCGGCGCTCCCCTCACGGGGGGCGAAGCAGGTCCTCGCTTCATCGCGGCGACGCTCGGCACGCTGGCGCTGGCCACCGCTCTGTACGGCCGCGACATGCTCGCCCTCTACCATGCGCGTCGGCGCAAGCAGCTCGAGATCAACATGCTCGCGAGCCTTCCGGCCTTCGCCTCGCTCGGCCTTGGCAGCCTGCTGCTGCCGCTCGCGGTAGCGACCGAGGCGGGGGAGGGAGCAACCGCGGCGCTCGTCTTCCTCATTGCCTTCGGCTGGTTGGGCGGCCTGACGCTCGCCCAGCTCGTCAAGATCGTCTCCTTCGTGACCTGGTTGGAAACCTATGCGCCGCGGCTCGGCCGCGGTCCGGCTCCGCTTGTCGGCGATCTCCTCGCCATGCCGCGCACTGGCTGGTGGTTCCTGCTTTACTACGGCGGGGTCGCGCTGGGGGCACTCGCTCTTGCTGCCGACATGGCGGGCGGGTTCAGATGGGCCATGCTGGGGGCGTTGGCCGGGACCGTCGGGCTCGTCGTCGAACTCGTCCGAGCGCGCCGTTTGTCCGAGATCAAGGCTGTGAGCCGGCCGCCGGCGCATGAACGCCCGAGGCTGCTGGTCGCGCGAGCCGAAGAAAGGAAACCGCACCATGTCGACCACCGAAGCGCTGCAACCCCGCGAGCTTGACGTCCGGCCGATGCTGCGGGCCGGCGAGGAGCCGTTCCAGGCGATCATGGATGCTGTCAGCGCCCTGGTGCCGGGCCAGAAGCTGCTGCTGATCGCGCCGTTCCGGCCGGCGCCGCTTTATTCCGTCATGGCCAATCGCGGCTTCGCGGCGAGCGACCGCGCGCTCGATGGCGGCGACTGGGAGGTGATCTTCTCCCCCGTCGAGTCCGAAGAGAGCGAGGAAGGGGTCGCGATCGGCAGCAGCCCTTCGGCCGCATTCTGGGGCGACCCCATTGTAGAGCTCGACCTCTGCGATCTGCCGCCACCGGAGCCGATGGTACGCATCCTCGAGGCGCTCGAAGAGCTGCAGGCGGGTGACGTGCTCTTCGCGCTGCTCGGCCGCGAGCCGGTTTTCCTCTTCCCAGAGCTCGCCAAGCGTCAGCATGAATGGGCGGGTAATTTCGACGCCACTGGCACGACCTATCGCCTGCTCGTGCGCCATGGCGGCGGCAAGGGGCACTGAGATGGCAGCGAGGCTGGAGCGGCTGGTCGAGATCGCGCTACGCGACGTGCTCGACCCTGAGATGGGCCGCAGCGTCGTCGATCTCGGTCTGATCTACGCCATCGAGGCCGCGCCCGACAGCACGGTCGCCATCGCCATGACCACGACGACGCGCGGCTGCCCGCTCGCCGGCTTCCTGAAGGAGGCTGTGGCCTTCGCGGCCGGCGCTGTCGAGGGCGTCACGGGCGTGACGGTGACGCTTACCTATGAGCCGGTCTGGGAACCGGCCATGATCGCTGCCGAGTGACTTAACGTCGGTAGTAATCGTCAAAGATGTTGTGCTGCAACAAAGACCGAATTCGCCAGGCTCCTAAAGTGCTCATGACCGATCCATTGACGGTCGTTCGGCAAGGAGACAAGCCATGGGCGAAGAGCTCAAACTGACCCGCCGCAGCATTCTGGCGGGAGCGGCGGCCACCGGGGCAATCGTCCAGGCGGCGACTGCGCCGGCGCAGGCACAGGCCGTGATGACCAAGGCCTCTGCCACGGATGTGGCCAAGCTGCCGCGCGTCAAGCCGAAGTTGGTCGACCCGCCTTTCGTGCATGCGCATGAGCAGGTCGCGACCGGTGGCCCGAAGCTCGTCGAGTTCGAAATGACGATCCGCGAGAAGAAGATCGTCCTCGATGACGCCGGCACCGAGACCTTTGCCTTTACCTTCAACGGCACGGTGCCTGGCCCGCTGATGGTCGTGCATGAGGGCGATTACGTCGAGCTCACGCTGATCAACGATGCGGCCAACGAGCTGATGCACAACATCGACTTCCATTCGTCGACGGGTGCGCTCGGCGGCGGTGCGCTGACCGAGGTCAACCCCGGCGAGAAGGTCGTGCTGCGCTGGAAGGCCACCCGGCCGGGCGTGTTCGTCTATCACTGCGCGCCTCCGGGCATGGTGCCCTGGCACGTCACGGCGGGCATGAACGGCGCCATCATGGTGCTGCCGCGCGATGGCCTGAAGGACCATCAGGGCAAGGCCCTGAAATACGACAAGGTCTATTACGTCGGCGAACAGGACTTCTATGTGCCGCGCGACGAGAACGGGAAGTTCAAGCGCTATGCCAGCCCCGGCGACGCCCATGAGGACGTCCAGAAGGCGATGCGGACGCTCACCCCGAGCCATGTCGTCTTCAACGGCAAGGTCGGCGCCCTGACCGGCAAGAACGCGTTGACCGCCAAGGTCGGCGAGACGGTGCTGATCGTCCATTCGCAGGCCAACCGCGACACGCGGCCCCACCTGATCGGCGGCCATGGCGACTATGTCTGGGCCACCGGCAAGTTCCGGAACCCGCCGGAGCGCGACCTGGAAACCTGGTTCATCCCCGGCGGCTGCGCGGGAGCGGCGCTCTACACCTTCCTGCAGCCGGGCATCTACGCCTACGTCAACCACAACCTCATCGAGGCCTTCGAGCTCGGCGCTGCCGGCCACTTCAAGGTCGAGGGTGAGTGGAACGACGACCTGATGAAACAGGTCGTGGCGCCGGCGGGCATCTGACCCGGCGCCTTGCCTCCCCGCTGGGCGGCGGGGAGGCAACCCTTTCTCCGGAGCATTTTCTAGCGAAGTGGATACCGGTTCGCGTGAAGAAAATGCGGCTAAGCAAACGGGGCATCTGCGCAGAGCGGTGATGTCCCTGGGGGGCCATCATGGCCACGAATCTGCATCTTTCGCTGCCGCGCCTGACGACCTCGCTCGGGCTTCTGTTCATGGCCGGCGCCGCAGCTCTTCTGCTTGCCGCTCCCGTGCAGCGGCCGGCCCCGACCGTGCCCCTGCCGCAGACGGCCATCGTTCCCGCCGGCACGCTGCTTCACCGGCTCGATGGGGAATACAGCCGCGCCGGCCAGCCGGTCGACGCGCCGCGCGCCACGATCCGCTTCCGCCAGCCGCTCGAGATCATGCGCTACCAAATCACGGCGGCCGATTATGCACGCTGCGTCTCGGCCGGTGCCTGCAAGCGCCTCGACGCTCCGGCGGCGCGCGGTGATCTGCCCGTCACCGGCGTCAGCCATATCGATGCCACCGATTATGCCCGTTGGCTCTCGCTGGAGACCGGCGCGCGATGGCGCCTGCCGACCGACGCCGAATGGGCGCATGCGGCCGGCACGCGCTTCGTCGACGATGCGCGCGGTCTCGACGGGACCAGCACCAACCCGGCGCTGCGCTGGCTCGCGGAGTATGACCGCGAGGCCAACCGCAAGGCGGCGAGCGATCCCACCCCGCGCCCCGTCGGCAGCTTTGGAGCCAATGAACATGGCGTCCATGACATGGCCGGCAATGTCTGGGAGTGGACGCAAAGCTGCCTGCGCCGGGTTGCGCTCGATGCCGCCGGCCGCGCCATTGCCGAGACCAGCAATTGCGGCATCTACGTCGTCGAAGGTCAACACCGCGCGATGATGACGCTCTTCGTCCGCAATCCCAAGAGCGGCGGCTGCTCGGTCGGCACCCCGCCCGACAATCTGGGCTTCCGCCTCGTCCGCGAGACGGGTTGGCGCGACAGGCTGCCCGCCGGGCTGAGAAGGCTGCTGCCGGCATGAACGTCGCAGTCCGCAGCAGCGGTCTTCGGGCCGCTGAGCCGGCGACCACCGAAGGCGGCATGGAGCTCTTGCTCTGGATCCTGGTCTGGAGCGAGCTCGTCGTCTTCGGTGCGCTGCTCTGTGCCTTCCTGCTTCTCGGCACGCTCGATCCGCCAGCGCGCGCCACCTTGCATGGCGCGCTCGACCTGCCGCTCGCCGCGGCCGCGACCGTGCTGCTGCTCGGCAGCGGCTTCTTTGCGGCACGCGCCGCCTTCGGCCCCAAGCCGCGCCGGAACCTGGTCGCCGCCGCTCTCGGCGGCTTCGCCTTCTGTGCCCTGAAGCTCACCGCCTTCGGTCATGAATTGCCGGTGCTCGGCGCCATGGAAGGCCGCCTGCCGGAGCTCTACTGGCTCATCACCGGCTTTCACCTTGCGCATGTGTTCTTCGTCGCGGTGCTGCTTCTCCTCGTCGCCTGGAAGCCGGTCCAGCGCCAGACCGCGATGGTCGCCACGGTCTGGCATTTGGTCGACCTGGTCTGGCTCCTGATCCTTCCCGTCATCTATCTGGGCTGAGATGCAGCTTCCCCGCGATGTTCCCTTTGCCGCGATCCTCCTCGCCCTCCTGTCGGCGACGGGGCTGAGCCTGCTCGCCACGGCTTCGCTGCCATCCGAACTGCGCGGTGTGGTCATCGCGGCGCTCAGCCTGATCAAGGCTGCGCTGGTCGTGCTGGGCTTCATGCGGCTGCACCGGGAGAGCCTGGCGCTCGCAGGCGCCCTCATCGGCTATGCGGCGCTGATCTGCGTGCTGGCGGGGGTCAGGATCGCGCTTGCAGCGTGAACGTGACGCAGTTGATCGGCACAGGCTATTGCGGTCATATCCGCCATCGCCCGCCGGAAAAGACGGCACGTCGCGGGCGACGCGCGCAGCCGCCGTAAGGAAAGACGATCTCGTGGCACTGGACCGCAGCGTGCTGCGAAGCCTCCCGCTTTTCGCGGCGATGACCGATGCGCAGCTCGACCGCATGACCGCGCAGGCCAGTGCGCGCCGCGTCCCGCAGGGCGAATCCGTCTTCGAGCAGGGCGACCAGGCTAAGGCTTTCTATCTGCTGCTGCACGGCCGGCTGAAGGTCACGCAGGTGACGCGCGACGGCCAGCAGATCATTGTCCGCGTCGTCCATCCGGGCGATCTGTTCGGCTTCACCCGCGCGCTCGGCCGCACCGACTATCCGGGCACCGCGATGGCGGCCGTCGACAGCCTTGTCGCCTCATGGCCGACCGAGTCCTGGGACGGCTTCGTCGAGGACAATCCGCATCTGGCGATGAACGCCATCCGCACCATCGGCCAGCGCCTCGACGAGGCGCATACCCGCATCCGCGAGATGTCGACGGAGGAGGTCGAGCGCCGCGTCGCCCATGCCGTGCTGCGGCTGGTCGAGCGCGCCGGCAAGCGCGTCGAGGCGGGCGTGCGCGTCGATTTCCCGATCTCCCGCCGCGACATCGCCGAGATGACCGGCACGACGCTGCACACGGTCTCGCGCATTCTCAGCGCCTGGGAGGCGCAGGGGCTGGTCGAGGGCGGGCGCCAGAAGCTCGTCGTCTGCGACGCCGTGGGCCTGACGCGGCTGGCCGAGAACGCCGAATAGGCGCTCCCGGCGTCGTAACGCAGGCGCTCAGGCGCGCTGTGCGGCCGGCACGGCCCGGGCGCTCAGGCGTGCGCCGGTCAGGACCCGCCAATAGGCGATCGCGAAGCCGAGGAAGGCGAGCGACCAGCATAGCCCGGCGACATGCAAGAGCGCGGTCGGCCCATGGCCGAGGCCCGAGCAGATCCGCGCGATGCTGCCGACGATGATGAGGACGTAGCAGGCCTGCGTCGCGGTAGTCGCGATGAGCGGGCGCCCGGTGTGGCCGAGGCTGGCGCGCGACATCACGGCGAGCGTCATCGTGCCGAAGGCGCCGGCCGTCCAGGCATGCAGGCCGGCGGCCGACGCGATTAAGCCGAAGCTCGCCGCCGCCGTCAGCGCGAAGCCGACCGGCACGAAGAGATAGGCCAGATGGAGAATGAGGAGCAGCGGGTTGCGCCAGCTCCGCTCACCGGCCCAGCGTGCAAGCCTGACGAGATGCAGCCCGGCCATCAGCGCCAGCGTGGCGCCGGTCCAGGCCAAGTCGGGCAGTGCGACCCAGAGGGAGAGGGCGAGTGCGCTCAAGGCGAGCACGATCAGGTCGTAGCGGCCGAAGGGCACGGGCAGGCGACCTTCGCCGCGCGGAGCCAGCCAGTTGCGCGTGAAGCTCGGCACGATCCGCCCCGCGATCAACGAGACCAGCAGGAGCACGACCGCGATCGCGAAGCGGCGCGAGAACTCGGCGCTGCCGGCGAATGCAGCCTCGAGATGGAAAGCGACATTGGCGGTGAGTAGCAGCGAGATCAGCGCCACGACCTTGAGGTTGCGCCAGTTGCGCCCGGCGGCGATTTCGCGCGCGGCCGCGCCCGCCAGCAAAACGAGGAAAAGGACATCGGCCGCCATGGCAAGCTGCCAGCCGATCAGGCCGGAGACCGTGATCGCGATGCGGCCGATGAGCCAGGCGGCGATGAGGACGGCGAGCGGCTTGCCCTGCACGGGCAATCGGCCGGTCCAGTTCGGGATGGCCGTCAGCAGAAAGCCGCCGATCGCGGCGGCTTGGTAACCGAAGAGCATTTCGTGGACGTGCCAGTCCACCGGCGCGAAGGCCGTCGGCACGGAGAGGTGGCCCGTGACGAAAGGCAGCCAGACCAGGATCGTGAGCCCGGCCTGCAGTGCTGCCAGAAGGAAGAACGGCCGGAAGCCGTAAGAAAAAAAAGCGGGCCCTTCATAGGCCCGCAGTCGAGGGATGGGCGCCATCGGATCCGTCCTTTGCGCGGCCAGCCGGATCGCCCTGCGTCCTCTCGGACGCAAAGCGGCGATCCAGCTCTTCGTTTCGGCATCGGACCGAAAAGTGCGTTCCACTTTTCGGTCCGATGCGCCGCCGGCCGCGCTCAACGATGTTTCGGTGTTACGGGGCCTTGGCGAGCTGGTTCGCCTTGGCGAGGAGATCGGCAAAGACCTGCTTGGCCTTGCCGGGATGCTTGGCCGCAGTGGCCGCTTCCATGTTGGTCGGCTCGCCGACCACGACCAGGGCCACCATGCCCATGCCGTAATGCGGCTTGCAGCGGACGCCGTAGACGCCGTTCTCCTTGAAGGTCACCGCGACCTCCTCGTTCATCTTGCCCGCGAAGGGCTCGGCGCCGGCCGGCAGCATCTCGGGGATGCTCTCGGCATTGTGGCTCTTGTCGGTGGGAACGAACTTCACCGTGTCGCCCGGCGCGATCTTGACCATCGCCGGCTCGAACACCATCGCGCCCGCCGCGCCCTTGTTGAGCATCTTGATCTCGACTTCGGCGGCATGTGCGCCGGCGGCCGCGGCCATCATCAGCGCGCCAGCCAGAATAGTCTTGAGCATTGTTCTTCTCCTTCGTCGCAGCGGGCTTTCAGCCCCTCGCTGCAACGCAACATTAGCCGGGACGGACCTGGCCCAAATTGCGATAACGCAAAGATGCAGCGGGTTGCGTCAGAGCTCCCGCAGCGCTGCGGCGCCGGCCTCGGCGCTGAGCGCGATCTCGGTGAAGAGCAGCGAAAGCTCCTCGAAGACGCTGCGGTCGTCCTCAACCTCGGTCAGCGTGTCCAGCTCGGTGAGGAAGGAGAGCAGCGCCGCGATCCGCTCCTTCTGGTCGCGCGCGGCGGCGAGCTTGCGCCGTGACTCCCGCCGGCGCTCGAGTTGGTCGAAGCGCTCCAGCGCGCCGTCGAGCGACTCGCGGCAGGTGCAGTTGAGATCCTCCGGGCGCAGCGCCCGGCGCAGCCTGCCGATCAATTCGCTCGCAGGCGTCACCGGTGCGCCGCGTTCAGCGCCGTGTCGCAAGCCTCTGTCGTGCGCGCCACTCATGCCTCGCTCCCTTCGGCGTTCGGCCGGAGTTCAGTGCAGCTCTCCCAGGCTCCCGGGGCCGGTACCCATGCGGACGTGACCGGCGGCTCCGTGCAGGAAGCCATTGGCCAGCGGCACGTCCGGATAGATCTCGCCCAGCCGGCGCTCGGCCTCTTCGGCATCGAGGCGCTCATCGGCGACGTCGCGGAACAGCCGCGCCACCGCCACCATGTCGCATGTCTGCGGCGACAGGCGCAGCGAAGCGATACCGGCGCGGCGCAGAGCGGGGATGTCGCGCAGCAGGCTGGTGCAGCCATGCGCGAGCGTCTGCACGCCGTTGACCGACAGGAAGCCGTCTCCGTCGAGCGTCTTCACCGGCATGCCGTCGGGATCCAGCTCGCAGACGAAACGGCAATTGTCCTTGGTCGCCTTGTGGGCGCGCGCATGGTAGCAGCGCGCCGAGATCGCCAGCGGCGCCTTGCCGAAGGCGAAGAGTTCGATCGCGACTTCGGGCAGGGCTGCGGCGATGGTCGCGGCAGCCGTCAGCGGTAGTTCGGGCGGCAGGCAGATGCGCGTCGCGCCGCGGGCCGCGAGGAAGCTGGCGCTCATCTCGTTGTAGACATTGATGAAGGGCCCGGCCGCGAAAGGCCGCCCTTCGAGCGAGGCGAGGCAGGTCAGGTCGTTGATCTCGACCGCGGCTTCATTGGCGGCCTCCATCAGCGCCCGCGTCTGGCGGCGCTCGCGCGGCAGCGAGACCAGGATCAGCGAGGCGTGCAGGACACGCTTGCCCGCCGCCTCCAGCCGCTCGACCACGTCCGGGACAAGGTCCTGCTTGAACGGCGCCCGCTTGGAGCAGACCGCCTCGCCGATCACGACGGTATCGACCGGTGCCTCGTCCGCGATGCGGTAGTGGAAGTCGCGCCAGCGTTCCGGCGACCAATGATAGAGGACAGGGCCGAGGGTGAGCTGCATTGCCGGTGCTCCTTCAGGCGCTAGCGCCAGCCCTTGCGATAGGCGCCGACCGTGCCGGCCTGGCCTTCCGCCATGGCAGCAAGGCCGGCCGAGGGCGCGATCTGGCCCTGGTCGAGCCCGGAGAGAATGTCGCGGAAGGAGCGCACCACCTCGGCGATATAGGCACGGCCACGCTGGCGGCCCTCGATCTTGAGGGCGGTGACGCCGGCGTCGCGCAGCGCCGGCAGCATCACGGCGGCATCGAGGCTGACCGGTTCCTCGAAGATGTACCCGCTGCCCTTCGGCGTCGTGAAGCGCCCCTTGCACAGTGTCGGGTAGCCGGCGAGTTCGTTCTTGCCGAAGCTGTTGATGGTGAAGCCGCCAAGCGTCGAGGAGATGCGGCCGTCATGCTCGGTATAGGCGACATGGCTCGCCGGCGAGCAGACCCCGTTCATGTTCGGGGATTGGCCGGTGGCGTAGGAGGAGAGCGAGCACCGGCCTTCCTCCATGACGCAGAGGCCGCCGAAGACGAAGACCTCGGTCTCGCAGGCGCTTTCGCGCACGATCGTGGCGATCTCCATGACGTTGAGCACGCGCGGCAGCACGACGCGGCGCGCTCCGAAGGCCTCGGCATAGAAGCGGATCGCATCGGGATTGGCCGCTCCCGCCTGCACCGAGACGTGAAGCCTCTGCTCGGGATGGCGGCGCGCGGCATAGTCGAGCGTCGCGAGGTCGGCCAGAATCAGCGCGTCGGCTCCGGCCGCCGCGGCGTCATCGACGGCAGACTGCCAGAGCGGGAAGGATCCGGCCCGCGCGAAGGTGTTGATCGCCACCAGCACCTTGACGCCGTGGCGATGGGCGAAGGCTATGCCCTTGCGCAGCTCCTCGCGCGAGAAATTGAGGCCCGGGAAGTTGCGGGCATTGGTCTCGTCGCGGAAGCCGCAATAGACGGCGTCAGCCCCCGCCTCGACGGCCGCTTCGAGGCTGGCCGGCGTCCCGGCCGGGCAGATCAGTTCCATGCCCGGCCTCCGGGAAGGGGAGGCAGCGACCGCGCGCCCTTGCGCAAGGCATCGGAGAGGCGCGTCGCCAGCGGCGCGAGGCCGCCGAAGAGGATGGCGTCGAAATCGATCCGGGCATCGTCGATCGCGTTGCGCAGCGCGAGCGCCGCGGCGACGTCGCCCTCGACCCACAGCACGCGGGAGAAGAACAGGGCGTCACCGTCGAAGGTCCCTTCCGCCATGCCGATCAACCCGGCGAGCGGGCCACGGATGCTGGCGTCGATGTCCTTCGGCAATTCGCGGACCGCGTGCACCAGCGGGCGCCCGGGCTTCGGCTCCAGCACGAAGGCGAAGGGCAGGTCGGTCGGGTCGATGCCGAAACGCTTTTCGGCATGCTCGCCGAGACGGTCGTAGAGCTCGGGATAGGCGCGGCTGATCCGTGCGAGCATGAGTGCCAGCGCCGGCTGCAGCGGCGCGAGCGGCAAGGGGGCGACGGCTCGCGTCAGCCATCGCGGCAGCCGGGCCGGGAGTCCCTGCAGCTCTGTCGTTTCCGGATCGCGCATCGATCACCTCCGGCCCCTGAGACTAGGCAGCGAGCCGGCGAAGTCCTTGTCCTCGCGCAAAGACGCCGGCGAAAGAAGCGGCGCATGGTCGGGCAACCGGAGCCATTGCCTTGCCGATCCGAGACCTGCCTCGCTTCCGCGACCTCAACGCCTTCCTCGCTCATCTCGATGCCGCCGGGCAGTTGCGGCGGATCGCCGAGCCGGTCAGCGTGGTGCACGAGATCACCGAGATCCACCGCCGCGTCATCGCCGAGGGCGGCCCGGCGCTGCTGTTCGAGCGCCCGGTTCAGGCGGATGGAACGACCTCGTCCATTCCGCTTCTGACCAATCTCTTCGGCACGGTCGAGCGGGTCGCCTGGGGGCTGGGCGTCAAGGAGCGGAACTTGGCCGCGCTCGGGCGTATCCTCGCCGAGCTGCGCGAGCCTCGGCCGCCGCGCGGCCTCACTGAGGCCTGGCAGGCCCTGCCGCTGGCGCGCGCCGCCCTCTCGATGCGGCCGCGCGAGACGAAGCGCGCCCCCGTGCAGGAACGCATCTTCCGGGGCGAGGAGATCGACCTGACGGCGCTGCCGGTGCAGCTCTGCTGGCCGGGCGAGCCCGCGCCGCTGATCACCTGGCCGCTTGTGCTGACGGCGCCGCCGGAGCCTTCGCCCGAGGATGGCGGCAATCTCGGCGTCTACCGCATGCAGGTGCTCGGGCGGGATCGCGCCATCCTGCGCTGGCTCGCCCATCGCGGTGGCGCGCGTCACCATGCGCAATGGCGCAGGCTCGGCCGCGAGATGCCCGTCGCTGTGGTGATCGGTGCCGACCCGGCGACGATCCTCTCAGCCGTGCTGCCTCTGCCGGAAACGATGCCGGAACTGCGCTTCTCCGGGCTGCTGCGCGGCGAGCGCCCGGCGCTCGTGCCTTGCGTCAGCGTCCCACTCGCCGTTCCGGCCGAGGCCGAGATCGTCATCGAGGGACTGGTGTCGCCCGACGAGACGGCGCCGGAAGGCCCCTATGGTGACCACACCGGCTATTACAATGCGGTCGAGCCCTTCCCGGTCATGCGGGTGACGGCGGTGACGATGCGCCGCGCCCCGCTCTACCTTTCGACCTTCACAGGTCGGGCGCCGGACGAGCCCTCGCGCATCGGCGAGGCGCTGAACGTATTGTTCCTGCCGCTGCTGCGCCGACAATTCCCGGAGGTCACCGATTTCTGGCTGGCGCCGGAAGCCTGCTCCTACCGGATCGCCGTCGTCTCCATCGCCAAGCGCTATCCGGGCCAGGCACGGCGGCTGATGCTGGGCCTGTGGTCGATGCTGCCGCAGTTCAGCTACACCAAGCTCGTCATCATCGTGGACGACGACATCGACCCGCGCGACTGGGCGCAGGTGATGTGGGCTGTCGCGACCCGCTCGGACGCCAGCCGCGACCTCGTCACGCTGACCGACACGCCGATCGACTATCTCGACTTCGCCTCGCCGAAGCCGGGCCTCGGCGGCAAGCTCGGCATCGACGCCACCAACAAGCTGCCGCCCGAGACCGAGCGCGAATGGGGCCGGCCGATGGCGATGGACCCCGCCGTCGAAGCCCGCATCGACGCACTCTGGCCTGCGCTCGGGCTGCAGCTCAATCCCGGAGCCCCGCGATGAGCCGAACGCCACGCGTCGTCGTCGGAATCAGCGGCGCCTCGGGCGCGGCGATCGGGCTGCGGGTGCTGGAACGGCTGGCCGGGACCGGGAGGGTCGAGACCCATCTCGTCATCTCGCCGGCGGCCGAACGGACGCTGGCCACCGAGGTCGATCCGGGCGCTCCTGCACGGGCGCGGGGCCTGGCCTCCTGCTGCCATGAGCCTTCGGATATCGGCGCCAGCATCGCCAGCGGCTCCTTCCGCACGGCGGGCATGATCGTCGCGCCCTGCTCGATCCGCAGCCTCTCCGCGATCGCCTATGGCCAGCTTGACAACCTGCTGGCGCGTGCGGCCGACGTGCAGCTCAAGGAGCGCCGCCGGCTCGTCCTGCTCGTACGCGAAAGCCCGCTGCATCTCGGCCATTTGCGCGCCATGGCGCAGGTCACCGAATATGGCGCGATCGTCGCGCCGCCGGTGCCGGCCTTCTATCAGCAGCCGCGCGATATCGATGCGGTCATCGACCAGATTGCGCTGCGCGCCATCGGCCTGCTCGATCTCGACATCGAGGGGCTGGCGCCCCTCGAATGGCAGGGTGGCAAAGGCTGAAGTGCCTCAGACCGCGCGGCTGTATTGCCGTTGCGGCTGGTCGAGATGGGCGTCGAAGACCGAGGCGACTTTGCGCACGAACAGGCGCGCATTCTCCGGCAAGAGCACGCGGCTGCCGTCGAAGGCGACGAGACCCTCCTGCGCCAGCCGGTCGAGCTTGTGCAGGGACGGCGCGAGCACCCGCGCATCGACGGGGTGCTGCGCGCAGATTGCGTCGATATCGACTGAGAGATCGCACATCACCCGCTCGATCAATTCAGCACGCAGGCGATCCTCAGGCGTCAGACGATAGCCCTTGCCGGTCGGCAGCGCGCCATCGGCGATCCGCTCGGCATAGCGGCCGATCACGACCTCGTTCTGGATGTAGCCCTGCGGCAGCTTGCCGATTGCGGAGGCGCCGAGCCCGATCAGTGCTTCGCAAGGGTCGGTGGTGTAGCCTTGGAAATTGCGGTGGAGCCGGCCTTGCGAGAGCGCCTGCGCCATCGGGTCCTCCGGCAGGGCGAAATGATCGAGCCCGATGCGGATATAGCCGGCCTCGGTCAGCAGGCGCGCCATCAGTTCGGCCTGCTCGTGCCGGGCTTCGCCATCGGGCAGGTCGGCCTCGGCGATGCGGCGTTGGTGCTTCTTGAACTGCGGCACATGGGCATAGCCGAAGATCGAGAACCGGTCGGGCCGCATCGTCAGGCATTGCTCGACCGTGTCGCGGCAGGATTGCAGTGTCTGCTTCGGCAGACCGTAGATCAGGTCGAAACTGACCGCGGCGATCTCGGCCTCGCGCAGGCCGGTGGTGACGGCCGCGGTCTGCTCGACGCTTTGGACGCGGTTGATCGCCCTCTGCACGACAGGGTCGAAGCTCTGGACGCCCAAGCTCGCGCGATTGACCCCGGCGGCCGCCAGGGCCGCCGTCATGGCTGGACCCAGCCGGCGCGGATCGATCTCGACCGCGATCTCGGCATCCGGATGGATCGGGAAATGCTGCCGCAGCAGCGCGACGAGCGCGACGAAATCCGCCGGTTCGAGGATGGTCGGCGTGCCGCCGCCGAAATGGATATGGCGCACGTCGAGCGGCGCGGAGAGGGCCCCCGCCACCAGCGCGATCTCGCCGCGCAACGCCGCGAGATAGTCGACGATCGGGCCGTCGCGCAGCGCCACCGTGGTGTGGCAGCCGCAATACCAGCACATCGAGCGGCAGAACGGCACATGCAGATAGAGCGAGGTGGTGGTGCCCGCCTTGAGCTGCTTCAGCCAGCCGGCATAGGAACTGCCGTCGATGCCGGCGTTGAAATGCGGCGCGGTCGGGTAGCTCGTATAGCGGGGCAGGTGCTCGTCTCGATAGGGCGCGGCAGGCATGGCACGCTCCGGTCAACCGGTTTCCGATGCCCTTTCGATAGACGCTGTGCCGGCGGCATTCTTTGACTTACTGCAAATTCAAGAACCCACGGAGGCCGAGCCGTGCGATCGGCCTCGGTGGGATCTGGCGCCCTTATTCGAACAGATCGGGATGTGCCGCCTCGGTCTTTGGCAGGGCGCGCAGGATTTCGGTGAGATGGTGGCGCATCGCCGCCTCGGCCGCCTCGGCGTCGCCCGCATCGATCGCCGCCATGATGCGCCGATGCTGCTGGATCAGCGGCAGCATTGAGTCAGGCCCCGGCAGGGTGAGCTGGCAGACCCGGTCCATATGCGCCTTGATGTCCCGGATCGCCTCCCAGGCGAGCGGCATCCCGACGCCTTCCGTCAGCTCGACATGGAAGAGCTCGTCATAGCGCTGGAAGCTGGCGTGGTCGTTGCGCGCCGCCGCCTTGTCCTGCATCTCCAGGAAATCGGCGATGCGCTGGCGGCTCTGCGCCGCGAAGGACTGGCAGGCCTGCCGGACGATCGCGACCTCCACCGCCTCGCGCACGAAGCGCGATTCCATCATCTTGCGCACCGAGAACTTGACCACCACCGTGCCGCGCTGCGGCTGGATGTCGACGAGCCGCGTCTTGGCGAGCGCGATCAGTGCCTCGCGCACCGGCTGGCGCGACACGCCGTATTTCAGCGCGATCTCCTGTTCCGACAGCCGGGTTCCGGGCGGCAGTTCCAGCGCGATGATCGCGCGGCGCAGCTCGGCCTCGACGCGGGCCGCGGCCGAAGCGCCTGAGAAGGTGGCGGGTGACGCCAACGAAAGGCTCAAGTCAAAAACCTCCAAGGCCTGTTGCGTACCATACGACAACATACTACCATACAATCACTGCCGCAACCGAACTGGACATGCGAGCAGCCAGCTTATGTTCGAAGCGCCGATCGACAAGCCGGGAAACGGCAAGGCCTCGAACCCACGGGAGAACGCACCATGACCGCACGCCGCAGTTTCCTTGCCTATACCGCCGCGCTGGCCCTCTCGGCTGCCGCGGCGACCTCGGCCCTCGCCCAGAACGTGACCCTGCGCTCGGCCGACATCCACCCGACCGACTACCCGACCGTCGAGGCCGTCCGCTACATGGGCAAGCTGCTTGAGGATCGGACGCAGGGCCGCATCAAGATCAACGTGTTCCATTCGGCTCAGCTAGGCCAGGAGAAGGATACGATTGACCAGACCCGTTTCGGGGTCATCGACATCAACCGCATCAACATGGCGCCGTTCAACAACCTGATCCCGGCGACCAACATTCCCTCGCTGCCCTTCATCTTCCGCTCGGTCGACCATATGCGGAAGTCCATGGACGGGCCGATCGGCGACAATCTGCTGAAGGAGTTCGAGAAGCACGACCTGATCGGCCTCGCGCTCTACGATTCGGGCTCGCGCTCCTTCTATAACTCCAAGCGCCCGATCAACAGCCCGGCCGACATGAAGGGCATGAAGATCCGCGTCCAGCAGTCCGACATGTTCGTCGCGCTCGTCTCGGCGCTCGGCGCCAATGCCACGCCGATGCCCTTCGGCGAGGTCTATTCCGCGCTTCAGACCGGCGTCATCGATGGCGCCGAGAACAACTGGCCGTCCTATGAATCGACCCGCCACTTCGAGGTCTCGAAATTCTATTCGGTGACCGAGCACTCGCTCTCGCCGGAAGCGCTGGTGATGTCGAAGAAGAGCTTCGAGAAGTTCAACGCCGCCGATCAGGCGCTGATCAAGGCGGCGGCCAAGGAATCGGTCGCCAAGATGCGCGAGCTCTGGGATGCGCGCGAGAAGGCGTCCGAAGCCAAGGTCAAGGCCGGCGGTGCCCAGGTCAACATGGTCGAGAAGAAGCCCTTCATCGACGCGATGAAGCCGGTCTACGACAAGTTCGTCACCGATCCGAAGCTGAAGGAAATGGTCGCCGCCATCCAGGCGGTGAACTGAGCCTCTGCGACGCGGGGCGGCCGGGACCGGCCGCCCTGCTTTCGGCCTCTTGCCAGTAGCCCGGGCAGATTTCATGCGCGCTTTCACAGCCTTTCTGACACGCCTCGACGCCAAGCTCAGCCTCTTCGCGCTGATCACGGCAGGCGCCGGCCTCGTCCTGATGACCGTGATGGTCGCTTGGGGTGTCTTCGGCCGCTATGTGCTCAACGACACACCGATCTGGGTCGAGGCGGGATCGCTCTTCCTGATGTCCTGGTTCATTCTGCTCGGCGCCGCCGTCGGCGTGCGCGAGAGCGACCATCTCGGCTTCGAGGTCGGGCTCGTGATGTCGCCGCCGCGCGTGCGCGCTGCGCTGATCGTGATCGGCGAGAGCCTCGTCTGCGCCTTCGGGCTCGCCATGCTCGGCTATGGCTGGCAGCTCGCGGCCGGCACCTGGGCCGATCGCATGCCGATCATCGGCATCTCGCGCGGCTGGGACTATGTGCCGATCGCGGCGGGCGGCGCGCTGATCGCCCTGTTCGCGCTGGAAAAGCTTCTGCTCTTCATCACCGGCGAGGAACAGGCCCCGCTCGGCTTCGTCCATTTCGGCGAAAGCCAGGAGGCCTGAGCCATGGAACTCTGGATTCTCTTCGGCGTCTTCTCGCTGCTTTTGCTGATCGGCGTGCCGGTCGCCTTCTGCCTCGGCATCGCCTCCGTCGCGACCGTCGCCTATATGGGCTTGCCGCCGGTCGTCGTCTTCCAGCAGATGAATTCCGGCATGAACGCCTTCGCCATGATGGCGATCCCGTTCTTCATCTATGCCGGCGACCTGATGATCCGCGGCGGCATCGCCGAGCGGCTGATCCAGATGGCAGCGAGCCTCGTCGGCCATCTGCGCGGCGGCCTCGGCCAGGTCAATGTCGTCACCTGCACGCTCTTCGGCGGCATCTCCGGCTCGGCCGTGGCCGATGCCTCGGCCGTCGGCGGCCTGATGATCCCGCAGATGAAGAAGCGCGGCTACGACACCGACTATGCCGTCAACGTCACGGCGAATGCGGCGATCATCGCGCTCCTGATCCCGCCCTCGCACAACATGATCATCTATTCGCTCTCGGCGGGCGGCAATCTCTCGATCGCGGACCTGTTCACCGCCGGCGTCGTGCCGGGGCTGCTGCTCTGCGCCGCACTGATGTTCGCGGCCTGGGCCGTCGCCGTGAAGCGCGGCTATCCGCGCGAGCCTTTCCCGGGCTTCGCCGTCGTCGGCCGCTACGTGGTGCTGGCGCTGCCCGGCATCCTGCTGATCGGCATCATCTTCGGCGGCGTCCGCTCAGGCGTTTTCACAGCGACTGAATCCTCCTGCGTCGCCGTCGTCTACGCGATCCTCGTTACTATCTTCGTCTATCGCCAGCTCACCTGGACGGCCTTCGTCGAGGCGACGCTGGGGGCAGTGCGCACCACGGCGATGGTGCTGCTGGTGATCGGCACGGCCGGCGCCTTCGGCTGGCTGATGGCCTTCCTGCAGGTGCCGCAGGCGACCATCGCCGCGATGAAGGCGGTCTCCGACAATCCGATCGTGATCCTGCTGATGATCAACCTGATCCTGCTGGTGCTCGGCACCTTCATGGACATGGCGCCGATGATCATCATCTGCACGCCGATCTTCCTGCCGGTGGTGAAGGCCTTCGGCGTCGATCCGATCCATTTCGGCGTCATCCTGATCCTCAACGCCGGCATCGGGCTCAACACCCCGCCGGTCGGCTCGGTGCAGTTCGTCGCCTGCGCCATCGGCCGCATCTCCATCGGCGAGTCGATGCGGACGATCTGGCCCTTCTACGGCGCCAGCGTCGCCGTGCTCCTGCTCGTCACCTATGTGCCCGGCCTGTCGCTCTGGCTGCCGCGGCTGTTCCACTGAAGGACCGATCATGACCATCGACATTCGCCAGGTTTCGCACCCCGAGGCCGTCAAGGGCTTCGACACGGCGGAACTGCGGCGCCACTTCCTGATCGAGACGCTCTTCGCCCCCGGCGAGGTGACGCTGACCTACAGCCATCTCGACCGCGTCATCGTCGGCGGCGCCATGCCCACGGCCAACCCCGTCGCGCTGCCGACGCCGAAGGCCGTCGGCACGGATGCCTTCCTGAAGCGGCGTGAGCTCGGCATCGTCAATGTCGGCGGTCCCGGCAAGGTCTCGGTCGGCGGCCAGGACTACGCGCTCGCCAAGCGCGACGCGCTCTATATCGGCAAGGAGGCCGGCGAGGTCTCCTTCACGAGCGACGATGCCGGCAACCCGGCGAAGTTCTACCTGCTCTCGACGCCGGCCCATGCCGTGCATCCGACCAAGGTGATCAAGGAGGCCGATGCCAAGACGCTGGCGCTCGGCGAGCAGGCGACGGCCAACAAGCGCGTCATCCGCCAGTACATCATCCCCGGAATCTGCGACACCTGCCAGCTCGTGATGGGCGTGACCACGCTGGAGGAAGGCAGCATCTGGAACACCATGCCGTCGCACGTCCATGACCGGCGCTGCGAGATCTATCTCTATTTCGACGTGCCCGCGGATGCCCGCGTCTTCCACCTGATGGGCGAGCCGCAGGAGACCCGCCATCTCGTCGTCGCCAACGAGCAGGCGATCCTCTCGCCCGGCTGGTCGATCCACTCTGGCGTCGGGACCAAGGCCTATTCCTTCATCTGGGGCATGGGCGGCGACAATGTCGACTACACCGACATGGACATGGTCGCGACCGGGGACCTGCGTTGACATCTTCACAGTTCGATTTGGGCGGCCGGACCGCGATCGTCACCGGGGCCAATACGGGCCTCGGTCAGGCGGTCGCGGTCGCGCTCGCCCAGGCTGGTGCCGGCGTCGTCGCGGTTGGTCGGTCTAGCATGGCGGAGACCAGGGAGCTGGTCGGCAAGACCGGCAAGCCCTTCCATGAAATCACCGCCGATCTCGCCACGCTGGAGCCGATCGGCCGGATCGTCGACGAGGCGGAAGCGGCAGCAAAGGCCGACGGCTCGCGGCTCGACATCCTCGTCAACAATGCCGGCATTATCCGCCGCGCCGACGCCATCGACTTCACCGAGGCCGATTGGGACGCGGTGATGGATGTGAACCTGAAGTCGACCTTCTTCCTGACCCAAGGTGTCGCGAAGCGCATGCTCGCCGACGGCAAGGGCGGCAAGGTGATCAACATCGCCTCTCTGCTCTCCTTCCAGGGCGGCATCCGCATCCCGTCCTACACGGCCTCGAAGAGCGGGCTTGCCGGGCTGACGCGGCTTCTCGCCTGCGAGTGGGCGGCCAAGGGCATCAACGTCAACGCCATCGCGCCGGGCTACTTCGTCACCAACAACACGCAGGCGCTGCGCGCGGACCCGGAGCGCAACGCCGCGATCCTGTCTCGCATCCCGGCCGCTCATTGGGGCGATCCGCAGGAGCTTGGCGGCGCGGCCGTCTTCCTGGCCTCGGATGCCGCTGCCTACATTCATGGCGTGGTTCTGCCGGTCGATGGCGGCTGGCTCGCGCGCTGAGGAGAGCCCGACATGAACCGCAAGAACGAGCCCTTCGCCCATGATGCCGATCTCGCCTGGGAGCCGGCTGGGGAGGGCGTGACACGCAAGATCCTGACTTATCGCGACGAGGTCATGATGGTGCGCGTGCGCTTCGAGGCCGGCGCCATCGGCGCGGCGCATAGCCATCCGCATATCCAGTGCTCGCTGGTCGAGAGCGGCGTCTTCAAGATCACCATCGGCGGGCGCAGCCAGCGCCTCGTGGCCGGGGACAGCTTCCTGGTTCCTCCGGACGTCGTCCATGGCGCGGTCGCGGTCGAAGCCGGCACGCTGCTCGACGTCTTCACGCCGATGCGGGCCGACTTCGTGGCCTGATTTAAGAAAGGCGGCCCTCAGGCCGCCTTCTTGCCCGCGTCGAACGGGATTTCAATATCGACCGCCAGCGTCGAGACTTGGGCGCCGCGTTCCATGCGGACGCTGACCTTCTCGTCATCGACCTGCATGTGCTTCGCGATGGCGCGCAGGATTTCGTCGCGCAGCTTCGTCACCAGATCGGAATCGCCGACCGCGGCGCGCTCATGGGCGAGCAGCACCTGCAGCCGCTCGCGAGCTGCGGGGGCGGACTGGGTGCGGGAGAAAAGACGGAGCAGGTTCATGCCGCTTTCCTTCCGAAGAACTTGCCGAGGAAGCTGCGCTTCTCGCCCGGCACGGTGATCGGCAGCGTCTCGCCCCTGAGCCGGCGGGCCGCGTCGAAATAGGCGATGGCCGGGGCGCTGCGCTCATCCGCCAGCGTGACCGGCGAGCCGACATTGGAGGCGCGCAGCACGTCCATGCTCTCCGGCACGATGCCCAGCAGCGGGATCGACAGGATCTCGAGGACGTCATCGACCTTCAGCATGTCGCCGCGCTCGGCCCGGAGAGGGTCGTAGCGGGTCAGCAGCAGGTGCTTCTCGACCCGCTCGCCGTTCTCGGCCTTGATCGTCTTGGAATCGAGCAGGCCGATGATGCGGTCGGAATCGCGCACCGAGGAGACTTCCGGGTTGGTGACGACGATGGCCACATCCGCATGGCGCATCGCAAGCGTAGCACCACGCTCGATGCCGGCCGGGCTGTCGCAGATCACCCAGTCGAAATTGACCTTCAGCGCGCCGATGACCGCCGCGACGCCTTCGGCCGTCAGATTGTCCTTGTCGCGCGTCTGCGAGGCCGGCAGCAGATAGAGGCTCTCGAGCCGCTTGTCGCGGATCAGCGCCTGGGTGAGCTTGGCCTCGCCCTGGATGACGTTGACGAGGTCGTAGACCACGCGCCGCTCGGCGCCCATGACGAGGTCGAGGTTGCGCAGGCCGACGTCGAAATCGACGACCACGACCTTCTCGCCGTTGCGGGCGAGCGCTGCGCCGAGTGCGGCCGAGGAGGTCGTCTTGCCGACGCCGCCTTTGCCCGATGTGACCACGATGACCTTGCCCATTGAGCCCTCCTGTTCCTGTGACGCGCCGCCGCTCAGGCGAGTGTTCCGACTTTGAATGTGTCGCCTTCCAGCCAGAGCTGGACGGCCTTTCCGCGCAGGCCGGGCTCCAGGTCCTCGGCCGTCTTGTAGTACCCGTCGATCGCGACCAGCTCGGCTTCGAGCTTGCTGCAGAAGATGCGCGCCGCGGCATTGCCCATCGTGCCGGCCATCGCCCGGCCGCGCAGCGCGCCATAGACGTGGATCGAGCCGCCGGCGATGATCTCCGCGCCCGAGGCCACCGAGCCGACGACGGTGACGTCGCCCTCGGTGAAGACGATCGATTGGCCAGAGCGCACCGGTTCGGTCACCAGCATGGAAGGCGTCGCCTTCGCGGCCGGCGGCACGGCAGGCATTGGTGCAGCGGCGGCCTTCTTCGAGGTCTTCGATTCGCGAACCTCGTCATCGCTCGGCGCCTCGATATCCGAGGTGGGGCGGCCATCCGCCATGGCGGGCGGCATGTCCGCGCCGAGCAGGGAAGGGCGTGCGCCTTCGATGCCCATGATTCGCACGTTGCGGGTCGCGAGCTTGTCGATCAGCGTGCGCAGCTCGGCCCGGTCGATATCGAGCCCGCTGACATCCAGCACCACCGGGCGACGCATGAAGAAGCCGGTGGAACGCGAGGCGAGATCGTCGAGCCGGACCAGCCAGTCCTCGAACGGAAGTTCGGGCGACAGGGCCATGGCCAGGAAGCTGCGCCCCTTGAGGCGGATGGGTCGCGGTTGCGTTAACACGTTGGTCATCTTGGTAAAAAATCGGTTGCCACGATCTATTCCGTGAAATGGTTAATGGATCGTAAAGGCAGGGCCGCCGAACGCTGTCAGTTGTTAATCTGCATCAGGAGGCGGAGCGCGCTGGCTTGCTACCGGAGCTTGTTCGCGGCGCGTCGCTCAGTGGATCATGCAGCGCGATACAGGCTCGCTCGCCGCTGCGCGCTACGCCGCATATCTGACTGATTTGTAGGGGAATGCAGCCGCATAACGGGGTGTGACGGGTTTCTGGAATGCGCTTGACCCAATTCAGCGAATACGCGCTGCGGCTCCTGATCTTCGCCGCCGCGCATCCCGACCGTCTGGTCACCGTCGAGGAAGCCGCGACCTCCTACGACATCTCGCGAACGCATCTGATGAAGGTGGCGAACCTGCTGGTTCGTCAGGATTACCTCAAAGGCGTACGCGGTCGCTCCGGTGGGCTGACGCTGGCGCGGCAACCGACAGACATCTCGCTGGGCGCGATCATCCGCGCGACCGAACCGGCCTTCTCCGTCGTCGAGTGCTTCGGCGAGGCGGAAGGGCGCTCCCTGCTGAGCCTTGAGCGCTGGCGCGGCATCCTGTCGGGCGCGATGGAGGCTTTCCTGGCCGAGCTCGACAGATACTCGCTGCGTGATCTCGCCGCCGATCCGGAACGTTTCGGCATCCGCCTGCCAGCGGCCTGAATTGCCACCACTGGCCTCCGGCCGACACTCCCCAAAGATGCTCGCCGCGAATTGCTTGCGTCTGGACAAACACCAGATCGGCTGCAACCGCTAGGTGCAGGTGGTCTTTCGGACGCACCGGCATGGTGCGCCGGGCCGGGATCGAGGTGGCATGATGAGGTTCCCTTCCTTCTTCGCCGAGGCCCCCCGCCTCAGGGTCAGAGATCCGCTGGCCGCCTTTCTCGGTGCCAGCGAGGACGGTATCCTGGAATACGGCTACGAGGATGTCGTCCGGCTCGCCGGCCATTCCTGCCCGGCCGTCGCCGGCGCCTATCTCATGGTCATCAACGGCCTGTCCTATCTCTATGACGAGGAGCTGCCCGAACGCGGCGGTATTGAGGTCTTCATGCGCGGTGAGCCCGACCAGGGAACGACCGGCGTGCTAGCCTCGGTGGCGACGCTCCTCACCGGCGCTGCGGCCGAGACCGGCTTCGGCGGCATTGGCCCGGCGAAGCGCTTCGCCCGGCACGGCATGCTGCGCTTCGGCATGGAGATCGAGGGCGTCATGGCGCTGCGACGCCGGGATACCGGCGAGGGGGTCGTCGTCGACCTCGACACGGGCGCGGTGCCGCACGCCGCCGAGATGGCCGCCGTCATGCCGCGGGCCGTGTCGGGAGACAGCGATGCCGCCGAGCTCGGCAGCTTCGCGGCGCTATGGCAGGACCGGGTCCGCCGCATGCTGATCGACCACGCCGACGATCCCAAGCTGATCCATCTCTATGACTGGATGCCGGAGGACGCCTCGCTGTCTCCGGCTTGAGTGTCTCGTCCCGTCGAGGCCGGGATCGCGGGAGAGCCGCGCCCGCCGCAGCCTTTCCGCCCGTTCTTCGTCCTTGCCGCACTCGACGCCATCGCCGGGGTTCTGCCGTGGCTGGTTTCGGGGAATCCGCCCGGGCCTGAATGGCACCGTGACGAATTGCTGTTCGGCATGGTGCCGGCGGTCATGGCCGGCTTCCTGCTGACGGCCTTGCCCCGCTGGACACGGACGGCGCCGATCTCGCGTGCCGGCCTGAACGCATTGCTGGTCTTTTGGTGCCTCGCGCGCATCGCCCACGCTGGCCCGCCCGATTTCGCTCGGCTGCTCTCCGCCGGCTTCGTCCTGACCCTCGTCGCGATCCTGGCCCATCGCATCGCAGCCGTCCGAAAGAGCCGAGAATACAAGGTCGTGGCTCTGCTGATCCTCCTCGGGATGGCGCCGCTGCTGCCCACGGCGGTCTCGCCGCGCCTGGCCCTGGCAAGCGCGCTCGGGCTGGTCGCCATCATCGCGGGGCGCATCGTTCCGGCCTTGGGCGGAGCCTATCTCGCGCTCCATGGACTCAAGCCCGCGCGACGACTGCCGATGCCTCTTGAATACGCCTCAGCGTTGGTGCTGGCCGTCGCACTCGCCGGCTGGTGCTTCGGGATCGAGACCGGTGGCCTCGTGAGCGGGCTCGCCGCGGCCCTTCAGCTTGCACGCCTCCTCTCATGGCAAGGCTGGCAGGTCGCTCGCCATCCCGGCCTGCTCGCGCTGCACCTGGCCTATCTGTGCCTTCCAGCCGGCCTTGCCGTGCGGGCATTGTGCGAGGCGGGGCAGGATTTGCTAGGTGGCAACGCCGAAATCCATCTCTGGTCGACGGGCGCTATCGGCCTGATGTGCCTCGCGGTGATGGCCAGCATGATCCGGCGCCAGACCGGGCGCCCCTTCTCCAGCTCGACGACTGCGACTGCCGCTTTAGTCTTCGCAATGGCCGTCATCCCTTTCAGGCTGCTCGCGCAGACACATGTTGAAATCTGGCTCGTGCCTGCGGCGCTCTGTTGGGTCGCGGCCTTTGCGCTCTTTCTTGCTGCTTTCGGGCCGATTTTGCTGCAGCCTGCGACGGGGCCTCGGCCCACTCGCTCCGCCGTTTCAGGTCGCGCTGATCGCTGAGCGGGCGCCGCACCGCTAACCCTCTCTTCACCATGATCCGAGGCATTTGAGCCAAATGCCTCCCATCGCGGAACGCCGTCCGCAGCGCCGGATTGTCCCTGCACCACAGGGGAGAACTGCAATGCGGCACCGCATGTCGTTGGATCTCTGGCTCTGGCTGGCCGTCGCCGTCGCCATGGCGCTCGCTGCAGCCGCCTGCCTTCGTCCCGTCGCCTCGTTTGGCTGACCTTCACGAAAACAATGGCCCGGCCCCGCCGAAGCGAGACCGGGCCGCAAAGCCCATCGACTGGGTTGTCCCCGGCGCCGCATGAGACGCCGGGGGCGTGGCCTCAACGGCCCTTCGAGACGTTCCAGTAGACCGGGAGGCCGGGCGAAAGCAGGCCATTCAGGCTCGCCTGCTGGCCGCGCACCAGCCAGAACTGGCCAACCGGGATGTAAGGTACCGTCTCGACGGCACGCTCCTGGATCTTCCGCGCGATCGCCTTGCGGCCATCGAGGTCGGGCGTCATCGTGAATTCGGCGCGCAGCTTTTCGATCGTCTCATCGCAGGGCCAGCCGAACCACGCGTTTTCACAGTTCGAGCGCAGCCCGAGATGGCCAACCGGCTCGGTCATGTCCGGCGCGGCCGGCCCAGAGGCGAAGGTCGACCAGCCGCCCTGCTCGACCGGGTTCTTGCTGGTGCGCCGGCTCGACAGCGTGCCCCAGTCCATCGCCTGATAGTCGACGTTGAGACCGGCATCGCGCAGCAGCTGCGAGACGACGAGCGTCTGCGGGCTGAGCGCGGTCTCGGTCGCGTCGAGCACGACGATCTTCTCGCCCTTGTAGCCGCTCTCCGCGATCAGCTTCTTGGCCGCCGACACATCCGGCTTTGGCCAGGACGCATCGGTGAAATAGGGCGAGTCGCACATGTAGAAGGACGGGCAGACGGTATAGAGCGCCTTGTCGTCGACATAGGCGCGCACCGCCTGCTCCTGATCGACGAGCCGCAGGATCGCCTGGCGCAGCTTCACGTTGTTGAAGGGCGGCTGCGACTGGTTCATCCGGAAGACGCCCTGCAGCGCAGAGAGCTTCGAGACGGTGATCTTCGCATTGCCCTTCACCAGCGAGATCATGTCCGGCGGCATCTCCTCGAAGATGTCGATCTCGCCGGCCTGCAGCGCGTTCAGCGCCGTCTGCGCATCGGGCATGATCATCCATTCGACGCGGTCGACATTCGCCACCTTGCCGCCCGCGAGGCCATCCGGCGCCTCCTTGCGCGGCTGGTAGGTCGGCGCCTTGGCGTAGACGATCTTCGAGCCCGGCGACCACTGGTCCCTCACCAGCATGAAGGGGCCGGAGCCGGTCGCGTCGGTGATGTTCTGGTTCGAGGGCGTGGCGGCGATGCGCGCCGGCATGATGACCGGCAGCATCGAGCTCGGCTTGCCGAGCGCATCGAGCACGAGGCCCCAGCGGTCCTTGAGCACGAGCGTGACGGTCTTCGGATCGGTCGCGGTCAGCGAGGCGGTATGGGCCGTGAGCTGCTGGCCGAGGCCATCACGCTCGCCCCAGCGCTTCAGCGAGGCGACGACGTCCGTGCTCGTCACCGGCGTATTGTCGTGGAACTTCAGCCCGTCGCGCAGTACGAAGGTCCAGGTCAGGCCGTCCGCCGAGGTGGTGAAGCTCTCGACCATCTGCGGCTTGATCAGGCCCTTGGCGTCCTGCGCGAAGAGCGTGTCATAGACCATGTAGGCGTGGTTGCGGACCATGTAGTCCGACGTCGTCATTGGATCGAGCGTGCGCAGATCGCCGAAGGGGCGCACCTTCAGCACGGTCTGCGCTGCGGCCGGCAGCGCCGCCAGCGACAAAGCAAGGCTGCCGGCCAGCGCCATGCGTCTCGTCAGGCTTTTCATCTTTCCCTCCCTCTGAATTGTCTTGCGGTTCTTCTTTTCGGTGATCGGCCTCAGACCCGCAGCTTGCGGGCGAGGCGGGGATCGATGGCGTCGCGCAGCGCGTCCCCAAGCACGTTGACGGTCAGCACGAGCAGCGCGAGCGCCACGCCCGGGAAGGCGATCATCCAGGGCGCGCGCTGCATGAAGGGCCGGGCCTCGGCCAGCATGTTGCCCCAGCTCGGGATCGTCGGCGGCGTGCCGGCCCCCAGGAAGGACAGGATCGATTCGATGATCATCGCCGAGGCGAAGACATAGGTCGCCTGCACGATCACGGGCGCGGCGGCATTGGGCAGGATGTGGCGCAGCAGCATCCGGGGGAGCCCCGTGCCGTTGGTGATCGCCGCCTCGACATAGGTCTGCTCGCGCAGCACCAGCACCGAGGAGCGGACGACGCGGGCCATGCGCGGAATCTCCGCGATGCCGATCGCGATCACGACGTTCTGGACGCTCGATCCGAACAGCGACATCAGCGCGATGGCGAGCAGGATGCCGGGGATCGCCATGAGCCCGTCCATCACCCGCATCACCGTGCCGTCGAGCCAGCGCACATAGCCGGCGACGAGGCCGATCAGCAGGCCGAACGAGACGGTCAGCACCGTGACGAGCGCGCCGATCGTCAGCGAGATTCGCGTGCCGTTCAGCGTGCGCGACAGGGTGGAACGGCCGAGCTGGTCGGTGCCGAACCAATGCTCGGCGCCGGGTGGGCGCAGGCGCTGGATCGGGTTCACGCGCACCGGATCGGGCAGGATATGGGGCGCGATGAGCGCGACCAGCGTGAAGCTCGCCAGAATGGCGAGCCCGGTCAGGATCGTCGGGTTGCTGCGCAGGAAGCTGCGCGCCGTCTGGAGAGGGCCGGGCGCCTTCTGTGCGACGGAGCCGGTCACGGTCATCGTCACGGCGCCCTCAATAGCGGATGCGTGGGTCGAACAGCACATAGCTGAGATCGACCAGCAGGTTGACGGTGACGTAGACGAGCGAGAAGACGAGGATCAGCCCCTGCACCACGGGGTAGTCCCGCCGCAGGATGGCATCAGTCGTCAGCCGCCCGAGGCCCGGGATGTTGAACACGGTCTCGGTCACCACCACGCCGCCGAGCAGGGCGGCGATGCCGACGCCGACGACCGTCACGACCGGGATCGCGCAGTTCTTCAGGGCGTGGCGCAGCACGACGAGGGCCGGTCTCATGCCCTTGGCATGGGCAGTGCGGACATAATCCTCCGAGAGCACTTCCAGCAGGCTCGCCCGCGTGACGCGCGCCAGCAGCGCCGCATAGAGCATGGCGAGCGCCAGCCCCGGCAGGATGAGGCTGTTCAGGCAGGGCAGCAGCCCCTGCGCGAGCGGCACATAGCCCTGCGTCGGGAACCAGCCGAGCGACAGCGCGAAGACATAGACCAGCAGGAACGCGACGACGAAGACCGGGGACGAGAAACCGACCATGGCGAAGGCCATCACCGCTCGGTCGAGGCGGCTGCCGGCCTTCAGCGCGCTCAACGTGCCGAGCGGCAGCGCGATGGCGAGGGCCATCAAGATCGCGACCAGCGCCAGCATCGCGGTCGGCTCGATCCGCATCCCGATCAGCCGCGTCACCTCCATGTCGGAGAAGACCGAGCGGCCGAGATCGCCCTGTGCGAGCTGGCCCGCCCAGGAGACGAGCTGTTCGATCAGTGGCCTGTCGAGACCGAGCTGGGCGCGGATCGAGGCGATCTGCTGTGTCGTGGCCTGATCACCGGCGATCAGGATCGCGGGGTCGCCGGGTGTCAGCCGCAGCAGGAAGAAAACAAAGAGGCCGACGAAGCCCAGCACGGGAACCGTCGCGGCGAGCCGGCGCAGGACGTAGGAGATCATGGCTGCGCGCAGCCATCCGCGGCGAAAGGATGCGCGCCCATCATCTCGTCTCCTGCCCGATTTTGTAACGTTTCAATCAAGCTCTCACAGAGCGAATAAAGTGGCAAGTGGCTTTGTAGATGCTTGCGAAATGCAGCGCGATCCGCAAAGTTGGATCGTGATTTGAACCGTTTCACCGAGGGAATGGATGGCGACGATTCGGGATGTGGCGCGCTTGGCCAATGTGTCGGTCGCGACCGTGTCGAACGTGCTCAACAGTGCCGATCGCGTCAGCCCCGAGCTCGCATCGCGGGTTCGCGCCGCGATGGAGAAGCTGAGCTACACGCCCCATGCGGGGGCGCGCTCGCTGCGCAAGCGGTCGAGCGGGCTGATCGGCCTCGTCGTCGGTGACATCACCAACCCGTTCTTCTCGGATCTGTTCGAGGCGGTGGAAGATGCTGCCGCCGCCTGCGGCTATCTTGTGCTGCTGTGCAATTCGAACGAGCGCAGCGAACGCGAGGAGGCGCATCTGCGCATGCTCCGTACGCAGCGCATCGACGGGCTGATTCTGGCGCCGACGGGCGCTGTCTCGATGAACCGGGCCTCGCTGCTCGCCCAGCTCGAAGTGCCGGTCGTTCTCGTCGACCGCGCCATGGAGGGGCTCGGCTACGACGCGGTCGTCCTCGACAACCGGCGGGCTGGCTTCGAGGCGACGCAGCATCTGATCGCCTGCGGCCACCGCCGGATCGGCCTCGTCAACGGACCCGAGGTTTTGCGGACGGCGGCAGAGCGTCTCGCCGGCTATCGCGAGGCGCTGCTGGCGGCGGGGCTACCCTTCGATCCCGATCTCGTCCGCGATGCGGGCTTCCGTCAGCACCCGGCCGAGCAGGCGATGGCGGAGCTGCTGGCGCTGCCGGAACCGCCGAGCGCGGTCTTCGCCACCAACAACCTGATGACGATCGGTGCAGCCAAGGTGCTGGCGGATCGCGGCCTTGCCTGCCCGCAGGACATCTCCCTCATCGGCATCGACGATCTGCCCTGGGCGGCGGCGGTCTCGCCACAGCTCAGCGCCGTCGCCCAGCCCGTCCGCGCCATGGGCGAAGCCGCCTTCGATCTTCTGAGCCGGCGGCTCGGAGGCACATTGAGCGGCCCCGGAACCACCACCGTGATGGCGCCGCGCCTCGTCATTCGCCGTTCCTGCGGCGCGCCTGCACCCGGAAAGCCCGCCCATGTCGACTGAATTCACCAAGCTCAGCGCGCTCGCCGTGCGCGATCTCCTCACGGCAGGAGAGGTCACCTCGGTCGAACTGGTCGAAGCAGCCGCAGCGCGCCTCGCCGTCGTCGAGCCACAGCTCAACGCCGTGCCTACGCTCTGCCTTGACCGGGCGCGGGAGCAGGCCCACGCGGCTGATGCGGCGAGAAGGGCGGGGCGCCCGAGCCTGCTCGGCGGGCTGCCCATCGTCGTCAAGGACAACAACGACGTCGAAGGCGTGCGCAACACGGGCGGCACCGCGATCTTCCGTGATCGCATCTCGACCGAGTCGGACCGGACAGTGGCGCTGATGGAGGCGAACGGCGCGATCGCGCTGGGCAAGTCGAACCTGTCCGAGCTCGGCGGCGCGCAGACCACCAACAGCGTCCATGGCGCGACCCGCAACCCCTATGACCGGCGCCTGACCTGCGGCGGCTCCTCGGGTGGCGCGGCGGTGGCGCTGGCGACCGGCGAAGCCTGGCTCGCCCATGGCAACGACTATGGCGGCAGCCTGCGCATCCCCGCGGCGTTCTGCAACATCACCGGCCTGAGGCCGACGCCCGGTCGCGTGCCGCGCAAGCGCCTTTCTGATCCCTTCGACATGATCGCCGTCGAGGGGCCGATGGCGCGTGACGTTGCCGATCTCGCGCTCTTCTTCGATGCGATGACGGGCTACGAGCCGGGCGATATCCTGACGGCGCCGAGCGGCGAGCCGCCCTTCCTCGAAGCTGCGCTGGCGCCGCAGAAGCCGGCGCGCGTCGCCGTCTCGTCGGATCTCGGCCTGTTGCCAGTCGAGGAGCCGATCCGGCTGGCGCTCGCCGATCTCGTCGCGATGCTGCGCCGGGCCGGGGTCACGGTCGAGCATGGGGCGCCAAACGTCAGCGGGGCCATGGACGCTTTCCGCGTGCTGCGCGGGGAGGGCTTCTATGCCACCTTCGCGCCGCTCTTCGACACGCATCGCGCGCTGTTTCCGGCGCCTGTCCTCGTCGACCTGCTGCGCGGTCGCGACCAGCCGGGCAGCGCCATCGTCGCCGCCAATCGCCAACGCAACGAACTCTACCGCCGCACCGTCGACTTCCTCGACGAGCACGACTTCCTGATCTGCCCGGCGACGCAGGCGATGCCCTTTTCCGTCGAGACGCTCTACCCGACAGTGCTCGAGAACCAGCCGATGCAGGACTATCTCGACTGGATCTCGATCACCGCGATCTGGTCGATCACGGGCCTGCCCGCCATCGCCATCCCGATCGGCTTCTCGCGCGAAGGCCTCCCGATCGGCGTCCAGATTCTGTCCCACGCCCGGCGCGAGGCCGATCTCTTCCGGCTGGCCGCCTGGATCGAGCGGGAACTCGCGCTGTCGAAGACGCCCATCGATCCGCGTTAGAGCGCCTGCCGGGGTCGCCCACGGCGAGAGTGTGCTGATCTCGCGTGGAACCACCACGTCATCCCGGACAAGCGGCGAAGCCACGCCGATCCGGGATCCATCGTAGAGCGCCGAGCCTTACGATGGATCCCGGGTCAAGCCCGGGACGACGCGCTTCCATGGAAGGTCAGCGCGCGCCAGCGTTACAAGCGCGATTTGTCAGGCTGAACGCCGTGCCTCAAAGCACGGCGAGCATCCCGCCATCGACATAGATGATCTGGCCGTTGACGTAGTCGGAGGCCGGTGCGGCGAGGAAGACGGCGGCGCCGATCAATTCCCCGGGCTTGCCCCAGCGCTTCGAGGGCGTGCGACCCTTCACCCAGGCATCGAAGGTCGGGTTCTCGATCAGCGCCTGGTTCATGTCGGTCAGCATGTAGCCGGGGCCGATGGCGTTGGCCTGGATGCCGTGCTCGGCCCATTCGGCCGCCATCGCCTGGGTCAGCATCTTGATGCCGCCCTTGGAGACCGTGTAGGGCGCGACCGTCGCCCGCGCCAGGGAGCTGGTGAGTGAGCCGATATTGATGATCTTGCCATGGCCGCGCGCGATCATGCGCTTGGCGGCCTCGCGCCCGATGACGAAGGCCGAGGTCAGGTTGGTGTCGATCACGCGCTGCCAGTCGGCCGTCGCCAGCTCGATCATCGGCTTGCGGAACTGGATACCGGCATTGTTGACCAGGATGTCGACGGCGATGCCGGAGGCATCGAAGCTGGCGAAGGCCTTGGCGACATCGGCTTCGGAGGTCACGTCGAACGCTGCGGCATCGGCCTCGTAGCCGGCCTGGCGCATCTCCTTCACCGCGGTCCCGACGCGCTCGGGATCGGTGCCATTGACGAGGATGTGGGCGCCGGCTGCAGCCAACCCTTCCGCCATGGCGCGGCCGAGCCCGCGCGAGGAGCCGGTGACGAGGGCGGTGCGGCCGGAGAGGTCGAAGAGGGGATTGGTCATTCCGCGATCCTCACAGGCTGCTGCGGCGGACCGTCAGGTCCGAGCGTTCATACACGGCCGGCAGAAGGTCGACGCCGAGACCGGACGCCTCCATCGGATAGACATAGCCGTCCTTGATCACCGGCATTTCGTTGACGAGCTCCTTGTACCAGCCCGTATAGAAGGCGCGCACCGATTCCTGCACCAGCGTGTTGGGCTGGCTGAAGGAGGCGTGGATCGCCGCGATGAAGCCGACAGGGCCGATGCAGTCATGCGGCGCGAAGGGGCGGTGATAGGTGTCGGCCATCGCCGCGATCTTGCGGCCTTCGGTCAGGCCGCCGGTCCAGCACAGATCGGCCATGACGACATGCATCGCGTCACGGTCGAGCATGTCCTTGTAGGGGAAGCGCGAGCCGAGCGTCTCGCTCGCCGTCACCGAGACCGTGGTCGAGCGGGCGAACTCGGCCAGCGCCTGCGGCGAGTTCATCCGGATCGGATCCTCGTACCAGGTCGGATTATAGGGCTCGAGCGCACGGGCGATCTTGATCGCGGTCGGCAGGTTCCACAGCGAATGGAACTCGACCATGATCTCCATCTTGTCGCCGACCGCCTTGCGGATCTTCTCGAAGGGCTCGATCGCCTTCTTCATCTGCTCGGGCGTGATGAAGAGCCCCTGATTCTCGATCGCGGGGGGATCGAAGGGCCAGATCTTCATCGCCGAGATGCCGCTTTCGAGCAGGCTCTCGGCCACGGCATCGGCACGGTTCATGAAGCCGTCGAGGTCCTCATAGGGCCCGGCGGATTCGCCGAGGTTCCAGGTCGAGACCGGCTTGATGTTGTGGGAGCGAACATAGCGATAGCCCGCGCAGGTGTTGTAGATGCGCTGCTTGTCGCGGCAGAGCCCGCCGAGCATCTGGTGCACCGGCTGGCCGCAGACCTTGCCGAAGAGATCCCACAGCGCGATGTCGACGGCCGAGGTCGCACGCGATTCCACGCCGGTCGAGGACTGGGCCATCGGCAGATTGGTCATCTCCCGGTGCAGCGCCTCGATGTGCAGCGGGTTCTTGCCGAGCAGGCGCATGGAGAGCGTGTCGTGCAGATGCGCCTCCACCGCGGCGGCACCGTAGAAGGTCTCGCCGAGGCCGATCACGCCGGCGTCGGTGTGCACGCGCACCCACAGCACATTGGCGAACTCGTCCGTCCGCAACGTCTCGATCATGGTGATCTTCAAAGCGAGCCTCCCGGAAACGGCGCTCTCTCGCGAGCGGGGCTCGGGAGCACCTTTGATGGATGGCGGCTCGGCCGTGACCGGTCTTAAGATGTCGGCCGCCTCGAGGCGGACATTAGGAGCGCTTGTAAAATTTCACAACATGTTTATCGTGGCCGCGACGGTGCCGTGACAAGAGCATCGTGCAAGAATGCATCGGGAGGACATGCGGATGGCGAGGCGCGCTGAGCGTCCCCAGCTGGTATTGGCCGAAGACGCTCCGGCGCCGAAGCGGCGCAACCGCGTCAACCTCTTCGAGGTCGCTTATCAGCGCATCGAGGAGATGCTGGTCACCTGCGAATTACAGCCAGGTCGGTTCCTTTCGCTGCAGGACCTGCAGGCGATGACCGGGCTCGGGCGCACGCCGATCCACCATGCCGTCAACCAGCTCGCGGCGGATACGCTCATCATCATCCGGCCCCGGCACGGCCTGCAGATCGCGCCGATCGATCTGGCTCGCGAGCGGCTGCTGCTGCGCCTGCGGCGTGATCTGGAGCGCTTCGTCATCGGGCTCGCGGCCGAACGGGCCGGCCCCTCGCACCGCAACCAGATGCTGCATATGGAGCGGCTCCTGCGAGAACGCCGCGATACGCTGACGCTGCCGGAGTTCAACACGCTGGACCGCCGCATCGACGGGATGGTGCTGGCGGCGGCGGCCGAGCCTTTCCTGGAGCACACGCTGCGCCCGCTGCACACGATCTTCCGGCGCATCGGCTTCATCTATCACAACCACATGCCGCGGAAGATCGGGCTGGCGGGCACGATCGACCATCATCTCGCCGTGCTGAACGCGATTGCGACACGCCATGCCGACCGCGCCACGGCGGCCTCGGATGCGCTGATCGGCTTCGTCGACGGCATGTTCGATGAGATGGAAGCGGCGATCGACCCTTCCTTATTGGATTGCAGCGTCGAGCCTCTGCTCGGCGCCTGACAGGAGAACCCATGCGTATTGTCTTCCATGGCGAGAACGCCGCTTCCTTCAGCCATGATTTCGCGAAGGTCCTGGGCCAGGACGCCGAGATCAGCCTGCTGCCCGACGTGCTCGCCTCCGAAGCCGACCGGCAGGCCTATGCGCAGGCCGATGCCATCATCGGCGTGAAGTTCGACGCCTCGTTGCCGCAGCCCGCAGGGCTGAAGCTGTTCCATGTTCCAGGCGCTGGCTACGACATGGTCGATCTCAGCCTGCTGCCGGCTTCCGCTGCCGTCTGCAATTGCTTCGGCCACGAGCAGGCCATCGCCGAATATGTGATGAGCGCGCTGCTCGCCCGGCACATCCCGCTCGCAGATGCTGACCGGCGGCTGCGCACCGGAGACTGGACTTACTGGGCCGGGGCGCCGGAACGCGTCCATGGCGAGATCGCCGGCAAGACCATCGGCCTCCTCGGCTTCGGCCATATCGGCAAGGCGATCGCGGCGCGGGCCAAGGCCTTCGAGATGCAGGTGCATGTCGCCAACCGCAGCCCCGTGCCGGCCTCAGCCATGGTCGATCGCGCCTTCACGCTCGACCAGCTCGACGCCTTCTACGGCTCGGTCGACTTCGTCATCGTCTCGATCCCGCTGACCGACGGCACCAAGGGCATCGTCGGTGCCGCCGCCTTCGCCGCGATGCGGCCCGATGCGGTTATCGTCAATGTCGCGCGTGGCCCGGTCATCGACGAACAGGCGCTCTACGATGCGCTGAAGGGCGGCCGCATCGGCGGCGCCATCATCGACACTTGGTATCGCTATCCGACAGCAGTGGATCGTGCTCCTTTACCGGCGAGCCTGCCCTTCCATGAGCTCTCCAACGTGGTTATGACGCCGCACATGTCCGGGTGGACGAACGGCACCATCAGCCGACGGCAGGGGGTGATCGCGGAGAACATCCGGCGGCGTGCCGCTGGCGAACCACTGGTCAACGTCGTGCGTGCCAGCGCCTGACGCCTGTTTTCAACACCGGCCGCAAAGAGCCGGGCCAAAACCGAGCGGCATGACCGCACAGAGGAGACGTTCTATCATGAATATTCTCAAGCATCTCAGGATTGCAGGCACGGTGCTCGCGCTCGGCGCCGGCATGCTCGCCGCCGGCCAGGCTTCGGCCCAGTCGATCACCGACATCGTCAAGCGCGGCTCGGTCAAGATCGGCGTGCTGATCGGCGCGCCGCCCTTCGGCTCGGTCGACTCGCAGGGCAATGCGATCGGCTACGACGCCGACGTGATCGCGCTGATCGGCAAGTATCTCGGCGTCAAGGTCGAGATGGTGCAGCTCACCCCGCCGGCCCGTATCCCGGCGCTGGAAGCCAACAAGGTCGACTTCCTCGTCGCCACGCTGGCTCCGACACCCGAGCGCGCCAAGGCGGTGATGTTCTCGATCCCCTACAGCGCCTTCCAGACCGGCATCTATGCCAAGAAGAACGTCCCGATCAAAAGCTGGGCCGATCTCAAGGGCATGAAGGTTGGCGTCAACCGCGGCTCGAGCGTCGAGCGTGAGTTCACCAACCGCGAGAAGGAACTGAACCTCACCATCCTGCGCTTCGAGGACGACGCCACCACCATGCAGGCGCTGTTCTCCGGCCAGGTCCAGGCCATCGCCGGCCCGGACGCTCAGGCCAACGCCGCCATGAAGGCGCGCGGCGAGACCGAGACCGAGGTGAAGTTCTTCTTTGGCATGCAGCCGAACTCGATGACCATGCGCAAGGACGCCTGGGAGCTGCGTCAGTGGCTCAACAACTTCATCTACTACGTCAAGCAGAACGGCGAGCTCGACGCGATCGCGCAGAAGTGGGTCGGCAGCCCGCTTCCGAACCTGCCGACCTTCTGATCCGCGTTCTATAATCTGATCTGCCGGCATGCCGGCGCGCCCCGCGCGCGCCGGCTACCCTCGACCTACCCCAGAGGCCGAAGGAGCGGACCATTGCTCTTCCAAGACGTCTTATCCAAATGGCCAATGATCCTGTACGGGGTCTGGCTCACGATCGCACTGTCCTTCATCGCGATTGCGCTCGGCCTCGTGCTGGCGACGGCGATGACCGCTCTGCGTAGCCTCGCAGGCAGTTGGGCCGGCTATGTCGTCGACGCCTATGTCGAGCTGATGCGCAACACGCCGTTCCTGGTGCAGCTCTTCATGATCTTCTTCGGCCTGCCGCAGCTCGGCATCCGGCTGAACGGGCTAGAGGCCTCCATCCTGGCGATGACGCTCAACCTCGCCGCCTACGCCACGGAGATCATCCGCGCGGGCGTCGACTCCATTCATAGGTCTCAGATCGAGGCGGGCCTGGCCCTCGCGATGAGCAAGTGGCAGGTGCTGAAGCATGTCGTGCTGCAGCCGGCCTTCGCGCGCGTCTGGCCGGCGCTGTCGAGCCAGTTCGTCCTGATGATGCTCGCTTCCAGCATCTGCTCCTTCGTCTCGGTGCAGGAGTTGTCCGGCACGGCGGCGATCATCGAGCAGGACACCTTCCGCAGCTTCGAGACCTACATCATCGTCACCGTGATCTATCTCGTGCTGGCGCTCTCGCTGAAGCTCTTCCTGAACTGGCTGGGCCGCAGGCTCTTCCCGCAGGTGTCGGGCCTTGCCCGCCTCACCGAAGCGCATGGGGAGGCCGCCTGATGCAGACCTTCGGTTGGCCCGAGGCCCTCTTCATCTTCCGCTCCGCCGGCTGGACGCTGGCGTTGACCGCGATCGCCTTCTTCATCGGCAGCATCCTGGGTGGTATCCTCGCGATCATGCGCCTGTCGCGGTCCAAGTGGCTTCGCCGCTTCGCCTCCGGCTACATCCTGGTGATCCAGTCCATTCCCGTGCTCATGGTGCTGTTCATGAGCTATTACGGGCTCTCGGCGCTGGGCATCGAATTGCCGCCCTTCCTGGCCGCCTCCGCTTCGCTGTCGATCTATGTTTCGGCCTATCTCGCTGAGATCTGGCGCGGCTCGATCGAATCCGTGCCGCGCCAGCAATGGGAGGCCTCGTCCTCGCTGGCGCTGACGACCGCCCAGCAATACCGCTACATCATCCTGCCGCAGGCGGTTCGGATCTCGCTGCCGCCGACGGTCGGCTTCCTCGTCCAGCTCGTGAAGAACACCTCGATCGTCCAGGTCGTCGGCTTCGTCGACCTGATGCGCGCCGGCATGCTGGTCAACAACGCGACTTATCAGGCCTTCCAGATCTTCACGCTGGTCGGGGCGATCTATTTCGCGATCTGCTTCCCGCTGTCCCGGCTCAGCCGCCATCTTGAAAAGGTGATGAATGCCAGCCGTTCTCATTGAAGACATCCACAAGCGCTTCGGCTCCCTGGAGGTGCTGAAGGGCGTCTCGCTCAGCGTCGAGCCCGGCCAGGTGATCGCGATCATCGGCCGCTCGGGCTCGGGCAAGTCGACGCTGCTGCGCTGCATCAACGGGCTCGAGACCTTCCATGCCGGCAAGATCGAGGTCGCGGGCCACACCATGACCCAGGATCCGAAGAAGCTGCGCGAATTGCGCAAGGACGTCGGCATCGTCTTCCAGAGCTACAATCTGTTCCCGCACCTGACGGTCGGCCAGAACATCATGCTCTCGCCGCGCATCACCAAGAATGTGCCGCAGGCTGAGGCGCTGGCGCTCGCGAAGGAAGTGCTGGCGCAGGTCGGTCTCTCGGAGAAGTTCGACAGCTATCCGGACAATCTCTCCGGCGGCCAGCAGCAGCGCGTCGCCATCGCCCGTTCGCTGGCAATGCAACCCAAGGTGATGCTGTTCGACGAGGTCACCTCGGCGCTCGACCCGGAGCTGACGGGCGAGGTGCTGCTGGTGATGGAGAAGCTCGCCAAGGGCGGCATGACCATGCTGCTCGTCACCCACGAGATGAACTTCGCCCGCACCGTCGCCGACACGACCGTATTCATGCACCAGGGCAAGATCTGGGAGAGCGGCCCGTCGAAGGAGCTCTTCGCCAACCCGCAGACGCCCGAGCTGAGCAACTTCGTCAAAGCCGGAGCGCATTGACGCGCGCGGCCGGCGCGCTCGCTCCGCGCTGCGCCGGCTGCCTTTTCCGCTCGCATCCTGAATGAAGCGGCTGATTAGAGCTTCCAGCGGCCCCTGCGTCATGGCGGGAATGACCCAGAGAAGCTAAGGATCACACATGTATTGGGCATGGAGCCTGGGACATGTTGTTCAAGAACGAGGCACATGAAGAGTTCGGCTCCTGGCCGCTAGCCTATATTCCCTATGGCGGCGCCGATTTCGGTGAGGTTCGGGCCGTCGCGGAGGCGGTCGGCGACGGCGATGATTCCGCTTTCTACGCGGCCTGGAATGCCGCGGGAGATCGCCTGAGGGCAGAGGGCGACGCTGCCCTGGCAAAGGGACACCGCGCCAGCGCCCGCGACTGCTATCTCAGGGCGAGCGCCTTTCACGCAGCCTCGTACCACCCCCTCTACGGCGCCCCGATCGATCCCCGCATCCTCACAGCATTCCGCAAGCAGACGGATGCGCTGGAGGCAGGGCTTGCGCTCGATTCCCCGTCAGTCCGCCCGATCAGCATTCCCTATGAAACGACGCCGATGCCGGGCTATTTCATCCCGGCGCAAGGCCACGAAAACGATGTCCGCCCGCTGATCATCATCAACGGGGGCTACGACAGCACCATCACGGACAGCTATTTCCTGTCATCCGTCGCGGCATCCCGGCGCGGCTATCACAGCCTGGTCTTCGATGGCCCCGGCCAGGGCGCCATGCTCTACCAGCACGGCATTCCGCTGCGCCCCGATTGGGAGCGGGTCATCGGACCCGTGGTCGACTTCGCGCTCGATCATCCTCTGGTCGATCCCGCACACATCGCGCTCAACGGAGCCAGTCTCGGCGGGCACCTTGCCCCGCGCGCCGCATCGGGCGAGCCACGCATCGCGGCGCTCATCGCCGACCCCGGCACCTGGAGCATCGCCGACGGCTTCCGGGATGTGCTCATGCGCGTCTTCAAACTCCCGCCGGAAGCGGTGGCTGATCTCGGGGCTCTCGATCAGGACATTCTGGATCGCGCCGACGCGTTCATCCGCAATGATCGCACGCTCTACTGGAAGGTCGTCCAGCGCGGATTCTGGGTCCATGGTGTCGATGATCTTCGGGGGTTCTTGGCCTCGTCCGAGCTCTTCACGATGAAGGGGCGAGCCGAGTTGATCCGCTGCCCGACCCTGATCACCAAGGCCGAAAACGACCGCCTTTCCGTCAGCGCGGATGCGTTCTTCGAGGCCTTGCGCTGTCCCAAGACGCTGATGGCTTTCACGGCCGCAGAGGGCGCGGGCACCCACTGCGAGATGGGCAATCGCTCGCTGTTCAACCGGCGCGTATTGGATTGGCTGGACGAGCAATTCGGATAGCAGGCGGCCCAAAGAGCCAGCGCGGAACCAGCGTGAGGAGACGAGATGGAATTTCTGTTGGTCTTCGCGTTCCTGGCGCTCTTCTGCGTGAGCGCGTTGGCAGGCATGGCCCTGCGCAGACGTTTGCACGAGCGCCATCTGACGACGGAGAACATGGACACCATCCGGCTGGTGACCGGTCTCCTCGTCACCTTCGCGGCCCTCATCCTCAGCCTGCAACTCTCCACGGCACGCGCGCGCTTCGACGACACCAGCGGCCATCGTTCTGCCTACGCCGCCCAGCTGGCCAGGCTCGACCAATGCCTGCGCGTGTTCGGGACGGCCTCAGACCCGATCAGGCTGAAAATTCGGCAGTATACGGCCGCCGTCATAGCCAGCACCTGGCCGCGTGAAGAGAGGCCGTTAGTCGAGGGCATGCCCGATACGGGGAGCATGGCCGTTCGCGGCGAGGACCGCACCTTGTCGCAGCTCATGAACGAGATCGGCATTGCCGTGGACGCTCTCGAACGCCCCGGGCTGGAGCACTCCGCCGAGCGCTGCCGTGCAGCCTACACGATGACTCTGTCGGCCAGATGGAATGTCATCGAGGACTCTCACGCGCCCTCGGGCGCCTTCTTCATCGGCCTGCTGAGCTTCTGGCTCAGCCTGGTTTTCCTGAGCTTCGGCCTGCAGATCTCCCGCCTGGCCCTGAGCACCGTCGTCCTGGCGATCGGGGTGCTCTCGATCTCGAGCGTGATGTTCGTGATCGTCGATCTGAGCCTGCCCTATCAGGGCGTCTTCCACATCCCAAGCGCAGCGATGCGCGATGCGCTCGCCGACATGATGCGCTAGAGCCGGGTCCGATCAGGTTGGATCAATCTGATCGGCGCGTGCTTCAGCCCGAGCGTCATCGCCCGCCAGCAAATCATCGTCCGGGACGATGTGCTCGTTCCCAACCGCGACTGCTGCCGCTTGGACCGAGCGCGTATGCAATGACGCAGCTACGCCCGGCGTGGCCCGGACGCGGCATGGCGCCCAGCGGCCGAGATACTTCAAAAAAGAGGCTGATCGCGATGCCCAATTCGGAACTCCAAGGAAAAATTGTCATTTTGACGGGGGCGGCCGTCGGTATCGGCAAGTCGCTTGCCGAGGCCTTCGTCGAGCAGGGCATCCGCGTCGCGGCTCTCGACATCGACCACGCCGGGGTGATGGCGCTTCAGGACAGCTATGGCAAGGACAGGCTGCTCGCTCTCAAGACCGATGTTTCCGATCCGTCGAGCTGTGAGGCGCAGGTGGCGAAGGCCGTCAGCCATTTCGGCGGCGTCGATATCCTCGTGAACAATGCCGCGCTCGGCATGAATGCGGTCCACCCGCGCTATCAGATCAAGAACATGCAGATCGAGGATGTGAGCGAGGCCACCTGGCATCGCTTCATGATGGTCAATGTCTGCGGACCCTTCTTCATGGCACGGCAAGTGGTGCCGTTGCTGCGCAAGCGGGGCTGGGGCCGGATCGTCAATGTCGGGACGAGCTTCTTCACGATGCTGCGCCCCGGCTTCTCGCCCTACGGCCCGTCGAAAGCGGCCATCGAAGCCTATACGCTGATGCTCGCGCGCGAGCTCGAAGGCACTGGGATCACTGCGAATGTCGTCCTGCCCGGCGGGCCTGTGAACACGCAGATGGTGCCGGACGAGGAAGGGCTCGACCGCGCGACCCTGCTCCCGGTCGAGATCATGGCGCCGCCGATGCTGGGGCTGTTCACGAAAGCCGCCGACGGCATCACGGGGCAGCGGATCCTGGGCGTCGACTGGGACCCGGCCAATCCCGATCCGTCGAAGCAGAAGATGCGTTCGGCGGCCTGGCCGGAGCTGGCAGTGCCGCTGGCCTCGGTTTCGAAGTAGGAGCGGGCGCTCGTAGCACCCGCGCCATCAGCTGGAACGCCGCCGCCCGGCCACGGGCGGCGGTTCGGTATCGCACGCCAGACGCGACGTCGGCCTAGTGGCGTTCGACGCTCGTCAGGTGGTTGAGGAGCAGGCGCACTGGCGCGGGCAGGACCTGCCCGTCGCGGACGCAGATGTTCCATTGGCGCAGCGCCCAGGCCTCGGCCAGCGGCCTTGCGACGACATTGTTGCCCTGAACATAGCGCGCCGCGCAGGCTTCCGGCACGAGGCCGACGCCGAGCTGCGCCTCCACCATGCTGAACACCGTCTCGAAGCCGTTGACCCGGACCGGGATTCGCAGTGGCCGCGCCAGCTCGGACGCCGCCCGCAGAACCAGTGAATCGAGGTAGCTGCCCTTGCTGGGGCCGATCAGGTCATGCGCCGCCAGCGTCTCGAAGCTGATCTCGGTATGGTCGGCGAGCTCGTGATCGGCGTGCATCAGCACGGTGAGGCGGTCCGATCGATAGGGAATGATCCTCAAGCCGGGCCGCGGGACCACGCCCCCGAAAATCCCGAGATCCGCGGAATTCTCGGCGACGGCCTCGACCGCCTTCTGGCTGGTGCCTTCCTGGAGATCGATGCGAACCCCGGCATGGCCGGCGAGGAATTGCCGCAGGTCATTCGGCAGATGCTGGATGATCGTCGAGACGCTGGCAGAGACGCGGACATGGCCGCTGACGCCGCTGCCGTGATGGGCGAGCTCGATCTCCATCTGCATGATGTCGCGCATCAGCACCCGCGAGTGGTGCAGCAGCGTATGGGCGGCCGGAGTCAGCTCGAGGCGCTTCGAATTGCGATAGAAGAGCGGCGTCCTCAGCCGGGCTTCGAGGTCCGATATGCGTTTGCTGACGGCAGAGGCAGCAATATTCTGGCGATCGCCGGCGCGGGCGATGCTTTGCTCCTCGCAAACCGCCACGAAAAGCTCCAGCGACAAAAGATCAAACCGCAACTACTCCCCCTCCGTGTTCGGCAGCCGTGCGCCGGCTTGCCCGCGCCGCGTCGATTCTTCCGCAGCGCGACTTTCATTGCAGCGTCGCACCTTGTCGTGCCCATCGCAAACCGCGATGTCCGCCTTCCGAAAAACGGCTTCTCGTGAATGCCCTGAGCATGGACCCTGATGGGGCTCGCTAGGGGGTGGTCTTCGAAGCGGTTTTGCATGCGTCCGTCAAAGAGGGCCGCGCAAGCCTCGTGGGTGATTGCCCCGGCTTGCCAATGGTCGTCCCGCCTGACGCGTCGCCGGCCGGATCAGATCAACCTCATCGATAACAAACGACGATTCGCAACGACGGATCAGGAAGCGCCCGACCATGCAATCCTACATCTTCGAGAACGCCCGCATCCTCGATGGCTCGGTCGACGAGGGCGTGCCCGATCGGTTCGTCCGCCTGACCGGCAATGTCATCGACGAGGTCTCGGACCGGCCGATCAAGGATTCCAATGCCCGCTACATCGATCTGCGCGGCAAGACCCTGATGCCCGGCCTGATCGACTGCCACGTCCACATCAACTGCGCCGGCCTGCACGAGCCCGACGAGAACGCCGCGCTGCCGAACGAGACGGTGCTCTACCATTCCGTCCGCCTGATGAAGGACATGCTCAACCGCGGCTTCACCACGGTGCGCGACGTCGGCGGGGCCACCTTCGCGCAGGTTCAGGCCGTCGAGCAGGGTCTCGTCCAGGGGCCGCGGCTGGTCATCGCCGGCAAGGCCATGGTGCAGACCGGCGGCCATTCCGACTATCGCACGCGTCACGACACCGATGACGGCTCGCGCCATCTGCGCCAGCTCGGCGCGGTGGGTCGGGTCGTCGATGGCCTGGACGATTGCCGCAAGGCGGCGCGCGACGAGATCCGCAAGGGCGCGCAGTTCATCAAGGTCATGGCCAATGGCGGCGCGGCCTCGCAGCATTTCCCGCGGCCCTATCTCGGCTTCTCCATCGATGAGCTGCGCGTGTTCCAGGACGAGGCGGACAAGGCGAAGACCTATGTCTCGGTACATACGCATACCGACGAGGCGGTCTCCCGGGCTCTCGAGCTCGGCATCCACTCGATCGAGCACGCGACGCTGATCACACCCGAGACCGCCCGGATGGCGGCCCGGCAGGGCGCGATCGTCTGCCCGACGATCTCGGCCTACGAGGCGCAGATCCGTGAGGGCGCGCGGCTTGGGCTCGATCCCGCCTTCATCGAGCGGCTGAAATGGGTTCGCGCCCGCGGGCCGGAATCGCTGGAGATCATGAAGGCCGCCGGCGTCAAGCTCGCCTACGGCACCGACGTTCTGGGCTCGATGTGGAGCTACCAGTCCGAGGAGTTCATGATCCGCAACGAGGTCCTTCCGGCGATCGAGGTCATCCGCTCGGCGACGCTGAACGCGGCCGAGCTCGTCCGGATGCCCGGGAAGGTCGGCACTGTCGCCCCCGGCGCTTATGCCGATCTCATCGTGCTCGAAAAGGACCCGCTGAAGGACATTTCCGTGCTCGCGCATCAGGGCCGTTACATGTCCGCGATCATGAAGAACGGCGAGTTCATCAAGAACGAGCTCGCAGCCTGACAGGCCTGAACGGGCCGTCTCGCCTGTGCGGGACGGCCGGCAGTGGACACGCGAAGGCGGAATCCATCGTGGAACGCGATGAGCCCATTCCGGGACAACGCTTCCTGACCGGTCGGCAACGCCTAAACTCACGACATAGAAAAAAGAAAACTGAGGAAACGTCGGATGGGAGTGAGCGGTGGAGAGTATTTCGCCAACGGCCGCATTTGAGGGCGACGTGGCGCGGACACGTCGTCGTCGGAAGCGTTTTGACCCGTTTCCGTACCTGTTGCTGCTGCCGATCATCCTGCTTCTGGGCATGGTCATCGTCTATCCGCTGATCCAGGCGGTCTCGCTGTCGCTGACGAACGCGTCGCTGCTCAATGTTGCGCGCGCGCGCTTCATCGGGCTGCAGAATTTCGTCAACCTCCTGAACGACCGGACGTTCCTGGATGGCGCCTGGCGGACTCTGCGCTGGGTCGCGGCCGTCGTGATCGGCGAGGTCCTGATCGCGCTGCCGATGGCGCTGCTGCTCAACCGCCGCTTCGTCGGCCGCACCTTCGTCCGCGTGGCGATGATGCTGCCTTATATCACGCCGCCGGCGGTGGTCGCCCTGCTGTTCCTCTACATCGTCGACGGCAATTTCGGCATCTTCAACGAAATCCTCGTCAAGCTCGGCGTCCAGTCTGCCTATACGCCCTGGATGAGCAGCCCGACCGCCAGCTTCTGGGTCGTGGTCGCGGCCATGATCTGGTACGGCACGCCGCTGATGGTGCTGATCCTGCTGGCGGCGCTGCAGACGATTCCCCAGGAGCTCTATGAGGCCGCCGACGTCGACGGCATCGGCCCCTTCGCGCAGTTCTGGCACATCACGCTGCCGCATATCCTGCCCAGCCTGGCCTTTATCGCGCTGCTGCGCACGATCTTCATGTCGAACCATATCGACATGATCTTCGTCATGACGACAGGCGGCCCCGGCTTCGCGAACTACACGGAAGCCGTCTACAGCTTCCACCTCACCAACGAGTTCCGCATCGGCTACGCCTCCGCTGTCGCGGTGGCCCTGTCCCTCGTGCTGATGGTCGGAGCGGCGCTCTACGTCCGCTATCTCGCACGCAACGTCCTGAAGCAGGCCGAGCCATGAGCACCTCGAAGACGCGCCGCAACCGGGCGGCCAATATCTGGACCCTCGTCGGTGCCGCCGCGATCCTGATCTATTCGCTCGGCCCGTTCCTCTGGCTGTTCATCGCCTCGATCACGCCCGAGCTGAAGGCCGATTTCTCGCGGCCCCAGACCTATGACCGGACGATCACCTATTTCCCGAGCAATCCGACGGTCCAGAACTATTTCGACCTGTTCCAGAACGTGCCTTTCGCGACCTATCTGCGGAATTCCACGATCATCTCGACCGGCAACATGCTCCTGTCGCTGACGGTGGCGTGCCTGGGTGCCTATGCCTTCGTGCGCTTCCGCTTCGCGGGTCGGAATTCGCTGCTGGTCAGCATGTTGGTGGCCTACACTATCCCCAGCGTGGTGCTGCTCGTGCCGTTGCTGGTGATCTTCCGGAGCTATGGGCTGAACAACACCCATCTCGGCATGATCCTGGCCGAGTCGACCGCCTCGGCGCCCTTCGTCCTGCTCCTGATGATCAACTACTTCTCGACGCTGCCGCGCGAGATCGAGGAGGCGGCACAGGTCGATGGCTGCGGCCGGCTGAAGATCCTGTGGCGGATCGTCCTGCCGCTCTCGCTGCCCGGCCTCGTCGCGGGTGGCCTGCTCGCCTTCATCATGAGCTGGAACAACTTCCTGTTCGCCTTCCTGCTGACCTCGACCAGCGAGGTGAAGACGCTGCCCATCCTCATGCGGCAGTTCGCGCAGGGAGAGCCGAACGTCTGGGGCGTGAGCGCAGCGGGCGCGATGCTGAGCGCGCTCCCGGTGGCGATCATCTTCGTGGTGTTCCAGCGCATGCTGATGAACGGACTGGCGGCCGGCGCGGTCAAGGGGTGACGCGCTTGTCGTGACGACTTCAAGAAAAACATAAGGGAGAGAAGAAATGACCAAGATGAAGCAGTCGGGTACCACCACAGGGGCAAGGCGGAAGGGGCCCTCGCGGCGTTCCGTCCTGAGCATGCTCGGCGCCACCGCCGGCGGCATCGCCACCGGGCAGAATATCGCGCTCGCCCAGACGCCGGCCGCGCCCGCAGTCCGCAAGAAGGTCAAGGTCGTCTACTGGAACTGGGCCGACAACCCCAACCACCAGAAGATCTCGGTCGACTCGGTGGCGATGTTCAACAAGTCGCAGAATTTCGTCGAGGTCGAGCTCGATGCACAGATGGCCGTCGGCGAGGTTCGCAAGAAGCTGGTCGTGGCCTATGCCGCGGGCGGCGCTCCCGATATCTGCATGGCAGTGCAGTACTGGGTGCAGGATCTCTTCGCCAACGGCATCGTCGCGCCGCTGGACCCCTATTTCGACAAATGGGACGCCAAGACCGACTACTTCCCGAACCTGATCGAGAAGGCCCATTCCAAGCCGGGGCAGCCGCTGCTCTACCTGCCGATCGCGAACCTCGTCTACTTCCTCTACTACCGCGCCGACTGGACCAAGGAACTCGGGCTGCAGCCGCCGGAGACCTATGACCAGATGCTCTCCCTCAGCAAGGCGATGACCAAGGCGCCGGATCGCTACGGCTATGCCGTGCGCGGCCAACCCTATCAGGCGATCGAGATCTGGTTGCCGATCCTGCGCAGCGCCGGTGTCAAGATGGTCGACGAGAAGGGCAATGTCGACTTCGACTCGCCTGCGGCCATCGACATGGTCGACAAATGGGTCGGCATGCTCCTCAGGGACAAGTCCGCCCCCCCGACCGCCGTCAATGACGGCATGCGCGAGATCTACAGCCTGCTGCAGAACGGCAAGGCGGGGATGTGGGTCTATGCGTCGCAGTCCAGCCCGGCGCTCACCACGACGCTGGGCGACAATATCCAGGGTCTCGTCACCCCGCGCATCGGCGCCGAGCATTTCAGCCTCAACAATCCCGAGGGGCCTCTGATGACCTCCTCGTGCAAGGAGAAGGAGGCGGCCTTCGAGTTCATGAAGTTCATGTCCTCGGGCGAGGCCGCGCTGCTCTACACGCGCGACCGCGTCGTCCCGCCTGCCCGCAAGTCGCTGGCGGCGCTCGACGTGTTCCAGAACAACCGCTTCATCAAGCTCTCGGTCGACACCGAGAAGACTTGGTGGTCCCCGCCCTACGAGCACGAATACTGGGCCCCCTTCCAGGACCGCATCGCGCCTTATTGGCAGGAAGCGCTGCGCGGTACGCTCAGCCCAAAGCAGTTCTGCGAGCAGGGCGCCAAGCTGCTGCGCGGCGAAGGCTGATCCCGAAAGCGAGCCAGGCCGCTGGGCGGCCTGGCTCCTCGTTCGAATACCGAAAACATGGGAAGAAGATGTCGAACGTCGTCTTACGGCAAGTGATCAAGCGTTACGGCGCTGTCGAAGTCGTGCACGGGATCAACCTTGAGATCGCCGCCGGCAGCTTCGTCGCGCTGGTCGGCCCCTCGGGCTGCGGCAAATCCACCACGCTGCGCATGATCGCAGGCCTGGAAGACATCAGCGATGGCGACATCTCCATCGGCGGGCGCGTGGTCAGCGACCTTCCGCCGAAGGATCGCGACATCGCCATGGTGTTCCAGAACTACGCGCTCTATCCGCATATGACGGTCGCCGACAACATGGCCTTCGCCTTGCGGCAGCAGCGCATCGACAAGGCCGAGATCAAGTCGCGCGTGGACAGCGCCGCCGATATCCTCGAGTTGCGCCCGTTGCTCAACCGCTATCCGCGCCAGCTCTCCGGCGGCCAGCGCCAGCGTGTCGCCATGGGCCGCGCCATCGTGCGCGACCCGAAGGTGTTCCTCTTCGACGAGCCGCTCTCCAACCTCGACGCCAAACTGCGCGTGCAGATGCGCGTCGAGATCAAGAAGCTGCATCAGCGGATCAAGGCCACCACGATCTACGTGACCCACGACCAGGTCGAGGCGATGACGCTGGCCGACAAGATCGTCGTCATGCGCGACGGCGTCATCGAGCAGGCGGGTGCGCCGCTGGAGCTCTACGACCGGCCCGCCAATCGCTTCGTCGCGCAGTTCATCGGCTCGCCGTCGATGAACCTGCTGAAGGGCACGATCGAGGGGGATGAGTTCGTCACCCCGGACGGCATCCGGCTGCCGGCTCCGGGCGGCGTCGCGCCCTCCGGAACGGAGGTGGTCTACGGCATGCGGCCCGAGGACATCGCGATCGCCGATGACGGCATCGAGGCCGTCGTCGAGGTGGTCGAGCCGACCGGCGCCGAGATCCAGATCTACGCCAATGTCGGTCAGCAGCAGGTCTCCGCCGTCGTGCGCCAGCGCGTCCGTGCGCAGCCCGGCGATACCATTCGGCTCAAGCCCGATTTCGACCGGATCCACCTGTTCGAGGCGGGGGCGGAAGGCCGCCGACTCTGAAGCGATCCCGACAACGACACGTCGGAACCCCGGCACAGCGTCGCGCCGGCTGCGAGACCTCTCGCGGGCCGGTGCGGCGCGACGCCATTCTAGAACTCATTGGAGAGCACCATGAAAATCGCAGTTCTGCCCGGTGACGGGATCGGTCCGGAGGTGACGGCCCAGGCCGTCAGCGTCCTGAAGGCGGCGGTCGGCAATTCGTCCACGCTCGAGCTCACCGAGGCGCCGATCGGGCAGGCCGGCGTCGACACGGCGGGCGACCCGCTTCCCGCCGAAACCCTCGATGTCGCGCGCAAGGCGGACGCGATCCTGTTCGGTGCCGCGGGCGTGCCGGGGGACGAAAATATCGAATATGCCATGCGCCCCGGCGCGAGCCTGCTGCGCCTGCGCAAGCATCTCGACCTCTTCGCCAATTTCCGCCCGGCGATCATGTTCCCGCAACTCGTCCAGGCCTCGACGCTGCGGCCGGAAGTGGTCTCGGATCTCGACCTGCTGATCCTGCGCGAACTGACCGGCGACATCTATTTTGGCGAGCCCCGCGGCTTCCGCACCACGGCTTCCGGCGAGCGCCAGGCCTTCAACACGATGGTCTATTCGGAATCCGAGGTCGAGCGCATCGCGCATGTCGGCTTCAAGGCTGCTCGCGGGCGCCGTGGCAAGCTCTGCTCGGTCGAGAAAGCCAACGTGCTCGAGGCCTCGCAGCTCTGGCGCGAAGTCGTCATCCGCGTCGGCAAGGAATATCCGGATGTCGAACTGACCCACATGTTCGTCGACGCCGCGGCGATGATGCTGGTGCGCGCTCCCAAGCAGTTCGACGTCATCGTCACCGGCAATATCTTCGGCGACATCCTCTCGGACTGCGCCGCCATGCTGACGGGCTCGATCGGCATGCTGCCCTCCGCCTCGCTGAGCTATGGCAACAAGGGCCTCTACGAGCCCGTCCACGGCACGGCGCCGGACATTGCCGGCAAGGACATCGCGAATCCGCTCGCGGCCATCCTCTCGGCCGGCATGATGCTGCGCTATTCCTTCGAGCGTCCGGACCTCGACGAAAAGATCCGGCAGGCTGTGACGACGGCGCTCGCGGATGGCTACCGCACCGCGGACATCTACGAGCCGGGCACCAGGAAGGTGGGCACGCGCGAGATGGGTGACGCTGTGATTGCAGCGTTGCATAAGGTCGCGAACTGACGAACGGGTTACGGCTGAGCGGCCAGGAAACGGATAGAGTGATGACAGCGGAAAAGATCGTGAAGGTCGCCGATTGCGACCACGGCTCCATCGATATCGAGCGCGGCGTGCTGCGCGAGATCGCGCCGTCATTGCCCTGGCTGAACTGCCGGACCGAGGAAGCCGTCATCGAGCAGTGCCGGGACGCCGAAGGCCTGCTCATCATGTACGCGCCGCTGACGCGGCGCGTGCTCTCCGAGCTGAAGTCCTGCAAGGTCATCGTCCGATACGGCGTCGGCTACGACACGATCGACGTTCGGGCCGCCGCCGATCTCGGCATCACCGTCAGCAACGTGCCGGATTACGGCACGCAGGAGGTCGCCGACCACGCGCTGGCGATGATGATGTGCCTGACGCGCAAGATCCTGCCGGCTACCGCCCAGGTGAAAAGCGGGCGCTGGGATTTCCGGCAGATGCGGCCGGTCCATCGCCTGCAGGTTCAGACGGTAGGTCTGGTGGGCTTGGGCCGCATCGGCACTGCGATGGCGCAGAAGGTGCACGGGCTGGGGATGCGCGTCATCGCCTTCGATCCGGTCGCGCTGCCCGCCGATGTGCCGAGCTATGTCGAGCGCGTCGAGCTCGATGAGCTGATGCGCGTTTCCGACGTCGTCTCGGTACATTGCCCGCTCACGGCGAAGACGGCCAACCTGCTCGACGAGAGCAAGCTCAGCCTGATGAAGCCGAGCGCCTATCTGGTGAACACCGCGCGCGGAAACCTCGTCGACGAGAAGGCGCTCGACAAGCTCCTGAGCGAGGGCAAGCTAGCCGGTGCGGCGCTCGACGTGTTCGCCGTCGAACCGCCGCCGGCGGACCATCCGCTGCTGCGGCACGAGAACTTCCTCTGCTCGCCGCATATGGCCTGGCATTCCGATGAGGCCGAGCGCGACCTCAAGCGCAAGGCAGCCGAGGAACTGCTGCGGGTTCTCAGCGGCGAAGCGCCGAAATATCAGGTAAACCGCTTCTGATCGGAGATCGGCGCTATGAAGAGCATTGTCTATCGGGGTCCGCGCGAGATCGTGGTCGAGGACCGCCCGCTGCCGCAGATCGGGGAGGGCGAGGCCCTCATCCGGGTTTCCCATGTCGGCGTCTGCGGCACCGACCTCAACATCTACCAGGGTGCGCACCCGCGGGCAGCCGCCCCGCTGATCATGGGGCATGAATTCGCCGGCACCATCGAAGACGGCCCGTCCTCCTTGCCGAAGGGCACGCCGGTCACCGTCTATCCGCTCTTGTCTTGCGGGCGCTGCGCCCCCTGCCGGACCGGCCGGCCGCATGTCTGCGAGCAGCTGCGCCTGATCGGGATCGACTGCGACGGCGGCATGGCCGAATACGTCAAGGCGCCCGTCGACAAGATCGTCAGCCTGCCTCCCTCGCTGGCGCTGCGCGACGGCGCCTTCGTCGAGCCGCTGGCCGTCGGCGTCCATGCGGTGCGCCGCTCGGGCTACAAGCCGGGTGACCGCGTCGTGGTCTTCGGCGCCGGCCCGATCGGCTTCTGCGTCGCCTCCTGCCTGCGCTATTTCGGCGCCTCCGAAGTGATCATGGTCGAGGCAAACCCCTATCGGCTGGAGGTCGCCCGGTCCCTCGGCTTCACCACGATCGATGCCGCCGGCGACGACATTGCCGGCAAGGTCCGCGAGCACACCAATGGTGAGGGCGCCGATCTCGCCTTCGACTGCGCCGCCCATCCGAGCGTCCAGTCCCATATCCTGAATATCCTGCGGGTGCAGGGGACGGCGGTTGTCGTCGGTTCCTACAAGGCTCCGCCGCCGGTCGATCTGCTCAAGGTCGAGTTCCGCGAACTCACCATGATCGGCATCCGCGTCTATGAGCCCCGCGACTACGAGATCGCCATCAAGATCCTAGAGAGCGGCTCGGTCGACCTCGAGCCGCTGCTGGCGGCGCTGGAACCTGAAACCGCGCCCGGAATCTTCGACGGTCTCGTGAAGGGCTCGAACAACATCAAGGTGCTGTTCAAGATGTAGGCGCGTGCCGCGCTTCCCGCTGAGGAAGCACGGCCAAGCCTCCGGGGTGCGCCCCTTGAATATGCTGATTTTGATATGAGAACGCCGCCGTCCCGGATCGCCTGAGATGGCGGCGTTTCTGTTAAAGATGCCGCTGCGTCAGGCCCCGTAACCCTTCTCGAAAGCCGTGATCTGTTCGGCGAGGCCAAGGGTATAGCCGAGCTCGTCGATGCCGTTGACGAGGCACTGCTTGGCGAAGGGATCGACGGCGAAGTCGTGGCTTGAGCCGTCCGGCAGGGTCACCGTCTGCGCCGGCAGGTCGATCGTCACCTGTGCGCCGGGGTTGGCCAGCAGATCGGCGATCAGCCCGGTCACGACCTCTTCCGGCAGCACGATCGGTAGCAGGCCGTTCTTCAGGCTGTTGTTCTTGAAGATGTCGCCGAAGCTGGGGGCGATCGCGGCGCGCATGCCGTAGTCGTAGAGCGCCCAGACCGCATGCTCGCGCGAGGAGCCGCAGCCGAAATTGCGCTCTGCCACGACGATCTTCGAGGCCGCATAGGCCGGCTGGTTGAACGGCAGCTCCGGCGCCGGCTTGCCGTCCTTGCCCAGGCGGTAGTCGGCGAAGAGGTAGTCCCCGAAATTGTCCGAGCGCGGCTTCTGCAGATAGCGCGCCGGGATGAGCTGGTCGGTGTCGCAGTTGCTCTGCGCGATCGGCAGCGCCACGGCGTCGAGACGGTCGAAGCGTTCCATGATCAGCCCTCCGCCATCAGCCTGCGGACATCGCTGAGCCGCCCGGTCACGGCCGCAGCCGCCGCCATCGCCGGGCTCATCAGATGCGTGCGGGCGCCAGGACCCTGCCGGCCGACGAAGTTGCGGTTCGATGTCGAGGCGCAGCGCTCACCCGGCGCCACCATGTCGCCATTGGTGGCCAGGCACATCGAGCAGCCGGCGTGGCGCCATTCGAAGCCGGCTTTCGCGAAGATCTTGTCCAGTCCCTCGGCCTCAGCCTGCGCCTTGACCAGGCCGGAGCCCGGCACGACCCAGGCCTCCACGCCCTTCGCGACCTTGCGGCCCTTCAGCACGGCGGCGGCCGAGCGCAGATCCTCGATGCGGCCATTGGTGCAGGAGCCGATGAAGACGCGGTCGATGGCGATCTCCTCCAGCGCCATGCCCGGCGTCAGGCCCATATAGTCCAGCGCCCGGCTCATCGCCTCGCGCCGTTCGGCTGTCGCGGCGGCCGCCGGGTCAGGCACATGTCCGTCGATGGCGGAGGCGTCTTCCGGCGTGGTGCCCCAGGTCACCATCGGCGCGATCTCGCTGGCGTCGAGCGTGACTTCGCGGCTGAACACGGCGCCCGGGTCAGAACGTAGCTCGCGCCATTGCGCCACCGCCTCGTCCCAGTCTGCGCCCTTCGGCGCATGCGGGCGGCCCTTGATATAGGCGAAGGTGGTCTCGTCGGGCGCGATCACGCCGGCGCGGCCGCCGGCCTCGATCGTCATATTGCAGATCGTCAGCCGCCCTTCCATCGACATCTGCTCGATCGTCGAACCGGCATATTCGATGGCGTGGCCAGCCGCGCCCGCGACGCCGATCTTGGCGATCAGCGCCAGCACCACGTCCTTGGCGGTGACGCCCTCGGCCAGCTCGCCCTCGATCAGGACGCGCATCCATTGCGGCTTGCGCTGCCAGAGCGACTGCGTCGCCAGCACATGCCCGACCTCGGTGGCGCCGATGCCGAAAGCCAGGGCGCCCAGTGCGCCATGCGTCGAGGTGTGGCTGTCGGCGCAGACGATGGTCATGCCCGGCAGGCTCAGGCCCTGCTCGGGGCCGATGACATGGACGATGCCCTGGCGCGGGTCGCCGAGCCCGAACATTTCGATGCCGGATTCGCCGGCGTCCCGCGTCAGCGCCTCGATCATGGTGCGCCGCTCGGGATGGTTCACCGCCGTCATGTCGCGGCTATGGGTCGGCACATAATGGTCGGCCGTGCCGAAAGTCCGCGCCGGTGCGCGAGGCTTCAGCCCGCGCGAGCGCAGCATTTCGAAGGCCGTCGCTGTCACGTCATGGATGAAATGCCGGTCGATGAAGAGCAGGTCCTGCCCGTCCTCCCGCGAGAGAACGCGATGCCGCGCCCAGATCTTGTCCAGAAGTGTCTGCGGCCCACCGCCGGCTGCGTCATCCACGATCCTGCCCTCCGGATCTGCAGACATCTGCGACCGTTGATGGGGAGGCAATGCGCTTCGGCTTCCCGGCGGACGTCAGATTGCTGATCTGCAGAAATTCTCAGATCGGCACGTTGCATGAATCTCGAGGGCGCTGAGAATGGTCTTTGGGCATCGAGCCATCGCCGATCACGATGGGGGGTGGCTCGGCGCGGACGGGCTCTGCTCCCAGCGCATCCCTGCGCTGTGTAAGGCCCTAGGTGAAGGACCGCCCGCTTGCAGCGCCGGGCAATCCCGAAATCGGTCGCCGACGCACAACATATGTTCGCTCTCTCCGCAGGGTGAAGTCCTGCGGAGAGAGCGATTGGCAAGACGCTTTCACAGCAATTCTTGCCATTCTCGTCTCAGTCCCGCGGGCGCCCGAAGCCGTCGATGATGTTGGCGCGCAGGAAATCCATGTCCATTGCGATGCCCAGCCCCGGCTCGCCGGTGAGCTTCAGGCTGCCACCGGAATTGTTGAGCGGCGTCTCGATGAAGCGATTGTAGCAGGACAGATCGTGCATCGAGGTCTCGATCCGATAGAAATTGGGCACGGTGATCATGACATGACCGCCGGCGACGACGTTGATCGGCCCGCTGGCGTCGTGCGGCGAGACCGGGACGTAATAGGCTTCCGCCATCGTCGAGATCTTCTTCATCTCGCTGATGCCGCCGGTCCAGGTCACGTCCGGCATGATGTAGTCGGCGAGTTCCTTCTCCAGGATCGGCACGAACTCCCAGCGCGTATGCTGGCGCTCGCCCACCGCGATCGGCACGTTGATCTTGTCGCGGACCTGCCGCAGCGCGTGGTAGCTCTCCGGCGGCACGGGCTCCTCGAACCAGTCGATCTGGCCGGCATCCTCCAGCGTGTTGCACAGGCGGATCGCGGTCGGCACGTTGAAGCGGCCATGGGCGTCGATAAGAATTTCGATGTCCGGCCCGGTCGTCTCGCGGATCAGCGCCGTGAGCTCGGCGGCGATGCGCTCGGCCTTGCGGGTGAGCTCGCCATCCAGATAGCCGTTGCGGCGGATCTGCAGGCCGTGGAGATGCGGGAAGGGATCGAACTTCAGGGCCGTATGACCTGAATTGACGATGCCCATGATCTCCTCGACCACGCCCTCCTTGGTGGTGAACTTGCTCTGGTCGGGATGGGTGTAGAGCAGCACGTCCTCACGGACCTTGCCGCCGAGCAGCTCGTAGATCGGCTGGCCCAGCACCTTGCCCTTGATGTCCCAGAGCGCGATGTCGACGCCGCTGAGGCAGAGCGCTGCCGCGCCGCGGCTGCCCATATAGGTGAAGTTGCGGTAGGTGCGGTTCCAGATGCTCTCGATCTCGAGCGGGTTGGCGCCGACCAGCAACTCGTTGAGATGGCGCAGCGACGAGGCGACGGTGCGGTTGGCGAGGCGGGTCGAGGTCGTGACCTCGCCCCAGCCGGTGACGCCCTCGTCGGTCTGGACCTCGACGAAAAGGAACTCGCCGAAGAAGGTGCCTTCGGCCTTGACGATCCAGGGGGTGATCGCGGTGATCTTCATAGGATATTCGCTCCAGGCGGCCGCCCGGCGGACGGCCCTTTGATCCAAGCTTGCGGGGAAGGGGCGACAGAGGCCCCGGAACGGCTTCAGCCCTTGGTCGCTCCCGACATCAGGCCACCGACGAAGACCTTCTGCAATCCGAGGAAGATCGCCGCGATCGGCAGGCTCATGATGACGGAGGCTGCCATGATCGCGCCCCAGTCCGTGTCGTATTCGGTCGAGAATTCGGCGAGGCCGATCGGCAAGGTCTTCACCGTCACGTCGTTGGCGAAGGACAGCGCGAAGATGAACTCGTTCCAGGTGGCGACGAAGGAATAGAGGAAGATCACCACGATGCCCGGCAGCGACAGCGGCAGCATAATCCTGAGCAGCACGCCCCAGCGCGAGGCGCCGTCGATGATCGCCGCCTCTTCCAGCTCGATCGGAATGCTCTTGAAGTAGCCGGTCAGCATCCAGATGCTGAGCGGCAGCGTGAGCACGAGATAGACCAGGATCAGCCCCAGCAGCGTGTTCAGCAGGTTGAGATAGCCGAGGAAGATGTAAAGCGGCACGATCAGGGCGGCAGACGGCAGGAGATGCGCCATCAGGATCAGCATCTGCCAGACCGAGCGGCCTTTGAACTCGAAGCGCGAGAAACCATAGGCCGCGGGCGTGGCGAAGATCAGCGCGATGATGGTGGAGCCGAGCGAGACGACCGTGCTGTTCCAGAAGTAGCGCGGCACGTTCGAATCGAAGAGCACCTTGCGGTAGTTCGCGAAGGTCGCTTCCTGCGGCAGCCAGGTGACCGGGACGCTGTAGAGCTCGGCCAGGCTCTTGAAGGACGAGACCAGCATCCAGAAGAACGGGATCACCGTGATTAGAAGCAGGACGGCGACCGGGAGATAGACCCAGGGGCTGCGGGCTCTCATCTCAGCGCTCCTTCCGGCGGCCGTCGAGCCAGATATGGGCGACGATGAACAGGGTCGAGACCAGGAAGAACAGGACCGACAGGGCGCTCGCCTGGTTGAAGTTGAAGTACTGGAAGGCCTCGACGAAGATCTGGATCGAGGTGATGAGCGAACGGTCGGCCGGACCGCCCTTGGTCATCGCATAGATGATGGTGATCGAGTTCACGCCTGCGATGATGAGGAGCAGCGTGATCGAAGCCAGGATCGGCCGCAGCTGCGGCAAGGTGATGTGAAGCACCTCGTCGCGGAAGGTGGCGCCGTCGACCTTGGCGGCCTCGTAGAGCGAGAGCGGGATCGACTGCAGCCCGGCCAGCACCATGATCGAGACGAAGGGGAACATCTTCCAGACGTTCACCGCCGTCAGCGCCGGCAGGACGATGCTGGGGTTGGTCAGCCAGCGCACCGGCTCGTCGACCATGCCGGTCGAGGTCAGCACATAGTTGATGACGCCGTAATCGGTGTGGAACATCCAGGCCCAGGTCATGGCGCCGACGATGCCGGGGATGACCCAGGGGATCAGCGTCAGCGCGCGGACCAGCGCCTGACCGCGGAAGCGCTCGTTCAGCACGATGCCGGCCGCCGTGCCGAGGACGAGCTGCAGGATGATGGAGGCGCCGACGAAGTAGATGGTGTTCATCGTCGCCCGCGCGGTGCGGTCGGACTCGATTATGTCGATGTAATTGCTGGCGCCGACGAACGCGCCTTTGCCGTCGGTGACGCTCATGATCACCGTCGAGATGATCGGGTAGATGATGAACGTCGCCAGCAATGCGATGGCCGGCAGGATGAAGAAGGTCGGTCCTTCCCGGTGGGCCGCGATATAGCGCGCCAGCCTTCCGCGCGGCGCCTCGGAGGCGATCGGCGGCTTGCGTGTATGGGCAGGAGCTTCTGACTGGGTCATGGCCTGTGCTGCGTCGGACATCTTCGCTCTCGCGGAAACCGCGTGATGGGAACAAGGTGATCTCCGCCGTGCCCGGTCATTGGCGGGGCACGGCGGACAGGGCCGCCTAGTTGGATTTCTTCAGGACGGCGTCGATCGCCTTGTCGGCGGCGGCCATCGCGGCCTGCGGCGAAGCACCGCCGATCAGGACCTCCTGAATGCTCTTGTAGTAGGCGCTCGAGATCTCCAGCCAGGTGCCGATCGCCGGCTGCGGCCGGGCATGGGTCATCATGACCTTGAAGGCATCAAGCTTGGGATCGGCGAAGCGCGGCAGGTTCATCGCCGTCGTCGTGGTCGGGAAGGTGCGAGTGTAGAGCGCGATGTTCTCGGGCTTGGCGAGGAACTGCAGCAGCTTCACCGCCTCGGCCTTGTTCTTGCCGGCCTTCGGCAGGATGAAGCCCCAGCCGCCCAGTAGCGCGGAGGTTTCCTTGCCCTTCGGATGCGGGACGATCCCGATGCCGTAGTCGAGATTGGGCGCGTCCTGTGCGAAGCGCTCGAGCTCGGTCGGCGTGCCCTGATACATCGCGATGGTGCCGGCCATGAACAGGCGGCGCAGTTCCAGCCCCCCATTCTCCAGCGTCGAGGGCGGCGCGACCTTCAGCGAGGTATACATGTCGGTGTAGAACTTGACGCCCGCAACGGCCTCAGGCGAGCTCAGCGTCGCACGCTTCAGGTCGGCCGAGAGGATATCGCCGCCATTCATCCAGACATAGGGCAGCGAGCGGTAGAGCGTGTTGCCCTGGCCCTCAGGCCCACCACCGGCGATGCCGTAGCCATAGCGGCGCTGGCCGGTCTTGCTGGTGTAGGTCAGCTTCTTCGAGACCTCGATCATCTCGTCCCAGGTCTGCGGCGGCTTCTCCGGATCGAGCCCCGCCTCGCGGAACAGGTCCTTGCGGTAGAGCATGGCCAGCGCTTCGGCCTGGAAGGGTAGGCCGTAGATCTTGCCATCGACCGAGCAGGCATCGAGCGTGGCCGGGATGAAGTCCTTGCGCGGCACGCTGCCCTGATCGATCACTGCGCCGACATCTTCCAGCGCGCCGGTCGCCTGATAGGACGGAATCCAGGAGTTCTGGACCTCGATGAGATCCGGAGGAAGACCGGATTTCACCGCGATCATGACCTTGCCTTCGAGCCCGCCATAGGGGTTCGCCTGCAGCTTGATGGTGATGCCGGGGTTCTGCTTCTCGAACTCCGCGGCGAGCTGCTGCGCCTTGACGCGGCCGGGCTCGGAAACCCACCAGTTGATTTCGCCGGCATGAGCCGAGGCGCCCAGCATCATGGCTGCGGCGGTCAGCAGTCCGGCCTTGAATGTCGACGTCTTCACCACGAGTCCTCCCTTGTCTTTTTGAAACCGGCTTTGTCGTTTGCGCCGCGGGGTGCCGGGTCCCGCGGCTTGCTTGTCTCACTGCCTCTGCAATTCCGCCTGATTTATTCCTATTTGAACAATATATGTTCCGTTATGATCGTTGCGCCGAGCTCGACCGCTGTCAAGCAGGGCGGCGGACAGCCAATCCGCCACGCCGCGAAATCCTGTCCCCTGTCAGCGTCCTTCCGCTCATCAGGTCTGCTCGAAGAAGATCCGGGTGCGCTTGTCGCGATAGGCCTGGAAGCCTTCGCTGCCCTCCAACGCCGTCACCAGTGCAGGGTCGAGGGCGGATAGCCCGGCTTCCAGCGTCGCCGCGTTCGCGCGCAGCTGCGCGGCATTATCGACGCCGAGGATGATGACATCCGCATCCTGTTGCCCGACCCAGCCGAGCGCCGCACGCGCCACGGCGGCGCGATCCGTCAGGCCGACGCTCTCGGCAATCGGAAACAGCTCGCCCTTGAAGAAGATCTCGCGGGCGATGACGCCAAGGCCGAGCTCGCGCGCCCGCGGCACGACGCGCTGCAGCCCGTCGAATTCGCCGAGGCTCAAATCGAGATTGACGGCGTCGAAGCCCCCGGAATCGAGCTCCGCCAGATAGAGCCGCTGGCCGGCATGGGAATCGGCGACGGCGAAGCGGATCAGCCCTTCCTGCTTCAGCCGGGCGAGGTTATCGGCGAGGCGCGCCATATAGTCCGGCGTCTCGTCGATCGACCAGTTGATCAGACCGATATTGAGGAAATCCACGGTCTCGCGGCGGATCAGCCCGAGCCCGCGCTGGATCTCGGCGCGCAGCAGCGCATAGTCGAGCATCTTGCGGTTGCCGCGGTCATAGCCGTAGCACATGCCCTCCGGCCGGGTCTGGACATAGACTTCATAGGGCGGCGGCAGCTCCGCGAAATTGCGGCCGAGCGCCTCCTTCTCCGAGTCGATCGTGACGTCGAAGATGTTGATGCCGAGATCGTAGGCGGCGCGCAGAATCTCGAGGCGCTTCGGCCCGCCGAAATCTGGCGCGATGAACCCCGGGGTGACGGCTTTGGCGAAATCCTCGTTGAAGCCGCGCGAGAACCCGCTCGCGAGGAATTCATGGCCGCCGAGCGCGATCTGCGAGAGCGCGATGCCGGTCTTGCCGAAGGGGATGGTGCGCATGGATCGCTCCGGTCAGTAGCCGCGCGCGAGGTCGACTTCGTTCGGCAAGGCGCGTCCGGCGCGGTGCGCGGCGAGGTTTTCGAAGAAGATGTCGAGGCTGCGGGGAATGTAGGTCAGCGGGTCGCCTGCCGACATATGCGGTGTCAGGAGCAGGTTAGGGGTCTGCCAGAGCCGGTGGCCCGACGGGACAGGCTCGGGCACCATCACGTCGAGGATCGCGCCGGCGAGCGCGCCGGCATCGAGCGCATCGAGCAGCGCGTCCTGCTCGACCAGTTCGCCCCGGCCGATATTGACCACTCCGGCATGGCTCGGCAGCAGGCCGATGCGGCGCCTGTCGAGGATCTGGAAGGTCTGCGGCGTCAGCGGCGCGACCAGAACAAGGAATTCCGTCTCGGGCAGGACGCTGTCCAGATCGGCATGGGCGACGACGCGGTCGCAGTCCGGATGCGGCGTGGCACTCGTGCGCACGCCGGTGACATGCATGCTGAAGCTCTTGAGCCAGCGGGCGATCGCGCCCCCGATGGCGCCAGTGCCGATGATCGTCGCGCGCCGCCCCTCGAGCGACGAGGCGAGCTTGCGCTGCCAGAGGCCCTGGCGCTGCTGGTCGGCGAAGAAAGGCAGGTGGTTGGCCAGCATCAGCACGGCCATCAACGCGTATTCCGCCGCCTTCACACCGTGCGCGCCGCTATTGTTGAGGAGCTTCACACCCGGCGGGATGAAATCGCCATTGGCGAGCGAGTCGACGCCAGCATGGGTCAGGAAGACCAGCTCCAGCTTCGGCACCGTCGCGCGCGGCAGGAAGTTCTTCACGACGCGCCCCGAGGTGATCAGCGCCTGCGCCTCCCCCATCGCGGCGAAGAATTCCGCCTCGTTCGTCCCGATGCTGACCTCGACGCCTTCCGCTGCCGCGCCGGCGCGCGCCACCGCGGCCTGCCATTGCTCGGGGCTAGCCTTCGGGTTGCCGTCTTCGAGATGGTTCTGGATGTGGACACGCATGATCTGCTCCGAAGGCTAGGGTTACCCTTGACCCGCCTTCCAGGCCCGGAAGCGTTCGAGATTGGCCTCGTTCGGCGGATAGAGGCCGAGAATATCGCCCCCTTCGGCGACGCGCTTGCGAACCCAGCCGTCGAGTGCCTCTTTTTCGAGCGCCTGCCTGGCGACTTCTTCCGCAAGATGGGCCGGGACGACTGCGACGCCGTCCTCATCCGCGACAATGATGTCGCCGGGGAAGACGAGCACGCCGCCGCAGCCGATCGGCTGCTGGATGGCGATCGGGATCAGGGCCGAGGGGCTCGCCGGCGCGGCCGGGCCCTTGCAGTAGGTCGGCATGCCCATGGCGCGGATTTCGGCGACGTCGCGCATGCCGCCATCGGCGACGATGCCGGCGACGCCGCGCACCATCATGCGCGTGGTCAGCACGTCGCCGAGCCCGCCGACGGCACCGTTGCCGCACATATCCATCACGAAGACGCTGCCGGCCGGGATCTGCTGCGTCGCCTGCAGCATCGCGTTCTCGGGGTTGCCGATGTCGAGGGCGAGCGCGACGTCCTCGCGCATCGGGACATAGCGCAGCGTGAAGGCTGGGCCGACGAAGCGGCATTTGGCCGGGTCGATCGGGCTGATGCCGGGGATGGCGCGCATCCGGAGCCCGTATTTCTTCAGGAGCAGGCCCGTGATCGGCGCTGTCGGCACCTGCTTGAGCAGTTCGATGACTTCGGGGCTGCAGGTCTTCATGATCTTATTCCTCGCATCGGGCCAGCTTGTGGCCAGCCCAGCCTGTCATCGGCGGGACGAGCCCACCGAGACGGTCATCACACCAGGCGCACGCCGTTCTCGCCGGCGCCGTCGAACAGATGGATATGGGCCGGGTCGACCCGCAGGCCGATGCGGTCACCCGCCTTGAAATCCTGGCGGTTGCGGAAGACGGCGGTGATCTGCCCGCCGGCCGCCCGCGCCGAGACCATCGTCTCGGCCCCCGTCGGCTCGACGACCTGGATCTGCGCCGGGATGGCGCCGGGCGTCTCCGGAGCCACCATCTCGAGATGCTCGGGCCGAACGCCGAGCACGACGGCGCGCTCGCCGACGATGGCCGGAGCCTTGGCGAGACGGAGCTTCACGCGGTCTCCGGCGAGGAACTGCGCGCCGTCATTCGCGGCGATCCGCCCTTCGAGGAAGTTCATCGCGGGCGAGCCGATGAAGCCCGCGACGAAACGATTGGCCGGCCGGTCGTAGAGCTCCAGCGGCGCGCCGATCTGCTGGATATAGCCGTCGAGCATCACAACGATCTTGTCGGCCATGGTCATGGCCTCGATCTGGTCGTGCGTCACATAGATCGTCGTGGTGCGCAGACGCTGATGCAGGGCCTTGATCTCGGCGCGCATCTGCACGCGCAGCTTCGCGTCGAGGTTCGAGAGCGGCTCGTCGAACAGAAAGACCTGCGGATCGCGCACGATCGCCCGGCCCATGGCGACACGCTGGCGCTGGCCGCCCGAGAGCTGGCGCGGATAGCGCTCCAACAGCTTCTCCAGCCCGAGGATGCCGGCGGCTTCCCGCACCTTGCCATCGATCTCAGTCTTCGGCGCGCGCCGGAGCTTGAGCGAGAAGCCCATGTTCTGCGCCACCGTCATATGCGGGTAGAGCGCGTAGTTCTGGAACACCATGGCGATGTCCCGTTCCTTCGGCGGCAGGTCGTTGACGGTGGTGTTGTTGATGCGGATCTCGCCGCCGCTGATGTGCTCCAGCCCGGCGATCATGCGCAGCAGGGTCGATTTCCCGCAGCCCGACGGCCCGACCAGCACGACGAACTCACCGTCCTCGATCCCGATATCGACACCGTGCATGACGTTCACGGAGCCATAGGATTTCTTGACGCCGTCGATCTTCACAAAGGCCATGAGCGTTTCCCTCGGGGCGTTTCCCTTGCAGCTTGTCGCCGCTTGTCCGGTTAGCCGGGCTGATTGCAGCCGAAATCCGCGCGCCTGGGCGCGGCATTCCGCTGATGTTTGTCAGGCCTTGCCGCCCTGCGCGTAGTCGCCCGTGCTCAGGTCGATGAGCTCGATGCGATAGCCGTCGGGATCGTCGATGAAGGCGATGTGGACGGTGCCGAACTTCAGCGGCCCGGGCTCGCGGACGATGCGCACGCCCGCATCGCGAAGCTTGTCGCAGACGCCGTAGATGTCGGTCACGCCGATGGCGAGATGGCCGAAGCCGGTCCCCAGCTCATAGCTGGGAACACCGTAGTTATAGGTCAGCTCGATCATCGGATCGTCGTGTTCGTTGCCGTAGCCGATGAACACGTTGGTGTACTTGGCCTCGGGGACATCGACCTTTTTCACGACGCTCATGCCGAAGTGCTTCGAATAGAAGTCGACCGAACGATCCAGGTCGCCGACCCGGATCATCGTGTGCATGAACCTGAAACTGCTAGACATCGCGCTTCCTGCCTCTCAGCGCCTTTCGTCCTGTGGCAGAAGCCGTTTGACGATGGCGTCTTTATGTGTTCCTATTTGAACAATTGATGTTCCTATATAATCTGAGACTATCCGCATTGCGTTGTCAATCAGGTCGCGACATGGAGGAAGCCCGGCCGATCGTCGTTCTTCGCAAAGGGAGCGCCGACCAGGTCCGGATGGCATCTGCCGGAGCATGGAGAGAAGGAACGTTTGAACGTGGAGAAAGCCGGTATGGCCGTTGGCTCGGATGAGACCCGATCGAAGGGGCGCGAGGGAAACCTGGTTCCGGTCATCGAGAACATGCTCGATATCCTGGAGGTGATCGAGCGGCGTCCGGGTGGCACGAACATCCGGGAACTCTGCGAATTCCTGAACATGGCGCGCTCGACCGTCTACCGGATCCTCAACACGCTGGAGGCGCGCGACGTGGTGAAGCGCGGCCTGACCGGGTCATATGTGCTGGGACCGCGGCTGCTGGCCTTCGCCGCCAGCGTGGTCAACGCCCGTGATTCCGACCTGGTCGAGATCGCCAACAACCATCTCGAACGGCTGTCCCAGGCCACGGGCGAGGCGAGCAAGCTCTCGGTCCGGGATGGCGACGCAGTGCTGGTGATCGCGGTGGCGCACAGCTCCGCGGCCTATGGCCTGACTGTCCGGCCCGGACGCAAGCTGCCGCTGCATGCCGGCGCCGCGAGCCGGGTTCTGCTGGCCTATATGGATGGAGACGAGATCGCTCGCATCCTGAACGGGCCGCTGCCGCGCTATACCGACAAGACGCTGTGTACAGCCGACGAGATCGGGCGCAGCCTGGCGCAGATCAGGCGTCAGGGCTGGGCCTTGGACAATGGCGAGTATTCGGCGGGCGTGATGGCCGTTGCCGCGCCGGTCCGCGACAGCCGCGGCGGCGTCGCTGCCGCGATCAGCATTCCCTTCCTCGGCACCGACAGCAAGGAACGGATCGAGCAATTGAGAGAAGCCGTCGTCGCAACGGCAGAGTTGATCTCGCAGGAGCTGCTTACGCACTCCGTCTGACGAGCCTCCGGGGCAGGAGCGCTCGACCTCGCAACGTCATCGAGGGCTTGCGCGATGGCCGGCTCGCAACGCTCGGTTCCTGGAACGAAGCCTCGATGATGTCCCTGTCATCCGCGGCCTAAGCTTCCCGCGGGTTGGCTTCATTTCGACGCGGCCGCATGGCGGATCAGGCGGCCGCCGAGGCCAGCGAGAAAGTCGACATCCTCCGCCTTGAGCGACAGCTTGTTGTGGAGTTGGAGCACCCGCGCTCGCTCTGCGCCATCGCGCAAATCGTTCAGCGATATCCGTATCACATCGACGTCAAATCGGTCGCAGCTCGGTACCGGCTGCTTGGCATTGCAGCGCCAGCGGACGACGCGATCCCGCCACCGCCGGCTTTCTTGCGTCAACGCATCGAGACTTGCGCGGCTTGCGTTATCGACCATCGCATCGACTGCGGCGATCATCATCTCGGGCGCCGCCGGCCCGTCGATGGTCTTCGAGACGCCGTCACCGCTACGCATGGAGGCATCGGCAACGATCACGACGACACGCCGCAGCTGCCGCGCCATCTCGGCCGTCATGGGCGACGGTGCCGAGGCGCTCATGGTTCGGATCAGGTTGCGGATTGCGAGATTGTCGACCAGCCCGCCGTCCAGCAGCTTGAGGTAGCGCAGATCGGGAGCGCTCGCATATCGGGCCTGGGATTTCAGCACATGGCCGGCAAAGGCCGAGTTCTCCCGCGTTGGCTGAGCCTTGGCGACCGCCGCCGGACAGTCCGCGTTGAAATTCTCCAGGACGACCGGCGCGAATACGACCGGCACCGCTGCGGATGCGGCAACGGCATGCGCGAGAGGGAAGCTGTCATAATCGCTGCAGAGCGCCCGAAAGCTCGCCCGGTCGAAAGGAAACGGCGCGCGATTGTCGAGCTCCGTCGCGTGCAGGATGAGCTTCGCCTTTCCTGTCCGGTCGAGATCGCCGAGCGTCGCGCCGTGGTACAGGCGCTGGTCGAGCCAGGTCCCGAGACCGCTGAGGTCGTTCACGCCCCCGCGATACCCACGCACCAGATTCTCCGGCGTGAACGCGGTGCGCAGCGATGCCTCGACATCCTGGTCGAGATAGTCGCGTCGGAAGGCCGGCAGGCCTCGCGACCCATAGAGCGCAAAATGCGCGGCCAGGATGCCTCCGCCGGAGACGCCTGCCACCGCGATGACATCGTCCGCCATCGAGCGATCGCCCCCATCCGGCGAAGCTTGCTCGGCCAATTCGGAGAGCACGCCGAAGCCGAACGCCGCGGAGCGCGCACCACCGCCCGACAGCGCCAGGATGATGCCGGTTCGACCCTGCCTGTGGATCGGAGCGCTGAGCCTGGCCGGAGCCGCGCGCTCCATCAGGGGCAGGTTCGAAGGCGCGTTGGTTGGGCTGGAACAGGCCGCAAGACCAAGCATCGACACCACGCTGCCCAAGACCACCGAGGCCTTCGCCCTCCACCGGCAGGCAAGGACAGGTTCTTCTGGAAGGCTGGTCATAAGGCGCGAACATCTCCGTCGCGCGCCGTGCAATTCGGCGCGCGAGGGATGTCTCGCCAGCCTCGATTATCCCAACATTACGCCCGGATCGGGCAAGGTGATGCGGAAGCAGGCGCCCCGCGGCACCTCGCGCAGGGTGGCTTCTCCGCCATGAAGCCGCACGGTCTCCCGGACGAGATGCAGCCCGAGCCCCGCCCCGCGCTCAGCCTGGCTCGCGCGCGAGAACGGCTCGAAGAGGCGCTCGCGCTGGCCCGGCGGAATGCCAGGCCCCTCATCTGCGACATCGATCGTGTGCCTTGCTCCTACAGTGATCGTGATCGTGCCGGCACGGCCGCCATGCTGGATCGCATTCTGGATGAGGTTCGCGAGCGCGCGCTCCAGCGCCCCTTGATCGCCCCGCGCATCGACGCGATCGGTCTCGGCTTCGAAGGCGATCTTGTAGCCGGCGGCGATCGCCAACGGCGCGAGGTCGGAGATGACGCGTTGCGCAAGTGCTACGAGGTCCAGCGATGCGAAGGCCGCCCGGTTGCGCTCGATCCTCTGCAAGTCGAGGAGCTGCTCGGCCATGGTCGAGAGCCGCGCCACGTCCTCCAGCAACCTGGCGCGCTCTGGCGAGGCTGGCAGCGCCTCCAGACGGGTCTGAAGGATAGCGACCGGCGTCCGCAGCTCATGGGCAGCGTCGGCCAGAAAGCGCTTATGCCGCGCATGTCCCTCGTCGATCCGTTCCAGGGCGCGGTTGATCGCATCGACCAGCGGAGTGACCTCATTCGGTGTGAATGCGGTCGAAAGACGTGCGCCCTGCCGGTCGATATTGATCTGCTCTGCTTCCTTGGCCACTTCGCCGAGACCGGATAGCGCCTTGCTGACCACGAGCGGGGTTGCCGTCAGCGTTGCGAACGCCATCACAGTGAGCGCCGGCAGAACGAAGGTCGCGAAAACGATCAGCAAGCCCTTCGCGAGCCAGCTCGCGGGCGCCACGGCACCGGGCCCTGTGATCACCTGAATCTCGCCGGCCGGGCTCTGAATCCAGCGTGCTTGAGCACCGGCGCGAGGTGGGTCGCCCAGATTCCATCCGAGCCGGGCATTGCCGACATTGTCCAGCGCGTCGCCGATCCGGGCGAAATGAGCTGGCGGCGAGCCTTCGACCAGCCTGTGGCCCTGCCGGTCGCGCAGGATGAACCACAGATCTGGGACCTCCTCGCGCAGCTTCACGAGATCGGGCGTCGCCCGCAGCGAAAGTCCACCATCGGCGTTACGCTCGACAGCGCTCCTCATCGCGTCGATCGTCACGTCTTCGGATTCGAAATTGAGAAGATATCCGCCGAAATAGAGCGCGCCGAGCAGCAGCACGACGAGCAGCGACAACATTGCTGCCTGCAGGGCGAGCAATCGGCGGACGAGACGCCATTTCAGTGAATGCGCCGCTGGCGCCGGGCCGTTCATGTCGCCTGCTTGAGAAGATAGCCGACGCCACGGATCCCGTGGATCTCCAGCCCCGCCGCTGCGTCAGTGAGCTTCCGGCGCAGGCGGGAGACATGCATGTCGAGCGCGTTCGATTGAATTTCGTCGTCGAAGCCGTAGACAGCCTCCTCCAACGCTGAACGCTGCACGGTGCGCCCGCATCTGCGCAGCAGCGCCTCCAGAACCAGCAGCTCACGGCGCGGCAAATCGAACGCCGCGCCATCGACGCTGGCGCAGCGATTCTGCCAGTCGAATGCAAGCCGGCCGATCCTCAGAATGTCCGGCGCCCGATCGAATGGCCGTCGCAATACGGCGCGCAGCCTCGCCAGTAGTTCGTCGACCGCAAAGGGCTTGGCGAGATAGTCGTCGGCGCCGTAGTCCAGCCCTTCTATCCGGTCGCCGAGCTCACCGCGCGCGGTCAGGACGATGACGGGTGCGGAATGACGCCCGGCGCGCAGCTTCCCCAGCAAGGCGAGACCATCGCCGTCAGGCAGATTTCGATCGAGCAGGACCGCGTCGTGAACCTTTGCCGCAATAGCCTCTTCGCCTTCGGCGAGGGTTGCGACGTGATCGACCACCATATCGCGCTGGCCGAGCGCGGCGCGCAGCGCCGTCGCCATCTCAGCTTCGTCCTCGACCAGTAGAATCCGCATGCCCGTGTCGCTCAGTATCCGCGTACTCGCATAGGCCATCCACACCCGGATCCCAAAATCTGCGATCGCTTCAGGCACGCTTGGCGTGGAACGCCCGGTGGACCGGCGCGCGACGAGGGCGTCCCTCCGCCTTTCAAAAGAGTAGAGCCGCGGACGTTGCCGAGCGGGCTCATTGCCGTGGCTGATCGATCAGGGCCGCCGCCGGCGAGGCCTTGAATTAAAATAGGATTCCTATATATAGGCTTCCATGGAAACACCGGCCAATCCGAAGACCATCACCCACCGGCTGCGCGAAGCCCTGGCCCGCGTTGCAACGGTGATGCGCGTCGATGACTGGGAGCGGGCGAAGCCGGCCGGGATCAACCCGACACAGCTTGCGATCCTGAGCCTGCTGGAAGGCCGCCAGAATGGGCTGACGGTCAAGGACATCGCTGCTCATCTTGGCGTTTCCCAGCCGACGGCGACGGACTCGATCGGCGCGTTGGAGCGCAAGGGGTTGATCGCGAAACTGCCCTCGCGCACCGATGGGCGGGCGGTGACGGTCAAGCTCACGGTCGACGGCGCCAATGTGTCGAGCAAGGGCGACGCTGCGGATGACGCTGCGAACCAGGCGATGGAACGCCTGCCCGCGCAGGAGCAGGAAAGGCTGCTCCTGACCATGGTGAAGCTGATCCGCGAATTGCAGGAGGCTGACGCGATTCCCATCCAGCGCATGTGCGCAAGTTGCCAATATTTCGCGCCCTTCGCTCATCGCGGTACGGCGCGACCGCATCATTGTCGTTTCGTGGACGCAGCCTTCGGCCAGCGGGATCTCCGCATCGACTGCCGCGACCACGAGATCGCCGATCCCGCCACCCGGGCTGCCACCTGGGACACATTTCAAGCGGGATAACCCCCTCCAGGCCAATCAGAGAGGAAGACAACATGTTCAGGATATTGATTGCCGGCGTGCTCGCCGCCGGAACGGCATTGCTTTGCCTGGCGCCCGCAACGGCGCATTCCATCAAGGCGGAACCGAAGGCCGCTGTGCAGGCCTCCTTCGACATCGTCGAGACCACGATCGTCACACGGGGCGACAAGGCCGTCTTCGCCACCCGCGTGCGGGGCGAGGCCGGCAAGGACAAGCCCGATGCGACGGGCAAGTTCGAAGGCTCCAGCGTCTACGCCTATGTCTGGCCGACCACGTTGAACAGCGCCGAGATCGGCTTCGAGAAGGATCAGGGCATCGTCGCACTCGCCGTGACCTTCCATCCTGATTTCGATGACGCCGCCTATGGTGGCAAGAACCGCCATATCTGGCATCCGCACTGGGTCGTGCTGGCGCAGGACAAGGCCTGCGGCGCGGGCCTCAAGGTCATCGACATCCCGAGCGGCGCAAAGCCCAAGGTTCCGCCGACCTGGCCGAATGTGCCGCTGCTGATCGACAGCCCCGAATATCCGACGGCCTTCAAGGGTGACAGCGTCGATGTCGAGATTCCGGTCGCGCTGATCAGCGGCATCAAGGGGGCGTCCTTCGACGGCGTCACCGCCGGCCTGAAGGTCAACGGCAACCTGCACGCGCCACTGCTCTGCGTCAGCGATGTCTTCAAGGTCGCCTCGGGCAATCTGAGTCTGCCCGGCAAGGTCGCGCCCGCCAAGTAACTGACGACAAGTAACGGGCGTCGCGCCGGTTCGCCGACTGCCATCGACGAACCGGCATATCCTCCCCCTCCAGGCAAATGAAAGGAAAGAACGTGGACAGACCTAGCTTGAGTGTTCCGGCGCAGGCAAGCCTCGCACCGCTCGCCCCCGAACTGGTCGTGAGCGAGTGGTTCAACACTCCCGCCCCTCTGGGCCTGGCCGCACTGCGCGGGCGGCCCGTGTTTCTGCACGCCTTCCAGTTGCTCTGCCCCGGCTGCGTCGCCCATGCGATTCCCCAGGTGCAGCGCATCGAGCAGGTCTTTGCCGGCAGCGACCTGCAGATCATCGGCATCCACACCGTCTTCGAGCACCACGCCGCGATGTCGCCGGTGACGCCGCGGGCCTTCCTGCATGAATATCGGCTGAAGTCGCCGGTCGCGGTGGATCTCGCCGAGGACGGGAGCGACATCCCGGCCACGATGCGTCGCTACCGCTTCCGCGGCACCCCGTCATCCGTTCTGATCGGCCGCGACGGGCGCATCATCCATCAGGCGTTTGGTGTCGAAGACGACATCGCCGTCGGCGCACGCATCGCCATGGCACTATCCGCCCCTCGCGAACTGCAGGAATCAAGCAGGAGCGATGGCAGCGGAGACTGTGCTGACGGCCGTTGCGCGCTACCCAGCGCCAGCATCGCAGCCGAGTAAGCGCGACGGCCAATTCTCGTCTCTTTTCGGATTCTGGCGGACAGGGCGGGATTCGAACCCGCGATACGGTTTCCCGTATACACACTTTCCAGGCGTGCGCCTTCAACCACTCGGCCACCTGTCCGGCGCGCTGCTTATGACTGCCGGCCCGCCATCTTTCAAGGCCCGAGATGCAGCCTTGTTCACAATCCTGGTAAATCCCACTTCACTGATCCCGTGGCTCTGTTGCGATCCCGGGCCGGGACGGGCACATCTGGTTGTGGATGGACGATCGCGGCGAGAGGCCTTCGGAGGAAGGAGCCCGCGTGCGGCGATCAGGAGGGAAGCGAACGGTGCGGTTTCTGGTGAGATTGATCGGTTACCTGTTTGTCGCGGCCGGCTTCATCGCTGCGGTTCTCGACGGTGCGCGCTCGATCGCCAATTCCACCCCGCGCTTCACCGCGTTGGGAGACACCGTGGCTGCGGTGCTGCATGAGCGCTATGCGCTGATCCAGCCCGCCATCGAGCGCAATATCCACCCTCTGCTCTGGGACCCGGTGCTGCTGACCCTGCTGCGCATGCCGGTGGCGCTCGTCGCGCTGTTCCTCGGCTTCTGCCTGCTCTGGCTGGGGCAGAAGCCGCAGCCCCGGATCGGCTTCGTCACCCGCCGCTGAACGGACCTCTGCCGAGAGGCCCCTGTGCGAAGTCCCGTCGGACACTTACATAAGTGCCTGACCTGAATAAGAAGGAGCGAATGATGTTCTCCCTGCGCAAGAAGACCGAGTTGCCGACGCCGGCCGAGGCTCTGCCCGGCCGCAGCGAAGCAATCCCGACCGCTGAAACCCATTTCGTCAATGGCCGCGCCCTTGCCGGGCCTTATCCGGAGGGGATGCGCAAGGCGCTGTTCGGGCTCGGCTGCTTCTGGGGGGCCGAGCGCAAGTTCTGGCAGAGCGGCGAGGGCATCTGGGTCACGGCCGTGGGCTATGCCGGCGGCACGACGCCGAACCCGACCTATGAGGAGGTCTGCTCCGGGATGACCGGGCACACCGAGGTCGTCCTCGTCGCCTACGATCCGGCGAAGATCTCCTATGAGGAGCTGTTGAAGATCTTCTGGGAGAACCACGACCCGACGCAGGGCATGCGCCAGGGTGGTGATATCGGGACGCAGTATCGCTCCGCGATCTATACCTATGACGAGGCCCAGAAGGCGGCGGCCGAACAGTCGCGCGACGAGTACCAGAAGGCGCTGGCGGCGGGTGGCTACGGCCCGATCACGACCGAGGTCGCCAAGGCTCCGGTACTCTACTTCGCCGAGGACTACCACCAGCAATACCTCGCCAAGAATCCGGCCGGCTATTGCGGGCTGGGCGGCACCGGCGTCGCCTGCCAGATCGGGCTTGGCGTCGAGGCCTGACACCGGGCGTTCTGCGCCGGTGGAAATCACGCCATTCCGGGTCAGCCCGGAATGGCTCCGGCGCCCGGTGAAAGATCTCGGATTTGGTTCCCGATATGTTCTTGCGTCGCTGATGAAGTCTCGCTAACCTTCCCTTGGGGAATGGGGCTGGGCTCGAGATGGTGACGCGGGTCGCGACGGTAGCGTTCGAGGGCATCGAGGCGCGCGCCGTCGATGTCCAGGTGCAAGTCGCGGCCGGCGGTGTCGCCTTCATCCTGGTCGGGCTGCCCGACAAGGCGGTCGCCGAAAGCCGGGAGCGAGTCCGCGCTGCGCTGATCGCTTCGGGGCTCGCCCTGCCGGCCAAGCGCATCACGGTCAATCTCGCCCCGGCCGACCTCCCTAAGGAGGGGAGCCATTACGATCTTCCCATCGCGCTCGCGGTGATGGCTGCGATCGGCGCGATTCCGCCCGATGCGCTGGCGGGTTACACCGTGCTCGGCGAGCTCGCGCTCGATGGCTCGATCGCTGCCGTGGCCGGTGTCCTGCCGGCGGCGATCGCGGCTTATGCGAAGGGGCAGGGGCTGATCTGCCCGGCCGCCTGCGGGCCGGAAGCGGCCTGGGCCGCTGCCGATGTCGATATTCTGGCGCCCCGCTCGCTGATCCAGCTCGCCAATCATTTCAAGGGCACGCAGGTGATGGCGCGGCCGGAGCCCGCGGTGGCGCGGCAGGCCGGGCTGCTGCCCGATCTTGCCGATATCAAGGGGCAGGAGAGCGCGAGGCGCGCGCTGGAGATCGCCGCGGCCGGAGGCCATAATCTGCTGCTCAACGGACCTCCCGGTGCCGGCAAGTCGATGCTGGCGAGCCGCCTGCCTTCGATCCTGCCGCCGCTCTCGCCGCGGGAACTGCTCGAGGTCTCGATGGTGCTGTCAGTGGCGGGCCATCTCGCCGAGGGCGCTCTAACGGATCGGCGGCCTTTCCGCGCCCCGCATCATTCCGCCTCGATGGCAGCGCTGGTCGGCGGGGGGGTGCAGGCGAAACCCGGCGAGGTCTCGCTCGCCCATCACGGCGTGCTCTTCCTCGACGAACTGCCCGAGTTCCAGCCGCAGGTGCTGGATGCGCTGCGCCAGCCGATGGAGACCGGCGATGTGTTGATCTCCCGCGCCAATCACCGCGCCTCCTATCCCGCCCGCTTCCAGCTCGTCGCGGCGATGAATCCGTGCCGCTGCGGCAAGGCGACGGAGCCCGGCTATGCCTGCAAGCGCCAGCCGAACGAGCGCTGCATGGCGCAGTACCAGTCCCGGATTTCCGGCCCGATGCTGGACCGCATCGACATCGCGATCGACGTGCCCGCGGTCACGGCCGCCGATCTGATCCGCCCCGCCACCGGCGAGAGCTCGGTCGTGGTGGCCGCCCGCGTCGCTGAGGCGCGCCGGCTGCAAACTGCGCGTTTCGAGGCGCTGGGACTGGCCGGGCGCGGGCTCGGGCATGTCACCACTAACGCCGCCTGTCCCGTGCCGGTGCTCGAAGAGATCGCGCAACCGGACAAGGCCGGCCTCGCCTTGCTGCGCGACGCCGCCGAGGCGATGCGCCTGACGGCGCGGGCCTATCACCGGGTGCTGAAGGTCGCCCGCACGCTGGCCGATCTCGACGGCGAGGCCAGGGTCGGCCGCCTGCATCTGGCGGAGGCGCTGTCCTATCGCTCGCGCAGCGAGCAGCTCGTCCAGGCGGCCTGACCCAGCTCGATCAGACGGCTCAACTCTCCACAGGCAACGGCAGAATTAACCAATTCTGCAAGGCTTTAGGCCAATTTACGCGAATTCCAGGTGCCTTTTTCAAGGCGCGCAGGCTAGATCGGAAGCATGGCTTCCTCGATCGGGTCATGGCTGGTCGTCGCTGCTGCTCTGCTGGTTGTACCGGCGGCCGTCGCGATCGTGCAGTTGCTGCGGCAGCGCAAGGAATTGCGTGTGGAGCTCGCCGCGCGGACCCTGGAAACCGAAACTCTCAGCGATCAGGTCTGGGGCCTGTCCGATCGGGAGGAGCGCTACCGTAGCCTGGTCGAGGCGCAGGGCGACCTGATCGTGCGACGCGATGGTGGCCGGATCATCTATGCCAACGCCGCCTATGCCGCGCTCTTCGGCGTGCCCGTCGACGATCTCGTCGGCAGCCGGATGCAGCTCCCCCGACTCGCCAGCCGGCCGGTCCAGACCCTGGAGGGCGGCGCGCGCAGTTTCGACGAATGCATGGCTACCTATGAGGGCGAACGCTGGATCTCCTGGGTCGAGACGGCGGTGCCGGGGCCCGAAGGGCACACGGTCATCCAGCGTGTCGGCCGCGACATCACCTCCCGGATTGCGGCCGAGGATGAGCTCGTCGGCGCCCGCGCCCGGGCCGAGGCCGCGAACGAGGCGAAGTCGCGCTTCCTCGCCACGGTCAGCCATGAGTTCCGCACGCCGCTTAACGGCATCCTGGGCATGGCTGATCTCCTGTCGGACACTGGGCCCAATGCCGAGCAGGCGACCTATATCGAGGCGCTGCGTTCTTCCGGCGAGGCATTGCTGGCGCTGGTCGACGACATTCTCGACGTGGCCAAGGTCGAAGCCGGCAAGCTGGAGCTGGTCGAGGAGCCCTTCGAGCTCGTGCAACTGGTTGAGACGGTCACCGAGTTGGTGGCGCCGCGCGCCCAGGCCAAGGGCATCGAGCTCGCCGCCCATATCGCACCCGATCTTCCGGCGCGCCTCCTCGGCGATCGCGACCGGCTGCGCCAGATCCTGCTCAACCTCGTCGGCAATGCGGTGAAGTTCACTGAGACCGGCGGCGTCGGCCTGAGCCTGCGGCGGGAGGGCAAGGGCCTGGAGATCGTCGTCGCTGATACGGGGCCGGGCATTCCGGACGACCGGCTCGAAGTAATCTTCGGCGAGTTCGAGCAGCTCGAGCACGGCGCTGGCGAGCGACAGTCCGGCACGGGGCTCGGCCTCGCGATCGTCCGCCGTCTCGTCACGCTGATGGGTGGCGAAGTGCGGGCCGAAAGCCGGCCTGGCGAGGGCGCGACCTTCCGTCTCGCGCTGCCGCTGCAGGCTGCACCCGGCGCTGCCGCAATCGCAGCGCCGCACTGGCCACGCCAGCATGTCCTGCTCGTTTCCAGTACGGCCTTCACCGCGCGCTTCCTCGCCGAAACGATCCGCGCCACCGGAGCGGCCATCACCGTCGCGGCCACACCGGAGGCTGCCGCCGCCAAGCTCGCCGAGGTCGCGTCGCAGGGGCAGGGCGCCGTCACCGCGGTGCTTGTCGATCACGCGTTGGGAGATGCGCCGGCGAAGGAACTGGCCGCCGCCGCGCGCGCTGCCGGAATCGGCGATTGTCTCATCCTGCTCTCGCCCTTCGCCCGGAGACAGTTCGGCCAGCCGCAGGAGGCAGGCTTCTCCGGCTTCCTGATCAAGCCGGTGCGGATGCGCTCGCTCTATGAGCGGCTGGGTGCTGGTTTTCCGGATGCTGAGGCGATTCCCGGTGCCGCCCGGCAGGAGGCAGAGACTGCGCCGCGCCCCGTCGGCGCAGGCCTCACCGTGCTCGTGGCTGAGGACAACGAGATCAATGCCCTGCTCGTGACGCGCACGCTCGAGCGATTCGGTTGCACAGCCTTCTGGGCGCGTGACGGGCGCGAGGCGATGCAGCGGGTCAAGGCGAGCTTTGCCGGCACGGCACCGCCGCTCGATCTCGCGCTCCTCGATGTCCGGATGCCGAAGAAGAACGGTCTGGACTGCGCGCGGGCGATCCGCACGCTGGAAAGCAAGCTCGGTCGGACAAGCCCGATGCCGCTCGTCGCGGTCACCGCCAATGTCGCGGCGGCCGATCGTGAGGCCGCCTTCGCCGCCGGTATGGATGATTGCCTGGCAAAGCCGCTGGAGCGCGCTGCCCTGCTGCGCTGGCTTGAGCGGTTGTCGCAGCCGCCGGCCGACAGCTTGAGAGCTTGACGGGCGTCATCGCTTCGACGCAGTTTTGTCGCGAAGTTGTAAGATCGTCAGAGCAAGCCTGCCCCTAGGCCGGATGAGGCTGAGGGAAGAGACAAGCGATGGCCTTGCAAGGCTTCGAAGCCAAGAATGCGCTGCTCGCACGTCGGGGCGCGGCCTCTGTCCGGTTCTCAGCCGGCAACCCATTTACGCGCTTCACGCCGCTGAGCCTGATCCCGGGGGGCAAGATGCGCCGATTCGGCGCCGAGCCAGGTGAGGCACCGCCGCTGTCCGGCACGCTGGGCCGGCTCGGCTCGCTGGAGGTCCGGCTGGCGCGCGGCCCGCGCGAAATCTGGCGGGCGCAGCGCCTGCGCTACCGTGTCTTCTATCAGGAGATGTCGGCCAAGCCCGACGTCGTCTCGCGCATGTTCCGCCGGGACGCCGACCGGTTCGACAAGGCCTGCGACCATCTCCTCGTCATCGACCATGCCGCGCGCGGCCGCTTCGGCGGCATCAAGCCGAAGGTCGTCGGCACCTACCGGTTGATGCGCCAGAGCGCGGCCGAGCGCCTCGGCGGCTTCTATACGCAGGGTGAGTTCGATCTCGCGCCGATGCTGTCGCGCCATCCCGGCCAGCGTTTCCTGGAGCTCGGCCGTTCCTGCGTGCTGAAGCCCTATCGCACCAAGCGGACGGTGGAGCTGCTCTGGTCCGGCATCTGGGCCTATCTGCAGCACCATCGCATCGATGCGATGTTCGGCTGCGCCTCCTTCGACGGCACCGACCCGGATGCGCTCGCGCTGCCGCTGAGCTTCCTGCACCACCATGCCCGCTCGGAGGGGGAGTGGAGCGCGACCGCCCATACCGGGCATTATGTCGGCATGGACCGTCTGCCGCCCGAGATGATCGACGCCAAGCTCGCGCTGAAGCAAATGCCGCCGCTGATCAAGGCCTATCTCAGGGTCGGCGCGCGCTTCGGCACCGGCGCCGTGGTTGACCGCCAGTTCGGCACCACCGACGTCCTCGTCGTCCTGCCCGTCGCGGCGATCGACAAGCGCTATGCCGACTATTACGGCGGCGAGACCCCGCGCCACGCGGCCTGAACTCGCGGGGCGGTTGCCTCGCTACTCGCCCGCCGCAGCCAGCGCCCGCAGCGCCTCGCGATAGGTCGGGTAGCGAAACGCATAGCCGAGTTCCCGCTTCACCAGCGCGTTCGAGACGCGCTTGCTCTCGCCGTAGAAGCTTGCCGCCATCGGCGAAAGCTGAGCCTGCTCGAAAGGTATCTCGGGTGGCGGTTCGAGCCCCGTCAGCTCGGCCGCGAAGGTGATCACGTCCTGCGGCGGGCCGGGTTCGTCATCGGTGACATTGTAGATCGCGCCGTTGCGCGGCCGCTCCAGGGAGGCCATCAGCACGCCGGCGATGTCGTCGACATGGATGCGGTTGAAGACCTGGCCGGGCTTGATCAGCCGCGTCGCGGTGCCCTCGCGCAGCTTGGAGATGGCGTTGCGGCCGGGGCCATAGATGCCAGAGAGCCGGAAGATTTGCACGGGCTTGCCGCTCTCGCGCCCGAGCGCGAGCCAATCCTGCTCGATCGCGACGCGCTGGCGGGTGCGGGCATTGCTCGGCTTCACCGGCGTCACCTCGTCGATCCAGGCGCCGCCCTGGTCTCCATAGACGCCGATGGTCGAAAGGTAGCAGATCCAGCGTAGACGGGGCGCCGAGGCCAGCGCATTCCGCAGCAGCTTGAGCGCGGCGTCGCCGTCCTCCGACGGCTGGACGGAGACGACCACGGCATCCGCCACCGCCACCGCCTTCTCCAGCGCCGGCGACACGGAAAGGCCGTCGAAAACTAGCGTGGGGATGCCCTCGCGGCCGAGGCGCTCAGCTTTCCCGGCGGTGCGCACCGTGCCGGTGACGGCCCAGCCGCGGGCGAGCGCGGCGCGCGCGAAGAAGCCGGCCGAATAGCCGAGGCCGAGGATCAGGATATTCATGCAGCGTCTTCCGTCCTAGCATCGGACCGAAAAGTGGAATCCACTTTTCGGAAGAATCCGATGCGATAACGATACTCTAGATCACCGTTGTCGCGTCCGGTAGGACGCGCGGCGATCTAGGCGCGAGCGCCTGCCATTCGGCCCGCACCGGCGGGTCGCCTTCGCCTTCCAGCGCAGAGGGCGCGAGCGCCAGCGCCCGTGCGGGATCGAGGCGACCGAGTGCCCAGACGGCCATGGCGCGCACCAGCGGCGAGGGGTCGTCGAGATGGGGCAGGGCGCTTTCAGCCAGTTCCGGCCGGCCGCTGTTGCCGATCGCGATCAGCACATTGCGCAGGAAGCGGTCTCGGCCCGTGCGCTTCACCGGTGTGCCGGCGAAGAGCGTGCGGAAGCCGGCATCGTCGAGCCTGGCGAGCGCGGCGAGGTCGAGCCCGTCGAGCTCGTCCTTGAGCGCGAGTCGCGTCTCCTGCGCGCTCTGGGCGAACTTGTTCCAGGGGCAGACGGCGAGGCAGTCATCGCAGCCGAAGACGCGGTTGCCGATACCGGGCCTCAAGCTCGCATCGATATGGCCCTGATGCTCGATGGTCAGATAGGCGATGCAACGGCGGGCATCGAGCTTGTAGGGCGCCGGGAAGGCGTCCGTCGGGCAGATATCGAGGCAGCGCCGGCAGGAGCCGCAATGATCCTGGTCCGGAGCGTCTGCCGGCAGCTCGGCGGTGGTGTAGATCGCGCCCAGCAGCAGCCAGGAGCCGTGCTCGCGCGAGACCAGCACGGTGTGCTTGCCCTGCCAACCGAGCCCGGCCGCCTGGGCCAGCGGCTTCTCCATCACGGGCGCGGTGTCGACGAAGACCTTGACGTCCGCGCCACCGCGCGCCGCGAGCAGACCTGCAACGCTCTTGAGCTTGCCTTTGATGACGTCGTGATAGTCGCGCCGTCGGGCATAGAGCGAGATCGCCGCCTTGTCGGGATGGGCCAGAATGGCGAGCGGATCGCCTTCGCCCGCATAGTTCATCCCGAGCATGACGACGCTGCGCACCTCGCCCCAGAGCCGGCGTGGATCGGCGCGCTGGTCGCGGCGGTCCTCCATCCAGCCCATCCCGCCGTGATGGCCGGCCTCCAGCCAGGCTTCGAGCCGCCCGGGCGCTTCGGGGATCGCATCGGCCGCCGCGACCCGCATCACGGCGAAGCCCTCGGCGCGTGCGCGCTCGGCGACGGCGCCTTTCAGCTTGGCGGCGCTCAGAAGTCCAGATTGTCGTAATGGGCGCTGGGAGCCATGCCCGGCACCCGGTCGCTCAGCAGCGGCCGGAAGCTCGGTCTCGACTTGATCCTCGCATACCATGCGCGGGCTGCCTCATCCTCTTCCCAGGGCACATCGCCGAGATAGTCGACGCAGGACAGATGTGCCGCCGCCGCCAGATCGGCATAGCTCAGCTGTGGGCCCGCGAGCCAGTTCCTCTTGGCGAGCAGCCAGGAGACGTAGCGCAGATGATAGCGCACATTCGTGCGCGCCGCGCGGATCGCACTCATCTCCGGCGGGCCGCCGCCATCCTCCCGGCCCATGAAGCGCTTCATCACCTTTTCGGTGACGAGCGGGCCGGTGATCTCCTCATGGAATTTGAGGTTGAACCAGTCGAGCAGCCGGCGCACCTCGACGCGCTCGCCCGGCCCTTCCGGCAGCAGGCGCCGGCTGGCGAGCGCCAGCCCTCGCGTCTCGTCGAGATATTCCGAGATCGGCCCGGCGCCCGGCACGGCGAGACCGGCCTCCTCCACGAAGACGGGCGTCGTGCCGGCGGTGTTGAGTTCGAGGAACTCGCGCCGTCGTTCCCAGACGCGCTCCTCGACGAGTTCGGCTTCCATGCCGAACTCGCTCAGTACGAGCCTGATGAAACGCGAATGTGGGCATAGCGGGTAGTGGTACAGGGTCGCCATGGCTGTCATGAGGCTGTGAAGCAGGCAAAATGCGACGGAAGCAGGGCCGTCACAGAGATGCCGGGGCGGCAATGACGCGTCCGGCAGGCGCGCGCTGCTATAATCGCGCCCGAAAACCGCCACAACCCGCGGCGATGCCGACACCCACAGTTCGTCGTCGATCCTTGGCGAATTGGTAACCAATTTGCAAATAGCGCGATGCTACGGCGTCGAACGCCGCCACTATCGTCGCGCGAGGATACCCCTCCATGCAGAACCTCATCGAAGCCTTCGTCCTCGGCATCGTCGAGGGCCTGACAGAGTTCCTGCCGGTGTCCTCGACCGGGCATCTCCTGCTGCTCGGCCATTTCCTCGGCTTCGAATCGAACGGCAAGACCTTCGAGGTGCTGATCCAGCTCGGCGCGATCCTCGCGATCACGCTGGTCTATTTCCGTAGGCTGCTCGACATCGCCATGCGAATCCCGAGCGATCCCTCCGCGCGCCGCTTCGTCATCGGCGTGCTCATCGCCTTCCTGCCGGCGGCGCTGATCGGCGCCGTGCTGCACGGCTTCATCAAGACCGTGCTGTTCAACCCCTTCCTGGTCTGCTGCACGCTGATCGCCGGCGGGCTCGTGCTGCTCGTCGTCGACGAGCTCGAGCTGCAGGAGAAGCACACCGACGCCACCGCCTTCCCGCTGCCGATGTATTTCAAGATCGGCCTGATCCAGTGCCTGGCCATGATCCCCGGCGTCTCGCGCTCGGGTTCGACCATTGTCGGCGCGATGCTGCTCGGTGCCAGCAAGCGCGCCGCGGCCGAGTTCTCCTTCTTTTTGGCCATGCCGACCATGGCGGGCGCCTTCGCCTATGACCTGCTGAAGAGCTACAAGGACCTCACCTTCGACGATGGCATTCTGATCGTCGTCGGCTTCGTCGCGGCCTTCGCCTCGGCGCTCCTCGTGGTCCGCAGCTTCCTCGATTTCGTCTCGAAGCGCGGTTTCGCGCCCTTCGCCTGGTGGCGGATCATCGTCGGCATGGTCGGCCTCGCCGGCCTCTGGATCGTCGGCTGAGGGCTCAGGCCGGCCGGGAGGGCTCGGTGAGCGAGTCCGCCAAGGTCGGGGGTCGCGTGGCCGCGCTGTAGGGCAGCGAGCCCGTCTGCCGCTCGATCATGCGGTGGACCACCGGCGGGTTGGGGCCCGAATGCAGGGCCCGGACCTGTTCGCCGATCTCGGCATCGGCCTGGGTCACGCGCTGGTTCTGCCGGACATATTCGACCCAGGTCGGGCTGTCGTAGCGCTCGATCCAGAGCGTCGGGTCGGTCAGGTCACGCAGCAGCGTCCAGTGTCGGGCGCCGTCGCGGCGTCGGATGCGCCGCCGTTCGGCCATCACGTTCAGGAAGGCGACGACGTCCTCCGGCTTGATGATGTATTCGATCGTCACGATCACCGGGCCGGAGCGGGGCTCGATGTCGACCGCGACTTTGGGCTCGCGCCAGCGGCTGAGCGGATCGAGGTTGAGCTCCTCCAGCGGCGGCAGCCGGTAACGCAGCCCCAGCGCAGCGCCGACGAGCAGGGCGACGGCCGAGAGCAGCAGCGCCTGCTCCGTTCCGAAATGCAGGGCCGAGCGGCCCCAGGCCCAGCTCCCGGTCGCCATGCCGCCGAAGGCTGCCATCTGGTAGAGCGCCAGCGCCCGGCCCACGACCCAGCGCGGCGCCGAGAGCTGCACCGTGGCGTTGAAGGTGGACAGCGCCAGCACCCAGCAGGCGCCGCAGACGCAGAGGCCGGCCATCGTCAGCCAGATCGTCGAGCTGACGGCGACCAGCGTGACGCCGGTGGCATAGGCGACGAAGGTCGAGCGCACGAGGGTTTCCGTGCTCATTGCCCGCCGCAGCCGCGCACTCATGAACGCGCCAGCCACCGCGCCCGCGCCGAAGGCGCCGAGCAGTACGCCATAGGTGAGCGGGCCGCCGCGCACGAGGTCGCGCGCGATCAGCGGCAGCAGCGCGAGCCCGACGATGGCTCCGAAGCCATAGACGAAGGCGCGCAGGATGACGGCGCGGATGTTCGGGGACATCGCGACATAGCGCACGCCGGCGCTCATCGCGATCACCATGGTCTCGCGCGGCAGTAGCCGCTCGATCTTCGGCGGCTCCCAGCGCGCCAGCACGATCAGCAGCGGGATATAGCTGAAGGCGTTGATGATGAACGCTGCGACCGCTCCGGCCGCCGCGACGATGGCGCCGCCGATGGCCGGGCCGACGCTGCGGGCGATGTTGAAGGCGACGCTGTTGAGCGTTACCGCCGCCGGCACGTCGCGTCGCGGCACCATGTCTCCGACCGAGGACTGCCAGGCCGGGTTGTTCAGCGCGTTGCCGCAGCCGAGCAGGAAGGTGAAGGTCAGGAGCAGCCAGGGCGTGAGGAGCTCGAACCAGGCGAAGATCGCCAGCCCGATCGAGACCGCGAGCATGAAGGCCTGCGCCGTCAGCAGGATGCGGCGGCGATCGTAATTATCGGCGACCGCGCCGGCGGCCAGCGAGAACATCATGACCGGCAGGGTGGTGGACGCCTGGACCAGCGCCACCATCTCCGCCGAGGGCGAGATCGAGGCCATCATCCAGGAGGCGCCGACCGCCTGGATCAGGCCGCCGAAATTCGAGGCGAGGCTCGCAAACCAAACCGCCCGGAAGATCGGCTGCCGCAGCGGGACGAAGGGCGAAACACGCAGCTGGGCCGGCGCAAGGCCCTCCGCGGCGAGCTCGGCTCGCGCTACATCGGCGGTAGGCTGGGCATGCAGATCATCAGGCATGCCATAGGGTTAGACAGGAACGGCTAAGGTGCAAACCCTTTCCGCCTGGAAGATGTCGAAACTGGAGAAGTTTTCTCTACGCCGCGGCCGGCTCGCGGGCGCGGCGCGGCGAGGGTGGCTTGCGGGCGCGCAGGCCATGGACGAGCGCGACCGCAAGGCCGGCGAGCGCGACCCAATGCGCCGGCCGAATCGAGGCGAAGTCCTGATAGGTCAGGATGTCGGCATTGGCCTCGAAGACGAGCCGGGCCGAGACGCCGGATGTCAGCGCATACCATGTCGTCTCGATGCCGGCGGTCGCGAGACCGGCGAGCAACGCCACGCCGATCAGCACCGGGATCGAGACCGTCAGCTTCCAGCGATAGAGGCCGCGATAGAGCATGAGCAGGACGAAGAGCCCGCTCATCAGCACCGCCTGGGTGACGTCGATCTTGGACTGCAAGGCGAAATGCACGAGCCCCAGCACGGCGATCGGATAGACGAGGTTGTGCAGCTTCTGCCATCGCCCGCCGAGCCGGCGGATCATGCCGTCGGTCGAGGTCACGCCGAGCGCGACGAGACCGAGCAGCGCGACGAAGCCAATGGTCAGGTAGAAGCGCTTGGCGATCTCTGAGACGATCAGCCCCCAGTTGAAGGCCATGTCGATGCAGTAGAGCGCGAGGTGCCCGAGCGCATAGGCCATGACGGTAAGCCCCAGCATGCGACGGATGCCGATCAGCTTGCCCCAGTCGAACAGGCGCCGAAAGGGCGAGACGGCCAAAGACACGATCAGAAGCCTGACGGCCCAGGTTCCGGTCTGGTGGATCGCTTCGGTCCAGGGCTTGGAGCCGAGCTGGTGCATCCAGGCGGCGTAGGCCAGCATCAGCGCCGGCACCAGCAGCAGCGCGAAGGTCGCCCCTCGCAGCGGCGAGAAGCGGCCCTGCTTGTCGGTCCAGGGCAGCCAGGTTCGTAACCCGGGATTTGTGGTGCGGGCGCTCATCACCCCGGCATAAACGATGGGGTCGGCCGCTGTCCTGCACGTCTGGACACAAGCGCGTGAATGGGTTGTCCTGCGCGCCCTTTTGACAAGCAGGTTTCGTGATGGCTTCGAATGCTCCCACCGTCGTCTTCGATGTCGGCAATGTGCTGCTGCGCTGGGATCCGCGTCGGGTCTACCGCGAGCTGATCCCCGAGCCCGAGCGGCTCGACTGGTTCATGCACAACGTCTGCACGGCGGCCTGGAATCTCGAACAGGATCGCGGCCGGTCCTGGGAGGAGGCGGTGGCGACGCTGGTCGCGCAGCACCCGGATTGGGAGCGCGAGATCCGCGCCTATGACGAGCGCTGGCACGACAGCATCCCGCACACGATTGCCGATAGCGTCGCGGTGCTGGAGGCGCTGAAGGGGCAGGGCGAGAAGGTCTATGCCATCACCAATTTCTCGCGGGAGAAATGGGCGGAGTGCCTGATCCGCTTCCCCTTCCTGCAGAGCTTCGACGGCGTCGTCGTCTCCGCTCATGAGCGTCTGCTGAAGCCCGACCCGGCGATCTACGAGGTGTTGCTCGGCCGCTACGCGCTCGCCGCCAGCGACTGCATCTTCATCGACGACAGCGAGAAGAATGTGGTGGCGGCCCGCGGCGTCGGCATGCAGGCCGTCCATTTCGTCGAGCCTATCGACCTGCGCGCCGAGCTGCGCGGTCTGGGCGTCAGGCTCTGACGGGCAGAGCCTGACTTCCGGGAGCCTGGACCCTCAGGCCGCGCTCTTCAGCGCAATGGTCGGGGCGAGGCCGGCGGCATCGACGCCGCGCGCCTCGCGCACCAGCCGGGTGCCCGCCTTGGTCGCGAGGAAATCGGCGAGCACGGCATCCTCCTGCCGCACGAAGCCCTTGGCGGGCAGCTTGCCGGCGAGGAAGAGCTCGATCATCGCGACGCAGCCGGCAGCGGTGGTGAGCTGGATCGCGCCGAGTTCGTCATTGCCGTCATAGCGCAGCACGACGCTCTCCTCTTCGAGCCGGCCGTGGCGCTCGCCGACACCGGTGACGAAGATCACCACGACGTCCTTGCGGGTGAAGGGGGCGGAGTGGCTGAGGATGCGCCGCATCGTCTCGCGGTCGTCAGCGAGCTCAAGGTCGCGCAGCAGGAGCTTCATGATCTCGGCATGGCCGGGATAGCGCAGCGTCTTGTAGCTCATGTTGCGCACCTTGCCGGCCAGCGTCTCGGTCAGCGTGCCGAGCCCGCCCGAGGTGTTGAAGGCCTCATAGGCGACGCCGTCGATCATCACGCTCTCGATGCCTTCCAGCGCAGGAACCAGCGTCGGCTGCCCATCGAAGACGATCTCGCAGGGGTTGCAGTATTCGTTGATCAGCCCGTCGACCGACCAGGTCACGTTGTAGCGCAGCGCATTGGTCGGGTAGAGCGGCAGCGCGCCGACACGCATCTTGATCGTGCGGACGCTCTCGAAGCGCGCCGCCATATCGGCGCCGAGGATGCAGATGAAGCCCGGCGCGAGGCCGCATTGCGGCACCAACGCGACATCGGCGGTGGCACCGAGCTCCTTGATGTAGGAGGTGGTCGCGACATCCTCGGTCAGGTCGAAATAATGGGTCTTGGTCTCGGCCGCGACCTTGGCGATGCCCTTGTTCAGGAAGTAGGGGCAGGCGCTGACGACGATGTCGCGGTCCTTGAGGAAGCTGCGCAGCGCATCGAGATCGGAGGCGTCGACGGTGGCGGTTGCGAAGCGGCCGCCGGAGGCCTGCTTCAGCCGCACCGCGGCGGCATCGGCCAGCGTCACCTCATGGCCCTGTTCGGCCAGCATGCCGGCGATGATGACGCCGATCTGGCCGGCGCCGAGCACGGCGATGCGTTGCTTCTGGATGGTCATGTCGCGATCTCCTGGCGGGGGTCAGGCAGGCATGGCACCTCCCTCTCACGCCGATCATCGCTTGCAGTGTTGCGGGCTTTAACGAGCGGATCGCTGATGCGGGGCGCAAGTTGCCTGCAAAACGATGGGATATGCGGCAAATCGATGGGAAATGGTGAGCGACGCTTTGCGTCGCTGCGGCGTCGGCCTCAGCGTTCGAATTTCCGCGCCAGAATCACCGAGGAGGTGGTGCGTCGGACACCCTCCATCTCCGCGATCCAGTCGATGATCGTGTCGAGGTCGCTCGCCGTCTCGCACTCGATCTTGACCGACAGGTCGAAATGGCCGCTCAGCGTATGGCATTGCACGATTTCGGGTCGTTTCTTCAGGGCGGCGACCAGGCCGCCCTGCTGCTTTACCTCGAGTTCGATCAGGATCAGCGCAGAGATCGTCGTGGCCGGCCGGCTCGCCTTGCCGAGGATCGTCGTATAGCCCGCGATCACGCCGTCGCGCTCCAGTCTGGTGAGCCGGCCCTGCACGGTCGCCCGCGAGACGCCGAGCTGCTTGGCGATGTCGGACAGGGGAAGGCGCGCGTTCTCGGTCAGGATGCGGATGAGTTCGCGATCCTTCGCGGCGTCGGAAGGCCGTGCCATATCGTCTCCAGTGGCTCGATAGGCCGTCATATAGCAGGGAAACGACACGGCCCTGCAAGGTGGAGTTCTGGGCAGAAGCGGGATGCCCTATCGGCAATAGGCCAAGGCTTTGCCCACAAAGGAACATTTTGCTGGCGAATGGGTTGTTCGCCGCGCCGAAAGGGCTTGCCTCGGGGCGCAAATCAGAGTGGCATGCCGACCGGCGGCAGCACGCTTTGCCATGGAGAAGGTCATGTTCAGGACATTCATTCTCGCATCCGCATCGGCCCTTGCTTTTGCGTCCTTCACGGTGGCGCCAGCCTCGGCGCTGACGATGAAGGAGTGCAGCGTCAAGTATCAGGACGCCAAGAAGGCCAACACGCTGAAGGGCCAGAAGTGGAACGACTTCCGCAAGGCCGAATGCGGCGACGACGACGCCAATGACGCCGATGCCGCCGCCGCCGTGCCCGAGACCGCCGCGCCCGCGACGACGACGGCCGCTGCTCCGGCTGCCAAGCCCGCCGGCAAGGCCAAGGCCGCGGTCTTCCCGCGGACGGTTTCGCAGAAATACTCGAACGAGAGCGCCGGCAAGGCCCGCCTCAAGACCTGCGCCGACCAGTACAACGCCAACAAGACGTCGAACGCCAACGG